>Ga0209922_100129_pt1 | contig 234298 bp, 207 predicted proteins | sample ThiBiot_500_biof_FD_183946 | JGI IMG/M metagenome (GOLD analysis project Ga0209922, IMG submission 183946) | Wastewater bioreactor microbial communities from Cape Town, South Africa - Thiocy_expt_500_biof (SPAdes) | ecosystem: Engineered > Bioreactor > Thiocyanate-remediating >... | reverse complement strand
GACGATCTCATGATACAGCTCAAGAAACCCAACGAAAATTCCACCCCGGCCATGGATCACTAAGATCCAAAAGCCTCAATAGCTCTACAACAAAGCGGCTTCAACATGGCGTTGAAGCCGCTTTTTTTACAGCCCTACGTAAAGAACTGAAGCTGGCCTGTAAGCCGGGTTCTGTCGTGGACAATCATTCCTCTAGACGCACGGTCGCCCATGCGCTCAAGCGACCTACCCGCAGGCTCAACGAGCAGCATCATCGCCTGCCTATTTGGTCTTGCTCCGGATGGAGGTTACCGCGTTTCACCGTAACTTAATACGCTCGTCTCTGTGGCCCTGTTCCTCGCCTCGCGGCGGCCGGCCGTTAACCGGCATCCTGCTCTATGGAGCCCGGACTTTCCTCCCCCTGCTTCAAAAACAGGCGGCGATTGTCCAGCCAGCTTCAATAGTCATCATATCATTCAGCGCCACGACAGGTGTAAAGCTTTCTCCAGCGGGCTACTTCCACTACCCCACTGCCGGCATTGAAGCTCGAATATCCCCATATGCAACTATTCCAGTTATCATTCGAATTCGAATAAGGTGGATTATATGTATAGCCGCGCATCGCTCATTTTAGGTCTCATTTTTATTCTGTCCGGATGCGCATTGATAGGGTTGCACGAGCCACTCCGGGTTTCCCTCGCGGGAATGGAACCCCTGGAAGGAAAGGGAATGGAAGCGCGGTTTGCCGTAGAGATCAGAATACAAAATCATGGCGGCGCTCCAATCGATTATGACGGCATCGCGCTGGATCTGGATTTGCAGGGAATGAGCTTTGCAAGCGGCGTGAGCGACCAGAGCGGCACCATACCGCGCTTTGGGGAAAGCGTCATCACGGTGCCGGTAACGGTTCCCGCCACTGCAATTGTTCGTCATATCTATGGGTTTGCCACTGGCGACCGCGCCAGGGTCGACTACCGGCTGCAAGGCAAGCTGGGCGCACCCGGGTTTTCTCTCGGAAAATACTTCGATTCAAGGGGAGAAATCACGCTGCCGCCAGCGCCTCAGGATTCGCTGCCGTAAAGAACCAGTGTGGTGTTGCACACTAATTGAAACATATGAAACCCAGTATTCACGCTGTTTATAGCTTGATTATAAGTTCCATCAAGAGCGCTTCCCCCTAGACCGGGAACTGGAATTATTTCGACGGATAGTTGCGTCTGCCGATCCGGCCTCCGGATATCCGCGCGCATCAAACCATCCGCAGCACCAGGTTCGAAGACGGAATCAGGCCGCGCCGTATCGCTGACGATACCGCTCTATTGCGGGTAGATAATGCGCAAGATCCTTCCTTTCCTGCAGATAGGCCACTATGTTTTCCAGGGTAATGATGCTGGCGACCGGGATCGCATAGGTTTGATGCACTTCCTGGATCGCTGAAAACTCGCCGTTGCCCCGTTCCATTCTGTCGAGCGCAATGATGACCCCGCACGGCACAGCTTCCGAGGCGCGAATGGCGTTAATCGATTCGCCTACTGAAGTGCCAGCGGAAATCACGTCGTCGATGATCAGCACTCTTCCGGCAAGCGGCGCTCCAATCAGGGTTCCGCCCTCTCCGTGATCTTTTGCTTCCTTGCGATTAAAGCAGAAAGGATAGTTGTAGCCGGCCTCCGCCAGTGCAATGGCGGCAGCAGTGACAAGCGGAATACCTTTGTAAGCTGGGCCAAAGAGCATATCGACCGGAAATCCGGCAGCAAGCACTGCTTTGGCGTAAAATTGACCGAGTCTTCGGACAGTGCCTCCATCATTAAAAAGCCCCGCATTGAAGAAATATGGCGAAATTCGCCCAGCCTTGGTTTTAAATTCGCCAAAGCATAGTACGTTACGGCTTATTGCAAATTCGATAAATTCCCTACGGAAGTCGGGCATCGGGCATATGACAAAGAAAAAACAGACGTGAGAATTATAACGCTCAACCTGAACGGTGTCCGCTCCGCGGCCAATAAGGGCTTTTTCCAATGGCTGCCAGGGCAGGAAGCGGATATCGTGTGCGTTCAGGAGCTAAAGGCCCAGGCTGGCGACATGATCTCCGAAATGACCGCTCCCGGTTGCTACCAGGGCTATTTCCACTGCGCGGAAAAGAAAGGGTACAGCGGTGTCGGAATTTATACCAGAGTCAAGCCGAACAAAATAACAGAGGGCTTGGGGATTCCTGAAATCGACGCGGAGGGACGTTATATACGTGCCGATTTTGATTCTCTCAGCGTTATTTCCATCTATTTTCCTTCAGGGTCGAGCGGAGAGCATCGGCAGGCGGCAAAAATGGCTTTTCTTGAGCGATTTCTCCCCATGCTTCAGGATCTCGCGGCTTGCGGCAGAGAGATCATATTGTGCGGTGACTGGAATATCGCGCATAAGGAAATAGATCTGAAGAACTGGCGCTCCAATCAGAAAAATTCCGGATTTTTGCCGGAAGAGCGCAGCTGGCTTAGCGGCGTTTTCGACAATCTTCAATTTGTAGACGTGTTTCGACGAATAAATGTGGAGCCTGATCAATACACATGGTGGTCCAATCGCGGGCAGGCCTGGGCCAAGAATGTGGGTTGGCGCATCGACTATCAAATTGCAACATCCGGGATCGCGAGCAAGGCAACTCACGTTTCCATCTATAAATCGGCGCGCTTCTCGGACCACTCGCCGCTGATCATTGATTATGACTACAACTTGCCGGGATCCTGGCCGGGGACGGATCAGCCGTGCGGGGATGCTGCCCTCATCGATCTGATCGGCCGCCAGGATTGAGTCATGCCAGGGACCGTGTCGAGTTGGCTGCATGCTTTTCGCATCTACACCCATCCCCGGGTTCTGGGGATGCTGTCGCTTGGCTTTTCCGCCGGCCTCCCCCTGTTGCTGGTACTGGGCACGCTTTCGTTCTGGTTGCGGGAAGCGGGCATCGACCGCTCCACCATCGGCCATCTCAGCTGGATCGGGTTGGCATATGGTTTTAAATGGATGTGGTCGCCTCTGGTAGACCGTCTACCCCTGCCGCTGCTCACGCAGTGGCTGGGCCGGCGGCGGGCGTGGCTTCTGTCATCCCAGATCATCATCGCCTGCGCGCTCGCTGGCATGGCTGTCACGGACCCGCTTCAGAATTTGAGCCATACGGTTTTTTTTGCGTTGGCTGTCGCTTTCGCATCCGCGACCCAGGATATCGCACTCGATGCCTACCGCATTGAAGCCGTCGCGCCGCGGCTGCAGGGAGCCATGGCCGCGACTTATCAGGCAGGTTACCGGCTGGCAATGATTCTTGCCTCCGCTGGTGTCTTGTGGATCGCCGCTGCGGCGGATACATTGGAAGCGGGCTACGACTATGGGCCCTGGCGTATCGCTTATCTCGCCATGTCCGCCTGCATGGCGGTGGGTATCGTTACCACCCTCGTCATCCGGGAGCCGGAAGTGCCTATTACACGGCTCATCTCCGAAAATGAGGATTATGCGCGAAAGGCCATTGCCCACTGGAATCTGAATGCCACAACCACTCAAGTCCTTGCCTGGCTTTATGGCGCCGTAATCGCGCCTTTCAGGGATTTTATCGTTCGCCATGGCCGCCATGCGGTGCTGATACTGGCATTGATAGCGACTTATCGCATCTCCGATGTGGTGATGGGAGTAATGAGTAATCCTTTTTACGTGGACATGGGCTACACCAAAGAGGAGGTGGCAACCGTATCGAAAGTCTACGGGGTGATCATGACCATTATTGGCGCGGCAGCGGGAGGCGTCCTGACCGCAAAAATCGGCATCAACCGAACCCTTTTTGCGGGAGCCGCATTATCGGCGGTGACCAATTTGCTGTTTGTATGGCTGGCCGGCCGTGGTCACGACATCACCGGACTCATATTCACCATTTCAGCCGATAATCTCTCGGCTGGAATAGCTTCTTCCGCGTTCATAGCCTACCTCTCCAGCCTTACCAACTCTGCTTATTCCGCCACGCAATATGCCCTGTTCAGTTCAGTAATGCTGTTGCTGCCCAAATTCATTGCCGGATTCAGTGGGGATTTCGTCGATGCTTATGGTTACGCCAGCTTTTTTACATGCACCGCGGTATTGGGATTTCCGGTGCTGATCCTGGTTTGGGCAGCCGGCCGGATAAAATTTGAGGAACGGGAATCGTCGCATCACAATCCGTGATGCTACTTTTGCCGCTCAAACCGATAAAATGCGAGCATGCCGAAGAGATTGGGCAAAAATGTGACCTGGCGGCTTCGGCTCATTATCCTGCGCTCGAGAATGCGCGCGCCATGCTGGCAGCAGAATTGTTCGAAATCTCCCAGGGTGCAGTTGTGGATATTGGGTGTATCAAACCACTGGTAGGGCAAGGTTTCGGAGACAGGCATATGGCCCAGCATGACCTGAAAGCGATTTTTCCAATAACCAAAGTTCGGAAATGACACGATGGCCTCCTTGCTCACCCGCAACATTTCCTTGACGATGCCCTCGGTATGCTTCACCGCCTGCAAGGTCTGCGAGAGAACCACGTAGTCGAATGAATCCGACTCGAAGCTCTGAAGGCCGGATTCCAGATCGCTCTGGATGACGTTCACGCCATTGTTGAAGCACGCCAGCACGTTTGAATCGTCGATTTCCACACCATAACCCCGAATATCGCGCGAATTGCGCAAAAAATACAGCAGCGAACCATCGCCGCAACCCAAGTCGAGGACTTTCGCGCCGGGTTTCACCCAGGCGGCAATGGCGGCAAAATCTGGCCGAGCTTCCAGAGAGAAACTGCGCGGTTCGATTACTGGCTGTTGGCTGGGCATGCTAGTTAGAAACAATGGTGGGACTTGCTGCCGCTGGGGAATGCGGGGATTGCCATTGCCTTCGTCCTGGAGTGCGCGAAAAATACCAATTTTTACCCTCCTTCATGTCACGATGTTATCCATATAAGCACGCACCAGCTTGTGATAATGGCGATCTTCCATCAGAAACGAATCGTGTCCATGACTGGAAGTAATTTCCGCATAACTCACGTTCAATTCGTTATCGAGCAGGGCTTTAACAATGGCGCGTGAACGTTCGGGGGAAAAACGCCAATCAGTGGTGAAAGACAGCACCAGGTAACTGGCAGTGGCGGCGCGAAAGGCCGCGCTCAGATCGTTGTTGTGCTGGTGCGCCGGATCGAAATAATCCAGCGCCTTCGTCATGAGCAGATAGGTATTGGCGTCGAATTGATCCGCGAATTTGTCTCCCTGATATCGCAGGTAGGATTCGATTTCGAATTCCACGTCGAAACCAAATGCGAGCGCACCGTTGCGCAGTTCCCGTCCAAACTTTGCAGCCATCGCATCATCCGAAAGATAAGTGATATGACCCAGCATGCGGGCAAGCCGCAAACCACGGCGAGGTACAACTGCATGCGTGTAATAATCTCCGCCATGATAGTCGGGGTCGGTAATGATGGCCTGCCGTGCAACATCGTTAAACGCAATATTTTGCGCAGTCAGCTTCGCAGCGGCAGCAATAACGAGCGCATGCCGCACCCTTTCGGGAAAATCGAGCGTCCACTGCATGGCCTGCATTCCGCCGAGGCTGCCACCCGCTATTGCGGCGAACTGATCGATGCCCAGGTGATCCGCAAGCCTTGCCTGTGTCTTTACCCAGTCTTCCACAGTTACTACCGGAAAATCCGGGCCATAAGATTTACCGGTCCTGGGATTAATGCTGGCCGGGCCGGTGGAGCCGTGACAACCCCCGAGGTTATTGACGCCGATTACAAAGAATTTCTCTGTATCGATCGACTTGCCCGCGCCGATCATATTGTTCCACCAACCGCCACTCTTTGGATTTTCGTCGTAAAAACCAGCTACATGATGATTACCCGAAAGAGCATGGCAAATCAGGACAGCGTTGGACCTGGCGGCGTTAAGTTCGCCATAGGTTTCATACACCAACTCGTAACTATCGATTACAGCGCCACTTTTAAGATGCAGGGGCGCGTCGAAATGCGTGCTCTGGGGTGATACTATGCCAATGGAATTGGAATCCTGCATTAACGTTTATGGGTTGCTGAAAACACTCTTATGACCGGAGCTGGCGCCAAACAATTCCCGGACGCGCCTGAAGACCGCATGGTTGACGAAGATTGCACGTCAAGCCGCCATATAGTCGAATAATCCGCCTGAATCGAAACCTGCGATTATAGTCAAATGTTTTCCATTAAACCGAGGAAAACCAGTAAATACGTGCCAGGCAGCTCCGCCCGCGACATAGCTCGGCGATTTTTCGGCAAGAGACACGTTTTTATTGCAACCTTCATGCGGCATGGCCATTCAGCTTCGACAGGAACGTATGGATTTTCGCCGGATCGTCAGCTTTAAGCATCTTTTGAGTAAACGGTATGATGTCCGGCAAATTGCTTCTCAATATCTCGCGCTTCACGGTCAGCAGTTGTGCCGGATGCATGGAAAACTGGCGCAGGCCAAAGCCCAGCAGCAATCGGGTGAATAATATGTCCCCCGCAATTTCTCCGCAGACCGAAATGGGGGTTCCGCCGCGGTTGGCGCTGCGAATGATGTGAGCCACCAGGCGCAGCACCGCGGGATGCAACGAATCGTAGAGGTGGGCGACGGAATCATCGGCACGGTCGATGGCAAGCGTGTATTGAATCAGGTCGTTGGTGCCAATCGATAAAAAATCGAGCTTGCGCATGAAAATATCCAGGCACAGAGCCGCCGCTGGAATCTCTATCATGCCGCCTACCGGTATCTTCTCCTCGAAGGGTATTTTTTCCTGGCGCAAGCTGTCTTTGGCATTTTCGATCGAATGCAGCGTCTGGGTGATTTCATGCACGCTAGAGAGCATGGGCACCAGAATACGAATCTGGCCGTAGCGTGACGCACGTAAAATCGCGCGCAACTGCGTATTGAACATTTGCGGCTCGGCAAGGCAAAAACGTATGGCGCGCAAACCTAGCGCAGGGTTGGCAGCCACCCGCTTGGCACTGTCGAGATTCTTGTCCCCTCCGAGATCGAACGTGCGTATGGTTACTGGAAGTCCCCGCATCTTTCGCGCCACCGTCCGGTAAGCTTCGAATTGCTCATCCTCGCTGGGCAGGCAGTCTCGATTGAGAAAAAGAAATTCGCTGCGAAACAGTCCGATGCCCGTCGCGCCGCTCTCCTTCACCTGCTCCACATCCTGGGGCAGTTCAATGTTGGCATGCAGTTCCACGGTTGTACCATCGAGCGTAGCGGAGACAGTGGTCCTGATGCGTTTAAGTTTCTGCTTTTCGAGTTCGAGCTGGCTCTGGCGCAGGCGGTACTCCGACAGCACGTGCTCGTCGGGATCGACGATGACCACACCCTGAACTCCATCCACGATCAGCAGATCATTGTCGCGGATCAGCCGGCGCGCATGATGCAGCGCCAGGACGGAAGGAATGTTGAGGCTGCGGGCGACGATTGCGGTATGAGAAGTCAATCCGCCCAGATCGGTCAGGAATGCGGTGAACCAATGCTGCTTGTATTGAATGACATCCGCGGGACTCAAATCGTGCGCCACGAGAATGCTGTCCCCATCTCGCTTCAACGGCGGCGGAACGTAGCCCGGGTGCCCGAGCAGGGCCTTCAGCACACGCTCAACCACCTGTATGACATCGGTTTTTCGCTCTCGCAGGTAAGGATCTTCAATTTCCTCGAACTGCGCCATCAGCACATCCATCTGTTGGGTAACCGCCCATTCGGCGTTACACTGATTCTGCGCAATATAGCTTTTGGCCGCTGTTGAAAGAGTGGGGTCGTCCAGAATCATCCGGTGCAGATCGAGAAAGGCGCCATATTCGGCCGCTGCCGGCCCATCGATAACAGAAGCGTGCAAGGACTCGAGTTCCTCGCGAACCGCGTTGAAAGCAGTATCGAGCCGCATTATCTCGTTGGCGACCTGCTCTTCGGGCACAACATGATGAGCCACTTCGATTGCCGTATGAGATGCTAAATAGGCGTGTCCTATAGCGATCCCGCCAGAAACGCCGACGCCGTGCAATGCAAAGCTCATTCGCTTTCTCCAAAGCGCTTCTCGATAAGATTCACAAGGGCTTCCATAGCCTCGACTTCGTCCGTGCCCGTGGTTTCTATTTCGAGCACAACCCCCTTGCTTGCTGCCAGCATCATCACGCCCATGATGCTTTTCGCATTGACTTTGCGATCATTTCTGGCCAGCCATACCTCGCAGTGGTACTGGCTGGCCAATTGGGTAAGTCTCGCGGATGCTCGCGCATGCAATCCCAATTTGTTCATTATTTCAATTTTCCGGTTTTGCATTGCCACCCTCTGGTAGTATTCTCAGGACGCCTTCTTTACCTCCCGCCAGTGCTTTTTCGCTTGCCATGGCCAACGGTTCGTGACGGTAGGTAAGCGCCCGCACCAGCATCGGCAGATTGACGCCCGCCAGGCATTCTACTTTACCTTTCCTGACCAGGCGGCTGCCAATATTACAAGGCGTGGCGCCGCAAATATCGCTCAGGACCAGCACACCGCTTCCACTATCGAGTTCGCGGATCAACTTCAATGCGCCGGACAGAATGACATCCGGATCGTCGCCCGCATTGATGCGCAAATGCGTCAATTGTGGGGGTTGATTGCCCATGATATGGCTTGCGCACTGGACAAAGCTGTTTCCCAGATCCCCATGGGCAATAATCAGCATCCCTATCACGCCTCCAATCGCCCCCTTTCAGTGGATAATTTCAAAAAAGCCATGGATACAGCCCTATTCCGCAGCCCGCGGCCCGTGTGCTGCAAAAATTGCAGCAATCCATCTTGCAGCGAACTCACCATGAAGATGAACGTCGAGTGCCGCGAAAATCTTTGTGGATCATGGACAAGCGAAGAACCAATTCGATCTATGATCTATGACGTGCGAAGCTTCAAAAGGCTCGACATCTACTGCATTTCTTCCAGGGTGTATATCTCAAGGTGGAAAGCTTCCTGATATTTCTGGGGAAGATCGGACGCTGCAGTATCCGCCTGCCGGCGGGTCAAATAGACGCCATATGCCACCCTGAACTTGGCCTGTCCCGCTGTAGTGACGGAGTAGACATAGAGATTCGACAGATCGACCAGGTTCTGCGCTCTATTGAGGAAGCGTTCCATGCGATCAGCCTGAATGTTGTCGGTGGAATATAATTGAATGGTGTAGTGCTGCTTGTCTGTTGTCTTCAGCACTTTTGCCGTAGCGTCCAGGCGCTCATGCAGTAATGGATGTTCAGCCAGCTTAACCCCGGCCATCGCTGATTTTGTTCCGCGCTTTTGTCCCGTTGCTGCCGCCAAATTCTCTCCTTCGAGGGTATCCGCTGCTCGCGGACGATCAGATGCGCCGCTGGGAGCCGTATCGCCGGAAGCTGCATTCCCGGGGGAACGGTTTGGTTGAGGCGCAGGAGGCGGGCTGGATGGAGCAGGCGGAGCAGAGAGCGCCGGTCTGGCGGAAGTTGGGGCGGGAACGGTTTTATAAGCAGGCGTGGCCGCAATAAGCGGCGGCGAAAGGGGTGCCGGCGAAGGTGTTTCGGAATATGCCGCGACGTTCCCGGAAATGTCAGGGTCGGGAGCAGGACGGGTTGGCTGCCGGTTAAATTCACTAATCGCGAAACCTGCTATCACCACGGCGGCCAGGCTTCCGCCGGCTATATACTTCGTGGAGGCTGGCCAATCCCGATTGAGCGTAAAACCGGCATCCTGCATGGCGCTTCTGATATGATGCGGCCTCACATTTTTAATATTCTCTCGATATGCCGCCAGCAGGGATTTATCGGCAAGAATATTTATGCGCTCGATAAGCCCGCTGGACGCCGAGGCAATCAAGCGCAAGGCAGAGGGCGTAAAAATATTCGGGCCACGATAGCCTGCAGCGTACAGGCGATGCAGCAGATAATCCTTGAGCGATGCCGCAATGATGGGCTGAAGGAATAAATGATGCGTTATCCTGCTCTTGAGGGTGCGCAATTGGGACAAGGCAAGCAGCTTATCCAGTGAAACCTCGCTAAATAGAACAATCTGCAGCAATTTGTGATGGGACGATACGAGATCGTAAAGCAATCTCACCTCTTCCAGGATCTCGGGCGACACGCTGTGGGCGTCATCTATCAAGAGCAAGAATTGAACCCCGGCGGCACATTTCTCGATCAGGGCCTCCGATAGCCGTTCCAGGTGGGAAGCGGGCGGCTCGGTGCCTTCGGAGTCATCAGCGAGTTCCAGATTCCAGGTTTCGACAAGGGAGCGAGCAAACTCTTCCTTCGAAATATTCGGATTGTCGATGTAAATTGTCCGGATGTGCTTGGGCAACCGGTTGATTGTCAACTGGCATATGCGGGTTTTACCGCTGCCCACCGGGCCCGTCACCTCGATGATGCCTTCTTTCCCTTCTCCATGAGTCAGCGTGTAAATCAGGATATCCAGCGTGGCACCGCGGCTGGCTCCCTCAAAAAAAAGGCAGGAAATGGAAGGAGGGGGAAAAGGCTCCCCGGTCAATCCAAAGTGGTCTAGGTATGCTGGGGACGTTGTCATGTCAAGCAGTGTCCTCCGAAGGAAGATGCGGCCCTGTAGCGGAGTGGGCATCCCGCGGTGCCGCGCCGCGGTCTCAGTGAACCCTGGCCCGATGGCGCCGAAGTACCGTTCTGCCGGCTCGATATCCGTGCCTCGATGTGCGGCATCATGCTCGTATCACGCAATCCCATGCTCATAGAAAAAACGAGTCTGCCCGCATTTCCATCGAATTCAGGTCATCCCGATACGGTATCATACGGATAAAGATACCATGATCAGGTGAAAATTCCTTGCCTGCGATGCCGCAGCCCTGGCCTCTGAGGCAATATCGCTTGTCTTAATCCTTCCTGCTGGAGTATAGTTCGAATTCTGCCACTATATCAAAGCGGAAGAGCGCGCCGATTCAATCGGCGCGGCCGAAGGCGCAACCCCCCGGAATCGCTCAGGCGCGGTCAATCGATCGTTAGGAACCGCTTTCGACAGGCAATCTGGAGAGTGCCGACATGGAGTCGGCCACCGAAGGGGCACACGGACAAAAATCCGTAATCTCTCAGGTAAAAGGGACAGAGGGGTGAAGTCATGGATATGACTTCACCTTTTTTTTTAAGCATAGGGCTATGAAAACGACTCCTCTCAATCAGACTCATCGCGAAATGAAGGCCAAAATGGTCGATTTTGGAGGCTGGGATATGCCTCTGCATTATGGCTCGCAGCTCGAGGAGCATCATAAGGTGCGGACCGACGCCGGCATGTTCGACGTATCCCACATGCTGGCGGTGGATATAAATGGCGAGGCGGCACGCAGTTTTTTGCGCCATCTGGTGGCAAACAACATAGACAAGCTTACCCAGCCGGGCAAGGCGCTTTATACCTGCATGCTCAATCCGGAGGGAGGGGTAATAGACGATCTCATCATCTATTTCCTCGATGAAACCCATTTCCGCATGGTTGTGAACGCGGGAACCGCGGAAGGCGACATGGAATGGATTCTTGCCCAGCGCGATGCGATGGCGCGGGGGCTGGAAATCGTTCCGCGCCGCGATCTCGCGATGATTGCGGTCCAGGGGCCGGATGCACGCGCAAAAGTCTGGCGGGTGATCGAGGGTTCCCAGGCAGTGACCGAGAATCTGAAGCTGTTTCAGGCCGTGTTGTTCGATAAATACTTCATCGCCCGCACCGGCTATACCGGAGAGGATGGCTTCGAAATCATGCTGCCTTCCGTTGACGCGGCGGATTTCTGGAATGCGCTGCATGCGGCCGGGGTAGCGCCCGCGGGACTGGGAGCCCGTGACACCTTGCGTCTCGAAGCGGGGATGAATCTCTACGGCCAGGACATGGATCAAAACACTTCTCCCCTGGAATCAGGGCTTGGCTGGACAGTAGACATGAAAACCGATCGTGACTTTATTGGCAGGAAGGCACTGATGGAGGCACCAGTAAAACGCCAGCTCATGGGATTGATTCTGCTCGACCGGGGCGTATTGCGCAGCCATCAGAAGGTTGCCATGTCTCCCGGAAAAGGCGGCGAGGAAGGTGAAATTACCAGCGGAGGTTTTTCCCCCACATTGGATAAATCCATCGCGCTGGCGCGCTTGCCGCTGGAGACTGCCGCCGGAGATGAAGTTCACGTAATAGTGAGGGATAAAATGCTGCGGGCGAAAGTGGTCAAATATCCTTTCGTGCGAAATGGAAAGGTTCTGGTTTAGCCCATTAACCGGGCAATATCATTTAATCGTGGAGCAAAAATATGAGTATTCCAAACAACCTGAAATACACCAAATCTCATGAATGGGTGAGACTGGAAGATGACGGCACAGCAACGATAGGAATTACGCAGCATGCGCAGGAATTGCTGGGCGACATGGTATTCGTGGAAACCCCGGATACGGGGCGCAAGCTGCAGCAGGGTGAAGAGTGCGCGGTGGTGGAATCGGTAAAAGCCGCTGCCGACGTATATGCCCCCATTGCTGGGGAAGTGATTGGAGCCAACCCGGATCTGGAGGCCGCTCCTGAAAAAATCAATCAGGATGCCTATGCTGCCTGGCTCTTCAAATTGAAACCGGTAAATATCGCGGACCTGAATAATCTGCTTGATGCCGTGGCGTATCAGAAATTACTGGAAAGCGAACATTAAACCCTTAGCGTAAAAAACCAGCCGGATATGGCACTGCGCCATATCCCGCCATACTCACCATCCTGATTCCCGGAACAATATGCCGTTCATTCCCCATACTGAAGAAGACATACAGGCAATGCTCGCGAGCATTGGCGCTCAATCCATCGATGATCTGTTCGACGAAATCCCACCTGCTCTTAAAACGGGCCGATTGAACCGGGTGCCTCCAGGCCTGAGCGAAATGGAAATATCCCGCCTGATGCTGGAGCGGGCAGAAAGCGATGGGCGCTATTTCAACTTCATTGGGGCGGGCGCATATGAACATCATATTCCCGCAGCAGTATGGCAAATAACCACTCGTGGCGAATTTTATTCTTCCTATACCCCCTATCAGGCGGAAGCAAGCCAAGGCACGCTGCAGCTTCTGTATGAATATCAGACGATGATGGCCTCGCTCACTGGCATGGACGTGTCGAATGCAAGCATGTATGACGGCGCATCGGCACTGGCTGAAGCCGCGCTGATGGCGGTTCGCTCGCATAAATCCTCACGCCGTATCCTCATGCCGGCAACCGTGCATCCTATCTATCGGAAAGTGGTGCAGTCCATCGTCAGGAATCAAGGCATCGATGTAGTCGAACTCCCTTATTGCAAACAGTCTGGCCAGATCTTCCCCGATACCCTGGATGAGTTCGGCAAGGACGAATTCGCGGCGCTGGTCATTCCCCAACCCAATTTCTTCGGCGTACTGGAGCAGGTGGATGCTCTCACCGACTGGGCGCATGCAAGGAATGCATTAGCGGTCGGCGTGGTCAATCCTGTCGCCCTGGCGCTACTCACTCCTCCTGGCGAATGGGGCAGTAACGGTGCGGATATCGCAGTGGGCGAGGGCCAGCCTTTGGGCATTCCACTTTCCAGCGGCGGGCCCTACTTTGGTTTCATGGCATGCAAACAATCACTGGTCCGACAAATGCCGGGGCGCATTATCGGCCGCACGAGCGATCAGTCGGGCAATACCGGTTTCGTTCTTACGCTTCAGGCACGCGAACAGCATATTCGCAGGTCGAAAGCCACGTCCAATATCTGTACCAACCAAGGATTGATGGTTACTGCAGCAACTATCTATATGGCTTTGGTCGGGCCTGAGGGATTGCGGCGGATTGCGGGCAAATGCCATGAAAATACACTGGCCCTGCTGGAAATGCTGGAGACGCTGAAGGGCGTAAAGAGACTCTTTACCGGCCCGCTATTTCATGAGGCGGCAATTTCGCTACCGTCTCCGGCATCCGATACGCTGGCCTCGCTCAAAGCCCGGCGAATCCTGGGTGGCTTGAATCTGCAGGAATACTTCCCCGGATTCACCAACTCCATCCTGGTCTGTGCTACAGAAACAAAAACGCCAGCCGATCTGGAGCATTATGTAGGCGAACTCAGCGAAATCCTCTCTCCCGGTTCATGAAAGGGCTCTCTTAATAAGCAGCGATCCGTAGTTTCCGATTATTTCAACTCAAGGAGAACAGCATGGTAACTCTTGCAGGAAACCCCATAACCGTTGAAGGCACTTTCCCTAAAACAGGCAGCAAGGCGCCGTCGTTCTCGCTTGTCAACCGGGACTTGAAGGATGTCACGCTCGCCGATTTCGCTGGCAAGAAAAAGGTGTTGAACATCGTTCCCAGCCTCGATACCCCGGTTTGCGCCCTTTCCACCCGAAAATTCAATGAGAAAGCCAGCAACATGGACAATACGGTGGTTTTGATCATCGCTGCCGACCTGCCTTTTGCAATGAGCCGCTTCTGCGATACCGAAGGCCTGGATAAGGTCGTACCGCTTTCGACAATGCGTGGCTCGGAGTTCATGAAAAATTACGGCGTCGCCATCACCGACAGCCCTCTGGCCGGCATCACCGCCCGCGCGGTCATCGTCCTCGATGAACAGGACAATGTGATTCACGCGGAATTGGTCCCGGAAATAAAAGATGAACCCAATTACGATGCAGCTTTAGCGGCTCTGAACAAGCATTAGCCTCCCGTTGCAGTTTTCCTGCCCGGCGCAAGCGGGGCAGGAATGGAGAAACCGTCTGGTAGATCTTGTAACAAATACGTGCTCCGGAATGAACAGATGGTTCGCAAAAACCCGGCGCGAATAACGCATCAAAAAACCTTTTACCCGCGACCTTAAACGCTAGATAAACTCGGATTTCACATGTTGATATTTGAACACGCCCGTCCGGGCCGCCGTAACTACTCTCAATCCCCAGCAAAGCCCGCCGATACGGGAAGCATCCCTTCCAGCCTGGTGCGCAAAACGCCGCTTCTGCTGCCCGAAGTTTCCGAAATGGATGCGGTGCGCCACTACACGCGGCTGTCGCAAAAGAATTTTTCCATAGATACCCAGTTTTATCCGCTGGGCTCCTGCACCATGAAATACAACCCGCGGGCGTGCAATTCGCTTGCCATGCTGCCGCAATTCCTCGCCCGGCATCCGCGCGCGCCCGAAAGTACCGGACAAGGTTTTCTGGCATGCATGTATGAACTGCAGGAGATACTGAAGAATGTGACAGGCATGGCGGGAGTCAGCCTCACGCCCATGGCTGGCGCGCAGGGCGAGCTGATTGGCATTGCGATGATAAAGGCATACCATGAGTCGCGCGGAGACACTGCCCGCACTGAAATCATCGTACCGGACGCAGCTCACGGCACCAACCCCGCCACCGCGGTAATGTGCGGCTACAAGGTGGTCGAAATCGCCACCGATAAGGAGGGGGACGTTGACATGGCCGCGCTGAAAGCGGCTGTGGGACCGCAAACGGCGGGACTGATGCTCACCAATCCGTCAACACTCGGCGTTTTCGAAAAGAATGTCGCGGAAATGAGCAAGATCGTTCACCAGGCTGGAGGATTGCTGTACTACGACGGCGCCAACCTGAATGCGATACTGGGCAAGGTAAAGCCAGGAGATATGGGCTTCGACGTGATTCACATCAATCTTCACAAGACTTTCTCTACTCCCCACGGCGGCGGAGGTCCGGGTTCGGCGCCAGTCGGAGTCGCGGAGCGCCTGTTGCCATTCATGCCAGTACCGGTGGTGGCCTTTGAAAGCGGCCAATATCGCTGGCTCACGGAAACAGATCTCCCGAAATCGATTGGCAGGCTTTCCGCACATATGGGGAATGCCGGGGTGCTGCTTCGCGCCTATGTGTATGTACGCCTGCTGGGCTCGGAAGGCATGCACCGCGTAGCCGAGTTCGCTGCCCTGAACGCCAATTACCTGATGGCGGAGCTGAGCAAGGCGGGATTCGAAATCGCGTATCCCACACGTCGCGCAAGCCACGAGTTTATCGTGACCCTTAAAAGCCTGAAGGAAAAAACAGGCGTTACTGCGATGAATGTGGCAAAACGGCTCCTGGACAAAGGCTATCACGCGCCTACGACCTACTTTCCGCTGCTCGTGCCGGAATGCTTGCTGATTGAACCCGCGGAAACCGAGTCCAAGGAGACGCTCGACGCGTTTGTCACGGCCATGAAGGAGATTCTGGACGAGGCCCACAGCCAGCCGGACTTGGTGAAAAATGCGCCCCATACCATGCCGGTGCGCCGTCTGGACGATGTAAAGGCCGCCAAGGAACTGGATCTGGTCTGGACAGGTTCCTGATAATCAACAACCAGCAAAACCGGTTGTGAAACCCAAGACACACTTTGCTTTACGGCCATCCACATGCATACACTGATCTGCGGTTCCATCGCCTATGACACCATTATGGTGTTCCAGGACGTTTTCAAAAACCATATCCTGCCGGAAAAGATACATATTCTGAACGTCGCTTTTCTAGTACCGGATATGCGCCGGGAATTAGGGGGCTGTGCCGGCAATATAGCCTATAACCTGCAGATGCTTGGAGGCCATCCACTTATCATGGCGACCGTCGGCGACGATTATCAGCCGTACGCCAGCCGGCTGGAGAGCCTGGGCCTGAATCAAAGCCACGTGCGTCATGTGGCCGGAACCTATACCGCCCAGGCATTCATCACCACCGATCTCGCAGATAACCAGATAACCGCTTTTCATCCCGGCGCAATGAATTTTTCGCACGAAAATCACGTAGCGGATGCGAATGAGGTCAAGCTGGGCATCGTCGCTCCGGACGGGCGGGATGGGATGCTGCAGCATGCTCGCGAATTCCACGAAGCAGGCATTCCCTTCATGTTCGATCCAGGCCAGGGACTTCCGATGTTCAATAGCGAGGAACTCATGGATTTCATCCAGAAGGCCGATTATGTGGCGGTCAATGATTATGAGTGCCAGTTACTGCTGGAACGGACCGGCTTATCCCTGGAAGCATTGGCGAAGCTTGTCGATACCCTGATTGTCACCCTGGGCTCGGATGGTTCGGTAATTCATGCAGGAGGCCGGGAGATCCGCATACCGGGCGTCAACGCCGAACAGGTGATCGATCCTACCGGCTGCGGCGACGCATATCGTGCAGGGTTGCTTTATGGCTTGGCAAATGGGATGGATCTGGAAAGCACCGGAAGACTGGGTTCCCTGATGGGAGCGCTAAAAGTCGCGCAACGAGGGGGACAGAATCATGCTTGTAGCCGCGACGAAATCGATCAACGCTATTTTGAAACTTTCGGACACCGGATTCTTCCGTAGCGTCGCCCGGCAGCAAACTTCTTGTGGAATGGAAATACCAGCCTGCTGCGATCTCGTTGCGGCCGTGAATGATCACGGATTCTGGCGGCCACTTATTGCATCGGTGCGATAATGACGGTATGGAAAATTTCGCCGCCAGTGCCAGGACGAACCGGCTGACAAGAATTGTCCGCGCTGTCCGCCTGTTGTTGCATGTCATTTCCGGACTGGCGCAATCTGCGATTTATCCCCATCTCGATCAGCCAGCGCAAAGGCTCATGGCTCAGAACTGGTCAGCACGCCTCCTTTCCATTTTATGCATCCGCATGCGGTACCGCGGAACTCCTCCTCCACCCGAGGCGCAGCGTGTAATGCTGGCAGCCAATCATATTTCATGGCTGGATGTTTATGCCCTGATCGCGGTATGCCCTGCCCGTTTTGTCGCTAAAGCCGAGATCAGAAGCTGGCCGCTATTGGGATGGCTTAGCCGCAATGCAGGAACGTTATTCATCGAGCGCACCAAGCGCAGCGACACCGCCAGAATAAATGAGCACATCGGCAATGCGTTGACGACCGGGGATCGGGTTGCAATATTTCCCGAAGGCACCACCAGTGACGGGACCATCCTGCGGCACTTTCACGCTTCGCTATTGCAACCCGCCATGACGGTTGCAGCCACGCTATATCCGGTAGCGATAAGTTATACCGACACTGCGGGAAAAACGAGTAAAAACGCGCCTTATGCAGGTATTTCCATGCTGAAATCGGTGCTGCAAATATTGACCGAGCCATGGATCGACGTGGAGCTGATCTTTACCGATCCTATAAGCAGCGGCGGGAAAAACCGGCGCGAACTGGCGCGCGAGGCCGAGCATGCTATTGCCATTGCCTTGTCCCTTCCCCTGCCGCACACGGCACCTGGAAAATCTTCCGATCATCGAGGCGAATAGCTGTAAGACTTCCGCCCCATAGGCACCCGGTATCAAGCGCCAGAACGTTATCGGTGATTTTGAGCCCCAGCGCCGACCAGTGCCCGCATAGGATGGTCGCTTCCCGGCTTGCGCGGCCCGGCGCTTCAAACCACGCTACATATCCCTGGGGAATATCTTTTTCCAGCCCCTTATGAGCGAAATTCATTTTTCCGTCAGGCGTGCATACGCGCATGCGCGTCATGGCATTGATCACGACCCGCAAGCGCTCATAGCCCTCCAGGTTTTCATCCCAATGGTCAGGCTGATTGCCATACATATGAGCACAAAGCTCGTGGAAGCCATTGCCGCGCAGGGCATTCTCGACCGATTTCGCAAGCTGCGAGGCTTGCCCGATACTCCAGGAAGGCAGCAGTCCCGCATGGACCATGACATAATCCCCGTTGATGTGCAGTAGCGGTCGCCGGCGCAGCCAGCAAAGCAACTCATCCCGATCGGGCGCTGCGAGTATATCTCCCAATGTGTCGTTCCGATTCATCTTCCCGCAGCCTTCAGCCACCATCAACAGATGCAAGTCATGGTTGCCCAGCACCATTACCGCTGTTTCATCCAGCGCTTTCACATAGCGCAATACCGACAGCGAATCCGGGCCACGATTGACAATGTCGCCAACCAGCCATAGCTTGTCTTTCGTACGGTCGAACCGGATCAAGTCAAGGAGCTGCCTGAACTCGGCGTAGCAGCCTTGCACATCGCCGATTACAAAAGTAGTCATGTATGGAAACGCATGGAACTGGCGGAAGCAGCCACAGAAGCCCGTGCTACATAAAAAATGAGGCGATATGCGCTGCCTATCGCCCCGTTATACCAATTCCTCGATTCTCGAGGAATCAGCAAATCATCGCCACCTTATGATCACCGACTTATCAATAAGCCGATCCGCGGAGGTTTGCTGAAGGTTGCCTGAATCATTGCGCCTGAGTCACCATGTAATCCACCACCTGCTTGACGTTTTCATCAGACAGGCTGGCGTTGCCACCCTTCGGCGGCATGGCATTCTTGCCCTTCAATGCACTGTTGTAGAGGGAATCCTTGCCGGTCTTTATACGTTCCCCCCAGGCCGCTTTATCGCCAAGCTTGGGCGCACCCGCCGCACCAGAATCGTGGCACGCGGCACAACTGCCTGCGTAAATTGTTTTGGCCGCGTCGGCGCCGCCTGCTGCCGCTACCGGAGCCGGAGTCGCACCGGGCGCCTGGCCAGTAGCATCGCTCACGGTTTCTTCCGCCTGTGGCGAACCGGACGCAATGACCAGGGTACCCTCGGGTTTCAGACGGTTTGCTATCGCCTTGTCTGAAAAAGCGGGGTTATTCTCGTCTATAGGGACATCACCGGTCGCCAGTTTCGCCAACAGCAGGATAATCGCAATGGGAAACGCGAAGGCGGAGATGAGAACTGTAATCAGCTGTTCCGGCGTCTTGATGGCCGTGGAATGACCTTCCTCTTCTTCAGCGTCGCTCACAATAACTCCCTTAAGAAAAAATGGTCATTGTATTGCATAGAGACATGCTTGTTGAAGCAAAGCGCAAAATTATCTGAATGGACGGCAGAGAGGAAAAAAGCTATCCTATTCGTTTTCCCCAGCCCCGCATCCTGGATCTTACGCGCCCATAGCTCAGATGGATAGAGTACCGCCCTCCGAAGGCGGGGGTCACACGTTCGAATCGTGTTGGGCGCGCCACTTTGGCATAAAACCGCGAACGCCAGCAACTGCGGCATATCCTCGACGGTTCGGTTTTCGATCCCATGATGTGATCCCGGCCACATCGCGGCGCAAACTTTCCCTGGTCAGCAAATGGAGGAGGGTAACGATGAGCAAGAATACAATCTGTCTGTGGTACGACCATGACGCAGAAGAGGCTGCGCATTTTTACGCCCGGACCTTTCCCGACAGCACGGTCGGCGCGGTGCACCGGGCGCCATCCGATTTTCCCGGCGGCAAGGCGGGTGACGTCCTGACGGTCGAATTCACGGTGTGCGGCCTGCCGTGCCTCGGCCTCAACGGCGGGAATGCATTCAGGCACAGCGAGGCATTCTCCTTTCAGATCGCCACCGACGACCAGGCGGAGACCGATCGTTATTGGAACGCGGTCGTCGGCAATGGGGGCACGGAGAGTGCGTGCGGCTGGTGCAGGGATAAATGGGGTCTGTCGTGGCAGATCACTCCGCGCGTACTGACCGAGGCAATGGCCAGGGGCGGCGATGCGGCGAAGCGCGCGTTCGGGGCGATGATGGAGATGCGGAAGATAGACGTCGCCAGGATCGAGGCGGCGGTGCGCGGCGAAGCATGAGCCTTCCACTCTTCACACATCCCCGTTCCCATCCTGCTCGACAGGAACGGTGGATCGCGAAGATCAAAGCTGCCGCGCCAGCGAAGATTTGTTCAGCGCTTCCTTAACCTTTCCCGTGGATGTTCCTATGATATGCGTATAATTTCATACGTATAGGCTCATATTTGCCGATCTGGCTAATGCGCCATTTAATCATCCTCTTACAATTTCCTTCCCCATCATTTCAGCTCAACTACCAGTCCTGATCGGTCTGAAAAACAGGCCACCACCCGCCCCAGGCGAAAATGGAAGTTTGACGGTAATCTATACTGAATATGGATGTGTTTCGCACCCGTATCGATTGCCTGGTTGCATAGTACATACGATCCCGGAAACCCTGCTCTTGGGGGCGTCTCATCCCGCATTCGGCAGGCGCAATTTCATAAGGAATCGGTATGTTACAGCTTGAGCTCCAAGATCCTTCCAACGATAGGCAAGCGAATGTGCTGGCGGTGGAAGAAGCGCGGCTGCTCTGCGCCAGCCTGCCGCTGGCGCTCGCCAGCAGTCTCGCGCTCGCGATCATTCTGGTATATATCCAACGAACAGTAATCGCCCCTGCCATATTATACGGGTGGCTCGCATCCATGGTTGTCCTTACCTTATGCCGGGCACTTCTTATCTCGCTCTGGAATGAAAAGAATGAAACCGGGATGACATTCGTCTTGAGCTGGAGATTGAAGTTTCGAGCAGGCGCGATTGCCGGCGGATTGATATGGGGTGCGAGCAGTATTCTGCTATTCCCGGCAGGCAACATGCCACATCAGGTGTTTCTCTCCTTCGTTCTGGCCGGAGTCTGCGCCGGAGCCGTCACCTCGCTATCCATAGACAAAATATCGGTACTGGGCTTCTTATCGCTGACCCTGGCGCCCCTGATAGGTCGCTTCATGCTGGAGAATACCGAAGCTTCCCTGTCCATGGGAATAATGACGGGGCTTTTTTTGATCGTCATTTCGCAAAATGCATCGAGAATGGGCCGTACTGTCAATGAAAACATAAGACTGAGCGTTGAAGCCTCGGCGCGTGAAACCGCCTTGCAGAAGAGTAAATCGAGCTTGCAGCAACTGAACCAGAATCTCGAACAACTGGTGGCCGAGCGCACCAGCGATCTCAGGGAAAGTGAAACCCGCTTCCGGTTTCTGTTCGAACAGGCCGCAGTGGGCGTGGCGCAGGTTGACACCGCATCGGGATGTTTTATGCGTGTAAACCAGAAGTATGCGGATATAGTAGGTTACACACGGGAGGAAATGCTCGCACTCGATTTTCAATTCCTTACCCACCCCGATGACCTCGAAACCGAGTTGGCCAATCTGGAGCGGCTCAAAACGGGGGAGATACGTGAATTCGAAATGGAGAAGCGCTTCTTTTTCAAGAACAAGGATCCGATCTGGGTAATGCTTACGGTTTCGCCCATGTGGCTGCCGGGAGAAAAACCTGATTATCACATCGCTGTCATACAGGATATTACCGGGCACAAGCTGGCGGAGGAGCAGATACACCAGCTCGCGTTTTATGACCCGCTCACCAGCCTCCCTAATCGGCGCCTGTTCCTTGACCGCTTGCAGCAGGCACAGGCCAATAGCGACCGGCACAAAACGAACTGCGCGATCCTGTTTATCGATCTCGACAATTTCAAGACGCTGAACGACACTAAAGGTCATGATATCGGTGATCTGCTCCTTGCCGAGGTGGCTCGCCGGCTCAAGGACAGCGTGCGCACCAGTGATACGGTAGCAAGGCTGGGAGGAGATGAATTTGTAATCATTGTGGAAAAGCTGAGCGACGAGCCAGGGCGAGCGGCTACCCAGGCTAAAAGAATCGGTGAAAAGATATTGGCGGGGCTCTCGCGGCCCTTTTCACTCCATGAGCTTGAATATCACGGCTCATCCAGCGTCGGGATTCGCCTGTTCAATGACAGTAAATCAAGCACCGATGATCTGCTCAAACATGCCGATACGGCGTTATACCAGGCGAAAGCCGCGGGACGGAACACCTTGTGCTTTTTCGATCCTTCCATGCAGATTGCGCTGGAAGCGCAAACCATGATGGCGAACGAGCTGCGCCTCGCAATAGCTCATCAGCAATTCGTGCCCTACTACCAGAAACAGGTGAATGCCGATGGTGGAGTCACTGGGGCCGAGATACTTCTGCGCTGGCAACATCCCGAGAAGGGAATGATTTCCCCCATGATATTCATTCCGATTGCCGAGGAGACAGGGCTTATTTGTCCAATCGGAAAATGGGTACTGCAAGTGGCTTGCGCACAGCTCAAACACTGGGAGAACGATCCACTCTGCTGCAATTTCCGGCTCGCGATCAATATCAGCGCGCGCCAGTTCCGGCAGCTGAATTTTGTGGATGAAGTGCTCGAGATACTGAAAGAAACCCGGGCGAACCCTCACAAACTCAAACTCGAACTCACCGAGAGTTCAGTGTTGCAGGATATAACGCTGGGTATTCAAAAAATGCAGGCCTTGTGTAATGCCGGAATACGCTTTTCGCTGGATGATTTCGGTACCGGGCAATCTTCCCTTGCCTATCTCAAGCGTCTGCCGCTGGAGCAGATCAAAATAGATCAAAGTTTCGTGAGCGACATCACCACTGATCCCAGCAATGAGGCTATCGTTCGCACCATCATCTCGATGAGCAAAAGCCTTGGCATGGAGGTGATTGCCGAAGGTGTCGAAACTGAAGAGCAGCGTGAGCTTCTTGCCCGGAGCGGGTGTTGCGCATACCAGGGATATTTATTCGGGAAACCAATGCCTATAGACGATTTTCAACGGCTGGCCGCCTCAAGGAAGGATATTCCGCACCACTGCTGACCTGCATACGGCAACGGTTCAGGGCTTTCGTGGACAAGGCTTCCGATAAAACATTCGTCTTCTTATATCTGGATACGAGCACCGAGTTCGAGGACGCGGCTAGCCGGAAGTTTGAAATATTCAGCAGCGCTGCTGGCGTTGCGCGCCATCGTGGCAAAGAGGCGCTCGCGCCACAATGCCATGCCGCGGCCAGGGCTCGGCACCACAATGTCCCGGCTCAAAAAGTACGAGGTTTTGAGCGGCTCGAACACAAGCCCGTATGATTCGCACATCTCCAGCGCGTACGGCAGGTCGGGCACATCTTTGAATCCGTACCGTACTGTCATTTGATAGAAGTTGGTGTTGAGGGGAGTTACCGTTATCCGCTCGGCCCCAGGTACGCGGGGGATCTCGATGTAAACCACGGTCAAAAATATCACACGTTCATGCAAAACCTGGTTATGAGCGATGTTATGCAGTAGCGCGTGGGGCACGCCATCGGGATCGGCAGTAAGAAAAATGGAGGTGCCGGAGACGCGTGCAGGCGGATGGGCCATTATTGATTCGAGAAATGGCCGAAGTGGTATCGCGACTGAATGCAGATGCTGGAACAGGATTTGACGACCTCTATACCAAGTCGCCATGAGTGAAAAAATCACCACTCCAATCACAAGCGGAAACCAGCCGCCCTGGGAAAGTTTCAGGGTAGTTGCAGCAAAAAAGGTGGCATCAACAGTAAAAAAAACGGCAGTGACACATATCGCTAAAATTCCCGAGTATTTCCAGGCATGGCGCAGGACAAAAAATGTAAGAATGGTTTCTATCATCATGGTAGCAGTAACTGCAAAACCATAGGCGGAGGCCAGGTCAGAGGACTTCCCGAACCCCAGTACGGCCATGACGACCACGGCGAGTAAAGTCCAGTTTACGAACGGTATGTAGATCTGGCCGATTTTTCGATCGGAAGTATATTTGATCTGCATTCGAGGCAGAAATCCCAGCTGTATCGCCTGTTTCGTCATGGAGAATACGCCCGATATGACGGCTTGTGACGCAATTACGGTCGCGATGGTCGCCAGCCCTACCGCGGGATAAAGCGCCCATGCGGGAAACAACAGATAAAAAGGATTGGAAATGGCTTGAGGATTTGCGAGCAGCAACGCCCCCTGTCCGAGATAGTTCAGTGTCAACGCGGGCAGGACGCAGCCATACCAGGCAAGACGGATGGGTTTTGCACCGAAATGCCCCATATCGGCGTAAAGTGCTTCCCCTCCAGTGACGGCGAGAACGACAGCCCCAAATGCAACAAATGCAAGCCAGCCATTGCCGATGCAGAAGGTCAGCGCATTTACCGGGTTGAATGCCTCCAGTATCTCCGGGGCGGCGCTGATATTCGCCATGCCGGTCACGCCCAGAGTCGCAAACCATACTAACGTTATCGGCCCGAACAACGCGCCGATGCCGCCCGTCCCATGCTGCTGGAGCAAAAACAGCACGATCAGGACCGCCAGGGTAATGGGCACTACGTAAGGCGTAAGCACCGGCGTCGCCACTTCCAGTCCTTCCACCGCGCTCAGTACGGATATGGCTGGAGTAATGACGCCATCGCCATAAAATAGCGCAGCACCAAAGGCGCCGACGAGAAACAGGCTGTTGCGCAGTTTGGGTCGATCCCGGACTGACGCGCTGGCAAGGGAAAGCAATGCCATGATTCCGCCTTCCCCGTTATTGTCCGCGCGCAATATCAGTGTGACATACTTGAGCGATATCACGACCATGAGCGCCCAGAAAATAAGAGAGATGATGCCGATTACATTATTTGGAGTAAGCGCCAGCCCATGGGCAGGATCAAAAACAGTCTTCATGACGTATAAAGGACTGGTACCGATATCGCCGTAGACCACTCCCAGGGCAGCCAGGCTGAGTAATGCGAGAGGCTGCTGTCCAAGCGCCCGCCCGGGCCTTTCAGTTTCGCTTGTCATGATAGGTGCATGAGAACGACGGAAACGTTGCCAATGTGTTCTTGAAAAGAACGGCGTCCGGGTAACGGACCATGCCAGCCAGCGGAAACTCGATCAAAACGCTTCTCCCGCATCAGGTGCAGCCAATCGGTATGGAATCCCGCAAACGCCGGCGTGAGGAGAAAGGATTATTGAAGCAGCATGTCTGGCGAAATACTCGCACGCAGGTTCACCACCGCATCCCCTTCCTTCTCCTTATGACTGAACCACCAGATAGCGCCTTTTTTCATATTCCATTCCGCTGGCCCACCACTCAGTATGAGAGCCGCGGTTTCTCCCAGAGTGGGCTGATGACCTACTACGACGACAGTACCTTTCGCATCCGGCCAATTGGCAAGGGCAAGAATAGTCTTTGCCGAGGCACCCGGCCCCAACTCATCGATAATTTCAAACCTGGCTGCCAGCGCTTCGGCAGTCTGACGGGTTCGACTCGTAGGGCTTACAATGATTCGCGCAGCTTTTGGCAGTCTGGGCGTGAGCCATTCGGCTACCGCTTGGGCCTGTTTCAATCCATGAGAAGTGAGCTTGCGTGCGCTATCGGGCATGCCATCCTCAGCTTCTGCATGCCGCCAAAGTATGAGTTCCATTACTTGCTCCCAAGGTAGTGCGAATACCGCATTCGCCGAAAGCGTTCCTGCCATATCCGACTTGCCCCGGAGTTCGAGACATGCCGACACAGGCTATTGTCAACCGCTGAGCACTAGGGAATGTGGTTATGGCAGGATAGCTGTTGCCAGCTTGATTGATGGGGAGGCGAAACCTGATGAAGTCTTGTGAAACACAAACGGCGGGCACCCGCCCGCCTTTCTTCCGATCAGGACTTCAATGCCGACATGGGGGCGCCAAAATTGATATGGAAAGGCGCTCCATCTATCACCAGCGCCGGAACCGATTTCACGCCGGCCTCTTCAGCGGCTGCGATACGGTCCGCGTGCTCCCCAAGATGCACGATTTCAACATCATAACGCTGCGGATCCAGCGCATCAGCTACCTGACGCTCAGCCTCGACACATACAGGGCAGCCAGCGTGATAAAAGGTGGCAGTTTTTTTCATAGTCTAATATCTCCGTAAGTTTAAATGTCCGTGGGATTCCCAGGTTCGCATGAGTTGGCTATCAGCATGCGACTCGGCAATTATACCCAAGACCTTCAGCGTATGAAAGGCGGCCAGCCGGGAGGAACTTGTGTCCCGCCTTTCGTGCAAATCTGCCGGAAGGGCTGCATGGCGGTGTATCGCATTACGGCCCATCTGGCCGCTTGAGCGTCAGGGCATGGGAATAGATCATGTTCCTGCTTTCGCCCGTTATCTCTGCGGCAAGCCTGACCGCCTGCGCGAGCGACAACTCCTTCATCAGCAATGCCAGAATATGTTGGGCTTTTTCGCTGAGTCCACTTTCATTTTTCGCCTCGGCGCCGGAAACCAGCAACACGAACTCTCCCTTCTGGCGATTTGCATCAGCATGAAGCCAGGCGCAAGCCTCTCCGAGGCAACAGCTATGCATGGTCTCGAATAATTTGGTCAGCTCCCTTGCAATGATCAACTCGCGATGTCCGCCCAGAATTGCAGCCAGATCTTCGACGCATTCCAGAACCCGGTGCGGCGCTTCATAAAATATCAATGTATAGGGTTGCGTTTTCAATCGCGCTATTTCTCGTCTGCGAGATCCGCTGCCGGCCGGAAGAAAACCATAAAAGATAAAAGGCGAAGCGGCAATCCCGGAGGCGGATAGCGCGCAGATTGCCGCGTTGGCGCCGGGAACGGGCACCACTTCATGGCCTTGTTCCCGCACCAGCTTCACCAGACTGGCACCCGGATCGGAAATTCCCGGGGTGCCGGCATCGGTGACGAAAGCGGCGGTCTTTCCCGCAGCAAGCAAACCAATCAACTTTTCCGCACCACGCCGCTCATTATGCTGGTGCAGGGCCATTACCTGGCCCGGGATCGAGTAGGCCTTTAAAAGATGACGGGTTATGCGCGTGTCTTCCGCGGCAATCATGTCAACCGCTGCAAGTATATCCAGCGCACGCAAGCTGATATCCCGAAGGTTTCCTATTGGTGTCGCGACAATATAGAGCGCGCCCGGTGTTATCATATTCCGATGGAGATTTGTCGAAGCATTTGAATCAACATCCTGATTGAACCCAAATCCGGTATCCGGTGGTTGATCGCTCATTTCCAGTTCAGGGCCATGATCCACAAAGACTTTCCACGGTATTTGACGTTCACCCGTATGGTGAGTTCGCTACTGGGCGGATTGCGCGATTTTTGCGGCACATGGCTGCGTCACAACTCCCTGGAATGGCCATTCCAGGGAGTTGCGCCTTGCCCTGCACCCTAGAAACCGCATACTCCACCCTGTCCAACTGCCGGATTTCGGTTGAAGTACCATTGCATTGTAAGCCATTTGGCCAGTTGCTTATTTTTGCGTTTTTCCGTGCCGTGATGCCGGAAATGCGGACATGGGCCATAACGGGTATGCGGACATGACGGGTATCGATGCGGAGCGATTTGCGGAGGCATTTCTGAGACAGCATGGTCTGGCGTTGCTCCAGAGAAACTATCGCTGCCGCTTCGGAGAAATCGATCTCATTATGCGGGATGACATTGTAATGGTGTTTGTCGAAGTCCGAATGCGCAAAAGTCTCTTTTTTGGCGGTGCCGCTGCGAGCATCACTCCCAACAAACAGCAAAAACTGATACTTACCGCCCGCCACTATCTCTCGTCCTTGAAAGCGACACCTCCATGCCGGTTTGATGCGGTGTTGCTGTCGGGTGAGGACGGCAGGAAAATCGAGTGGATCAAGGACATTATCTGCACAGGGTGATGAGGCCAGATATCCAGCAGAGTTTTTAAAAAAATCATACGAGAGGGAACTGATGGTAAATTCAACCAGGAAACTGTTGCTGCTGCTCTTATTGACGCTTCCTTTTTTTTCCGGCTGCGCCCTGCTGATTGCCACCGGCGTGGTATCCGGGGTTGGCACGGGCGTAGCGATGTCCCAGGACCGCCGCACGAGTGGCATGTTTATAGAAGACGAGGGCATCGAGTCGAGAAGCACCGGGCGTATCAGTGAAAAATTCGGAACGAACACCCACATCAATGTCACCAGTTTCAATCGAAATGTGCTGCTGACCGGCGAGGCGCCGACCGAGGCTGCCAGGCAGGAGGTGGAACGCCTCGCCGCGAATGTGGAGCATGTACGGAACGTCACCAATGAAATCACCGTATCCGATATCAGCTCATTTGCGTCCCGCAGTAACGATACGTTGCTTACATCGAAAGTAAAAAGCCGCTTCATGGACAGCGGAAAATTCCAGATTAACCACGTCAAGGTGGTCACGGAGAATGGTGTCGTTTATCTGCTGGGCCTGGTGAAACGCACGGAAGCGGAGAGCGCGGTGGGGATAGCGCGATCCACCAGCGGAGTAAAAAAAGTGGTAAAGGTATTCGAGTATATGGACTAGGAAAGCGACACCATGCTTGCGCAGGACATCGTTAAGCAACTTGACCATTTGTTGCCGCCTGACCGGTTTTATACGGATCCGGTCGATTGCCTCGTGTATGGCTACGACAATAGCCGCAAGCTTTTTCCGCCCGATGCCGTGGTTTTTCCCATCGACGCAAATGAGGTGTGTGCGGTGGTAGGTCTGTGCAATGAATATGAAATCCCTCTCGTTCCAAGGGGACGCGGGACGGGAACCGCGGGAGGAAGCCTTCCGGAGAAAGGAGGCATTGCCCTGTCACTGGAACGGATGCTCAGGATAATAAGCGTGGACCCTGGTAACCGGGTAATTGTAGCTGAACCCGGTGTGCTGAATCAGACCATACAGGAGGCCGCGAAACCCCATGGTTTCTTTTGGCCGCCAGATCCCTCCAGCGCAGCTTTCTCCAGCATAGGAGGAAATCTTGCCACTTCCGCGGGCGGCCCGCATGCTGTCAAATATGGCACCACGCGGGATCACGTGCTGGGCTTGAAGGCGGTTACTGGCGGAGGCACCATGATCAGCACCGGCTGCTACACCACGAAGGGGGTGGTGGGCTACGATCTCACCCGCCTGCTGGTAGGATCGGAGGGAACGCTTGCAGTCATTACCGAAGCCACGCTCAAACTTACCCCTCTTCCCCAGGCCAGAGGAGGTCTCACAGCTTATTATCATGCCGCTGCGAGCTGTGCTGAAGCCATACTTCGCATCATGGCGCTTTCAGAGACCCCTAGCGCCGTGGAATTCCTGGATGAAGGATCGCTCAATCTGATACGCAGCCGTTTCCCCGAGATGCTGCCTTCCGGCGCGCGCGCAATGCTGATGATAGAAGTGGATGGAGCGTACAGTTCCATCCCGGAGTCAACCGCCGCAGTACTGGCCGCATGCGCGGGAAATGGGCTGATTCATGCGGAGGAGGCACCGGATCCCGCTGCTTTATGGGCAGCCCGGAAAACCTTGTCTCCGTTGCTGCGCGACATCGCACCGAAGAAAATCAATGAAGACGTCGTCGTGCCCATTTCGGCCCTGCCAGAGTTTCTGGAAGAACTGGCACGGTTAAGCGCCAGGTACGGCATTGCCAACGTCAATTTTGGGCATGCCGGCAATGGAAATATCCATGTAAACCTCCTGGTCAATCCGGATAACATGGAGGAAATGCAGCGCGCGGGAGACTGCCTGAACGATGTGTTCGATCTGGTGATAAGACTGAACGGGACCCTTTCAGGAGAACATGGAATCGGTAGCGAAAAACGTCCCTTTGTCGACAAGGAAATCGATGCGCCGACGCTGGATCTGATGAAACAGATCAAACGGGTGTTCGACCCCCGAAATATCCTGAATCCGGGGAAGCTGTTTCCATAGCCGGGTTGGATATCCGGCGTGAGCGGATGCAGCATCCCGCCAAACCTCGACCCCAGGTACGCTCGGCAACCTGCTAAAACAGGGGCTTCGGATCAGGCGTAATGATGAGTTGCTCGGGATTGAAGCGCAACCTCAATGAGTCGCCGCTTATCGAGTAGGTGTCATGGATGTTTCCTTTCTCGCCATCCGGCAACTGCAGACTGTCGTCCCGATGGACCGGGTCCTGGCGAATCCAATCATCAAACTGCTCCAGACCCGCATGGCCCTCAAAAAAATAGGCGACAAGGCGTCGGAACAGCTTGGGCCAAATGATGAGCGTCTCCAGTTGAGCAAGATCGGCAATGACCACCTCGTTGCCGATACTCACATCCTCATACGGCCAAAGCCCAGCCCCCGGCTCTTTCCGCGCCTGGGCGATCAGACGCCTCAAGTGGACAATCAGTGACATCGGCATGGTATCATAGGGTTCCACGTAACATAGCCCCGCCCTGAGAAGCTTTGCATTGACGCTTTGATCCAGCAAAGCATCTTCCACAAAGACGTTTTTCCCATCTTCCCTGTCAGATGCATCAGCGTAAACAAGGCCGAGCAGCCTTCCGTTGGCCTCGATACCACTCGCAATAACGTAACCGGGCAGCGGGTTATTATCCACCGACTGCACTTTGTTCGGCGAGTCACTGGAATAAACAACGTTCTCGAACCCCAGCAAGCGTAGATTTTCGTCACGGGCAGCATTGGCGAAGCCGAGTTCCTGATGCGTTTCCCTGAAATGGGTTTCCAGCGCATCGATTCCCTCATACCGGACGGCAATATTTTTGCGCTTGTTGAACTCGGCCCGCTTGCCCGAAAACCTTGGTAAATCGAGGACCAGATCGATATTGTCAGGCTCGAACCTGACGGTGTCGCCGTCGGGCTCCGGTCCCTGCCTTGGCATATCGGGGTAGTAGATCCAGTATTTTCCCTTGATCAACGTATAGCGTGATTTCGTTGGTCTTGCCATTTTTTATCCCCGGATGAATTTTTTGCCTTTCCACATTCTCAAAAATCGACTGGCATCAACTGGCGACTAGTTTCAGTATAGTCTCTCTCATGTATGTTGCAATCTGTATACGGTGTATGGCAGAGATGGATCAAGTGCGGGTCTGTCCGTAGTGGTATTCGCCCTCAACCTGATAGTCATCCGGGCCAGGGCCGCCGCATCTACCGAAGCAATAGACACCCGGCACGATGCATATGCCGCCAAAGTGCTGCTGGCTTGTCACAAATCAGTCAACTCCGTGAAATTACATTGTCATGATTTGCGCGTAGGGTAAGTGCTTGTGTCCAACATACCAGTTCGGGGGTCTTCCTATGCACACTATCGCAGGAAAAATGCTTATGGCGTCCACTATCGTGATGGGTTTAAGCGCTGAGTATACCCAGGCCCAGGATCAGCTATCCGGCGTTCCCGCAGCCAATCCCAAGACTGCGGGCATGGTTGCGCCGAATATCCTTACTCCTGAACTGGAACAAATCGTCTGGGCCAGCGGCGCCACGAAACTCGAGAATCCAACCGACCTGATCGGTTTTTATGGTTATAACAACGACGGACCGCACATGCCCGCCCCGGGCGCAGTCCAGACTGCTGGCAGCACGATCGAAGCCAGCAAAACCGAGCCGGACAAGAACACCTATCTCGTCCTGCACGGACAGACGGGACCCGACAACCATTACGACTATGGTTCACGCTTTCTGTTTCAAGGCCACGAGGGCGGCAAGCAAGGTTATATCACGCGCATCAACCTGGAAGCGGATGGCTTGCATCGCACGACACTCATGGCGGATAAGGATGTCGAAGGGAAACCCCTCCCGCTCTTCGATGGCTCCACCTGGTACCCCTGGGCACAACGGCTTTTATTTACCGCGGAAGCAGGTAAAAATGGCGGGGTATGGCAAGCGACCGTAAGTTATCCATCGGCGGTAGAGGATATTTCCGGCATCATGGGGCGCGGGGGCTACGAGGGTATCCAGGCCGATGCCCAGGGCAATCTCTGGATCGTCGAGGATGCAGGCGGCAGATCCGGTGCGGTAAACAAAAATGCCAAGCAGCCCAATAGCTTCATTTACCGTTTTGTGCCAAAAAACAAGCACGACTTGAAAGCAGGTGGCAAGCTTCAGGCCCTGCAAGTAGCCTCAAAACGCCATGCCGGCCCCATTGTTTTCAACCCGGACGATCCGGACGGCGATATTCTCTCTCTGGATGTAAAAGATCTTCATTCTTATGGCGTCACATTCGATACCAAATGGATTGTTATCCATGATACCGATGTGGATGGCTTTGTTCCCTTCGACGCCAATGCGGCTGCCAAAATAAAACAGGCAACCCCATTCAAGCGTCCCGAAAACGGGGTCTTTCGTCCAGGCACCGGGTTTCGCGAATTTTATTTCACCGAAACCGGCGATACGAATAAAGATACTGAGGCAGGAGCTGACTTCGGCGGATTCGGCGGCATATTCAGGCTTGCCCAGAAGAATGGCTCATCCGATTCCTGGCGCCTGTCGATATTCTACAAAGGCGGTGTTGCGCATACGGGGTTCGACAATATTGCGTTCTGGAGCAAAAACAAATTGGTGGTGGTCGAGGATGCAGGCGATACGCTCCACACGCAGCGTAACGCGCTGGATTCGGCATACCTGTTTGACGTAAACACCGATTATACCAACCCTGCTATTCAGCCACTCCGCATACTGGCACAGGGGCGCGATGCGTCGGCGACCTTCGATTCCCCCCTGACCGATGGACGCCCGGCCAATGGTTTCCAGAATGATGGAGATAACGAAATCACCGGGATTCATATTTCCGATGGCGATGACAGCGTTCATGGCCTTCTGGGAGCCAGGAACCCACGTCCGTTCCGCGATGGCTGGCGGGTATTTTATACGCAGCAGCATGGGGACAACGTGACTTACGAAATTATCCCCGCAAAACAGATGCATCTCCATGACCACCATCAATGGCGTGACGATGACGATTAAGGCTCTGCAAGCCCTGGCTTAACGGCTGCAAACCCGGCGAGCGGCGGACTTGCTGAATGAGAACGTTCACACTCGGTATTGCAGCAAATGAATCCACCAGTCCAGCGATGGGCTGGTGGATTCATGCTATCGATATGCCCATTGCGCCCATTGCCGAACCGCAGGGCGTACTATGGAAACTTCATGCTATTTCTGTCTTGCCGAACCGCACTACCGTCGCCAATGTCGAACAGGCCGCCCGCGATTCAACCGCCAGCCGCAGCAATGTGCGGGGACTGATTCTCCCGCGCAGCAACAGACCCAGGAGGCGTCCCAACTCCACGCTCCCATCGGGCCGTATTGCATCGAGCAGAGCGGAGGGAGGTGAAAATTCGATGGGATCGGAAATCGCACGCACTGCAAGAAACGGCAGGCCGGCGCGTTCCGCCACTTCTGCAATCGCACCGCTTTCCATGTCCACGGCGCAAGCACCTGTGGTTTGCGCCAATGCCCGTTTTGCGGTGGCAGAAGTCAGGACGTGCCTGCTTGCGGCAAGGGTTCCACTCACTACGCTGATATGGTTGGGGAGCAGCGTGCGCAATCGATCGCGCCAGAGCAAATCGACAGGAAATAGGCGATCTACCTGGATATATTCAGGCAGAATCAGACTTCCCGGCCGCAGGGTTGAATCCAGCGCACCAGCAAGCCCAAAGCTCATCAGCGCGTTGGCGCCGGCAGCGTGCAACCCTTCCGCCGCTCTCGCAGCCGCCTGCCCGCCCATGCCGCAAAGCCAGATCAAGGCGCCTTCCCCCAGTCTTACGGGCTCGTTAAAGGGTAATCTGCGCGGTGTGATGCAGCGCGCTTCCACCCGCATCGCCGCTACGATGCCTATGCTCTTCACGCAAGATTCTTTGCGGCGCCGCCACGAAATCTTGCCAAAGCCCACAATGGAAAATAGCTGGTATACCCGTGATACTTCAGATAGAAAACACGGGGAAAACCCGGAGCATTAAACCAGGGGTCATACCACAGGCCATCGCTGGCCTGTTTCCGCAGGAGATATTCGATACCCCGGTATACCTCCTTGCTCTGGCCTTCCCCGGCCGCCATCAGGCCAAGCAAAGCCCATGCCGTCTGGGATAGGGTGCTCGTATGAAAACGTCCTGCCTGCTGGGGGTCGAAGTAACTGTCATTGCTTTCTCCCCAGCCTCCATCCTCCTGCTGTATCGACTTGAGCCATTGCACCGCGCGCCGGATGGCAAGGTGACCGGTATCGACACGAGCAAGCCGAAATGCTTCCAGCACCGCCCAGGTGCCATAAATGTAATTGCTCCCCCAGCGCCCGAACCAGGCTCCGCTTGGTTCCTGTTCCCGGAACAGGTAGGTCAGGCCGCGCTCCACGACCTCCTTGTGCCTGGCCTGACCATACAAAGCCAGGAAACCCGTGCATCTGGCCGTGACATCGCTGGTTGGAGGATCAAGCAAAGCGCCATGATCGGCAAACGGAATTTCGTTGAGATAATAGTAAGTGTTATCGCTGTCAAAAGCGGCGAAACCACCGTTGGCAGATTGCATCCCCGCAAGCCAGTCAGCCGCCCGTGCAATGCTTTCACTATAGGCTTTCGGGTCCGCCAGATGAAGTGCCCAGGCGACGGCGGCAGTATCGTCGAGATCCGGGTAATGCGGATTGGCGTACTGAAAGGCCCAGCCCCCTCCTGCCAGACCGGGGTGGTCTTCCTGCCAGTCAGCCGGCGCGTCCAGTATCTGGTTTGGAATAAGCCAGTCAAGGGCTTTGCGGACAGGCTTTTCGTCCATGCCACCTTCCTGTAGCGCCAGGCTGGCAAGAACGGTGTCCCATACCGGCGAAACGCATGGCTGGCACCACGTGCTCTCTCCCTGTTCCACCAGTAACCCCTGCAAGGCATCCCGGCACTGCTTCCGATAGGGATGCTCATAAGGATAGCCAAGCGCGGCGAGCGCTTCGTACGCATTCACTATTGCCGGAAATATCCCCCCCAGGCCGCTGTCGCCGTTCAGACGCTCTATCATCCAGCTTTCAGCCCGGCGTATAGCCATGCGGCGGAAAAATGGCGGAATGTAGGGCTCGAATACCGAGGTGGTTCGCTCAAGCACTAAAAAAAACCGGTTCAGGCGCGTCCGTATCGGAAAATAATTCCGCTCTTCGTTCGGAGGAACAGTAAATAATTCCTGGATATGGATATCGCGCGGATTCGCAGCCCGCTTCTTCAGGCTGCATAATATGGACAGGGGTATCGTTACCGTGCGGGACCAGTAGGCAATCTTGCTGAGGTGAAACGGAAACCAGCGTGGCAGGAATATGATCTCCACCGGTACGAAAGGCACCCCCCGCCAGGGAATCTGGCCGAACATGGCAAGCATTATGCGCGTAAATACGTTGGCGCGCGCTGCTCCCCCATGCGCCAATATGGCGGCACGCGCACGCGCCATATGCGGCGCTTCAGGCGAGTCACCCACGAGCTTCAGGGCATAATAGGCCTTGACAGTGCAACTGAGATCAAAATCGCCGCCATAATATAACGACCAGCCGTCATGCCGGGAGTCCTGCTTTCCCCGAACGAATCTGGCCAGCCTGGCCTGCAGACCTGTATCCACCTCGTCCATGAAATGCATCATCAGCACGTACTCGGCGGGAATAGTGCAGTCCGCCTCCAGCGGAAAACACCAATGCCCATCCTCCTTCTGAAGACGCAGCAATCCCTCGCGGGCAGCGTTTAGCCCGGCTTCCAGGGAGGCTGGATTAAGGTATCGATCTTCCTTGTAGATTCTCGCCGTACTCTCAAAACTCTTCATTTGCATATTGCCGAAACTGCTGGTTTGCATGAATCATCTTTTTGATTTTCACGGATTTAACCTGATGCTGTTCGCTCTTTCGGGAATTATATCGTACTATCCCCAAATCGCCACTCAGTGCGCGCTTCCGGTCGATGACTTGGTTATTGGCTTGCTCTGCTCCAATTCCTCATACATCGGATCGTCGAAGCTCTCCGGAGGCGGATCGCCATCGTAAATTAGATGCTTGCGCTGCTGTAAGAACCCCTCTCGCACAAACAAATACGGATCCAGCGCCGCCTGGTCGCGAACACGCATGGGGCCGGATAATCTGGCCCGCTTGTCGATGATGCCCAATACCGTCACCGGGCCAACAACCGCCGCACTAGCGAACGAACCGGCATAGAACAAAAGGTTGCTAACCGCGCTGACGCCAATTCCGGGCGCATCGCGATAGGTACTCGGACCGATAAGCGGCACAAATAAATAAGAACCCGTATTGACCCCCCATACGCCAAGGGTCTGCCCGAAATCTTCGTCATGCTGCAGCAAACCCATCGGCGCGGCCATGTCGAAAAGCCCGCCCAGGCCGATAGTGGTATTGACGACGAACCGCAGGCTATCCTCGAACCCCTGCCGCACCTTCCCTTGCAGAAAGTCATTGAGGATTACGTTGGGATAGGCCAGGTTGTCATAAAAATTTCCAATCGAGCGCTGCATGGGATTGGGGATATATTTGATGTAGGCATCCGCTACCGGCGCAAGGACATTCCGGTCTACCATATCCGTAAAGTCATAGAATTTACGGTTGGTTTTCTCGTTTGGGTCGATCGGATCCACGCTGGCATCGGTGGGACGCGTGGTGGCGCAACCGCCAGACAGCAGCGCGCACATCAATAGCAAAATCGTTGCCGTGCGTTTATGTGTCATGATAGGCAAGGTATGAGCTTTTCCTGACCCTCTACACCCAGACCGTACTTTGCGAATCCGCTACAGTACCATCGCCTTTCGCGCATCTCATCCCACAACCCCCATCGCGCCAGCAGAGACTTGTCAAGGATTCCCAAGGTGCGAAGTATAAACAAAAATTACCGAATCGGCGCATACTTTCGGTGCCAGCATCCTCTGACCGTTAACGGCTAAAAATGGTTTCAGGAATAACGATCCGTTTTCTCGATCAACCGTAGTTCTGGATGAAATGGACACTCATTTTATGTTTTCACGCTTTGCCCCGGGCCACGCAGCAGTACCGGCAATATTACCAAGGTACAGATGAGAGTCAAAGCGAGCCCAACGGTAAGAAGCACACCCATGCTGGCCGTGCCCTGATGCGATGAAAACATGAGGCTGGCGAAGTCCACCAGCGCTGTGAGCGCGCTATAAAAGATGGCGCGGGCGGTGCTGGTATGAATCAGGATTTCGCTGACCAGTTCGTTGTTAATGCTTCGATGCACCATATGCAGGCTGCTATCGATACCGATGCCCAGCAGTAACGGCAGCGCAATGACATTGGCAAAGTTGAACGGGATGCCGAGAAGCACTGTGAAGGCAGCGGTGAAGAGGCTGGACAACAGCAGGGGAGCCAGCACCAGCAGGGTATATTTCACGCTGCGCAACAGAATCAGCAAGGCTATGGTAATTCCGAGCAGGGCAAGCGAGAAAGCCTGAATGAACGCCCGCACGACGGCGTCACCGGCTTCCAGGGTAACCATGGGAGCCCCCGTGGCCTGGGGCGCTACTTTCTGGACCGCCTCGACAAACCGCCTTAATGCCCCGTTGTCATTGATATCCTCCGCGGGATAGACAGCCAGGCGGTATTCGCCGCCCTGGCTGCGCCAGTGGCTGACCAGCGATACCGGCAAATCCTTTTCCTCAAACGGAATGGCTTCAGTGGCCATCCTCAATCTTTCCAAAGCCTGAGGCAGTGTCGCAAGCAGATCGTTTTCCACCGAACCCAGCAGATCCTTTTTTCCGTGTAAGTCGATGGTGTCCAGACGGGCGAAAAGCGCGGCAAGGGACGATTTCAGCGAACGTGCGGAAGCCGATGCTGGGTGATTGGGATGCGTGGCGATAAAACCATCCAGTGCAGCAGCCAGCCGATTCAACTCTGCGCGCCGCCGGCCCAACGCTTCTTCGCCGCCGTCCCCGCTGTCATCGGGTGGCGCTGAAAATGCGATCGGCCCCATGGTAAGCGCCATTTCCTCTATAAGAAAAAGCTTCTGCTGCTGATCTTCGGGAACAAAATCCAGCATCGTGACGACCTTGTTCACCTCCGGGAGCGCAGCCAGCCTCTGCGCCAGACGCTGGGCATCCGCCGGACTATTGGCCAGCGCGACCGCTTGCCATGGCGAATGGTCGGCGTCTGCGAGAAGTTCGCGGAAGGTTTGCAGCGCCTTGCCTTTCGGGTCCTGCAGGTTAAGGAGGTTGTAGTCGAATCTCACCTGCGGCAAGGCAGCCAGTGCCGCAACCGCCAATATCAGGGTGAGGGCATAGGTTAGCTTGTGCCATTTCAATGATAATTCGAGCACTCTCCCGACTGAGACCGTTTTTATGGGGACGCTCGAAGGATGCTTGGGAAAATAACGCAACAAGGCGGGCCCGATGGTGAGGGTAACGAAAAGACTGATGATCATGCCAGTACCCGAGATGATGCCCAGTTCCGCCACGCCGCTGTAATCGGTGGGAATGAATGCGTAGAAACCGATCGCGTTGGTTATGGTGCAGGCTGCAAGCGCTGCCCCCGCATCGCCTCCCGAGTCGTAGATGGCCTCTGCCGCTGGCTCGCCCTTATCCGTCAACTCTTGATGCCTGAGCAGAAAATGAATGGCAAAGTCGGCGCCCAGGCCGATGTACAGCACGGCAAAAGCAATGGATATCAAATTGAGATGGCCGACCGCTGCGGTGGCAAATGCGGCTGTCAGAAGAAGACCCATGGAAAGGCATATCAGCACGGCAAGTATCAGCCCGGGTGTTCGCATGGCAAAATAAAGCACGATCCCCACGAGCACAAATGTAACGACACCCGCGACCTCCATGCCCTGAAGAGAGCTGGTAAGCTCGTCATGGGACAATGCCACTTCGCCGGTGATGCGCAGCTTCACGGGGCTATTTTCGGTAATGCCAGTCTCTTTTGCCGCCGCATGCAGCGCGGCAATGGATTGCTCGGCCGGAAATAGCTGGTCGTAATGAAGCCTGGGCTTGACTACGATCAATTCCTGGTATGTCTTTTTTTGCGGCTTGGCGTCAAACAGGGATTGCCATGACAATTGCCTGGGAGAACCGTCCGTCCGCGCATCCAGCGTGGCGCTGACCGCGTTCAGCACGGGCTGTAACTCCATGGCACGCCCGTTTCGCAACTCATCCACCGCTTTGGTCAATACCGACGCGAAGGTCGCCAGCGTGGGCTCTTTCGCGATAAGCGCAATCAATGGCTGGGCCGCCGCCAGACGATCCGTTATGAGCTCCAGCTCCGGAATGCTTTCGTAAAGCAGACCGTTGCGGGAAAAAAAATCATCGACGTTCGGCGAGTAGACGCTATAGTAATTTTCGTGGTCCTTGCTCAGGCGGGCCGCAAGCCGTGCGGTAAGCGTATACGCCTGCTCAGGGGTGGGTGCGTCCAGCACCAGCAGCAGCGTGTCGATATCCTGAGGAAACGTTTTGCTGTAGTGCGTCATATTGATGCGGAATGGCAGGTCCTCGGAGAGCATATCCGTGGTATCCGTATTCATGCCCAGATTTCGGGACACATACAAACCGCAGGCAGCAGTCACGAGCACCGCGATGAGGATGATCCAGGCACTGTGACGATAGGAGATGTAGGACCAGCGGGCGAAGAGATTGTAGAGGCGGCTGGAGGATGCTTTGTTGGGTATGGTCATCCTTGAAGAGGCAAACTGAAGCGATCGAACCCGACGCAGGGAGAAATTGCCTAGCTTTGCTCGGTGAGAACGATCTTTTTCCTGAGCATGTCGACGAGCGTAGCGAAGCCGTCACGCTGCAGGATGGCGCGGTATTCCACCCGCTTCAATGCGAGATCACTGACCCCGTCGGCGAGGATATTGACGATACGCCACCCTGCTTTCTCATGGCGCAGGATATAGTCGAACCGCACAGGCTCCCCCTTCGGGGGAACCAGCTTGCTGCGCACCATGACCTGCTCTCGCGGCATCTGCTGCTGCTCCACGAACTCAAATTGTTCACCACCATATTCCTTGAACCATCCCGCATAGGTGCCGATGCTGAGCTTCCGGAAGACATCTATGAAAGTGTGCTGCTGCTCGGAGCTGAGCTGGGTCCAATTGGCGCCGAGACTGGTGCGTGCGATAAAATCGATATCGTGAGTCTGGTCGATTACCGGAGCCAGCAATTCGTAGCGGCCTTTGTAGCCCAGGCTGACGCTTTCCCGCATAGCCTTGATAAGCGCATCGTGCAGACGCGCCACCACTTGTTGCGCATCCGAAACTTCCGCAGGAACCGGGCTCTCGGCCCAGGATGCGGGCGCGATCAAAAACATGGCCGACACCAGCTGGAAGTAGAACAGGAACTTGATCGCGCGCAGGATTTTCATTTTTACAAATCTCATAAGCGGCAACGCCCACTGCACCACGGCGGCGCAATGAAGATCACTGCAGGGATTGGACAAATGCCGGGCAACGCGGGGATGGCTACGCTGCAATAGCTCAAGAACACGGGCTTAGGAACCGGTCCACCGCTGTCCCATGACCATGGGACAGCTCCTGATGAAGACGATACAGAGCGACAAGACCGATGGCACGCTGCCGTTATCGCTCTATTTTAACAGGAATTCCACCGATGGTCTTTCGAGGCTTCAATGCCTCCTTGGCCCACTTCGGCGTCGGCTCGGCAACCATGGGTCCTGTCGTTTTCGGGCCTCGCAGCGAGGTTATGAATGCCTTGAATGGATGCTGGAGCATATCTTCAACGGCAGTCGCCTCATAACCGCAATGCGCCATGCACTGAGCGCATTTAGGATTGCTGCTGTTGCCGTACTTATCCCAGGGCGTATCATCCAGCAACTCCTGGAAGGTTGCCGCATAGCCCTCGTCGGGCAGCAGGTAGCAAGGTTTTTGCCAGCCAAATACGTTCCGCGTGGGATTACCCCAGGGGGTGCACTCGTAGTTCTGATTGCCGGCCAGGAAATCGAGATAGAGCGTGGAATGATTCAACTTCCAGTTGCGGGTTTTGCCCAGCTTGAAAATACCCCGGAATAAATTCTTGGTATCCTTCCCTTTGATAAAAATATCCTGCCGCGGAGCGCGCTCATAGCTGAATCCAGGCGCAATAGTGGCGCCTTCGACACCGAGGTCCATGACAAAATCCAGAAACTCAGCCACATCGTCGGGCGTTTCCCCCTGGAACAGAGTGCAGTTTACGGTTACGCGGAAGCCTTTCGCCACCGCTATCTTTATTGCTTCGACCGCCCGGTCGAAAACACCATCCTGGCAAACGGAAGCATCGTGCCGTTCCTTCAAGCCATCCAGGTGGATGGAAAACGTCAGATAGGGAGAAGGAGTATAGTCGTCGATCTTTTTCTTCAATAAAAGAGCGTTTGTGCACAAATAGACATATTTCTTGCGGGCAACGATACCCGCGACGATTTGCGGCATTTCCTTATGTATGAGCGGCTCTCCCCCTGGTATCGACACCATGGGAGCGCCACACTCATCAACCGCCTCCATGCACTGCTCAACCGACAGGCGCTGGTCAAGAACGTCATCCGGATAATCTATTTTCCCGCAGCCTGCACAAGCCAGATTGCAGCGAAACAAGGGCTCCAGCATCAGGACCATTGGATATTTTTTTACTCCCTTCAACTTTTGCTTGAGCAGATAAGTGCCCACCGCAATCTGTTGACGTAAAGGAACTCCCATGAGCAAATCCTCCAAAGAACTTCAATAATGATTATGCCGCAAATGACTCTACGTTTCTTTTACCTGACCACTCACAAGGTTCCTCACGCTTCGCTGGCGGGCAACGAACATGACTGGAAGCGAGGTTATAACGCCCACCACTCCGTGTTTTCCGGCACTTTATCACGCGGGTATATTAGCATGTCTACATCGCAAACTAAACTCACGGCGCCTTCATGGTTAAAGCCCGGGACACCTTTGATGTTCCCAAATAATCAGTTACTTCCAGCACCTGAGCCAGGCGCTTCGGAAAGCAAAAAAATGGGGCGCCGCGGCGCCCCATTTCCTTCTACACAACCCGATCAGAAGTTGTGGCGAACACCAATCGTGTAGGTGGCACGATTGCCAGTCGCATAAATCGGGGCGAGGCTGTCAAGGTTGGTACCGCCAGTCGGGTTGGTGACATACACGTGCTGATAACCGCCGAACAGGCTGGTGCGCTTGCTCAGATTGTGGATCGCGCCCACGGTGAAGCTGTCGGCTTTGCGTGCTCCTGCCGCGGGGTTAAGGCCGCCTGCGTGAGCTTTCGTCATACCACCCTGGGCCACCAGCGTGGTGTTGCCCAATCTGTACTGCGCGCCCGCAAACCAGATGTTGCCGTCACCGCCAGCATTCATCGCCGAATTACATTGTCCTGTGGAGCTTCCCGGCGCATCCATCGGATTCGCTACCAGAGCAGCAGCGCTGCTACAGGTTGCCGAGCCGATCGCGTTGTTGATGTCTTCATACTGTCCGCTGAGCTTGAAGTTTTCGAAAGCCCAGGAAGCACCCACGCGCCACACTTCTTCGGTCTTCAGGCCGATGGCTTTCTGTGCCTGATTGGCGTTATCCCGGGAATAGCCGCCAAAAATGTCCATTCCCATGCCCATGAAATCCATATGATACTTGGCAGCGGCCTGGCCGTCGAACTCACCGTTCCTGCCGCCAGTATTGCCATTGCTGCCCAGGCCGCCCGGCAAGAAGCCGGAGAGCATGCCAGATTGGAGGGGGCTAAGCGTATTGGCATCGCCAGGCATCAGTATTGCCGCGAAGGAGAAACCTTCTATCGTGGCCGAATCGAAGCGGATGGCGCTGTTGACGAAGGTGTTGGCGCCCGAACCCAGGCCATTCGCGCCCGCCGACATCGTGCCGCCGGAACCGCCGGCTTGCAATGTGGTATAGGCAAACGGGTCGATGGTCATGCCGCCGGCGAAATCCTTGAACGGAGACTGCACCCGGCCGAATTTGACGTCACCCCATTGGGCGCTGGAAAGTCCAACCCATTGTTCGCGAGGCGTCGTAGCCGAACCCGAGCCCGCATTGAGGCCCATTTCCAGACGGGCATTTGCCCTCAGTCCATTACCCAGATCTTCCGTGATATGCAGACCCCAGCGTGACGACCGGGAGTTGTCCTGCAGCGTTCCCTGGCTTGGGGAACCCGAAAAGTCAACCAGGCTGTACTCAGCTTGCACCCGGCCAAAAATTGTTACATTCGTCCCTTGTGCGGATGCAACCACCGGGGCCGCGAGTGCACCGGCGACAGCCAGGGCAATCAGTTTCTTTTTCATGTGGAAAATCTCCTTTAAAGTTGAAACGGTGGGCCCCTCTCACCGACCCTATTTTCGGTGGAGTATGTCCCGCTGCTTGGACCTCTCTAAATGAGAGGGTTGAGAGATTGTGCCTAACGTGACAAGACGTAGCAAGGAAATAAGCACAGTTTTGGAATATGGGAGGAAACCCTGTTGCTTTTTTGCAACAAACCTGCCGGGAATCCACTGGGAACGGAAATTCAGCGGAATAATCGCGCCAACTCGACTCCGGGATCATCCGCGCGCATGAACGCCTCCCCGACGAGAAATGCGTGTACCTGGTGATTCCGCATCAGCGCGACATCCGCAGGCGAGCTTATTCCGCTTTCGGAAATGACGATACGCTCCGCTGGAATACGGTCAAGCAACTGCAATGTGGTGTCGAGACATGTCTCGAAAGTGTGAAGATTACGGTTGTTGATGCCTATCAGCGGCGAATCCAGTTGCAACGCAAGCTCCAGTTCCCCGGCATCGTGCACTTCGACCAGCACTGCCATGCCAAGCGAGTGGGCCAGCGATTCCAGCTTCGCCATCCGATCGACCGCCTCCTCCTTCTGGAGACCTTTTTCGCCTTCCGGCACCGGCATGCAAAATGCCGCCACAATCAGCAAAATGCAATCCGCCCCCATGACCCTGGATTCGATTACCTGATACTCGTCCAGGATGAAATCCTTGCGCAACACCGGCAACTGGCAAGCAGCGCGAGCTTCCCGGAGGTATTCCGGGCTTCCCCTGAAAAACTGCCTGTCGGTTAAAACCGACAGGCAGGCTGCCCCATGAAGAGCGTAGCTGGCAGCGATTGCAGCGGGATCGAAGTTTTCGCGCAGCATGCCCTTGCTGGGGCTGGCTTTCTTTATTTCCGCAATGATCGCCGCCGAGCCGGCAGCGATGCGCTCCCTGATTGCCCCGGTAAAATTCCTGGGAGGCGAAGCGGCCTCGACCTCCCGGCGCAGGGCCGATGACGGCCGGTCAGTCCTGGCGAGGGCGACTTCGCGTGCTTTCGAAAGGAGGATCTCTTGCAGGATATTGGGCATCAAATCAGAAAAGCCTTATCCCGCGAGGTTTTGTCCCGATTGGAGAACTCGATCAGATTGCGCAGCTTGGCTTTGGCCGCACCGCTTTCTATCGCAGTGCGCGCTTTTTCGAGACCCTGCTCCAGCGACTTAGCCACTCCTGCCACGTAGATGGCTGCGCCTGCGTTAAGCAATACTACATCCAGCGCCGGACCAGGCTGATTATCCAGCACCGAAACCAGCATATTCCTGGATTGGATGCTGTCCTTCACCTGTATCTCCTCGATGGGGGCGCTACGCATGCCGAAATCTTCCGGCCTGATGGCATATTCAGTTATTTCACCCTGCTTGAGTTCGCCCACCCAGGTCTCTCCCGCGATGGTAATCTCATCCAGCCCGTCTTTCCCCTGTTCGCAGTGGGTATTCCTCCCATGGACCACCATCACATGATGGCTGCCCAGGCGCTGCAACACGCGCGCCAGTATGCCCACGAGATCAGGATGGAATACTCCCAGCAATTGATTTCTCGCCCCTGCGGGATTCGTTAACGGACCCAGTATATTGAACAGGGTGCGCACACCCAGCTCGCGCCGCACGGGAGCGGCATGCTTCATGGCACTGTGGAAGTTGGGAGCGAACATGAAACCGACGCCGATTTCTTCTATGTCGGCCGCTATCTGTTCCGGAACCTGATTCAGGTTGACCCCCAGGGCCTCGAGCACATCCGCGCTGCCGGACTTGCTGGATATGGAGCGTCCCCCATGCTTGGCGACCCGGGCGCCAGCCGCCGCAGCGACAAAGGCCGCAGTGGTGGAAATATTGAATGTCAGGGCAGCATCCCCTCCCGTTCCGCACGTATCGACGAGATAGCGGTGGTCCGCCACTTCGACCGGCGTGGCGAATTCGCGCATCACCTGCGCGGCGGCGGCAATTTCGCCTATGGTTTCCTTCTTGACCCGAAGCCCGGTGACAATCGCCGCCATCAGCGCCGGCGATAACTCGCCACGCATGATCTGGCGCATGAGCGAAAGCATTTCGTCATGGAAGATTTCGCGGTGCTCGATAATTCGGGTGAGTGCTTCCTGGGGTTTCATCCGGATCCTTTGGGTGCCTTTGGGTCCATCCAATTCTTATACGGTTCCTTTCGGCTGCATTCCAGCAAACGAGATGGTTTACTGATTCAAAAAGTTTTGCAGCAGCCTGTGCCCATGTTCCGTCAGAATGGACTCGGGGTGGAACTGCAGGCCCTCCACTGCAAAGGTCTTGTGCCGCACGCCCATGATTTCCCCATCTTCCGTCCATGCGGTGATTTCCAGGCAATCGGGAAGAGTTTCACGCTCGATGGCGAGAGAATGATAGCGAATCGCCGTGAACGGGTTGGGCAGACCTTTGAACAAGCCGACGTTATCGTGATAAACAGGCGAGGTCTTGCCATGCATCAATTGCTTCGCATGGATGATTTTCCCGCCAAAGGCCTGCCCGATGCTCTGATGGCCCAGGCATACCCCCAGTATGGGAATTTGTCCGTGGCAGCGTTCGATCAAGGGTATGGATACGCCTGCGTCGCCAGGCGTGCAAGGTCCGGGAGAAATGACGATGCGCGCGGGTTTTAACCGCTCAATTTCCTCGGGAGTGATCTCGTCGTTGCGAAATACCGCTACTTCTTCGCCCAGTTCGCCAAAATACTGCACGAGATTGTAGGTAAAGGAATCGTAATTGTCGATCATCAACAGCATGGCAGTGCGTATCAAGGATGGAAACCGATGCCGGTCGTTGCGCGCCGGTATTTCCGAGACTCCCGGACGTGGCTGGATATGAAAGGCCTCTCATTATCTCCCCTCGGGAGAACAAGAACAATAAGTAAATCCGGTAAAGTTCAGCGTTGCTGCAACGGCATGACGGGTTAGGCGAACATTCCGGAACACCATAGGTTGCAATGATACGCCTTTCCAGGCGGCCGCCAGCATGAGCCTGGAATCCGGATCATCAACTATCTGCGACTTGCCATCAGCGAGGTGTAGGCTGGAGATGCTTTGCTTCGAGGTCATCGCGGTATTTTTCGAGCAGATTCTCCATCTCGACGCTTTTTATCCGCGTGAAGGGCTCCGCTTCCAGAATGGCATTCAGAGGTCCCTTCTTGGTGTACCACCCGACCAGCTCCTGCCCTATTCGATACAGATCACCGTTGTTTCCCTCGCACAGCTTCCTTAACTCATTTTGCCTTTCGAGGGCAGCTTCCTTATTCTTGAAGTCCTGCTCCAGTTGCTTGTGCTGGGTCGACAACTCCTGATTCTGCTTGGTGGCTTCATCAAGCTTGGCTCGCAACTCGGTTTTTTCCCTGCTTGCTGTCTCGATATCCCCCTCCAGCCGGGAAACTTTGGCGGCGGCGCTCGCCGCGAGGCGCTTCTGGGCTTCGGTTTCGCCATGGGTTTTTTTCAGTGTTTCCTCCAGCGCAGCTTTTTCCTGATCCAGCGCCGATTTCTGCTGCTGGACTTCGGTTAATTGCTGCTGCATGCGGCGCAACGCCTGCCGCTCTTTTTTTTGATCCTTGTTGGCCGCCGCATTGGCGTCCATCATTCCAGGCAGGCACCAGCCCGCCAAAAATGCCATGACCATCCCCTGGCATGCCCATCGCAGAATTTTCTTGTGGTTGCTCATACGAAGATCCTCGTCTCCGCCCGGCATGGCATAGCTAGAAGCGGGCGTTCAGATCCAGATTGACCGAATCGACAGCCAGCGGCAAGCCGCTGATCTGGCTATATGAATTGTAGCGGAGGCCCAGCCACGTGTTATGCGCGATGCCGTAAAGGCCATGCAGCGTGTAACCTTTATGGTTGGTTCCGCCCATGAGATAGTTGGAATCGGTAAAGGCATCCAGCATCGAATCCCGCTCCGAATAGCGATAAAAGCCGAAAACCTGCCATTGGTGTGCTTCCGATATGATCGGATAACCCACGGTAAGACGGAATTGGTAGGCGTTGATCTGGGGCTTGATGTTCTGTCCGGTACGGGCCAGTATGGCATTCTGGTCGTAGCCAACATTGCGCACGTAATCCACGGTGCCGATGACATGGATGGGCTTGAACCTGGAGTAGTCGGCTACCATGGTCAGGTTCGCGAGGCGGTAATCGGCGGCCAGCGCCCAGAGATTGGTCGTAGGGTCGCCATCGTTATCGATGTTGAAAAGACTGTTGCCTTTCTGGCGGAACAACGTCGCAGTCTGGTTGAACAGCGTGTCGCCGAAGTTCGGATTGCGCACCCCCGCGATATTGCGGAAGTCATACCATGCCGCGGCTATCCTGACCTTGGTATCGGTATCGGCAGGACTCCACTCCAACCCCGCCTGGGTTCCGTAGAACCATTTATCCTTGGCTTTTACGGTTTCGCTCTGATTTATCTTCTGCAAGGGGAAGATTCCGGCATTGAAGAATGGCTTGATGGTCCGGTTTTCGTTTTGCCAGGGGTGAAGATTGATCGCCACCCCTTCGAAATTCAAGTCCGCATCCCAGATCAGGTCGGTATGCTGCACGCCCGCGGTAGGAATGGTGGTGCCCCGCTTGAGAATACTCGTGTACACATTCCCCACGGTGCCGATGAAGAAGGGATTGGGGAAACGGCCGCCGCTGACGGTGAGCCAGTCCCAGGGAGTCAGCTGAAGGTATGCCTGATCCAGCACCAGTCCGAATTTGCTGTTGAAAGTTCCCAATGTCTGCAGAGTGGATACCGGGGACCCAATGGATATGGGAGGGGGGCCCAATATCTGGCTGGTGAGCACCGGATCATTGATGTTTCCCGTCGTCAGGCGCAGCCCCAGATCCACCCCACGGGTGATATTGGCGTTGATGCCAAGGCGCATGCGTATCTGTTCCCGGTGCAGGCTGTCGTCGGTGGTATTGTCGATCTGCTGGCCGAGCGCCCGGAAATTGGCCGCGGGAGCATTGTTGCTGCCGTAAAGGTCGGCCCGTTCGCGCAGACGCATGTCTCCTTGCAGCTTGAAGCGGCTTGTCCATTCGGGAACGGCATTTACGTCGCCCCAACGCTCTTCCTTCGCCTGGCTTACTATTTCTCCGCGCAATTGATCCCGAATTTCCCGCTTGATATGTTCCGGCACGTATGTCACGCGTACCTCGCCTTTTTTCGAGCTGTCGGTTGCGGATGCAGAGGAGGGAGCGGGGGGGCCGTAGGGGACGCCATTCTGGGCCTGCCGGGAAGCCGCCGCTTTTTCCTCGGCCTTTTTGATCATTTCATCGGCGACTTCCTGCTTGATCACGCCTTGCTCGACCAGAAGCCGGATCAGGTTCAAAGTGGTCTCGTACAGGACTTCGACCTTTTCGCGCTCATCGGTTTTTCCACCGGGCTCGCTGGCCGCACTGGCATTTCCTGAAAGCATGGCGGCCACGAAAACAGCCGGGATCATGGAATGGATATTCATTTTATTTTTCTTCTTCAAGTCCATCAGGCGCGCGAGGTCACGCGTATCTTCAACGGCTGCGGCATATCCGCAGGGGGACCTTCCCGCAACGCTCGCAGATTCTGAAGCACGTTCTTGATCAACTCATCCACCTTGGCGTCACCCGTGTTTTCGACCAAGGCGATGCGCGATACCTTGCCGCCAAGGTCGATCCACACCTTCACTATGATTTTGTAGGTTTTGTCCTTGAGCGCATTTTCGCGCGCAAGAGCATCCTGCAAGGCGGAATTGATGGCGTCATTCACTATGGCGTCATACCAGGCCCACGGATTGCCCCGGGAGCCGCCGATCAAGTCCGCGCCTCCCTTTTTCCCTACCAGTCCGAATCCATCCCCGCTTCCTGTTCCTTCGGCATCGATGCCCAGATCGGGACCGGGTGGCGGCTCATCGGCCTGGTCCATCGGCTCGGGCTCGGGTTCGGACAGCTTTATCTCCTCCTTCACCACCGGTTCCGGCGGCTTCTCCGGCGGGGGTGGCGGTGGCGGAGGGGGCTTGATCAATGTAATCTGCTGGAGCGAGGGCTTGTGCTGGGGCGTGTCGCCACCCAGAAAATCCTTCAGCCATAATCCCAGCGCAATCGCAACGCCCAGGCAAAGCGCGACGCCGCCCCAGCGCACCCAAACCGGCTTTGGGCTTTCTTCGGGATCTTCCATGGCGCTACTTGACCAGACGCTGAGTCACCAGGCCCAACTGGGTGATATCCAGTTGACCCAGCAATTCGAGCACCTCCATCACCTTGCCGTACTGCACTACCGTGTCCCCCTTGACCACGACCGGCAGTTCGGGATTCGCAGCTTTCAATTGCCCCAGCCGGGTGCGCAACTCCTCCAGCGTCATCGGATAGGCGTCCAGAAAAATCTGACCGGACTCGTTGATGGTGATCGCCTTCGTCTGGGGCTTGGCAAGACTGGGAGTGTTGCTGGCCTTGGGCAGGTTGACCTTTATTCCCTGCACCGATGCGGTCGTCATGATGATGAATATCACCAGGAGCACATAGGCAAGATCCAGCATGGGCACGACGTTGATTTCGTCGTATAGCTCGTTTTCTTCCTGTAACTTCATGCTTTTTTGTCAGCGGCTGTAGTTTTCCGCAACCTTGGTCACAAACTCGTCGACGAAAATATGCATTCTTGATACGATGGCCTTGATGCGCGAAGCCAGGTAGTTGTAGCCAAACAGGGAAGGGATGGCGACTCCCATGCCCGCCACGGTTGCAGCCAGGGCGGCGGCAATGCCGGGCGCGATCGCATTGACGTTGACATCCCCCGCCGCCGCGATCGCGGCAAACGTGATCATGACCCCCATCACGGTACCGAGCAGGCCGATGAAGGGGCCGCCGGAAATCGCGATGGTGAGCAGCACCATGAATTTGTTCATGCGCTGGACTTCTTCCATCAGACCGGCATCCAGGCTTGCGCGGATCGCATCCAGCGATTGCGGCGATAGCGATTTGTCGATATGGGTCGCCTCGGTATCAGCGAAACGGTGCGCCAGCTCCCGCGCGCCGATGTGATAAATGCGGTAGAGCGACGAATGCGCGAATTCTTTCTCCAGCCCGCTGACCTTGTCTATCATCGCCAGATCGGTCGACAGCTCGCGGAATTTATTCATGAAACGCCTGTTGGAACTGTCCACCCGGTTGATGTAGACCGCCTTGCTGTACATCACCCATATCGCGATCATCAGCATGATGGTCAGAAGGCAGATCGCGACCCATCCGTCCACCGTCAGCGATTTGAGGATGATGCCCAGGTGAGAGGCGCCTTCTCCTCCCTCCGACGCTTCATCCTCCCCCATGGCGACCAGTTTGCCGTCCGGCCCCAGCGCTGCCTGGACCGCCATCCACTCCGCGCCGCGCCCCACTCCGGATACCTGCACCTCGTCCATCTCGCCCTTGAATCCGGTGCCCAGGATCATGCCGTCAGCGGATAGCGCGGCAGGCGGCGCATCGCCCGCGGGCTTGCCATCCACATAGAGATACATCCTGTCCGCCATCACAAACCCGATGTGATGCCACTCATTCGCGCTGAGCGCCGCGCCCGACGCCAGATTCGATGCACCCGACTTCGCCTTCACCAGGCCGCCCTCCAGCCAGATGCGCAGGCTATCGGATTGAACGAGCGTGCCGTCCAGCGCCGATGGCTTCACCCATGCCGAGAAACTGAATCCGCCGCCTGCGCTTACAGCAGGAAGCGTGACGCTCTGAGAACCGTTGAATCCGGCTCCCCCGTTGGAGAACGAAGCGGCGATGTGCTGGGCGGATGACTGCACCGCGTTCAATCCATTCGAACCGCTGTCCTGGGGAACGCCGCTCTGCTCCGCAAAATGGTATATGACGCTGGCGGCGTCGTAAGTCGACTTGGGATTTGCCGCGGGGGCGGCATTTTCGTTGCCGAAATAGAGGAATATTTCTGTCTGGGAGGCGAGCTTGGGGACTTTCACCCATACGAACGCCAGTTCATTCACGACATCCCATTTCTCAAAGTGGAATTTGAGCTCGGTTTTATCGTCTCCCGCGACCACGCGGAAATCGCTGCCATTGTCATTCGCGGAAAAAAAATCGAAATTGCCGGTATGCAGGCGAATCAGCACCGGCGCATCCGCGACCTCGCCCGCCGGGCTGTTCAATGTGATCTTCTTCCGGTTGCCCCAGTCATCGTTCCACCAGGCATGGCTGGACAGGGAAAACGTGCATAACGCAAAGGTGAGCAGGGACGCAAGGATTCGCACGGTACTGTCTGGCTGGGTGTCGGGCTTGGCTTGAACAAGCGGGATTATGCGTGTCCCAGGTTACAGACATTAATCATATATATGATCCAAACGTATTATGCGAGCGATGCGCGCGGACCGCTGCCCCGGCAGATGGAAACGCGCTATCCACGCCGTTGCAGGGCCGGAACAGGCCTCTATTGGCCTTAGTCATTTTGATCCATGCCCTATGCAAACGCCGGCATGGCTTGTCATATCAACCCAAGCAATCAGGAGGCGAACAGGAGAATGCAAATCCCCACTCCCGCCGGGCGCCGGGAGTTATGCCGTCAAGTATCCTTGCCGCAACAGCTTGCGTAAGAGGGACGCAGCGAAAGCGTAACCCATCTTGTACCGGATAGATGTTTGATGGGTTGCGCTTTGCTCTACCTGTCCTGCAGTTCTACAGTTCCCGGTCCGGAAGTGGTCAATGTACCTCTCAGATACCGTTCTGAACCATCTTTTCTTCTGTCGCGCAAACTTCTAGTCTATTTGGATCAACTACACACTCCTCAAGATGCAAAGGAAAACGGGTAGCGTCAGAGACGTATCAAGAGCACAGACAGTTCAACCGTCCTCCCAACCCTGGAGCCTCCCTATGTCACGCAAAAATCTCACTTCCACGCTTGGCGCTGTTGCGCTGATGAGCGCGCTTTTCCTGTTGTCCTCCGTTTCCGATGCAAGCCGGCATGACGATGAGGGCGATGACAGCCACTACGGCGGGTCGGGAAACGGCATGAGCATCCAGCTCGGCCCGCGGCCTTACTTTCTCGTCAATGACATGGCGGAAGGATCTCTCAAGAACAGGCTCAGGCACTGCGGCGACGGCCCGTTCCGCAGAACCCAGTTCTCCATCGGGCACCGCGGCGCGGCCCTGCAGTTCCCGGAACATACCCAGGAGTCCTACGAGGCAGCCGCCCTCATGGGAGCGGGTATCGTGGAATGCGACGTAACCTTTACCAGGGACAAGGAACTGGTTTGCCGCCATTCGCAGTGCGACCTGCACACCACCACCAATATCCTCGAGACCCCGCTGGCTGCGAAGTGCACCAAGCCTTTCACTCCGGCGCAGCTCGATGCCGCGGGAAACGTCATTCAGGAGGCTTCCGCGCAGTGTTGCACCAGCGACATCACGCTGGAAGAGTTCAAGAGCCTCAGGGGCAAGATGGATGGCTCCAACCCCGCTGCCACGAACGTGGCGGAGTACCTGCGCGGCACGCCCGACTGGCGCACGGACCTGTATTCCGGCCCCACCAGCGGCACGCTGCTCAGCCATAAGAAAAGCATCCAGCTGTTCAAGAGGCTGGGCGTGAAGATGACGCCCGAGCTCAAGAGCGCCAGCGTGGCCATGCCTTACGACAGCGATGGCGATGGCGTGGGCGACTACACGCAGGCGGACTATGCCCAGCAGATGATAGACGAATACAAGGCGGAGAATGTCAAGCCCGGGAACGTGTACGCGCAGTCGTTCGATATCCGCGACATCCGCTACTGGATCGCCAACGAGCCGCAGTTCGGCAAGCAGGCGGTTTACCTCGACGACGCCAATATCGTGGCCGAACTGCCCTCCGCGGCGCAGCTGGCCGCCTACAAGGCCGAGGGCATCAATATCGTCGCTCCGCCCCTGTTCGCGCTGCTGGATGTCGATGGCGGCGGCAATATCGTGCCCTCCCGGTATGCCCGCCAGGCCAGGGCCGCGGGGCTCGACATCATCACCTGGACGCTGGAGCGTTCCGGCATCCTGGCTGATGGTCACGATGATTTTTATCTCCAGACCTTCCGCCCCGCCATCCGGCGCGAAGGCGACATGATGAAAGTGCTGGACGTCCTGGCCAAGGATGTCGGCATCCGCGGCATATTCAGCGACTGGGCCGCGACCGTGACCTACTACGCAAACTGCATGAATATCAGGTAGCCCCCGATTTCCGGTGCTCCCGGATAACGAGTCGGGCGCGGCGGCGTGAAATGGCGCCGTCGCGCGGGGGGCGTGCGATACAGCATGAAGACACCACCTGGCTCCGCAAGCGGCTATTCCATTGCTTCCCACTCATTTCCATCCCAAGGTTAAAACCACCGGCTTTGGCTGGTCAGCTTCAGCTTTCGTGGCTTTCGTAGCTTTCGTAGCTTTCGCAGGATGGGTGGAGCAAAGCGCAACCCATCATTTTACTGGTGCTGGGTAGATGTTTTTTGATGGGTTGCGTTCCACTCCACCCATCCTGCCGTTGCTTCCCTTCCTTTTTTCTATTCTCCGTGCCCGATCACCTCGGATGAAATAAACGTGGGCCTGATCTTTCTCATTTCATCGGCAGCGCGTGCCGCATCCGACAGGTTCTGCGACAAGGCCGCGGTGGTCTTGGCCACATCGTCTCCCTGGGAAGTAGCCCCGGAAGTGGTGGCGGACACCGCGCTGGCGTCCGCCACCGGCGTGCCGGTAGAGGTGCCGGTGACGCTGATATTGCCCGCGCCCAGCACGGCCTGGGCGGCAATGTTGAGGTTGTTCGCCCGGATGCCGGCATCGCCCGCGTTCACCGTGCCCGTGGGGGCGATCAGGTCGATGTCGCCCGCCTTCCCGCCCCCGGTGGAAAGCGCCCCGATCCCGCTGCCGGATGCGGCGCCCTGCAGTTCCTGGATCACCTGGCCGCTCGCGGTCACCTTGACGAGCGGCGGCGGCACCGCGGTTGCCGATTTCTTCCCTTTGCCTGCATCGATGTCGCCTTCACTCGACCACAGCAGCACGTTGCCGCCCCCCAAGGTCAGGATGCGCGACTGGTTGACCAGGATATTGCCGCGGGCAAATCCGCGCACGCTGCCGTCCGCCACCGCCACCATGCCCAGGACATCGTTGCCGGTATTCACCAGCACCGCCGGCGTATTGGCGAGGCCCACGATCACGTCGCCCCCCGGCGCCATGAATTCGATATGGCCGCCGCGCTCGGTCTTGACGCGGCTGGCGAACAGGTTGATCTCCCCCTGGTAATTCCTGCTCCCATCGGCATTCTTTTCGCCTATCCCCGGGAACACCAGCTCCAGCGCCGCATAGCCGCGCTCATAGCCTTTGAAGAACGGACTGTCGGGGTTGTTGAAATCGCGGCCGGTCACCAGCAAGGCGGTATAAAGCATCTCGCGCACATGGGCGCGCTGGCCGTCGGCATTCAGTGCCGCCACTGCCGTGACCGCCGCCAGCGCATCGGCGCCCCTCAAATCGTTGTTTCCCGTCAGCCAGCGCGCCTGCCACAGCAGGGCGTCATCCGGGCTGCCGCCCGTTTTCTCCAGCGCCGCAGCCAGCCGGGCAATCGTCCCGGCGTAATCGATCCCCTGCGCGCCCACTCCTGCCGCCAAGTCGATATCGGCGCCGCCCGCGGGCAATTGCGCATTATCGAGGTCGCCGCGGCTGACGATGCCCGCCGAGGTGCCCAGGTCCAGATTGCGCCCTGCCGTCACTTCCAGCCGCCCCGGGCCGCCCACCCAGATCTCGGCGTTATCGGAGCGGTCGTTTCCGGAGGTGAACACCACGTCCCGGCCCGCCACCACCTGGCTTAAATCACTGGCATTGGCGTGCTGCACGAGTATGCCCAGGTCGCTCACGTCCTGCCCGGCACGCACCCGCACCGCCTTGGACAGATTCAGGGAAAGCTCGTTGAAATTGCCCTGGACGTTGCCGGCGACAGCATAGATGCGCGCCGGTTGGGTATCGCCTGTATGCACGGGAACCGGGCCGTGAAGAAATGCTATGAATGCAGGATTTACCGTAGAACGCGGAAAGTCGTCGGTATTTGTGCCGGGATGCACCCCATCCGGCACCAGGGCCGGATCCTTGTCGCTCATCACCAGGGGAGCGCGCACGCTGACGATTCCCGCCGCCAGCAGCGAGAGATCTCCGCGGGCGGCCGGGCTCATGACGGCCGGATTGCCGGGGGTAAGCATGTCGATATCCCCCTGGAATGCGGTCATGGCCAGGCTGGGCGGCAATAAAGACAACAGTTCCGTGTTGTAAACTAGTGTTGACAAATTGAAGTTTAGCGGCGCCTTGTTGTAGGAATTGACCAGCATGGTGGCGCCGTTGGAAAGAGCCACCGTCCCATTCAGGCTTTGCAATTGCGCGCCGCTATCCGGGCCATAGGTGGAAAACAGGCTCCAGCGAGGGTCTCTGACCCCGCCACTGATACCGAAACCAAGATTGAAGGAACCCCCTGAACCACCGGATTGCACCACCAGGTGGGGATTGAGCACCGCCTGGATGGTGACATCCCCGCGCGCCTGCACCCTGGCCTGCGCGTCCCCCAGCGCCAGGATGGTGGAGAGCGGACCGCCGCTTGCATCCTGCCCGCTGTCCACCTTGCCGCCCGCCGTCAGCGCCAGTTCGCCGCGGTCGGCGTAATATTGGCCGCCCAGCAGATCGCCGCCGGCTTGCACGCGTACATCTCCACCGCCGGTCTTCATCAGCTTGGCGGCATCGGGGGCCGCGGCCGCCATGCGCGCCTGGGTGGGAGTGCTGGCGGAGACATTTTCCACGTTGCCGCCGGCAGCGAGCGTGATATTGCCGCCGCCCAGCGCGCCTATCCCCTGCTGGAACTGGTCGAAACGCACCCACCAGGCAGGCTGGGTGGTGTAAACACCGGTGGAAGCGTTCAGCTTACCCTGGCGGAACAGCCAGTTGGAATAAAGCTGCGCCGAAGGCGACCCGACGATATCGCCAGCCGCGGCGAGGCTGACATTGCCCCCCCCCTGGCTGAACTGAGCGTTGGCCGGCACGGTAAAGTCCGCCACGGCGTCGGCCGCCCGTCCGGCGGTGTAGATCGCCGCCTTGCCATCGGCCAGGGTGATGTCGCCGCCCGCCGCGATGCGGATGTCGCCGGTACCGGTGCGCACCAGCTTGCCCGCCGCCAGCGTGACATCGCCCGCGCCCGGCTTCACCGCCAGCGGATCGGCCGCATCGATGTCCGCCCCGGCCACCAGCCGGTAGCCCCAGGAATCCCCCGCCAGCAGCGTGGCCGGCGTGGTCCCGCTGCTGAACGGGGTGGCGACGTTGAAGCCGTCGGACAGATTGCCATTGAGGTTGAGGTTGCCTGCCGCCCGCAGGGTCAGCATGCCCGGTTCGCCGCCCGCGCGGCTGGCGCCCAGGTTCCAGTCATTGCCGAGCGCGAGATCGCCGCCATTCACCGCGGCATCCGAACGCACCTCCACTCCGGCACGCACGTGGAAGACAGGGTCGCCGGTCTTGCCCAGGCGTGCGGCAATGGCGCCTGCATGGGTGGCAAAGCTGTTGTTGTCGGTATTGACCGTATCCAGGCTCAGCGTGGTGCCGCTGCTCGCGCCGCTGCCGGTGAGCGTGGCGATGTGATCATAAACCCTGACCGCTTCCACCACCACGGATCTGGCCCCGCCGATGCTGCCGCCGGCGCTGCCCACCGCCACCTCATCGCCCGCCCCGGCGCCGGTGCGGGGCGCGCGCAGCACTACCTCGCCGCCTTCGCCTGGCTGGGCGCCGCCGCCTCCATTACCACCACGCACATCCAGCGCGCTGCCCGAGGCAAGGTTCAGCCTGCCCGACGTGGTGCCGATTTCCACCTCGCCGCCGTTTCTGCCGCCGCCGGTGGCATAAGCGTCGAGCCGCGCGCCAGGCAGCAGCGTCACGTCGCTACCGGCATGCAGATCGATGCTGCCGCCGGCGCTGTCCGAGGCGTCGATATGTCCGGCCACGTCCAGCTTGCCGCTATCCACCGTGATGCGAACCTCCTTGGCCTTGACGGTATCGGCCGCAGCCACGACGACATCGCCGCCGCGTACTCGCAGCGCCATCGCGCCATCGAACCCACCCTGGTTGAGCGCCGCGTTCAGCGCGGAGAAGTCCGCCAGCGTGCCCACATCCAGGTCGGCGCGCCCGCCCTCGCCGCGAACCCCGCCGGCATCCGCCGCGGCCATGCCCCGCAGGCTGCCGGCGGCGATGTCCACGCCGCCACGGGGGGCGCGAATCGTTACCTTGCCCGCGTCGCCCCCCGGCGCCGCCGACACATCCACGCGCGCGCCGGATTGCAAAGCCACGTTGCCGTTGCCGCTCGCCAGTTCGACGGCGCCGCCCGGCGCGGCGCGGCTCACGTCGAAAAAGGCCACGGACCGGCCCGCCACATCGGCTACCGCATGCGCGCCCAGCGTGAGATTGCCCGAGGCCGCAGTGAGCGCAAGCTGGCCCGAAGGCAGCGTAGCCTGGGTATCGAACAGCATTTCGGTGCCCGACAGCGCCCACTTCGCCCCCAGCGCAGCGACCGCGGCAAGGGCGCGATCCGGCGCCATGGCAGCAACCTGCAATGGACCGGAAACGGACAAGGTCTGGTCGCTTCCCCCCTCGCCGCTGATACGCGCGACATTCAGGTTCGCCGCTCCGGCGGCGATATCGGTAGCGCCAGCGCCGCGCCCGACCAGCTCGTTCGCGCTCGCATCGACCCGGGAAAATCCCTGGATGGCCTTGGCGCCTGCGCCCAGCACCAGTGTATCCGCCTGGAGTGCCAGTACGCCGCTGCCGGGAGTGCCGCCTGCCGCGAAAGCGGCTGCCGCAGGATTGGAAAGCACGATATTGATAGCGCGCAGCGTCGCGGTTCTGCCGCTGTTGTCCAGGCCAACCAGTCCCGCTCCCTGGAGATTGAGGGCCTGGAGCGTGGGCTTGCCACTGGCATCGGCGCCGCCCACGCTGACATCGCCATACAGGTCGAAGGTGGAATAACTGCTCAGCGTCAATGAATTAAGGCTGTTCAATCCGTCCAGCTCGTTCTGGCTGAACGTCAGGCCTTCGGCCCCCGCCGGCGCATTGCCAAAATTGATGCGGGCGGCGCCGATGGCCAGGTTTCCGGCGGCCGGACTGCCCTTGTCGTCGGCAAACAGGGGCGTGCCCGCGAAGGCATTCTGCCGCGTGGCATCCAGGATGATGGTGTTCCCCGAGCGGATGGTGCTGCCAGTTTCGCCTGCCAGGGTTCCCAGGCTGCGGTCCGGGCCGCCGGTGCGCGCAAAGCTGGCGGAAGCGGATCCAACCAGGACCAGGGCGCCGTTGCCGGCGGTTTCATAGCGATTGGTGCCCTCTGCGTCTTCCCCACCCGCATCGCCCGCGCTGCCCAGAGTCTCGATGGCGCTGCCGGCTTTGAGCGTCAGGGTGTCTTTGGCGGCCAGGATGATTTCCCCGCTCTTCAGGGCATGCGCGGCGTCGTTGGCCAGCGTGACTTCATCCGCTTCCACCGTCAGCAGGGTCGCGTCGCCGCGGTTATTGCCGGGGCTGCGGGTGCCGCCCAGGAACAGGCTCGCCGCGCCCATGGCGTCGAGCTTGGCGACGTCGATGCGCGTGGCCAGGGGATCGATGCCCAGCGTTCCGGACGGCGAACCGCTGGTAACGGCGATACGCGGCGCGCTGATGTCCACCGGCGCACCACGGCCGCCTTCAGCCGCGGCGAGCTGGAAAATGGCATCCAGGCTCAACCCGCCAGTGGTGGCGATGGAAAGCAGGCCCGCGTCCTGCGGCCGGCTCTCGCTCGCGGCAAAGAAATCCGAGGCGCGGGTAAGGGTCATTTCGGAACGCTGCAACACCTGGTCGCGGGTCAATACCTCGAACCCGCTCCATAGCGCATCGCGCGGACCGCCCGCCGCGGCGCGGCTGTCGGTGACATAGCCGGGCACCACCTGGATGCCATCCTGCCTGCTGAAAGCCATTCCCGGAAGCAGATTGGGCGTGCTGGTGTCCAGCCTCACGGCGTAGGCGCCGGGCAGCAGGGCATAATGCGCGGGCAGCAGGGTATAGGTTCCCGCGGGCAGCCCGGGTATGCCGGAAAGATAGACGGCATCCCCCGCCGCACGGCCGAAGCCGGTGTTCTCCTGCCCGTCCCCCGGCGCGAAGGCGCTGGCGTAGCCGGGGAGGATGGCGTAGGTGTCGGGATCGCCCAGGATATCGTGCGATCCGCCAGGACCCACGCTGAACTCGTAGGCCTGCAAATCGCCGCCACCGGCGAGATCGAAGGTCGCGCCCGCCTGCATGTCGATGCTGGCCGCCTGGGTGCGGATGGATTTCCCGGGCAGCGCCAGCAGCGGGATGATGAATGTATCGGGATTGTAAGTCCAGCTGCGGCCGTTCACCGTGGTCCCGAACGGGATCAGGCTGCCGGGAGCAGCGGCGATGGAAGTCAGGCTGCCATCCTGGAACACCAGGGTATCGGTGGCGCTGAAAGCCAGTTGTCCGAACGGCGCCCATATGTTCCCGCCCTGCACGATGTTGGCGGCATTCACGGCGAGGCTGCCGAGGGCGGACAGCGGCTGCGAGGGCGGCAGGGCATGGCGGCCGAACGTGACCGTCTGCCCCGGCGCCTGGATGGTGAACTGGCTGTAGGTGGTGGGGGCGACCACCGCGCCGCTGAAAAGCAGATCGCCCGCGCTCGCAAGCGTGCCCGCCGGTCGCGGCGAATCGCCGCTGCTCACCCCCGCCAGCCTCACTTCCTCGGCCCCGCTCAGTTCAGCGCGCGCCATGCCGCTCAGGGTCAGGTTGCCCGCCAATTCCAGCAGCCGCGCGTCTGCCTTGAGCGTGCCGCTGCCCGCAACCGGAGTATTGACCACATTCACGCGTTCGATGTCGTAATTGCCCAGCCGCACGGTTTCCGCCTGCAGGGCGGCATTGCCCCCGGCGCCACCACTCATTTCGATGCGTGGTGCATCCAGCGTCACTTCCTGCAAGGGCAGTGCGCGGCCGGCCCCCAGGTTCAGGCCATCTTCCAGCCTGATGGCATCCCAGCTCTTGAGCGCGATGCGGTCGAAACCCGCCGCTTCCAGCGCCGCGGCGCCCAGCCTGGCCTGGCCGTTCAGCCCGGTGGGTATGGCGCTGCCGGGAACCAGGCCGCCGGCTTGCGGCGCCACGCTGGGCGCGAGACTCACTATCCGTTCCCCGGTGGGGTACCCTAAATTGACTGGATCCAAGATGAGGTTATTGCCCAGCGCCAGGCTGAATACCCCGCCCCGATTCGATGCCCCTCCCGCCTGCGCCCACAAGGTTCCGTCCAGCATGACCCCTTCGTGCGCGCCGATATTGAGCGTGCCGGCATCGCTGCCCACCCACTGCCCCAGGCCGCCGGTCTGGTTCAGGATATCCAGCCGCACCGGCACGGCCCCCGCCATGCGGATGCTGGAGCCCGCCTCGGCCACGACATAACCGGCTTTCGCATTCAGCGTGATGGCGCCGCCAGCCAGCACCGTGCCCTGGGTCAGGCGCTGGCTGTCGAGATAGGTGAGCGCCACGCCGGATACGTCGAGCACCGCCTGCCTGCCCAGCCACAGGCTGTTGGCTGGGTCAAAAGGAATATCCTTCTTGTTATCCAGCGTGGTCGTTGTAGCCGTGATGGTTCCACCAGGCGCACTGATGCTGCCCTGTATATTCAACAGGCTGCCGGCGGCCAGGGTGATGTTCGCCCTGGGATCGGCCTCGATGCGCGCGCCCGCGCCGATCAACAGATCTCCCGTTCCATCCCCGATGTTCTCCACCGTGAGACTCAGGTTCACCGGCGGGCGCACCAGGTCATCCAGCTTTACCGGGCGGGTGAAGTCCTCCACCCTGCTCCCGCTGGGCCGCACCAGATAGTCCGGCTGCAGCTCCAGGCTGAGCACGGCCGGCCGGATACGTGTCCCTGGGGATAAAACCAGGCTCTCCAGCCCGGCAAGATGGATGTCGGCAAAACCGGCGCCCTCGAACAGGGCCGCATCCAGGTTGGCGGCGCCGGGGGCATTGTCCGGCGTGCCGCCGATCTGGATGCGGTCGCTGGAAACCGTGAGGGTACCCCCCCCGCCGATGCCATAGCCGCGCACGTTCCCGTCGAGGCCGGACACCGCTTTGCCGATCAGGCTGATTTCGCCGCCATTGCCGGCAATGGCCTTGCCGCGGCCATCGACCCTGAGCCGGCCGCCGCCGGTGACGTCCAGCAGCGTGTTTTTTCCCAGGACAAGATTATCCGGCGCCGACAGCGCGATCCGGCCGCCATCCACCCGCGCGACGTCGTCCGAGCCCGCCGGCACGCCGCGCAAGTCGTTCACCCAGGCCCCTCTTGCCGACAGCGTCACGCCGTCGGCCACCACCACATTCAATGGATCGGATAGGATATTGAAGTTTTGCTGCGCGGCGAGCACGATCGAGCCGGCGGGCGCGTCGATATCGGCGCCTATGGTCAGGCCCTGCGCGGTGATGTGCACGCTGCCGCCCTGCGGCGCGCGCAGCGACTCGCGCACCGCGGCCGCCTGATTGCTGAAGACTTCCAGGTTGGCAACCTTGTCCTTGCCCAGCAGCGCGGGATCGAGGCGCAGGGTGCTGACGAGACCGGACGGAAGCGCGTCGCCGAATTTGAACCCGGCCGGCAAAACATTGCCACTTTCCAGTTCGACCACCTGGTTCAGCTTGTAATCGATGCCATTAAGGGAATTAGCCACGGGATCCATGCCCACCGTCAGGCGGGCGCCGTCCGGCATGATCCCCAGGTCGCGCTGCACTTCGCCCACCGTGATGCGGCCCAGGACGTCGCCCTGCATCACCGCCGCGCGCAGCGCAACTATCTCCAGCGCGCCCGCGTTTTTGCCCTCGGTATAGCCGGGGTCGTAATTGAAGCTCTGGCCCAGGTCGATCACTTCCTGCACGTTCCAGCGCCCGAAATCCTGCACGTAGCGGGTGACGATGCCGTCGTAGCGCACATCGGCGCGCGCATTGGCGATGTCGGTCACCACGCCGCGGGACATGACCAGGGTGGTGGGCACGCTGGCCGGGGTATAGTGGAGGCTGCCGCCGGACAGGTCGATGACCGCGCCGGATTCGATGATGGCTTCGCCCTGGGAGCTCAGGCTCACGGTGCCGCCCTGGGTGGAGCGCTCGGCTACGGCGCGCTCCAGGCGCGCCTGGTAGGATTGCAGGCTGTCCTTGGCGATGAGGGTGGGCTTGCCGGCATCGGCATTGGCCAGAGCGCGGTTGATATCGACGAAGACCTTCTGGCCGCGCAGCGGCCCGTCGCGATTGACCGGGGAATCCTTCAGCTCGTCTCCGCGCAGCTCCACTTCCACGCCGTTGCGCGCGGCGGAAACCGCCACATTTTCCAGTCCGGCCACGCTGATGCGCGCGCCGCTGGCGATGTGGATGCGGGCAGTCTGGGAGATGGGCGCACCAACGGCCTGCATCACCGGATCCGTGCCCAGGGTACTCTGGTTAAATAGCACGCTGGGATTGTCCCTGGCAAAAAAATTCACCTCGCCCGCGGGCGCATCGATCACCGCCCCGCCCTCCATGCGCACATCCTGCCCCACCACTCTCACCTGGGAGAGCAGCGCCAGGCCGGGACCGGTCAGCCCGTCCGGCACGCCGGTGGGGTCGGACACGTCCGGCAGCACCTGTGTGAGGCTGCCGGCGCCGAGCAGCGCGCGTCCGCCGCGCGTCGAATGGTCTTGCGCATCGGCGCCGTCCTTCGCCAGCAAGTATACCGAACCGTTGGCGATCACCGAGGTGGTGGCGCGCGCGATACCCTGCTGGTTGACCGCATAGCCCACCATGGTGACATTGCCGCGCGGGGTGCTCAGCTCGCCCAGATTGGTGACGTGACCCAGCTTGTCCAGGGTGGCATTCTTCAACGCCACCGTCTGGCCATCCAGCTTGCCATCCCGGACATCGGCATTGGCGGTGTCGAAATCGGCGAGGCCGGCGGGGCTGTCCACCTCCACCAGCAATCCGCGCACGTTGGCGTCGGCCGTCTGGGCCGACGCCGAGCGCAGGAACACCTTGGTACCCGCCGCCGCGATCACCTGCCCGTCGGGCGCCGTCACCGTGCCCTGGTTGATCACCGTGGGCGCGATCAGCATCACCCGGCCCTGGCTTTCCGCCGTGATGCGCGCGCCCTCGAACACCTTGATGAAGCCGCCCGAGCCTTCGAACTGGGGAATGGTCTTCTGGGGGGTCAGGAACGCATTGAGGATGAAGCTGTCGGCGATATCCAGGCTGCTGGCGGTGAAGCTGCCGAGGTTGACCTGGGAGGAGCCCATGAAGGCGATGCCGTTGGTATTGACTAGAATGACGTTCGCATTCTGTCCCACCGCCTGGGTGATGATGCCGGCGATCACGCTGGGATCCTGGTCCCAGACGCGGTTGAGCGTGGTGAAATTCGCCCCCTGCACCAGGTTTTCCGTGGCAAGGCTTTCCACCTGCTGGAACTGCACCGAGTGGCCGGGACTGACATTGAAACTCTGCCAGTTGAGAATGGCCTTGTCGCCCACCTGGTTGACGATGGCCTGGTGGTCGTGGGCATGGTAATTCGCCTGCCCGGCGGTGACGAAATCCGGTACCCCGCCGCCGCAACTGCCACCGGCGCAAGGCACCGGCAACTCGGCCCGCGCGGGCAGGGCCAGCATGGCTGCCGTCAACAGCAGCGCGGCGCCACCCGCCGCCTTGCCACGGCTGCGCGCGGTCTCCCCCGCGGGGATGCGCATGCCCAGGGTCGGGCTGAAAATCAATCGATATAGTTTGCGATTCATATTGCTTTTCCCTTTCGTCTCATGCATTCCCTTCAGCCCGGCGCCATGCGCACGCACCACGCACGCGGCGACAAACTTTCCGAGGAGATCTGCTCGAAAATTCCTACCACGCCTGCCGCACCAGGAAGTGCACCCGCTTGTCGCCGGCCTTGGTCCTTCCGGCATCTTCCAGCGCCATCGCCCCGGCGAAGTCGGCGGTGAAACCGCTCCAGCCCTTGAGATGGAAGCCCATGCCGGTTCCCGCCAGGTTGAAGCGGTCGATCTGACCGGGCAAGGGCTGCTGTATATGCGCTATGCCGCCATCGATGAAGGCCAGCAGGCGGAATTCCTCGATCTGCTTGAGGAGATAATTGGCATAATTGGGGGTGAAGACTTCCAGTTGCCCGGATACGCTGTCGTCGCCCAGGGCATTGACTTCATAGTAGCCGCGCACGGTGTTGATGCCGCCGACAATGGACTGCTCGTTATTGATGAGCGGCTGCGACGCGATCTGCCAGCTCGCCCGGCCAGTTGCGCCCCAACCCTGGGGCAGGCTGTGGGTATGCGAAAAATTGCCTCTTAAATAGATATAATTGGAGTGGGCCTTGAAACGCTTGTTGGCGAATTCCGCTTCGCCCCCGACCAGGCCGCGCACATGAAAATTCACCGACAGGCCGAGCTTGGTGGTGCGCCGCTCCCCCAGCCAGGTGCCGTCCCAGCCGGCGGTGAAAGGCATGTAGGTGACCGGCGTATTGAAGCTGCCGCCCTCCCGCAGGTTGATCGCCTGCCCGAAATCCTTGTAATCCACCCCCAGGGTCGCGGTATGGAAGAACGTATCGCCCCCAGGCAACGGCAGGATGTAGCGGGCGCCCATTATGAAACCGTTTCCCAGCACGTTGAGGGCGCCGATGGACGCCACGTCCGACCTGGAATAGACGCTATATAGCGCGAGGAAGCCTCCGGGCGCCGGAAGGGTGTAATTAGCCGAGAACACCTTGCTTTGGTCCGGGTTTTCCGGCGCAACGAGCCCGGTCAATCCCAGGCTGTGCTGCCGGTGCCACAGGTTGTCCCAGCTCACATTGGCGCTCAGCCGGGTCAGCGTGGTGTTCGGGATCTGGCGGCTGTTCAGCTCGACGCTGCCATGCAACGGGAGCTGGTCCTTTACTTTCAGATCGACCTCCACCGTGCCGGGCGTCTTGCCCGCCCTGAGAATCGGCGTGACGCGGCGGTCGGCCGTGCGATTGAGGCTGGCCAGCTGCTTCTGCATTTCGGTGAAATTGGGAACATTGCCCTCGGCCAGCTCCGGCACCGCGGCCTTGATGTCCGCCGGGCTGAAATAGCGCGAATCGACCACGCGCAGCCGGTTCACCGGCGCCTCGGTCACAACGAGCGTCACCACGCCGTCATCGACCTTCTGCTGGGGAATGCTGACCAATACCGTCAGATAGCCCGCGCCATGGTAGGCGCGCTCCAGCGCATCGCGCGCGCGCTCCACTTCCTCCAGATTTTTTTGTTCCCCGAGATAGGGATAGACTGCCTCTTCCACCGTGGAGATGGGCAGCAGGGTCGCGCCCTGGACGCGGTATTCAAATACGTCGAATCTCGCTTCCTGCTTTGCTTCCTGCGCGTGAGAGACCTGCACCAGGCCCATCGATCCGCCAGCCAGCCAACCCGCCAGCCACAGCACGCGCCACATCTGTACCACTTTTTTCATTATTCTTCGCATTCAGACGCTTCAACCACTTCAGCCACTTCGGCCATCCGATCCGCCTCTCATTTCTCCATGTGCAAACGGGACAACCCTGAAAGGGTTGTCCCGGCGATATCACAATATCGGCGGCATTGCACCGCGTCAAACGGGAAGACTACTGGATCTGGGGCTGGCAGGAATTGCCGAGGCGCGCGCCCGTGGAAACGACAAACTGGCTGGGATCCAGACCAGACGCCGGAGTGGCGAAGATGCCCTTCAGATCGTGACTGCCCAGGCTGTTCGTAACGGCCGCGATCAGCGCGGCGCCTGCCGCGCTGGCGGGGCTCTTCGCGCCACCGGCGGTGAATGCCGTCATTTCGTACCAGAAATCGTAAGAACCATCCATTGCCTCGGCGCGTTGCTGCGCGTCGGTATTGGGGGAAACGCGATTCAGCTTGACGAAGGCCCAGCGGTCATTCGCAGCCGCACCACCCGGGGTGTTCTCCATGGAAACCACGCCCAGGCCGAACTGCCCCGCCACCGACGCCGCATTCAGCCCGGTTTTCACGCCGCCGGTGCTGGACTGCTCGGTAACCTTTGCGGTTCCCGTGCTATCAGCCACACGGGCCGGCTCCAGGAAACCTTGGGATGGCCCGGTAGCGCAGGGCTTGGCAAGGAAACGGGCGTTGGATGCCGACTGGGTGCCGGAAGTGGGAACGCGGCGCACCAGGTTGACCACGGATCCTCCGGGACCGCCGAACAGGCTGCCGTCCACGCTGACGATCGTAGCCTGACCGGCAACCGCGGAGTAACGTTGCGCCGGCATGTTAGGCTGGCAGGCCAGAGTGAGATTGGGAGAAGCGGCGGAAAAACCCGTGGTGCAGCTCGCGGCGGACAGCACGCCTGCGGCCACGTCATTCTGCTGCAACCGGAAATACAGCGGGTAGCTCACGGCCACGCCGAACGCCTGACCGACGTTGGTCGCCACCTCGGTGCCAATCGCGGCCAAAGGCGTGCCAATTTCCAGGTTCTGCTTGTTGATCAGGTATTCGGTATCGGAAAAACCGCCATCGGGATAGCTCTGCCCCGGCTGACCAGCAGCATCGCCCTTGAGAGCAGGGGTGAAGGTCTTGGTGACCAAGTCGCAGTTGTTGTAGCGCCCAACGGTACCGATGCCGGTGATGACGGTGGGCGTACCTGCACCGCTGCCGCACTTGCTGCCCTGCCCCGCCAGGTCGTTGACGCGCTTGAGGTTGCCTTGCAGGTAGCCGTTGGGATTGGGCTCGCCGGCGATGCTCAGGTGCGGGGCGAAAGCATTGAAGGAGCCGTTTTCAACCGTGTGGTACACCACCACCTTCTTGCCCGCGAGCGAACCCGCGGCCGAGCTCATGGTGCAGGCATAGGCGACGCGGTCGCCGCTGCTCTTGCCGGGCTCGAGGCCGGTGCTTTCCAGGTACATGTGCGCATCGGCGGTGCCCGCATTGCCGGCCAGGCCGTTGCACAGCGACATCACGCTGCGGAATACGCCGTTACTGGGGGCGGAATTGCCGGACAGCCACACGTAGGTGGTGGGGCCAGCGGCGATCTGCGCGGGGGTCAGGGCGAAAGCAGCCGGTGCCGTACCAATCGCGGCCACGGCCAGGGCGATTTTGCTCAGTTTCATTTTCATCTTGATATCCTCTCAATGGATTGTGTAGGGTATGCAGTCCCCCATGCCGCCTCCCTAAGAGGGAAGGCGGCAGCAGATGGACAAGCAAGCAGGAACGGCTCAGGCGCCGGCGCGGCGGCGCACCATCGCGCCCAGCACACCCAACCCGGCCAACAACATGGCCCAGGTATCGGCTTCCGGAATGGCGCTTACGACAGGGCTGGCGAAATTGAGGGAGCCGTCGGCATTCAGGGTGAATTTGCTGAATTCATTGCCGGCGATGCTGCCGTCGTGATTCAGGTCGACTCCAAAGGGGGTCTTGACGACCTGGCCGAAGTTGGAGAGCGAACTCGTGTTCAGTATCCAGAAATTCTGTTCAGTGCCCAGCGGCTGGGTGGTATTGGCAGTAGTCTTTTGTAGCCAAGTGTCGCCCTGCCCAAAGCCGTTTATTGCACCAAAGAAACTGTTGGTGGGATCGGTCGGCGTGGCGGTAGCGGCGCCGTCGGCGGCAGTACCAATCGTGCCACGGCCGGCGTTGGCGTCGACGTACGTCTGCATGCCTTGAAACTGTCTCAGATTAGTATTCTGCAGACCCGGAAAGACGTCCCCGGCAAACGTCGTCAGATAGGTAGGCTGGTTAAAGTTCAAGGAGTCCAGCGCGATCACATTGAAATAAATATCATTCAATGTGCCGCCATGGCTGGTGACGAAACTCGTGACCGTGTTCCAGGCATCGGCATAAGCTCCTTGCGTCAGATTCCAGTTTTTGCTGATGCCGCCCTGGCCATTCAGCGCGATGAAATCGTTCATCCTGATGCCGAGATCGAACAGGCCGGAAATATCGTCGCCGCCGGCGGTGGCGGAAGTGCCGCCGTAATAGCGCACGTTGAGCAGCAGTTCGCCATTACCGGTGGGACCGCCTTCAATGGCGGCCAAGGCCGGCACCGAAGCCGCCATGACCGTGGCAAGCGCCAACGCCTTGAGCTTGAAATTCATTTTCATCTGGTATTTCCCCTATAGAAAGTTAAATGTGCTGCGCCTGGTACTGATGCTGATACTGCGGGTACTGGAGATTTCTATCGGCTGGACCATCCATTCCTGGTCTGCCAATCTTTCAGTTCGCTTGCCCCAACAACTCGTTGTCCAACCTGTTGCTGTCGCTGCGCTCGAATCCCGGGGATTCGCTATCGCCGCGCAAAAAACAGGCTTGTTCGACCGACTTGAAATCCCTGATTTCGATCGGACACCTGCCACTATAGACACCCATGGTTAAGCGGTCGTGAAACACTACTGCGTCTTCCGTAGTCCTTTCTTATCCATTTTTTGCATCAGCAGCGAGATTGGGTCAATATCGATTTCCTTTTCGCGCCTCATGAGATTAGCGCCCTTATGTGACCGGAAATCGATGGGCTGGAAGGGATTATGTAGGTAGTTTGGATTACGACAGAGGGAAGGAACTTGGTGATTTGGATGGTATCTCCCCTCACCCCAACCCTCTTCCCGAAGGGGAGAGGGGGCGAAACAGTGCGTTGATAAAAACTATCTCGTACTTCTCGTACCTGTAACGGGATAAAGTCAGAGTAGGTCAGATTAGCGCAGCGTAATCTGACAATGAGGCAGGATGAGTTCAGATTCCATCGGGATATAACAAGAAAATGCCATATAACCATGCCTGTGTCGGGTTACGCTGCGCTAACCCGACCTACCCGACTATTTGTTCAGCGCTCCCTTATGAATCCCTATAGCGTCAGCTTCAATGCAATGGCCTTGGCGACCGCATGGGCCCGGTTGTTGACATTCAGTTTGCGCAATATTTTTTGAACATGATTTTTTACGGTAAGCGGACTGATGTTGAGCAGAGATCCGATTTCGTCATTGCTTTTCCCCGTCTGGACATGGCGCAAGATCTCCGCCTCCCGGTCGGTGATAAGCTTTCTGCTTTTCCACGCCGTTGCCCCGTGCTGGGCTTTTCGTTCATGGAACAGCATGCGCACCAGCGCCATATGCATATGCGGCATCAGCAGTTCGAGAAAATAGGCGTGGCGTTCGGTCAATACGCTGGAAACCTGCGTGAAGACGAAGAGGCTTTTCGTCCTGCCGCCGGCATCGAAGACCCCATGGACTGCTATGCGGTCCAGTTTTCCTTGCTGCAGATCGCTCGCGAACTGCCTGTATGCGGCGCGGTGCGGGTTTTGGGGACAAAGGAGGATGGGCTGATTCCTGCCGGCGCTCCATGCCGACAGGATACGGAAAACGATGCCGGCGTCCGGCCGGCAAAGCTCGGCGAACTGCGCTTCGTCTACATGTTCGCGGCTGAACTTTTCTATGGAGATCGATTGCTCCGAGCCATCGTCGAATACGCAGATGAGCATGGCATGCGGGATGAGGCTTTGCACCTCGCCCTGAGCCCAGAGAAAGAATTGATGGCGCCGCAAAATGGAGGTCGAAGACTCGATGATGCGCAGCAGATACTCGGTCTCTCTCTCCGTCAGAGTAATGGTTCTCCCCATACCGTGTTTTATGCCTTGATATTATTAGCACCGCGAACTCGGCCGTGGTATTGGGCACGGCGACTTTTATTCCTTTATCTTGTTTACCCCGCCGGTGACGCCCGTCATTGTCAGGCAGCATCATGACAAAACAATTAAGGTTACATGTCGGATTCATTACTCCCATGAGAACCTTATGTAGGTAAAAAAGATTACTTCGGACAGCCTCGGCGAAAACGCGTCCAGGCGGGAACAACAGAGGCAGCACCGGCGATACGGTATCGGAACGAGAAAACAGGGTGGATTCAGGATGATCCATGGTCCAGCCGGAACCGGGGATTAACGCGATTCTCCCGCACTGAGAGAAAAGGGCGATGGTCCGGGCTGGGGTTGAGCAGAACCGTCTGGGTGGGGTGGAGAGGAACCGTCGGACTGGGGTTGAGGGGAGCCGTCTGGCTGGGCCTGGGATGGCGGCGTGGGTTGGGATTGAGGAGGAGTCGGCGCCGGGGACCGGGGATCGGATTGGGTATTTGGGCGCGAACCCGGCTGCGCTGGAGCACCGCCCGTTTCCCCTGGCAGATAGACGAACTCCCAATCCTGGTAACTCAGTGCATCCGCGAAGGACCCGTAGCGCTCCGGAAAATTGGCGCGTTTGAACGGCTTCTGCGAAGAAAGGCTGTGTACGCCAACAATCCCGAGTCCAGGCTTCCTGACCAGCCCCCAGCCGCTCTTGCCGGTCATCGGGTCGAAAAAGATTTTTCGCAGGTGCCGCCTGATTGTCGGAAAACGCTCATCCGCAAGCAGTTTTTCAAGGGTATCGGGATAGCGCTTGGGCATGCCAGGAGAATTTTCGTAGTATGAGCCTATGGCCTGCCGGAACTGTTCACCGACAAACATCAGCTCCACTTCTTTTTCCCGCCGCGCTTCCGTTTGCCACACCAAACCCGCTACAGCAAGGACGATACCCGCCAGGGCGACGGCGAAGAGCATCCAGATATAGGTGAACCCGCGTTCCGCCCCCATGTCCCAGGCTCTTTTTTTACCACGCCTCGTAAAATGTGCCATCTTTTGCCTGTTCCGGCGACCCGCTGCGCACATCGTAAATTCCACCCTCTTCATGCGTCGAAGGCACTGCGATCCATGTTTCCGCGCTTTCCGTCAGCGGATCGACCGGGATGGCGCGCAGGTACCGCTTCTCCACGAGTTCCGGCAATTCGCTCGGATATTTTCCGGTATCGGTATAAAATTTATCGATGGCATCGCGCATGATGGTGAGGTCCTGCCGCAGCACGACTTCCCTGGATCTGTCGAGCGAATTGAAGTACCTGGGAACGACGATGCTGAGCAAGGTGGCGATAATGGCCATTACAACCAGCAGTTCGATCAGGGTGAAGCCTGGACATCCTCCATTTGCGGCCGGAAACCCGATGGTTTTTCCGGCGTGTTGCCTGATCCTCGATACGGGGGTGGAACAAGCCTTGCGCATCACTACCCCCTGTCTATCACCGTTTCTACCACCGTTTCTACCACCTATCGTAAGGAATACCGTTCAAGCCAGTCTGCTGCGAACGGGAGTACACGTCGAAAACATCCTTGCCTTCCTGCGGATTGTCGGGCGGGCTTTCATAGGAACGCTTGCCCCAGGTTTCCGCATCGGTCAGTTCGGAATTGGGGGACATGGGATCGCGGGGCAGCCGCCGCAAAAAGTAGATCTTGCGTTTTTCCGGGTCCTTGGCATCCGGCACACCGGTAACCAGGTCTTCCAGCCTGGGCGGGTAGTCCGATTCATCCGCCTTTTTAGCGATCCGTCCTTCGATCATCGCCCGCTTATAGGCGTCGAGCGCTTCCCGGATCTGCCTCAACGCGATCCGCAGCTCCTTTTCTTTTTCACGCTGCGCGGCAAGCTCATATACGGGTATGGCGGCGGAAACCAGAACCGCCATGATGGCCATGACAATAGTCAGCTCGACCAGGGAAAAGCCACGGTTTGCCGCCAAACTCGCGTTCGGATTCATTTTGCTGCGGGCTCAGCGAATCTCTATATTCGCCGCGGGCGGCAATGCGACCTCGGGCGGCGGGTTTCCATTATCTTCCTGGAATGCAATGCCCTTGACGCTGACCTGGGCCATGCCGGGTTTTTGCGCAATGATCCTGAACGTCACATCCGCCGTCCCCCCCCCCTTGCCCAGCTTCAACTGGCGCGTTCCGGATTTGTCCCCGTCCGCCGCTTCGAGCTGCGTCGCGTCGTAATTCAATTCCAGCTCGGCGGCAGGCAGTTTTTCTCCGCCGCTCAGGCTCACGCTGACAGTGAAATCCTTGCCGGCAGGGACTTGCTCCGGCGCGTTCAGCGATAGCATCGGCGGCATGGCTCTCGGGGCGGCATCAGGCTCAGGTTGGGCCTCATCGGGAGAAGGCCGCAGGATGCCAATCCCTCTCGGAGGCGCAGCCCCCCCCGCGCCGGACGTGGATGACATCGCCAGCGAGCGCGGCGCGACCTTGCCGATTTTTACCGGCACCACGCCAGCCGCGTTTTCCGTGCCGTAAAGGAATTCACTATCCATTTTTGAAGGACGCGAGATATTGCGCACGATGCGCGGCGTGATGAGCAAGGCAATCTCGGTCTTGTTGTGGGTAAGGTTCTGGCTGGTGAACAATTTGCCAACCCAGGGCAAATCCCCTAGTCCCGGAACCTTGGACAAGGTGTTGCGCTCCTCGTCATTGATCAATCCCGCCAGGATCTGGGTCTCGCCATCCCGCAGAACCAGCGTGGTCGCCGCGGTACGGGTGCCAACCTGGTAGGCCAGCCCGCCGTTTGCTATCGGCACCTCCTTGACGATGGTACTGACTTCCAGCGCCACTTTCATCGACACCTCATCCTGAAGCGAAACCGTGGATTCGACATCCAGCTTGAGCCCCACGTCGAGATAGCTTACCGACGAGGCGACGCCGACGTTGGCGGTGGCGGTCGTGGTCACCACCGGAACCTTGTCGCCGATGAGCACCTTCGCTTTCTCGCGATTCTTGACGCGAATGCGCGGATTGGCAAGCACGTTGATGATGCCGTCCTGCTGCTTGAGGTTGATCAGCAGCGCCGGATTGAGAATGGATGCGGTCAATTGGTCCAGATTGGATCCGTTGCCATTGACCCCGGAGCTGTTGATCTGGAAGGCGGCGGGAACGCCGCCAGCAGCGGCGCCGGCGGTAAGCATATTCACGTTCACCGCGGTAGGGTACTGTATGCCAAGGTTGAGCAGCTTGTTGCGCCCGATCTCCAGGACTTCGACTTCCAGCATGACTTCGGGATCGGCCAGGTCATTCAATGTGACCAGCCGCTCGACCAGGCGAACCGCGTCCGGGGTATCTTTCATGACGAAGAAGTTCAGCGCCTCGTCCACATGGATATCCTTGGTTTTGACCAGCCCCTTGACCATGGCGACCATCTGCTTCACATCCACGTGGGTGACATAGAAAGTGCGCACCATCAGGTCCTGGTATTCCTTCTGCTTGGCGGGCGTATTCGGATAAATCAGCACCGAGTTCTCGTTCAGGACCTTATGCGTGAGCTGATTGGTCATGAGCAGCAGCTTGAATACATCTTCGATCTGGGTATTGCGCAGGAAAATGGTGGTCTTCGTATCCTGCTTGACGTCCTTGTCGAATACAAAATTGAGTCCCGCGGTGCGCGCCATGATCTCGAATATCGATTTCAGGCCGGTATCGCGAAACTCGAGGGTGATCGGTTGCTTGAAACCAGTTTTCAATACAGGCAGCTCCGGGCCTGCCCCTTTCTGCAACTCCAGTTCGCCGATCCGCTTTATCAACTGGCGGGCATCGCGTTGCAGCGGATTTTCCTGCAATATCATTCGCAGATCGGCTGCCGCCCCCATGTAATCCTTGCTCTCCATCAGCTCTTCCGCGTGCTTCAGCAGCGCGATATGGCGGCGATCCATTACGATGGTTTCCAGCCCCGCCTCTGCGCGTTCATTGCGCGGATTCAGCTCGAGTACATGACGATATGCCCGCTCGGCTCCATCGAAATCGCCCGCAGCCCGGGCATTATCGCCTTCGACATGCAAGCGCGCCACCACCGCGTCGCGCTGGCGCACGAGCACGGTGCGAATTTCAAGATTCTGCGGGTCTTCGCGCGCCGCCTTTTCCAGGCTTGCCAGGCCAGTGTCCAGCTTGCCGTCGGCAATCATGCGCTTGCCCTCTTCGAAATCCCTGTTTGCCGCGCACCCGCTGAACGCGGCCGCGATCAGGACCAGGACGAAACCCCTTCCGATTTTCATCGAACCTCACCCAGCCCCGCGATAACGAGCGTCTGCTTTGCGTTGAGTGGAAGGTAGGTAAGGATGATGGCACGATCGTTCACTTCATCCACCCGGTATTGGCTATCGATTTTTTCCCCCGGCTTGACAATGTAATTCCGTTCGGCCAGGGAAAGGAATACCTGCGTTTCATCTCCCTCCGTTACTTTGCCGATATACTTGAAGGGCAGCGGCGGAGCCGAAGGCGGGGGAGGTTTCGCATTTGGCGGAGGGGGGGGCACCCAGGATTTGCGGCTGAAGATATCGCCGGCCTGCGCACTGAACTTCCTGCTCTCCAGCCGATTGAAACGCTCGACATCCAATCGGCCCGCCTCTTCAGGCTGCGCTTCCCGCGGCTGGTCCTGAGCCATTCTTCCACGCGGAGCCGGGGGACTTTTCTCTTCGGCCTGTTCCTGCTGGCTGTCCGCGCCGACATCTTCTCCGCTTACCCACTGGGCAGCGAGAAGCGTCACCAGGAGCGCTGCTCCCAGCCATGCAGTGCGTCCTCCGCCTTTCGTTGCCCCCGGTTTCATGGCTTGCCTGCATTCAGATAGAGATTAAATTTGAGGCTCGCTTCGAGCAGATCGGATTCCACCCCCTGGCGTTTTATCACTAGGTCAACGAGCGCCATTGCGGGGATGGTGCGCAAGGTATCCGCTATGAACGCACGCACCTGCGGATATCCGGCACGAATCGGCATTGCCATTTCATAGCGTGCGAGCACCCATTCCTTTTCCCGTACCATGCGGTAATCGCTGCCGCTGATTTCAATGCCATGTTGCGTCGCAACCTGCACCAGTTCCTTGATCCAGAACGGCGACGAATCGATAGCCGGGAAAAAAGCGTAAAAATCGTGCAGTCCGGGATTTCTCCGTACTTTTCCGTCCGTTGCCGTCTCCGGCGCCGACCGCAGCTGTGCTTTCATTACCCTGGCTTTATCCAGGAGCGTTTCCGACGCGGCGCGTTGCGGCAATACCGCGGCGAAGAAAAACACCAGGGAAAAAACCATCAATCCACAACCAACCTTGCCGGCCGTGCCGAGCCTGGTCGCTTGCCAGTTGGCGCGGGAAATGGCGCTTTTCAGGAAGCCTCTATCCATGACGAAGTAATGGAAAAGACCAGGGGCCGCTGGGAGTCATCCCGCTTTATTTCATATTTGATGAGATGCGCGTCCTTGAGAACCGGCTCGCGCTCCAGCGCCCCGATAAAATCCAGCAGGGCCGGCAAATCCTTCGCCTCGCCCCCGATCAGCACCTTGCGGCCCGCGGCATCCGGCTGAAAAGTCAGCAGGGCTACATCATGCCCTGCAGCATACTCGAGGGAATCGAACAAGGCTTCCCACGGCAGATCAATTTCGCGCAATATCGCATTGGCTCTTTGTATTTCTTTCTTCGTATGCCCGCCTTCGCGCCCGGACAGGACAATCGGCCCTCCCTTGCGCTCCACCCGGCGATCCATGGCGGCAATGCGCAAATCCCAGTAGGCTGCCTCGTCCATTGCTTCCTTGAATTGATACAGCACGCCAAGCAGGGAAAGTATGCCCAGCAGCAACACCGCATAACCCCCGCTTCGCATGTCCTGCCCGCGATCGGGAAACCTGAGCTTCAAGGCGCGCATGAAATTTCACCCGTCAAGGACAGTGGGATAGTGCGCAGGAGCGGGTTTGTTTCCCGCCGGAGGCGAGACTGCACGCCAGCCGCAATCGCCCGGCAAGGCCAGCCGCGGATGTTCGGGCGCAAACAGAACTACCTGCTCGACCGGCTCCCTTCCTCCGGAAAAAAGCATGGCTTCCTGCTCCAGCGTGGCGAGCAACTCATCCTCCGCGCTGTGCAATATTCTCCGGCTGCTTATCCGTTGCCACGCGCCGTCCCGCAGCGATGCAACGCAAAGCCGCCCTGCCTCGACCAGGGCAAACCAGGTCTTTTTCCGATTGAAACGGGCGCACCACTGGTCCATGGCGTCCGCAAGATAAGGTTGCGCGCCTTTGAGTTCCACTTTTTTATCCACGGCAAGCGCCTGAAGCCGTGCCAGAAGATCACGCTCCATGGCCGCACAGATCCCGCCGCTGGAAGGGTCCCACTTGCTCACGCCGAGTTCCCAGGTGGCGACCCTCTCGCCGAATATCTCGCGCATGCGAAATGCGGCGTAAGCATATAACTCAGCGGGGCTTTCAATTTTGGTTCCCGCCGATATCACCGCATACCGCACAAAATGATTGGAGAGCGTGACCGTCAGTTCCGTCCCGGCGGCGCCTGCAAGCATCTTCTGCAACTGCTCCAGCGGAGCCTCCCAGGAAGGCAGACCTGGCTTTTGCCCGCACGCCGCCGTATGCCGGACGGGCGGGCGCCGTTTTATGCCGCGGAAGTGGCGCACCAGATCGACCCTGCCCGGAGCAAGGAAGGCATGGTTCCGGTCACGCCACAATGGTGACACGATTGGCCTCCTGCAAACTCGTTTGCCCAGCCTTCACCATATCCAGCGCTGCTTCGCGCAGAAAACGCGTTCCGCTGCGCTTGGCCGCATCTTTTATCCGGCGTATGGGCTCACGCGCGACGATGAGCTCCCGGATCTCGTCGTTCAGCATCAGCATTTCGGCAATGGCATTGCGTCCGCGGTAGCCGCTTCCCCTGCATTGGCCGCACCCCTTGCCGATGCGAAAGCGGAATCCGGTGGCCTGCTCGGGCTGGATGCCCGATTGCGCCAGCAACTCTTGCGTCGGCCATTCCTCCACCGCGCAGTGCACGCAGAGCAAACGGACCAGCCTCTGCGCCGCAATGCCATTCAAGGCGGATACGAAGCTGTAAGGATCCACCCCCATATGCGAAAAACGGCCAATGACATCGAATACGCTGTTGGCATGCACCGTCGTGAATACCAGGTGCCCCGTCAGCGCTGCCTGGATGGCAATTTGCGCGGTTTCCGGATCACGGATTTCCCCCACCATGATCTTGTCCGGATCATGGCGCAAAATGGACCGCAAACCACGCACGAAAGTCAGTCCTTTTTTTTCGTTGACCGGGATCTGCAGCACGCCCGGCAACTGGTATTCAATGGGATCCTCGATCGTGATGATCTTGTCCTGCCCGTCATTCACCTCCGAAATGGCGGCGTAAAGCGTCGTTGTCTTGCCGCTGCCCGTGGGACCCGTGACCAGCAGCATGCCGTACGGCTCGGCGCTCAGGCGGCGAAAACTGGCCATCGTAGGCTGGTCGAACCCGAGATGATTGAGCGTCAGCCCCTCGACATGATCGGCGAGCGCCTGCCGGTCCAGGATACGCAGCACCGCATCTTCGCCAAAGCTGCTAGGCATGATGGAAACCCGGAAATCAATCTCCCGTCCCTGAATGGAGACTTTGAACCGGCCGTCCTGGGGAACCCGCCGTTCCGCAATATCCAGATCGGACATGACCTTTATACGTGAAATAACCTGCTCGGCCATGTCCGCGCCCTGCACTGCGCCGACAGTGGTCAACACGCCGTCTATGCGGTACTTGATCGACAAGGCGCCAGGCGCCGTTTCGAGATGAATGTCGCTTGCCTGCGATTTATGGGCATCGTACAGGGTGGAGTGAACCAGGCGCACGACCGGGCTGGTGCCCTTGCTGATCGTTTTTAACGAAAGATCCTCGCTTGCATCCGAGGCGCCATGCTCGGCCACGGTCGGCAAACTGTCCATGGCCCGCATTGTCTTTTCCTGCTGCGCAAAAAAAGCGCTCAAATTGGCGGGATGCACCAGATGCCAGGCTGCAGCGGCCTCGATATGCTCATCCGCCCAGGCGTGCAGATACGGCAAAAACGGGTTGCCCACGGCAAGTATGTATTCTCCTTCCCTGATAAAAAGCGCGCATTCCTGCGTCATCGCCTCGGTAAAGGAAAGCTTCTCGAAAACAGGCGTAAGCGCATGAAGATCCTCCATCCTCAATACTGGCATGCGAAGCAGCCGCCCCAGCTCCGTAACGAGCTGGTCCTGGGTATATCCACCCTTTTCTTCCAGCGCCTTCATCACCGGAATACCCTGGTTCGCCGCGTCGCGCCGCGCTTCTTCAAGCTGCTGGGCATTGATTCCTTGCAGGGGAAGGGGAACCACCTGCGGCTCCCTCCCCGGCAACTCCTGCATCTCGGCTGGCAGAGCCGCTTCGGCTCTTTCCCAGCTATTTTCGCTCGCTATTGATTCGGCAAAGCTCGCACTCATTTTGAACGGATCTGTCGTTGATTATTGACTTGCGCCGGGAATGCCGCTTTTCCAGCATTCCCGCTCAATTGATGCTTCCTGCCAACTGGAATATCGGCATATACATGAGGATGATGATGCCTCCGATCACCCCTCCGATCACCGCCATCAATATCGGCTCGATCAATTTGGTCATCCACTCCACCCACCGCGCAATCTCTTCATCATGAAAATTGCCGATGCGTTCCATCATTTCTCCCATGAGGCCGGTTCTTTCCCCGACCCGCAGCATGCGGCTGCCCACAGCTGTGGTCAATCCTTCCGATTCCATGGCGCTCGAGATCGTTTTGCCTTCGCGCAGCCGGACGGCGGCGCCCTGGACTCCTGGCCGCAAGTGCGGCGGAAGCAGGTCGCTCACCATTTCCAGGGCTCTCACGACCGGAATTCCACCGCGCAGCAGCATGCCCAGCGTCCTGTAGAAACGCGCAAGCTGATAAACGCGCAAATGTTTTCCTATGGCGGGGATACGCCATAGCTGCCGCGCCAGATACGCCCGGAACGCCGGACGGGTTATGCCGTAGCCGATAAGCGCCAGCGTTCCCGCGGCTGTGGCTGCGAATTGCCAGCCCTGCTCATGAACGAAATGCCCCCACTGGATCAAAAGCTGGGAGAGCCAGGGCAGATCGCCTCCCACGTCCTCATAAATGCTGCTGAACTTCGGCACCACGAAAACCAGCAGGAACAGGGCCACCAGCAAGCCAATCACCAGCAGGAGAACAGGATAGATTGAAGCGCCGATCAGCTTCTTCCTGACCAGATCCATCTGCGCGTGGTAGGCTAAATAGCGCGTCAGGGCCTCGGGCAGATCACCGGTGCGCTCGCTTGCTTTGGCGGTTGCCGTATAAAGTGGCGGGAATGCCTGGGGATAGGCTTCCAGCGCCCGGGAGAAAGTGCTCCCCTCGTAGAGCCTGGAAAGCAACCCAGCGATGATTTTGCGCACTCCCGCATCCTGCTCCTTTTCCAGGAGTGTTTCGATGCTCTCCACCAGGCTCAGGCCCGCTTCCAGCAAGGAAAGGAGCTCCTGGCTGAAATGCGCCAGAGGAAAGCGCGGCGCGGACTTGAGAGTCCACCCGGTAAAACGCCGGCGCACATTCAGCACCATCCCGCCCTGGGAGGTCACCTGAAGACGTGCGTCGTCCTCGCTCTCCGCGTCCAGTTTCAGCAATACCGTACCTTGTCCGGCAAGCACAGCTTTTACCTCGTAGCGCATGCCGGCCTACCAGTTCGTGATATCGACCGATTCGCCTGTACCGCCGGGCTGGCCATCCTTCCCATAGGATAACAAGTCGAACTCGGCATGCTCCCCAGGGTATTTATATATGTAGGGTCGCCCCCAGGGATCGGGCGGCGCCATCTTTTTGAGATAAGGCCCCTGCCATTTCACCTCGTTGGTCGGCCGCACTGTCAATGAGGCCAATCCCTGTTCGGTGACGGGATAGCTCCCCACGTCCAGTCGATATTGATCCAGAGCCTTTTCTATCGCATCGATCTGGGCTTGAGCTGCCTTGACTTCGGATTTCCCCACCTGGGAAAAATACTTGGGCGCGACATAGCCGACCAGCAATCCGATGATGACCATCACGACCAGCAATTCGAGCAGGGTGAAGCCTTTTTCCACCCGAGCGCCTTGTTTAGCGCACCAATGCTTCATTTCAATTCCCAAAATCATCATGGCCTTATAAGATGACCTCGAGTGTAAGCCCTGGACATGACAAAATCATGACGAAAAAACGACAATACGGTTGAAACGATTGGATTACAGTGTCCGGTTTTATGTTGCAACTATTGCCAATCCTTGCCGCAGACGAGACATAAAAATATCGACTCATTTGAATAAAGAACGATTGTTCTCTATAATTGAGAACAATCGTTCTTTATTATTCATTCCCTGATGCAACCGCTCGATATCCTCCCCTATCTAGGCAAGCTGCAGGATTACTATACCCGGGAAAGAATCGTTCCTTCCACAACCCGATTGTCCCTGCTATGGAATGTCAAGGCACGCTCCTGGACGCATCGGATCGTCCAGCGTTTGAAGGAAGAGCGTTTTCTTGAAAATGCGCCCGGCGGCCGGGCACGTCCCGGTCCCCGTTTTTTCGAGCGGACGGTTGGACCCATGGTCAGGGCAGGCTTGCCCCAGCAGGCTGCCGACGTGCAGCCCGAGCTGCTGCGCATTGATGACTACCTTATCGAAAATCCCTCTCGAACCATTCTGTTTCCCATCAAAGGCGATTCGATGATCGACCTGGGAATACTCGAGGGCGACATGGTGATAATCGAACGCGCCAATACCGCTTCAACCGGGCAAGTGGTACTGGCAATCGTGGACAATGAATTCACTCTCAAGGTCCTGGCACAGGATAAGGGCGGCTATTACCTGGAAGCCCGCAACGAAAGAAAAAACCAGGACTATCCACCCATCCGGCCGGAACAGAAACTGGAGATATACGGCCTTTATGTTGGCCTCATTCGCAAAACCCATGTTCCCGGCCACCGCCTCAGCGCCAGCCGGTAATGATGAGAGGCCTCTGGCATGCCTATTCCCGTTTCCCAGCCTTCGGCACCCCTATCGCTTCCGCAAATCGAGGCCCGGTTCAGGAACAGGATATGGAGAGGAGGTGCAATGGGGGTCTCGCCCGATCAGGTTGTTTCCAGCGGCTTCGAAGAACTGGATAAGGCGCTGCCTGGCAGAGGATGGCCGATCGGCAATCTGATCGAATTGCTATTGCCAGCGGAGGGATTGGGAGAAATAGGGTTATTGAGCCGAATGCTCGGGCAGGTCGCCCAGGCTGGCCGTCATGTCCTGCTGGTTTCCCCGCCCCACACGCCTTACATGCCTGCCTGGGAAAACCTGGGCATGGATAGCCGGCGCATTGTGGTAGTAAAGGCTCATACCCCGGCTGAGCGTTTATGGACACTGGAGCAAGGCGTCAAAAGCGCCGCTTTCGGCGCCATTCTCGGCTGGTCGTCCGGAATGAGCCAGCAAGCAACGCGCAAGCTGCAGATTCTCGCACGGAGCACCGCTACCCTGGTCTTCCTGTTCAGGCCGGCGAGCGCACGGCTCGAACCCTCCGCCGCTCCGCTGAGAATACTGCTCCATGCGGCACGTCGCCATGCCCTTTCCCGTACTCTTCGCCTGCATTTGCTGAAACGCCGGGGGATGCCGGCGGGACTGTCCCTTTACCTTACCTTGCCCCCTGGTCCGCCTTCCATGTTGCCAGAAGGATCGCCAGGCGCGCCCTTCATTCAACCGCTTTCCGCATCCCGGCTGGCACACGCTTGAAAAAATGCTCTGGGTCGCCCTTCATTGCCCGACGCTGTCGCTCGACTGGATCGAGCGGCGTTTTCCTGCTCCACTGGCTCCCGCGATGGCCGTCACTGTCCGCAGGGGAAATCAGATCTACATTCTCCAGGCCAATAAGGCGGCGCAACAGCGGGGGGTAGCCGTTTGCCAGTCCCTGGCCAGCGCCCTGGCTCTTTTCCCCGACCTGGCAGTGGTGGAGCATGATCCCGATGAAGAAAGGAGAGCGCTGCATGAAGCTGCCTATGCCGCTTTGCGGTTTACGCCTCGTATCGTCATACAGGATAGCGGGCTGATCGCGGAGATTTCCAGCAGCCTGGAACTGTTTGGCGGCCTGAAGCCACTATGCCAATCGCTCAATCGGGCTGTGGCGGCGCAAGGCCTGCAGCTCTGCACGGGAGCCGCCCCTACCGCCCGGGGAGCATGGCTACTCGCGCAATCCGCGTCCCTGAGAACAGTCATCAATGGCACGGGAAACAGGTTCGCCTCCCTGCTCGACGCCTTGCCGGTTGATCTACTGGGTTCGGCCCAGCTTCATCTCGAAGTGATCCGGGGAATAGGCTGCAAAACACTGGCTGATTTGCAGCAATTGCCGCGCGGCGGCCTGGCGCAACGCTTTGGACCGGAGCTTCTGGCGGAGCTGGATCAAGCCTACGGGAACTCTCCGGATCCGCAAAAGTGGTTCGAGCCCGCGCCAGCATTCAGGCAGAAGATGGAGTTGATGGCGCAAGTCGAAGGAGTCGAGTTGCTGCTGATGAGCGTCCGGCGAATGATCGAACAGATGTGCGGCTGGCTGGCTTCCCGTCATGCGGCCGCCCTGGAATTCTCGTTCTTCCTGCATCATGAACATTCCCCCCGGCAGCCGCAAGCATCCACGCTCATAAACATCCGGCTTTCCGAGCGAAGCAGCGACCCGGCACACCTGATGGTCCTGCTGCGGGAGCGGCTGGGGCGAACAGCGATAGCGGCTCCGACCTGCGCGCTGGAGCTTGAGGCAAATGAAATAACGGCAGGGGAAAACGGCAATCTGAAGCTATTTCCGGCTGCGCAACCGGAAGCCACTTCACTGAACCGCTTTATCGAGAAGCTCTCCTCCCGTCTGGGACGCCAGACCGCTACCGGCCTGACCGTCATACCCGATCACCGGCCGGAATGCAGCCAGAGACAGCAACCCTTTCAATTATCCGGAACGAGCAGCGAAACAGGCAGGAAAAATAAGGCCGCAAGCCGCAAGCCCGTGCCACGAAAATCAACTGGCTGTTCCACGAATTTCCCAAACCGCCCTGCCTGGCTGATGGAAAAGCCCATGGAACTCGCGCTGCAGCGCCAGAAACCGGTGTATGGCTCGCCACTGCAACTGCTTGCGGGACCGGAACGGATCGAAGCAGGCTGGTGGGATGATGCGCCGATAGCCCGCGATTACTTCATTGCGGAGAACGAGCTTGGCCAGTTGCTATGGATTTATCGCGAACCTGCCGCAGCAATGGAAAATCGTGCCCGGTGGTATCTGCAGGGATTTTTTGGATAGCCATGTCTCCCCCGGCTCCTGCCTATGCTGAATTGCATTGCTGCTCCAGCTTCAGCTTCCTGAAAGGAGCATCCTTTCCGGAAGAGCTGGTGAAGCAGGCGGTAGACCTGAAATACAGCGCACTGGCCATCACGGATGAATGCTCCATGGCCGGGGTCGTTAGAGCCCATGCAGAGGCAAAAAAAGCCGGCCTGCATCTTTTGATAGGCAGCGAATTTACTCTGGACGATGGATTGCGGCTGGTCTGCCTCGCCATGAACCGGAACGGCTACGGCAACCTATGCGAATTGATCACGCTGGCAAGGCAGCGCGCTGAAAAAGGCGCTTATCGGCTATCCCGCCCGGATTTCGAAACCTGTGCTGAAGCTCCCCATCTGGCTTCGCTTCCGGATTGCCTGGTCTTGCTGATTCCCCGCCCGCGCCAGGAAGGCGGCTCCCTCATGGATGACATGCGCTGGGTGCTGCGGCTTTTCCCCGGACGCTGCTGGACTGCTGTCGAGTTGCTGCTGCATGCGGACGAAAGCCTGCTATTCGAGAAAATCCGGCAAGCTGCGAAGGCTGCGAGCATGCCGCTCGTGGCAGCGGGAGACATCCATATGCATATCCCTTCCTGCAAGCCCCTGCAGGATACGATGACTGCGATCCGCCTCGGCAAGCCATTATGCGAATGCGGTCATGCATTGCAGCCCAATGCCCAGCAGCATCTGCGCGCTAGAAAGCAACTGGGCCAACTCTATCCGCCGGAACTCCTGCAGGAAACCATCACGGTGGCAAATCGCTGCACTTTTTCATTGGATGAGCTGCGCTATGAATATCCGGACGAATTGATTGGGACGGATGCCCGCGCGGATGAAACCTATGCGGATTATCTGCGGCGCATGGTCGAGAAGGGCATGGTGGAGCGCTTCCCAGACGGAGCTTCGGTCAAGGTCAGGGAACAGATCGAGCAGGAATTGCGGCTGATCGCCGAGCTTGAGTATGAACCCTATTTCCTCACGGTGTTCGATATCGTGAGGTTTGCCCGGTCGCAAGGCATTCTTTGTCAGGGACGCGGCTCCGCAGCCAATTCGGCTGTCTGCTATTGCCTGGGCATCACGGAGATCGACCCGGAGCGCAATGAATTGTTGTTCGAGCGATTCATTTCCCGGGAACGCAACGAGCCGCCGGATATCGATGTCGATTTCGAGCACCAGCGCCGGGAAGAAGTCATCCAGTATATCTACCGCAGATACGGCCACGAACGCGCCGCCATCGCGGCGACGATCATCACTTACCGCACCCGTTCGGCGATCCAGGATATCGGCAAGGCGCTGGGACTCGACATCGAGCGCATCCGGCGGCTATCCGCTTCCCTGGCCTGGTGGGACAAGGCTTCGGACATGCGTAATCGGCTGGCCGAAAACGGCTTCGATCCCGACAGCCCGGTCATCCAGAAGCTGATCCAGCTGTTTCCTGTGTTATACGGATTTCCACGCCATTTGTCCCAGCATGTAGGCGGCTTCGTCATATCCCGCGGCAAGCTGTGCCGCATCGTCCCCATCGAGAACGCCGCCATGCCGGACCGGCGCATCATCCAGTGGGACAAGGACGACCTTGCGACGGTAGGCCTGATGAAAATCGATGTGCTGGCGCTAGGCATGCTGTCGGCCATACGCCGTGCGCTCGACCTGGTCTCCGCCCGGCGTGGCATCCCATTCCGGATGCAGGATATTCCCCCAAAGGACGAGAAAACCTTTGACATGATCTGCAAGGCCGACACCATCGGCGTCTTCCAGATCGAATCGCGCGCGCAGATGACCATGCTGCCGCGCCTGAAACCGCGGACCTTCTACGATCTGGTCATAGAAGTGGCCATCGTCCGCCCCGGCCCGATCCAGGGGAACATGGTGCATCCTTACCTGCGCCGCCGCCAAGGCCTGGAAGAGGTGGCCTATCCGGGTGAGGGAGTTAAAACGGCTTTGGAACGCACGCTTGGTGTACCCATCTTCCAGGAACAGGTGATGCAACTGGCAATCCTTGCCGCGGGATTCAGCCCGGACGAAGCGGACAGGCTGCGGCGCTCCATGGCCGCATGGAAAAGGAAGGGAGGGCTGGGCTCCTTTTATGCCAGATTGATCGGAGGAATGGTCAGCCGCGGGTATAAACAGGAATTTGCCGAGCGCATTTTCCGGCAGATTGAGGGCTTCGGCGAATACGGGTTCCCAGAATCCCATGCCGCCAGCTTTGCGCTGCTGGTTTACGTATCAGCCTGGATCAAATGCCATGAGCCTGCCATATTTCTGTGCGCGATGTTGAACAGCATGCCAATGGGTTTTTATGGCGCCTCGCAATTGATCCAGGACGCCCGGCGGCACGGCGTTGAAGTGAGGCCGGTGGATGTGGCATTCAGCGAATGGGATTGCACCCTGGAGGAACAGGCAGGCGCATCGTCGAATTCGGTAAACACCCCGCCTGCCGTTCGCCTGGGCCTGAACCGGGTGAAGGGGATAAGCCTTAAAACTGCCGCGCGCATCGCCGAGGCAAGAAAAACGGCTTTCGAGAACACCGCGGATCTTGCGAAACGCGCCTTGCTGAATACCCTGGAGATGCACGCCCTCGCCCATGCCGATGCGCTGCGCACTTTGGCGGGCCACCGGCGCGAAGCCCTATGGATGGCTGCCTCTCACATCAGGCAATCCGACCTGATGCGAAATGCTCCCGTCAGGGAAACAGTGCCCGTCATTGCCATTGCGCTGGAAGGAGAGGAAATCAGAGCCGACTACGCCAGCATGGAACTCACCCTGCGCCGGCATCCGCTGGCGCTATTGCGGCCGAGGCTGGATGCAATGCGGCTGAGCTCGGCAAGGGAACTGGATGGCTATCCCGCCGGCCGGCTGGTGCGCACCACCGGCATAGTAACCTGCCGCCAGCGCCCCGGCACCGCGAGCGGCGTCGTGTTCGTGACGCTGGAGGACGAAACCGGAACCATCAATGTGGTGCTGTGGAACCAGCTCGTCCGGAGGCAGCGCCGCGAGCTATTGAGTTCAAAGCTTCTGACGGTATATGGAGTCTGGCAGCGCGAAGGCGAAGTCAGGCATGTGATCGCCAAGCGGCTGGTGGATCACAGCCATCTGCTGGGAAATCTCCGGGTGGAAAGCCGGGATTTTCATTAGCCGAATGACTCATGCCGGTACTTTCCGAAACCATTTCTTGAAAGACATTCTTCCGAAAGCTATAGTCAATTGAAACAATCGAAATTCCCGGTAACTGCAGATAAACAAGTCATGAAAATACTGACGAAAAAAGAGACACTGAAATCCTTCATCACCGGGCCATCGGACAATTGAACATCCTGAATCTTCCCCTGGCTATCTGGCAGGCACCGTCTGGAGTCTCTGTCGGCCACCCTGAAATTTCCAACGCTGCCTATCCCGAAGCAACGGCATGAGGCCAGCCAGTGTCCTTGTCACCGGTGGAGGGTTTCAAGGATTGGGCCTGATCAAGGCTATCCGGGCTGTGGCGGAGGTACGCGTGCTGGTCGCGGATTGCCATGCGGAAAACGTTGGACGCTATTTCGCCGATGCTTTCTTTCCGGCGCCACCATTAAAAGAGAAGCAGGAACTGCTGGATTTCTTACTTGACCTGTGCGAGCGGGAAAGCGTAAGTGCGGTCTTTGCATCCACAGAACATGAGCTGGAACTGCTGGCGCACCACCGGGAAGCTTTTGCGGCGCGTGGCGCCACAGCCTATGTTTCGGATATGCCGTTGCTGGAACTGGCTGGCGACAAGCTTCTCTTTTACCGCTGGCTGCTGAATGAGGGGTTGCCCTGTTTGCCCATCTACACCACACCCCTGGATACAGATGCGGCTTTCCCCTTGATCGGCAAGCCGCGGCGCGGCTGGGGAGGCCGGAATCTGCATATCCTTGCCGACCGCAAAGCGTTTTTTACACTTTCAATCGATCAAAATGAATTCGTGTGGCAACCATGCCTGGGAAAATTTGACGAGTATTCCGTTGATTTCTCGATTGATGTTGCAGGTACTATTTCTCCACTCGCATTTCGCCGCAGAATCCGCTCGATGGATGGGTTTGCGATTCTCTGCGAGCCCGGCGCGCCGCGCTATGTGCGAGAAACCGCCCAGGCGGTCCTCGAACATATGGTCCCTTTAGGTGCGCGAGGGCCGATGAACTTGCAAATCCTGCGAATCGGCGACGACTGCTGGGTGTCTGATTTCAATTCCCGGGCGGGCACCTCCATGCCTTTGAGCCTGGCTGCCGGAATCAATCCTATTGTCTTTTTATTGACGGGTAAAGCTGGGGAAGTCCGCAAGGGTGACGGCTCGCCGACGCCAGGCGCTCGCGCACGGACTCTGCGATACCTGGAGGAATGCTTCATTCCCGACCTCCAGCTGGACGAAGTGCGGGGAATAGTATTTGAACTGGACGATACCCTGCTGGACCAGAAAAGCTGGATGATGGGCAAGCTGGAACAGATCTGGTACAAGGACAAGGAAAGGGAAAAAACTATCCTGCCCGGCCGAACGGAGTTTCTTTCCATAGCTTTGCAGATCATCGAGGAAGGCAATCGCGGCCATCTCTTCGATGCGCTATGTTTGCAACTGGATTTGGATGACGCAACCCGCTTGCGGCTGATTGAAACCTATCTCCATGTCCTGCCAGAAGATCGCCCCCTCTACAGCGATGTGATGGCCACCCTGTATCAGCTTTGCCGACTGGGGTACCGTATTGGAGTTCTGACAGACAATCCGCCGGATTTACAACGGCAAAAGCTGGAGGCTTGCGGCTTGCTACCGCTGATCGATGCGCTGGTGCTGACCGGTGAACTGGGAACGCAGAAGCCCGATCCCAAAGTTTTCGAGGAATGCGCTCGTTTGCTCGACCTGCCACCTGGGCAACTCGTCATGGTAGGCAACAACCTGTTCAGGGATATGCAAGGCTCCCGCAATGCAGGTTACCGGCATGCCTTCCACATCCAAAGGGCGGGCGCGTCCTTCAACTTCAATCTCGATTTGATGCGTCGCACCGGAAATGCCATGCCGGCATGCACGTCGATCAGCAACTTGAATGAGCTGCTTTGGCATCTAACCGGTGTGGAGCCATAACACAGTAATACACAGCAACAAGACGCGATGCGAAATATCCATCCAAAAAGCCGGGATATTATTGACACCGCGTCAAAATGAATGGATGTAGGGCGCCAATAAGCGTTGGAAGAAAACGGAGTGCCGATTACAATCCCAACTTTTCCCAAATCCCATCCACTCTCTTCTTCACCACCTTATCCATGGCGATCGGCTTGCCCCATTCCCTATTGGTTTCGCCCGGCCACTTGCTGGTGGCATCCAGCCCCATCTTGCCGCCCAGGCCGGATACAGGGCTGGCAAAATCGAGGTAATCGATCGGGGTATTTTCCACAATGAGGGTATCCCGCGCCGGATCGACCCGCGTAGTGATAGCCCAGATGACTTCCTTCCAGTCGCGGATATCGACGTCATCGTCGGTGACGATGATGAACTTGGTGTACATGAACTGCCGCAGGAAGCTCCACACGCCGAACATGACGCGCTTGGCGTGGCCCGCATACTGCTTTTTCATGCTGACCACGGCCATGCGGTAGGAGCAGCCTTCCGGCGGCAGGTAGAAATCGACGATTTCGGTGAACTGCTTTTGCAGCAGCGGCACGAACACTTCGTTGAGCGCCACGCCGAGGATGGCGGGCTCGTCCGGCGGCTTGCCGGTATAGGTGGAATGATAGATCGGATCGCGCCGCATGGTGATGCGCTCCACCGTGAATACCGGGAAAGTCTCCTGCTCGTTGTAGTAGCCGGTGTGGTCGCCGAAAGGGCCTTCCAGCGCGGTTTCGTTCGAATGGATGTGCCCTTCAAGCACGATCTCGGCGCTGGCGGGGACCTGGAGATCGTGGCTCAGGCATTTGACGATTTCGGTTTTCGCCCCGCGCAGCAGCCCGGCGAACTGATATTCACTCAAAGTATCCGGCACCGGCGTCACCGCGCCGAGTATGGTCGCCGGGTCCGCCCCCAGCGCAACGGCGATGGGATAGGGCTGCCCCGGATTGGCCATGCAGAAGTCGCGGAAATCCAGCGCGCCGCCGCGATGAGCGAGCCAGCGCATGATGAGCTTGTTGCGCCCGATCACCTGCTGGCGGTAGATGCCCAGGTTCTGCCGGGTCTTGTGCGGCCCGCGGGTGACAGTCAAGCCCCAGGTGATCAGCGGACCGGCATCATCAGGCCAGCAAGTCTGGATCGGCAGCCTGCCGAGATCCACCTCGGCCCCTTCCCACACGATATCCTGGCAGGGCGCTTTCGGCAGCACCTTGGGCGCCATGTTGAGCACCTGCTTCAGCACCGGGAATTTCTCCCAGGCGTCTCTCAACCCCTTGGGCGGATCCGGCTCTTTCAGGTAAGCAAGGAGTTTCCCCACTTCACGCAACGCCACCACCGAGTCCTGCCCCATGCCCATGGCGACGCGCCGCGGCGTGCCGAACAGGTTTCCCAGTACGGGAATGACATGTCCCTTGGGTTTTTCGAACAGGATGGCCGGGCCGCCCGCTTTCAGCACCCGGTCGCAGATTTCAGTCATCTCCAGATGCGGATCGATCTCAACCGCTATGCGCTTCAGCTCGCCCCGGTTTTCGAGCTGGGCGATGAAATCGCGCAGGTCCCTGTATTTCATTGCGAGAGGATGACGCTCATGAGCCCGCCCGAACCAGATAATCCAGCGCAATGCCGCCAAATACCGCTGCGCCTACCCAGTTGTTGTGCAGAAAGGCCTTGAAACAGCGGCCGCGATCACGGTCGTGAATCAGTCGGTATTGATAGATGATCAATCCGAGGGCAACCGCCAGCCCCGCGTAATACATGGCTCCCAATCCCTGGATCAATCCCACGGCGGTCATGATACCGAGAAAACCCGCATGGCACAGCATCACTCCCGATACATCGAAATTGCCGAAGGTGATGGCAGAAGTCCTGATGCCGATCCTGAGGTCGTCAACCTTGTCCACCATTGCGTACTCGGTATCGTAGGCGATGACCCAGAACAGATTGGCTGCCATCAATACCCAGGCGATGAACGGCACTCCACCGGTCTGGGCGGCAAAAGCCATGGGTATGCCGAAGCTGAAGGCGACGCCGAGATAGGCTTGGGGTATGGCAAAAAAACGCTTGGTGAAGGGATAACTTGCCGCCAGGAACAGCGCCAGCACCGAAAGCTCCAATGTCAGGCGGTTCAAGGGCAATATCAGCAGGAACGCTATCAGGCTCAGTCCGGCGGCCAGCAGCAGCGCTTCCTTCGATCTCACCTTGCCGGTTGCCATCGGGCGGTTTTTGGTGCGCTCGACATGCGGATCGAAATCGCGGTCGGCATAATCATTGACGACACATCCGGCGGAGCGCATCAATATGGTGCCGAGCAGGAATATCACCAGAATGTTCATGTCCGGGAAACCGCGAGCTGCCAGCCACAAGCCCCACAGGGTGGGCCACAGCAGCAGCAGGATGCCGATCGGCTTGTCCAGCCGCATCAGCTTCTCGTAGAGGGAGAGGCGCCGCGTTAACGATATGAGCGTCACTGCCCCAGTTCCAGAATGGGTGGAAGAAACACTTCCGTGACGAGTATGGATTGCTCATGCAGGCTGAACAGTGAGCGGCGGGCCCAGAGATCCAGCGGCTTTCTCTGCAATTTCTGGCAGGCGCGCCGAAAAAGCGGATGAGCGGAAGTCAGTTTTTTGAATCGCAGCGGCGTGCGCTTCACCACCGGATTCGTAAACAGCACCGTGCCGAGCGATCGGCTGCCGAGGCCGCTCAATCCTCTCCAGGCACCCTGAAGGTTTTTTTCCGCCACCACGGAATGGGCAAATACCACCGGGGTTTCGCCACAGTACAGATACACTTCCCGCACCATGGCAAGTTCGTTCTGCCGCAGATTCATCACGTCGAGCTCGTCCATGCAGGCTTTTGCAAGTGACTGGAACACCGGCTTGACGCGAAACTCGCTGCAGCAGCGCTGCTGAATGAGCTGGGTGAGCGAGCCGCGATTCTGCAGCCAGCCGCGTGCGTGCGGCGACAACAGGGATGGCCGGGGATGCCACGTGGATTGCCGGACGACATTCATTGCAGCTCGAGTGAAAAGGGTAGATTATGCCGGATAATCCGGCGCGGCTGAATTCATTATTCTTCAGGGACAAGCAGGAATACGGTTTCGGAATGCCTGCAGAAAGTCACTGGCGGTGGATGCCCAACAGGGCGCCGCGAGCCTGCAAATCGTGCATGATTTCCGCCCCTCCCAGGATCACGGTTTCCGGCGCGGGGTGCCGGCTTTCCCTCGCTATCATTTCAAGCGCTGACTGACCGGTATGCTCGGCCGTATCGAGCAGGTTGATGAGGCGGGCGGTAAATGCGTTTACCTCGATGAAGCGGACCTGATCTTCGGAATCCCGGAATACGAGCAGGTAGGTATCGGCGCGCGCCGCGGAAACGCGAGGCGCCAGATGATGCACCGGCCAATGGTAGTAAAGATTTGCCAGGACGGGATTGAGGACAGGGCGTCCTTCGAGCAGGCTGCCCGTTGTGTCGACAGCACCCCAGTCGGGGGCTTCGGTCGAAACGGATAGCACCAGCTCTATCCATTCATAGTGGGCGAGCTCGAACACGAATTCGGGATAGCCTACGGGGATGACCCCCTCTTTCTGGAGAAACTGGACGAATTCCCCTGGTATCTCGCGAAAGAAGGGTGAATGGCTGCGATGGGTATCCAGAAAACGGCGCACCAGGCACTCCCACCGTCGTGTCCCCAGTATCTTTTTGAGCACGGGAAAGCAGCTCTGCAGAAAATTCTGGATGTTATTGTAGACGAGCGATCGATATATGCGCATGCGCCGCGCTTCGACCCCTCTGGGAAGCGGATTGGCCTTGGGATTGCGGATATGCGCGGTGAACGCATACTGGAAGCGCTGGAATTCAGGAAGCGCGCCGGGCATAGAATTCGTGGCCTTTATCGGCATGCTGTTGCTGGATGGCGGCAATGCGCTCGACTTCATGCACGAGCTGCGCAAGAGGCGGAATATTGAAGTCGCGTTCCAGCAGCGTGGGCGCTACGCCATGGATATGATATGCCTCATCCAGCAGTGACCAGACGGGATCGATCACGTCAGCGCCATGTGTGTCTATTATCAGGTTCTCGGATTCGTTGTAGTGTCCGGCCATGTGCATATAGACGATGCGCTCGGACGGCATGGAGCGAATGAATTCGATCGCATCATAACCATGGTTGATGCTGTTGACATACACGTTGTTGACGTCGAGATGGAGGCTGCAATCTGCTTCGGCCAGCACCGCGCGGATGAAATCCGCTTCACTCATCTCCGCGATCGGGGACTGCAGGTAGAAAGAAGCATTTTCCATGGCGATGCGGCGCTCGAGAATATCCTGGGCGCGCCGGATGCGCGCTGCCACATACCTTACCGCCTCCCCGGTGAAGGGTATTGGAAGCAGATCGTATAGATGACCGTCATCGGAGCAGTATGAGAGATGCTCCGTATAAAGGGAAATACGGTGCTGGTCCAGGAAATGCCGGATTTTGTGGAGAAACTCTTCATCCAGTGGAGCCGGACTTCCAATGGAAAGGGAAAGCCCGTGGCACACGAACGGATAGCGCTCGGTGAAATTGCACAGATCGCGCCCTGCCGCGCCGCCGAGATCGATCCAGTTTTCGGGAGCGACCTCAAAGAAATCGATAGCGTGGGGAACGCCGTTTTTCAGGGCGGGGATCAGCTCACGCCTCAAGCCCAGCCCGGCTCCGGCCACTCCGGCAAAATTCAAGGGTGGAACTACTTCTTCATTGCCCCATGGGGAGCTGCACTTGCTCCGCTGGACCTGGTGCCTCCATATGCGTCGGCCTCAGGCTGATCGACTGCTCCGTCCTTGTTCGTATCCATCCTGTCGAATATGGCTTCGTGGTGCTTGAGAAATTCCTGCTTGGTCACTTTCCCATCCTTGTTGGCATCCACCATCGACATGCCGCATCTCCCTTCCGAGGTTTTGGGAGCTCCTCCGCCGCCGTACTTGTTGGGGTCCACGCGATCGGCATAAGCCAGAACGTACCCCTTGTCCAGCGTCCGTGCAGCAAAAGGATTTTCGGAAGGATTCTCAGCCGCGGAAACGACTGGTGCGATGCCAAGCGTGGCGGCGAATGCCGAGCTTACTGCCAGGGAAATGGCTGTTCTTTTTTTGCGCATAATTTTTCTCCTCTATTTCGGATGAAAATATTATGTCACATTTTTCGGGATCAGGCCGGCTTCCTGGCTTATTGAGCGCAGAAAGCCGGTTTAATGGCGGGAAGCAGCGATACGGCCTATTTGCCGCTGCCGCACTTTCCGTCTGTCATTTTGCCCTTCAATTCGTCCTTGCTGATCGTGCCATCCTTGTTAGCATCCATATGCTCGAACATGGCGTTGTGGTGCGCTGTCCATTCTTCCTTCGTGATCTTGCCATCCTTGTTGGCATCCGCCATGGAGGCGCCACATCGCCCTTCGCCGCAAGCGCCTTCTCCCCCGCATTTGCCTTCGCCGCTTTTCTGGTGCTTATGTGCATCGGCCACCATGTAACCCTTGGAAAGAGATTGGGATGCAAAAGGATTGTCTGTTGCGGAAGCTATCGGCACCGTACTAACAGCGGCAAAAGCTGAACCGATTGCAATTGAGATCATTCTTTTCTTGTTAGCCATAATGTTCGTCCTCCTCTATAAGATGTTTGAAATGTTCGCAGCATGCGACATTGATGAAGATAACCGATGCCGCAGGTCCCAGTACCAGCCGTTTTATCAGCGCACAATCCGCCATGCGGCCTCTTCCGCGTTGATGCATAAACTCCGCCGAACTCTCGGGCACGCTATGGCTTATGAAACATAACATATATTGATGAGCCATGTGGGGTTTTATGGAAACTGCCACTCCCCAGCCATCCGTGATCCAATTCATTTAAGCTCCTCGGACTATTGCACTTTTCGACGATAAAGATCAAGCTCTGTAAATTTTGATGGGGCAGCGGCAAAGATAGTTTCGGGGGATAGTTTGGAGTTGCCGGAAGTCTTCCCTCGTGGGGTACCCGCATGAGCTATCCGGGATTCGGCCGATGCCCAGACTCAGATGTATGCAAGAAGACTTGCTGTATAATATTTTTTGCAATGCATGTAATGTCACCAGGAAAAGGACAAATAAAATGCCGCTAGAATTGCATAAACAATCCGTGCCCTACAAGCCGAAAAAAGGCGAGAGCTACATGAACTCCAAGCAGCTTATGCACTTCCGCAATATTCTGGAAGGCATCAAGGTGGAGCTTGGCCATGATATCGATCGCACGGTACACACCATGCAGGACGAGGCCACCATATTCGCCGATCCCAATGATCGTGCAAGCCAGGAATCAGATATGGCGCTCGAATTACGCAACCGGGACCGGGAACGCAAGCTGATCAAGAAAATCGATGAAACGATTGCCAAGATCGATACAGGGGATTATGGATATTGCGAAAGCTGCGGCGTGGAGATTGGACTGAAGCGCCTGGAAGCGCGGCCGACCGCTACTCTTTGTATCGACTGCAAGACCCTGGATGAGATAAGGGAAAAACAGGTAGCAAAATAGCGGCGAGCGAGGCACGCCAAGCCGGTCGAAGCAGGCGATCGCAAGGACCGTTTTCAGCGATTGGTTTGAATTGCGCCACCAGCAAAATCAAAAGCCCCTTTCTTGCGAAAGGGGCTTTTTGGCAACTGGCGGTATCATCCTAAATCCGCCCTGTATCAAATTCACCATATAGGTGAACGTCGAGTACCGCGAAAATCTTTGTGGATCGTGGTTCTAAATTAAAAAGGGTGGTCGACTGCCGGATTGAGGGCTATGCGGTACCGTCACCCTGGACGTCGGCAGCCGCTGCTTTCATGCTTAGGCGCAGCCGTCCCTTGTCGTCTGCTTCCAGGACCTTGACACGAACCACCTGGCCTTCCTTGAGATGATCCGACACATTATTGACACGTTCGTTTGCGATCTGGGAAATATGCAGCAGGCCGTCCTTCCCGGGCAATACGCTGACAATGGCGCCAAAATCGAGCAGCTTCAATACGGTCCCATCATATACTCTGCCCACTTCGACTTCGGCGGTAATATCCTCGATGCGTTTTCGGGCCAGTTCACCACCTTCGGCGTTCACGCACGCTATCATCACTGTGCCGTCGTCCGTGATGTCGATAGTCGTGCCGGTTTCTTCGGTCAACGCCCGTATTACTGCTCCTCCCTTGCCGATTACATCCCGGATCTTCTCAGGGTTGATTTTTATCTTGATGATGCGAGGCGCATGTTCCGAGATATCCTCGCGGGTTGCGGGAAGGGCCTGCTTCATGATGCCAAGGATGTGCATTCTTCCTTCTCGCGCCTGTATCAGGGCGACATGCAGGATGTCCCTGGTGATTCCTTGTATCTTGATGTCCATTTGCAGCGCGGTAATGCCACTCTCGGTACCAGCCACCTTGAAATCCATGTCACCCAGATGATCCTCGTCGCCGAGAATATCGGTTAGCACCGCGAAGCGGTTACCTTCCTTGATCAATCCCATGGCGATCCCCGCCACATGCGCCTTTAACGGAACCCCTGCATCCATCAATGCAAGGCAACCGCCACAGACTGATGCCATGGAGCTGGAACCGTTGGATTCGGTGATCTCCGATACCACCCGCAAGGAATAGCCGAATTCTTCTGCCGAAGGCAATACCGCTACCAGCGCCCGCTTGGCAAGGCGCCCGTGGCCAATTTCTCGACGCTTGGGCGTGCCGACACGCCCGGTTTCTCCGGTCGCATACGGAGGCATATTGTAATGAAGCATGAAGCGCTCGGAATAATCTCCCTGTAGCGCATCGATCTTCTGCTCGTCGCGTCCGGTTCCCAGCGTTGCCACTACAAGCGCTTGGGTTTCCCCGCGAGTGAACAAAGCGGAGCCATGGGTACGAGGCAACAGGCCGTTACGAATAGTGATGGGACGAACCGTGCGGGTATCCCGGCCATCTATGCGCGGTTCTCCGTCGAGAATCTGCGAGCGCACGATTCTTGATTCAAGGGCAAAACTAGCCTCTTTGACAGCCTGCGCATCCGGTCCATCTTCAGCCCCGACTCCCACCTCGGTGAAAATCCGTTGCCAGATGCTGTCTATCGCTTCAGACCTGGCCTGCTTCTGCTTCAATTTGAATGCCGCACGCAGGTCAGCCTCCGCCAGCTTGGCAATTTTCTCTCCCAGACTTTCGTCCTTCGGCTCCGGAACCCAGTCCCACGCGGTAACGCCGGCCTCATCCGCCAACTCGTTTATTGCGTCGATTACCGGCTGCATTTGCTGATGACCATAGAGGATGGCACCCAGCATGATATCTTCCGATAACTCCAGGGCCTCCGATTCGACCATCAGCACTGCCTGCTGCGTTCCCGCCACTACCAGGTTCAACTGCGTGTGCTTCAATTCCGTGGTGGTCGGATTGAGCAGGTATTCTCCATTGATGTACCCGACTCGCGCGGCTCCCATTGGACCATCGAATGGAATCCCGGAAAGAACCAGCGCAGCTGACGCCCCCAGCATGGAAGGAATATCCGCATCCACTTCATTGTCGGAGGACATGACAGTGGCGACAATCTGGACTTCGTTGTAAAAATTATCGGGGAATAGAGGGCGGATGGGGCGGTCGATCAGGCGGGAGGTAAGAATTTCTTTTTCGGATGGACGGCCTTCCCGCTTGAAAAAACTGCCAGGTATTCTGCCTGCCGCGTAACTTCTCTCCTGATAATCTACTGTCAGCGGGAAAAAATCCTGCCCTTGCTTTGCATTCCTGGCCCCCACTACGGTTACCAGAACGACAGTGTCATCCATGGTCACCATCACCGCTCCGTGCGCCTGTCTCGCTATCTCGCCGGTTTCCAGCGTTAGTTTGTGATTGCCGTAGGTAATGCTTTTTTTAATTGATTTCAATTAGCTGCCCTTTTGATAAATTCTTTTGGCGCGGCTTCGTCAACGCTGCCACACGAAGTTCACCGCTCATACGGAAGATGAGCGGTTCGCAATCTGATTTGCTGTTATCTCGACGAGGGATCGAATCCTACTTGCGCAGACCGAGGCGATCTATCAACGTCCGATAGCTATCCGCATGCCTGCGTTTGAGGTAGTCGAGCAGCTTGCGGCGGCGACTCACCATGCGCAGCAATCCCCGGCGCGAATGATGATCCTTGACATGCGCCTTGAAGTGATTAGCCAAGCCGTTGATACGGGCAGTCAACAATGCCACTTGCACTTCAGGAGAACCGGTGTCCCCTGCCGCTCGTTGATAGTCGCGCACGACCTGTGCTTTTTGATCGGTTGTGACTGGCATGCCTACTTCTCCATTAAATGCTTGATATGAAAGGGCGACATTTTACTCTTTAACGGGGTTAATTCTCAAGTAATCCGTTACTTTATTTTAACCCCTGCTCATCCAGGGAACCTAGCGGCAAACAGTGCAAAATTTGCCTCGCGCCTATCCCGCGGCTTTAAGCAATCGGGCGATATCATGAGCGAAAACATCTTCTCCCTTTTCGCCGCTGACATACAACCTGAGTCTTCCCTGAGGATCAAACAAATAGGTGCCAGCCGAGTGTTCCATGATTTCGTGGCCCGGCGAATCCCCAACGACCTTCTGATAAACGATTTTGAACTCGTTCGCAACCTCCCGTGTGGCCTCTGTATCGCCGGACAGGCCAATGAATGCTGGGTTGAAAGCTGAAAGGTATTCCCGTAGGACGGAGGGGGTATCATGCTCGGGATCGAGAGTGACGAATAACACCTGAACCCTTGCCGCATCGACTCCCAGTTTTTGCACGGCGCCTGTGAGTTTGCTCATTGTCGCGGGGCAGATATCCGGACACTGGGTATAGCCGAAAAACACGGCTATGACTTTGCCTTTGAAATCCGCGAGTGTCCGGGCCTCACCAGTCGGCCCCGGAAGCTTCAATTCCCGGCCAAAGCTGGCATCGGTAATATCGGTAGATAAAAATGTGGGGTTCGCGGTGTTTCCGCAACTTGCCAGAAAGAACACCGCGAACCAGGCAAGGACCGCCCTGAGACCAAAGGTCACGTGAAAAGATTAAAACCGGATGTAATGATCCACCAGCAGAACAACAAACAATGCCGCCAGATAGAATATGGAATATCTGAAGGTCTTTTTCGCGAGCTGATCGCTATAGTCCACATAAATCTTTACGGCATAATATAGGAATACGACATCCAGAATGCCTGCGCCCGCAAGATAGATGAGACCGCTCATTTTGGTAGCGTATGGCATCAGCGTCACGGCAATGAGAATCAGCGTGTACAGCAAAACATGCAAGCGCGTGAACTTGTCGCCATGCGTTACCGGCAGCATGGGCATTCCGATCTTGGCATATTCCAGCTTGCGATACAGCGCCAGCGCCCAGAAATGCGGAGGAGTCCAGGCGAAGATTATAAGAAACAATAAGAGGGCGTCAGCGGAAACCTCACCCGTTACCGCTGCCCATCCCAGGACGGGCGGCATGGCGCCGGAAGCACCGCCTATCACGATATTTTGCGGAGTCATGGGTTTGAGGATGACGGTGTAGATGATGGCGTAGCCGACAAAAGTACCCAGGGTCAACCACATGGTGAGCGGGTTCACCAATTGATGAAGGATCAGCAAACCCGTGCCGCCTATCAGGGCCAGGAAGAACAGCGTTTCAGGCGAAGTCACGGTTCCGCGGGGAAGCGGCCGACCCCGGGTGCGCGCCATGACTGCATCGAGCTTCTGCTCCACCAGGCAATTCACTGCTGCCGCGGCCCCCGCTACCAGCGCTATCCCCAGCGTACCGAATATCAGGGCGTTTAGGGGCACAGCGCCGGGGACAGAAAGAAACATGCCGATGAAAGCGGTAAAAACGATAAGCGATACCACTCGCGGCTTGGTCAGACGATAAAACTGCTGCATGCGGGAAGTGGTTTGCTGCCAAGCCAGACTAGTAGCCATGATTAATCTCCTGATTCATGCAGGCTCGGCGCCTGCTTTTAAACGATCGAACATCCTTTATAGTACCGAGCAGCTTCTCGTTTATGCGAAGTCTCTGCTCATGGACGATTTCGCTTCAATTCGAAAACCTCTAATGCCTTTGATCGGTTCCCACTGCATGCTCCAACTGGGAAACCTTAAGTAACCGCTTAATGTCCTTCGCTATTTTTGTAGGGTCCGAATCTTTTGGAAAACGCATCATCAAATTGGCTATCGGATCTATCACGTATATGTAATCGTGCAGGCCTTCCGCGGGAAATTGCTTGAGCAACTCACTGTCTTTGGCGCCAAGCAGCCAGGTTCCCTTGAACTCATTCACGATTTCCGCTGCCGGTTTCACATCATCATCTATCAGCCATACACGCTCTATTCGATCCTTCTCGGCGTTCTGTACGGTTCGAACCTGCCGCATGTAATAAAGCTTCTTCCGGCACGCCTCATCGCACTTCCCTGAATCCACCGATAATAATACCCATTTGCCGCGCAGATCGCGCATCCGGAATATGGTGTCATTCGATTGATTCGAGGCGCTCCCCGATAAAGGCTTCACCTTGAGCAATTCGCCGTAATTAACGGGGTCAGGCCTCACCTCCATGAAAAACAGCGTATAGGATGCAATAAATGGCGCGCACATGATTACGAACAATAAGATCAGCGTGCGTCTGTTCGTTTTACGTGCTTTTAGCGTGCTCTCGTTTGACACTTAACACCAAATAAATAATCAGCACAGCCAGTGCCATGGAGAACCATTGAATCGCGTATCCCCAGTTTTTTGCGGAACCCGAGTCCGGCCGTGTCCATTTTCGCACCAGGCCGTCATTCACATTATCCTGTTGCAATATCATCACAGGCTGCACTCTCAGCCCTGTAGCGCTGGCGTAGCGTTCCGGATCAAGATTTCCCCAGACCGGCCCTGGAACCACCTCTTTCGAAAGTTCCAGGGTCCTCTGTGATGCCGCTGTTGCCGTTCCCGAGATCGTCACCGTCTCCTCGGGCGTAGTAACTAAAGGCAGCTTGGTGCGATCAGGATTTGCCGCGATCCAACCCCGATTCACCAGGACATGCATGGGTCCTGTGCCTATCCTCAGGGGCGTAATGACGTGGTATCCCACCGCACCCTGGTTTATCTTGTTGTCGAGAAATATCGTGTGGGCCGGCACATACACACCTCGAACCTCTACTCGACGGTATTGAAAATCCTCCAGTTTTACCGGGACCTCAGGCAACGCCACTGCTGGCTCGCGGGAAAGCATGTCAAGCTGTTCCTGCCTCGACTCTTTTTCCCGAGCCCGCGAAAGCTGCCAGTTGCCAAGTTGCACCATGGTGATTATCACGAGCGCCGCGAGTACCGTTGACCATAATTTCGGGGTGTATCGCCATCCTGAAATAGTCATTGGATAGTTGGCTGAACTCGGCTAAACTTGTTTCCAGACCTAACTTATTGCAGGAATGAGATGTTAAAGATCATCGCGCTACTATTTTTTTTCTTCATATTAGCCAGCCTGGCATCGGCCATGTATTACATGATCAAGGACAAGGGTCAGGGCACTCGCGCGGTCAAATCTCTCACTCTTCGCATTAGCCTGTCTTTGCTTTTGTTCACTCTGCTGATGCTGGGAACCTATTGGGGATATATCCCCCTCTAGCTTCCCAGCGCTGATGCTTAAACGAGCTATATCAGCCAGTAGACGAAGATGAACAATCCCAGCCACACCACGTCCACGAAGTGCCAGTACCAGGCAACGCCCTCGAAGCCGAAATGATTCTCGGGCGTGAAGTGCCCCGCCAGTACCCGGCAATAGATGACCACCAGCATGATCGAGCCCAGGGTCACGTGGAAGCCGTGAAATCCGGTCAGCATGAAGAATGATGCGCCATATGCCCCGGTGGTGAGCTTGAGGTTCAGATCCGAGTAGGCATGGCCGTATTCATACGCCTGCAGGCCCACGAACAGGAACCCCAAGGCAAAGGTCAGGAACAGGCCCAGCTTGAGCTGGCCCCGCTTGTTCAGCTTGAGCGCCCAGTGCGCCCAGGTCACGGTCACGCCCGATGTCAGCAGAATCAGGGTGTTGATCGCCGGCAGGCCCCAGGGTCCCATGGGCATGAACTTTTCCTTGATGCCCGGGCCCGCCGTGGGCCATTCCCCGGTAAAGTCCGGCCACAACAGCTTGTGTTCCATGTCGGATAGCCAGGGAATGGAAAACGCGCGCATGTAGTAGAGCGCGCCGAAGAAGGCGGCGAAGAACATGACTTCGGAGAAGATGAACCAGCTCATCCCCCAGCGGAACGATTTGTCCACCTGCTTGTTGAACTTACCACTCTCGCTCTCGCGCGCCACGGTGCGGAACCAGACGAATATCATGTAGAAAAGAATGGCAAAGCCGATCGTCAGCAGTCCGTAGCCCAGCGGAAGCCGGTTGACTGAAAACGCGGCGCCAAAACCCATGAACAGCAGCGCTATCGACCCGGTGATGGGATATGTCGATGGGGCTGGAACGTAATAGTGATCGTGACCATGATCTGCTGCGTGTTGACTCATGCTCTTTCTCCTGCGTATATTTGATTGATTTTAACTTGTCACCAACTTAACCACCAATACCACACCCAATACAAACAAGGCTGCTCCCACGATACCGGCGATTATCACCTGTCCCATTGTCAGTGTTGCCGCGTCATGATCGTGATCGGTGTTTTTACGAATCCCGAAAAATGCCCACGACACTGCCTTCATTGCCTGTAAAAAAGTACCTTTCTCCGGTTTTTCATTACCGTCTTTCAATTCCTGCCGTCGACCCCCGACTCATTTCCGCAACGGATAGTCTGATAGGGCTAGTCGCCTCCAAGCTCGAAAAATGTATATGAAATAGTTACGGTGTCATAATCAGTCGGCAGGCCCGGCTCAATCAGAAACTGAACCGGCATTTGCCGGACTTCATTCGGCTTCAGCACCTGCTTGCTGAAACAGAAACACTCCAGCTTCTTCAAGTGCTTTCCCAGCAATTGCGGCGCGTAGCTAGGTATCGCCTGCCCGGTAATCTCACGATCCGAATTATTTCGGACCTCATACACCACCTGCACCAGTTCACCCGGGTGGATCCGCACATTCGACTGCAGTGGCTTGAATTCCCAGGGCAATCCTCGGGTGTTCGAGTCCAACTGCACCGTCACCCATCGACCGGTATCCACCTGGGTATTTTCGGCGATGGTATCGGCCTGGAGCAGATTGTTGATTCCCGTGACTTCGCAGATTTTTTCATAAAAGGGAACGAGCCCAAAGCCGAAGCCAAACATGACCACTGTAAAAACCAGTAGTTTTTTCATTACGATGGAGTTGGCCTGAAGTACGCTCATTTCCAGTTTTTCACCAAAACGGTAACAAAAATTGCCACGACCATTGCCAGCAGAATCAGCCCGGTTCTTATCGCTCCGCGACGCCTTCGTGCTTCCTCTGCTGGCAAATCTTTCCGCACGTCGCTTATCTGACTACCGGAGGTGTTTCAAAGCTATGGTAGGGTGCCGGCGACGGCAGCGTCCACTCCAGTGTATTTGCCCCTTCCCACGGCTTCGCTTCGGCTTTCGCTCCTCCACGGATGCACTTCAGCACAATGTAAAGGAACAGCAACTGGGAAAATCCGAAACCGAATGCCCCGATGCTGGAGATCATGTTGAAGTCCGCGAACTGCAGCGCATAATCCGGAATGCGGCGCGGCATGCCCGCCAGTCCCAGGAAGTGCTGCACGAAGAAGGCAAGGTTGAAGAAGAACATCGACAGCCAGAAGTGCGTCTTGCCCAGGGTTTCGTCATACATGTGCCCGGTCCACTTGGGTATCCAGTAATAGACTCCGCCGAATATGCCAAACAGGGCTCCAGATACTAGGACGTAGTGGAAGTGCGCGATCACGTAGTAGGTGTCCTGCACCTGGATGTCGATCGGCACGATGGCGCAGACCACGCCGCTGAAGCCGCCGAGCGTAAACAGGAAGATAAAACCGATGGCAAACAACATAGGCGTCTCGAAGGTCATGGAGCCGCGCCACATGGTGGCGGTCCAGTTGAACACCTTCACCCCCGTGGGCACGGCAATCAGCATGGTCGCATACATGAAAAACAGCTGGCCGGTGACCGGCATGCCGGCGGTGAACATGTGATGCGCCCATACGATGCACGACAGGATGGCAATCGACGCAGTCGCGTACACCATCGAGGAGTAGCCGAACAGCGGCTTGCGCGCGAAGGTCGGGATGATCTCGGAGACGATGCCGAACGCGGGCAGGATCATGATATAGACTTCCGGGTGTCCGAAGAACCAGAAGATGTGCTGGAACATGACCGGATCGCCGCCGCCCGCCGCATTGAAGAAGTTGGTGCCGAAATTGCGGTCGGTCAGCAGCATGGTGACCGCGCCCGCCAGCACCGGCATCACCATGACCAGCAAGTAGGCAGTAATGAGCCAGGTCCAGACGAACAGCGGCATCTTCATCAGCGTCATGCCCGGCGCGCGCATGTTCAGTATGGTGGTGATGATGTTGATCGAGCCCATGATGGATGAAGCGCCCATTATGTGGAGCGCAAATATCGCCATGTCCATGCCCATGCCCATCTGCACCGAAAGCGGCGGATAAATCGTCCAACCACCGGCAGGTGCGCCACCCGGCACGAAAAATGAGCCAATCAGCAGCAGCGCTGCCGGGGGCAGCAGCCAGAAGCTCCAGTTGTTCATGCGTGCGAACGCCATGTCCGGCGCGCCGATCATCATCGGGATCTGCCAGTTCGCAAAACCCACGAAGGCCGGCATGATGGCCCCAAACACCATCACCAGGCCATGCATGGTGGTCAACTGGTTGAAGAACTCGGGATTGACGATCTGTATGCCCGGCTGGAACAGCTCGGCGCGGATCGTCAACGCCATCACGCCCCCGGTCAGGAACATCATGAAACTGAACCACAGGTACATGGTGCCGATGTCCTTGTGGTTGGTGGTGGTCATCCAGCGCATCATCCCGGTGGGATGATGATCGTGCGCATGTCCTATGTCGTGATCATGTACTGCTGCCATTTTTTCCTCCTTGATGCTATTTTCTGAGTCCGTTGATTTCTGATGGCTGCACTACGTCTCCTGTCGTGTTGCCCCAGGAGTTGCGCTCGTAGGTGACCACCGCCGCGATTTGTACGTCCGACAAGTGCTTGAATGCAGCCATTGCTGTGCCAGTCTTTCCGTTCATTACGATGTTGAGGTGATCCGCCTTCGGCCCGGTGGCTACCTTCGATCCGTCCAGGGCGGCAAACGTGCCAGGGATGCCCTTGCCGTTGGCCTGGTGGCAGGCCACGCAGTTGGCGCCGTAGACTTTCTCGCCCTCAGCCTTCAATTCGTCCAGGGTGAATACCTTGTTGGTGTCGACCGTGGCCGCAGCGCTCTTCTTCTTCTGCTGGTCCACCCACTGGGCGTATTTGTCCTGTTCCACCACTTCCACGACAATGGGCATGAAGCCGTGTTCCTTGCCACACAGTTCGGCGCACTGCCCGCGGTAGGTCCCAGGCTTGTCGGCCGTGAACCAGGTGTCGCGAACGTAGCCAGGTATGGCGTCCTGCTTGGAGCCCAGGGCGGGCACCCACCAGGCGTGGATGACGTCGTTGGCGGTCAGGAGTATGCGAACTTTCTTGCCTACGGGCACCACCAGGGGATTGTCCACTTCCAGAAGATAGTTCTCTCCCTTGGGAGAGGCATTCCGGATCTGTTCCTGGGGGGTGGCCAGTGCGCTCAGGAAGCTGATGCCTTCGCCTTCGCCCGTGATGTAGTCATATCCCCATTTCCATTGATACCCCGTGGTCTTGATAGTGATGTCCGCACCCGAGGCGTCCTTCATGGCGATCACGGTCTTGGTGGCGGGATAGGCCATCCCGATCAGGATCAGAAACGGGATCGTGGTCCAGATGATCTCTACCGTGGTGCTGTGATGAAAGTTCGCAGCCTTGTACCCCGCGTCTTTCCGATGCTTGAGCACCGAATAAAACATGGCCCCAAACACAACGATGAATATCACCAGGCATACCCATAATGCCAACGTATGCTGGTCGTATATCTGCCTGGCTATGATCGTCTGCGGCTCGGGCAGGTTTAACTGGTGCGGATCCGCCGCCGTCATCCCCATCCCGGAATAAAGCGCGACCACCATTGAAGCCATGATCCTCGATACTGCTCTACTGCTCATATATCCCCCCACTTGATTACTGATTACAGTACGACCCCATGATTATTACAAGATCCCGTCCTTGACCTGGCTGTTCACGATAACTTCCAGGCGACCTCTGGATTGTTTTCGCTCAGATCGGCAATCAAGCATCTTGACTGCAATTTTTCCCCACTGGCAAGGATTTAATTTATACCCAATAACCCTATTGCGAATGTCGGTAATTGTGTTATTCTGTAACCTTATTTCCAGAAAAACGGATGAATTCCAAACACTAAGAATAACGGCATGTCTATAAGTTCCATGTTTTGCCTAAAAAAGACTGATTCTGATTTACATTTCGCTCAAGATGAACCATTCAAACCGTTATTGCTGTGGATTTCCCGTTTTTCGACCGGCTATCCTTACTGTGACGGAAAGTGGCGGCTACGAAGAAAACCCTATTCCTGTCACTCCCTGCACTGCTTCCAATTATTTCGATAAGCCATGCTCCTGACCAGGAGGCGCTGGCGTCATCCTGAAATACAAGGCATGCGCGAAATTTAATCCTGCCTTTCACGCTGCCCCATCCTTTTCCCGCCAGGGCCCTTCCTTTCCGCTTCAGCCACTGATCCGGCGAAAGCTGCCAGGACCGAAATGGAGCGAAATTCTACCACAGCAAAATTTAGCGTACAAGAAAGAAAACGCGATCATCCTAATCAAAAACAATAATGACCCTATTCTAAAAATTGGTATTTTCCCTTCTTCAAAACAGGGTAATTTTACCCCATTGGCATTGTGGGAATCCGCGGGGTGAACGCCTGGAGAAGCATGCCGGCAACCGGCTGGAAAACGATACGTAATTCAATGAATACATTTAAAGATCAATAATATATTTAAAAACGCACCATGCTCCATCAAGCCGCCGACCCGTATGGATCAAGGCGCATTTTGAAAACGCTTCATTCGCACGCCTCACATTTTCCGCACAAAGCCTCTTTCGCTTCAACTCCATCCTTCCAGTTAATGACGTCGTCAATATTTGAGAGAGGATATATGTTATTTTCATATTGGGGACATGCCTTGGCGACGGACTTTTCGCCTCTGCTTTTTGCTATCTCAACCCCTTTTGCATTGCCTCATGGCGATATCGGAATAGCCTTGCGCCGCCATCTGAAAAAACTGGAAACATTCTTGACGGGATACCCAGCTTCCGCCTATTATTGCGGCGGAAAAAGGGAATTTATGTCCAGTTTTCTCCGATTATTTAACAGGTTAAATAATCAAATAATTCCGGATAAAATCGCGCGCAGCCATCCGCCATGAATTGGATGCAGCGCGCACTTTATTTTGCGGAAAAACAAAGATACCTTCGGCGCAGAGGTGGGCTCCGATGAGTTGCAGACGGGAAGATGCCGCTGCTGTCCGGACGGGTTTTCACTCTACCGCTGGAGCGCGCCAGGCCGGGATAAGGGAAACCGCCATGGATATCCACAAGCCGATTTTATCGGGCAGATAACCCTGTTTACGAGGAAGAACGGATGACGGAAAACGATAGTGTCAGCACCAGAATAGCCCCCGAACTGCAGGCTTCCGGATGGCTCAATACACCCCGCCCGCTTTCATTGGCGGAGTTGCGTGGCAAGGTGGTCGTTCTGCATACCTTTCAAATTTTTTGCCCCGGCTGCGTGCAAGTCGGCATTCCCCAGGCGCAAAGGATTTATCAGGAATTCGACCCCGAACGGGTGGCGGTCATCGGCATGCACACGGTATTTGAGCACCACTCGGTGATGGGCCGCGACGCGCTGGAAGTATTCGTGCACGAGTACCGGCTTCGCTTCCCTATAGGCATAGACAAATATGACGGAGAGCCGCATGGCGTTCCGCTTACCATGCGTGTGTACCAGATGCAGGGCACGCCCACCCTTATTCTCATCGATAAAAGCGGGCGCATCCGCTTGCACAAGTTCGGCCATGTGAGCGATCTGGCCGTCGGTTTTTCCATTGGAGCATTGCTGTCCGAAGAACCCGATGAATCCACAACGGTACAGGGAACGCCTCAAATCCCCGAGGGAGAAGGTAGTTGTGGCGCGGAAGGTTGCAGCGTTTAGCGTTTAGCGATATACAAACGATACAGGCGCCTTGCCTCCGGTTAGGGCTTTGCTCAAAAGGTTTCTTAAGGTATTCCGGGTATTCTGAAAAAGCAGTGGCTATTCATGAGCGACGATCGGAAGGCTTACGTCCGGATTTGACGCGTTCGGCCACGCCGCTTAGCATTCCGGTCGCGACCTGGCGCATGAGTTCGGTAATCGCATGCGTCAACCTTACGCCGGTTTCCAGTCCCACGCGCCCGGTCGAGCTTATCTCACGATTGAAAGCCGTCAGCGTATCCTCCAGCTGAGACCCGACCGCGGTACCGTTGCGCTTTGCATGTGTCACGAAGTCGCGCAAAGTTTCCGACACGGCTTGCTGAGCGCTGGAAGCGGAAGCCTGCACCACTTCAAAGAAAAGATGCTCGATGCTTTCCAGTTCGGAACGCAGATGCGCAAGTTCCTCGCTGGAAAACTTCTGGGCCCGGCCGGCGGCCTCCTCCAGAGCCAGCTTCGATGCTTCTGCAAACTGCGCCAGTGCCGTATCCAGCCCGGCAACCGCGTCGCGAATGGATTCCAGCACTGCATGGGTCTCCCCGGAATTATTCTGCATCCTTTGCTGGGCGCCTTCGCGCACTCCCTGCATCACTGCAGTAAGGATATGGCGAAGAGATTCGAAATCGGGCCGGGTACTGAGCGCCTTGACCGTTAAATCCCGTACCGCCTGCTGGACATTATTCCCATGGGCGATAGCCTCCCGCACCTCGGATTCGAGCGCCGATGCTTTCCCGCTCTTGTGGATGGGTTTGCTGTCAGATTTGCCTTGCATGATAAAACTCTCCCTGGAATGAGAAATTGGCCGGTTTGAATTAGTTTTCTGCCCCCGGGCAAGCCGATCCATTCCGCCCATGTATGGTTGCAGCACGCGAGGAATGGATATGCTGCCATCGGCATTCTGAAAGTTCTCCAGAATCGCCACCAGCGTGCGCCCTACCGCCAGTCCCGATCCGTTCAGCGTATGCAGCAGCTCCGTTTTACCTTTTTCGTTACGGAAGCGCGCCTGCATGCGCCGCGCCTGGAAAGCCTCGCAGTTGCTGCACGAGGAAATCTCGCGGTAGGCGTTTTGCGCTGGCAGCCACACTTCGATGTCGTAGGTCTTGGCTGCCGAAAAACCCATATCGGCGGTACATAACAGCATTACCCGATAAGGCAGTTCCAGTTTCTGCAAAATTTTTTCAGCATGGCCGGCAAGCTCCTCCAGAACGTCATACGAGCTTTGCGGATGCACGATCTGCACCAGTTCCACTTTATCGAACTGATGCTGGCGAATCATTCCGCGCGTGTCCCTGCCATAACTGCCCGCCTCGGAGCGGAAGCACGGCGTATGCGCGGTGAGCTTGACGGGCAAGGCCTCCAGGGCAATGATCTGATCGCGCACGGTGTTGGTCAGCGGAACTTCCGAGGTCGGGATCAAGTACCAGTCTTCTTCCCGAGCCGAAGAGCCGCCTCCGGCGTGCAACTCTCCCTGCGCGGCCTTTGCGGATTCCGGCACGCCTTCGCCCGGCTCATCTTTCTGGTGGTAAATTTTAAATGAATCATTTTCGAATTTCGGCAGTTGCCCGGTACCCCGCAGGCTTTCCGCATTGACCAGATAAGGCACATACGCTTCCATGTACCCGTGCTCCTGCGTCTGGACGTCCAGCATGAACTGCGCCAGCGCCCGGTGAAGGCGCGCAAGGCCCCCGGTCATCAGGCTGAAACGCGAGCCGGTCAGTTTGGCAGCGGTCGCGAAGTCCAGCAACCCGAGATTCTCGCCTATGCTTACATGATCATTTACCGGAAAATCGAATGAAGGCAGTGTTCCCCAGCGCCGCACCTCCCGGTTATCGGTTTCGCTATTCCCCTCGGGAACGCTGTGGTGCGGCAGGTTTGGCATTTGCAGCAATATCTGCTGCAACTCGCTTTGAATTCCTTCCAGCTCGGCCGCATTCCGAGCCAGCTCGTCCCCGAGGCCGGAGACTTCCGCCATGAAAGAATTTGCATCCTCTCCTCTGGACTTGGCATTGCCGATCTGCCGGGACAGGGCGTTGCGCCGCGCCTGCAATTCCTGGGTCCGGGTCTGCAAGTCCTTGCGCTTCGTTTCCAGAATTTCGAATCCGGCAATATCCAGGAGGAAGCCACGCCTGGCGAGGCGTTCCGCGGTTCCCCCCGGGTCGGTGCGCAACAATTGAATATCCAGCATGCAAACTCCAAAAAATGGGGTGCGCCAGCACCGATGGGCCTGCTGCCCGCCTGGGCTCTCTTCCAGGACTCCCTATGATTGCTTCTTTGCCTGTTCGTCCAGTTCGCGCAGATGGTCCAGTCTTTCCGCGATTTTTTTCTCAAGACCGTACGGAGCAGGTCGATAAAACCGGACCTGCGGCATTCCTTCAGGCAAATAATCCTCTCCGGCGGCGTATGCTTCAGGTTCGTCATGCACATACCGGTAGCCATGCCCGAAACCCAGCTCCTTCATCAGCCGGGTGGGTGCGTTTCGCAAATGTTCCGGGACAGGCCGCGACTTGTCGCCAGCTATGAAAGCTCTCGCTTCATTATACGCAAGATAGGCGGCATTGCTCTTGGGAGCGCAAGCAAGATACAGGGCTGCCTGCGCCAGCGCCAGTTCCCCTTCGGGACTGCCGAGGCGCTCATAAGTTTCGCTTGCATTCAATGCGATCTGCAGTGCGCGGGGATCAGCCAGGCCGATGTCTTCCGCCGCGGCGCGAATGAGACGGCGCGCGATGTAACGCGGATCGGCTCCCGCGTCGAGCATCCGGCATGTCCAGTAAAGCGCGGCATCCGGATTGGAGCCGCGAACCGATTTGTGCAGGGCGGAAATCTGGTCATAGAAGTTGTCACCTCCCTTGTCGAAGCGGCGCCCGCCGGGAGAGAGCGCAGCTTGCGCATACTCCCTGTCTATTGCGGCAATGCCTTCGGTTGCCGCCGCCGTTTTTATCTGCTCGAGAAAATTGAGCAGGCGACGAGCATCGCCGTCAGCGTACCCGATCAACAGGCGTTTCGCATCCCCCGTGAAATCCAGGTCCGGCAGCGCGAGATTGCGCGCACGCTCGAACACGATCCCGAGCTCATCGTCCGACAGCGGGTTGAGCACATACACTTGCGCACGCGACAACAATGCGCCATTCACTTCAAACGAAGGGTTTTCGGTAGTAGCGCCGACAAATGTCACCAACCCTTGTTCGACATAGGGCAGGAACGCATCCTGCTGGGATTTATTGAAGCGGTGCACCTCGTCGACAAACAGGATGGTGTGCCGCCCGGATTGCTGCAGGATAGCCTGGGCGCGTTCCACTGCCTCACGGATATCCTTCACGCCGGACAAGACCGCGGACAGCGCGATAAATTCCGCATCGAATACCGCTGCCATGAGGCGGGCCAGTGTCGTCTTGCCTGTCCCCGGCGGGCCCCAGAGAATCATGGAATGCGGCTTGCCGGCTTCAAGCAAATGAGATTGGCCTACTACGTCTTTCAGTGCTTGAGGACGCAATTTTTCCGCGAGCGGCGCGGAAGGCTCGCGCATCCCAAACAGGTCAGTCACTGATGACGTCCGAGCCGGCGGGGGGAGTGAACTTGAACAGATCCGGGGCAAGCCGGGGGTTTCGCTCCAGTCGCGAAAATGTAAGCACCGTGGTCTGGCCGAAATTATCGTGCAATTCCATGGATTTCAGCACCCCATCCGGCGTAAAGCCCAGTCGCACCCACTCGAAAGTACTATCCCTGGTTTTGGGTTTTGCTTCGAGCCATTCCGTGCCTGCAAGAGAACCGGTATCGCGAAGCTCGAAATTCTGTTCAATATCGGAATCGCCGGCGAGCAATGCGGCGGGACTGCTTCCGATGGCAAGATCGAGGCGGCGCACCGTCACCTGATTGAGATCGCGATCATAAAACCATATGCGGTCGCCATCGCCTACGATCAGTTGTTCGTAAGGCTTTTCGTATATCCAGCGGAATTTGCCCGGACGCTGGAACTGCATGGTTCCCTGCCCTGTTTGTACGGTACGCCCGTTCTTGTCGAGAACGCTTTGGGTGAAAGTTGCGCGAACCGTGCGCGCATCGTGGATGAAATTCTTGAGACTGCTTGTTGCGCTTGCCTGGGCAATGGAAGCCAGCGGGTAGAACAGAAGAAACAAACAAAAATGCTTTAAAACGTCCATATGTGACTCGATCCTGCTCAATCGTTGTAATTATTCAGGCAATCAGGACGCTGATGCACGCGTAGCGAAGAATGAATCGATAACCCGAGACTACTGCTCCGATTTTACCGGTTCTGCCGCCGCCGGGGGAATAAAAAAGTGCATCGCAGCCTGTGGCCGCCTTGGTGGATGGACGAAGCTTCGGGTGATCCATGGGCTTAATGATATCCCTGCTTGCCATCCGTGTTTTCACCAGGGAGAAAAGGGAACTAAACTGTATTCCCCTGAATCCAATTAGGTGCACGCGGCGTTATTCCGCCGCGAAGGGTTGAGGTTCAATTATTGGTTTAGGAGGTGAAATATGGCAACAACACTAGGGACGTCAAGCCACGCGGCGTCGAGCGGACGCGACTACGACATGTCGCTGTGGTACGACTCGAAGTGGTACAAATTTGGGCTATTGACCATGCTGGGCGTAGCGATTTTCTGGATTTGGTTCCAGAGGACGTTTGCCTACTCGCACGGGATGGACTCGATGGAACCCGAATTCGAGAAGGTATGGATGGGGCTGTGGCGGGTGCACATGATCGTCATGCCGATATTTGCACTGGTGACCTGGGGCTGGCTATGGAAGACCCGCGACACCAAGGAACAGCTGGACAACCTGGACCCCAAGCTGGAAGTCAAGCGTTACTTCTACTGGATGATGTGGCTGGGCGTATACCTGTTTGGCGTATACTGGGGCGGCAGCTTCTTCACCGAGCAGGACGCCTCCTGGCACCAGGTCATCATACGCGACACCAGCTTCACCCCGAGCCACGTGGTGGTATTCTACGGCTCCTTTCCCATGTACATCGTCTGCGGCGTGGCGAGCTACCTGTATGCCATGACGCGCCTGCCGCTGTACTCGCGCGGGACCTCGTTTCCGCTGGTCATGGCCATTGCCGGCCCGCTCATGATATTGCCGAACGTGGGATTGAACGAATGGGGCCATGCCTTCTGGTTCATGGAAGAACTGTTTAGCGCGCCGCTGCACTGGGGCTTCGTCATCCTGGGCTGGTCCGGGCTGTTTTCTGGCGGCATTGCTGCCCAGATCATCACCCGCTACTCCAACCTGACCGACGTCGTCTGGAACAACCAGAGCAAAGTCATCCTCAACAACAGGATAGTGCCGTAATTACCAGCCATCCTGGCTAGTACCTGTTGGAACGCCCCGTTTCCTTTGCGGAAACGGGGCGTTTTATTTGCTCCTATCCTTATATTCCGTTATCTGCGCTGCCAGATCCATCACGATTCAAAGAACAGGGCTGCGGGCGAGACGAGGGCCTTGTTCCCAATATCCCAATACTGACCAAGCCAGGTTACTTATTTTCCACTGGAACCAGCACTTCCCTGTTACCGTTGCTCTGCATTGCGGAAACAAGTCCGGCGCGCTCCATATCTTCGATCAACCGCGCCGCGCGGTTGTACCCGATACGCAAATGGCGCTGCACCAGGGAAATGGAAGCACGGCGAGACCGGAGCACCACCCCGACCGCCTCATCGTAAAGCGGATCGGCCTCCCCGCCTTCCTGACCGATAAAACTGCTACCGTCACCCGTGCCATTTTCTTCCTCTATTGAATCAAGCACGCCTTCGACATAGCGCGGCTCACCCCGCTCCTTCAGATAATCCACCACCCGATGTACTTCCTGGTCGGCGACAAATGCTCCATGCACCCGTTGCGGATAGCCGCTGCCAGGCGGCAGATAAAGCATATCGCCCTGCCCCAGCAGGGCCTCCGCTCCCATCTGGTCGAGGATGGTGCGGGAATCCACCTTGCTCGATACCTGGAACGCGACGCGCGTCGGGATGTTGGCCTTGATAAGCCCGGTAATCACATCCACAGAAGGCCTCTGCGTGGCGAGGAGTAAATGAACTCCGGCGGCGCGCGCCTTCTGGGCCAGCCGCGCAATCAATTCCTCGACCTTTTTCCCGACTACCATCATCAAATCCGCCAGCTCGTCTATCACCACCACGATAAGCGGCATTTCCTCCAGCGGCTCCGGTGCTTCGGGAGTGAGGCTGAACGGATTAAGCAACGGCTTGTCGCTCTTGATCGCATCCCGGATTTTTTGGTTGTAACCCCCGAGATTTCGCACTCCCAGGGACGACATCAGCTTGTAGCGCCGTTCCATTTCCGCGACACACCAGCGCAATGCGCCAGCTGCCTGGCGCATGTCCGTGACCACGGGAGCGAGCAGATGTGGAATGCCCTCATATACCGACAATTCCAGCATTTTCGGATCCACGAGGATGAGCCGCACCTGTTCCGGCGGGGCCTTGTAAATCAGGCTGAGAATCATGGCGTTGATTGCCACCGATTTTCCCGAGCCTGTGGTGCCGGCGACCAGCGCATGAGGCATCCTTGCCAGATCCGCCACTACCGGATGCCCACCGATATCCTTGCCCAACGCGATAGTCAAGGGCGAAGCCGTCTCGGCATAAGCCTGGGAGCTCAGGATCTCCGACAGGCGCACGACCTGCCGCCGGGGGTTGGGAATCTCCAGGCCCATGCTGGTCTTGCCGGGAATGGTCTCGACAACCCGTATGCTCACTACCGAGAGCGATCGCGCCAGATCTTTTACCAGATTGAGTATCTGATTGCCTTTGACGCCCACCGCCGGCTCGATTTCATAACGGGTAATGACCGGGCCGGGATAAGCCGCTACGACTTTCACTTCCACTCCAAAATCGATCAGCTTCCGCTCGATCAGGCGAGAGGTGAATTCAAGCGTATCCGCCGACAATATTTCCACGTCCTTCTTCGTCGGCTCGTCCAGCAGATGCAATGGCGGCAACGGGGAATCCGGCAAATCGAAGAACAGCGGCACCTGCTTTTCCTTGATGACCCGGGTGGATTTGGCAATGGTGCTGGCAGGTTGCTCGATATGCAAAGGCGGTTGTTCGAGAAATCGCTTTTTTCCTACTTCGACCACCTCATCTCTCTTCGTCGCGGAGACCGCTCCCGCGCGCCGGTCCAGCCAGTTATTCCAGCTACGGCCGATAAACCGCCAGCCGTTCTCTATCAGCATGCCGAGCTTTTCAGTAAGCCTCAGCCATGACAAGCCCGTAAAAAGGCTGAAACCGATCGCAATCGTGATCAGCAAGCCCAACGTCGCGCCCGTGAAGCCCAGCGTTTGCGACAGCCTGTTGCTGATCAACTGGCCCAGCATGCCGCCGGGACTCTGCGGCAGCGTCATTTCAAGCGTATAAAACCGCAACGCTTCCAATCCGGCGCTGGAGACCAGCAAAACCAGAAAGCCGATAATCGAAACGATCAAGGGGCGGCGATCCAGGATTTCCGCGAATTCGATGTCGATGCGATGATAGGCCAGCGATACGAGATAAAGAACGAACAACACGCTCCACCAGGCCGAAACGCCAAACAAATAGAACAGCAAGTCAGCCAGCCATGCACCGGCTGTGCCCCCCGGGTTATGCACCCGTTCGCTGCCGCTGTGCGACCAGCCGGGATCGGCGCGCTCATAACCATGAAATACCAGGACCAGGTAAAGCGCCACCCCGAGCAGGGCAAGCCCCACGGATTCCCTGATAAGCCTGGCAAGCTTCGGCGGCAACGGACTGGAATTCGGTTTTTTTGCCATTGGTTTGTTGGCAAAACTCATGCGATGCTTCATATTCGAAAAGGATGATGTTGATTATATAGGGAATCTCTGGACAAATCCTCGCCGAGCACGTTGACGGGAAAATCGGATAGGCTCGACGAGCCAGGCCAGTTCAGACATTCCCCCAGGTTAAACCAGGGTTAAAAAGCGACACCTCCCGAGCCTTCGGTCTCAGAAGATGAACATGCGCCGGGAATCACCTGACCATAAAGCGAAACCCGGAAGCAGCAACCAGTATCAAGAACCGGAAATACATTGAATAAATACTCGGGCCATTTCCGCGAAGGCTGGAATTCAGTAGATTGAAAAAACTCTGGATTCCGGCTCACCGCTAGCGCAGCGCCCGGAATGACAGTATTTCTTATGCAGTGAATTTACGATTCATCACACTAGCGTGGAACCGCTCGGGCGGGTACGAGGCCGGTCAGCGCCTCGTCCAGAATTTCGATCCAGTGATCGACCTGCAGGGACGTGCCGCTTTGCACATGCATGAGGCAGCCGATATTGGCGGTAGCGATACGATCCGGAGCTCCGGATTCCAGCGCCCAGACCTTGTTTTCCAACAGTTGCCTGGATAGCTCAGGCTGGAGAATGGAATAGGTCCCTGCTGATCCGCAACAAAGATGGGAATCGGGTACCACGGTCAATCGAAAACCTGCTGCCAGAAGGATTTTTTCCACCACTCCACGGATCTTCATCCCATGCTGGAGAGTGCAGGGAGAATGAAAGGCAAGCTTCGGCTTCTTCTCATTCGGCGTGGATGTGCCCAGAAGCCGCAGCAGGGATGGGCTTTCCGCCTCCACGATTTCACTGATGTCTTTGGTCAATTCCGAAATTCGCGCAGCCTTGCTTGCATAGGCCGGATCGTGACGCAGCAAATGGCCATATTCCTTCACCGTCACCCCACACCCGCTCGCGGTCATCACGATGGCTTCCACCCCCGCGCTTCCTGCGCTATCTTCGCCCGCTCCTTCTTCCGCCAATTCTGATCTTGCTCGGTCTTGCTCATTCCGGGCACCTTTTATATCTCTTGTATCTTTCATATCCCTTACGTAGGGCCACCATGCGTCCACATTGCGACGCATATAGTCCAGCCCCTCCTGCTGAGCATTCAAGTGATAGGATAGCGCACCGCAACAACCCGCATCCGGGGCACTGATGAGCGATATTCCCAGCTTGTCCAGAACCCGTCTCGTGGCGGCATTGATATTGGGCACGAGCGTGGGCTGCACGCACCCCTCCAGCACCAGCATCCTGCGCCCATGGCGAAGCGCGGGCATAGTGAGCTGCCGTCTGCCAGGCATGGATTTCTGCGCGGGCCGCGGAATTTCATCCTGCAAGCTGGCCGGCAACAGCGGGCGCATGGCCTTTCCTGCCTTCAGCAGGGCGGCAAACAGGCCCGGGTTGGGCAGAATCCGGCGTAATGCATACCGCATGCTACTGGCGGCCGCTCCGCGCCCGACCTTCTTTTCAACGAGTCCGCGGCCGATATCGACCAGACGGCCGTATTTTACTCCCGATGGGCAAACAGTCTCGCAGGCGCGGCAAGTCAGGCAGCGGTCGAGGTGCAATTGCGTTTTCCGCGTGACCGGCGCGCCTTCCAGCATCTGCTTCATCAGGTAAATGCGTCCGCGCGGGCTATCCAGCTCGTCACCCAGCAATTGATACGTCGGGCAGGTCGCAAGGCAGAAACCGCAATGAACGCAGGTGCGCACTATCGCTTCCGCTTCCTGGCCTTCCGGCGTGTCCTTGATAAAATCAGCGAGATGGGTTTGCATTGATTATGCTCATATTTCCGCGTACATCCGGCCCGGATTGAATATATGGTACGGGTCGAACTGCTCCTTGAGACGCCTGTGAATCTTCAGCATTGCCGGTGGCAAAGGATGAAACGCGTCAGCCTGGTGACTGGGCCCGTTTCTGCGAAAAAGCGTGGCATGGCCGCCCGCCTTCTCCGCCGCAACGCGGATAGCAGGAGCATCTGCTTCGCTGGCGAACCAGCGCAGCGCTCCTCCCCATTCCATGAACTGCTTTCCCGGCAGGAATAGCGGCCAGGTGGTCGGTTTGACCGACAGGCGCCAGAGAGGCATGCCGGACTGGAAAAATGGATGTGTCTGCTCGCGCACCGATTCCCAGAACGCAGTCCCATCCATAACTTCTTCTCCGCCCAGTCTCTCGCGCGCCGCGCGCACCGCCGGCTCGGCACCAGAAAGCCTGAAAGTGAGCTCCCCGCCATGAAAACAGGTCGCTGAAACGGGCAGGGGTTTTGCAGCCCAGGAATTCATTTTTTCGATTGCCTCCGCCTCATCCATCTCCATGCGCAGCGTAAGCTCCCGCGCAGGCATAGGCATTACCTTGAGGGAAATTTCGAGCAGCAGGCCCAGTGTTCCCATCGAGCCCGCCAGCAACCGCGAGATATCATATCCTGCCACGTTTTTCATTACCTGCCCGCCAAAACTCAGATCCTCGCCTTTGCCATCCAGCATGCGCACGCCTAATACAAAATCCCGAACGGCTCCGGCGGATGCCCGGCGCGGGCCGGACAGCCCGGCGGCCACACAGCCGCCTATGGTCGTATTGGAACTGAAGTGCGGGGGCTCGAAAGACAGCATTTGATGGCAGCCGTTCAATTCCCTTTCGAGATCGGCAAGACGGGTGCCCGCGCGAACCGTGACGACCAGCTCCGTAGGCTCATAATCCACGGTGCCGCTATAAACGCCGGTTTCCAGGATGCTTTCCCCTGTTCTGCCTGTTGCGCCGCCGAGGTTGCCGTAAAAATCCTTGCTTCCTCCGCCACGTATGAGCAAGGGAGCCCTGTTTTCCGCAGACAGGCGAATAGCATGAGTAAACTCGTCGATGACAGGCTGCATGAATTAACGGGGCTGCAGGATGGGAAGCATGGCGATGTCAGAACCTTGGCAATTCGGGAAATTTTTCTTCGCCCCGGCGCACATGCATGGCGCCGTGTTCCGCGCAGCGGCGCAGGGTGGGAACGGCTTTTCCGGGATTCAGCAGCCCTTCCGGATCGAATGCCGCTTTTACTCCATGGAACATTTCCAGTTCGCCCGGCCTGAACTGGGCGCACATCTGATTGATTTTTTCCACGCCAACTCCGTGCTCGCCGGTAATGGTCCCCCCGGCCTGCACGCACATGTGAAGTATTTTCTCCCCGAATTCCTCAGTCAGTTCGAGCTCGCCAGGCTTGCTCGCATCATACAGTATCAGCGGATGCAAATTTCCATCGCCGGCGTGAAAGACATTCATGCAACGCAAGCCGTATTTTTGGGAAAGGGCTTCGATCCCGCTCAATACCTGTGATAGCTTGCTGCGGGGTATGGTGCCATCCATGCAGTAGTAGTCGGGGGAAACCCGGCCAGCCGCCGGAAATGCAGCCTTGCGGCCGGCCCAGAATCTCAGCCGTTCCACCTCGCTGGAAGAAGCCCTGATCTCCATGGCCCCGCTGCTTTCCATGATCTCGTCGATACGGCGGATTTCCTCCGACACTTCCTCCGCCGTCCCGTCGGATTCGCATAGCAGAATCGCTGCCGCTTCCAGGTTGTATCCCGCGTGGACAAACTCCTCCACGGCATGCGTAGTGATTCGGTCCATCATCTCCATCCCGGCGGGAATAATACCCGCAGCGATGACGTTCGCCACCGCATCCCCCGCCTTGCGTATGTCGTCGAATGCGGCCATGACTACCTCCGCTTTTTCCGGCCTGGGGATGAGCTTGACGGTTACCTCGGTCACGATGCCCAGCATGCCTTCGCTCCCTGTCATCAACGCCAGGAGGTCATAGCCGGGGGCATCCAGCCCATCGCTGCCGATCTGGAGAATCTCGCCCTCAATGGTGATCACCCTCAGCTTGAGAATATTGTGCACGGTAAGCCCATACTTCAGGCAATGCACGCCACCCGAGTTTTCGGCAACATTGCCCCCGATGGAACAGGCAATTTGCGAGGATGGATCGGGCGCATAGTACAAGCCATAGGGCATTGCGGCCTCGCTGATGGCCAGATTGCGCACACCGGGCTGCACCCGGGCGGTTCGGGCCGCCGGATCGATTTCAAGTATGCTTTTCAGCCTGGCCAGGGATAGCAGGACCCCGTGCGCATGGGGCAGCGCGCCGCCGGACAAGCCCGTTCCTGCGCCCCGGGCTACCACGGGCGTTTTTGCCGCGTGGCATACCTTGAGAATCCGGAGCACTTCTTCTTCGGTTCCCGGCAACGCAACGATCAGCGGCGTCTGGCGGTATGCGGACAGGCCATCGCATTCGTAGGGTCTCAAATCTTCCGCTTCGTAAAGCACCGCCTCCGCAGGCAGGAAAGCACGCAGGCTGGCAACGAGGGCAGTTGAACTCATTGCTTGTCCTTACGGCCCTGACCGATTTCGTGATTCGCCAGTTTTTCCAGGACCCGCACCAGCGCGGAACTATCCCAATTGGCTCCACCATCCGCAATGCAGGCATTGAATAATTCCTGTGTAGACGCCGTATTCGGCAAATACACGCCCAGTGCGCGAGAACCGGAAAGGGCAAGACCGAGATCCTTTTGATGCAGCTCAATACGAAAACCGGGGTCGAACAGACGCTGAATCATGCGCTCCCCGTGCACCTCCAGAACGCGCGATGAGGCGAACCCGCCCATCAGGGCGCTGCGCACTTTTGCGGGATCCACTCCCGACCGGGATGCGAACAGCAACGCCTCGCCCACGGCTTCGATAGTAAGGGCAACCGTGATCTGGTTGGCAATCTTGCAAACCTGGCCAGCGCCGTTGGCTCCGATCAGCGTCACGCTTTTACCCAATAGCTCCAGTATAGGCCTCACTCTCTGGAAGACGGTTTCGGTAGCACCCACCATGATGGTAAGGGTTGCATTGCGCGCGCCGATATCGCCGCCAGACACCGGTGCATCGACATAATCGCAACCGAGATGGCTGATCCGCGACGCGAATACCCGGGTCTCCGTGGGAGAAATCGAACTCATGTCCATCACGGCTTTCCCGCCGGTGAGCCCCTGCGCCACCCCATTCTGGCCGAAAAGAACCTGCTCCACGTCAGACGTATCGGGCAGCATGGTTATGGTGATTTCGGCGTTTTGAGCGACATTGCCTGGAGAAGGGCAGGCGATGCCTCCCTGCTCAAGCAATTCTTCCGGCACTCCGCTGCGCGTATGCAGAAACAGCTTATGTCCGCCCTGGATAAGGTTCCGGGCCATGGGCCTGCCCATGATGCCGAGCCCGATGAAGCCGATATTTGCCATGGCTACGCGGCTACGGATTCCATTGCTCTATAGAAATGCAATTGCCTGCTCGCGCCTTGAATGGCGGCTTTCGGCAACTTTTTGCATGCTGCATGGACAAATATCGATACCGCATTTTTCATAGGAATTCCGGAATATCAAAACCTGTTGGAATAATTTACCATTCGACATTTTCGCAACAAAATAGAAGTCGAATCGATATTACCGATTACTGTAGCGATGACCCTGCCGAAACAAAGGCGCGCCACTCGGCAGCATTGATTGCTGGCGAAGGCAACATTATAAACCTCGGGGAAAGCATTCCGGCGGCAGGTTGCATCAATTGGGAACGAATGAAAATTTATCGAGCTGAAACAGGGAAAGCGCAGGCATGAGTGAAAAACCGGTAGTGATTATTGGTAGCGGGCTGGCGGGCTATACCGTGGCGCGTGAATTTCGAAAACTTGACCAGAACACGCCTGTGATAATGATTTCGGCGGATCACGGCGGGTTTTATTCCAAGCCGATGCTATCCAACGCGCTGGCTTCCGGCAAGACCCCGTCCGCCATACTCAATGCTAGTGCCGAAAAGATGGCCGAGCAGTTGAAGCTGATAATTCGTCCCTATACCCGGGTAAAAACCATAGACCCCGCCAGCAAGACGCTCACGCTGGAAAGCGGCGAGGAGATCCCCTACCGTCAACTCGTCCTGGCCCTCGGCGCCGACCCGATCCGGCTGCAACTCGAGGGCGGGGCGCGGGAAGAGGTTTTATCCGTAAATGACCTGGACGACTATCAGCGCCTGCGTGATGCCCTTGAAGGAAAAAAGACAGTGACTATCCTGGGCGCGGGTCTGATCGGTTGCGAATTCGCCAACGATCTCGCGGCGGCTGGCTATCAGGTCCGGGTCATCGATATCAGCACGCAGCCGCTAGGCCGGCTTCTCCCCCCTTCAGGCGGGGCTTTTTTGCAGCGCAAGCTCGAGGCTGCCGGTGTCACTTTTCATCTGGGAACAGCAGCCCGGCATGTGGAACGGATACACGAAAGCTTGCGCCTGACGCTGGCAAGCGGCGAGGTCATCCAGACGGATCTCCTGCTTTCCGCTGTCGGGCTGCGGCCACGCACCGCGCTGGCGGAGGCAGCCGGGATCGCGGTGAATCGCGGCATCACCGTAACTCGCTCGCTGCAAGTCAGTTGCGCCGATATTTATGCCCTGGGCGACTGCGCCGAAGTGGAAGGCAGGGTGCTACCCTTCGTCATGCCGATCATGCACGCTGCTCGCGGCCTCGCCGCAACGCTTGCCCAAGCCCCGACGCCGGTGCGGTATCCTGCGATGCCCGTCCTGATCAAAACTCCCGCCTGTCCGGCGATCGTATCTCCGCCTGACTCCGGCAAGCCTGGTGATTGGTCGGTCGAGGAAGACGAGCACGGAGTGAAAGCCTTGTTCCAGGGCGAAAAAGGCGAACTGCTGGGCTATGCCCTGTTAGGCATGGGAACCAAGGAAAAGAACACGCTGGCTGCGCAGTTGCCGGCAGTGATGGAATAAGTCTGAATCCGGCAGTTGACCGCTCCTTTTTAGCTTGGAACATGATCCGCAAGGATTTTGGCGATACTCGACGTTCACCTGCGTGGTAAGTTCGCGATCGCTTCGAAAGGAGCCTGGCGAATGCTCTTCAGATCCTTTGGATTCTGGAAAGCCTCGTCGCCGGGTCGGGATAATTCCTCATAGAAGGTTTCGCGCAGCTTGCGCAGTTCCTGTTTCAACTTCTCCAATAAAGCCTAATAGCCTTTGGAGCGCATGCAGGAAGCATAAGCAGCCTGATATTGCGCATCGTGCGATTTATTCTCGTTGAGTCCATAGAGCGTGCCTCCCGCCACACCGGTGACGCCGCCTATGGCTGCCCCTTTACCAGCCCCACTGCCTCCGCCCGCAATCGCACCGCCCGCCGCACCGACTGCTGCGCCGATGGCAGCTCCAAGTGCTGCGTTTTTGAGAACTTCTTCAGTTTTGCTGTTTACCTTTTCATTCGCATATCTGTTACACGCCTCCATCACCGACTGCGGCGGGTATGCCGGGTTGGCGGCAGCTTGCGGCGGATATGCCGGACCAGCAGGATAGACGGCACCTTGCGGCGGATATGGCGGCGGGGGTGGCGGCGCAGCGGCGGCATGCTGTCTGCTCGGCCGGGGTGCACTGCGCTGGACGGCATGCCTTTCTTCCGGCACAGCGCTTGTCGGGCCTGCAGAGCCTGTGGAGTCTGCTGGGCCTGTCGAGGAAATGGGCGGATTCTCGGTGGGAGCCGTGGTTACGGATTGTGCGCTCGCCTGTGGCGGGGGAGAATCGGTTTGTCCGTTTTTGGAGTCGCGCCCCACTATCAATAGCGTAGCCGCGGCAGTAGCGCCTACCAGCAATATTCCAATCGTGGCAAACTTCCAGTAATTAACCGCATCGTTAGACATTTTTCATCTCTTTCTTTATCTGTTTCTGTTGCTTGTTTCTCTTGGAAAAGCACTGAACGGCAATTTCCGATCCGCAGCCGTTAGTCGGAACCGTGCTTGCCCTGTCCCTTTCCGTGGCCCTTTCCATGCCCTTTGCCGTGATCTCCGCCCTTGCCATGTGATTGATGGCCGTTGTTGTCCTGATTCCTTTCGCCGGAACGCTGTTGTCCTTTTACCGAGTCCGAAGACCACTGCGCATTGGTATTCTGACTCCCCTGCTGGCTCATGTGTTCAGAAGCCGAGCCTCCGGAATGATTGGTGTGACCGGCATGGTCGCCCTTTCCGCCTTGTGCAAGCACCGTGCTGCCATATCCAAGAATAATACCTGCCAACAATACCGCCAAGCTTTTATACATGACTTTTTTCCTTTTTCAGTTGTCAAAATATTTTACCTGTGGACGCGTGCCTGCATTCGCCTTCCACTCTTGCACGATGCAGGCAAAGAGCTGGATGAGAAGGATACAACCCGGATTCACGTTTTGGTATTGGACTTAGGTACACCTTCACGCAGGTCCAGGCCAAATCTTCCCGCCTTGCTCACCGCACATAACGCGCATCGGTTTCATCCGTTTACCTATTGTCTGCCATCGCCGGTGATTCTGCGCGGCCCGCCATGCAGATTTCTGTTTATGCAATATCCTCGCACCCATGAGACCCGCACAATAAAATTATTAATTTTTTGTGAATTTTTTGTCAACTCAAGACAACCGAAATTCTATTGATGCGTTATATCAGCATGGCCGCGGTGAATAGCATCGAGTGGTCCCCGGCCGTTTCCGCGGGAAACCGCAACCATACTCTGGAATGGAGACAAAATGAGAACAATCAAACTGATGTGCGTAGCGCTCATGCTGCTTGGGTCGATCCCTGCAACCCAGGCATGGGCTGGAAGAGGGCACGGTCACCATGGCCACCATCATGGGCATCACCGTCACGGCGGTTATGGCGGTTACGGCCTAGCATTGGGAATGGGCTTGCTGGGCTATGGCCTCGGCGTTTACGCCAACCGGGCGCCTGCTTATCCGCCTGCCTATAGCTATCCGCCAGTTGTCTATGCGCCGGCGCCGGTATACGCATACCCGCCGGCTGTTGCCGTGCCCCCCGCGCCGGTTTATATTCAACAGGGAGGCTGGCGTTAAGGCGTCTGGCTGATCGTTGGTGTTGGGCCTGTTAATGTCTCGCGCGGCTGCATCGGCATCTTATCAGCCGTGGCCCGGCCTTTTTAATGAGGGTTCGAATGATTAAAACCAGACTTACCAGACTTATTTGCGCAACGCTGATCCTGTTCGCGATCGCGGTTCCTGCCTCGGCATGGGCAAGAGGTGGACATGGTGGACATGGCGGTGGCCACCACGGAGGACATCATGGGGGCCATCATGGAGGACATCATCACCATGGTCATCATCATGGCGGATATGGCGGGTGGGGAGCAGGCCTGGGACTGGGTTTGCTGGGCGGCTTAGGCCTGGGTTACTATGGGAGCCGTGCCGCCTATTATCGTCCCCCTGTCTATGGATACGGAGGATATGGAGGATATGGGTATGGGGGATATGGATACGGAGGGTACGGCTATCCCGTAGCACCTTATCCAGCGGTAGTCGCGGTTCCCGCGGCGCCCCCGGTTTATATCCAGCAGGAAGTGGCGCAGGCCCAGCCGCAAGCCCAGGCATCCAACTACTGGCATTACTGCCGCAACCCGGAAGGTTACTATCCCTACGTGAAAAGCTGTCCCGAAGGCTGGATACAGGTTGCTCCCCAGCCCGCTCAATAGGCCTTTGCCATGGGAAAAGTAACCCGGTTATCGGCTCTGGTTGCAATGTGCTTCATTGCCGGTTGTGCGAGCATCCCGACCGGCCCGAGCATGATGGCGTTGCCAGGGACCGGCAGGAGCTTCGAACAGTTTCGCTACGATGATTATTACTGCCGTCAATTCGCCTATGACACTTCCGGCGCGGTTACGCCAAACAATGCGGCCATAACCAGCGGAGCCGGAACTGCCGCCGTGGGAGCGGGGCTCGGCGCGGCGGCGGGTGCGCTGTTAGGCGGCGGACATGGCGCAGCCATTGGTGCAGGAACCGGCCTGATCGCCGGCAGCCTCGCCGGCATCAATACTGCCTCGGCTTCCGGAAATATCAGCCAGCAGCGCTATGATGCCAGCTATATCCAGTGCATGTATGGCAAAGGTCATCGCGTTCCCGTGTATGGGCAGGTTCCTGCACAAACTCCCGGTGGCGCTTATGCCAACAGCTACAGCCCTTATGCCAATGATGCCAATGGCTACAACCGCTATCCGCCCTATCCGCAAGGTCAGCAGCGTTCGCTGCCACCGCCGCCACCCCCTCCTCCGGGAATTCCGCCACCGCCACCTCCACGTTGAGCCCGGAAAGGATCGTTATCTCCCCCGCCAGAGCTGCCACGGATGAGGTTCAGGCAGGAATGCTCTGATACTCGGCAAGCCGCGCATGCACCTGCGCGACCACAGCGGCGCCTTCGCCCACAGCAGCAGCAACACGCTTGGTTGAACTGGCACGCACATCGCCGATCGCGAACACTCCCGGTACCGAAGTCTCGAGCAGCAAGGGACGATAGTCGTTTTTCGAATGCGCTGGCTGGTAGCCGATCGAAGATAGATCGATACCCGTACAGACAAACCCCTTGTCATTGACTTTTACCCCGCAATTTCCCAACCATCCGGTATTCGGATCAGCACCCACGAACAGAAAAATACGGCGGACAGATTTAGTATGCTTGCTGCCGTCTCTGCGATGGCGCCAATGAACCGCGCTCACTCCCTCTTCGCCGCCTTCGATTGCCACGATTTCTGATTCTGTATACAGCGTCACATTCGGCAGCGACCCGATACGGTCGATGAGATATTTCGACATGCTTTTTACCAGATCGGGACCGCGAATCAAGTGATGCACATGCGATGCATGACTCGCCAGGTATACGATTGCCTGCCCGGCCGAATTTCCACCGCCGACCAATACGACTTCTTCCTTCCGGCATAGCGCGGCCTCGATTGGCGATGCCCAGTAATAGACCCCCCGGCCTTCGTATTTCTCCAGTTCGGGTATGGCGGGGCGCCGGTATTTCGCGCCCGTCGCGATAACTACCGTTTTTGCCGATACCCGCATGCCGCAATCCAACTGGAGCTTGTGAGGAAAGCTGGAGCAGTCGAGTGATGTCGCTGCGACGGGCACCACCATTTCGGCGCCGAATTTCTGCGCCTGGATATATGCGCGTGCGGCAAGCGCCTGCCCGGAGATACCGGTCGGAAAACCCAGGTAATTTTCGATTCTCGCACTCGCGCCCGCCTGCCCGCCGAATGCATGGGTGTCGAGCACCAGGACGGAAAGACCTTCCGATGCGGCATATACCGCAGCAGCAAGGCCCGCAGGGCCGGCGCCAACGATCGCAACATCGTAGACGCGGTCTGGACTCAATTCGATGTACAAGCCCAGATGATGCGCGAGCTCCCTTTCGCCTGGACATTTAAGAACGGTTCCATCCGGGCAGACAACCAGCGGCAATTCGTCTGGGCGAGGCTGGTGAAGTTTCATCACATCTTCCGCAACGCTATCGAGCGCGGGATCCAGTACCACATGGGGGTGGCCATTCCTCGAAAGAAATCCCTGTAGCCGCACCATGTCTGCTCCACCAGGGGGGCCGACCAGCGCCGGGCCGCCACCGCCAGTTTCGATCAATCCCATGCGTCGCAGGATCAGGGCTCTCATGATGCGTTCCCCGAGCTCGGCCTCGGCTACGACCGCTGCACGCAAGGAGGGCGGGTCTATCACCAGTGCTTCGACGACTTCGAGGGCGCGTCCATAGGCGAGCACGGGCCGTCCCGAAAGCTGGCCGACCTCACCCGAGAAGTCGCCCGGCTCGCCTCGAATTATCGGAATCTCGACGCCGAGGCTATTTTTGCGCGTAACCATGATGTGTCCGCGCAGCAAAACAAATGTGCCGATCCCGCGCCTGCCGGGCTCGAATAACAATTCACCCGGCTGCCAGGTACGCGTTGTGCCAAAACGCCGTAGCCGATCAACTTCCGCGGGATCGAGCTTGGGGAACATCTGCCCGCGGCGCGGCTCCAGGCTTGGCGGCAATGGAAAATCCGCCGTACCGGGTGGCGCTTCATCCACTTGAGCAGACTCCAGCGAATGTGCATTGTCGAAAATTTCATTCATCGTGGCTTGCGGTCCTTATTGGAGGTAAGCGGCCTAGCCGCGGCTGAAATCGAGACCTCTCTTCATCAATATAGCACCCCATTCCAGGAGTCGAGAGCCAGGGTATCAAAGCTCGTCATTCAGAGCCTGTTAAGGAAGCGCTGAATAAATCTCCGCTGGCGCGGCGGTGGGTTTGCGGGACGGGATGCGCGAAAGGCGACGACGCGAATGGTGCGACCGCGCAGGGCGGAGCAGTGTCTTCCGAAAGGAAGATGCGACCCCGTAGCGGGATGCCTGCGCCCCAACAAAACTGTGGTGCGGTCGAAGCATCCCTTCCGCTACCCGATCCCCGCTCTGCGGGGCCCCTCGGGCCACGCTCCGGGGAGCCATGGCGTTTGCGCTCCCTGGCATCGTAGTCCAAACTCGACCTGCGTCGCGCATCTTATGATCATCCCGATTTTACCAGCAACGCGCTCAGCGAGGATTTGTTCAGCGCTTCCTTAACACTTGTTTCGCTCACCTGATTTATTAAGGAGGCCCTTTAATATCCTTGTATCAACCTTATGGAAATCAGTAACTTATAGCTAAACTGGTCGTTGGTATTTTTGGACCAGATTAATAAAACGCTTTACCTCCATGGGGACTATTTATTTGCCGGGATCGTGCCAACGAACTCAGAATCCAGAGAAGGATCAAGGATGCCGAAAAGGTAAAAAAACGATAATGATCCGAAGGGAACAGGAGCAAATGTGCTGTAGTAAATATAAAAGGTATCGCAAACAGACCATGAAATTCTGCCTGATTCTCCATTTGCCCTCTCTTCAGCCAAAACAGGTAAAGCGCCACGACGTATATGACCGAATGAGAATGAAAGATCAGATTGTTGAATAATATCCAGTAAGGCGCCAAGTAATCTCCCAGCTGGGTGGAAATCACGATATCGGCAGGATAGGGAGCAGGTGGACCCATGAAAGCGAAGTTAAAAAGCGTCGGGTATCCGTAGCCATCGTTCTGCTTTGTGACAAGGATATAAAAAACGACGGCGGCCAGCAGAAACAGCGATGCCAAAAGTCTCTTCCCCCCGAGGATGTAATAGCCCATCAGAAACCCGGACAGCAAAATAAGATCGGTCCTGATCAAGGGCAGGATCGCCGCCACCGGGAACACCATTCTCCCCTTTGCCATCAAGCTGTATATTCCCAGAAGCGAGAAAAAACACGCCATGGCATCCGGCGTGGACAGGCGCGCAAGATCCGTATACCCTGTAACTGCGGCGACGACTGGCAGCATGCCTATCGGCACGGGGGTCTTCAAAATAAGCAATCCCAAAGCCAGAACCGATAAAGCGGCAAAGCATGCGCTGATCACAAAAGTGGATCTCGTATAGCTCAAGCCGGTTTTCTTGAGCAACCGGATGAGTTCGATGTATGCGACACGTATGGAGTAAAAGGGAATTTGCTGTTCGAGGGAAACAGGATCCTTGAATACCGTCTCGCGATATTCTCCGGTGGTAAGCACTGCAAATCTTGCGCTGCTTACCGTCTTCCTGATGTCGCCATAGGTTTCCCTGGCCAGATCCGCTCCGCGATAGCCATCCTTGTAATAGGAGGTGGCCACATACGCAACCATGTCCCAGTTGCGAAGGGGCTTCAACACCCCGTACATCAAAATGGCGATAGTGGTGGCAATAAGAATTCCATACCTGAAAATCATCAAGAATTCCTGGATCGTAAATTCATTGCATAAAAAACCCCCGTCATTCCGGACGCCGCGCCAGCGGTGAACCGGAATCCAGAGGTTTTTCAAGCTACTGGATTTCCGCCTTCACGGAAATGACCCAAGTATTTATTCAACGTATTTCCGGTTCAGGATACCAGGAATAAATCTCTTCTCTGCCGACTTCGCGAAGCGCAGTATCGGCACGCCGCATGAGTAGCAGCGGACTCGGAACATATCCGTAAAAGATTATCTGTTCAGTCTGAACGATCCCCGCTTGCCGTGCCAATTTCTCCGGATAATGGCTTTACACGATCTTGCATGGAATTACAGCATCTTCGTCATAAGAATAGACGGCGCATAACCGATGATATCCGTCCGCAACGATAGTCTTTCCTTGATCCAGATCTCTTACCAAAAGAAGCGGAGACAATGGCTGCCCTGACTGAATTTTTTGCTGATCTTTTTTAACATGAGCGTTGCTTATTCCAAGCAATGATAATTGGGATGCCCTGAAGATATCTTTCGCCTTGTATCGCGAGACCGATGCGCGTTTCAGTTTATCCGCATGCGCGGAAGCCGTTTTCTCATCCTTGAGAAGGCTCAGGTATGATAGGGCGGCCAAATAATCGTGCTCCTCTGGTTGGCTCAACCATTTGATTTCCAATGTCTTGGGCATTTCCAGTCTCGTTGGACTCAACCGATTGGTTCCAATGCGGGAATTCGTGACGCGGATTCTGAAAGTGCTTGCGCTTCAGTTTCCGGAAGCACCTCCTCACCAAAAGCGAGATTGAGTATACGCTTGGTGTCGATATATGGCGTGCATATCGCATACGAAGAAATAGAGCGCGCACTCGTCGACATGCCCGACGGGCAAATCGAGGAATTGATCCGAATCAGCAAGGCTGAGAAGGTATGGCGCGCGCCTGTTCGTCCTGAGGACAGGTTGAAGCCAGGTGATCAAGGCCGTCTTCCTTCGGTGAAGGACGCAGCCCGTAGGCCGGCAAAGAGGGCTCGCACGCTTATTTCCTGGAACCAAGCGCTGCCGGGTGCCGATTTAGTGCCTCGCTTGCGCGGCGAGCTGTGTCTGAGTCCACGCGCTCCGCCAGCGCCTGGTGAGCTGGCGCAATTGGCCCGTTGTGAGACCGACATTCATGCTGATGCGCATATGCGCCTGCAATTGCGGTTCGGCGCCCGGCAATGCGGAGAGCATGCCGACGGCGGCCAGCTCGCTGGCTTTTTGCCAGTCGAGGTTGTCGCGCTCGAAAATGTCGTCGAACAGGTGAGTTCTGAGATATTCGTTGGCGATAGGGGCGAACTCGAACAACGGCCTTTCGACCGGCCCACCCGACAGCCTGGTCTGGTTGGCCGTACCGGCAGCCAGCAGCGCATCGCCCTTCGGGATGGGGCGGCTGGGCGCATTGCCGGGAGCATCCCGGAGCCGCGCTGCTTGCGTGCCTCGAGCACCTTCATCAGCCGCCCCGCGCATTGAGGCTGCGTTGAAAGCCCGCATAGGCATAGAGCTGCACCAGAACTTCTTGGCGTCGCTCGCGGTCAGCCCGGCTCCAGCCCCTGGTTCAGCACAGTATTGAGTATGGCGATATCGCCCGCAGCGGTGAAGGCTGCTGCATCCCTGAAAAAAGGGGTTACAAGTACTCTCTTGTAACCCCCTGATCTCTGGTGGGTCGTGAGCGGCTCGAACGCTCGACCTACGGATTAAGAGTCCGCTGCTCTACCAACTGAGCTAACGACCCGGATGATTTGCCGGTATTGACTTGCGGAAGTTCAGTTTCCATTCCCCTTCGCTGCCCTTATCCTATCACATCTTGTCGTAAATCCGTAAGGCCACGATGCCTTCCATGGGGAGCTTTCCACCCCGATCACCTATGCGAATTTCAACAATCAGCTCGATGATATGACGTAATCCAGCAGCTCCCGCATCCGTCGCCAGTGAGACCCCTCCCAGAACACGCCTTGGCAGATATCGCAGGTGCAGAAGCGCTCGAAGCGTTCCCGCACCGATGGCGGCAGCCGCGTCAGCACTTCGGCCTTGGGAATCGGACGCAAGGGGGCGTTGCAACCCAGGCATAAGGTGAAAGGCTTGACCTGCGGTGCGAGATTCAGCCGTGTGAATATCTCATGCAACTGGTGTGCCGGCCTGGTTTCGCGCACATAACAGCCGTGAACGACCGCGCGCCGCTTCAGCAATTCCCGGTCGCGGGTCAGCACGATACGCTTCCCCAGCCCGGCGATTTCCTCGATTTCGCCATCCTGAAAGTAGTTGTCATAAAGCGTATCGAAACCGGCCATGCGCAACAGGCGCGCAAGCCCGCCAAGATGGGCATCTGCCACAAAGCGGAAATGATCCGCGAAAGAGGGGGAAATGGGCGATAAGGGTCGGACATCCAGTCTTCTGAAATGAGGATAAACAGCGACCCGATCGTTGTTTTCCAGAAGATGGTCAAAACCTGCCGGCTTACCGTTGACCAGCACCAGCTCGACCTCGGTATGCGGCACTCCCAGCGCCTCGATCATGTGCTTGGCGGTAGCGGCCCGGGCGCAAGGCAATGAAAATTCGCGCCCTCGCCGCTCGGGCGCGAGGAAATCATTCAGCTCCGCATAGAAGCGAAATGCCGCTATGATCATGATAAAAGTTGAATCACGAAATACATCTCTTCCATCTGCTGACCAGATGAATGGATAACAGTCCGATACTCCGAGCCGGACCGAATTTCAAGCACTCTTCAGACAATGAGACAAGGTTTTTGCGCACGCTGGATACCTGCTTTCGCAGGTATGACGAGCATGAGAATTGTACTGTTTTCTTTTTTCTCGCCGTGCCTGCAATGAAAGCGGATCTGGTGGAGCTGAGGCACCCGCTCCCATTCGCATCTGCTTCCGTCCGGCTGGTCCTCCGTCGAGGCAAACAGGGAACTGATGATTGGAACCTGTTCCTGGAATGGAAAACCGCAGGGTGAAAAACAACACTTCACAAAGGCCTTTTTTTTTCAGGCAAAGCGGTGCTAGAATCGTCGGCGTGATCACATACGCATCCATTGCCTTGTATCCGTTAGTGACCCCCTGCGATGCTCGCGGCTTGCCAAAGCCGTGCTAGCATGAAAATCTCGTCGCCGCCGCTGTACTCCAGGCCCTATACCGCTCCAGGATGGCTGCGCGGCGGGCATGCACAAACCATTTATCCCTACTGGCTTTCCCGGCCGTCGATCGCCTACCGGCGGGAGCGGTACGAACTGGAAGATGGCGACTTCATCGACATCGACTGGCTCGATAACGAGCCCACTGCACCGTTGGTAGTGGTGTTTCATGGGCTCGAGGGAAGTTCTTGCAGCCACTATGTGCTGAGCCTCATGGTGATGCTGCGCGAACTGGGCTGGCGCGGCGCTGTCGTCCATTTTCGCGGCTGCTCCGGCGTGCCCAACCGCCTGCCGCGCGCATACCACGCAGGCGATTCGGAAGAAATCGACTGGGTGCTGCAACGGATAAGCAGCGAAACCCGGGGCTCCGGCGCCGCCTTTCCAATATATGTGGTCGGCGTATCGCTTGGTGGCAACGCTTTTCTCAAATGGCTGGGCCAGCAAGGGCAGCAAGCATGCCGGTTAATCGAGGGAGCAGTGGCGGTTTCGGTACCGCTGGATCTGGCTGCCGCCGGGAAAGTGCTGGCGTCGGGTTTCAACCTCATGTATACCCGCCACTTTCTCGATACGCTCAAACGCAAGGCGCTTGGCAAACTTGATCAATTTCCGCGGCTATTCGATGCGAACAAGGTGTCTGCCTGCACCACTCTTTACGAATTCGATAACATTGTAACCGCTCCGCTGCATGGATTCCGTGATACGGAAGACTACTGGGCGCGATCCAGCAGCAAACCGTGGCTCAAATACGTCGAGGTGCCCACTCTCGTCATCAATGCCCGAAATGACCCATTCATGCCGCCTTCAGCGCTGCCGGCACATGCCGAGGTTTCGCCTTCGGTCGTCCTGGAATTTCCGAAGGAGGGAGGGCATGCGGGATTTCTCGACTCGCCGTTTCCCGGCCGGCTGACCTGGTTGCCGGAAAGAATCGTCAGGTTTTTTGGAGAACAACGGGGAGGATTGCGCCACGGCCTGCCCATGGACCTGCCCGAAGGCCTGCCCGAGCTTCGGATTTCCTGATCCTTTCGCTCTCGTCCTTTCTCAATACGAGCAACCTCGGCGGCCTGCCGCCGTGACGCTATTTGCAGCATGGCATTTTTCGATCGCCTTGCCATATACTTCCTGCATAAACCCACGTAATAAAAATTTAATCATCCTGCAGCTTGACAGCGGCATTTACCCATACTAGTTTTAAGGTTGGACCGAAACATGTTCCGGGGGGAAGCATGCTCTTATTCTTGAGCCAATAGTTTCGGTCCGCCAGCGCGTTCCTTCTCCCGACCCCGCGAGTTATCCGACCCAATACCACAATAAAGGAGTCAGCCATGTCCGATGAACAAAACCCAGATGATTCCCCGCAAGCACCTCAACCCGATGCACCTGCGGCCGCTGCCGCCACCCCGCAACCGCGCGCCCTGGCTTTGAATGCCAAGCTGGCAGATTTGACCGTTGCCGACCTGAATTCCATCATTGCCGCGGAAACCAACCGGGCGATTGCCTCCCGCTTCGGCAATATCGGGAGAGCGGGTGCTCATGTCAATTCCGGTCCTCCAGGATTCGTGAATGGAGGCGGTCATGCCAACTTCGATCCATCCCACGTCAATTCAGGACCCCCGGGGTTCGTCAACGGTGGCGGTCACGCGAATTTCGATCCAGCGCGCAATCTTGGAGCACAAGTTAACGTGGCCAACGTCGGCAATCTCGCCAATCTGGGGAGGGCGGGAGTGCATGTCAATTCCGGTCCTCCAGGATTCGTCAACGGCGGCGGTCATGCCAATTTCGATCCTGCCAGGGGTGTGGCCGGCAATCGCATCAATGTCGCCAATCTGGCCCAGGCCGGGTCTCATGTGAATTCCGGCCCTCCAGGATTCGTCAATGGTGGTGGCCATGCCAATTTCGATCCCCGGACCAATTTGGGAGCAGCCTTAGTCAACGTGACCCTGCCGGATGGGGGCCAGGTGGCCATTCCGGGCTCCGGACCGGTGGATCTGCAGGTGCGCGGTTTTCGTATCACACGCTGACACAGGCAGTTGATGAACTCCAAGCCGGTTTTCGGCGCGGCCTGGTCCGGCCGCGCCGAGGGGCTACTTCACACGTTCGTCGCGGCTGCCTGCCAGTCCCAGGAATTCAGGCGAGCACTCCAGGGCGAACCAGTTGCGGCACTGCGCCAATGGCAGTGGGAATGCACCGATGTTCCCAAATCTCTCCGTCCCCCTTCAGAAGCATTGTCGGTCACGATCGATGATGCGAACCTGTGGGGGCCGCCGGAGTGGCGAACCGAGCCGGACAGGACGATGCTGCGTCAATCGCAGTTACGCCTGCTGCTCGCTGGCGCCAAGCCCCTGGTGCTGATGCACGGTGACGAGCGCAACCTGACGGCTTTGGCGAACTGGGCCCGACAGCGGAGTTATTTCACGCTGCTGGGACCGTACCAATTCCTGCCGCAGCATGATTCCTGCAAGGGCGGCTACAGCAATCGCATGGCCAGTGTATCGAGCGCCCATGCGGGATCAGGAGCGTGGCGGGGACTGCTGATCAGCCCGGACGAACAAACTGTGCTCATGGCCTGGTTGTGCCTGCTGTTTGGATGGGAAAAATTCCTGGGGAGATTGCTAGGCTACCCGCGCTGCTGCTGCGAAGCGTTCGAGAACCGATGGCCTGCGGCCTCTTCTTTTCATGAAGGTGACATGGGCCTCATGCTTTTATCGCAATCAGAACCAGAAACGGGACCAGAAACCGGCGAAGGCATTTACAAGCTGGACTGGACGGTGAATATCTTTGCGCGCTACTTCGGCTGGGAAGTCATCCAGCATTTTCCCTGCAGTTGGGATTGCGCCGCAACGGCGAGCCTGGCCCACCGCTATTTTTCCATTCTTTCGCATTACTGGCCCGAGGACATGGGGCAAATCCGGCGATACCTGTCTTCGCCCCTGCTGGTGACCGCTTCGCACGGCTACGGCTTGTTTCCCGGCGGAAAACTGGTTTCGGAGAAGGCTGGTCCGTGCCTGATCTATGATCCCGGACTGGTCCAAATCATCGGCATGGAAGATGCGCTTGTGAAGAAAATCATGTCTTCGTCATTCATGGCCGCGGGCAAGAATGGCAGCTGGAGAATCGCCGGCAACGACGTTCCCGGTTGGCTGCTGGGATTCGGCATTGATCAGCCCGCTATCGAGGAGGCATACGGATGAAATATTTCAGCAGGCCCAGCAGGGAAAGCGCGGAAGGCGAGTACCTGGCGGGAGTTTTCGGCAAACATTATGAACCGTTCGGAACAATCGGCCTGAGCGATGCGACCATGCTGGGCACGGAGGGGGTGGTTCTGGAAGACATTTCCGGAGACACCCTCGCGATCCACCCGGAAAACGCGTCATGGGCATTTCTCAGCCCAGGCGAAGCCAGGTGGTTTCCCCATCTGCACAACAAGCCGTTCGGCTGGTTGCGGCACGGCATGCTGCAGCACGGCCCGGATGCCGCGCTCGACTTTGCCGCCCATCTCTACCGCAGGGGGTTATTGACCCTCAACAATCATGCCGCGGTGGACCAGCGGATGTTCGCGGATGGCCCAAATTATGACGAGGGCAATTTGATCGAACTGCTCATTACGGAAAAGTGCAATCTCGCCTGCCCGTATTGCCTCGCGGGCGCCAACTCGTCCATGCCTGCCATGAATAGCGAGATCGCCCGGAAAACCGTGGATCTCGCGTTCAACATGGCGGAGAGCAATGTCCTGGCTTTCGAATTCGCCGGGGGGGAGCCGTTTCTCAAGTACGACCTCATGAAAGAAACGGTGGCATACATTCGCAATCACCCTTTGAAAGGCAACCGCAGGCTGTTTCTCAGCACACAGACCAATGCCACATTGCTGAACGAGGAGCGGGTCCGCTGGCTGAAGGAACAGGATATACGGGTGGGAATCTCCATAGATGGGGGTGCCCAGGCGCAGAATAAAAGCCGGCCGCAGGTTAACGGCAAGGAATCGTTCAGCAAGCTGGCCAGGGGAATCGATCTGCTGCATCGTTTCGAAGTGCCTTTTGGCGGTCTGGTAGTCCTGAACCGGTCCAATGCAGATGATCCGGCGGAACTGGCTACCACCCTGCTGGATCTGGGCATACATGGGTTCCGGTTGAATCCCATCGCGTATCTGGGCGACGCGCGGAAAAACTGGAACCAGGTGGGCTTGAGCCAGGAACATATCATCGGGTTCATGAAAGGCCTGATGGCGCATATCGTGGACCGGAAATTACCGCTGCTCGAAGACAACGTTCGCAGCATGTGCGATTTTCTAACCAGCAAGCAGCGCAGGACGCGCTGCATGCGGACGCATTGCGGAGCGGGAGATACCTTTCAGGCGGTTGCTGCCAATGGCGACATCTACCCGTGCGGACGGGCCACGCAGTCGCCCGGACTGAAGCTGGGGAATATCTTCGATCCCGGTCTGGAAAGCCTTTCCCAGCCGTCGAGGAGCAACGACGTCATGGCACAGATTCGCGAACGCAGGCCGGCCGATCTCGAAGGATGCAGCAACTGCTCTTACAGGCAATTATGCCAGTCCGGATGTTCGGCCCAGGCTTGGGAGCGCTATGGCACAGTACGGCATCGCACCCCGGAATGCACCTTTTACAAAACGCTGTATCCCTATCTGATGCACTGGCTGTCTTTCGATGAAATGGCATTCGACCATCTGAATGCGTACAGCTATTTCAATAACGAGGGCAGGCATTTCTCACGCGACTTCGCTCCCGTCGCCGGCGTGCCGGTAACAGCGTGAACGCTCCCGATATTTCCCTTCCCGGCTTCAAGGAACAGCTCCCGGCGGAGGTGCTGACGGACTGCGCCGGCCTGTGCTATCCCGCGGGACCCGGCAATACCGTCGACATGCTGTTCGAGCTGGCTGCGCTGACCCGGTCGGAGCGATTCCGCCATCGCCTTTCCACAGCGCTGGAAGCAATGTATTTTACGGATGCAAGCGAGCTCCAGCTTGCGCGGCATGCTGTCGCGGTGCTGGATCGCCTGCCCGCGGACAGCCGCGCCCGCCTGTTCGGCACGCCGCTGGCAGAAACGGATGCCGTGCGGCATGATCCGGGCAGGACGAGTGGCGGCGATAAATCGAAGCATCTGCTCTCAAGCATACGCCACCTTGTTCATCACCCCGACGTCCGCGATATCGCTTTTATTCTTCCGCCATGCCTGTTTTATCAGGGAGTTTTTTATCTGCCGCATATTCACGCTCTTCTCCTCAGGGGTACGGAGGGCGCGACCATCGCCGTCGTCGAAAAACATGGCAAAACGCATTTCGTCTGGAGCGACGGTCCAAGCATCACACTGGCCAATGACGGCAGCGGGTTGCCGCCAGGGTTCAAGCATCCCCGCCTTGCGGCGCTGCCCCGCATCGGAAGATTTGCCATACTCAATGGCGCACCCGAGGCCGCGCCGCTGCTTTCGCCGTTCGACCCGGCAACGGATGAAGAGATCAAGGAAGGAGCAGACCGGATATCTCTTGCACTGGAGCTTCTTGAGCAGATCTGGCCGCATGCTTTCCACGCGATCCACCGGCATGTGAAAGCATTCTGCATCCTGAAGCAGCGCGGTTATTCGCGCAGCCATAGCCCTCCGGAGCTGCCAGGAACCATATTGATGAGCGCGGATGAAGTGGTGCGGATAGGCGACCTGCTGTGCCATGAATCAAGCCATGTGCGGATGAATGTTTTCCGGCTCTACGATCCAATCGCCCAGGCCCGCGATCCCAAGGCGGAAGCAGCAGGCTTCATCTCACCCTGGCGGCCGGATCTGCGCCCGCTAAAAGGACTGATCGACGGCGTGCACGCGTTCCTCAACGTATGCCGATATCATCGCAAGCTGGGGGAATGGTGCGATGGCGCATGGATCCCGGGTGCGATCTATGAACGGCAAAAACAGAATGTCATCCAGGCCAATGCGTTGCTGCTGCAGCACGCAGCCCCTACCCGGATTGGAGCCATGCTGATGGAGGAATTCATCCGCGAGGAGGCATTGGTGTGAGCAATATTTCTCCCGGCGCAGCCACCAGCCCAGCGATCGGGGATGCGGCGACCGGTCCCGCCTATCCCGCCTATCCCGCCCGTCCCGCAGGAGATTTGCGGATCGACCCGCAATCGCTTGCACGCCTTCGCACCGAATTTCGCAGCCGAGGGGCGGCAGTCCACGGCCCCCCTGCCATTCAGGCTGACATCCACGCACAGCTTTTGAACGAAGCCCTGGCGCAACGGGAGAGTGCAAGCTGGAGCCTGATAGCCAACGGATGTCCGGGCGAGATTTCGCAACACAACCTGCGCGCCTATCTCGGCCCGCATGCAAGAAATTTTCTCGCCGCGCCCGAGGTGCTGGAAAATCTGCGGCAGGTGACTGGATACCGGCTCGTTCCCTCATGGAGCGCCAGTTGTTATACCTATTATGATGGCCCCGGCCAGCACATGGGCGAGCACTGCGACAAAGAAGAAGCATGCCGAATAGCCCTGCTGGTTTATTTGCAGACTATCTGGGCGCCGGGCACGCAGCCTTCCACGGGGCTTCAGCTGCATGTGTTCCGGAGCGACAATGCGGCAAGCGGGCTGGTGCTTCGAATTACCGCGTTGTCCAACCGCATCGTCTTTCTGAATGGCGCGGAGCAGGCGCACCTGCGGCCCGCGCTTGCTCCGGGGGAACATATGACCCTGCTGGCCGGTTGCTATCAGTTGTCACCCTAACGAAAATCCAACCATGCAGTGGAACGACTGGCCACCCTCCGACCCGAACCTCATGCCGGGCTACGAAGCCTGGCGTGAAGGAAGACTGAACGACGCCCAAGCATTTTTTGAGGGGCAGGCAAGTATGCGCCCCGATTGCGACGATATCTGGCGCGGACTTGGAAATGTCGCCTGGGTTCGCCACGATTTCAGGAATGCCCTCACTCATTTCAGCACGGCATTGCGCCTCGCGCCCTGGAATCCCATGCACTGGGGAAACATGGGCCTGGTTCGCCGCGACCTTGGCGAGCCGGAAGCCGCAATCGCCGCATTTTGTGTCGCGCTGGGCCTGGATGCCGAATATGCGCCCGCCCTCAACGAATGGGCCAACGTGCTGTTCGACACGGGCAAGCATGAACAGGCGCTGCCGCTATATGACGCGGCTCTCGCCATTGATGATACCCGAGCGGTGGTTTACCATAACAAAGGCGTGTGTTTGCGGTATCTGGGCAGGCTGCCGGAAGCGGTGGAATATTTTGAAGCCGCACTGGCACGGGACCCTCATTATCATTACTCGCTGGAAGAACTCCGACGATTGTCCGGCTGCGTGGCTATAGCCGGAAGATAGCCATCAACCTGAATCCGGCTCTTCCCGTACAAAGATATCCGCCTCTCTCCAGTCCCAGGAAGGAAAGCGATGCCAGACAATAATGGTCAGCAGAAATCCCCTACCTATGATGTCGTAATCGTGGGGGGAGGCATTGCCGGTTTGTATTGCTGCCACGAGCTGATCAAGCAAAGCGAACGGCTCAAAATAAACCGTATTCTTCTACTCGAGGCCTCCGACCGGTTCGGCGGGCGGATAGAAACCTGGTCGCTGCTGCGAACCGGCGAAAAAAATGGAGAAGCAATCGGATTCGACGATACCTGGGACCCTTGCAACTGGGATTTTACAAGCGGAAAACCTGATCCGCTTGCGCCGCAAGGCGACAGGCAATCGCCCTATAAAGGGCCTACCGAAAAACAGCCGGCAAAGATAAATGGCGAAGCGGAAAGGCAATCGGAGATCGAATACCTGCGCGCGGAATTCGGTCCGATGAGAATCGAGCCGCGTGATCAGCCATTATTGCAGGCGCTGCTTAATGAACTGGGCATCCGGGAACAGATTCCCGGAGAGGAAGAGAGTCTTGATGACCTCGTCCCGTTTTCTTCCTATGCGTCGGAAGATCCGATGGAGCCGAGATTTACGCTGCGGGAGGAAGAAGCCAAGCAAAAAACCCCTTTCGACTTGATGATATTGGCCCTTCGGCGCATTTTCGAGATGGTCGAGCTCGCGGGGCCGAAACCCTGGCAGACCGACGCGGCCAACGAACAGTGGAAAAACCTTAAGGACGAGGCCTTTTTCTATCGCCACTACTGGAAAGGGGAGTTGCTGGAGTGGATACACAACATTACTGACGAAGACCTGGATGTCATCAGGAAACAGGCGAGCTTCAGAGGGCAGCCGCTATGGAACCTGGGATTCTGGAATGTGCTCAGCGATGTGTTGAGCCATTTTGCCGTGGTCAAGATAAGGGACTGGGGAAGCTACTATCATTTTGTCCATGAGAACCTGAATGCCGCGGAATGGATTATTTTCTGGCTCAGGGCGATACGCGGGACAGGATCGCTTCGCGGCATCCGCGGGGGCATGAGCCGGATAATCTGGAAGCTGCTGGAAAAGCTGCACGATGAAAGAGGTCCCTTGCTATGCATCCAGAAAGGCAGAAAGGTTGTCGATCTCCGGTCCAGCGGGAATGAGATAGATATCACCGTGGAAAACGAGAGCGAGGTCGTCAGGGCGAAAAGAGTGATACTCGCGCTGCCCAAGCGCCCGCTGGAAAAGTTGTCGTGGAACGGAAAAGGGCCGCAAAAGCAACTCAAGGCGGCCCTGGATGCGGTTGCCGGCCTTTCGCTGCTGAAGTGCTTTTTCGTGATCGAGCAGCCCTGGTGGGAAGATAACCGGCCCCTGAACCGCTACGCAGCAGATCTCCCCACCCGGGAACTGCTCTACGTAAAAAGCCATGATCGGACAAAGGGCTTGATCATGGTCTATACCGATCGCCCCGCCATCACATTCTGGTCGGATTACCTGAGAACGATCGAATGCGCGCCTGATGATCAGGCGTGCCAGGAGCCATCGGAAAACCCCCAGCTCGAAAACCAGGAAACAGCCAGGACCTGGTTCCTGAAGCTGCGGAGGATATCCTGGCAAGGGAGTGCTCCCCCTTCCAGCCATGGGTTGTATTCTGGAAACGGGGGCGTGGCTATCGAGAGAGAACCGGGAAATCCGCGATTATGGCAGCGTTTCGTGCAGTTTGCGAGAGACTACGAACACCATGATTTTACCCAGGACCGCCTGCTCGCCTGCGGCATGCGCGACTGGGGCAAGAATCCTTTCGGCGCGGCGGCTCACGGCTGGCTGCCGGGCGTGATGTCCTGGAAACACATGGAGTTTCTGGAGGCATTTTCCCTTGATCAGAACTCTTCTTCCCCGAAAAATATCCATGTGTGCGGGGAGGCGTTTTCCGACTACCAGGGCTTTATCGAAGGCTCGCTAAGGTCCGCGCGCCGCGTTTTGCGCCATATCGAAAAACAGGCAAAAACAGAAAATTGAGGAATCTCCGCAAAGATTCCCCAATCCAGGCCTCCCTCGCCCCATCCGGGTGCCAAGGGAAAATACCGGCAGGTACATGGTAGAATCCAGCCTCCGTCAAAATGCAGTCCTGCCATGAACGAACACCCCCGCGCCCAACTGCTGAAGGATCTACTCTCGCGCCGCATCGTGCTGCTGGACGGTGCCATGGGCACGATGATCCAGAGCCACAAGCTGCAGGAGGCAGACTACCGTGGCGCTCGTTTTGCGGATTTCCCGCATGACCTCAAGGGCAATAACGATCTTCTGACGCTCACCCAGCCGCAGATAATCCGGTCGATCCATACAGCCTACCTGGAAGCGGGTGCCGATATCGTCGAGACCAACACCTTTAACTCCACCGCGGCCTCGATGTCCGATTATCACATGCAGGACCTCGTATACGAACTGAACTTTGCGGGCGCCCAACTGGCACGGGAAGCGGCGCAAGCCATGGAAGCGCAGACGCCGGACAAGCCGCGCTTCGTGGCCGGGGTGCTGGGACCAACGACCAAAACGGCATCGATTTCCCCAGATGTCAACGATCCCGGTTTTCGCGGGATTACTTATGATGACCTTGTCCAGGATTATTCTGAATCTATTCGCGGGTTGGTCGATGGGGGCGCCGATATCCTCCTGGTCGAAACCATATTCGATTCGCTCAATGCCAAGGCCGCGCTATTCGCCATAGACCAATACTTCGAGACCCATGGGATTCGCGTCCCCGTCATGATTTCCGCGACCATTACCGATGCCTCCGGCCGCACGCTTTCCGGACAGACGCCTGAAGCATTCTGGAATTCGGTACGGCACGCGCGCCCATTATCGGTCGGACTGAATTGCGCCCTGGGTGCGGAATTGATGCGTCCTTACATCGAGGAGCTTTCGCGCACGGCTGAAGTATATGTGAGCTCCCACCCCAACGCCGGCCTGCCCAACCCACTGGCGGAAACCGGCTACGACGAGACGCCCGAATATACCGCCAGCCTGATCAAGGAGTTCGCGCAGGCGGGCTTTGTCAATATCGTCGGCGGCTGCTGCGGCACGACTCCCGCACACATCAAGGCCATCGCCGATGCCGTGAGCAGCATTCCACCGCGCAGCATCCCGGATATTCCGAAGAAGCTGCGGCTTTCCGGACTGGAACCGCTCAGCATTGGCGATGATTCGCTGTTCGTGAATGTGGGCGAGCGAACCAACGTCACCGGCTCGAAGGCGTTTGCCCGCCTCATCCTGGGGAACAATTATGCCGAGGCGCTGAGCGTCGCCCGCAACCAGGTGGAGAATGGCGCGCAAATCATCGATATCAACATGGATGAGGCGATGCTCGACTCGCAGAAAGCGATGGTCACCTTCCTCAACCTTATCGCCGCCGAACCGGATATCAGTCGTGTGCCGGTGATGATCGATTCGAGCAAATGGTCGGTTATCGAAGCGGGCCTCAAATGCGTGCAGGGCAAGGCCATAATCAACTCCATCAGCCTCAAGGAAGGCGAGGCTGAGTTTATCGAACATGCGAAGCTGGCTCGCCGCTATGGTGCGGCGGTGATCGTCATGGCGTTCGACGAGTCGGGCCAGGCGGACACCAAAGAGCGCAAGGTTGAAATCTGCACCCGCTGCTATCGGATTCTCGTCGATCAGGTGGGTTTCCCGCCCGAAGACATCATATTCGATCCCAACATATTCGCTATCGCCACGGGTATCGAAGAACACAACAGCTATGGCGTGGACTTCATCGAGGCAACCCGGATCATCAAGCAGACGCTGCCCTATGCCAAGGTGAGTGGCGGCGTATCCAATGTATCGTTTTCTTTCCGTGGAAACGAACCGGTGCGGGAAGCGATTCATACGGCCTTCCTTTATCACGCGGTCCAGGCGGGCATGACCATGGGTATCGTGAACGCCGGGCAGCTTGGGGTTTATTCCGATATTCCTCCGGATCTCCTGGAAAGGGTCGAGGATGTGCTGCTCAATCGCCCGGTCGGCGGCGAAGCCACCGCCGCCACCGAGCGGCTGGTCGAGTTTGCGGAAAGCTTCAAGGGACAAAGCAAGGAAAGCACGGAAGACCTTTCCTGGCGCGATGCGCCGATACAGGAGCGGCTGACCCATGCGCTGGTCAAGGGCATCACCACCTACATCGTGGAAGATACGGAGGCGGCGCGGGTTGAAATAGCCCAACAGGGCGGACGGCCCATCCAGGTGATCGAAGGGCCGCTCATGACAGGCATGAACGTGGTAGGCGACCTGTTCGGATCGGGAAAGATGTTTTTGCCCCAGGTGGTGAAGTCCGCTCGCGTAATGAAGCAGGCGGTGGCTCATCTGCTGCCATTCATCGAGGCGGAAAAGAAGCTGCTGGGCGATTCGCGGCCCAAGGGCAAGATCGTCGTCGCCACAGTCAAGGGCGATGTGCACGACATAGGCAAGAACATCGTCACCGTGGTGCTCCAGTGCAACAATTACGAAGTAGTGAACATGGGCGTGATGGTGCCCAGTGCCCAGATACTGGAAATGGCGCGGCGCGAACAGGCTGACATGATCGGTCTGTCGGGTCTCATCACGCCATCACTGGAAGAAATGGCTCACGTGGCGAAAGAAATGGAGCGGGAAGGCTTTACCATTCCCTTGCTGATCGGCGGCGCGACAACCTCTCGCGTCCACACCGCCGTCAAGGTCGCGCCACACTACAGCGGTGTCACCGTGTGGGTACCCGACGCCAGCCGCGCGGTGGGCGTGTGCAGCAACCTGCTGTCGGACGAATTGCGGGCAAATTATGTCGAGGAAATACGGACCGAGTATGAAAGGGTCCGCTCCCAGCATAAGAACAAGAAGGGGCCAGCGCCTATGCTCTCGATTTCGCAAGCCCGGCAAAATGCCCTGAAAACCGATTGGGCCAATTACATTCCGCCCGAACCCGACTTCGTCGGCGTGCGGTCATTGAGAAACTATCCGCTGGAAAAAATAGTTCCCTATATCGATTGGACCCCGTTTTTCCAGGCGTGGGAGCTGTCGGGGCGTTATCCCGCGATACTCGAGGATGAGATCGTGGGAGAGGCAGCCAGCACGCTTTTTCGCGATGCCCAGGCCATGCTGAAGAAAATAGTCGAGCAGAAATGGCTCGGCGCCAATGCGGTGGTAGGATTGTTTCCTGCAAATACGGTCAACAACGATGACATCGAAATTTACGCGGATAAGGGCCGCATGCGGGTGGCAATGACCTACCATAATCTGCGGCAGCAAACCACCAAGCCGGCGGGGCGGCCAAACCTCTGCCTCGCGGATTTCATCGCCCCCAAGGAAACGGGAATTCGGGACACTATCGGCGCATTTGCCGTGACAGCCGGGCTTGGCATAGATGCGCGGGTGCGGGCTTTCGAGGAGGCGCACGACGATTACAGCGCCATCATGCTGAAAGCGCTAGCCGACCGCCTGGCGGAAGCTTTTGCCGAGCACATGCACTGGCGTGTCCGGCGCGAATTCTGGGGTTTCGCCAAGGAAGAAAGCCTGAACAACGAGCAACTGGTCAACGAGGAATACCGCGGCATACGTCCGGCGCCGGGCTACCCGGCCTGCCCCGACCATACCGAGAAGGGTCCTTTGTTTGAACTGCTCAAGGCGCCGGAAAATGCCAACATCATCGTTACCGAATCCTACGCCATGGTGCCCACCGCGGCGGTATCCGGCTTCTATTTCTCTCATCCGGAAGCCGATTATTTTGCCGTGGGTAAAATAAACAGGGATCAGGTGGAAGATTATTCGAAGCGAAAAGGCTGGACGCTGGAAGAAACGGAGAAATGGCTGGCGCCGGCGCTGTCTTACGAACGATAGGAACGGCAGGAACGGTAGAAACGATTGCAAGAACGGAGGACCGGCTGCATCTCGCATCCTGTTCCGATATCGCGGATTCAGCCTTTCATCCGGCTGATCCTGGCTACTTCAGGAATACGCCTCAATCCCCGCATGACCTGGGCAAGATGGTGGCGGTCCCGTACTTCCAGCATGAAAGTCATGGTTGTATAGGCACCCTCGCCGTCCATGACGACATTGTCGATGTTCGAACCGGCATCGGCTATCGCCGCGGCCACCCTTGCTAGTACGCCCCGCTGGTTGGCCACAAGAATTTTGATGCTGACCTCGAATTGCCTGGTAATGCCTTTTCCCCACGCAACATCCAGCCAGTTATCCGCTCCCCCGCGGTTTTTGGCGATCGTGGGGCAGTCCTGGATATGGATCACCAAGCCCTGATCCTTCTTGATGAAGCCGACAATCGAATCTCCGGGTATGGGGCGGCAGCACTTGGCAAACTGCACAGCCATGCCCTCGGTGCCCAGTATGGTAATGACGTCGCTGGCGCCGTTTGTGGCGGCCAGGGATTCGCCAGGATGAGCCGTCAACCTCCGCGCCATCACGGCCGGCAAATGCTTTCCCAGGCCAATGTCCGCCAAAAGGTCTTTTTTTGACTTGGCCCCGCTTTCGCGGGCGATTTTTTCCCACTGCGTCTCGCTTACGGTCTGGAGATCGACCTTGAGCGAGGAAAAAGCCTGATTCAGCATGCGTTCTCCGAGCTTGGCAGACTCTTCATATTGCATCGTCTTGAGAAAGCGCCGGATATGCGATCGCGCCTTGCCCGTAGCGACATAATTGAGCCAGGCGGGATTGGGTTTCGCATGCGATGCGGTAATGATTTCCACCCGGTCACCGCTCCTGAGCTTGGTGCGCAATGGCGCATTCTCGCCATTTATCTTCGCCGCCACGCAACAGTCGCCGATGTCGGTATGCACCGCGTAGGCGAAATCCACGGGAGTGGATTCCTTGGGTAGCGCGAGGATCTTGCCATGAGGGGTAAACACATAAACCTCGCCGGGAAACAGATCGACCTTGAGGTGTTCCAGGAATTCCAGGGAGTCGGTGGAATCGCTGAGCGTCTCCAGGAGGCTCTGGAGCCACTGATGCGTTTTCATGTGGAGATCATTGAGATCCGCGTCGCTGCTCTTGTAAAGCCAATGCGAAGCCACCCCGGCCTCAGCGATCCGGTGCATCTCCGGAGTGCGGATCTGGACTTCGATCGGGGTGCCGAAAGGACCCCACAGGGTATTATGCAGCGATTGATACCCGTTCGCCTTGGGTATGGCGATATAGTCCTTGAACTTTCCCGGAATGGGATTGTACAGGCTATGCAGTGCGCCCAACGCGATGTAGCAGGAGGGAACGTCCTTGACGATGACGCGAAAACCGTAAATATCCAGGACTTCGGAGAATGTGAGATGCTTATCCGCCATCTTCTTGTAGATGCTGAAAAGCTGCTTTTCGCGGCCGGTAACCTCCGCATCCAGTCCTGAAAGCTTCAGGCGCTGCTTGATGGCATCGAGGATTTTGGTGACCACTTCCCGCCGGTTTCCCCGAGCTGCCTTTGTAGCCTTGGAAAGAACCCGGTAACGGGTCGGATAAAGATAGCGAAAGCTCAGCTCTTCGAGCTCATGATAGATATTATTGAGCCCGAGGCGATTCGCGATGGGCGCGTAGATTTCCATGGTTTCTCGCGCGATGCGGCGCCTTTTGTCCAGGCGCATCACTTCCAGTGTACGCATGTTATGCAGCCGATCCGCCAGTTTGATAAGTATGACTCGCACGTCGCGCGCCATCGCCAGCAGCATCTTGCGGAAATTTTCCGCCTGGGCGTCCGCATGGGTCTGAAACTCGATTTTGTCCAGCTTGGAAACGCCATCCACCAGTTCGGCGACTGGATTACCAAATCTGTCACTGATCTCGGCCTTGGAAACATGCGTGTCTTCCATCACGTCATGCAACAAGGCAGCGGTAAGCGTCTGGGTGTCCAGGCGCAGTTTGCCGAGTATGCCGGTTACGGCAAGCGGGTGGGAAATGTAAGGCTCTCCGGACTGCCGGAACTGCCCGGAATGGGCGCTTTGACTGAAGAGATAAGCGTTCTGGAGCTCAGAAACATCCTCCCGTTTAAGATAGCTGGATAGCTCGCTAAACAGGAAGTTCGCCTCGGGCGAGATAACAGAGGGATTCGGCAAGCCTCTAGCTCGCGCTGCTGTTTCCTTCATTTGCTGTGATTAGCCCGTATACGGGTTTCTCAGAACGGCATCCACCTCGCGATACAAAAACTGAAACTCGTCACCTCGATAGGCGATGAGGACTTTGAACAGAACTGCTTTACAACAATACGGCGGCCTCGGTCACAGATGCCCCATCGTGAGAATATCGATTCCCACCTTTCCTTGGGCAAGCTCGCGCAGTGCGATCACGGTCGGCTTGTCCCTCGCGGACTCCACCATCGGTGTGCCGCCAATCGAGAGCTGCCTTGCCCGGATGGTTGCGACCAGTGTCATATCGAAGCGATTGGGAATTTTTTTCAAGCAATCATCAACGGTGATGCGTGCCATAGCCTGCCCCCACTATAAATATGTGAATGTACTTAACTTATAAAATATCCGGTGAACAAAATATTGCCGCTGAGCCCAATGTGCAGGGTGCCGCTGGATCGAACCGGCGATATCGCCAACCCGTCAACGCTATGATTCAGGAGCAGGCACATGGCCGAGCTGGGCTACCAGATCATGATGGCGGGAAAGCTGCCTCGCCACTTTCAGGCGCTCGGCCTGCACGATGCATTTCAAATCCTGCAAGGCCTTCTCTAGCTTTTCATTGATAATAGCATAGTCGTAATCAGCCACATGGCTGATTTCTTCCCGTGCTGCGGCTGAGCGGCGACGAATTGCCTCTGCGCTATCCTGGGCACGATTCCTCAGGCGCATTTCCAGCACCTCCAGCGAGGGAGGCAGAACAAAAATTCCCACCGATTGCGGAAAAATATTGCGCACCTGCCTTGCACCCTGGCTATCAATCTCCAGCAGAATATCCCGCCCGACGAGCAAGGTTTCGTTTATCCATTTTTTTGAAGTGCCATAAAAATTTCCGTAGACTAATGCGCTCTCCAGAAATTCCCCCTGCTCCAGACGCTGTTCAAACGCCTGCCTGCTTATAAAATGGTAGTCCCGGCCATCGACCTCTTCGGGCCGTGGCGAGCGGGAAGTATATGACACGGAAAGGCTCAGATCCATGCCGGCCTGAAGCAGCGCCTTGACGAGACTGGTTTTTCCAGCGCCGGAAGGGGCACTGATAATGAAAAGACTACCTGGCGTTGCCATCATATTTGATTCGCCCGCTATCCCGATGCTGCTCCGTTCACCGACGCATGCGAAAGTGTAGCAGCTTCCGCCGGACAAGGAACGCCGAATCCCAACCTTCATCGACCATGGGTAACTTCTTCGGCAGCCTCCGGCCAGCGAGTCCCGCCTCCGGAAGACTGCGTTCAAGCTGGATGTAACGGGTTTGAGCGTTGATTACGACATGCAAGATGCCGGTGGATCCGGCAATTCGCTCTTAACCTAATGCTAATGTGATTTGGCCCAGTGGACTATATCCTGGGTGTTCAAGGCCCCAGATTGCCGCGCCACTTCGCGCCCGCCCTTGAACAAGGCAAGCGTGGGTATGCTGCGGATATGGTATCTGGCGCCCAACGCCTGCTCGGCTTCGGTATTCACCTTGGCAAGGCGGATATGCGGTTCCAATATTGCGGCAGCCTGCGCGAAAGCAGGCGCCATCATTTTGCAAGGACCGCACCAGGGAGCCCAGAAATCCACCAGCAGCGGTATATCGGTGCGGTCGATGTGGTTTCCGAACGTGGCCGAGGTGAGTTCTACCGGTTGACCCTTGAATAAAGGCTCATGACAGCGTCCACAGTTAGGCTTCTGGTCGAGCCGGACCCTGGGCAGCTTGTTGATCGCCTGGCAATTGAGGCAGATCAGGTGCAGGAATTCGCTCATGAAAATGTCAATCCGTCGTGCTGTAAGCCTGTGAAATGGGGACGACCCTGCCGATCTTCAAGACGATGCAGGTTTTTTCATCCGGCATTATCCATAATGAAAGTTGGCAATGGAACATACTAAAAAAAATCGTTCCATTCCCAGGGTGGAATCGGGGAATGGGGAGATTGCGCTCCCCACAGACCCCGCCCCGCAGCCCGCGCTTTGGCTTGCAACTCCCTCAGCGCGTCATCTTTCGTGTCATCGTAAGCCCAGGCCAGGCCACGTTTCACCTGCTCTGAATTGGCATCGATCCCGTTGCATGTCACACGCGCCAGCATGCGTCCATATTCGTCTTTCGTTATGCCCGTCAGCTCCGCCTCTACCCAGAAACATAGATCAAAAAGAGATTTCCTGGATCGATCCGAAAAAGGCTGCTGACCTTCAGGCGCATCGATCTCGGCCAGCCGTACCCTTGACATGTGTCCGTCGATGACTATGGTGAGGGAATCGCCGTCGGGAACCTGCACTACCTGGGCATGGATGACCTCGTCGACTGGATCCGCAACCGACGGGCAGGGCAGCATGCAAATGACAAGGGTAAGAAAAAACGCAAGTTGTCGGCAAGGTGATTGAATAATTTTCAGTCTCTGGCTTGAATGAATCATTCGCCGAACAGGATGGCGAACTGACTCATGGCTGATTTTTAGTCGAAAGTAGCACGTACGGACCAGCACGCTGCACAGCACCAGCCGCAGTAGTTTAATGGCCGTTTCGTCATGGGGGAAATGGCCTCGGGTCATACGCGACCCAGCCTCATGTTGATGGACCACGTCACCGGTCGTTTGTGCTCATCCGGCCCCCAAAGCCGGGAGAGATCGGCAAAGAAGGTTTCAAGTATGTCTTCGCGGCCGGCTTCGATCAAGCGCTGCGCCGCCGACCATGTGGAGATGTATCCGAAAAAATCACCGAGTTTCCACACTTCACTCGTCATCGAAAGGGCCTTCTGCGTTTTGTTCCATCCCGGCCATTCTGAGGCGGCCAGCAAAGCCCTTCCGCTCAGATGTAAGCAGCGTCTTCTGGAACGCGAAGCAGTGGATGATCGACTTCCCTCTCCAAAGTCTCGATGGCTATTCAATGCACCTGAGTAAGAAGTAGAGTCGTCAAACCCTTACATCTACTTGATCAGGGCTATTCAATCTTTGCTATGTGTACACGTGTGGGTACACGAACCACTAAGCGAGCGGCTTTTCTATTGCCTCAAGGATAGGTTTAGATACATAGAATCTCCCCCATTGCCGCCCGGTAACTTCTTTTAATACCTTTTTATTTTCTAGCACAGATATAGCTGCTTTCGCTGTCGGGTGAGATTTTTTTAGCACTTTAGCTGCCCTCGTTATAGTCATAAAGGGGTTTACAAATAGTTGGTCTAATAATATGAGCGCATTCGGCTTGTCTCGCAGTATTGCTCGATATTCTTCTCGAAGCTTATGAAGTTCTTTCGCTTGAAGGCCTGCTGCGGTCGCAACTTCGGTAACCCCGTTTAGAAAAAACCGTAGCCAAGGATTCCATTCTCCATGAGTTCGTACACTCTGCAGCAACTCGTAGTAATCCGCTTTATGAGAGTCGATATAGGCAGATAAATAAAGTAAGGGCTGCGAAAGGCGTTTCCTCTCCAGTAAAAAGAATGTGATTAGAAGTCTTCCGACCCGCCCATTACCATCTAGAAATGGATGGATAGTCTCGAATTGAACGTGCATAAGGGCGCACTGAATAAGATCCGGAATTGTGTCACGGATATGCAAAAAATTTTCCCATGCGTAGAGCGCGTCGCTCATCTCTATTACGGGCGGAGGAACAAATGCCGCAGTTGCGGGGGTGCATCCTTGTGGGCCTATCCAGTTTTGGCTATATCGGAAATGACCGGGTGTCGCTTTTTCCCCCCTTACCCCACGCATAAGTTCTTCATGGATCGTACGAACGAGTCTTAAAGATATTGGTAAATGTTCGAGCAATTTGATGCCCGATTCCATGGCGCGAATGTAATTGCGTACCTCCCGTATGTCGTCACTAGGCGTGCGTTTGAGTGCATCCTCATCTAGTTCATCAATTAGAATATCGGAAAGGCTCGCCTTCGTTCCTTCTATTCTTGAAGAAAGAACTGCTTCACGCCTCATATAAGGTGCAATCAACAGATGGGGATTGGGTAATTGTCCCCCGAGCCCTGAAAGTTCTGACAAAGCTGCGTCTGCTTTTGAAAGCGTCATCGCAAGTTCCATATCAAAAATAATTTCAGGGGGTAAGGGATTAGGAACAAATGCAAGGAATCCTAGCGGAGAGTAAATGAGTCTTCCGCTTTTTTGGCTAGTAAAATCCGTTGATATCATGATATTACGTTAATGTTGGAAAGAAAACTTTCAAACAATTATAAGCTTTGAAAGAAAAATGGCAAATTCTTTCAAACTACTTCAGTAGAGGATTTGCCAATAAAAAACCCGCCGAAGCGGATTCAAGGAGGGCTCTCGTTGGTATGAATACCAACGAGAGCATCAGTATCCAAAAGGGATTGGAACCGGATACTAGGGCTCCGCTAAGGGATGCGGGGCAGAGTCATATTGCCACAGCGGGATGTCGCGTGTGTGACACATCAGAGGGAAAATGTTCCTGAGTTTTTTTGGGGGAAGTAAAAAAAGCCCGGTAAGGGGATTACCGGGCACGTGCTACAGGGAGAGAGTGCGCAACAATCACATCAGAATGACGCTCCAATAGGGGAAGCACTTCTTATACTTTAACCCGTAATAGCTCTCAGAAAACGGGAATTGGCAAACATTTGCAATTCCTTACACTTCCTTTACATAACTCTCGTCTTAGTACCTTGGCCGTTTTCGGCTCTTACACCGCCTCCTTGACATGCACCGTCAGCACTGACACATCAAGATTATTGGTAGTGCTGCCTCTCTCCAGCTTGATCTTAAACTTCATTCCCCGACAGGTCAGGTCAGCCACGAAGAAGGGCGTCCATTCCCCGTATACCGGGCTGCCGGCGGGGTCGTCGTTGGTGGTTGCGACATAGACCGTTGCATCGCAATCGTTGACGATACCCCCATCTATCGAATCCCAGGTATCCACGTTGCCGCGGAAGCCTATCAGATCATTGGCAACATAATTTATAACCTGCACATCCACCTCGACCCGCCGGGTCTTTACCGTCCCCATATCTACGTAGTTATCGAATTCATACTCGCCTTCCAGATTCGCTTCCGGATCAGTCAGTCTCAGCACAGATCCTGCTACGCTCACATTCGTCTTGGTCCCAGTGAAGCCTGGCGCCTGCGTGCTGGTTGCGACAGCCGTAAATCCGGTGGTCATCCCTCGGTAGCAACAAACGGCGTCATGCTGGTGGAGTAGTTGCCGGTCGAGTCCTTGGCCTTCGCCATGTAGGTTCCGGTAATCAGAGCGACGATGCCCTGTATCGCGCCCTCAGGGAACTCTTCAAGGATGATCCCGTCCTCCCAAACAGCGCTGCTGGTCTTAGAAGAATGTCGGATAATGATTGAACTGTTTATCTGAACGTCGAGATCCGGAGAAAGCGCCCACGAGGCGAGGGCGTAGCCGTTGGAAGCGATGACGGAGAAGTTGCTCACCGCGGAGGGCGGAGCGCTCAGTCCTACAATGTTTACACGTACCTCACCGGTGTAATCCGAATCCACCCCTATCGAGTTGAATGCCTTCAGCCGAAAGTCGTAGAACCCCGGAGCCAGATCGATGAGCTCCGTTTCGAATCCCTTTATCCCGGTCCTGACAAGCCAGTTGGCCTGAGTCGCGGGCTTGTATTCGAGTTGATAGTTATCCGCAAAGCTGTCCGCCGATGCGCCCCATGAAACAATGGCTTTACTCTTTACCCCCGCGCTTCCGGTAGTCTGGTAAAGTTCTTCAGTGACGGAAGGATTGCCGGGAACCTGTACGGTAAATGGAGCTGCTATGGGACAGAATGCAACTCCCTGGAACGGAAAAAGCCGCATGATTAGCGGCTTTTACAAAACTGTCGGGATGGCGTGAGACTGCTTAGATCATGATGAAACTCTATTCGATATTCTGCACTTGCTCCCGCATCTGCTCTATCAATACTTTCAGTTCCATGGAGATTTTCGATACTTCCGCGTCCATCGATTTGGAACCTATGGTGTTGGCTTCGCGATTGAGCTCCTGCATCAGAAAATCCAGGCGCTTGCCGATAACGCCACCCTTGACCAGTACGCGTTCCACCTCGCCCAGATGGGTGGTGAGACGGCATAATTCTTCATCTATATCCACTTTGCTGGCAAACAACGACAATTCCTGCCGGATACGATCATCATCGAGGTTTACCAGGGCCTCACGCAAGCGCGACTTGATCCTCTCCTCGAAAGCCAGAAGCAATCCGGGGATGCGAGGCACTATTTCCGATGCCAAGGCGTGCATCCTGCTGACACGATGAAGCAGAATGCCTTTCAGCTTTTCCCCCTCCCGTGCACGGGATGCTGCAAACTCATCCACAGCTTGCCGCATCAAGTCCATGCAGGGGCCGGACAGATTTTCCGCGGGCGAGGTTTCCGGCCTGAGTATCCCCGGCCAGCGCAGGATGTCCGCAACCTCCAGCCCGCGCGCGTCAGGCAGGGTCACCCTTATAGCGCGATCCAGTTCGAGCAGGTTTTGTAATAAATTGGTATTAATCTGCTGCAATCCGCCCGTGTCCGCGATTCTTGAAAAACTGAGGCGGCATTCGACCTTTCCGCGATTCAACCGGGTGCAAAGAAATTCACGCATCCCTGCCTCCAGCAGACGCAATTCGTCAGGCAGGCGAAACTGGAGATCGAGATAGCGATTGTTGACGGAACGAAGTTCCAGATTCAAGGAACCGTAAGGCAGCTCTTTCGTGACCGCCGCATATCCGGTCATGCTATATATGGCAACCGAGTTGTCCACTGGCAAGTCCTTAATACGTTAGAATAGGAAACTGCTATCGAGCTGCTTTCAGGGGATTATGCCATAACGAATTTGTCCTCCGGCGCCAATCCCGCTTAATGCCGGTGCCGCCAGCCATTATTGCCGTTTGTCCACAACGCTCTTCCGAATGTTATCTCCCTGAAAATTTCCATGCCCATACGCCCCAGCAACCGCCAACCAGCTCAGCTTCGTCCTGTCAGGATCACCCGTCATTACACCAGACATGCCGAGGGTTCGGTACTGATCGAATGCGGAGACACCCGAATACTATGCACCGCCAGCCTGGATGAGAAAGTACCTGCGTTTCTTCGCGGGAAGGGCCAGGGCTGGCTAACTGCCGAATATGGAATGCTGCCGCGCTCAACCAATGAGCGGATGCAGCGCGAAGCCGCCAAAGGCAGGCAGTCCGGCCGAACCATGGAAATCCAGCGGCTGATCGGACGCTCGTTGCGTTCGGTGATGGATCTGGCAAAACTGGGGGAGCGCACCGTCCAGATCGATTGTGACGTGATCCAGGCTGATGGGGGTACCCGCACCGCGAGCATAACCGGCGCATTTGTCGCGCTTCACGACGCGGTGGAAAAACTGCTGAAACAGCAACTGATACGGGAAACACCCATACTCTCCCATGTCGCAGCCGTTTCAGTAGGAATATATGAAGGCGTGCCGGTGCTTGACCTCGACTACGAGGAAGACTCTCGCTGCGATACCGACATGAATGTCGTGATGACCGGCGATTCTGGCCTGGTTGAAATGCAGGGAACGGCGGAGGGAACTCCATTCAGGCGGAAAGAATTGAATGAGATGCTGGATCTGGCGCATGCCGGGATAGAAGAGTTGATCCGGATTCAAAAATCGGCGTTGCACGCGGGATGAAATTTGGATGAGAAAGCCGGCAGGGACAGGCATATCCTGATACGCAGATGCGGAAACTGGTCATAGCAAGTAATAACGCAGGCAAGCTGGGAGAAATCCGGCATTTGCTGGAACCCCTGGGTTTCGAGATATTTCCCCAGAGCGCGCTCGGGGTTAGCGAGCCGGAGGAACCTCATGTCACATTCGTCGAAAATGCGCTATTGAAGGCGCGGCACGCCAGCCTTTGCACCGGCTTGCCGGCCCTGGCTGACGATTCCGGTATTTGCGTGCCCCGGCTGAATGGCAAGCCGGGTATCCATTCCGCCCGCTACGCCGGCGAGCCAAAATCGGATGAATGCAACAACCGGAAGCTGGTGGAAACCCTTCTTGGTGAACCTGATCGGCGAGCTTATTATTACTGCGTAATGGTGCTGTTGCGGCATGCCGAGGACCCTCAGCCTATCATTGCCGATGGGACCTGGCATGGCGAGATCGTGCTGGAGCCGCGGGGCGAGGGAGGGTTCGGCTATGATCCCTATTTTTTTCTGCCCCAATTGAGCAGGACTGCCGCGGAGCTTTCCATGGAGCAAAAAAACCGGATAAGCCATCGTGGCCAGGCGCTGGCCCGATTGGTGGATAAAATCAGGGAAGAAGAAATTTAAGTGGGTTGCCGGTTATTGAATACGCTATCGCGCCGCGGGCAGGATGCGGCATTTCTTTCCCAGGCGCCAGCAGCCTCTTCGACTCGCGGTCACGGACGAGCAGGCCTTGCCCGGCGGACGGCGAGTCATTTCGAATAATCATGCAACCAAGCACCTCCCCTGTGCCCATGCCAGGGTCGCGCGCGCCGCGGCTTATGTCGCTGCCGCCTCTCAGCCTTTATATCCATATCCCCTGGTGCCTGAAAAAATGCCCTTATTGCGATTTCAATTCGCATGAGCTTCGCGATTCCAATTCTTTGCCGGAATCGGAGTATGTCACTGCCCTCATCCGAGATCTTGAAACGATGGTGCCTCAGGTCTGGGGCCGCAAGGTGATAAGCATCTTTTTCGGGGGAGGCACTCCCAGCCTGTTCAGCGCCCAATCCCTGGACACCATCCTCACTGCCGTTCGCGCCCTGCTGCCCCTGGAGCACTTCGCAGAGGTGACGCTGGAAGCCAACCCGGGAACGTTCGAGGCAAAAAAATTTGCGGACTTCCATGCCGCCGGAATCAATCGCCTGTCCGTGGGCATTCAAAGTTTCGATCCGAAGCACCTGCGATCGCTGGGTCGCGTACATGATGACTCGGAGGCTCGCCGCGCGGTCGAGATCGCCCGGGAGAATTTTTCCAATGTGAATCTCGATCTGATGTATGCGCTGCCGCATCAGACCCTGCAGGACGCGCGTCAGGATATCGAAACCGCCATCGCGTACGGAGTCTCGCATATTTCGGCGTACCACCTGACCGTGGAACCCCACACGCTGTTTCATCGCCACCCTCCGCCGCTGCCAGACGACGATCTATCCGCCCAGATGCAGATAATGGCCGAGCAAGCGCTTGGCGATGCCGGGTATGTAAATTATGAAACGTCAGCGTTCGCCAAGCTTGGCTTTGAATCGCGCCATAACATGAACTATTGGGAGTTCGGCGACTATCTGGGTATCGGCGCGGGAGCACATAGCAAAATCAGCTTCGCCGACAGAATAATTCGCCAGATCCGTTATAAACAGCCGCGCGAGTACCTCGCCAGGATGGCGCCAGATGTATCCGACGCTGATGCCGTCATGGAGCAGCACGAAGTCGGGCGAGAAGACCGGATATTCGAATTCATGATGAATGCCCTTCGCCTGACGGAAGGCTTCAGTACTCGAACGTTCCTGGAACGTACCGGCATTCCCGTAATGCGCATTCAGCATCAGCTCGATGAAGCTGAGCAGCGCGGGTTCATAACGCGTGACCGCATGCGGATCGCGCCCACGCTCGCCGGCCGGCGGTTCTTGAACGATTTATTGCAGATTTTCCTGCCCGATCCGGAAAAGGCGGCAGACCGCAGTTCTTGATCTGCTATCGTTTGCGAAACACAACATCCCATACCCCGTGCCCCAACCGCAGGCCCCGCAACTCGAATTTGGTCATGGGCCGATGTGCCGGGCGCGGCGCATAGTCTGCTGCGATATTGACGAGCTGCGGCTCGTCGCCGAAGACCTGCAGCATCTGGACCGCGTAATCTTCCCAGTCGGTGGCGGCATGAATATAGCCGCCACTTTGCACCCTCGTGGATAAAAGCCTGGCGAATTCCGGCTGTATCAGCCGGCGCTTGTGATGTCGCGCCTTGGGCCAGGGATCCGGGAAAAAAATATGTACCCCGCTCAGGCAACCGGATGGGAGGGATTTCTGCAGCACCTCTACGGCATCATGCTGAATGATGCGTATATTTGCCAGCCCGAACTCGTCGATCAACTTCAGCAAACCACCCACGCCCGGTGTGTGGACTTCGACAGCAAGATAGTCGTGTTGCGGATGCGCCTGGGCAATAAGGGCAGTAGTTTCGCCCATTCCAAATCCGATCTCCAGGAATCTGGGTGCCCGCCGGCGAAAAAGATCGTCGAGATCCAGTATACCGCCGGTAAATGGAATGCCATATTTAGGCATCAGGGAATCATGTGCGCGACGCTGGGCGCTGGAGATATGTCCCTGCCGGAGAACGAAGCTGCGAATCGGACGATGCTCTGCCATTATTCGGGCGAAGTGATCAATGTATCGGGAAAACCGGAAAGGCTGCGAAAAGGCCGGTGGGCTGGAAGGCGGGAAGTGAACTAGACTGATTTATCCTTGCTGGACGCTATTACCCCGCTCACGGGTGAGCTGGGGCTTGCGCTGTAGATTTTCTTTGGCATTCTTCCCGCCAGGTAAGCTTCGCGGCCCGCTTCGACCGCCTTTTTCATGGCGGACGCCATGAGCACCGGGTTCCGCGCGGCAGCGATAGCAGTGTTCATCAGGACGCCGTCGCAACCCAGCTCCATGGCAATGGCGGCATCTGAAGCAGTGCCGACACCTGCATCCACAATTACCGGAACGGCGGCATTTTCGATAATGATCTGAAGATTCCACGGATTGAGTATGCCCATGCCGGAGCCAATAAGGGAAGCCAGGGGCATAATCGCCACACAGCCGATCTCTTCCAGTTGCCTGGCCGCGATAGGATCGTCCGATGTGTATACCATGACCTGAAAATCCTCCCTTACCAGGATCTCCGCTGCTCTCAGCGTTTCAGTCATGTTGGGATAGAGCGTTTTTGGATCACCCAGAACTTCGAGCTTTACGAGGCTATGGCCATCCAGCAACTCGCGTGCAAGGCGCAGGGTACGAACCGCGTCTTCCAGCGTATAGCATCCGGCGGTGTTGGGCAGGAAGGTGTAGCTCGACAAAGGCAGCACATCGAGCAGGTTGGGCTCATCGGGATTCTGTCCGAGATTAGTGCGGCGTATCGCTACAGTAATGATTTCCGCGCCGCTGGCATCGACGGCTGCGCGCGTTTCGTCGAAATCCTTGTACTTCCCCGTACCGACGAGAAGACGCGAGGCATAAGATTTTCCCGCAATGACAAGATTATCCATGAACTCCTGTTGGCGTTTATTGCAGACTTGTTACGAGAGGAAGGAAAGAGAGTTATCCCCCGCCTACCGCGACTACAATTTCCAGCCGGTCTCCGTCCGCCAGCATTGGCTGATCGAATTTGCTGCGAGGCACGATCTCGCCATTGCGTTCCACGGCGATACGCTTGCCGTGCAGGCCCATATGCTCCAGCAATTGAGTGATATTCAAAATCTGGTGATCCGGCTTTGATGCCATGCCCGTTTCTTGTGGCAGGGGGATGCGCTGAGGTTGACCGTTGACGATAAGTTGTATCATTTTCGAAAATGAGAAAATGGATATTGCCATGCGCTCATGGCCCGGCTTCCTGTGCAATTATACGGGGCGGCGTCTGCATAGTCGATCATCCGGGGTTCATACATCAAACACGCGACAGCGAGCCTTCGCCAGCATGGCACATAATCATATTTGTACTGTTTCCCCTCCCATGGCCGCCAGCCTCGCTCCAGTGGGATCTCTATACCGGGAACCAGATGAAAGGAGATCCCGTAAGGATATGATTGCCGGGAAGTAGGTTCACGCGTTCCGTTGTATAATCTTCCCCGCCTTGCGGGTGTAGCTCAATGGCAGAGCAGAAGCTTCCCAAGCTTACGACGAGGGTTCGATTCCCTTCACCCGCTCCAGTTCAACAATTCAGGGACTTCCAAGGAAATCCAGGGAGCTTGTAAGTCCTTGTGGTGGATTGGCCGTGATCGCCATATCAGCGTTGCTTCAAATTACCGATGGCCTGGCCCCGATGAAGCATAGCGTATCGACAACGGGTTGGGTAATACGGGTGATATCCAGAAAATAAAGGACACCAGTCATCTTATGGGCGATTCCGCACCCAGCGGAAAGCTGGAGTCGACCCGCGGATCGTTCGCGGTCTGAATCTATAAGGAGCCACTCATGAATATTACCTACAACTTCAAGGGACAAGTTGCATTGGTTACCGGCGCAGCGTCAGGCATGGGATTCGCTACGGCAAGGGCTTTCGCTCACGCAGGGGCTGCTGTCACTTTGGCGGACATTAGCGAGGATGCCCTGCAGAAAGCCGTGGAAGAGATCAAGTCGCTGGGTGTCAATGCTATTGGCGTGCTCTGCGACGTATCCGACGAGGCCCAGGTAGCGGCAATGGTAGAACGCACGGTCGCTACTTTTGGCCGTCTTGACGCCGCTTTCAATAATGCCGGCATCCAGGTTCCTTCCTCGGAGGTGGCAGACCAATCTGCGGCGGATTATGATCGGGTGAACGGCGTCAACCTGCGCGGCGTCTGGGCATGCATGAAGCACGAACTCCAACAGATGCGAAAGCAAGGCAGCGGAGCGATCGTCAACTGCTCGTCGATCGGTGGGCTGGTCGGGCGAGCGCTGCTTGCGGCTTATCACGGCTCCAAGCATGGCGTGATTGGCTTGACGCGTAGCGCGGCGCTCGAATACGCCGCGCGCGGCATACGCGTCAATGCCGTTTGCCCCGGCACGATCGACACGCCGATGGTATCGAGGATGCTGGAAACAGGCATGCTTGCAATAGACGACCTCTTGCGTGATCTCCCCATGAAGCGCCTGGGGCGCGGCGAAGAAATCGCCGATGCGGTGCTCTGGCTGTGCAGCCCGGGCTCGACATTCGTGACTGGGCAAGCATTGGCCATCGATGGCGGCTTTACCGCGCAATGATGACTGGAGCATGATCCGCCGCGACAACTGGATTGTAAGCACCCGCTCCAATCGCCACCGTGCTTGGTGCATGCTGGGCACAGTGTATTTGCAGCATTCTTTTTAGACAGGTTGCCAGACAGCGTAGCGGGCCTCCTCTCATGCTCGCCTATCATGCCGAAGGTGCGCAACCAGGCGGGCACTCAGCTGCTGGCCACGGACAAGTCACCCGGCGCCTCGCCTTGATTCAGATTACGCGAACATAGGAATAGTACGGCTGATGTACCAGTTCACGAACCGCCCCTTGGATGGGGCATCCAGAAGGTCATCAAATACAGCGCCCGGCACATTTCTGTAGTCGTAAGTGTCTCCATCGATATAGCGCAGCCGCAACGTTCTGCTGCGCGCGTCGTAGCCGCCGGCCGCAATGCTGCTGGAATTGAACATGATCATCGGTATCTCGCGCGCACCCGACAATTAATCACCTATATGCTGTAAGCTAATCTTCGGGCAGCTTCGTTGCTATTTGCCCGGTAGTTGGTCGCCGTCTCCGAACTTTCTATCAAACCCTGTTTTTGACCCAAATATCTATCTGCGTGCAATTGACACGTATCCGCTAAAGAATGCCTGATAAGAATATGCCTGAGTTCGCTGCCAAACTGATAGATTGGCACGGACTCCATGGCCGCAAAAACCTGCCATGGCAGAATACGCGCGACCCCTACGCTATCTGGATTTCTGAAATCATGCTGCAGCAGACGCAGGTGTCGACAGTCATTCCTTATTACGCGCGGTTCCTGCAACGCTACCCGGATATCGGCGCACTGGCGGCCGCGTCTCTCGACGATGTGCTGGCGCAGTGGAGCGGTCTTGGTTATTACTCCCGTGGAAGGAATCTGCACAAGGCTGCGCGCCGGATCGTCGAAGATCACGGAGGGAAGTTTCCAGATAAAGCCGATGCTATACAGGGGCTTCCGGGCGTGGGACGTTCCACCGCCGCGGCCATTGCCGTATTTGCTTACGGAAAACGCCATGCGATACTCGATGGGAACGTCAAGCGCATCCTGGCGCGATACTTCGGGATGGACGGTTACCCCGGGGTGAAAACGAACGAGCGGCGCCTGTGGGAAAAGGCAGAGGAACTTCTGCCGGACCCGGGAGGCGCGGGAATGGGCAATCATATCGAGGTTTATACGCAGGCGTTGATGGATCTGGGCGCCACCGTCTGCACGCGCGCCCGGCCGAAGTGCGCGGTATGTCCCCTGCGGGAGGGTTGCCTGGCTTTCCGCGAATCCCGTGTACGGGAACTCCCCATGCGCAGACCGGGAAAGAGGCTTCCGGAAAGGAAAACTTCCTTGCTGATATTGATCAGGCAAGGAAAAATCCTGCTTGAAAAGCGCTTGCCTGCCGGAGTCTGGGCAAGCTTGTGGTGCTTTCCGGAAATGCCGGGTGACGAAGATACGCATGCGTATTGCAACCGCTGTTTCAATATGGAAGTCGGACTTCTACCACCCATGGACGAATTTCATCATACCTTCACTCACTTCAGGCTGAAAATCCGGCCCTTGCCGCTTCAGGTCGTCTCCCTCTCGCCAGAGATCGCGGAAGGGGATGCGGGAGTAAAATGGTTCACGCCGGATGAGGCACTCGGCGCCGCAATTCCTGCGCCGGTAAGAAAGCTGTTTGCAAGAATCGATGACTCCAGGACGGTATCCCGCGTGTTGTGGCACTCTTCGTACTCTTTGGAACATGCGAAATAGCGGTCAGTCATTTTATATTGGAACGGATGGAGCGGTTCGGCAAGGTAATGGATAACTGGCGGGAGTGGAGAAAGCAGCGCCGCGCCGAGTTGATGGCGCTGAGAGAAGCCGTGCCGGAGGATGACTATTATCGCTGGAACACTGCCATCACGGAATCGCTGAGATGCGGCTTTCCATGGCTACGAAGCGTTGCGGTAGGATTTTGCTGGCCCCATCGCGGAGAATATGATCCCCGTCCGATGATGGATTTTATCCTTCGGCATGGTGCTATCGCTGCGTTGCCGGAAGTGGCCGGGAAGCATGAACCATTGAAATTTCGCCAGTGGTGGGGCGACGCACCGATGAAAACGGGTGCTTATGGCATCCCTGTTCCCGATGCTACTCCCCTGGTTTCCGTGGGAGCAATGGTCATACCGATGGTCGGGTTCGATCAAAGGGGCTTCCGCCTGGGCTATGGGAGCGGTTATTTTGACCGTACGCTGGCTTCCAGCGTACCGCGGCCGGTGGCGATCGGCGTAGCATTCGAAATAGCACGGCTGGCGGACTTGCATCCACAGCCGCACGATATTCCAATGGACTTTGTCGTGACTGAAGCCGGCATATATCGGACCGCAGGAAACAGCCTTGCCCCGGTTTCCGCCGAGGAATGCGCCGCGGCGAATTACCGGAATTAGAAGCAGCCACCATCCCACCGGTACGGAATCAATCCTTTCCGATTCGGCTTGCCTGATTGTCCTCGCCCCACCGGGGTGCAAGGGAATGGCTTACCCCGAGATGATCCAGTATCCGCGCCACTATAAAATCGACTATATCCTGCACGGTTGCCGGCTGGTTATAAAATCCCGGGTTTGCCGGCAGGATCACCGCCCCATTACGCGCAAGCCGCAACATGTTTTCAAGGTGGATTGCGGAAAACGGCGTCTCGCGGGGGACCAGGATCAGCTTGCGGTTTTCCTTCAGCGTGACGTCCGCCGCGCGCTCTATCAATCTTTGGCTCAATCCGGCGGCAATGGCGGCAAGCGTACCCATGGTACAGGGGCAAACCACCATCGCATCCGGTGGATTAGAACCCGAGGCAACGGGAGCAAACCACTCCTCCCGCCCGAAAACCCGAAGCTGTCCTTCCGCAGCATTGAACCGCTCGCGAAACAGTTGTTCCGCCTCGCGGGGACGGGACGGCAGCGCCAGCTGCAATTCCTGGTGGGCGACAATCTGCGCCGCCTGCGAATAAAGCAGGTAAACGCGATGTCCGCCCGCCAGCAGCAGTTCCAGCAAACGCAGGCCATAAAGCATGCCTGATGCGCCGGTATAAGCCAATGTGATAGTTTTACGCGCCTCCATTCAACAAGCCGATCGCATAGTAGTCATTCCGTCACATCGTCATTAAAATTCCTGCTGGCGCTCTTTAAGGAAGAACTGTAGCCCGCTCGACTTGCAGCTATTGATTGAGCTCCCGATGGCGCACCAGCACCTGGTTACTCCCGCCGAAATGGCGCGCCAGGCGTTCCGCGAAATAGACCGAGCGGTGCCTTCCCCCGGTACAGCCAATAGCCACGGTCAGATAATTCCGGTTATCACGGATGAAGCACGGCAGCCAGTCGTCGACAAAGCGCCTGATGTCCCCGTACATTCGATTCGCATCGGGCACGGCATCGAGAAACTGGACTACAGCGTGGTCTTTTCCGGTGAGCGGCCGCAACGCGGCCTCATAATGGGGATTAGGCAGGCATCGGACATCGAATACCATGTCCGAATCCAGCGGAATGCCATGCTTGAAACCGAAAGACTGAAAAAAAAGCGTGAGGCACGCGTGATCGAGACCGACGAAATCCCTGACCCACGCCCGCAGAGTGCTCGGACTCAGGTCGCTGGTATCGATACGGTTGGCGAGATCGTGTATTTCGACCAGCATTTCCCGTTCCGCCTGTATGCATTCAGGCAAAGTTGAATGCGCGTCGCTGAGCGGATGGCGGCGGCGGGTTTCGGAAAACCGCTTTACCAGCGTCTCGGTTTTGGCCTCAAGGAATAGCAGATGCACATCCATACCCTGGTGTTTCAAATCAGCCAATTGCTGCGGCAACAACGGCAGTGTCTCGCGGCTGCGGGCATCGATGCTGACGGCCGTTCGCTGATGGCCGGACTCCTTCAAGTAAAGGGTAACCTCGCTCAGCAGGCTGGCGGGAAGATTGTCCACGCAATAATAGCCGCTATCCTCAAGAACGGTAAGCGCGATGCTTTTACCGGATCCTGCCAGGCCGCTGATGACAATCAATCGCATGCTATCGGCTCGGGGGTGAGGGGGGTTGCAACGAACGGTTCACGTTCTTGCCTTGCACGATCATGCAGCGAAGCTTCCCGCTTGCGCTGAACCCGCTCAGAGATTTTCTCTTTCCAGTGCTATTCCAGTTTCCCATTCTCCATCTCATCCTGATGCCGGGTAAGAAATTCCTGGGCGCTATCGATGCCTCGCAACTGCAGCACATAATTACGAACCGCGGCTTCCACCAACACGGCCAGATTGCGGCCGGCAGCTACGGGAATGATGACTTTACGGACATTGACATCGAGAATACTTTCGCTGACATCATTGATCGGTAATCGTTCCAGGGAGCTCAAATCAGCGCTGCTCGGTTTTTGAAGATGGACGATGAGCTTCATGTTCTTCTTGCGGCGCACTGCGGTCTCGCCAAAGATGGTGCGAATATTCAGCATGCCCAATCCACGCACCTCAAGGAAATCGCGCAGCATGGGCGGGCAACATCCTTCCAGGGTTTCCGGCGCGATCCGGTAGAGCTCGACCACATCGTCCGCCACCAGGCCGTGCCCGCGGCTCACCAGTTCAAGGGCCAATTCGCTTTTGCCTACGCCACTATCGCCGGTAATCATCACCCCCAATCCCAGTACGTCCAGCAGGACGCCATGCCGATTGGTGGAGGGGGCGAGGACGCGCCCCAAATAGGGGCGCAGCAGCCAGATTACTTCCAGGCTGGAAAGAGGGGAACAGAAAAGAGGAATGGCAGCCGAATTCGCCAGCGTCTCTATGGAAGCTGGCATGGCGGCTCCGCCGGTGATGATGAAACACCATAACCGGCTCCCAGCAAGGCGCTGCATGTGCTGTTCCAGAGAAGCGGGAGCAAGGCCGTTGAGATAATTGACTTCCGTATCACCCAATACCTGTATCCAGTTCGGATGAATGAAATTAAGATGTCCGATTACGCCCTGCGTGGATTTCGCGATATCCTCATCGTCGAGATACTTCTCTCCGCCGTCCTGGCCCGCAAGCCAGATCAATCCCAGCTTCTGCCGCTTATCCTCGAAGAACTGCGAAATTTTGATTTGCGACATTCAATATCCGTCAGGAAAAGCAATCCGGTTCAAGAAACGGGGCGAAGCGAACAGATAACAGCAATGGAGCATGCGTGCGATCCACGAATCAACGTATCTCCTCTGCTCGCCTGCCCGCAACAAGGATTATTCGGGCGTATTCACATCCTGGTTCTTCAGCGCACCGTTGCGATAACTCGCGTTCTTTTCCTTATGCTTCAGTATTTGCCGATCCAGCTTGTCCACCAGGCTATCGATGGAAGCATACATATCAGCGCCATCGGTTTCGACAAAAATATCCTTCCCGCGCACATGCACATTTGCCTCGGCCTTTTGCTTGAGCTTTTCCACCGAGAGAATCACGGTGACATCAATAACATGATCAAAATGACGGGTGATCTTGCTCAGCTTTGAAGTGACGTAGTCACGCATGGCCGGAGTTATTTCCACGTGATGACCGGTAAGGTTAAGATTCATTATGCCTCCTGGCTTGGATTAAAAAGATTTACGAAGATTGACGGGAGGAATCTGAATGGATTCCCGGTATTTTGCGACAGTCCTGCGGGCAACCACAATGCCCTGCTGCGCCAGAATTTCAGAGATCTTGGTATCGCTCAGCGGTTTTTTGGAATTCTCCGAACTGATCATCTGCTTGATCAGGGCTCTGATTGCCGTGGCGGAACACGCGCCGCCGGTATCCGTCCCCACATGGCTGCTGAAAAAATACTTCAATTCGAATATGCCGCGCGGCGTGTGCATGAATTTCTGCGTCGTCACACGCGATATTGTGGATTCATGCAGATCAAGAGAGTCCGCGATTTCCCGCAGCACCATGGGACGCATCGCCACTGCTCCGTGATCAAAGAATTGCCGCTGGCGCTCAACCACCGCTGCAGAAACCTTGAGGATAGTGGAGAAGCGCTGATGCACATTCTTGATCAGCCATTTCGCCTCGTGCAATTGCCCGGATAGCCTGCGGGCCGAGTCATCGTGGCTCCGTTTCAGGATATCAGCATAAAGCCGGTTGATCTTCAGCCGCGGCATGGCTTCCGGATTGAGGCTCGCTGTCCAGTTACCGCTGACCTTCGTGACAATCACGTCCGGGATGATGTAGCGCGCCACCGCAGAACTGAAGGCCGTGCCCGGCCGCGGATTCAGCCGGACGATCATCTGCTGGATGGAACGCAGGCACTCATCATCGCAATGCAGCAACTTCTTGATGGTGCAGAAATCCCTGGATGCCAGGCTTTCGAGATGTTTGTTCACCAGAAGCAGCGCCTGATCCCGATAGGGCGTGTCTTCCGGCAGAACACGCAGCTGCATGATCAGGCATTCCTTCAGGTTGCGGGCTCCTATACCGGGCGGATCCAGATGTTGCAGGTATTCGAGCGCGATGCGCAAGTCGTCGATGCCTATTCCGAGCTCTGGCGGCAGCAGGCCCGCGAGCTCTTCCAGATCCTGCACGAGGTATCCGTCGTCATTCAGGCTGTCGATCAGCAATCCGACTATTCTGCGATCTCGTTCCGGAATCTGGCTGAGACTGAGTTGCGAGAGAAGGTGTTCGCGCAAATTAGGCGGTTCCGCCGCCTGCTGCGGATACTCACGCTCCTCATCATCATCCCGGTAGTTGCGCGCGGCCCCTTCGTCGTTGAACCAGTCCTGCTCATCTGTCAGGCTATTCTTGGCTTCTGCATCAACGCCACCAGCAAGCATCTTTGCCTCGGCATCATCCTGGATTTCAGGTAATGCAGAGGAAAGCGACTCGGTCTGATCGTCGAGCGGCGAGCTCCGATATTCGGCGCTCTCCCCACCGGAAACATCCTCCAGCTCCAAAAGCGGATTTTCCTGGACTATCCGCTCGATTTCCTGGCCCAGCTCGACCGTCGAGAGTTGCAGCAACCGGATCGACTCTTGCAGCTGCGGAGTAAGCGTCAAGTGCTGCGTCAGCTTAAACTGGAGAGTAGGTTTCATAAGCATGGAAAAACAATGTTCTGACCAGATCCCTGCGAATCGACTTCTTTCAAAGCCGGAAATGTTCCCCCAGATATACTTTTCTCACATTTTCATTATAAATAATTTCATCAGGCCTGCCGCTTGCCAGTACCGTGCCGTCGCTGATGATGTATGCCCGGTCACAGATACCCAATGTTTCCCGAACGTTATGGTCGGTAATGAGCACCCCGATCTCCCGCTCCCTGAGGAACTGTATAATTTTCTGGATATCCAGGACCGCGATAGGATCGACACCCGCAAAAGGCTCATCCAGCAGAATGAAACGCGGACTGGTCGCCAGTGCCCGCGCAATTTCGACGCGTCGGCGCTCCCCTCCCGACAAGCTGATGCCAGGGTTGTTCCTTATATGGCTGATATGCAGATCATGCAGGAGCTCTTCAAGATGCTGCTGTATTTCATCGGCGGAATAACTCTTCAGTTCGAGCACTGCCCGTATATTATCGGCCACCGAAAGCCGCCGGAAAATCGATGCTTCCTGCGGCAGATAACTCAAGCCCAGGTGAGCGCGCTCGTGCATCGGCATCTGGCTTAAATCGCGCCCATCCAGAAAAATGCTGCCGCCATCCACCGGCACCAACCCTACAATCATGTAGAAGCACGTCGTCTTGCCTGCGCCATTAGGGCCGAGCAGGCCGACCACTTCGCCGCTCGTCACTGACAGGGACGCATCCCGCACAACAGTGCGGGATTTGTAGCGTTTCTTCAAACCATCAGCCCTGAGCTCGCTCATCTCTGCCTGAATCAATGCGGCCAGACTGATTTTATTGGTCTTCGGTGTTTGATTTCTGTTCCTTTCTTTTAGGTTGAATGACGGCCCTTACCCTCCCCTCCGATTGAACCGGGGTGCTTGCGCTTGCTTCGCCGCGACCATTTACCTGAAAGAATTCGCTGACCGCGTCGTAGGAAATATACTCCCCATGCACCTCGTCGTGGCCTCGCCTTAATCTCGCCTTCTTGAAAAGCTGCACCTTGTCAGCCTTGCCATCATATTCCATGCGCTCGCTCCAACCTTCGACATATTCGTCCATTCCATCGCGCTTCTGCCGAAAACTGGCAAGATTTCCAAATGCGGTAGCATATTGAAAACCATTGGCGTCTTCCTTGACGATCATCTTGTCAGCCCGGATGGTGAGCGTTCCCTGAACGAGAACGACGTTTCCCATGAAAGTCGCAAGCTTGTTGGCATCCTGCACCGTGGCCTTATCGGCTTCGAGATGTACTGGCTTGTCGCGGTCGGCTCTTTCCGCCCAGGCGATCCCCATGGATGAGATCAAAAACCATGATATCAATATGGATATTATAGCCGGCATCATGTGATTCCAATAGCGAATCTAGCGCCCTTGCTTCTGCACGACTTTTACCTGAGACAACAGCTGGGTAGTCTGCGTGCGGTTGTTCATTTCCATTCCAACCGCATTAATCACGGCATTCTTCTCCGTTATGACTACCGGCTTATCGGTTTTTGCAATATCCTTCTCCGGAACAAGATGCAGCAGGCTGGTGGTCATGGTAGTCTCTCCCCGACCCTTGCCCCCATTTCGCAGCACCATCACATTGCCCGTCAGGTAAACGTCCTCACCCTTGCTGGACATCTTCGCATGGTCCGCATTTATCTGTATCGCCGGCTTGTCGGATGCAACATCAATGAAACGGGGGTTTTCCATGCTTATGCTATTATCATCCGGAAAATGCATCATGCTTTTTGCAAAGAGCTGGTGGCGCACCAGGCCATCAGCGCTCATACGGATGATCGAGAGGTCTTCGATCATGTAATCGGGCAGATGTGTGCCGTCATTTTGCGATGAAGAAGGCGGCCTTGCGGACTCACTCAGCCAGAAAGGCAATGCCAGCAGAGAAGCAAGCAAAATGAGGGGAAAACGCGAAAACAACCGGCCTTTCACCTGAGATACGTCTCCAGATGAGCCTCCAGCGTATTTTGTGCCTGCATTATTATTTCGCAAACCTCGCGCACTGCTCCACGTCCGCCCTCAGAGCGGGTAATATAATGCGCATGCTTTTTTACCAGCGGGGGCGCGGCAGGAACGGTAATGGCAAGGCCGCAGCGTAGCAGGACCGGCAAATCGATCAAGTCGTCACCCATGTATGCGCAAGCCGCGCCATCCAGATGGAGCTTTTCCAATAATGCTTCAAACGCCGGGAGTTTTTGTTTTGCTCCTTGATACACCAGGGTAACCCCCCAATCCTTGGCTTTCAAATCCACGCAGGTAGATTGCCGGCCGGTAAGAATAGCGATGCCTATTCCGGTCGATTTGAGCATCTTTATGCCATGGCCATCCTGGCTATTGAATGCCTTGATCTCTTCTCCGGTGTCCGTAAGATAAAGGCTTCCGTCCGTCAGGACGCCATCGACATCAAATATGATTGCCCGGATATTCCTGGCTTTTTCCAGTATATGTTGCATGTGATTTACAACGGTTGCGCCCATCAATTTGGCAGATTGAGAAACAAGCCGCCGCAAAAAAATCCGCATATCCCGCACAAGGCTTCTTATTTCGGCAGTTGTCCTTTGCGCCTCATTTCCATGAATGACAGGGAAATTGCAATACACCCGGAGAGCCTTTATCCAAGGCGAGAACGCCCAATACATCCAGCTCGTCCGATGCGTTCAAATCGAAAGCCCGGGCATCGGCGCTTTCGGATATCCCGGTACAAAACGTTTCAGAGGAATATGCTCCGGCTTACGCCAACTTTCCGCCAACGATGCGGAATGGCTGCAAGATGACACAAGTGCGGACGAAAATCGAGAAATTATAACAGAAATAGTGCCTTGATTATATTGGGAAGGGGCTGGAATAGCGTAGCCAGTTCACGGAGCTTCATCAGCGCCAATAAATTCCGTTATCGCAGAGATACGAAAATTACCAAAGGAAGTACTATGAAATTTGTTCGGCACTTCCTTAGGGAAGCGCTGAATAAATCTCCGCTAGCGCGGCGGTAGCTTTGCGCTCCTTGGCATCGTAGCCCCAGCTACGACCTGCGTCGCGCGCCTTATGATCATCCCGATTTTACCAGCAACGCGCTCAGCGAGAATTTGTTCAGCGCTTCCCTAAGATGAAAATGAATCAATTCTTGGGCAGCGGAAAAACCACTGACTCGACTACGCCACTGAGTTCCTCCACCACTACCTCCCTGTGTCCCGCCGCTATTTGCCTGAGCCGCGAGATAACTTCCTGCACCAGCACTTCGGGAGCCGATGCACCGGCCGTGATGCCTATCCGGTTTTTATCTTCAAGCCATTTTTCCTGCAATTGCTCCGCACGGTCTATCATGTACGCATCTACCCCGGCATTTCTCGCGACTTCACATAAGCGGTTGGAGTTGGAACTGTTCGGCGAACCGACAACGATCACCAGATCGCACTGCTTCACCATCATTTTGACCGCATCCTGACGATTCTGCGTGGCATAGCATATATCGTCCTTCTTGGGGCCGGTAATCTTGGGGAAACGCCTCTTCAATGCCTTGATTACACGGGTGGCATCATCCACCGAAAGCGTGGTCTGGGTAACATACGCCAGATGCGTGGGGTCCTCTACCTGCAGGCTGTCCACATCCTCTTCTGTTTCCACCAGATACATCTGCGGACCATCCCCTTCGGCCTGGCCCATGGTCCCTTCCACCTCGGGATGGCCCTGGTGGCCGATCATGATGATTTCTCTTCCCTGCTCGCGCATTTTCGCGACTTCAATATGAACTTTCGTCACCAACGGACAAGTCGCATCAAAAACCTTGAACTGTTGCGCCTCGGCTTCCCGCCTCACCTCATGCGAAACTCCATGGGCGCTGAATATCAGAATGCTGCCCACCGGAACTTCATCAAGGTTTTCGACAAATACCGCGCCCTTCTTCTCAAGATTTTCCACCACGAAACGGTTGTGCACCACTTCATGGCGGACGTAAATGGGAGCGCCATGCATTGCCAATGCCCGCTCGACGATTTCAATGGCGCGATCAACCCCGGCACAGAAGCCTCTGGGGTTTGCAAGCAACACTTTCATCATTGGCCGTTCTCCATAAGAACCACGTTCATTGGTCATGTTTGCTACACTGATGTCGCTAACGGTCATGGCTGTTCGCATCCCTTGTGCATGAGTATGGATAGGTGTATGGACGGATAATATAGGTAACCCCGTTATTTTAAAGCATTCATGTATTTCCTCAAGACGCTTTTTTTGCATCCGCCGGAAACTCCAGTTCCATTACATCGGATCAATCCCGCTCCGGGTGGCGAAACGCACTTTGTCCAGTTCCTCGCAAACCTTGCGTGCCGCCTGCAGTATGCGCGGCGTCTGGCGGTGTATGAGATCGGGGTGTATGAAAATCACATCGCTGCCCTCCATTGCGCTCCCGCGAATCCACCCATCCAATCGAATTTCCCGTCCGTCAAATCGGGGCGAGATGCTGCTCACGATTGCCCGCGGACGAACTTCGAGCAGGTTCTCCATGCCTATTACGGGCGTTAATGCCGGCGCGGAGGCAAACATGTTGACGCCTCCGCAAATGCTTATGATATCGCTGATGATATGATTCCCGTTTACTGTCATGAGCGGATGGCGCCAGATCAACTGAACCATCCTGACCTTTTCCCGGCCTGCATAGCTGTCCCGGATGGTCCGCAATTCATTTTCATAAGCACGCGCGGCTGATTCTGCCTGCGTCGACGTTCCCGCCCACTGCCCTATCAGCCGCAACAACCGCGGCACGTCTTCCAGTCTGCTCGCTTCGGTAGCCGCCACGTTCATCCCCAACCTTTCCAGCCTTCGGATATCCACAGCCGCGCTACCGCTGCGCCAGGCGATCACAAGATCGGGCTCGAGCGCAACAATTCTTTCGAGATCCAGGCTGGACGCATCCCCGATGCGGGGAATCGATTTAACGGCATCGGGATAATCACTATAAAGGTCCGCGCCGACCAGCTTATCGCCGGCGCCAGCGGCGTATACCAGTTCAGTGATACTGGGCGAGAGCGAGATGATGCGGCGGGAGAAATGGCTCAGGCGTACATGATGGCCACGGTCATCAGTCAGGCTGGGTGGCGGCGTCTCCTCGACACCCTGCCTGGCCCCGGCCGCACCGCTGGTCCAAGCCCATAATAAAGCCGGAATGACGCAAAAGCTTCCTAGTTTGCCAAGCCACATGCGTGCTGGAATGCCACGTCAAAGAGGCTATGACCTTGCTCAAGTCGGGAAATTTCCTCTCCCTCTTAAAATATTCCGGGATTCGAATGAATGTGGCGGGAATCGGGGAAATACGATGGACGCCAACGAAGATTTATTCAGCGCTTCCTTAAATATCCTGGTAGCGCTTCGCCAGTGCAACACGCTGCTCGTAAGCCTCCCGGGCAATGCGCACATCTTCCAGAAACAGGGGAAGCTCCTTGAGCAGAAGGGCTTGCGGACCATCGACGAGCGCTTTGTTCGGAACCGGATGAAAATCCACCAGCACCATGTTTGCGCCAGCTATCACTCCCTGGACCGTTGCATGCATGATATCGGGAATTCCATCGGGCGATGATGCACGCAGCCCGACAGAATGGGAAGGATCCACGCAAACCGGCATGCGGGTCAGCCTTTTGACTACGGGTACGTGGGCAAAATCGACAAAATTGCGGTGAGGATCTCCCATGTTGGTCTTCATGCCGCGAAGGCCGAAAACGACTTTCCGGTTTCCTTCCGAAGCCAGGTATTCGGCAGCGTTGAGCGACTCATCGAGCGTTATTCCGAAGCCCCGCTTGATAAGCACCGGAAAATCCTGCTGGCGCCCAACGATTTTCAGCAACTCGAAGTTCTGCGTGTTGCGCGTGCCGATCTGCAGCATGACGCCTGTGGCGTTGCCTGTCCGGTACAGCGCGTCGCAGATCTCTTCGACGTGGGATTCATGGGTGATCTCCATGGCAATCACCTTGATGCCATATTTGCCGGCCAGCTCGAATACATAAGGCAGGCAGGCCTTGCCATGCCCCTGGAAGGAATAGGGGCTGGTGCGGGGCTTGTAGGCTCCCATGCGCGTGCATACCTGGCCATTGTCACGCAATGCCTGCATCATCAATTCGACATGCTCGAGTGTATCCACCGCGCACAAGCCGGCGAAAACGTTGAGCGTATCCTGTCCGAACCGTACTCCGTTGTAGTCGAAATGCGTAGGCCGGTGGTCGTCCTTGTGGCGGCCGAGGACGCGATATTCTTCCGAAATCCGGACCACCTGCTCGACACAAGGCAGGCTCTGCATGTCTTCGACCGGCAACGCCTTGGTGTTGCCGATCAAATACACTTCGGTGAGCGTCTGCTCGCTGCCAACTTCAGTATGAACACGAGTTGATATTCCGGGCAGATTGGCGAGATGCACCAGCAACTGCTTATATTCTGGGCTGTCCGCCCGCGTATCCGGGTTAAGTACAAGAATCATGAAGTAGTGTGGGCGTGGGACAACGGGACGCGCTGCAGGCGCGCGGGAACTGGGGAATTCTACCCGAAAAACCAAGTCCTTGCCATTCGAACGAATATCGCGTTTAATGACTCCGGGGAAGGGATGCGCGAAAGGCGACAACCAGCGAGGATTTGTTCAGCTTCCCTAACTCATGGCGCATGCAGCATTCGTCGCTCGCCGCTTCGTGCGGGGTCAGGTCGAAAACGGGCATCGACATGCCTGCTTCCTGCCAAGTTGCTGTAAAGCGAAAGAGTGAGGCTAACCGCGCAAATAAAAAGATAAGTCACATTCTGCCCGTGCCTTCCATGACTGCTCAAATCCCAGAATGCGGAAGCCAGGATCATGCCGCCCCGCCTCCCGCAATTTTATTGATGGGTCCGACCGCAAGCGGGAAAAGCAGGATTGCTCTGGACATAGCCAAATATTTCCCGGTGGAAATCATCAGCGTCGATTCGGCACAGGTTTATCGGCATATGGATGTCGGTACCGCGAAACCCAGCCAGGAAGCCAGGGCGTCGGTGCCGCACCATCTCGTCGACCTGATCGAACCGCATCAACGGTACTCTGCGGCACAATTTCTGCATGATGCCCTGGCGGCTCTGCGCGAAATTACGGAACGGGGAAACATCCCGCTGCTGGTTGGCGGGACCATGCTCTACTTCCGGACGCTGATCGAAGGTCTTTCGGAGCTGCCCGCCGCGGACGGCATCGTGCGGACGATGATCGAAGACAGAGCCAAGACGCGTGGGTGGCCTGAAATTCATGCAGATTTGTTGCAATTCGATCCGGTCAGCGCCGCGCGGATCAAGCCAACCGATAGCCAGCGAATCCAGCGTGCTCTTGAAGTATATTATCTGACTGGCAAGCCGATGTCGGAAATTTTCAAGAAGTCTCGCGCTTCCGGTATTCCTTATCGCCCCATTTCCATTGCGCTGGTTCCTGGCGATCGCGGCGTTTTGCATCAGCGCATCGCGCAGCGCTTCGAAGACATGCTCGAACTCGGATTGATTGATGAAGTTCGGGCAATCCGTGATAAATTTCGCATTACCGGCGAAAGCCCGTCGATGCGTTGCGTCGGTTACCGCCAGATCTGGATGCATCTGGAAAAAAAAATGGATATCGCGGAAACGCGGCAAAAAGCACTGGCTGCCACCCGACAATTGGCAAAACGGCAATTGACCTGGTTGCGCTCGATGCGGCATGTGCAGGAGTTCGATTGCCTCGCGGAAGATCTTCCGGACCAGGTGCGAAGGCATCTCATGGAAGCAGGCTTGCAATCGCCGGGGACACCGAAAGTTTCATGATCGCAGTGATATATTTTTTCAATGGCTGGTTTATTAAGGAAGCGCTGAACAAATCCTCACTGAGCGCGTTGCTGGTAAAATCGGGATGATCATAAGGCGCGCGACGCAGGTCGTAGCCGGGACTACGATGCCAGGGAATGCAACGCAGCGGTCCTCAAGCGGGGATCGGGCGGCGGCGGGGGGATGCCAGACCGCGCCAAAGTATACATGGGCGCCTATTAGGCCGATTTTGTGCAGCCTGCATGGAACCATGAGGATTTGTTCAGAGGTTTTTTAAGGAATCTCTGAACAGGGAAAAGGAAAGAACATGAAAGGCAGAAACAGATTAGTTATCGCCGCCATGGCGCTTGCGGTATTTGCAGGCGCAATCTCCATACCCGGCTGTACCCGGCATGAGGACAAGGTGCATGAATCCTGGGTCACCCCTCCCGAGAAAGAAGCGGTGGATGATGCTACGCTGGTCAGCGCCCTGCGGGAAGCCTTGCGGTCTGACCCGGATGTCAAAAATCTGGATGTGAGGGTTGAAGCTCATAACGGCGAAGTAATGCTCAGCGGCATTGCAGACGATCAGACGCAAATCGACCGCGTAGCCATGCTCGCATGGATGATGGAAGGTATCAAGAAAGTGGATAACAAAATGGGGTTGCGCAATGGGGCCACTGCGCAGAATTGAACTGCTGGACAGGCCGTGGCAGCTGATGCCGTCACCACTCAATTTTTCGGGAAAATCAACTTGATTACGTCACTACTCCTCACGCTGGGCATAATCCTCGGCGTTATTCTTTTCGTTCCCTCGATACGGCGCCGTCTCATTTCGGATCGGGTGCTGAAGATTTTCCGCCACAAGCTGCCGCAGCTTTCGCAGACCGAGCAGGAGGCGCTCGATGCCGGAACGGTATGGTGGGAAGGAGATCTGTTCAGCGGCAAACCGAACTGGCATAAGCTGCTGTCATTCCCCAAGCCGACCCTGAGCCAGGAAGAAATGGATTTTCTCGCGGGACCCGTCGAGCAATTGTGCGGAATGCTGGATGAATGGCACATCACCCGGGAATTGCATGATCTGCCGCCAGACGTATGGCAGTTCATCAGGGACAACGGCTTCTTCGGCATGATCATCCCCAAGCATTATGGCGGACTGGGGTTTTCGGCGCTGGCGCATTCCGAGGTGGTGATGAAGATCAGTTCGCGAAGCGGCACCGCCGCCGTGTCGGTAATGGTGCCTAACTCGCTGGGTCCGGCGGAACTGCTATTGCAGTATGGCACCGAAGAGCAGAGAAACCGCTATCTCCCACGCCTGGCCAAAGGACTCGAAGTGCCGTGTTTCGCCCTTACCGGTCCGGACGCAGGATCGGATGCAGGCGCGATCCCGGATTCGGGGATTATCTGCTACGGCGAATTCAATGGGGAGAAAGAGGTGCTGGGCATGAAGGTGACCTGGGAGAAACGCTATATCACCCTGGGACCGGTAGCAACGCTTCTTGGCCTCGCCTTCAAACTGTACGACCCCGACAGGCTGTTGGGTGGCGAAAAGGATCTGGGCATTACCCTCGCACTGATTCCCACGAATACGCCGGGCGTCAATATCGGCCGCCGGCATTTCCCGCTGGATGCCGCTTTTCAGAATGGTCCCACCTCGGGGACAGATGTATTCATTCCAATGGAATGGATAATCGGGGGACGCGATGGAGTAGGCCGAGGCTGGCGCATGCTGATGAACTGCCTCGTGGCAGGACGGTCCATCTCCCTGCCGGCCACCAGTACGGGCGGCGCCAAGCTGGCTGCGCGCACCAGTGGGGCTTATGGGAGGGTTCGAGCGCAATTCAAGATGCCCATCGGCCGTTTCGAAGGCGTCGAAGAAGCGCTGGCCCGGATTGGCGGCAATACCTATATGATGGATGCGGCCCGGGTCATGACAGCCGGAGCGGTGGACCTCGACGAGAAACCCTCCGTGATCTCCGCGATCGTCAAATATCATCTGACGGAACGAGGACGGCAGGCCATCAACGATGCGATGGATATCCATGGCGGCAAAGGCATCTGCCTGGGTCCGCGCAATTACCTCGGACGCTACTATCAGCAAATTCCGGTCAGCATCACCGTGGAAGGCGCCAATATCCTAACCCGCAACATGATCATTTTTGGCCAGGGAGCGATACGTTGCCATCCCTACGCCCTGGCGGAAATCAAGGCGGCGAGCGACAGCAACGCCGTGCGGGGCTCCATCGAGTTCGACCGCGCGCTGAGGGGGCACGCGGTTTTCAGTCTCGGCAATGGAATGCGCGCGCTGCTGCATGGAATAACAGGCTCATCGCTTGCCAAAGCTCCGGGCAGCACAGACCCCGAACTGCAACCCTATTACAGCCATCTGACGCGTTTTTCCGCTGCTTTTGCCCTGCTCGCGGATGTTTCCCTCCTTGTCCTCGGCGGCAATCTCAAGCGCAAGGAAAGATTGTCCGCTCGCCTGGGCGATATCCTCAGCATGCTTTATCTATCCTCCGCAGTGCTGAAGCGCTTCCAGGATGATGGCGCTCCCGCGGCCGACAAGCCATTATTGCACTGGTCGCTGCAGGATGCGCTTTATCGGATGCAGCAAGCGTTCGACGGCGTGCTGGATAATTTTCCCGTCGGACCCGTTGCAAAACGATCCTTGCGGTTTATCGTGTTCCCCCTGGGGAAGCCGTTTTCGCCGCCATCGGACGAGCTGAGTCATCAGATAGCCAAATTGATGATCTCTCCAGGCGAAGCCCGCGATCGCCTCACTGCCGGCATTTATCTGCCGGCATCGGATAACGAGCCACTGAGCGTGCTGGAACAGGCGTTGCAATGCGACGTCGTGTGCGAGGCGGTCGAGGCCAAGCTGCGGGCAGCGGTCAAAACGGGTCAAATTCCCGCGCAGGGCGAAGATAAGATTGCCTACGCGCTCAAGCAGAGAGTCATCACCCAGGTAGAGCTGGAGTTGATGAGCAGGATGAAATCGCTACGCCGCCGCGTCATCATGGTAGATGACTTTTCACCGGATTTTACCGAGGTTTCTATCCATCCGGAGGACATCCTCGACATCGCGCCTTTATCCCAACCCGACATACCTGCTGAAACAGGTGCCGATACCATACAGCCTATGGAAAACAGTTAAGAAAAACGCTTGCCCACAAGTTCCCGATTCAACCTCAATCCCTGGTTCAAAACTAGAAAAGAGCGGTCAACCACCGGATTCAGGTTCGATAGACTCCGACAAAAGCACGAAAGCGAACAGGACATGCAAAACACGCGGCAGGAGCCAGCGGACCTCATCCCCGTCGAGATAGCCGGGACTCTGGATGGTCTGCTCAGCGAACGTGTGCGCCGGTCGCCACAGGCAACCGCTTACCGGGACTACGACCGCGTTGGCGGCAAATGGCGCAATCTCACCTGGGCACAGATGGATGAAGGCATTCAGCGCTGGCAAACGGCCCTTGCCAGGGAAAATCTGGCCCAAGGCGATCGAGTAGCGATAATGCTGCGAAATTGCCCTGAATGGGTCATGTTCGAGCAGGCTGCGCTAAGGCTGGGGTTGGTGGTCGTTCCTCTATATACCGCCGACCGTCCTGAAAATGCTGCCTACATCCTGCGCAATGCCGGAGTCCGGATATTGTTGCTGGAGGAGCTGGCGCAATGGCAGACATTTTGCGATGTGCATGATCAACTCACGGAGTTGATGCGCGTAGTGACTGTACAAGCCAGTATCGAAAAATGCGACGACGGCCGTGTGAGCGCGCTGCATGACTGGCTGCCGGAAAAAGCGGAAGAGCAGCAGCCCTTTACTCGCGACCCCCATCAGATGGCCACCATCATCTATACATCCGGAACTTCCGGCCGGCCCAAAGGCGTGATGCTGAGCCATTACAACATCCTTACCAACGCGCACGGCAGTTCGCTCGTTGTGCCTCTCTCCCGCGATGATCTTTTTCTCTCTTTCCTGCCTCTGTCCCATACTTTCGAACGAACCGCCGGTTATTATGTTCCCATGATGTGCGGAGCGACTGTCGCCTATGCCCGTTCCATCCAGCAATTGCAGGAAGACCTGCTAATTGTCCGCCCTACGATCCTGGTTTCGGTACCCAGGATCTATGAGCGGGTTTATTCGGGAATCCGCGCCAAGCTAGCCGAAGGCCCGGCGTTGAACCGCAAGCTGTTCAAGCTTGCAGTGGATATTGGCTACAGCCGGTTCGAACACCAGCAGGGCAGAAGTCCCGGGAAGATTTCGCATCTGCTATGGCCTATATTGGAAAATCTGGTGGCAAAGAAAGTCATGAGTAGATTGGGGGGGCGGCTCCGCGGAGCGATGAGTGGCGGCGCGGCGTTGCCGGCGGAAGCGGCGCGGGTGTTTATCGGATTGGGGTTGCCCGTTCTCCAGGGCTACGGCATGACCGAGAGCAGCCCGGTCGTCTGCTCCAATACCTTCGAAGACAACGTTCCTTCGAGCGTGGGACGGCCGATTGCAGGAGTGGAAGTGAAGCTCGGCGAGAACGACGCCTTGTTGATTCGCGGTCCCAACGTGATGCTGGGTTATTGGAATGATTCCGAGGCAACCCGGGCAGTATTGAGCCCGGACGGCTGGCTCAACTCGGGGGATATTGCACGCATTGACGAGGGGCGGATAACCATCACAGGACGGCTGAAGGAAATCATCGTCATGTCCACAGGGGAGAAGGTTCCTCCGGCAGACATGGAGGCGGCGATTTTGCGCGATGCTTTATTCGAGCAGGCAATGCTGATCGGCGAGGGACGTTCCTATCTGAGCGTCCTGGTGGTCCTCAATCCCAGCCAGTGGGAAACGCTGGCTGCGCAGCATAACCTCGATCGGAACTGGCATCACCTGCGGGAAGATCCGAGGCTGGAAGAAATCCTGCTGGCAAGGATAGTAGCGCAGATACGCGAATTTCCGGGTTATGCAAAAATATATCGCGTGGCGCTGGCAACGGAACCCTGGACCATCGAGAACGGTCTGCTGACACCCACCTTGAAACTGCGCCGGGGACAAGTGCTGGAACGTTACAAGACGGAAGCGGCACGGCTTTACGAGGGACATTGACCCTCCCGCAACCACAGCCAGCACAGCCAGCATCGCGGAAGAACAGCAGGAAAGGCAAGCTTGTTCCCGGAGCACACCGGATTGCCGCGGCGCTGCCTTTGCAACCCATCATGGAGGTAAGATGAACGCTGGAGCGCAACCCCCCATGTCGTTGCCCGACGCGGACCCCATATTGCGCCTGGTGCCCATGCCCATGGATACCAATCATGCCGGCGATGTATTCGGGGGGTGGATCATGGCGCAGGTAGACATCGCCGGCAGCATTCCCGCGATACGCCGCGCACGCGGACGGGTAGCCACCGTGGCGGTGAATTCCTTTGTTTTCAAGCAGCCGGTCTACGTTGGCGACCTGGTGAGCTTTTACGCAGCCATCACCAAGGTTGGCCGCACCTCCATCACCGTGGATGTCTCCGTCTATGCCCAGCGTGGCTTGCGGCAGGGAAACGAGGAAATATGTCACAGGGTAACCGAGGCGGTGCTCACTTACGTGGCGGTGGACGATAACCGCAGACCGCGAGTGGTTCCGGCAGAATAGCGAACACGGTCAATTGGACGCAACGACCGATTGGATTGGATTGGAGGGAGGATGATTGAACACTACTGAAATCGTCGTGCGCAAAGCGGCCGTTCTAGGTGCGGGGGTGATGGGCGCGCAGATAGCGGCGCACCTGGTCAATGCCAATGTCGAAACGCTTCTGTTCGAGCTTCCCGCAGAACAGGGAGACCCCAATGCGAATGTTATCAAGGCAGTGGAGGTGCTCAAAAAATACGAGCCCTCGCCTCTGGCGATAGCGGCAAAGGCAGGCGCCATACAACCCGCCAATTACGGACAGCACCTCTCGCTGCTTGGTGATTGCGACATCGTGATTGAAGCCATTGCCGAGCGCATGGAATGGAAAAAGGATCTATACAAAAAAGTGGCGCCGCATTTGGGAGAGCAAGCCATCTTTGCCACGAACACTTCGGGACTCTCGATCAATGAACTGGCGCAGGCGCTTCCAGATGCTTTGCGGCATCGTTTTTGCGGTATCCATTTTTTCAATCCACCACGCTACATGCATTTGGCGGAGTTGATCGCATGCGAGGAAAGCGATCCGGCAATGCTCGACAACGTGGAAAAATTCCTGGTGACCGCTCTGGGAAAGGGCGTAGTGCGGGCCAAGGATACGCCTAATTTCATTGCCAACCGGATAGGCATATTTTCCACGCTCGCGACCATACACCATGCGGAAAAATTCGGGCTGGGCTTCGACACGGTGGATGCCTTGACCGGAGCGATCATAGGCCGCCCAAAGAGCGCGACGTTTCGCACCGCCGATGTGGTCGGGCTGGATATTCTTGCGCACGTCATCGATACCATGCGCGACATGCTGCCGGATGATCCCTGGCATGGCTATTTTGCGGTGCCCGGCTGGCTACAGGCCTTGATAGATAGAGGGGCGCTAGGCCAGAAGACAAAGCAGGGGATTTACCGGAAAGACGGAAGGGACATCCGGGTACTGGAGCGCGCAACCGGCAATTACGTTCCTTCGTCGGATGCAATCGACGAAAACATCAAGGCGTTGCTGAAGCGCGGAGATTTTGCCTCGAAACTGGGAGAACTGCGCGCGAACCGGCATCCCCAGGCCCAATTCCTGTGGGCAATATTCCGCGATTTGTTCCAGTATTGCGCATTCCATCTTGCCGCCATGGCGGATAACGCGCGCGAACTGGATCTGGCCATGCGCTGGGGCTTTGGGTGGAGTCAAGGGCCATTCGAACTGTGGCAGGCAGGAGGATGGAACCGGATTGCGGACTGGCTGGATGAAGACATCGCTGCCGGAACGAGCATGAGTTCCACTCCGCTGCCCATATGGGTGAAGGAATTGGGCCAGACCGGAAATCCTGCTGTGAATGCCGAAATTCAGGGGGTGCACAGATCGCATGGTTCTTTTGCCCCTTCCGCCAATGTCTTCCGCGGGAGATCGATTCTGCCCGTATATCGCCGCCAATTGTTCCCCGACCGCCTTTTGGCCGAGGAGACGCAGTATGGCAAAACGATATTCGAGACGGACGCAGTACGGATGTGGCATATGGCGGGAGAAATCACGCAGGAGGGCTCCGTGGATGACGGCATTGCCATTCTCAGCTTCAAGAGCAAGATGCATACGATAGGAAGCGATGTGCTGGAAGGAATCCAGCAGGCAATAGACGAAGCGGAGCGGAACTGGCGCGCCCTCATCATCTGGCAGACGGAGCCGCCTTTTTCCGCCGGCGCCAATCTGCAAAAGGCTACCGAGCGGCTGAAGAGCGGCGAACCCCCTTCCGCCTTCAGCATGTTTGCACGCAAACTGAGAAGATCGGCGCAGTCGGCCGTGCTCAAGGCTGCCCGCAGCCTCAATCTTGCTGATGCGCTGATGGCGGGAAAACTGGCGGAAGTCGAGGCAATGGTGGCGCAGTTCCAGCAGACATCGCTGGATCTGCGGTATTCGATGATTCCTACGGTTGCCGCAGTGGATGGGCTGGCATTGGGTGGCGGCTGTGAATTCGTGATGCATTGCGACCGCGCCGTGGCAACGATAGAGAGCTATATCGGCCTGGTTGAAGCCGGGGTGGGGCTGCTGCCTGCCGGTGGCGGCTGCAAGGAATTGGCCTTGAGGGCCTCGCAGGAAGCAAAAGAGGGAGACCCATTTCCGTTGCTTAAAAACTATTTTCAAAACGTCGCGACCGCGAAGCTGGCGAAAAGCGCCGAGCAGGCAAAAGAGATAGGCTATCTGCGCCAGGCGGATACCGTAGTGATGAACCGGTTCGAATTGCTGTACGTGGCCCGGGCGCAGGCGCTCGCGCTGGCTGAAGCGGGTTACCGGCCGCCATTGAAGGCGCGCAACATCACTGTGGCAGGCTCGACCGGCATCGCCACCATCAAGGGCTTGCTTGTGAACATGCGCGAAGGCAACTTCATTTCGGAACACGATTACCTGATAGGCAGCAAGATTGCGCAGGTGATGTGCGGCGGTGAATTGACGCCTGGCAGCGTGGTGGACGAGGATTGGTTCCTGGACCTGGAACGCAGCGCGTTCATTGAATTGCTTGCGACCGAGAAAACCCAGGCCCGTGTCGAGCATACGCTGAAGACCGGCAAGCCGTTACGGAACTAGGGATCAAGAAATATTGAAAAAGAGCGTTTCGGGCGCATATCCCGGATAGGTATTCTGCACCACATATTCTGCACCATAATGGGCTGGGATTAGCCAAAGGAGTAAATATCATGAGCAGGCAAGTTCAGGACGCCTATATCGTTGCCGCAGTGAGAACACCCGTAGGCAAGGCGCCAAGGGGAATGTTCAAAACGGTGCGCCCGGACGACATGCTGGCGCACGTGTTGAAAGCTTCGATAGCGGAGTGTCCGGGCCTGGATCCGTCCGCAATCGATGATGTCGTCGCCGGCTGCGCCATGCCCGAGGCGGAACAGGGAATGAACGTCGCGCGTATCGGATTGCTGCTGGCGGGCCTGCCAGACAGTGTCCCGGGTATGACGGTCAATCGGTTTTGCGCTTCCGGATTGCAGGCGGTCGCAATCGCCGCGGACCGCATTCGTCTTGGCCATGCCGACGTGATGATCGGCGCCGGAACGGAAAGCATGAGCATGGTGCCGATGACCGGAAATAAGATGTCTCTCGACCCCGCCATTTTTTCGCATGATGAAAACGTGGCCATCGCCTATGGCATGGGCATTACCGGGGAAAAAGTAGCGGAACGCTGGCAGGTCAGCCGCGAAGCCCAGGACGAATTCGCGGTAACAAGTCATGCTCGAGCGCTTAAGGCGATCGAGGCGGGCGAATTCAGGCAGGAAATCGTGCCTTACACGGTGGAGGAGAAACGCCCGGATCTGGTGGCGCACGAAATTCGTAATGTATCCGTAGTGCGCGACACGGACGAAGGTCCCCGCCCCGGAACCAATATGAAGACACTCGCAACATTGAAATCGGTGTTCGACGCGCACGGCACGGTGACCGCCGGGAACAGTTCCCAGATGTCCGACGGCGCGGCAGCGGTCATCGTCGCGAGCGAAGCAGCGCTGAAGCGGTTCAACCTCACTCCCCTCGCCCGGTTCGTGGGATATGCCGTGGCGGGCGTCCCTCCGGAGATCATGGGCATAGGCCCGATCAAGGCGATACCCAAGGTGCTGGACCAGACAGGCCTGGCGCAGGATGATATCGAGTGGATCGAACTCAATGAAGCCTTCGCAGCGCAAAGCCTGGCCGTCATCAACGATCTGGGATTGGACCGCGCCAAGGTCAACCCGCTTGGCGGGGCCATTGCGCTAGGACATCCCCTGGGAGCGACGGGCGCTATTCGTGTGGCCACGCTGGTGCATGGCTTGCGCCGCCATCGGCAGAAATACGGAATGGTGACAATGTGCGTAGGCACCGGCATGGGCGCGGCGGGGGTATTCGAAGCACTGTGAAGCTCCCTCGCCGCAATAGCGGTTTACCACGTGATCAGGGCAACAGGAATAGCTCAGCCTGCGGTGTGGGCTCGATGCCCTGCAGATGCAGATGATGGTCCGGAATTATCCCGAGTTATCTCGTAAGGGCTTGAAGAGCTATTTTCCGAAATAGACGTAGCCTTTCTGCGGCACAGCCGATTCCTTGAAGCGCCTGCGCTCTTCCAGGTCCAGCTTCTTGTCCCACCATATGGCTCGCGCTTCTTTCTGATCCTCCGCCAGTTTCGGATTTTTCTTGAACAACTCGCGCATGAACTTCGTGTGCTCGGATTCGTACAGTTCCATCAGTCTCTCCTTTTTGCTGCTTCTTTCCCAGAGTGCCGCGCGAACTTTACCATAACCGCAACGCTTGCGCATCCTGGGCTTGCGGTTACTCCTCGTTCGCCGGCACGCGCAATTGCGGCAGAGGACAGGGATATCAGAAGGATTTTCCCTGATGCAACTGCCTGACGTATTCCGGGAAAGACAGGGCAAGCTCTGTTTCGAGTTTTTTTGCGCGGGATGCCGCCTCTTCCCAGCCCGATCTCCCAAAACGGTGCTTGAAGGCAAAAACAATCAGGTTGCCATGCGGTTTCGCCGTCATCCTCGCCACACTGCAATCAAAACTGTTTTCGATCCGCTTGAGGCAGTCCTTCGTCACCCTTTCGCTGCTGAGCAGGTTGATCACCAATATACCTTTCGGATTCAAAGCGGCGCAGGCATCATCATAAAATTCCTGGCTGCATAGTGAGAGCGCCTGGCTGCCATCCTCGAACCCATCCACCATCAGGACATCCGCACAGGCGGGGTGGGACGCCACAAAAGTACTTCCTTCCGCTGTGATGACCTGCAAGCGCGCGTTATCGAGGGGAAGAAGGAAGTAGTCGCGCGCTGCAGCTACCACCTGCGGGCTGATTTCTATCACGGTAGTGTTCACCTGCGGCAAGCGGTTATAGACGAACTTCGCCAGCGAACCGCCTCCCAGGCCAATCATCAGGATGTTCCGCAACTGGGGATAAAATGGCAGAAAAGCCATCATACAGCGCGTGTAGGCGAGCTCCAGATCATTGGGCGCGGTTAACCTCATGGCGCTCTGCACGCTGCTCGAACCCAGGTGCAACATGCGAACACCGCTTTGCTCACTCACCTGGATACCCAGCTCTTCCATCCCTCGCCGCGGGCGCCACTTCGAAAATTCACCCATGAACCAGAAGCTCTTGTCTAACTATCATTTCTTGCCTTGCCTGTTTATGAAGATGCTTTACAAGCCGGCGCTATTGGCCTACGTTTACGCCTTTACCTCCACTATCCCTTATTGGACTGTCAACAGGAAACGCATGATTGGCAAGCGCGGCATGTCCCGAACCTGCTCGCTCTTTCCGCACTTTCCTCTTGCCGGTTCCCACGAATGACGACAGGTACAGGCGGCTGCATATGGATAGATCATTTGCAAGTTTAATCCTCATTTCATTGACCGGCATTTTGTCCTCGTGTGCAAATATCGGCCTTAAGGAAGAAACGCAATCTCGTGGAGGGAAATTTGCAGGAAATCATGCCGCGCTAGCGCGTTGCGTGACGGACGGCCTGCGGTCGGATAGCCGATGGATGATTCGTGAGCTCCAGTTTGAGGTGCGGCGGTATCCGCAACTTGCGGCAACCGAGATTTACGGGTATACGCTAAGCCACTTTCCCGGCATTTATGCCCGCAACTCGCCCAGAAATCCCGACGCCGTGATCAGTTACGCGGCCCCGGTCGCGATAATCAATGGGCGGTATGCTCGGCCCGGCCCCTCCCATGCGGCATCTGTCCCCGATATTCCTCCCGATTATTCATTTGTTCTGACGCTGAAAAAGACCGACGACGAAACCGTCGTAGCCACGCTGAACGGGACAAAATATGAAGGCGGGATAGCGTGGGAGAAGCTGGAAGCCTGCTCGGGCCGGTAGAACGCTTCTCCTTCATACTGGGCAGACCAGGAGTTGCAACGCAGTCATGTGTCACTAATTGCGCAATTCGCCTTGTAGCGAACTCACCACGCAGGTGAACGTCGAGTATCGAGAAAGTCTTTGTGAATCATGACTCTAAACTGAGAAAAAACGGTCAACTGCCGGATTCCGATTCAGTCGGATGTTGGGCTTTTCTTTCCTTTCCAGGACCGCTCAGGCGTTAAAAAATCCGAACACAACGATTTGAGACGCGGTACGCGATAGAATGTCGTTCATTTCCCGCTCATTTACAAAAAACGATCGCGAAACGAAGTGAATCCGGCGATTTCAAAGACAGCCATGCAGCGCTACATCGCGAGAAACACCGGGAATAGCATGAAATAATAGCGGTGTATAACGGATGCGGCTTTTTAGCAAAATAATGTGAGTAGGATATGCGGTTGTTACCAGTAGCAGGGCTGGCGTTGTTTTTAATGGCCCTTCCGGTTCTCGCCGGGGATTTCGAAGAGGGAATGAAATTCGTCCTCGGCAAGGATTATGCAAAAGCGGCGGATGCCTTCCGCCGGGCCGCGGACCAGGGAAACGCGGACGCGCAATTCAACCTGGCCGTGATGTATTCGAAAGGACGAGGCGTACCGCAGAACAACCAGGAGGCGGCCCATTGGTATCGCATGGCAGCCGACCAGGGGGATGTTCCCTCTCAATCGATGCTGGGCTTCATGTATCTGCGCGGCCAGGGCGTGACGCAGGATTATCAGCAGGCGATGCTCTGGTTTTTCAAGGCGGCCGACAAAGGCTACGCCGTAGCACAGCACAACCTGGGCGTCATGTATGCGAAAGGACAAGGGGTGGCGCAAGACTACAAGCAGGCGATGGCCTGGTACCTCAAGGCAGCGGAACAGGGCCATGCGCCCGCCCAGGCAATTCTTGGCTACATGTATCTCAAGGGACAGGGAACCGATGAAAACGACCAGCAGGCAGCCTCCTGGTATCGCAAGGCGGCCGAGGAAGGATATGCGGATGCACAATACGCGTTAGGCATACTTTATACGAAAGGCCGCGGGGTAGGGCAAAGTGATGAGGAAGCGCTCGCATGGTATCGCAAGGCGGCCGAACAAGGGAATGCGGATGCGCAATTCAATCTTGGCCTCGCCTATGCCATGGGCAGAGGCGTCGCGCAGAACTACCAGGAAGCTGCCAACTGGTATGCAAAATCCGCGGAACAGGACAATGCGCGGGCGCAGTTCAAGCTCGCCGTGGCGTATGCAAAAGGACGGGGAGTAACTCAGGATGAGCCGGAGGCGGTATCCTGGTACCAAAGAGCGGCCGAACTGGGGAACGCGCCCGCGCAATACAACCTCGGCACCATGTACGCCAGCGGCAAGGGAGTGCCGAAAGATGATCACCAGGCAGTGTCCTGGTACCGTAAAGCTGCCGAACAGGGCGATCCGGACGCCCAGTTCAACCTGGGGGTACGCTACGACCACGGCCGGGGCGTGCCGAAAGACGAGCCCCAGGCTGTATCCTGGTATCGCAAGGCGGCGGAGCAGGGCTATGCGAGGGCTCAGTACGCGCTTGGGGTAAAATATGACAACGGCCAGGGCGTCGCCCAGGACTACGCGCAGGCGCTGGCGTTATACCGGCAGGCGGCGGAACAAGGCCATGCGGGAGCGCAAACCAATCTCGGCGTGCTTTTCTATAAGGGAAGCGGAATCAAGAAAGACTATGTCGAGGCCGACAAATGGTTCAACATCGCGAGCGCGGCTGACCATGAGGATGCGAAAGTCAACCGCAACCTGATGGAAAAACTCATGACGCCAGTACAGATTGCGGAGGCACAACGCCAGGCTACCGAGTGGTTGCAGACACAGCAGAAATGATGCGGGGTTCCCGGGTTATTTATTTCGACTGGCTGGTGCTACCCTTCTCCTTGGTAACGGGATTTTGCAGCGTATAGCCGTCTTCTTTCATCTTATAGCCGCCATAAGCACCAACTCCAGCGGCCGCAAGCAGCCAGCAACCCGAAAGCATGGGCATCATTCCCAGGAGTACAGCCAAGCGTATTATTTTCTTGATTTTCATTTTCAGTTCTTTCAGTAAAAAAAGTAATCCATTTCGTTTCAATAAGGGAAACAAGGAAATGTACGCCGAAAAATGGAAAAATGTCAATCGGCGCCCCCGTCGTCATGAATCGCCATGGGCTGGGATTACGCATGAGTTCTCCCCTCTCATCCCATCTTGACGTAAACTGGAGCTATCGTAACAGATTAAATTCGGGGAGTAATATCATGGACGAAGCATCGAATTCCACCGCGCCCGCATGGATGAAGCGCTGTTTGGTTCTGGCGCTGACTGTTCTCCTGGCCGCGTGCCAATCCGCGGAAACCCGCCGCTTCGGGGCGGTACTCGGCAGTGTTGCAGGCTCCATTGGAGGAGGTTACCTCGGCTCCGCCTTGGGAGGCGGCACGGCCGGCCGCATTTTGGGGGCCGTTGCAGGCGGAGTCGCGGGATATTACGTGGGCACGACCGTTGGCGGCTATCTCGGAAAGGACGACCAGCAAAGAATGGCTAGCGCCTCGCAAAGAGCTTTCGAAACCGGCCAGACCCAGACTTTCAGCAGTCCGGATAGCGGAGTGAGAGGCACGGCCGAGGTCTTGCCTGCAACGCAGACGCAGCAGGCCAGCGGCGAATGCAAGACGATCCGGCAGACCGTGGTGCTCAAGGATGGCAGGACGGCGACCGAGGATGTGCGAAGCTGCAAAGAGGCGGGATAAGCATCGCTCGTTTGCTGATCACCATCCTGCAACAAGCTCACTTACCTGCAATAGGCGGATGTGTATCAGTTCTTCCGGGGCTTGGAAATTTCCGCGAGAAAATAAAGAAGATGCTTGAGGTTCCGGGTTTGGCCGGTTCCCGGTTTTATTTTCTGCGCCATTTGCCACCCTCTTTTTCATATTCTTTCTTTACCGCTGCCCACGCGACTTTATGCGCGGTTTCTTCGCGTGAAGCGTCTCCCCGCCTTTCGCCGGGGTCTTTATATTCATTCCATGCGCTGTTGAATGCTGCACGATATATTTCTTGGGCATGCTTGGGCAATACGTTGATCACATTTTCCGGAAGGCCATCCAAAGTGTCATAAGGCATAAGGTTTTCCTGGAAGCTTTTTGAAAACCGTGCGGGCAAAATGAATATCAAACCCCACGGAGTGGGTATAAAAAACCTGATTCACTCAACCGCGAAGCGGCTCTACCTGAAATTGCAGGAAGGAGGAAGCGAGCCTGAAAGGCCTGCCGATAAGGCGAGGGGGAAAAGTAATTTTTCCACCAAGCCCCCTGTCGAAAACATCGGGCATCGCGGATCACCCTTGTTTAGATAGAGCCGCATTTTCCATCTGGTCTGATACGGGATTACTGCTTATACGGTTTCTTATTCATTTCTTCCTGATCCCTGTATTCATATTTCTCTTTCGGAGATAAATTCTTGGACTCCTTGTTTTCCATTATTTTGGAAGTCGACTCGTCCCCCTTTCCGCCCTTCCCATACTTGTCTTCCCATTTTTTTTCCTTGGAGTCGCGTGGTGCGTTATCCGAAGTATCGGCAGCAATCGCACCGAAGCTGCAAACAGCCGTGAAAGTGGTCAGAATAACGGTCGATATGAGTTTGTTCATTTCAAGCTCCCATCGTTAGTTGCGGCGGTTGATAAGAAACTGCGTTTCCATCGATAGGCACCTGTGCTGCTCTTGAATAGGATGTTTATTCGGGAAATCGTGGTGGCGCGGTTTTTTTGCTCGCCACCGCGATCGCGCAGGACAATGCCGTGCGCAAACGATAACCCGCGCGCTGGGAGACTATCGGTGCGCTACCGCACGATAGGGAAAACGCCGTGCAGCTCCGACCTGACATCATCCCAGAACTTACTCAGCTTGATCTCAAGGGCTACGCGTTTTTCCGCCATCTCCGCTTCGCTTCGTCCGGCTGGTTGCCGTATTGAAAACTCTTCCAGATAAAGCTTGCGCAAATCTTCGAAACGGCCCCTGCTGGCCCCGCAGGCCAGCCATTCATCCAGACAGGCCTCTTCCTCGCGGCGCAGCATTTGCGCCCTCTTGCCTTCATTTCGAAGATCGTACTTGTATGCCATGTATGCCACGGCTCCCAATAGCATCATGACCGTGCCAACCTGCAATTCGCCGTAAACACCCTCATAAAAAAAATTGACGGCCAGGCCAGCAATTACCAGAACATAGACCGCAGGCATCAATTTGCTTTTTTCGAGGAATTTTCTTCTCTCCTCTATTTGCTCGATGCTGATGCATAGCGGTTTCATCTTGTCGCCAATCGCGATCAACTCCGTTTCCCTGCGCTCATAATCCGCCTTCCCGCTATCCGGCAAGTAATCAGCCGATTCCCTATATGACTCTTCGTTTTCTGTCACTTTTCCCATTCCCCATTCGCATATGCTAATGCCCAAAACATACCTGAACCTCCCGCAAAAATCCCTTGTCTGCGGGACTTGCAGTGCACACTGTAAATTCTGGCAAACGGCTTGCTTTATCTACCAGATCACCGGTTGCCAGGATGTAGCCCCGTCATCACTTTACTCCGCGTTCTCTGCTTAAGTAGACTTTATTTCTCTATCTCCTTCCCACGAAGCGCAAAGTAAAGCATAAAAACAACTACCAGGAGATTGAGCGCCAATGCGGCGAGACCCAGCCAGGTAACATGCTCACGCAACTCCAGAAGCTCAAAAGGTATATAAATCGCTCCGCTTGCCGCCGAAACCCATTGAGCCCACTTTTTGTAATACCAGAGACCATATGCCTCCACGAACCGGACAATGACATACAGGCCGGTACCCGCTGCAATCAGGGGGATGTGCGGTTCTGTTATTTGTCTAGTCAGGTCGAGAAAGATACGAGGATACCGGGAGCCGGGGTTCAGATGGGAATGCGTTACTATCTGCTCGGCAATTCGTTGAGCATCATGATGGGCCAGGGAAAATAGGCCAAAGCCAACCAGCAATACCAGCGCGCCTTTGAAAGCCTCGACAAGCGCGATCGTGCGCATCGTTTTTGAAGCAGCGTTTGCAATCCGGAATGGCATGCAAAGATGGTAACCTGATATTTATTCGTAAATAATATTACCTTTCAGAAGGACAGAGGGGTTTTCCAAACGTGATGATCGCGGCAGCCAGATAATCCTGCGAGCTTCAGACTACTACCATGATGAACATCCCTATTCCAGACAGCACACAATGGCTGGGTTTCTCTGCCTGCCTATCCATCTTTCTATTTTGCTCCGGCTGTTCATCGCAACAGCTTTACACTATTGGCCAATCCTGGCAACGCAACAACTGTAATAGACTTGTCGATGAGCACGAGCGAACCAGATGCGCCGCAAATGCTGACGTGCCATATGCAATATTCAAGCGCGAGACCGATGAAAGCAAAAAATAGCCTAAGAAAGCAGGACCTCCATCTTCCCAGAAACTTCGCCGGCTACCGCTTCTCCTTTATTTAGCTGTTCTTCGCCTACAGCCAGTTTTGCCTGCAACCTTGCGAGTTTCGTCTGCTGGCATTCCCGCGCTGACATAACCACGGCAACCCTCCGCCCATGTTTTTCAATGGCAGAGCAGAATGAGATCTGGCAGAAATACCGCTTCTCGATATGGCGCCCTGAACACGAATCGAACGTGTGACCTACCCCTTAGGAGTTTCTCAGCCTCATCATTTACCAATATTGCTAAACCTTTAAAAACCTATGTAAATAGCGGGGCTCAGCCGGAATTAACCTTAACAGGGTTATACGAAGTTTGATAGTATTTCTGATGGCCGTAATCCGTTCGGTAGCCAGACTTTGAGCGTGCTTCCGAGCTACTTCGCCTCGATCATTCAGGGTCGCAATCAATGACTTGGCCTCTGCTTCAGCATTGATGGATAACTGCCTCGTGATCACATCAACGTGCGGTGCTATAACTGCCTGAACATCCTCTAAGTTGCCAGCAAAGATGTTGGCGTCTTCTGGGCGACTAATTTCCTTCTCTACGACTGTTTCGCCTTCGATAGACAGCTGACAACGAACCAAACCTTCGTGAAGACGGTTATGTTCAGATCCTAGTAAAACCTGCCGCCCCCAAGCGATGACAGACGGCACCGTTACCTGAGCAGACTCAGATATGGTCACTCTGTTCAGACCGCTACGGGAAGATTGCGCCCCCCACATCTGAATGCGAAAGGTAGAAATAGCTCGCCGCATAAGCGGGTGGTCAAGGTGGACGACTCCCACTGCATCGTCTTCTCTCGCTTTAATGCGATTAAATGAGAGGCGCTTTTGCAAGTAGTCTGTACTGACGTAGGCCTTGCATTCGGTCCAGGCGGTTGGGACGCGGATTAACGAAAATTCGTCATTGCCGAGATCGCAGATTGCTTCTGGACACCCTTCCAGTCGTAATGCCTGCTTCAGTAAATCAAGCTGGTTATCATCAGAAATATCAAGCGCGCTACGGGCTCGGTTCAACGCTTCGACCATTTGTGCGACGCTCTCATTCTCTCGTGCTTCAATGGCCATTTCGTCACGAGCAAGCCTTCTGCGGGCGTCATCATCGATTTCAGCGAGATTCACTGTCTGGCCTAGGGCTTTCTTTCGGACACTGTCCGCGATCAAGGCTCCAACGCTGCCGAGGTCATTTCTGATGGTTTCAACCTTGTCGACTATATGTTTGAGGAACTCGGAATCCTCTTGGTTTTTATAGACAAAATGATGGATGCGAACTTCATTTGCTTTTTGACCATGACGATCAATACGGCCGTTGCGCTGCTCTAAACGGATCGGGTTCCATGGGATTTCATAGTGAATAAGATTGCGGCAATATTTTTGAAAGTCTGCACCTTCAGACGCAGCATCGGTTGCCAGCAAAATGCGTACATTGGTTTCGCTATTCGGCGATTGGAACTCGTCGTTGATTTTTTTGCGGTCTGTATCATTCATGCCGCCAATAATTGTTTTTGTCGCATCAAGGAAACCATGCTTTTCCAGGATACGTTCCAGATAGTTGAGCGTGTGTTTGTACTCGGTAAAAATAATAACGCGCTCACCATTCCACTGATTGCCACTACGTAGGTTGCGGTTAATCCAGGCAATCAGAGCTGCTGCCTTGCTGTCTTCCTGAATAAAGAAGTGGGATACTTGACGATTAACAATTTCAAACATGCGCTGTAGCATGCTTTTCTCATCATCTGTAAGCTCCGTGATGAGTCTGGATGCGGCACTGGTAGCTGCCTCCAGATTGGCTTCTTTATCTCCATCATCACTCCAGTCTTCTGATTCCTTTTGCTCGAAGCTCTTAAAAAGAGACTCACCAATACCAAGCTCTTCTTTTACACCTGCATTTGTCGTATGAACGATGAGACTCTCTCTCAATGCCAGGGGGGAAGACAGTGCTCGTTTTTTCAAAAGGGTAAGAATGAATTGAAGTGGCCGCTCTGAGCGTTTGTCAACGGAAGCCAATCGACTATCCGTATAAGCCTTAAGCAGATTAAATAGACTCTGCTCGTCGCCTTCCAATGTGACGTACAAATGTGGATCGCTTGCCTCGTTGCGAGGAAGAATCACTCGTTTAGGGAAGCGTGGCGTTCCATCTGGATTTAGAATTTCTTGCTTTAATCGCCGAATGGTAACAGCGGAGAGTTGTGTCTTATCAAGGTCAGTGCCGCGCGAAAATCGAAGATTATCCAGAATTTCCAATAGGCCGGTGAAACTTTCCCGATAACCATTGTGGGGTGTGGCAGTAAGAAACATCTTGTGCTCGAACTGCTCGGAGATCGCGCGGAGCAATGATGTGCGCTCCGAATCACGAACATACTGCTTCTTCCCGGAAGGTGCTGCGTTATGAGCTTCGTCGAGAATCAGCAGGTCCCATGGACGATTATTGGGGCTTTCCTCATGCCTGCGCCTAGCGTACTCATCAAATAACCGGCGAGGGTGTTCGGTCTTCAGGTAATCAATTGAGGTAACCAAGCGCGGGAAACTGGCCCACGGGTTAATGCTGGTGCCGTACTCTTTTCTCATTTTAAGAAAAGAGTCTCGGTCAATGATTTTAAACTCGAGGCCGAATTTCTCGGCCATTTCATCAACCCATTTGATCTTTAGGTGTGCCGGGCAGACGATCAAAACTCGACTTACCCTGTGGCTATGGATTAGTTCTTGCGCAACAAGGCCAGCTTCAATGGTTTTGCCCAAACCCACATCATCGGCAAGCAAAAGGCGTACCCTGGGCATATTGGCGGCGCGAATGACGGGGGCTAGCTGATATTCTTCCATTTGCACCCCGCCCCTGAAGGGGGCTTGGAGCATATCGCCTACAGCTAAGGAGCTGGAACCCCATTGCAGAGACCTGATGAACGCGTCAAAAATCTCTGGCTCATCATGGCCTGTGATGCTTGGTAGTGAGGTAGACTCAACAAAATGCGGGGCAATTTCCCGTTCCCAAATAACCTGGATATTTTCGCCAAGAGCATCGTCGCTCAGGCACTCTAAGGCCACCCTATGGATGGCCTGAGTTGACTGCGTTTTTGTTTTATTAACTGCCGTGACCGCCCATATCTTGTGGCGCAATTTAACAATCTGCCCTTGCTCCGGTGCTGTCCCTTTGGCCGTCATATATTCTTATTCACTTTTCTGACACAGAATGTTCTTGATTATATCTCTCTGAACCGCCCCGGATTTTGAAGAGGCTCCAGCCTCTGAGAAAATGGAGCCATGAAAAAATTAAACAAGTTTTCCCCTGAGCCGCGTGAGCGTGTGGTACGCATGGCGCTTGAATACCGTGACGAGTATTCCTCCATGCGGGCAACCACCGAGAAACTCTGCCGAGAATTTCCCAAAAAGCCGAGCTTGAATATTCGACAAGCGGGAGGGGGTTATGCTGCGAGCGTTCCACCTGAATTTCTATAACGGCAAGTATCCCGCAGACCCAGAATTTGAACCGGATAGTCGCCAGGAGGACACGGTATTCACCCACATTCACATCCCGCTGTCAGCTCTTGCCCCGCCTCCTGTAATAGATTGGGAAATGAATCTGGCTGCCACGCAGGGATGTATGAAGGGATCCGCAAAGGACTAGTCGGGGCTCTGCACCTCCCAGCGTTTAAGAAATGAAGATCACTCTACGTTTGGGATAACACTCTGCTGGAAATTGACCTTCCCAGAACAAATCTCAAAATGCAGAAATTTTGGAGAGGGGGTTTGATGAAGTTCGTGCTGATACGTTTGGAGGTGGGGGAGTGGGGCGAGGCCGTGACAATTTTGTAGAACCAAAGTCAAGCAAGGCTGCTCTTGGTTCTAAGGCGTAGGAGCGCCGTATGCCACAGTGAACCGGACAGTTTATCTCAAACCGATCGGTACTGATTGGGCGGGGTTTGGGAGTTACCGCACATCAATCGGTGTCTTGTTGATCAAGCCCGGTAGATTGTCCCTAGCCTCAAACGCACCAGCCAGTCGCCGGGGCAGCTCCCCCACCCCGTCATCCGAAATCGACTGAACGTCCTGCTTCGCCTCGCGTGGACCAAACCTTTCTCGATCCCACTTCTCAGCAGCTTTGAAGCTTGTAGCTACCTGAAGCCTGGCCCACCTGACATCCCGCGAAATCGGGCGGCCTTCTTTGTCGAGAACAAGCTTGCCGCTCTTGTCCATAACATACTCACTATTCGCATTTTTCAGCGCGGCATGTATCTCCTGATCTGCCCGGACCTTTAACGCTCGCTTGTAAGCCTGCATCCGATCATGAGAGCCCATGATCCACAGATAAAAAAGCCCATGTGGAATTTGCCAGTCTTTCGCAATCTCCTTCAGAGTTTCGCCATCAGCAACCCTCTGGACAATCATGCCCATCGTAATCGAGTCTCGCTTCACGAACTCTAGTCGCTGCAGGCAGACAATATTACCCGGCAAATCGACAGTACCGATTTTTTTCATTTTTTGAGAAATTTTGGAAGAGGGCTTTAATGTGGATTGCATGCGTGGGTTGGGAAGTGGGGGAGTGGGGGACTGGGAAGTGACGGGTGTTTAATTCAACCCAATACGATGTTGGAGCACAAACGGGAGAGAAAAAGCATCCGAAAAGGCTAATTCAAAGACATGAATAGCAACAATAGCAATTTTTGCCCGGAGCAACGAGTACGACGTTACCTCGAAGGTAGCAATATGGTAGCAATGAGAGGCACGCTACCATGATAATCATTTACTAAGTAGCTGATTTTATGGCGCCCTGAACACGAATCGAACGTGTGACCTACCCCTTAGGAGGGGGTTGCTCTATCCACTGAGCTACCAGGGCGATTGCCACATTTTACGCTAATATGCTGGTATGAATAAACCAGCGGCCAGTCCCGGCAAGAATTCTCCCGCCCGCAAGAAGCTTCCCCGCACGGTCGTGGTTCTCGGGCTTGTCAGTTTCTTCAACGACTTCGCCTCCGATATCGTCATCCCGCTTATCCCGATATTGCTGGCAACGGTGCTGGCCGCCGGGCCGCTCGCCCTGGGGCTGATCGAGGGCATCGCCGACGCCGTCGCCAGCCTGCTCAAACTATGGTCGGGAAGGCATTCGGACGCCTTGAGCGGACGGCGCAAGGGCTTGGCGCTCACGGGATATATCCTCTCCAATATCGCGCGGCCCATGCTGGGCCTGGCTGGTTCCTGGCCCATGGTCTTGCTGCTGCGCAGCATCGACCGGATGGGAAAAGGGTTGCGCAGCGCGCCCCGCGATGCGCTGGTCGTGGATGCGACCCCCGCGCACATGCGCGGCTACGCATTCGGATTTCACCGCGCACTGGATAATGGCGGGGCCGTGGCGGGAAGCCTCGCTGCGGCAGCGGCGCTGGCATGGTCCGGCATGAGCCTCGGTGAAGTCATTCTGTGGTCCGCGGCGCCGGGTTTCCTGGCGGTGCTGCTCCTGGGCCTGGGCGTCACGGAAAAGACGGATGAGAAAACCGCTGTGGCGTGCGACAGCCCGGCTGCTCCGGCGGCGCTGCCGCCGCTGCGCTGGTCAGTGCTGTCGTTGCCGATGCGGCGCTATCTTCTGGTGTTGATGCTGTTCACTTTCGCCCGGGCATCGGAAACGTTCATCCTGCTGCTTGGGCACCAACTGGGCGTAGGTGTGGTCGAACTGCTGTTGCTGTGGTCGGCCTTGAATCTGGCCAAGGCATCCACCTCCACCTGGGGCGGGCAACTCGCGGACAGCATGGGGCGCGGTACGTCGATGCTGATCGGATGGCTGGCGTTTTCGCTCTCTTTCCTGCTGCTGGCGGCGGTGGATGACGATATCGGGCTATGGACAGTGAGTGTTTTCTATGGCCTTCTTGCCGGGATAAGCGAAGGCGCGGAACGCGCCATTATCAGCGATCATGCCCAGCCGCGCGAGCGCGGTACAGCTTTCGGATGGTATCACCTGATGACAGGCATCGCGGCGATTCCGGCGGGGCTGCTGTTCGGTTCGATCTGGCAGTTCCAGAGCGCCGCGGCCGCTTTTTTCTTCGCCGGGACGCTGGGCGCAGGCGCGGCGCTGCTGCTGCGGACATGGGCATGGCCGGCCAGGCAGACGCGGGAGCAGGAATAAGAGCAGGATGGGAAATCTTTGCCGGCTTGCCGGTCCTTATGCGGAATGGCGCATCAAGGTATACTGAATGTGTAGTCCGGAGGTCACGCCGAGCATCAGGGGCAAGTGCCCGTCGTTATTTTTTGCAAGGAACATAGCTGAAACAGGCAGTCTGCCAATTCTGAAAATACCGAAAGGAAAAGATGCCATGAAATCGCTTACCGCTTCCGCCGCATTGCTGGCGATATTTCTGCTTTTTACCGGATCCATCAACGTAGTCCGCGCGCAAGAACAGGAGCCGCTCAAGCCGGGGCAGCCCGCGCCGGATTTCAACCTGCCCGACCAGAATGGCAAAAACCACCGGCTCTCCGACTATCGCGGCAGATGGCTGGCATTGTATTTCTATGTCAAGGATGACACGCCCGGATGTACCGAGCAGGCATGCAAATTCCGCGACGATATTGGCGAAATCGAGGATCTGGGTGCCGAGGTAGTGGGGGTAAGCGTGGACGACACCGCCAGCCACGCCAAATTCGCCAGGAAATATAATCTTCCTTTCCCGCTTCTGGCGGACAGCAAGGGCGAAATGGCCGCACGCTACGGTTCGCTTAGAAGCGATGGCAGTCTTGCCAAACGCAATACCTTCCTGATCGATCCGGAAGGCAGGATAGCGAAGATTTATTTGTCGGCCAGCACATCGCGCAACTCGGCAGAGGTGATCGGGGATCTGAAAAAACTGAAGAACTGATCAGGCTGTCTACCACCGTCTGCTGGCTGGCCGGATTACCGGCGCAGCAATCGGATGATCTAAACTGAATACCGGCGTGATGTTTTCCATAGGCGTGACACTATACTAGAGGAGCAGGATCATGGCGCAGTTTACCGATGAAGAGCTGGGCCAGCTCAAAGCACGGCTGCAAAAACGTTACCTGGAATTACGGGAAGAAGTCCGCGGCGAACTGGAGCGTTCGGGCGATCAGCGCTATGTCGACCTCGCCGGCAGCGTGGCTGATCCCGGCGATGACTCGGTCGCCGACATGCTGCTCGACCTGAACGCCGCCATCGTGGATCGGCAAGTGCGCGAGATGCGCGAGGTGGAAACGACATTGAAACGGCTGGCGGAACTGGATTTTGGAGATTGCATCGAATGCGGGGGAGAAATCGGCTTTGACCGGCTCATGGCCTATCCTACCGCGCAACGCTGCATACGCTGTCAGGAATTTCACGAAAAGACCTACTCGCGCGAAAACAGCCCGACTCTGTAGGCTGTATCCGGCTGGCCACCTTGGAATGGATCACGCCAGCGAAGGTTTGTGCAGGGCTCCTTGATACCACTTGATACCATCAGGCTGGCTTGGTCCCCTTGAGCAGCACCAGTACCGCGCCGCTGCCGCCATCTTCGGGTTTCGCCTGGCAGAAAGCCAGCACTTCGCCGCGTTGCGAAAGCCAGCTTCCTACCCTGGCTCTAAGCACCGGCTCGCCATTCCTGGAACTGCGGCCTTTGCCATGGATCACCCGTACGCAGCGCAAGCCGTGCCTGACACTCTCGTCGAGAAAGTGCGCCAGTTCCATGCGCGCTTGATCACGGGTATATCCGTGCAAATCCAGTTGCGCCTCGATGCTCCAGTAGCCGCGCCGCAGCCGCCGCAAGGTCTGGCGCGATATGCCAGGCCGCATGAATGACCATTCATCTCCAGCCGCAATCTCAAGTGAAATGAAGTCTGAAAGCATGTCGCCATGCCCGGTGGGTGGTTCGCCGGGAGCCTGCCGCGGTATGGGAAGCGGGTGGGGCTTGGGAAGAGGACTCATCCTGCCGGAATCCGCCAGTGGCGCCACTCCCCGGATGGCATCGCGAAACAGGACCGCATCGTCATTGCCTACACCAGGGGAGGAAACAATGTGATCGGCAGGAAGTTCTGCTGCCGGCTTTCTTTCCCGCTTTTTCATACCTGCCCTTCAATGGGTCATTGAACCTGAATCCGGTGGTTGACTGCTTTTTTTTGGTTTGGAACCATGATCCACAAAGATTTTCCGCGATGATCGACATTCGCCTGCGTGGTGAGTTCGCTACAACTGCCGGATTCAGGTTGAAACGAGGCCGCTCAGGTCAATACGTCCAGGTACTTTTCCGCATCGAGCGCCGCCATGCAGCCGGTCCCTGCGCTGGTTACCGCCTGGCGATAGATGTGGTCCTGCACGTCGCCGGCGGCGAATACGCCGGGAATGCTGGTGGCCGTGGCGTCGCCATGGGTTCCGCTGCGGGTAATGATATAGCCGTTCTCCATTTTCAATTGACCCTGGAAAATACCGGTGTTGGGGGTATGGCCGATAGCGATGAACACACCTTGCAAATCCACCGTTTTGGTCGAATCGTTCAACAGGTTCTTGATTCGCATGCCGGTGACGCCGGAACTGTTTCCCAGCACTTCTTCCAGGACATGGTCGAGTTCCAGTTTGATGTTGCCGTTTTTCACTTTTTCCATCAATTTGTCGATCATGATTTTTTCAGAACGGAATTTTTCGCGCCGGTGCACGACAGTGACGCTGCGAGCGATATTGGAAAGATAAAGCGCCTCTTCCACCGCCGTATTCCCTCCTCCTATCACCGCCACATCCTGCCCCTTGTAGAAAAAACCGTCGCAAGTGGCGCAGCCGGATACTCCCCGGCCCATGAACGTCTCTTCGGAAGGCAATCCGATATAACGGGCCGATGCGCCGGTGGCAATAATCAGCGCATCGCAGGTATAGGTGCCCTGGTCGCCGGTCAGGGTAAAGGGCTTCTCCGTCAGCTTGGCGGTATGTATATGGTCAAAAATGATTTCGGTATTGAAGCGCTCCGCATGTTTCTGGAAGCGCTCCATCAATTCCGGCCCCTGCACCCCCATGACATCGGCAGGCCAGTTATCGACTTCGGTAGTAGTCATGAGCTGCCCGCCCTGGGCCATTCCAGTGATGAGTACGGGTTTGAGGTTGGCGCGCGCGGCATAAACCGCCGCGCTATAGCCGGCCGGGCCGGAGCCGAGTATCAAAAGGCGGGAATGTTTGGTTTTCATTATTCTAATATGGGGCTTGTTTTCAATAAAAATAGAACCGATGAAAATGGGGAAAAGACTTCTGTTAAAAGCGACAGGGTCGGAAGGAATGCTGCATCAATTGCCCAACCGCTCCTCCACCCACCCGGGAACGCTTTCCAGCGCACCGGGCAAATCGTCCGGCCGGGTTCCGCCCGCCTGAGCCATGTCGGCACGCCCGCCGCCCTTGCCGCCAATCTGCAGCGCAACGAAATTGACCAGCTCGCCCGCTTTTAGTTTCGCCGTCAGGTCGGCTGTCACCCCTGCAATCAGCTTGACCTTGCCATCCTCGATCCCGGCCAGCACTATCACGCACGACCTGAATTTATCCTTGAATTTATCCAGCGTCGCGCGCAAAGTGCGGGAGTCGGCATCCTCGAGACAGACCGCGAGCACCTTGACGCCCCTGATTTCGCGCACGTGCTGGGCGAGGTCGTCCCCCAGCGAACTGGCGAGCTTGGACTTCATGCGCGCCAGTTCTTTCTCCAGGTGCCTGACGTTTTCCACGATCTGCAGGATTTTTTGCACCGCCTCCTGCGGCTGCGCTTTCAACGCGCCTGCAATTTCGGCCAGTTGCACCTCGCGTTCCTGGACATACTCCAGCGCACTCTCGCCCGTGATGGCCTCTATCCTTCGAATGCCGGCCGCCACCCCGGACTCGGCCACAATTTTGAAGAAGCCGATATCCCCGGTGCGCTTCACATGGGTGCCACCGCAGAGCTCCCGCGAACTGCCGATATCCAGGACCCGGACTTCGCTTCCGTATTTTTCGCCGAACAACATCATGGCCCCGGATTTTTTCGCCTCCTCTATCGTCATCATGCGGGCCCCCGTCGCAGCGTTGGCCACAATCTCAGCGTTAACCAACGCTTCCACCCGGCGGATTTCCGCATCCGTCACCGGCTGGTTATGCGAGAAGTCAAAACGTGTCTTGGCTGCATCCACCAGCGAGCCTTTCTGCTGCACATGGGACCCCAGCACCTCGCGCAGCGCCTTGTGCATCAGGTGGGTGACGGAGTGATTGCGCTCGGTCCGGGCACGCGCCAGCGCGTCGACCCGGGAGAGCACCTTGTCCCCGGCAGCCAGCCGCCCGCTGCGCAACAAACCGTGGTGACCGAACACATTTGCCTGAATCTTCTGAGTATCGGAAACGACGAAGGTGCCGTTCGGAACCAGCAATTCGCCCCTGTCGCCCACCTGTCCCCCAGACTCGGCATAGAAAGGCGTCTGGTCCAGCACCACCACCGCTTCGTCCCCCGCTTCGACGAACTCGACCCGGCTGCCCTGGCGGTAGATCGCAAGGACATGGCCTTCGTGCTCGATGTTTTCATAGCCCCGAAAGGCGGTGGGCGGGCCGCTGTATGCGATGCTATCCTGCATGACGAACTTGCTCGTGGCGCGCGCCCTCTCGCGCTGGCGTTCCATCGCCTGCTCGAAGCCGCTCTGGTCTATGGCAACGCCGCGCTCCCGCGCGATATCGGCGCTGAGATCCAGCGGAAAACCAAAAGTATCGTAGAGCCGGAACAGCGTTTCGCCATCCAGGGCGGCCTCTCCCTGATTCTCCCTCAGTTCCTGCATGGCAGCCTCCAGCACCTCCATGCCGTTTTCCAGGGTCTCGGCAAAGCGCTCCTCCTCCTGCTTCAGCACCGCCGCTACACGCGCCCTGGAAGCGTTCAACTCGGGAAAAGCTTCTCCCATCACGTTCGCCAAGCTTTCGACGAGCAGATAAAAGAACGGGGAATGCTGACCAAGCTTGTAGCCATGGCGAATGGCGCGCCGGATGATGCGCCGCAGCACATAGCCGCGCCCCTCGTTGCCCGGGATCACGCCATCGACGATAAGGAAGGCACACGCACGGATGTGATCGGCAATGACCTTGAGAGAGTTGCTGGACAAATCCGTGGTGTGGGTCGCCTGCGCCGCGGCCCGGATCAGCTCCTGAAAGAGGTCGATTTCGTAATTGCTGTGCACGTGCTGCATCACAGCGGAAATACGCTCCAGTCCCATGCCGGTATCCACCGAAGGCCGCGGCAGAGGGTGAAGCGTGCCGGCGCTGTCGCGGTTGTATTGCATGAATACCAGATTCCAGATCTCGACGTAGCGGTCCCCGTCCGCCTCCGGCGTGCCGGGAGGGCCGCCGGGAATTTGCTCGCCATGATCATAGAAAATCTCGGAACAGGGGCCGCAAGGCCCGGTATCTCCCATTTGCCAGAAGTTGTCCATGGTGGCAATGCGGGTGAAGCGCGCCGGGTCGATCCCTATCTCGTTGAGCCAGATATCCGCTGCCTCTTCATCTTCCATGTATACCGTCACCCATAATCTGCTCGGGGAAATCTCCAGCGTAACGGTGAGGAATTCCCATGCAAACTGGATGGCGTTGCGCTTGAAATAATCGCCGAAGCTGAAATTGCCCAGCATCTCGAAAAAGGTGTGGTGCCTGGCGGTATACCCGACATTCTCCAGATCGTTATGCTTGCCCCCGGCACGCACGCAGCGCTGGGAACTGGCTGCACGCACATACGGCCGCTTATCCTGGCCAAGAAACACATCCTTGAACTGCACCATGCCGGCATTGGTGAAGAGCAGGGTGGGATCGTTTCCGGGCACGAGCGGACTGGATGGCACGACGGCATGGCCGCGAGACTCGAAATACTCCAGGAACCGCTGCCTTATTTCGCTGCTTTTCATATCGGTTTTGATAAATGGGCTTGGTTCATTCATTGGTGCAGCCATGCGGCTAACGCCGCGATATCTCCGTTATCATCGTTCCCAGCGATTCGCCGTTGATAATCGCGATATTCGCCACTTTCACCTTGACGCTGATTTTCTCGTTCATTTTAGGCAGATCGGCTTGTGTTAGAACGAGGATCTCTCCGCTGTCATCCTTCAATACATAGGATTTGGTCCCAAGCAGCGGAAGTCGCGTAGGATCTTTTACGATGCCCTGGAGCAGGACTTCCTTGCCGTCGAAATTCACGGGTGAACTATTGATTTCGTTAATGAGCGTCGGATTGATGCCGCCGCAACCGCTCAAGATGACGGCCAGCGCCAGCGCCGCCATCGCAGGCGACAAGAGGGGCAAGAAGCTAAAGCGCTCCTTCATGCTTCTTCCCTGTCTGGATCACGCAATAGCTGGCTTGCCACTTCAGCGGGAAATCCCCGTGCTGTCAGAAAACGCATTTGCCGGCCGAATTCCTTTGCATTGGCGGGGACCACGCCAAACTTTTTTCGCCATACTTCATGCGCGCTTTCCCGCTCCATCTCCCTGAGACCAGGCAATATGCCCGCAATCAAATTCTCTTCTATGCCTTTTTCCCGCAACTCGTGGACTATTTTCAAGCTGCCAAACCGGTTCTTGCGCTGATGTACGATTTGCTCCATAGCGCGGGTGGCGGATAAAAAACCACGCTCTTCGAGCGCATCCAGCACGGACGAAAGTTCCTGGGAAGTAATGGCATGGGGAGCAAGCTTTCTTTGCAGTTCCAGCCGGGAATATTCGCGCCGGGCCAGGTAACCCAGGGCACGAGTCTTGAGGCTAGGGCCGTTTGCGGCGGTCATGAGGACATCATGATGGTTGCCCTCGAAACTATTCCGCCGCCGCAACCTCGGCCTGGCTGGCTACCCCGACGGCATCCCGGATCTTCGATTCGATTTCCACTGCGAGGTCACGATGCTCTTTCAGATATTCGCGGGCGTTGTCCTTGCCCTGTCCTATCTTGTCGCCCTTGTAGGCATACCACGCGCCAGATTTTTCGATAAGCTTGTTTTGCACTCCCAGCTCGACGATTTCGCCTTCGCGCGAGATGCCTTCGCCGTAGAGAATATCGAATTCGGCCTGCTTGAACGGTGGAGCGACCTTGTTCTTGACCACCTTGACGCGGGTTTCGCTGCCAATGACCTCGTCGCCTCTTTTGATCGAACCGGTCCGGCGAATGTCCAGGCGAACCGATGCATAGAATTTCAGCGCATTGCCACCCGTGGTGGTTTCGGGGCTGCCAAACATGACGCCGATTTTCATGCGGATCTGGTTGATGAATATCACCATGGTATTACTGCGCTTGATGTTGGCGGTCAGCTTGCGCAACGCCTGGGACATCAGCCTGGCCTGCAAGCCCATCTGCGGCTCCCCCATTTCGCCCTCGATCTCCGCGCGCGGAGTCAGTGCGGCAACCGAATCCACCACCACCACATCGATGGATCCGGAACGTACCAGCATATCGGCGATTTCCAGTGCCTGCTCGCCGTTGTCCGGCTGGGAAATGAGCAGCTCGGGCACATTGACGCCGATTTTCTGCGCGTACTGCGGATCCAACGCATGCTCCGCATCGATGAATGCCGCCGTGCCGCCCATTCTCTGCATCTCGGCGATCACCTGCAGCGTCAGCGTGGTTTTGCCGGATGACTCCGGGCCGTAGATTTCGATTATCCGGCCGCGCGGCAGCCCGCCCACGCCGAGCGCGATGTCCAGCCCGAGCGAGCCGGTGGAAATCACCTGAACGTCCCTGGCTACATCGCTGGCGCCCAGGCGCATGATTGAGCCTTTGCCAAATTGCTTCTCGATCTGGGAGAGCGCCGCGGCGAGCGCTTTGCTTCTGTTTTCGTCCATGGTTTTTCCTTTCAAGAATCGTTCGATTATCGCATATGTGCCAACTCCGCGGGAAGGAGGGACCTAGGAAGCCCTGTGTTCGAAGCTGCTCTCCCGGCTTCTTGAGCTTTACGGATCCGCAAGGGAAAAGCTTAAAAATTCAATAAGCCCTGCGGACAACGAGCTTATCCAGGTTTTGTCATGGAAGAATATAACTATTGAAGTAGCTTTCGGCTTTGGCAGGACTGAGCTTCCGCAGTGTCTGGTAGATTTCCCTTACCTTGCGACGCTCTCCCAGCCTGGCATAGGCTACGCCCAGGTGATGCCAGGCTTCGGCATTGTCCGGCTGAATGCGCACCGTTTGCTGATAGGCCTCGGCCGCTTCGCCATGCAAGCCCAGGTCGTCGTAGGTGACGCCAAGGTTGTACCAGGCTTTCGGATTTTCAGGCTGTATCCGCAATGCTTTGCTGTAAGCGTCGATTGCGTAAGCATATTGCTTGAGATCGTAGTAGACATTTCCCAGACCGTACCACGTATCGTCGTTATCGGGTTCTATCAGCAGCGCGTCCCGATAGGCATGGATGGCATGGTCGTATTCCTTGAGGCTGGCGTACGCATTGCCCAGATTATGCCAAGCCTCGCCGTAGTCGGCCTGATGGCGTATTGCCTCCCGATAGGCATGCACCGCCTGGTTGTATAATTTCAGGTTCCCCGATGCCACCCCTACACTGAACCAGGCAACTGCATCCGTCGGATCATGGGTGAGCTGATGTTGCGAGATTTTCAAGAGCTCTATCCAGTCATGCTGCCTCTCCTGCGCCAGCGCGTGGTTGAGCCAATCCAGCCCGCCGCTCACTTTTCCGGAGGAACCGGCAGACCTTCGATTCTCCAATTCGGCTAGCCATTCGACCGGCAGGGCAAAAGTGAAATTTTGGCCATCTATGAACCGGAGCGAGAGTATTCCGATCAGACGCCCCTTTTCATCGAACACCCCGCCGCCGCTGAAATGTGCGGGAATGGAAGGAGTAAGTTGCATATATTGCGAACCGGCGTAGGGCCGCATGCCGGATACGACGACCTTACTTTGGGCTGGTTCCTGCCTTCCGCGTGCTCCGGCCGCGAACGCGTATTGCCCGATCTTGACCTTCGTGGCGGTCCCTGCGGCAGCGGCCGCCGCAGGCAGGTGGGGAACATCCAGCTGGCAAAGGTCAAGGTCAGGCAGGGCGTACTGAAGCGCCGCTTTGAAGGTGGCTCCTGGCTGGGCCACCTCTATATCTTTTGCTTTCTGTATGAGGAAGCAGCTGGTGATCACCTGGTTTCTTGCAACTACGACACCGCTACCTGCGCCGCTGGGCTTGCCATGCGGATCGAACAAATTCACCGATACCACCGAATGAGACACCGGCGCCGGAAGCTGCTTGGAAACCTCGGCCGCAGCAAGGACGGAAAATGAGGCTAACAAGAGACCCCCAGCCGTTCTTGACGAACATCGGCCGCCTCGCTCTTTTCCTCGGAGAAAAGAACTCATGGGATTCACAAAAGCGCGCTCATCTTGCTATAAATTGTCGCTTCAAAACATACAGCATAGCGCACAGGCGGCATCAGGCTACCGGGGGAGACCCGTTCACGGGAATTCCGTTTCCCAAAAAGTGTAAAATGCTATTTATTTTCTTGGACGCAGAGAACGCTAATGCAAAAGAATAAAAGCAATGAAGAAACACCCCTTACCAGCGAAAAAATCCAGCCGCTCGCTTACTTTATTTTCACGACCCGCTGGCTGCAGTTGCCGTTATATCTCGGACTCATACTCGCTCAATGCGTTTACGTCTATCACTTCTGGGTGGAATTGATCGATCTGATCGGCGCGGTGATGGGAAACCAGGCCGCCCTGCAGCACATACTGGATGCAGTCGCCATCGAAGGCGCGGTGCGGCCAACCAAAATCAACGAAACCACCATCATGCTGGTCGTGCTGGGCCTTATCGACGTGGTGATGATCTCGAACCTGCTTATCATGGTCATCATCGGCGGCTACGAAACCTTTGTGTCGCGCATGAACCTGGAAGGGCATCCCGATCAGCCCGAATGGCTGTCGCACGTCAACGCCTCCGTGCTGAAAGTCAAACTGGCCACCGCTATCATCGGTATTTCATCCATTCACTTGCTGAAGACTTTCATCAATGCAAGCGCATATGACGAAAAGACGATAATGGCACAGACAGGCATTCATTTCGTTTTCCTGCTTTCCGCCATCGCCATCGCCATCAGCGATCGAATCATGTCCGGTACGAGCGCTCACCGGCAAACCCAGGGATTGCATTAAGAAGCAACTGAACAAGTCCTCGCCGTACGGCGGCTTTGCGTATGGGATGCCCTAAAGGCGGCGATGCTCGCTCAAGCCACGGCAGGGGGAATGCCGTGCAGCAGATCCAGTATTCCTTGAAGCGCTCCCGCTACTGCCTGGCTTCTTACCATTTCACGGTTACCGCTAAAAAGGCGGGTTTCGGTACGGGCAAGGCCATCTTTCATGAGCCAGGCAAAACAGATGGTTCCCACGCGCTTCTCCTCCGTGGCGCCGTCGGGGCCGGCAATGCCCGTAATGGAAACCACCACCTGGGCATGGCTTCGCACCAGCGCTCCTTCGGCCATCTCGTACGCCGTTTCCTCGGAAACCGCGCCATATCGTTCGAGAGTCTTGGCATTCACACCCAGCATTTCCTGCTTGGCAGCATTCGAGTAGGTGATAAAGCCACGTTCGTACCAGGCGGAACTTCCGGCAACCGATGTGATCGCCTGTCCGAGCCAGCCACCGGTGCAAGACTCGGCGCTGGCAAGCATCAGCTCCTGTTGACCCAGCGCCGCCCCAACCTTTAGCGATAAATCCTGAAGTGTCTGGTCTTCCATGGCATCGGAACCTCCTTTAGGAAAGGGAAAGCGCGCTTGATGGAACTTATAATCAGGCTATAAGCCGCGTGGATACCGGGTTTCATATATTTCAATTAGTGTGCAGCGCTTCCCTAGAATATCCCCGATGGTATTACAAATGCTTTCCATATGGCGAGGCAAAGCAGTGTCATGAAAGCGGCCAGCAGATCATCGAACATCACCCCGAAACCACCTCGCAATTTTCGGTCATAGTATCCGATGGGCGGGGGCTTGATGATATCGAACAAGCGGAACAACAGGAAACCGAACGCCTGCCAGATCAGGGTCTTTGGCGTAAACAACAGCACCAGCAGGAAGGCGGTCATTTCATCCAGCACCATTCCTCCGTGGTCGTGGTTGCCCAGCGCTCTGCCCGTCACCCCGCAAGCCCAGATCCCAACGACGAACAGGAGATCGATGAACAGCAGAAATTCGAGCCCAGTCAGAAAATAGTCCAGCACCCAGAACAATGGAAACATCGCCAGCGTCCCCATGGTTCCGGGAGCCACGCGGCTCAGGCCTATGCCCCCGCCGAAAGCAAGAAAATGGGCAGGATGGGCCCGCAAAAACGCTTTACCGGCACGCGGCGATTCGGGCGGAGAGACAAATTCCGGCACGCCCGGCGGATCGGAAGCCGGATGGGCTGGCGGCGGCGTATCAGGTGCGGAAGTGGTCATATCCTTGGATATCCAGCGGCATGGCTCTCCCTGCCGCATCCAGCACGGCCAGCCCGGTTCCCTCCGTGATTTCGCCGATGCGCGTCACGGAAGCTTGCTGTATCCGGGAGAGCGTTTCAATTTCCTGGCGTCTGGCTCGTGGCGCCGTAAAGCAGAGTTCGTAATCATCCCCTCCCGCCAGCAGACAGGTTACCGCGAAAGGCTGCGGAAGATATTTCCTCAAGCATGCCGGACAGCTTATCTCGGCCATTCTGACCACTCCGGCCACTTTCGAACAGTCCAGGATATGTCCCAGGTCAGCCAGAAGACCATCCGAGATATCGATGGCGCTGTTCGCAAGTCCTGGCAAATGCTGCCCCAGGCCCACCCGGGCAACCGGAGTTTCCAGGGCAGGCAGGCAGGCGGCGAGCTCATCAGGTTGCAGGGTAATCTGTCCCAACTGATGCGCCAGCGCCAGAGCCGCGCCCCCCAATTGACCAGATATCCAGATGTCATCTCCCGGCCAGGCGCCGCTACGGCGCAAGGCTGCTCCCGCCGCTATCTCTCCGATAATGGTTACACAGACGGCGAGCGGCCCGCGTGTGGTATCGCCGCCAATCAAATTCACCTCGTAAGCATCGGCAAGTTCGAAAAACCCGGCGGCGAATTGCTCCAGCCACTTTTCATCCGCTTGCAGCATCGAGGCCGGCAGCGCCAGGGCAAGCATGGCCCAGCGCGGGCTCGCGCCCATGGCCGCCATATCGGAAAGGTTGACGGCAAGCGACTTGTACCCCAGCTTGCGCGGATCGACACCGGGAAAAAAATGCGTGCCTGACACCAGCATATCCGTGGAGACCACCAGTTCCGACCCTGCCGACGGCCTGATCAGTGCAGCGTCATCACCAATACCCAATATCGCGCCGGGAGCTGCGCGGGTAAAATAACGCCGGATGATTTCGAATTCGGAAAGCACCATCAATGAGCAAGAACGTCAAGCCTGTGCATTGATCTCTATCGTGCGCAGCTTGCCTGCCAGCTTGTCCAGCACGCCGTTCACGTACTTATGCCCATCTATGCCCCCATAGGTTTTGGCCAGCTCCACCGCTTCGTTTATCACGACGCGATAGGGCATTTCGGGACGGCTCGCGAGTTCGTGGGCCGCCAGCAACAGGATGGAAATTTCCACCGGACTGAGCTCCCTGACGGGCCGGTCGAGATACGGCTGAAGGTGCCTTTCGAGTTCCGGCATATCTGCCAGGACGCCTCGCAGCAACCCCGACAAGTATTCCTTGTCGGCTCTGTCATATTGCTCGGATTCATGCAGCTGCGCCTCGATGGCCTCGGCGGGGCCTCCAGCGACGCGCCATTGATAAATACCCTGTAGCGCCAGTTCCCGGGAACGATGACGCCGGGTTTTGGAACCGGGGCGGGAACGCGGCTTTATCGCCGGTTTCGACTGCATCACTCCGCCACTTCGTCGAGCTGGCTGAGCAGATTTGCCATTTCCAGCGCGACCTGCGCTGCTTCCGCGCCTTTCCGGCTCATGCGTGCCAGCGCCTGGTCCTCGGTATCCGTGGTAAGCACGCCGTTGGCAATGGGGATGCCGGTATCGAGCTGCACGGCGGCGATGCCGCTCGCCGATTGATTGGCCACGACCTCAAAATGATGGGTTTCCCCGCGTATTACCGCACCCAATGCCACGAGTGCGTCGAATTGGTCGGTCAGCGCCATTTTTTGCAATGCCAGGGGAATTTCCAGTGCGCCGGAAACGGTAACCAGCAGTATGTTGGATTCCTGCACCCCTTGCTTGCTCAGTTCCGCGGTGCAGGCACCCAACAAACCTTCGCCGATATCGATGTTGAAACGGCTCATCACGATGCCTATGCGCAAATCCCCACCGTTGAGATCGGGCTCGATTTCAAGAATATCGTCATGTCTTGCCATGTGTATGCTCCCGTAACAAATTTAGTAAACCTGCCCTTGCCGGTTTTTATCTTCAGGCTTCAAATACCCGGTCACTTCAAGACCGAAACCCGCCATGCTTGGCATTTTCCGGGGAATGGCAAGCAAGCGCATTTTTCCCACGTTCAGGTTTTTGAGTATCTGGGCGCCAATTCCGTAGTCGCGCAGGTCGCTGACGGCGGCGGGGCGCGTGGGCGCAGGTGTGAAGGAGACCCGCTCGAGCAGTTCCGCCGGATTTTCCCTTCGATGAAGCAGCACGATCACGCCGGAACCCGCCTCGGCTATCGTCCGGAGGGCATCGTTCAGGCTCCAGGAATGGGTATTGTCTTCCACATCGAGCAGATCGATAACGGAGAGCGGCTCATGCACCCGCACCAGAGTTTCGGTATCCGGGTCTATTTTTCCCTTGACCAGGGCCAGATGGGTAGCGTTGACAGTTTTATCCAGATAAGCCAGCAGCCGGAATTCGCCATGAGCAGTACGAATTATTCGTTCACCCATGCGCTTCACCAGGCTTTCGGTACGGCTGCGGTAGTGAATGAGATCCGCTATGGCGCCGATCTTGAGCCGGTGCCGGGTGGCAAATTCAATCAGATCCGGCAGGCGGGCCATGCTGCCATCTTCATTGAGAATTTCACAGATCACCGATGCCGGGCTCAACCCCGCCAGCGCTGCCAGGTCGCATCCCGCTTCGGTATGTCCGGCGCGAACCAGCACCCCACCGTTTTGTGCCATCAGGGGGAAAATGTGCCCCGGCTGGATGATATCCTCCGGTTTCGCCGAGAGGTTTACCGCCGCGCGCACGGTGCAGGCGCGATCGGCAGCAGATATGCCCGTCGTCACCCCGCTGGCGGCTTCGATGGAAACGGTGAAATTGGTACCCAGCGGGGAACGGTTTGCGGACACCATTAGCGGCAGGTTGAGGTGGCGGCAGCGGCTTTCCGTCAGCGTCAGGCAGATCAGGCCCCGCCCGTGCGTCGCCATGAAATTGATCGCTTCAGGCGTGACGAAATCCGCTGCGAGAATGAGATCCCCTTCATTCTCGCGATTTTCCTCATCCACGAGGATAACCATTTTGCCTGCCCTGATTTCGGCAATGACCTCCTGGATGGTATCGATAGTCATGACAATTCCATGTGTTTAGCCTTCCGTGGCGATGAGCCGCTCGACATAGCGCGCCAGCATATCGACTTCCAGGTTGACCTTGCTGCCGGGTTTGAGCTCGCGCAGGGTGGTTTTTTCCAGGGTGTGGGGAATGAGATTCACTTCGAACTCCTTTCCAGCTATTCGATTTACCGTCAAACTGACGCCATTGAGCGTGATGGACCCCTTTCTGGCAATATACTTCGCCAGTGTCGCGGGGGCCCTTATTGCCAGCAAGCAACTCCCGCCTACCGGCTCAAGCGTAATGACCTCGCCCAGCCCATCCACATGCCCGCTCACGAGATGGCCGCCGAGCCGGTCATCGAAGCGCATCGCTTTTTCCAGATTGACCCTGCCGCCCGGTTGATCCAGGCCCTGGGTGCAGAGCAACGTTTCCCGCGATACATCGACATGAATGCTGCGGCCGCTGACAGAAGTCACGGTAAGGCATGTTCCATTGACCGCGATGCTATCCCCTTTCTTGACATCCGACAAATCCAGCGGACCGGCCGCAATGCACAGGCTAACCCCGCCCTCCACTGGAATGGCGTGCGTTATCTCGCCTATCGCCTCTATGATGCCAGTAAACATCGGATATTTTCCATCTTCGGATAAAATGTGCCAAATGTGCCTATTGTATGCGCCTATCGCCTTCTGGATAAGGGGATGTGCGGCAAGTGCGGCAATTTGACGCATGGCCGTAAAGGTAAAGATGGGTTAATGTCGGGTTCCGGTATTCCCGAAGGCGGGAAATACCGAGGAATGATGATGTTCAGCGATCTCAGCCAATCACCGCTAAGCAAGAATCTGCAGCGCTTGTTCCTGCTCAGGAATATCGTCATCGTTGCCCAGTGCTTGACTTTTGCGCTGGCGCACTGGGCGCTTGAAATGGACTTGCCCTGGTCGCAAATGGTTGCGGTAACCGTGCTGCTCGGAGTACTGAACCTCGCGACCTGGCTACGCCTGCGTCGCCATCTTCCGGTGTCGAGCATCGAGTTTTTTGCTCAATTGGTGGCGGATGTGTTTGCGCTGAGCGCACTGCTGTATTTCAGCGGAGGTTCGACCAATCCATTTATTTCGCTGTACCTGCTGCCGTTGACGATAGCTGCGGCCGCGCTACCGTGGGCTTACACTTGGGTGATGGCGGCGATTACGATCAGCTGCTACACGCTGCTGCTGTTTTATTACGTGCCATTGCCGCACGATCATGAAGAACACAACAGCGAGTTCAACCTGCATGTGTCCGGAATGTGGCTGGCCTTCGTGCTCAGCACAGTGCTGATCGCCTGGTTCGTGGTAAAGATGGGCATCTCCATACGGGAACGCGATAAGGATCTCGCCCTGGCGCGGGAGCAGGCGCTGCGCAATGAACAGATCATCGCGTTGGGCACGCTTGCCGCTGGCGCCGCCCATGAGCTGGGGACGCCGCTTGCCACCATGGCGATAGTGGCGGGAGAATTGCAAGGAGAATACCTCGAAGATAGCGAATTCCAGAACAATGTCGTCATATTGCGCGACCAGATCACCCATTGCAAGCATACCCTCACCCAGATGCTGGCGGATGCGGGCCAGGCCCGGGCTGAAGACGGCAGCGGCCAAGCCGTGGATTACTTTCTCCGGCAGGTACTTGATAAATGGCAGCTCATGCGGCCCGCTGTCAAGTTCACCTATGAATGCAGCGGCGTGGAACCGGTTCCGCAAGTCCTGAATACGCAGCTGCTGAGCCAATCCATACTGAACCTGCTGAACAATGCGGCGGATGCATCCTTGAAGCATGTCGAAATCAAGGGGACCTGGAATTTCGAGCAACTGAATCTGGAAATACTCGATTATGGTGAAGGATTGAGCAGAGAAGCCATACAGCGCGCAGGCCAGGCTTTTTTCACCACCAAGGCGCCAGGAAAAGGCTTCGGTATCGGTTTATTCCTGGCAAATGCGAATATCGAACGCTGTGGCGGCAGTGTTCGCCTGACGAACCGCGAGGGCGGCGCCTGCACTCAAGTTACTTTACCCCTGATACGGCAATAGATATGACCACAGACCCTGCGACAGAAGCGGAGGTGGACGATCGCCCGGTTTTGCTGATCGTTGACGATGACCTGACATTTTGCGCCGTGCTGGCGAAGGCGATGGGCAAGCGGGGATTCAATGTCACCTGCGCGCATACCGTCGAGCAGGCCACGGAATACGCCGAAGCCTGCATGCCGGAATATGCCGTGGTCGATCTGAGGCTGCCCGGAATTTCGGGGCTGGCGCTGGTCGAGAAGCTGAAGGCGCTGGACCCGGGCACCCGCATTGTCATGTTGACCGGGTACGCCAGTATCGCCACCGCCGTGGAGGCGATCAAGCTCGGTGCCACCCACTACCTCGCAAAGCCGGTGGATGTGGATGAGATTATGGCTGCTTTCGAACGAACGTCGGGGGATGCCGAGGTGCAGATCAGCGCTCATCCGCTGTCGGTGGGCAGGCTGGAATGGGAATATATCCAGCGCGTGCTGAATGAAAATAAGGGAAACATTTCCGTGACGGCAAGAATTCTCAATATGCATCGCCGCACGCTGCAGCGCAAGCTGACCAAGTATCCAGTCAAAAGCTAGCGCTTGTTAACACCTGTTTTCCCATCGTTGCTCGCCGCTTGCAGAGCCTGCTCCGCGACCGTCGCCGGCGCAAAACAAATGTTAACAGGTCTTAGGGAAACGCTGAACAAATCCTCGCTGAGCGCGTTGCTGGTAAAATCGGGATGATCATAAGGCGCGCGACGAAGGTCGTAGCCGGGACTACGATGCCAAGGAGCGCAACGCAGTGAGCGCCCGATTTTACCGCAACCCTTATGGGGCGGGGTTTTGCGGGCGGTCTGCCTTGTCAGGCTCCTGGCGAAGGGGGTCAACCATTCGCGTCGTCGCCTTTCGCGCATCCCATCCCGCAAAGCCACCGCCGCGCCAGCGGAGATTTATTCAGCGCTTCCCTAAGAGATTCCCGGCTTCTCAGGGCCGGCGGAAATACGGATATCCACCCCTATTGAACGGATATCGTGAATGATCAGCGCGCGCTTTTCCTGGAGAGTTGCCAGTTCCGGGAGTTCCACCATGCCGCGTGCCGCGTGTCCGATCAGGCAAGGGGCGAGGTAAATCACCAGCTCATCCACCAGCCCGGCCTGCATGAGCGCGCCATTCAACCTGGGTCCCGCTTCGACCAGCAGCTCGTTTATCTCCAGGCCGGCAAGTGCCTGCATCATTTTTCCGAGATCGACTTTCCCGTCCGTGCCGGGAAGCGGGATCACGTTCGCTCCCATGCCGCGCAGCACGGCGATTTTTTCTTCGTCCGCGCCGGCGGTAAAAATCAATGCCCGCCCCTCTCGTAGCACTCTGGAATCCAGGGGAATATGCAGGCCGCTGTCCAGAACAACCCGCAGAGGCTGCCTGGGTGTCTCCACGTAACGGACGTTGAGCTCAGGGTTGTCTGCCAGCACGGTGCCGATGCCTGTGAGCACGGCGCAGGAGCGCGCGCGCAACCGATGGCCGTCACGCCGCGCCGGCTCGCTCGTTATCCACTGGCTGGCGCCGTTATTGAGGGCTGTCCTGCCGTCGAGGCTGGCGGCGATTTTCATCCGTACCCATGGGCGCTGCCGCGTCATCCGCGAGACAAAACCTGCATTGAGCGCTTTTGCCTGCGTTTCCATCAAACCGGCAACGACCTCGATTCCCGCCTGCCGCAGCAACGCTGCGCCTTTGCCTGCCACCAGGGGATTGGGATCCTCCATGGCCATAATCACTCGCGTGATGCCGGCCGCTATCAGCGCCTCGGCGCAGGGAGGCGTTCTGCCATGATGGCTGCACGGCTCCAGGGTGACATAAGCGGCAGCGCCCCGTGCCGCGCGGCCTGCGGCGGCGAGCGCGTTGATTTCGGCATGAGGGCCGCCGGCGAACTGATGCCAGCCGCTGCCTGCCATGACGCCGTCACGCGCGATCACGCAGCCTACTCGCGGGTTGGGGCTGGTACTATACAAGCCTTTTTCAGCAAGCCGCAAGGCACGAGCCATGCAGGCATGATCGTCCGGCGAAAACGGGGTGGAAGACTGGTTCATCGCGAACCTTTGCCTGGGAACAAGGTCTTTGCCCAGCGTCCCGGCATGGAGTTGGACAATAGTGGATCGGAATCAGGTTTTTTTTACCACCGCCTGCCGTGGCGGCCTGGGAATCTTCGGGATCTTGGGAACCCTTTGCACCTTTTGCACTTCCTTGATCGCGTCATGAAAATCGTCCGCATCCTGGAAACTTCGATAAACGGAAGCAAAACGGATGTAGGCCACCTTGTCCAGCCTGTAGAGTTCCTGCATGACCATTTCCCCAATCGTGCGCGAGGGGACCTCCCTTTCTCCCAGGCTCAAGAGTTTCTGGATGATACGGTCCACGGCTGCATCCACATATTCCGTCGGAACCGGCCTTTTATGCAGGGCTCGCATGAAACTGGTGAGCATTTTATCGCGGCTGAATTCCGAGCGATTGCCATCCTGCTTTACTATCTGAGGAAGCCGCAGCTCCACGGTTTCATAGGTGGTGAAGCGTTTGTCGCATACAGGGCAGCGGCGGCGGCGGCGTATGCGATCTCCTTCTTCGCTGACGCGCGAATCAATGACGCTGGTGTCGCCCGCATTGCAGAAAGGACACTTCATGAGCCAAAGCTGGCGCAGATAAGCCGGGCAGCCGTGACTCGCGCCACTTGCAGGTATCCGGCTGATGCTATTTTCAAGCGGAAAATTCCTGGTAAACCGGAAATCCTGCGCATAACGCCTTTGCCTGCGCTGCAACGCCCAGGATCACGGCGCGGTCTTCCGGCGCATCCAGCACATCGGCGATCAGGTTTGCGAGCTGTTCCGCTTCGATCTCGGTAAAGCCACGCGTGGTTATGGCAGGCGTGCCTATGCGGATGCCGCTGGTGACGAAAGGCTTTTGCGGGTCGTTGGGGATGGCGTTCTTGTTGACGGTGATGTGGGCGAACTCCAGCGATTGCGCCGCCTGCTTGCCCGTGAGGTTCTTCGGGCGAAGATCCACCAGAAACATATGGCAGTCCGTGCGGCCGGAAACGATGCGCAATCCGCGTTCCTGCAATACCTTCGCCATTACCCTGGCATTGTCGATGACCTGCTCCTGGTAATCCCTGAACGCGCCGCTGGCGGCTTCCTTGAAAGCGACGGCTTTGGCCGCTATCACATGCATCAGCGGACCGCCTTGAGTTTGCGGGAAAACCGCCGAGTTCAGCACTTTTTCGTGCTCGGGCCTGGCCATGATGAAGCCGCCGCGCGGGCCCCGCAGCGTCTTGTGTGTGGTACTGGTGACAAAATCGGCGATGCCCACCGGATTGGGATAGAATCCCGCCGCCACGAGGCCGGCATAATGCGCCATGTCCACGAAGAGATAAGCTCCCACCTCATCGGCGATCTTGCGAAAACGCTTCCAGTCTATCACCAGCGAGTAGGCGGAAGCCCCAGCGACGATCATTTTCGGCCGGTGTTCCTTTGCCAGGCGCGCAACTTCGTCATAATCCAGTTCCTCGGTTTCCGGCTTGAGCCCATAGGCAACCGAATTGAAAATTTTTCCGCTGAGATTGACCGATGCGCCGTGGGTCAAATGTCCTCCATGCGCGAGCGACATGCCGAGGAGCGTATCGCCCGGTTTCAACGCTGCAAGATACACCGCGGCATTTGCCTGGGAACCGGAGTGAGGCTGGACATTGACATACTCCGCGTCGAACAGTGACTTGACGCGGTCTATCGCGAGCTGCTCCACGATGTCCACATACTCGCAGCCGCCGTAATAGCGCTTGCCGGGATAACCCTCCGCATACTTGTTAGTAAGTACTGACCCCTGTGCCTGCATGACCGCAGGGCTGGCATAGTTCTCCGAGGCGATCAGCTCGATATATTCTTCCTGGCGTTGCACCTCGCCCCGGATGGCCTGCCACAATTCCGGGTCGACGTTTTCCAATGTCAGCTTAGGGGACAACATGAGGCTTCAGTCCTTTCGAAATAAGAAAATTATATTTGTATTTATCCTGGCAGCAGCCGAGAAGCATAGCTAGCTTACATTGATAACAGGAAACCTGGACAGATTTTCTATACATCGAGATTGCGCACACCCAGCGCATTTCCTTCTATGAAGGCCCGGCGCGGCTCGACTACGTCTCCCATCAACGTCGTGAAAATTTCGTCCGCGGCGATGCTGTCCTCTATCTGGGCACGCAAAAGCCTGCGGCTTTTTGGATCCATGGTGGTTTCCCACAGTTGCGCGGGGTTCATTTCCCCGAGGCCTTTGTAGCGTTGCGTCCCCAGGCCCTTTTTAACCTCGGACAGCAGCCAGTCGAGCGCCAGCTTGAAGTCGCTGACAGCCTGCTTCTGTTCGCCACGCTGGACGTATGCATCTCCTGACAAGAGGCCATCGAGTACCTCGGCAGTTTGCTTGATTTGGGCATAATCCCCGCTTTGCAGAAAATCCCGGTCCAGGTAACTTGCACGGGTGTTGCCATGATGCACTCGTGCAATCTTCAGCCGGTATTCTTCCGCTGTCGCATCGTACTCGGGAATGATTTTTACGCCGGGAACGCGTGCTTCGAGCCTGCCGCCGCTTTCGGCAGCGCTTTCGGCGCTGTCCAGATCCAGATCGGGATGATGCAGCAAGGCGTGCATCACCTCGCTGTCGGTCATGCGGCTCATGCGCTCGATCACGGCCTCCGCCAGCAGGTACTCGTTGGCAATCTTTTCCAGTGTTTCACCGGTAAGGGGCGGCTTGCCATTGCCCGGATGCAGTTCGGCATCGGCGAGCGCCAGACCCAGGAGATATTGCTTCAGCTCATGGTCATCCTTGATATAGCGCTCCTGCTTGCCATGCTTGATCTTGTAGAGCGGGGGCTGGGCAATATAAATATGACCGCGTTCGATCAACTCAGGCATCTGCCGGTAAAAAAAAGTAAGCAACAAAGTACGGATATGAGATCCATCCACATCCGCATCCGTCATGATGATGATGCGGTGATAGCGCAGGCGGGCGGAATTATATTCATCCTTGCCTATGCCGGTGCCCAGCGCGGTAATGAGGGAAGCGATCTCCTGCGAGGAAATCAGCTTGTCGAATCTCGCCTTTTCGACGTTGAGGATCTTTCCCTTGAGCGGCATGATGGCCTGGAATTTGCGATCTCGCCCCTGCTTGGCCGACCCCCCGGCCGAATCTCCTTCCACCAGGTAAAGTTCGCAGAGGGAAGGATCTTTTTCCTGGCAATCGGCCAGCTTTCCCGGCAGCCCCATGCCATCCAGCACGCCTTTGCGCCGGGTCAGCTCACGCGCTTTCCTGGCGGCCTCGCGCGCTCTTGCAGAATCGATGATTTTTCCGCAGATGGTTTTGGCATCGAGCGGATGCTCCAGGAGAAACTCCGCCAGTTTTAAAGCGACGATTTCCTCGACCGCCGGGCGCACTTCCGAAGAAACGAGTTTTTCCTTGGTCTGGGAGGAAAACTTGGGCTCGAACAGTTTTACCGACAATACGCAGGACAGGCCTTCCCGCATATCATCGCCGGAAGTTTCCACCTTCGCCTTTTTTCCCAGCTCATTTTTTTCGATGTAGTTGTTGAGCGTGCGGGTCATCGCGGCGCGCAGGCCGGTCAGGTGCGTTCCGCCATCCTTCTGGGGAATGTTGTTGGTAAAACATAAAACCTGCTCGGTATAGCTGTCATTCCACTGCATGGCGACTTCCACCAGTATGCCATCCTTGTCGCCGGCAGCATAAAAAATGCTGGGATGAATGACGGACTTGGTCCGGTTGACGTATTCGACAAAACTCCTCACGCCCCCAATGAAGGCAAAATGCTCTTCCTTGGCATTGCGCTGGTCGACCAGATGGATTTTGACGCCATTATTGAGGAAGGAAAGTTCGCGCAGGCGTTTGGCCAAAATATCGAAATGGTATTCGATATCACCGAAAATTTCCTTGCTGGCCAGGAAATGCACTTCGGTCCCCCGTCTTTCGGTTTTGCTGGTTGCGGCGAGCGGGGCGACGGGCACACCCATATGGAATTCGATTTGATGGATTTTTCCGTCCCGGCGAATGGTGAGGCGCAGCCATTCCGACAACGCATTGACTACGGAGACGCCGACGCCGTGCAGGCCTCCGGAAACCTTGTAGGAATTATCGTCGAATTTACCGCCTGCGTGGAGTTCCGTCATGACGATCTCGGCAGCCGAGCGCTTTAATTCGTCATCCTGTTTTATCCCCGTGGGAATACCGCGCCCGTTGTCCTGCACCGTAATGGAATTATCGGGATGAATAATGACGGCAATTTCGTCGCAATGGCCCGCCAAGGCTTCGTCGACAGCGTTATCCACGACCTCGAACACCATGTGGTGAAGCCCCGTGCCATCGCTGGTATCGCCAATATACATTCCGGGACGTTTGCGTACTGCGTCCAGCCCTTTCAGGATCTTTATGCTGTCTGAACCGTAATCAGTCGATTTAGCGCTTTTTTGCCGTTCTTTGTCTGCCATTGCCTTGCCTTGGGTGTAATTCTTGGTGTAATAACCGGATCACTGGGTTTTTCCGGGAGAAATCAACGCGAAACGGGCGGTATGCCGTTTTATAGTTGCATGGGCTGCAGCCTATATTCTCATGGGCATGACCACATACTTGAAATGATCGTCGCCCGGAATCTGGATAAGCGCGCTGCTGTTCGCATCGCCAAAGGAGCATTGCACCGTTTCGCTGTCCAGATTCGTCAGAGCATCGAGGAGATAGGTGATGTTGAAACCTATGTCCAGCGCGTCTCCATCATACTCGAGCTCCAGATCTTCCTGCGCTTCCTCCTGCTCGCTGTTGCTGCAAACGATGCGAAGATTGTCCGAAGTCAAGATCAACCGCGCACCACGGAATTTTTCGTTGGACAGAATCGATGCGCGCTGCAGTGTCTGCAACAGTAACGCCCGGTTTACGTTGAACTGTTTCTGGTATCCGGCCGGTATCACCCGATTGTAATCTGGAAACTTTCCGTCGACGACCTTGGAAACCAGCACGACATTGGAAAAGGTGAAGCGGATCTGGTTCTGAAGAAGCTCCACTGTGACGGGTTCGTCGTTTTCCGCCAGCAGCTTGGCCAGTTCCAGCACCACCTTTCGCGGCAGGATCACCTCGCGCTTGTCCTGCCAAGTATCCAGCGGCATGAGGGCAAAAGCAAGGCGATGACCATCGGTGGCAACCACCTTCAGATGATTTTCTTCGATTAGCAATAGCAAGCCATTGAGATAATACCGAATGTCCTGCTGAGCCATCGCGTATTGAACCAGGGATAGCAGGTGCTTCAATTCCTTTTGCCTGACGGTTATTTTCGCCTCCGATTCCAGGTTTTCCGGAAACTTCGGGAAGTCTTCCACAGGAAGGGTTTGCAGGGTGAAACGGCTCTTGCCTGCTTTGGCGAAAAGCCGATTTTCATCGGTTTCCAGCGTTACCTGGACGCTATCGGGCAGAGCACGCAGAATGTCCTGGAGCTTTTTCGCGGCTACGGTAACCGCTTGTGCCGAGTCTTTTTCAATTCCCTCATTTGCCGTGGTGGTTATCTGAATTTCAAGATCGGTTGCTACGAAGGAAATTTCTTCATTCGTTGTCTGGACAAGCACGTTTGAAAGGATAGGCAGGGTGTGGCGCCGTTCGACGATGCCGGTCACGATCTGTAGCGGCTTAAGTAATGTATCCCTTTTCGTTTGTATCAATTTCATTTATTTAAATCCAGATAATCGTTAATAAATAGCTGGAAACTTCGTTATAAGTATTAAATTCCTTGTTACATCAGGGGACTGCCTCTATTTTTCAGCAGGTATTGCCAAGGTATCGACTGTGGATGTTTTGGGGATATAAATGTCCTTGCGGCAAAATTCCCTGGTTATCCACAATCCACTCAATCCTATCCGGTTGAGTTATCCTCTGAGGATGTGGAGCAGCGTATTAAAATCCCGATTGATCGCCGGATCGGAAGCGCGTAACTCGGCAATTTTGCGGTACCCGTGCAAAACAGTCGTGTGATCTCTTCCGCCAAAGGCTTCGCCTATATCCGGGAGGCTAAGCGGAGTCAGCTCCTTGGAGATGGCCATGGCCATCTGGCGCGGCCTGGCGACGATGCGGGAGCGTTTTTTCGAATACATTTCAGCTACCTTGATTTTATAGTAGTCAGCCACGGTCTTCTGGATATTTTCAATGGAGATTTGCCGGTTTTGCACTGCCAGCAAGTCTTTCAGCGCTTCCCTCGCCAGGTCCAGCGACAAACCGTGGCCGGTAAACCGGGAATAGGCGAGCACCCGCTTCAGGGCGCCTTCCAGTTCGCGCACGTTGGAGCGGATATGCTTGGCAATGAAGAAGGCGACGTTTTCATCCAGCACAATATTTTCAATCAAGGCTTTTTTCAACAGGATGGCGACGCGCATTTCCAGCTCCGGCGGTTCTACCGCAACAGTCAGGCCCCACCCGAAACGTGAAATCAGCCGTTCCTCCATTCCCGAAATTTCCTTCGGATAGGAGTCGCAGGTAATGATCACCTGCTTGTGCGCTTCTATCAGGGCATTGAATGCGTAGAAAAACTCTTCCTGCGTGCGGTTCTTCCCCCCGAAAAACTGGATATCGTCGATCAGCAATAAATCCAGCGAATGATAGTATCGTTTGAACTCGTCGAAGGCCTTATGTTGGTAAGCGCGCACTACGTCTGAAACGTACTGTTCTGAATGGATGTACCGGACCTTGGCTTTGCTGTTCTGCTCCAGAACGAGGTTACCTATAGCCTGGATCAGGTGCGTTTTCCCCAGTCCGACCCCACCGTAAATGAAAAAAGGGTTATAGGCAGTGCCGGGCCGCTCTGCTACCTGGATTGCGCCTGCCCGGGCCAACTGGTTCGCTTTTCCGGTAACGAAGCTGTTGAATGTGAAGGCCGGGTTGAGCCGGCTGGGGTTGCTTCCCCCGGAAACTTTTTGCGCCGGCTTTGCGGTATGCTTCTCGACAGCGATGACCGCTTTGGCATGGTTCATTCCTGGCGGACAAGCTTTCGCGGGAGATTGGTGCGCAAGCCTCAATTGGAAATTAACTGCCTGCGAAAAATGCTGTTCCGCCATCTCGTCGATAAGCGGCAGGAAGTTGTCCTTGACCCATTGCAGGACAAACCGGTTGGGCGCGATAAGCGTGGGTTCGGCCGTGTCGGATGCACTGTCTAGGCGCAGCGGTTTGATCCAGGTGTTGAACTGCTGGGAGCTCAATTCCTTCTCAAAATACGCGAGACAGAATAGCCAGAAGGATTCCATTGCGGGCATGATTCTTGTACTGTGCGGGAAAAATAAGCGGGGGGCTCAAAGCGGGAGAATCGATTATTCTAGTCTGTTCCCACTCACTTATCCACAGGCCGGGGGAAAAATATAGGTTGACTAGGATTGGCTAAAGAGTTGTAATGCGAAGTTTTATTTAGCAAGCTTAGGGGAGAAGGAAGAGCAATGAAACGCACTTATCAGCCGTCCGTGACGCGCAGGAAGCGGACGCACGGGTTCCGGGTCCGGATGAAAACCACTGGCGGAGCGCTTGTCATCCGAGCCCGTCGTGCCAAGGGGCGAGCACGCCTGGCGGTATGATTGCATCGCATCGCTAGCTTGAGCCGGGATTTTATTAATCGCTTTCCGAAAAGTCACCGGCTTCACGATGCAGAAGAATTCTCCGCAGTTATCCGGTTTCGCTGTTCTGTGAGCAGTGAATTCCTTCAGGCTTTTGCAAAACCGAATGATCGGGCGCACCCCCGCCTGGGATTGATTGTCGCCCGGAAAATCGAGCGCTTGGCAGTCAACCGGAACAGGATCAAACGTGAGTTGAGGGAAGCGTTTCGTGCACAACAGGGGCAGATGGCTGGCCTGGATCTCGTGTTGCGCTTGCGCCGCCCCTTGCGGCAGGCAGGCTCCGGGCTGGCGGAAGAGGCGGGCAAGCTCATGATGCAATTACAGCGATGTCGCGGATAATCATTGGTTTCATCAAGATATATCAATATTGTCTGAGTCCGTTTTTCGGTCCTTCGTGCCGTTTCAGCCCTTCCTGTTCGCATTATGCGTGCGAGGCGCTGGACAGACACGGATTTTTTCGGGGAACATGCCTTGCTGCATGGAGGATATTGCGCTGCAATCCGTGGGGACGGGGCGGACATGATCCTGTTCCCTAGGCGCTGTTTGCGCTATCGTGGGTCGCCGAATTCGAGGAGTCCTTTAATCGTAGTGAAAATAATAAGACAGTAAGCAAGATGGATACCCAAAAACTCGTACTTTTCCTGATTTTTTCAACTTCGCTGCTATTTCTTTGGGATGCCTGGCAAAAGGAGCGCCTGGCTCCACCCCCTGCTTCGGTAGCCACACAGGGGGCGACTGGAGAGGCCGGCGCGCCTCATCAGGAAGACATGCCCATACCGGGGGAAAAGCTCGCTACGGCACAGGCTGGCTCGGGACCTTCGAGCTCGGACGGCACGGTTCCGGTGAAAGCTGGCAATCTCCCTGTGGGGGAAAAGATCACCGTCAAGACAGATCTCGTCACCGCGGAAATCGATACAGCGGGAGGGGACCTGCGCCGTTTGGAGCTGCTCCAGCACCCGGACAAGGAAGACAGGAGCAAGCCGTTCGCGTTGCTGCAAGCTCGGCAGGGGCATGTTTACATAGCTCAATCCGGGCTCATAGGGGACAGCCTTCCCAATCACAAGACCCGTTATACCGCGGACTCGGAAAGCTATGTGCTGCAGGCGGGGGAGGATAAAGTGGAGGTGCGGCTGGCTGGTCCGGAAGTGGATGACGTGCGCGTCACAAAAATCTACACTTTCCGTCGGGGCAGTTATGTCATCGATGTGAGCTTCGAAGTGGCCAATGGCGGGGCCGCGACAATCCAGCCATTTTCCTATTTCCAGATGCTTCGCGATAGTCCACCGCCGGTGGGATCGTTTTTCATGGTTCCAACCTATACCGGCGCTGCGCTCTATACCGAGCAGGAAAAATTCAAGAAAATCGAATTTTCCGCCCTGGATAAAGGCACGGCAAGCTATCCCAAGAATGCGGATAACGGATGGATAGCCATGCTGCAGCACTACTTCCTTACAGCCTGGTTGCCCAAGGAAAAGACGCAGCGTGAATTTTATGCCAAGCGGCTAGCCGATAATGAATATACGGCGGGCGTGATCGTTCCGGTAGGGGTGATAGAGCCAGGCAGCACAGCGCGTGTCACCGTTCCGCTGTATGCTGGTCCGGAAGAGCAGAGCAAGCTCGCGGAAGTGGCGCCCGGACTGGATCTGGCGGTCGATTACGGGTGGCTGACGGTAATAGGTGCGCCGTTATTCTGGTTGTTGTCGTTGTTTCAGTCCTGGACCGGGAACTGGGGGGTGGCAATCATCCTGTTGACGATGTCGGTGAAGCTGGCTTTTTTCCCCTTGTCCGCCGCGGGATACCGTTCCATGGCCAAGTTGCGGCTGGTCACGCCGAAACTTCAGCGGCTGCGCGAACAGCATGGGAACGATCGCGAGCGGATGCATCAGGCCATGATGGAATTTTATAAAACGGAAAAGATCAATCCGATGGGGGGTTGCCTGCCGATATTGGTTCAGATTCCGGTGTTCATCTCGCTTTACTGGGTATTGCTCGCGAGCGTGGAGCTCCGGTACGCGCCGTTCGCGTTATGGATAGAAGATTTATCTTCGCCCGATCCTTATTACGTCCTGCCCGTGATGATGGCGATCTCCATGTTCTTCCAGACCAAGCTCAGCCCTCCCGCGACCGATCCCATACAGCAGAAGGTCATGCAGATCATGCCCTTTGCCTTTGCTGTTTTCTTTTTCTTCTTTCCAGCGGGCTTGGTGCTTTACTCTCTCGTGAACAATGTGCTTTCCATTGCTCAGCAATGGCAGATCACACGCATGATCGAGCGTAGTGCAGGGACTTCAGGCGCTGCTGGCAAAAAGAAGGATACTCTCAAAAGCTGATCTGACCCATGCTCAGGCAGGGGGCGGCCGCCCCCCGCGTGAGCATGCCGGCACGGCCTTGTAGCGAGCCCACCATATAGCTGAACGTCGAGTACTGCGGAAAGTCTTGGCGTGTCATAGCTTCAAAACGGAAATGAACGGTTAACTGCCGGATTCAGGATCATATTCACTCGTAAGTAAGTGATCACTTCTGATATCATCGCCGCCATTGCTACACCACCCGGAAGGGGCGGGATCGGCGTGGTGCGGGTTTCAGGACCAAACCTCCATGGGCTGGTCTTGAAGATGGTCGGAAGTATGCTCCAGCCGCGTCGTGCCACTTTTTGCAAGTTTCTTGATGAGAACGGCTCGGCGATCGACCAGGGCATCGCGCTCTATTTCCCCTCCCCCCAATCCTACACAGGCGAAGATGTATTGGAATTGCAGGGTCACGGCGGCACAGCGGTAACCGGCCTGGTGCTGTCGAGTTGCCTTCGCGCCGGCGCTCGCCTGGCCCAGCCGGGGGAATTCACGCTACGCGCATTTTTTAACGACAAGATTGATCTGGCGCAAGCGGAAAGCGTGGCTGATATTGTCAATGCCCGGACCGGAGAGGCGGTCCGGTGCGCATTGCGGTCCTTGCAAGGCGAATTTTCCACGGCGATACACGACATGGTGCGCGCGCTGACAGAATTGAGGACCATGGTAGAGGCCGGTCTGGATTTTCCAGAGGAATATGCGGCGGATGCCGAGCATGGGGAGAGTCCTCGCTTTGCTGCCGATGCCCGGATCGAGGAGAGACTGGAGGAGCTTCAGTCGCGGCTTTCCCGGGTGCTCGCCGCGGCCCGTCAGGGAAGCCTTCTGCGGGAGGGCATGAGCATCGTCATCGCCGGGCAGCCTAACGTCGGGAAGTCGAGTTTGCTGAACAGGCTTGCGGGAGAAGAGGTGGCCATCGTCACTGATGTTCCGGGGACGACGCGCGACACCATCAGCCAGAGCATCGAGGTGGAGGGAATACCCTTGCACGTGACGGATACGGCCGGACTGCGGGAGACGGTGGATGCCGTGGAAAGGGAGGGCATTGGGCGGGCGCGTGGGGCCTTGAGCAAGGCGGATCTGGCACTGATGCTGATGGATTGTCGCAGCGGCATGACTGCCGCAGACCGGGCCATACTGGACAGTTTTCCGCGCGAGCTGCCGGTGCTTCATGTATATAACAAGACGGATCTCGCAGCCGGGATGGTGCCCAACGGCGTGGGGGATGCCGACGGGCAGGAAATTTACCTTTCAGCGAGAACTGGCTTGGGTATCGAGCTGTTGCGCCGGAAGCTGGCGGATCTCGCCGGCCGCAAATCCGGCACGGAAGCCGAAGGCATGTTCATGGCGCGCCAGCGGCATTTGCAGGACTTGGCGCGGGGAGGCACGCATATTCAGCAGGCGCTGGGCTTGGTTGGCGATCCTGGCCAGGCGGTTTTTGTCGCGGAAGAGCTACGTCTGGCACAGCAATCCCTTTCCTCCATCACGGGTGAATTCACCGCTGATGATTTGTTGGGCGAGATATTTTCACACTTCTGCATCGGCAAATAGCCACTTGGCGCTGCACGCACCAGTCGCCTGCGGTCCACTCAACAACCACCAGCTTTAGCTGGTGGGTTGAGGCTGCGGACTGAAAGTCCGGATACGCGTCGCCCGAACGACGCGTCCTAATCGGGTTCCATTCTGAAATCATCGTCAGGCCTCGGCTCAAAATGATGCTCCAGATATTGCTCAATCATCTCCTCCGTCATTTGACCTGCCGTCGCACAAAAGTACCCTCTCGCCCAAAAATGCTTTCCCGATACTTCTTTTTCAGGTGCGGATGCTCTTCAAACAGCTTGCTCGATGTGCGACCCTTGATCCGCCTCATGATCTTGCTTGGCGCCAACGCCGGCAGACACTGGTCAGAATGTGCACGTGATCCTCCCTCACCACACCTTTCACTGTTCTGATCTCAAAGGCTTCACAGGTCTCTCGCACCAGCTCTCGAATTTGCTCCGCTACTTCCTCTTTCAGTATCTTGTACCGGTACTTCGTTACCCATACAAAATGATACTCAATCTGGTATACAGTATGACTGCCGCATCTGTGTTCCATGCAACCCCTCGCCTCTTCGTGCATCATATTGTCGCAGCTAAAGCTGACCGGCTAAAGCCGGTGGTTCTAACCTCGGAATGGAAAATAACCGTCTGCAGCCTGTGCTTATGTTTCACGTGAAACATAAAGTTCTGCAACCAGAAGAAAACTCATGAGCTGATTATCCATGGCGTGCGCTACCCGCTGCTTACCCTGTCCTCCATTTTGCCGTAAAATGATCGTCAGTAAGGAAGCTTTGTCCTGTTGACATCAATCCAAATGCATTTTCCCCAGCAATTCGATGTAATCGTAATAGGAGGGGGCCACGCCGGCACCGAGGCGGCACTGGCTGCTGCGCGCATGAGCCAGAAAACCCTGCTGCTCACCCACAATATCGAAACGATAGGGCAGATGTCCTGCAACCCATCGATCGGCGGCATCGGAAAAGGCCATCTAGTAAAAGAGGTAGATGCGTTGGGCGGGGCCATGGCCGTGGCTGCCGACGAAGCCGGGATTCAGTTTCGCACGCTCAATTCTAGCAAGGGTCCGGCGGTGCGGGCTACGCGAGCCCAGGCTGACCGCCAGATTTATCGCCAGGCGATTCGCAAGCGAGTCGAAAATCAGACCAATCTCTGGCTTTTCCAGCAGGGAGTGGATGATCTGATCCTCGAGGGCGAGCGCGTGGCGGGTGTGGTGACGCAGTTGGGGATAAGCATTGCGGCGCGCGTAGTCGTGCTGACCGCAGGCACCTTCCTGGCCGGCTTGGCGCATGCGGGTTCGGTCAGCTTCAAGGCGGGGCGCGCAGGCGATCCCCCTTCGATCAGTCTGGCGGCTCGCCTACGCGAGTTGCAACTGGCGGTAGGGCGCCTCAAAACCGGGACGCCGCCGCGCATCGATGGCCGCAGCATCGATTACTCTGCTATGCTCGAACAACCCGGCGATACTCCCCTTCCCATTTTTTCCTTTCTGGGTTCTCCCGCCGTGCGTCCCCGGCAGTTGCCTTGCTGGATCACCCATACTAATGCTGAAACCCACGACATCATCCGCGGGGGCCTGGACCGCTCTCCCTTGTTCACGGGCATGATCGAAGGCGTTGGTCCGCGGTATTGCCCGTCGATCGAAGACAAGGTGGTGCGTTTCGCGGGCAAGGATGCTCACCAGATCTTTCTTGAGCCCGAAGGGCTTTCCACCAACGAGGTCTATCCTAACGGGATCTCCACGAGCTTGCCATTCGATCTGCAGGCGAGGCTGGTGCGTTCCATAAAAGGACTGGAACAGGCGCATATCACGCGACCGGGTTATGCGATCGAGTATGATTACTTCGATCCGAGGGGGCTGAAACGCTCGTTGGAAACAAAAAAAATAGAAGGGCTATTCTTTGCCGGACAGATCAACGGCACTACGGGCTACGAGGAAGCCGCAGCCCAGGGCCTGCTGGCGGGGATCAACGCCGCGCTCAAGAACCAGGAAAGGGATGCGTGGTGTCCGCGCCGGGACGAGGCATATCTTGGCGTGCTGGTCGATGATCTCATCACCCGGGGGGTGACGGAACCTTATCGCATGTTCACCAGCCGCGCCGAATATCGCTTGCAATTGCGCGAAGACAACGCCGATTTACGGCTGACTGACGCAGGGCGGAGGATGGGCGTGGTGGATGATGCGCGCTGGGCAGCGTTCGATGCCAAGCGGGAAGCTATTGCGCGGGAGCAGCAGAGATTGAAAGCGATGTGGTTCGGTCCCAGGGGGTGCGCCAACGCCTTGCCCGAGGCTGATGCGTTGCGCGTTCTCGGCAAGACGCTGGATCGTGATTGTTCGTTGTATGAGCTGCTGCGGCGTCCCGATGTGTCCTATGCTTCCTTGATGACGCTACCCGGATGCGGGGAAGGTGCTGCCGATCCACAGGCTGCCGAACAAGTCGAGATCCAGGCGAAGTATGATGGATATATTTCCCGCCAGAAGGAGGAAATGGAGCGAAATTCACATTACGAGGAAATCCCATTGCCGCAGGACCTGGATTATGCAGCCGTAAGGGGCCTTTCCCGTGAGGTCCAGCAAAAACTCAACCAGCACAAGCCGGAAACAGCCGGCCAAGCCGCCCGGATTTCCGGCATCACCCCTGCGGCAATTTCATTATTGCTGGTGCACGTGAAGCGCGGATTTTCAGGCCGGGGCGTGAAGAAAAAGAAAAGCGCATGAACTTGCCTGCATTGCTGGCAGCGGGAATCGCGACGCTCGGTCTTGATATTTCCCCTGAAGCCCGGCTTCGACTGCTCGAACATTTGGCGTTGGTGCAGAAGTGGAATCGCGTGCATAATCTTACCGCGATGCGCGACCCGGAGATGATGCTGACAGGCCACGTTCTCGACAGCCTTGCGGTTGTGCCTTGCATTACCGGTCCCCGTATCGTCGATATTGGCGCCGGTGGGGGTTTTCCCGGCATTCCCCTGGCGCTGTCGCACCCCGGCTGGCATGTTACCCTGGTCGAAAGCAGCCATAAAAAGGCTGCGTTTCTCCAGCAGGCGCGTATCGACCTGCAATTGAAGAACGTCGAGGTAGTGAATAGCCGTGCTGAAGAATTTCAGGCAATGGAGGGCTTCGATACGGTTATTTCCCGTGCTTTTGCCAGCTTGGCCGACTTTGCCGGTCTGGCAGGACACCTCGCTCTTCACCCGGGTGGCAGGCTGGTGGCCATGAAAGGCGTGTATCCTCACGAGGAACTGCTCCACCTGCCGGCTCGTTTTGCTGTCGAGAGCATCCTGCCCATCACGGTTCCCGGTCTTGCGGCGGAACGGCATCTGGTGATAATCAAGGCGCCAGGGCTTTCGTAGGGCAGCCCTGAACAAGTCTCCGCTGGCGCGACGGGACTTTGCGGGATGGGATGCGCGAAAGGCGACGACGCGAATGGTTGATCCCCTTCGCTAGGAGCCTGGCAAGAAAGACCGCCCGCAAAGCCCTGTCCCATTCGGGTTGCGGTAAAATCGGGCGCTCATGGCGTTGCGCTCCTTGGCATCGTAGTCCGGGCTACGACCATTGTCGCGCGCCTTATGATCATCCCGATTTTACCAGCAACGCGCGTAGTGAGGACTTACTCAGGGCTTCCCTAGGATCGGAACAAGGCGTATTGCTTCAGTGTTCAGTATTGCAACAAGACCAGCGAGTGGGACAGATGGCGAAAATTCTGGCGATAACGAATCAAAAAGGCGGAGTCGGTAAAACCACCACCAGCGTCAATCTTGCAGCCAGTCTTGCCGCGGCGAAACGCCGCGTGCTGCTGGTTGACCTGGATCCCCAAGGGAATGCGACGATGGGAAGCGGCGTGGATAAGGGCATCCTTGAACATACCGTTTACCAAGTACTATTGGGTAGCAAGTCGATTTCGGAGGTGCGGATCGTTTCGACCGCGGGTAAATATGACCTTGTTCCCGCAAATCGCGAGCTGGCGGGCGCCGAAATCGAAATGGTGGACCTGGCCCAGCGGGAAACGCGTTTCAAAGAAGCGCTCCAGGAAGTGGAGCACCAGTATGATTTCATTTTGATCGATTGCCCGCCCGCGCTCAGCCTTCTCACGCTCAACGGGCTGTGCGCGGCTTCCGCGGTCATGATCCCCATGCAATGCGAGTATTATGCGCTGGAGGGCCTAAGCGATCTACTCAACACCATAAAAAAGGTACGCGCCAATCTGAATCCCTCGCTGGAAATAGAAGGATTGCTGAGGACAATGTTCGATCCACGCAACAGTCTGGCGCAACAGGTTTCCGATCAATTGCAGGAGCATTTCGGCAACAAGGTTTACCGTACGGTGATTCCTCGCAACGTGCGCCTGGCCGAAGCGCCGAGCTTCGGTATTCCGGCGCTCTACCACGATAAACTGTCCAAGGGCACGCAGGCTTATCTGGCACTCGCCGGGGAGCTTCTCAACCGGTATTCAGAGGATTCTTCCCTGCCCGTAGAGTTGCCATCATCCCAAATCGAGATACAGGAATTATCTAATGAAATCAATAAGATTAGGTAGAGGTCTAGACGCGCTGCTGGCTGGAGATAATGACAACGTCAAATCTGGAGATTCGCTGCGAAACCTGGATGTGTCGTTGCTGCAGCCGGGAAAATACCAGCCCCGCACGCGCATGGACCAGGAGTCCTTGGCCGAACTTGCCGAATCCGTTAAAGCACAGGGCATCATGCAGCCGGTTCTGGTTCGAGCCGTTTCCGCCGGGCGTTTCGAAATCATAGCCGGAGAACGGCGATGGCGAGCGGCGCAGCTCGCCGGGCTTTCCGAAGTGCCTGCCCTGGTTCGCGAGGTTGCGGACGATGCTGCGCTGGCGATGTCGCTGATCGAGAACATTCAGCGCGAAGATCTCAACCCACTGGAAGAGGCGCTGGGTATCCAGCGGCTTATCAAGGAATTTGGAATGACTCACCAGGATGCCAGCCAGACGCTGGGCAATTCCCGGAGTGCCATTTCCAATCTTTTACGCTTGCTCAACCTTTCCGCTCCAGTCCAGGATTTGCTGATGCAGGGGAAGATCGACATGGGGCATGGACGTGCCCTGCTCCCGCTTTCTCCAGCCAGCCAGATAGAAACGGCCAATCTGGTGGTGCATAAGCAGCTTTCGGTGCGCGAAACGGAAAGGCTGGTGCAGCGGATGGAGCATTCGGCGTCGAAGCCGATTCCCAAGCCGGACCGCGATCTGCTGCGTTTACAGGAAGAGGTTTCCGCGAAGCTCGGCGCGGAAGTCGTGATAAAACCTGGAAAAAAGGGCAAAGGCGCCATCCTTATCCATTACAGCAATCTCGACCATCTGGACGGAATACTGGCACGGTTTCAGGCGGGAACAACCGGCGTAAATGGGTAGCAACAGGTGCGGTTCGATAGCAAAACCGGGTTTTCATTCGAGCATTTTTCATTAAAGGTCAAAAGCGAATCTACAGAGGATCCCAGGCCTGATCCCAAACTGCTTGACTTGGAAGATCTTCGCGGATAGTCTTTACGGGGTTGTGGGTATGTAAAGTATCTGTAAGGACGGGTGGACGGCAGGGACAGGCGGGATCGGGATATCTGGGAAGGGAAGATATTTTGGATTGTGCCGGGTAGGATTGGCTGGTCGCCGGGGAAGAAACAAGAGTAACGAGTAACAGGGAAGAGAAGAAAGAAGGAAA
>Ga0209922_100124_pt1:80000-240943 | contig 240943 bp, 229 predicted proteins | sample ThiBiot_500_biof_FD_183946 | JGI IMG/M metagenome (GOLD analysis project Ga0209922, IMG submission 183946) | Wastewater bioreactor microbial communities from Cape Town, South Africa - Thiocy_expt_500_biof (SPAdes) | ecosystem: Engineered > Bioreactor > Thiocyanate-remediating >... | reverse complement strand
TCGACCTCACCGCGGCGGGCCTGATCGTCACCATGCTGCAGCTCGGCTACATGCTGGGCCTGATCTTCCTGGTGCCGCTCGGCGACCTCGTCGAGAACAAGCGGCTGATCCTGATCGCGCTCAGTGCGGTGATCGCCTGCCTGATCGTCGCCGCGCTCGCGCCACGCGCCTCCGTCTTCATCGTCGCCTCGCTGCTGATCGGCATGAGCGCGACCGCGACGCAGATGATCGTGCCGGTCGCAGCGCATCTCGCGCCGGCCCGCTCGCGCGGCCGGATCGTCGGCACGGTGATGAGCGGGCTATTGTTCGGCATTTTGCTGGCGCGGCCGATCTCGACCATGATCGCAGGTCCCCTCGGCTGGCGCGCAATGTACTGGATTTCGGCTGCGGTGATGCTCGCCGTGCTGATCATGGCGGCGCTGGTGCTGCCGCGGCGCCGGCCGCAGCCGGGCCTCAACTACCTGACGCTGATCACCTCGCTCTGGGGCCTGATGATCGCAACGCCCGTGGTGCAGTGGCGCGCCGCCTATCAGGGCCTGCTGTTCGGCGCCTTCAGCGTGTTCTGGACCGCGATGCCTTTTCTGCTGCAACAGCCGCCCTTCTCGCTCGGCCATCTCGGGCTGTCGGCGTTCCTGCTGAGCGGGGTCGCCGGCGCCTTCGTCGCGCCGCTGGCGGGACACCTCGCCGACAAGGGGCACAGCGACGCCGTCACGCTCGGCTGTTTCACGCTGGTGGCGGTCAGCTCCGTCCTGACCTTCATCGGCGGACAGGGATCGCTCGCTTTGCTGGTGGCGGCCGGCATCGTCCTCGACATCGGCGCGCAGGCCAATGTCGTGATCGGCCAGCGCGCGATCTATACCCTCGCGCCCGAGATCCGCAGCCGCGTCAACGCCATCTATATGGCGCTGTTCTTCCTCGGCGGCGCGATTGGCTCGGCGCTCAGCGGCATCGCCCTGTCACATGGCGGCTATGCCACCGTCAGCCTGTTCGGGCTCGGATTCGCCGCGATTGCATTCCTATTATTCGGGCTCGAAAAATTCCGCGGCCGCGCGTAATGTCAATGCCGAGGGCTTAGAAACCGGAGGCTGCCTCCATGGACCAGATCGCCCCATCCGCGCGCTCACGCGCGCCAGAACTGCTTGCACCCGAAGAACCCTATCCCGTGATCGAGGCGAACACCGCCGGCGCCTCGCCGTTCTTCTTCACCTGCGACCATTACGGGCGGCACATCCCCCGTGGCCTCGGCCATCTCGGATTGCCGGCGAGCGAACTCGATCGCCATATCGCCTGGGACATCGGCATCGCAGGAGTTGCGATGCGGCTGGCGCGGATGATGGACGCGCATCTGATCGCCCAGCACTATTCGCGCCTCGTCATCGACTGCAACCGGCCGTTCGACAGCGCCGGCTCGATCCCGCTGCTCAGCGAGGCGACCGCCATCCCCGGCAACAGCGGCCTGAGCGCCGACCAGATCGCGGCACGGCGGCGGGAAATCTTCACGCCCTATCACACGCGGATCGCCGACGCGCTCGATGCCCGCGCGGCGCAGAAGCGGCGGACCGTGCTGATCTCGCTGCATTCGTTCACGCCGATCTATGCCGGCATCGAACGGCCCTGGCATGTCGGCACGCTGTATCAGCACGGCCACGGCCTGCCACCCCTGCTGCGCGAACTGCTGCATGCCGAAGGCGATCTCGTGGTCGGCAACAACGAGCCCTATTCGGTCAGCCACGCCACCGACTACACCATTCCGGTGCATGGCGACCGCCGCTCGCTGATCAACACCGGCCTCGAGATTCGCCAGGACCTGATCGCCGACGAGCGCGGCCAGCAGCAATGGGCGGAACGGCTCGCGCGCATTCTGCGCGAGATCGAGATTCGTTTGTTCGCGAAGGATTTTTCCCGCCTCTAGGGAGCTCCCTCCCCCATGATCGCCGCATGCCGCGTCTTCGACGCCGGCACAATGACATGACTTGACAGGCAACCGTTTGGTTGCCTATTATCCCAACCATGGATGAGGTCTTCAAGGCGCTGGCCGACCCTTCACGGCGTTCACTGCTCGACAGGCTTCATGCCCGCAACGGTCAGACGTTGCTCGAATTGTGCGACGGCCTCGCGATGACACGACAGGCCGTGACCAAGCATCTCGGGATTCTGGAAGCGGCGAACCTCGTCACCACGCTGAGGCATGGCCGCGAGAAGCTGCACTACCTCAACCCGGTGCCGATCCACGAGATCGGCGAACGGTGGATCAGGAAGTTCGAGCGCGACAGGCTGGTCGCGCTCGGCACCCTCAAGCGGCAACTGGAGAAGCGTGATGAGTAAACCCGAATTCGTCTACACCACCTACATCAAGACCACGCCGGACAAGCTCTGGCATGCGCTGACCGACAAGGCCTTCACCGAGAAATACTGGTTCTGCTGCTCGCTGACGTCCGACTGGAAGGTCGGCTCGCGGATGCACATGGACCGCGACGGCGAAGTGAAGAACGAATGCGTCATTCTCGAATCCGACCCGCCGCGCCGGATGTCCTATAGCTGGCTGTCGGTTCACGACGAGGAGATGAAGAAAGAAAAACCCTCGCGCGTCACCTATCTGATCGAGCCCGCTTATGATGGCGTGAAACTTACGGTGATTCACGAAGGTTTCGCGGACGACAGCAAGACACTGCCGAGCATTTCCACCGGCTGGCCGCTGGTGCTCTCCTCGCTGAAAAGCATTCTGGAGACCGGACAGCCGATCTCGTTCGAGCCCGCATAAACCGATGTCGACGGAGCGAGCGGCCGCCGCAGCTAGCCGGTGAGCGCCGCCTTGACGAGGCCGCTCGCTTTGCCGAAATCCATCTGGCCGGCATACTTGCCCTTCAGCGCGCCGATCACCTTGCCCATGTCCTTCATGCCGGCGGCGCCGGTCTCGACGATCACGGCGGCGATCGCGGCCTTGACCTCGTCCTCCGACATCTGCTTCGGCAGATAGGCGCTGATCACCGCGATCTCGTCGCGTTCCTGCGCGGCGAGCTCGGCGCGGCCGCCTTTGTCGTAAAGCTCGACCGATTCCTGGCGCTGCTTGATCATCTTCTGCAACAGCCCGAGGATATCGTCGTCGGAGAGTTGCGGCTTGCTTTGCCCGCGCGCCTCGATGTCGGCATTCTTGATCGCGGAGTTGACCATGCGCAGCGTCGACAGCTTGCGCTCGTCCTTCGCCTTCATCGCGTCCTTGACGGCGGTGTTGATCTCATCGCGCAGCATGACGAACTCCTGATCCGAACCATCCATTGCTCAACAATTCACTGCCTATCTATGGGCTTTCGCCGGGCAGCACAACAACCCGCCGGAGCTATGGCGAGTCCCAATCCCGATCCGGCAAACGCCGCCGCGCGCCGACATCGTCGAGCGACTCCGGCGTCGGCGATTCCTGCGAAGGCGGAACAGCCCCCTGCGGCGGCACCATCAAGGCAACGACCGTGGTGGAGACGCCGGGCCGGCCCCACAGGCTGGTGGCGATCGGCAACGTCAGGCGGCGGAAGTCGTGAGCACGCGCCTCGACCTTTGCCATCCAGTTCATGCAGGTCGGATCGTCGGCGAAGCACAGCGCGCTCCAGCCCTGCCGCAGGGTCTGCTCGCGCGGCAGACCCCAACTGTACTGGAAGCGGAACGGGCGGCTGTAGAACGGATGATCGGGGCTGTAGAACGCGGTCGCGAACGCCAGCACGTCGTCGCCGCTGACCCGTTCCAGCGGCACGCCATATGCCTCGCGCCATGCGGCGGTAAGAGCAAGCGCAGCCGGCCGGGCGAAGTTGCGGTTTTCCTTGAAGGCGTTCGTATTGCGATAGAGCGCATGCAGCGGCGCGGCGAGCAGCGCGCCGAGCGAGAGCACCGCCATCACCGCGGCGAAGTTGACGGCGTCGCGACGCTGCAACGACACGCGCGCGGCGCAGACGGCCACGACAACAGCCGGGAACAGCCCCTGCAGATGCCACATCGCCGGCAGGCTGGTGCCAAGCGCGAGCGCGGTCGCCGCCGGCACGATCACCGAGCCGACGAACACCAGCGCCAGCAGCAGCAAGCCGGGCTCCATCGCACCCGACGCCCGCCACAGCGCACGCGGCGTGGCGCGCATCACCACGCACCACACCGCGGCAGGAATGAGCAGATAGCCTGCGATACCGAGCAGGAATTTGCTGACGAACTGCACCACCGCGACGAACGGCGCGCCGCCATGAACGTGCATGCCATAGCCGAGGGATTCGCCCCCCGATGTCCAGAGCCAGACAAGATGCGGCGCCAGTACCGCGAGGCCGGCCGCCATCGAGAGCCACGGCGCGGACGAGCGCAGATAGCTCATGCGCGCGGGATGCGCGAGCGCGGCGATACCAAAGCCCGCGATCAGGAACAGCGAATAATACTTGCCGAGCATCGCCAGCGCGCACATCGCGCCGGCGGCGAGCGACCACAACGCCGCACGGCTCTCGAACGAGCGCAGGAAGCAATAGGTCGCAAGCGGCCAGATCGCCAGCAGCACGCTGTTGGCGTTGAAGCGCTGCGCGTGAAACTGATAGGCCGGCAGCAGCATCAGCAGCAGCAGCACGACGACGCGGCGATCGCCGCGCACGAAACGCCGCGCGATCAGATCCACCGCGAACAGCGCCAGCGCGGCATTGGTCATCGCCAGCAGATGCATCGACCAGTCCGCCACCGGAAACACGCTGGACCACAGACCGGCGATCCAGCCCATCAGCGGCGGATGCTTGGAATTGCCCCAGGCAAAGTCGCGGCCAAGCGACCAGGCTTCCAGCACGTCGGGGTGCAGGCTGGCGTTAACATAGGCGATGCCAAAAAACGCCGTCCAGATCGCGACAAATCCGGTGAGCAGCACGGGAATGGCCCAGCCGGCTTCGATCCCGTCGAACCAGGCTTCGAAAGGCCGGCGCCAGGACGATGGATGCGACGCCTCAACCGATGGAGCGGCCATGATGATCCGGGAAAGAAAGAAAACAGCGCAAAGTATACGAGTCCGCACCCTGTTACCTGCTTCGCAGCCGGGGAACAATGAAAACTCGCTGATTCTTGAATAATTCCGGTGCCTTAAGGATTACCTAACCATGCGGCAGGCACCGGCGGGAGAATGGCCCGTCCGCCATGCACGAGAAAAGGCATCAAAGCGCCAAAAATCGCCTTGGAATGCAACGTTTGTGCTTTGACGGCCCCATGGGCAAGGGCTATGTCATGCGCTCATGACAACAAATGATACTTCTTCAGCCTGGCCGGATTTCAAACCGACCGCGCTGCTCGTGCTCGCCGATGGGACCGTGCTGGAGGGCTTCGGCCTCGGCGCCGAAGGCTCCGCAGTCGGCGAAGTCTGCTTCAACACCGCCATGACCGGCTATGAGGAGATCCTCACCGATCCGTCCTACGCCGGTCAGCTCATCACTTTCACCTTCCCGCATATCGGCAATGTCGGCGCCAACGACGACGACATCGAGACGGTGAACATGGCGGCGACGCCGGGCGCGCGCGGCGTGATCCTGCGCACCGCCATCACCGATCCCTCGAACTACCGCGCCTCTCGCCATCTCGACCAATGGTTGAAGGCACGCGGCATCATCGGCCTGTCCGGCATCGATACCCGCGCCCTCACCGCGCTGATCCGCGACAAGGGCATGCCCAATGCGGTGATCGCCCACAGCAAGGACGGCACCTTCGATCTTCCCGCGCTGAAAAAGCAGGCGCGCGAATGGCCCGGCCTCGAGGGCATGGACCTCGTGCCGATGGTGACCGGCACCCAGCGCTACGTCTGGGACGAAACGCCATGGCAGTGGGACAAGGGTTTCGGCAAGCAGGACAAGCCTGAATTCAATGTCGTCGCCATCGACTACGGCATCAAGCGCAACATCCTGCGCCTGCTCGCCGGCGAGGGCTGCAAGGTCACGGTGGTGACCGCCACCACGCCCGCCGAGGATATTCTGGCGATGAAGCCGGACGGCGTGTTTCTCTCCAACGGTCCGGGCGATCCGGCGGAGACCGGCAAATACGCGGTGCCGGTGATCGAGAAGCTGATCGCCTCCGGCACGCCGACCTTCGGCATCTGCCTCGGCCATCAGATGCTGGGCCTCGCGCTCGGCGGCAAAACCGTGAAGATGCATCAGGGCCATCACGGCGCCAACCATCCGGTCAAGGACATGACCACCGGCAAGGTCGAGATCACCTCGATGAATCACGGCTTCGCGGTGGACAAGGACACGCTGCCGGGCAATGTCGAGCAGACCCATGTCTCGCTGTTCGACGGCTCCAATTGCGGCCTCGCGCTGAAGGACAGACCGGTGTTCTCGGTGCAGTACCATCCGGAAGCATCGCCCGGTCCGCGCGACTCGCACTATCTGTTCCGGCGCTTCACCGACCTGATGCGCCAGAGGAAGCGGGCGTAACCTCTTTCTCGCACCTGACTCAAAAAGCCCGCATCACTGTGGGCTTTTTTTTGTAATCAGCATCTCATCCTGAGGGGCGCGCATCCTGTGCGTGTCTCGAAAGAGATGTCCCGGGCGCGACGCAGCGTATAACGCTGCTTCGCAGAACCGGGACCGTTACAAACTCTGAATGTGAAACGGCCCCGGCTCAGCGGAGCGACATTTCATGTCGCACCGCGTCCGGGGCACACGCCTCATGGTTCGAGACGCGCCCAAACGGTGCTGAGGACGGTCACTCACGCTTCGTTGCCGCCTTCCTGACGGCTCGCCTCGAACAGGAACCAGGTGCGCCGCTCGGTGTCGTCGATGAAGTTCTCGAGGATGCTCGCGGTCGCGACATCTTCATGCTTGTCGGCAACGTCGTGCGCCTTGCGCATCGCCGCGGCCATCTTCTTGTTGTCGGCCATCAGTTCGCGCAGCATTTCGCGCGGCGGCACATAGTCCTCGTCATTGTCCTTGATGGTCTTCAGCTTGGCGACCTGGCCGATCGAGCGCAGCGTGGTGCCGCCGATCTTGCGCACCCGCTCGGCGATCTGGTCGGTGGTGGCGAAGATCTGCTCGGACTGCTCGTCCAGCAGCAGATGGTAGTCGCGGAAGTGCCGACCGCTGATGTGCCAGTGGAAGTTCTTGGTCTTCAGGTAGAGCGCGAACGCATCGGCGAGCAGTGTGTTCAGCGATGCGGAAATCTTGTCGACCGCCGCCTGGGGCAGGTCCGTGGGGGTGTCGAGTTCGGACGCCGTGGAATTTCTGGTTTTGCTCACGACAAACCTTCCTGTTGGGAAAATCTTGATCTCGAAGCCGGTGGACATCGGCTTCCAATCGCCTTAACGCTTCAGCCCACACCCGGTTCCGGGCGCTGGAACCACCTGCATCGGACGCCCAATGGAAGACTGGATCGACTACTACGATTCCACCCATACGATTTATGTCAGCCGCACCCACCGCGACGCCCATTTCCGGACCATCGCCCGCGACATTGCCGGCTACATCCCCGCGCCAGATGCCGTCGTGCTCGACTATTCCTGCGGCGAGGCGCTGTCGGCCAACGAGGTCGCGGCCGGATGCGGCGAACTGATCCTGACCGAGCCGGCTCCCAACCTGCGGGCCCGCGTCGCCGCGCGCTTCAAGGCCAATCCCAAAATCCGCGTGCTGTCGCTGCAACAGATCGACGATCTGGCGAACGGCTCGGTCGATCTGGCGGTGATCAATTCGGTCGCGCAATACATGACCCCCAGCGAGCTCGACACCGCGCTCATCGCGATGCACCGCGTGCTGAAGCCGGGCGGACGCCTGCTGCTCGGCGATATCCTGCGGCCCGATGTCGGCGCGCTGCGCGACGCATGGGCTTTGCTGCGCTTCGGCGCCCGTCACGGCTTTCTGATCGACACCGTGATCGGTCTGGTGCGCACGGCGCTGTCGGACTATCGCCGACTGCGTCAGAGCGTCGGCTTGCAGCGCTACAGCGAGACGGCCATCATCGACAAGCTGCGCGTCGCCGGGTTCGATCCGCGCCGCGCCCCGGCCAATATCGGCTACAACCCCGCCCGCATGACCTTCCTTGCCACCCGCTGATCTTCGACCGGGTCCCTGCAAAGGCCAGAAATTCCGCCGATGAAGTCCATCACCTCGCCGCTCGTCACCCGTCCGCTGACCGTCGCTGCGCTGCTCGCGTTCAATGGCGGCTTTGTCGACACCGCCGGCTTTCTGGGACTGAACGGACTGTTCGTCGCCCATGTCACCGGCAACTTCGTCACGCTCGGCGCGGCGCTGGTCACCGGCGGCCATGGCGTGATTGGCAAGATTCTCGCATTGCCCGCATTCATGATGGTGATCGCGCTGGCGCGGCTGTCAGGCACGGTGCTGCGCGGCGCGGATCTGCCGGCGCGGCGGATTCTCTTCTCCATCAATGTGCTGTTGCTGCTGGCGTTCTTCGTGATGGCGGTGAGGTTCGGACCGTTCCCCAACGCCGATTCCCCGCTGGCGCTATTGACCGGCCTTGCCGGCATCGCCGCCATGGCGATGCAGGCTTCCGTGCAGCGCGTGCATCTGGCGAAGATGCCGCCCTCCACCATGATGACCGGCAGCACGGTGCAGGCGACGCTCGATGTCGTCGACATTCTCACCGGGGCCCATCCCGAGCAGCAACCGACCATCCGCAAGCGCTTTCGCCGCCTGATCACGACCATCGTGGCCTTCACGCTCGGCTGCGCAAGCTCCGCCCTGCTCTACGCCTATATCGGGTTCTGGTGCCTCGGCGTGTCGGTGGTGATCGGAATGATCGCCGCCGTGACACGGGTCGAGGAAGGCGGCACTTGAAAGAACGCCCGGCGGGGATCAGACTGATGGCGCTGGGGGAAGTGCCATGCGTCATGCCGCGTTCGTCATGTTCGCATTGAGCGTGGGCGCCTGCGCCGCGCGTGATCCTTACGTCACGTCCGCCAACACCACCCCGTCCGGCAACTGGAAGATCGAGCGACAGACCGATCGCATCACCGGCACCCCGCTCGCGAGCGCGCAGCTCGTCACCGACACCTCATCGAACTCGGCCGATCCGAAGGTGCGGCCAGCGATGCTGCAATTGACCTGCTTCGATACCCATCCGGTGGTGCGGCTGTCGTTCGGCTTCAAGGTCGGCACCGGGCCCAATATGATCGTGGGCTACCGCTTCGACGAGCGTCCGGGGCACGACAACGTCCCCATGCGCATCATCGGCGAGCATCGCATCGTGGTGATCGAAGATAGAGCGGAAGTCGCCCGCTTCGTCGGCGAGCTGTCGCAGTCGGCAATACTGGTGATACGAATCCGCTCGCTGAATGCGGGGCGCACCACCGCGGAGTTCAGGCTCGACGGCGCGGCCGCCGCGATCGAGGCGGCCCTCGCCGGATGCCCGGTGACGGCGCAGCCGCCGTCACGTTCACGCGCAAATTCCTGACGGGCGCATGCCCGGTTACCGAACCATTGAAGCGTGATGGGTCAAGGTTCGATCCATGCTTCGTCATTGCGAGCCAACGGGTCCGGCTTCGCCGGCCCGATGACAGGCTCCGCGAAGCAATCCAGCCCCCCTCCCTTTCCCTCCCCCGCAAGCGGGGAGGGTTGGAGCGGGGGATTGCTTCGTCGCCTACGCTTCTCGCAATGACGGCAATCTAACTATTAGTCGTCCGCCGGCGGATTCTGGTCGCCGATGTGGCCGATATGCTTCTGCGTGTAGAGTTCGAGACCGATGCGGCCGATCAGATCGAGCTGGGTCTCGAGGAAGTCGATATGGCCCTCCTCGTCCTGCATCAGGCTCACGAACAGATCGCGGGTGACGTAATCCTTGACGCTGTGGCAGTAGGTCGCCGCTTCCTGATAGAGGTCGCGCGCGCCATGCTCGGCGGCCAGGTCGCACTCCAGGATTTCCTTGACGTTCTGGCCGATCCGCAACGGATCGAGCACCTGCATGTTGGGGAAACCCTCGAGGAACAGGATCCGGTCGGTGAAGCGGTCGGCGTGGTTCATCTCTTCGATGGACTCCTTGCGCCACTGCTTCGCCATTTCCTTCAGGCCCCAATTATCCAGCAGGCGGAAATGCAGCCAATACTGGCTGATCGCCGTCAGCTCGCTGCGCAGCCCCTTGTTGAGATAGTCGACGACCTTCGGATCACCCTTCATTTCGCACTCCTTTCGGGTTCCAACGGGAACCACGTCATCTAATTTAGAACGTTTCTAAATCAGATCAGGGGCGGGGACAACCCTTCCGCCATCGAAACCGGCTTCGTGGGGACAAAACTGGGGATTTCGGGCGATGGCGGAAATCAGGCCGCGGCTTCGGCGCGCAGGAACTCTGCCGGCTCGGCATGAACATGGCGATCATGGCCGTGATGGTCATGGCCCTGCTCGGAATGAGCCGCCTCGGCGCTATGGGGGCAGCCGGCGCAGCAGGACTTGGCGCAGGGGCCGAGAGCTTCGCTCATGATCTGGCGGATGGTGCGGGCGCAACGGCCGCACTGGGCGCTACAGCCAAGGCAGCCATAGACCTCTCCCGCGGTACGGGCCACGACCTTGTCGCCGGACACGACGCTGCGCACGTCGTGATCGCTGATGACGTTACAGGAACAGACAATCATGGGAGAAACTTCGGACTGCTCATGACCCTTAATGGATAGGTCACCGCACCGCGGAATTCAAAAGCAAAACAGTCATTTTGAAGGTATTCCAAACTGGGCCACGCAGCCGCGGCCGGCGCAATTCTCCCGTATTTCCGTTCCCCCTTTAATTGGCGAGCTTCGACAGAAACCCTCCGGCGGGCATCCGGGGCAGGAAACATGTCGGACGCGCCAACCAAGGCGCCACGCACGGACCACCGCTCACATCTGGAGCGCCGCAAGTTCGTTCTGAGCCGATCACCATTGATGGCCGATTGTTACGCCGGGGAACCATCGGCGTTGAAAACGCTTGTTTTCTCGGGCTCGCGGCGTGTCCTCGCAAAAAAGACCGGGATTTTGCCTGAAACTTAACCGTCATGATCGCAATTTCGTCACATGCGCCCCGTACCTCGCGCGCATCCCAGTCCCAACCGAAGTGAGACCCATGCGAAAACTGCCGATCGCAATCGCGTTAGTTGCTTTGTCGATGAGCGCCCCGGCCTTCGCTCAGGAAGCCGATTTTGCGGAGCCCGCCGCAAAGCCCGCCCGCGTTTCGGTGCTTCGCAGCGCCATCAGCGAGGTCGCCATTCTGCGCTACCGTGCGGCACTCAAGCTGAAAGCCCATCAGGAAAAGTACTGGCCGGCCGTCGCCAACGCGCTGCGCTCGCTGTCGCAGGGGCCAGTGACGGAAGCCGCCGTGCGCCGCGTCGCTCCGCAGGTGCAGCCTTTGCTGAACTCGCTGGACGATCAGCAGCGCCAGGTCGCGATGAGCATCGCGCAACGGGCCGGCCTGATGCAGTACGCGGCGCTGTTCTGATCGCCGCTCGCGCAAGACCCTCCACCGATGTCGCAAATCCGGCCTTGCGCCGGATTTTTGCTGTCCGCGCCATGAATTCTCCGCGCTAGCGACGATCATGGCCGAAATCCGGCAACGTTGTTCAGTCCGCGTTCAACGCCATGCTGCAACCATTCCCGGCGGCTCGTGTTATCGCGCCGACGCAATTCGAAGGGTGAAAGCCATGAGAAAGACGATCCTCGTCCTCGCCAGCGCCGCCACGCTGGCAGCCGCGGCGCTTGCAGCCCCTGCGCCCGCCGAGGCGCGCGATGGCGGCGCGGTCGCCGCCGGCGTACTGGGCGGCCTTGCCGCCGGCGCAATCATCGGTGGTGCTGCCGCCTCCGCGCCACCTCCGGCGTATTACGCGCCCGGTCCGGGCTATGTGTCGGGCCCGCCCTGCTACTGGCACCGCGAGCGCTTCTGGGATGGCTATGGCTGGCGCATCCGCCGCGTGCGTATGTGCGAGTGATCGGCGTCACAATTCCTAATGAAAGATGAATGACAAAGTGTTGGCGCCGGAGTGCGGAGCACTTTGACGGCCGCAACAATCGCGATAAATTATGCGCCAGTACGGATGCGTTCACAGAACCCATTTGCCCGCGCCGGGCTTGCGGCGTGATCTGAGGAGAGAAAGATGAAGAAGGTTTTTGCTGCGTTCCTCGCGGTCGCGACGATCGCGGGTTCGCTCGCCGTGGAAATGCCTGCGGCCAAGGCCGATGGCGGCCGCATCGCGGCCGGCGTGGCCGGCGGCCTGATCGGCGGCGCGCTGCTCGGCGGCGCGATCGCCAACAGCCGCCCCGCTTATGGCTACGGCTATGCGCCCGGCCCGGTCTATGTCGAAGAGCCGGCCTGCCACCTCGTTCGTGAGCGCTTCTGGGACGGTTATGGTTGGCGCGTTCGCCGCGTCCAGGTTTGCGACTGACATTCGTCCGATCGCTGATCATGAAACGCCCCGGCGGGTTTCCGCCGGGGCGTTTTGATTTGGCAACTCCTTAAACAATGCCCGCTACAGCTCGAACGGAAGATGTCGCGCGCCGCGCGCTCATGCGCTGCGCTGGTATCCCCGGTAAGCGCACAGGTCGAGGACAAGAGATGAGAACGCTGGTCCAGGCATTGATCGCCGTAACGATCCTGCCGATGATGGCGACGTTCGCCGCGGCAGCCGACCTGCCGGACCATCGCCGCGCTCCCGCTCCGCCTCCGGTCTATGCTCCGCGGATTAACGTGCCGACCTATTGCCGCGTCGCGACCGAACGCTATTTCGACGGCTACGGCTGGCGCACGCGCGACATTCAGGTCTGCCGCTAGCGCGGTTCAGGTTTACCGAGAATCCTCATGCGCGGGCTTGAACTGCGCACCCATCTAAAAGGACGAGTCTTCCCAAGAAGATGGATTGCCGGGTCGAGCCCGGCAATAACGGATCCGGCCTTCATCAAAGACGAAACCAAACTAATCCAGCTCTGCCGCCGTCAGCGTCCCGCCTGCATCGCGCGCAACACCTCTTCGCTCGGCCAGCAGTCGACCTTGAGGCCGGCTTTCTTCTGATACGCACCGAGCGCGGCGCGGGTCTTCATGCCGGCCTTGCCATCGATCTTGTCGCCATAGAGCCCGATCTGCGTCAGCCGCCGCTGCATCGCCTCGACCGAGGTGGTGCGAAGCTGATGCGAGGCCGACCATGGCACCTCGAACGACGTGCCACCCGCCATGCGGTCGGCGAGATGACCGACGAACAGCACATAGAGATCGGAGAAATTGTATTCCTTGATAACGAAATAGTTCTGCGTGGTCAGGAAGGACGGGCCGTAGATTCCTTCCGGCTGCAGCAGCGAGGCGCTCTGCGCCTGCTCCGCCGCGCTCAAACGCAAACCGCGCGCCGGCACGAACCCCTCGCGCAGCCACTGCCCGATCGGCCTCGTCACCTCCGGCACGCCCTGCGTGCAATCGGCATTGCGCGGCGCGCGCACCTCATAGGCCCAGCGCACGCCGCGCTGCCAACCCTTGTTGACGAGTTGTTGCGCGGCGGAGGCGAGCGCGTCCGGCACCGAATGCCACAGATCGACGCGGCCATCGCCGTCGAAATCGACGCCATGCTTCATCACCTCGGAGGGCAGGAATTGCGTGAGGCCGACCGCGCCGCCCCATGACGCGCGCAGATCCCTGCGCGTCACCACGCCGCTTTGCAGCAGCTTCAATGCGGCGATGAACTCGCCGCGATACTGCTCCTTGCGGCGGCCGACATAGGCCTGCGTCGCCAGCACGCGCACCGCGTCATAGGGCAGACGATGCCGGCCGAAATCGGTCTCGCGGCCCCAGATCGCCAGAATGATCGGGCCCGGCACGCCGAAGCGCTGCTCGATCGCCCGCAAGGTCGCGGCATGCTGCTGCATCAGCGTGCGGCCATACGCGGCAAGCCGGGCGATCGAGGCTTCCTTCAGATAATCCGTTGGCACCTGAACGAATTCGGCCTGCGACGGCGCACCGGTTTTCGGCCGCCCCGGCAACAGCAGATCCGGCAGCTTGTAGTCCGGCTCCAGCCCCCGCGTCTCGCGTTCGAACACCGCGCGCGAGACCCCGGCTTGTTGCGCCTCCGGCCACAGCGAGGCGATGAACTGCGTGAAACCGGCATCGGCGGCGGCGGCGGGGAGCGATGCGAACACCAACAAGACCGTCATTGCGAGGAGCAAGGCAACGACGCAATCCAGCCTCCTCCCTCCCCCTCTCCCGCTTGCGGGAGAGGGTTGGTGTGGGGGCCTTTCTGGATTGCTTCGCTTCGCTCGCAATGACGCCATCCCTGTCGCGTGGATTGCCATCTCAATGGCCGTTCGCGTCCTCATGCTCGAGACCGGAGGAGATGCGGTCGACATAGGCGATGCCGACGGCCGAAAGGATAAAGACCACATGAATGATGGTCTGCCACATCACGCCTTCGGACGTATAGTTGGTGGTGCGTCCGACCCCGCCGAGATTGCCGGCCTCGATGAAGGTGCGCAGCAGGTGGATCGAGGAGATGCCGATGATCGCCATCGCCAGCTTGATCTTGAGTACGGAGGCGTTGACGTGGCTGAGCCATTCCGGCTCGTCCGGATGCCCCTGCAAATTGAGCCGCGACACGAAGGTCTCGTAACCGCCGACGATCACCATCACCAGAAGGTTGGAGATCATCACCACGTCGATCAGGCTCAGCACCACCAGCATGATCTGCTGCTCCGAGAAATCGAACGAGTGCTGGATCAGATGCCAGAGCTCCTTGAGGAACAGGATGGCGTAGACGCATTGCGCGACGATCAAACCGACATAGAGCGGCAATTGCAGCCAGCGCGATCCGAAGATCAGCATCGGGATCGGGCGCAGCGCCGTCCCGGGCGGGGGCAGCGGCGTTTCGGGGGTCATCGACATTGCGATCTCCAGAATTCAGGCAAATGGTGTTTTCAGATGGCGAGGATGTCCGATTCTGCCATACCGCGCCGCAATGACGTTTAGCCGCAGCGCCCGTTGTGAACTGTCATCGGAATGTCGCGTCGCGCGGTGGAACCACCTGACCGCAAACGTCTAGCGGGTCGCGACCAGGAAGAAGCGCGGGAAGCGCAGCAGCACCTTGCCATCGGCCTGCGGCGGATAATTGGCGGCAATGCGCGCGGTATAGGCTTCGAGAAAGTCCTTCCGCTCCGGAAAATCCAGCGGATCGAGGAATGGACGCAGGCCGGTGCCCTTGACCCATTCGACGATGGTGGCGGCATCGTCGAGCACATGCAGATAATCGGTGCGCCACATGTCGATGGTCCGGCACAGCGGGCGCAGCTCGTCGTAATAGACGCCCGGCGGCGGCAGCACGTCGCGCGCCTCGGCGGCGTGAACGAGCTGTTCGCGGAACGGCGCAAGCTGCGCAACCTCACGCATCAGCACATGCGAGGGCTGATCGAGATTGTCCGGCATCTGCACGGCGAGCGCGCCGCCATCCGGCAGCGATGCGACAAGGCGCTTGAGCTGCGCCAGATGATCCGGCACCCATTGAAAGATCGCATTGGCGAACAGCACGTCGGTACCGGCGGGCGGCACCCAGTGCGCGACGTTGGCCTCAATAAAGGTAAAATCCGGCAGACGCTCCCGCGCCTGGCGCAACATGTCGGCCGAGGTGTCGATGCCGATGATCCTGGCCTGCGGCCAGCGCGCCGCCAGAAGCTCGGTGGAGTTGCCGGGGCCGCAGCCGATGTCGACCACCTGGCGCGACTCTTTCAGCGGAATCTGCGCGAGCAAATCCCGCGCCGGCCGGGTGCGCTCGTCCTCGAATTTCAGATACTGCTCGGCGCTCCAGTCGGCCATCGTCACCGACCCTAAAGCATTTTCAATGCGGGTGGAAACCCGGCTGACGGCCGAAAACCGGCCGTTTCCTCGGCAATCCCTCTCGTTTCGGTGCCGAATTCGCCAAAACCTCGGGCGACTCGCCCGACCTGGCCAGACGTTCTGGGTGCCGCGGGAACAGCCGGATCATGGTCCGGTCAGTGCGCGATCGTTCGGACGACAAAAAATCCAAGCCGATAAACAATGCGTGAGCAGCGGCGCTCAAAGCCATGCACCTCACCGGACGCGGGCTTGCCTTGCATCGCAACCCGCAAGAAGTGCGGCGAACCTGCCATATCGCGGGCGAACAGCATTCCGATCACACTTGCTTGACCGTCCGAGCCGCCCTCTTCCCGATACGAACCGCCAATATTTCTCACTTGCAAAGCAGAGCGAGAAGGCAGGGAATGCTCCGGAGGACCAAAATTCCTCTCTCCCATCACATGGCTCATCGAGTCCAGCAACTCCTTGCACGCCATGCGGGCAAGACTGCAACGGCCATCGCGATCATAGAGGGGCGAATGATTTCGGTGCTCTGATCGCCATTCGCAGCCAATGGGATCGATGTCAGGCACGGGCCTGCATGTTCTGCGACGTCAAGCGACGAGGTGATCGCCATGGCCGAGAAACTTTCCGCGACAGCGAGCGTGTCGGGTGACGCACATGCGAGCGGACATCCCACCGGATGGCGCCGATATCTTTATTCGACCAATCACAAAGATATCGGCACGATGTATTTCATCTTTGCGATCTGCGCGGGCCTGATCGGCGCGATTTTCTCCGTCGTCATCCGCATGGAGCTGCAGCAACCCGGCCTTCAGATCTTCACCGATCCGCATGTCTACAACGTGTTCGTGACCGGCCACGGCCTGATCATGATCTTTTTCACGCTGATGCCGGCGATGATGGGGGGATTCGGCAACTGGATGGTGCCGCTGATGATCGGCGCGCCCGACATGGCGTTCCCGCGCATGAACAACGTCTCGTTCTGGCTGCTGCCGGCATCGTTCACTCTTCTGATCATATCGATGTTCATGGAAGGCGAGCCCGGTTCAGCCGGAGCTGGCACCGGCTGGACGCTCTACGCGCCGCTCTCGACCTCGGGCCATCCCGGTCCGGCGGTGGACTTCGTGATCCTGTCGCTGCATCTGGCCGGCGCGTCGTCCATTCTCGGCGCGATCAACTTCATCACCACGATTTTCAACATGCGGGCGCCGGGCATGACCATGCACAGAATGCCGCTGTTCGTGTGGTCGGTGCTGGTCACGGCGTTCCTGCTGCTGCTGTCGCTGCCGGTGCTTGCCGGCGGCCTCACCATGCTGCTCACCGACCGGAATTTCGGCACCACGTTCTTCGCGGCGCAAGGCGGCGGCGATCCGGTGCTCTATCAACATCTGTTCTGGTTTTTCGGCCACCCCGAAGTTTACATCATGATCCTGCCGGGGTTCGGCATGATCAGCCACGTGGTTTCCACCTTCAGCCGCAAGCCGGTGTTCGGCTATCTGGGGATGGTCTATGCCCTGATCGCGATCGGCTTCATCGGCTTCGTGGTCTGGGCGCACCATATGTACACGGTGGGAATGTCGGCCAGCGCCCAGGCCTATTTTGCTGCCGCCAGCATGGTGATCGCGGTGCCGACCGGCATCAAGATATTTTCCTGGATCGCCACGATGTGGGGAGGCTCGATCAAATTCCCCACGCCGATGCTGTGGGCCGTCGGTTTCATCTTCGTTTTCACAATCGGCGGCGTGACCGGCGTCGTGCTCGCCAATCCCGGCATCGACCGCAGTCTACAGGACACCTATTATGTGGTCGCGCATTTCCATTACGTGCTGTCGCTCGGCGCGGTGTTCTCGATTTTCGCCGGCTGGTATTACTGGTTTCCGAAAATCACCGGCTACATGTACTCGGAAGCCATCGGCAAGCTGCACTTCTGGCTGACCTTCATCGGCGTGAACCTGGCGTTCTTTCCGATGCACTTCCTGGGACTGTCGGGCATGCCGCGGCGCATCGCCGACTATCCGGCAGCGTTCGCGGCTTTCAACCACCTCTCCTCGATCGGGTCGTATATTTCCGGCGCCGGCTTCATCGTTTTCCTGGCGGGAATGGCTTATGCCTTCCTCCGCAAGGAGAAGGCGGCGAACAATCCCTGGGGTCCCGGCGCGACCAACCTGGAATGGACATTGTCCTCGCCGCCGCCCTTCCATCAATTCGAGGTGCTGCCGCGGATCGACTGATAGTTCCAGCACTCCGCTGCCATGGCGGTTAGATATCACGCGCCGCTGCTTGTGTTGTCGGTCCGCTTCCGGGACTTTGCAACACACCATGCCAACAGCGCGACAAAGGCGAAACAGACATAGCGGTTGAGAACCAACAACCAATAGGAATTCTCGACGATGGCCAGAAATGGGCCAAGCGACGGATCGCCAGCTTCAAATCGCGGCTCAAGATAGTTCATCCATTTCGCCATGGCGACGAACTGGATCACAAAGAAGAATACGAAAATGAACGTCAGCACGGCGCCCTTCCCTGCAAGGCCGAACCGGACGAAGGGCCGTTCATCCTCCGTCGGCGCGCGAACGAAGACCATCGCCGCAATCAAACCGAGCGCCATCGTCATATAAAGCGGGATACTTTCATCGGGCGCACCAATCGACGCGCCCAATACGGACGAACCGCGCACGGCCATCAAATAAGGGATATCCGCAAACAGCAGAAACGGAGCGATAAGCCCCCACCAGCCAGGCAAACCCAGCGCGCGCATCCGTCTCCAACTCGGACGGATCATCGAAAAGATGAGAAGCAGATAGCAGGCTGGCCCGAGCGGGGTTTTCGTCACCAGGCCAATCGCCTCGGCGACACTGACATCAGACCCGCCAAGCCGATCCAAAGCGAAAAGGCTGAGCGCAACGCCGAACGTTACCGCCAGAAAGATGCCGATCCGGTGGGCGGACGCTTGTCCAAACTGACGTCCGGAGAACGTTTCGCTCAGCTTCGCACCTCACCTCGTCAGCTTCTTGTACTTCACCCGGTGCGGGATCACCGAATCCTGGCCGAGACGACGCATCTTGTCCTTCTCGTAATCCTGGAAGTTGCCCTCGAACCATTCGACATGGCTGTCGCCCTCGAACGCCAGCATGTGGGTGGCGATGCGGTCGAGGAACCAGCGATCATGGCTGATGATGACGGCGCAGCCGGCAAAATCCTCCAGCGCCTCTTCCAGCGCGCGCAGCGTGTCGACGTCGAGATCGTTGGTCGGCTCGTCGAGCAGCAGCACGTTGGCGCCGGATTTGAGCATCTTGGCCAGATGCACGCGGTTGCGCTCGCCGCCCGACAGCGCGCCGACCTTCTTCTGCTGATCGGCGCCCTTGAAGTTGAACGCCGAGCAATAGCCGCGCGAGTTCACTTCCTTCTTGCCGAGCAGGATCTGGTCGTTGCCGCCGGAGATTTCCTCCCACACCGTCTTCTTGCCATCGAGCGCGTCGCGCGACTGGTCGACATAGCCCAGATGCACCGTCTCGCCGACGGTGATGGTGCCGGCGTCGGGCTTCTCCTGCCCGGTGATCATCTTGAACAACGTGGTCTTGCCGGCGCCGTTGGGGCCGATCACGCCGACGATGCCGCCCGGCGGCAGCTTGAAGGTCAGGTTGTCGATCAGCAGGCGATCGCCGAAGCCCTTCGACAGACCCTCGAAGTCGACCACGTTGGTGCCGAGACGCTCGGCCACCGGAATGATGATCTGCGCGGTCTGGGTCTGCTTCTCGCTGGCCTGCTTGAGCAGGTCCTCATAGCGCTGATAGCGGGCCTTGGACTTGGCCTGACGTGCTTTCGGCGAAGATGCGATCCACTCCTGCTCGCGCGCCAGCGTCTTCTGATGCGCGGCGTCCTCGCGGCCTTCCTGCTCGAGGCGCTTCTGCTTCTGCACCAGCCAGGACGAGTAGTTGCCCTCGTAGGGAATGCCGCGGCCGCGATCGAGCTCGAGAATCCAGCTCGTGACGTTGTCGAGGAAGTAGCGGTCGTGGGTGACGATCAGGATCGCGCCGGGATAGTTGCGCAGATGGCCTTCCAGCCACGACACGCTTTCGGCGTCGAGATGGTTGGTCGGCTCGTCGAGCAGCAGCAGTTCGGGCTGATCGAGCAACAATTTGCACAGCGCAACACGGCGGCGCTCGCCGCCCGACAGCTTGGTGACGTCGGCATCGTCTGGCGGACAGCGCAGCGCGTCCATCGCCTGATCGACCTTGCTGTCGAGATCCCACAGGCCCTGGGCCTCGATCTCGTCCTGCAATTTGGTCATCTCGTCGGCGGTCTCGTCCGAATAGTTCATCGCCAATTCGTTGTAGCGATCGAGAATCGCCTTCTGCTTGGCGACGCCTTCCATGACGTTCTCGCGCACCGTCTTGCTGGCATCGAGCTGCGGCTCCTGCTCGAGGTAGCCGACGCGCGCGCCTTCGGCGACCCACGCCTCGCCGGTGTAGTCCTTGTCGATGCCGGCCATGATCTTGAGCAGCGTCGACTTGCCCGCGCCGTTGACGCCGAGCACGCCGATCTTGGCGTCGGGGTAGAACGACAGGTGGATGTTATCGAGCACCTTGCGGGTGGGATAAGCCTTGGTCAGGCCCTGCATGAAGTAGACGAACTGGCGCGCCATCGTGATCCTTGAAGCCCTTTTGGGAAGCCAAACTGTGCGGGGATGCTGCCGACTGATGTAGCGACGACCGCCGCAAAGGGCAACCTTCCAACCCCTCCGGTCACACTTTGGAAAGCTTAACGGAAAGGATTTTTCGCGCTTTTCCGGGCAAACACCGGTTTTTAGGCAATTTGGCCGGAAGCTGACCTTCTCGCGAACCGTGCCACGCGCGGCCGCGACAAAAAGTCAGGCCCAACCGATCGTCGAGCAACCGCCATGACGACCCAAAGCGAGCTTCTCCCCGACCTGCGCGCCGACGCGCATGTCACCCTCCGCAGCTTCGTGACGGAATTCCGCTCCCTGTGGCGCGAATTCATCACCACCGCCTTCTGCCCCTATCATCCGGAACGGCATTATATGCGCGGACCGGGCCCGGCCTGCGCGCGAAAGCGGGCGGCTGCCGCAAAGCAGGAAAAAGCCCGGCGCTAGGCGGGGCTTTTCAGCATCTGGCGGCGATAGAACGCCAGAGCGTCACCCATCAGAACCTGTAGTTCAGGCCCGCGCGCACGACATTGAAATCGAAGTCGCCAAAGTTGGCGACAAATGACGCAGGGGCATAGGGAATCTGCGGCGTAACGGCAGACGCCCGCGTGCTTGTCTTTCCCAGATTCACATAAAGATATTCGGCGCGCAGAGTGACGTTTCGCGAGATGGCATATTCCAGTCCGGCGCCAGCGGCATAGCCGACCGCGGTCCGGGAGGACGATCCGACAAAGCAGTCGAGACCCGTCGCGCTGCATTGAAAACCGACTCCGTAGGTGCCGCTGCCTCCGCTGAAGTTCGGGGGAGCGTTGAAAACAACGCTCTGCCGAATCTGCCCATAGGCCAGGCCTCCGGTCCCGTAAACCAGAAGTTTCTCCTCGGGCACCCAGCCGATCCGTGCGCGGATCGTGCCGAACCAGTCGGCCTTCTCATTCGCGACAAGGCCCACGATCTGACTTGCACCGAGTCCCATCCCGAGACGAAAAGTCGAGTCGGCGGTGCCTTTGAGATCGAGTCCGTTGAAATCAGCTTCTACGCCCACCACCCATTGCGGAGCGGTCTGAAAATTATATCCGAACTGAATCCCGCCGATCGCGCCTTTCGCGTTGGCCGTTCCCGAAGGAATCTGCGTGCCGGGCGGAAATCCCGACCCCGAGGTACTTTCCTGAATGTACGGATCGCCTCCGGCAAAGCCGGCGGTCTGATCCCCGAAGCCATGGCCAACATTTACGCCCGCATAGAAGCCGGTCCAGTTGTAGGCGGGAGAACCCGCGTTCGCCTGAGCACGCGCAGGGGCCTGCGCCTGCGCCACGGCGGCCCAAAGCATCGCTGCGGCGGCAATCAAAAACGTCTTCATCAATGTCCCCAACCTTGTGGTCAAAAATCCGAAGGGATGACCCCGCTCATCCCGCATGACCGGCGCTGCGCCCGACTACCCGCCTGCACACAAACACTTGCCATGTCGCATCCGATCATTGTGGAATGCGCGCACGCCGTCCTTGCATATCGCGCAAGCGCTTTGCGCCGGATGCAATAGCTGCCTGACCGGAATTTGAGATCATCGGCCCGATGCCAAAATTTCATTTTACGTCGGATCAGTTGCCGTCCGCCCTTCCGGCGCGCATGCGCGCGAAGCTGTGGACGAACTCGATGGATGCGATCGGCTCCTCTTTCGAAATGGGGATCGTCACCAGCCGGAAGTTTCACGGCGAAGTGTCCGTCCTGCAGCTCGGCAGAATTCAGCTTGGCTCGGCAAAAACCCTCGCGGATGGCGCGGTCAATGTGCTGCGTTCCGAAGCAAGACTCCGTCAGGATGCCGACGACCGCATCATGATCGTCATCAACCGCGGCGAGACACCGATGATTGTCCGCCAGTTCGACCGCGAAACCGAACTGCAACGCGACGAGATGACGGTGCTTGCGATGGATATGCCGAGCGAATGCTCGACGCCCCAAAGCGGCCACTCGCATGTCATCCTCTTGCCGCGCGAAATCCTGCAGCAACCCGGACGCATGCTCGAGCTGTTTTCTGCGACGCGCCTGAAGACCCACCGCACCGTTCAGCTCCTGCTCAGTCAGAATGTGCAGCAACTGCTCTGCACCGAAGAGGGTCTCGATCCGTCTCTGGAAATCGCGTCAGGCGAATATATCGTCCACCTCGTCAGCACCATTCTGCAGACGCAAGGTTCGCAATCCGCAAAGCCGCAGACCGGGCGCGGTGCGCGCATCGCGGATATCCGCAAGCAGATCGCGCGCAACTATCGCATTCCCGATCTCAACCCCGAAGCGATCGGCGAACGGCTGGGCATGTCCGCGCGATCGATCCAGCACGCCTTGAGTCAGCACGGTTCGACCTTCAGCAAGGAACTGATGGGAATGAGACTGGAAGCTGCGTTTGGAATGCTCCGAAGCGGCGCGCCCCACCCGATCGCCGACATCGCGTTCAAATGCGGGTTTTCCGACCTCTCGACGTTCTACCGCGCGTTCCGGATGCGGTACGGCAAGACTCCGAATGCCTCGCGGGTGACGAAGTAACCATCAAGCTCCCTTGGAAATTCCGGTGCGTTCCATGCGGTGCATGTGAATAGCCCAAAACGAAAATGCCCGCGGCGAGCGCGGGCATTTCATAGTCCGTCTGAAACGATCGTTTAGCGGATCGTGACCGGCGCAGGCAGCGGCGGCACCACGGCCGGGCCCTGATTGGGCACGCCCATCGCCGCGTTCGACTGCGCGTTGTTCATCGCGCCGGGCGCGGCATTCGCCGAGGCGCCATACCCCGCACTTCCGGTCGAGGCCGGCGACTGCGCCGCAGCCGTCATCGCGCTCGGCGGCTTGCTGCCCGGCAGCACCACCACGCGGGTGCCGACCTTCACGCGATCGAACAGATCGGTGACGTCCTCGTTCAGCATGCCAAAGCAGCCGGACGAGACGAACTGGCCGATGGTGGACGGCTGGTTGGTGCCGTGGATGCGGTAGACCGTGTTGCCCAGATACATCGCGCGCGCGCCGAGCGGATTGCCGTCACCGCCCGCCATGAAGCGCGGCAGATAAGGCTGGCGTTCGATCATTTCCGCTGGCGGATGCCAATCGGGCCACTCGGCCTTGCGGGTGATCTTCTGCACGCCGGTCCAGGTGAAGCCCTCGCGGCCGACGCGGATGCCGTAGCGGACCGCGCGACCGCCACCGAGCACGTAATAGAGCTGGGTGTTCGCGGTATCGACGACGATGGTGCCAGGCGGCTCCTTGGTCACGAAGTTCACTTCCTGACGGCGCAGGCGCTCAGGCAATTCCTTGCGCGGGCCGGTTTCCGGCTGATCCTCCGGCGGAAGCGAGGACAGCACCATCGGCCGGCCATCGGCGCCCTGCGCCGGAACGCCGGCCTGTTGCCCGTCGATCGCCCCCGGAGGACGCATGTCCTGACCATAGCCGGGCGCGGCGCCGGGCTGCTGCTGGGCGGGGTTCTGATTGGAATAGATCACCGCGGGACCGGAGCGGCCGTAGCGCGGATCGTCCGGCGACACCACCGGGCCCTGCGGATAACCGGGCTGGGCATTGGCCTGCGGATAATTTCCCTGCGGATAATTTCCCTGCGGCTGGCCAGGCTGAACGCCACCGGGCGGCACCGAGGGGTGATAGCCCGGCAGCGGCGCGTCGGGGTCATAGCCGGCCTGCGGCGGACCGGGTTGCTGAAAACCGGGCGAGGACAGCGCGGTGGCGCCGCGCCCATCCGGCGCGTCGTCATCATCGAGGCGGTCGAAATCCGGAGCGCCTTGCGAGGTGTAGCGGCCCTGCTCCCGATAGGGCGCGGGCTGCATCGGCTGGGTGTAACCGGGGGCCGGAGGGTAGTTCTGGGCCGCCGCCAGCGACACGCCGGCCGCGCTTGCCATCAGAACAGCAAAAGTCGTCAAAACACGATTGGACATCATGCCCCTTTATACCCCGAAGCAAACCACCGTAACGTTAACGCCAATTCGCTTATGATCGCGGCGCATTCAAGACAAATCCGGGAAAAACCCGACCCGAACCGCTGACTTTTTCGCGAGATTGCGGCGGCAGGCCTTCCATTGCCGCAAAAACGCCTTCTGCCGGCAAAATCCGGCAAAGTCCGGGCGGCCGCGCGAGGAACCGGGGGCGTCTTCCACAACGTTGCCGCAGGGAACAATCGTTTTTCCCAAACGATCAAAGCACGCTGCGCTATCCTCAAGGAACCTGATTCGACACGCAGCGGATCAGCATCTGCCAGCGTCCGCGTACCGCGTCTCCCTTCCATTTCCTCGCAAGTCTCAGAGCGCCGCGCTGCCGAGCGCGAACAGGACGATATCCATGCTTCCCGGCTTCCGCCTTGTCCTGATGAGCATCGTGCTGGCGGCCGCGCTGCTGATTTTCGGGCTCGGCGCGGCGGCCCTGCTGCGCGCCACTCACGAGGAATTCGCCAGCCTGCCGTCGCGACGGGCATGGTCGCCGCAACCGCCGATCGTGATCGCCGAGCGACCCGCCGAGCCTGCGCCGGCAACGCCGTCGCTGGCGCTGCTGCATGTCGCGCCGCCACCCGAGGACGAACCAATGGCGGTGGAGCAACCCGCTCCCGCGCCGGCGGAAGAAACCAGGGAAGAGATCATCACCGATCTCGCCATGCCTGAGCCGGTGGCGCCCGCTGCGGTAGACGAGCCGGCCGTCCCGGAGCCCGCCATCGCCAGCATCGAGGTGCTGCCGGCCATCGTCGACGTCCAGCCGGCTCTGGTCGAGGCCCCGCCGCCGGCCCCCGCGATCACGATCGCGGCGCAGCCGGCAAGACATGCCCATGTCCGCAAGGCGGTGAAGAAGAAGCGGCGCATCATCCGCCGCTTCGTGCAGCGCAAGCCCGAGCCGCAGCAGGTGCCGCCGGCGACCAACCCGTTCCCGTTCTTCGGCGGCTGACGAGTCTTCCCGCGAAGGCTTACGGCTTGCCGGTCGCGACCGGCGGCCCGTCCGGCAGGCCCCATTCCGCCCATGAGCCGTCATAAAGCGCGCTTTGCGTACCGAGCCGCGCCAGCGCAAGCGACAGCACGCCGGCGGTAACCCCCGAGCCGCATGAGGTGACGATCGGCCGGCCCAAATCGGCCTGCGCGCCCTCGAAGATGCGGCGCAATTCGGCGACGTGCTTCATCAGTCCGGTCGAAGGATCGACCAGTTCGTTGAACGGCACGTTGAGACTGCCCGGAATGCGGCCCGAGCGGCGGCCCTGCCACGGCTCCGGCGCGCTGCCCTCGAACCGCTCGCGCGAGCGCGCGTCGATCACCTGCTCCTCGCGCGTCTCGACATTGCGCGTCATCTGGTCGATGCGCCGGACGCGCGTCTCGTCAAAATCAGTCCGATAGGTTTTCGCCGCAGGCGAGACGGCCTCGGCGTTCACCGGATGGCCGTCCGCCAGCCATTTCTTCAGGCCACCGTCCAGCACCTTGACGCGCTGATGGCCGAACACGCCGAACATCCACCACGCCCGTGGCGCGCCCATGTAATCGCCGCGATCGTAGATCACCACGAGATCGTCATGGCCGATGCCGAGCATGCCGATCTCGCGCGCGAATATCGCGGGCTGCGGCAGCATATGCGGCAGCGCGTTGTCGCGGTCGGCGACCACATCGATATCGAGGAACACCGCGCCCGGAATATGACGCTCCTTGTAGTCGTCGACGGTCAGCGGCGGTCGCATCCCCGGCATGCGATAGGACGCATCGACCACATGCACGTCGTCATCGCCGAGATGCTCGCGCAGCCAGGCGGTACTGACCAGAGGATCGCTCATCGGCTTGCTCCTTCACGCTTCCCGTTCAAATTTTTTACTCGGGCGGCTTCGCTCAAGCCTTCGGCTTGCGCGGCTCGACCTTCTCCACCGGCCCGCCGGCATTGCGCCACGCCGAGAAGCCGCCCTCGATATGGGCGACGCGCAACAATCCCATGTCCTGCGCGGTCTTGGTCGCCAGCGCCGAGCGCCAGCCGCTGGCGCAATAGAAAATAAACTGCTTATCCTGCTGGAACACCTCCTTGGCATAGGGGCTTTCCGGATCGATCCAGAATTCCAGCATGCCGCGCGTGCAGGAGAACGCGCCGGGGATCTTGCCCTCGCGCTCGAGTTCGCGCGGATCGCGCAGATCGACGATCACCACGCCCTCCTGTCCGGCGGCCGCGATGGCATCCGCGACCTTCATGGTCTCGATTTCGGCATTAGCTTCTTCGAGCAGCGATTTGATGTTACGGCGGGTCGGTTGGGTCATGGCCTGTCCTGTCGATTCAAGAGAAATCAGCGTGTCAATTCCCGCATCGCGGCGTCGAGTCCTTCCAGCGTCAGCGGAAACATGCGGTGCTCGAACAGCTCGCGGATCATCGTGTTGGACTGGGTGTAGTCCCAGTATTTGCGCGGCTCCGGATTGAGCCAGACCGTGTGCGGATAGGTCTGCGTCACCCGCTCCAGCCATACCGAGCCCGGCTCCGGATTCATGTGCTCGACCGAGCCGCCCGGCACCATGATCTCGTAGGGAGACATCGAAGCGTCGCCGACGAAGATCACTTTATAGTCGTGCGGGTACTTATGCAGAATGTCCCAGGTCGGAATTCGTTCGGTGTGGCGGCGGCGATTGTTCTTCCACACGCCTTCATAAAGGCAGTTGTGGAAGTAGAAATATTCCATGTGCTTGAATTCGGTCCGCGCCGCTGAAAACAGCTCCTCGACCTGCTCGATATGCGCATCCATCGAGCCGCCGACATCGAAGAACAGCAGCACCTTCACCGCATTGCGCCGCTCCGGCCGCATCCGCATCTCCAGATAGCCGTGATTGGCGCTCTCGCGGATGGTGCTGTCGAGATCGAGTTCGTCGGCCGAACCGGTGCGTGCGAATTTGCGCAGACGCCGCAGCGCGACCTTGATGTTGCGCACACCAAGCTCGACATTGCCGTCGAGATCCTTGAACTCGCGGCGGTCCCACACCTTCACCGCGCGGAAATTGCGGTTGCCGTCCTGCCCGATGCGGATGCCTTCGGGGTTATAGCCATAAGCGCCGAACGGCGAGGTACCGCCGGTGCCGATCCATTTGCTGCCGCCCTGGTGTCGCTTCTTCTGCTCGGCGAGGCGCTCACGCAGGGTTTCCATCAACTTGTCCCAGCCAAGCGCGGAGAGCTCCTTCTTTTCCTCCTCGGTGAGGTACTTCTCGGCGAGCTTCTTCAGCCATTCCTCTGGAATATCGACTTTCTCGACCGCATCGATAAGGCTCTCCAGCCCCTTGAAGGTGACGCCGAACACCCGGTCGAACTTGTCGAGATTACGTTCGTCCTTCACCAGTGCGGCGCGTGACAGATAATAGAAATCCTCGACCGACCGGCCCGCGAGATCGGCGTCCAGCGCTTCCATCAACGTGAGATATTCCCGCAGGGTCACGGGGACCTGGGCGTCGCGCAGCGCGGTAAAAAATTGCAGAAACATGGCGTCAGTTTGCGCACGGGTGACGGATCGTCAAGGGAAAGTCTCAGCCGGTTATGGTGTTCCGTGCCGGAAGGCGAAAACGCAGACCAGGGTCTTAAGATGCATCTGGACCGGCGGGGGTTTTACTCTAGATTGGGACCATTGGCGTGTTTGTTTGACATCGGCGAGACTTGAAAGGGAGACTTTTGATGACCGCGCAATCCATACTTGTCGTTCTTCTGATCGGCGCAATCGCGGGCTGGCTCGCCGGCCTGATCGTGCGCGGCGCAGGCTTCGGCCTGATCGGCAACATCGTCATCGGTATTATCGGCGCGCTGGTCGCAAGCTGGTTGCTTCCCCGCCTCGGCGTCAGCCTCGGCAGCAGCGTCATGCGCGATATCGTCAACGCCACCATCGGCGGCGTCATCATTCTTGTCATTCTTTCGCTGATCAGACGCGCCTGACCCGAATTCCTTCGGGGCGGCCGGACTGCGGCCGCCCCCTCGTTGCGACCAACAAGAAACCGCAAGGCAGACTGATGAAATTTACCGGGACCAAAGACTACGTCGCGACCGAGGACCTCAAGGTTGCCGTGAATGCCGCCATCGTGCTGGAGCGTCCACTGCTGGTGAAGGGCGAGCCCGGCACCGGCAAGACCGTGCTGGCCGAGGAGATCGCCAAGGCGATCGGCGCGCCGCTTCTGACATGGCACATCAAGTCCACCACCAAGGCGCAACAGGGCCTTTACGAATACGACGCGGTCTCGCGGCTGCGCGACAGCCAGCTTGGCGACGCGCGGGTGTCCGACATCCGCAACTACATCAAGCGCGGCAAATTGTGGGAGGCCTTCACCCATGACGCCCGTCCGGTGCTGCTGATCGACGAGATCGACAAGGCCGACATCGAATTCCCCAACGACCTCTTGCTCGAACTCGACCGCATGGAATTCCATGTCTACGAGACCGGCGAGACCATCAAGGCGGCCAAACGACCGGTGGTGATCATCACCTCGAACAACGAGAAAGAGCTGCCGGACGCCTTCCTGCGCCGCTGCTTCTTCCACTACATCAAATTCCCGGATGCCGAGACCATGCACGCCATCGTCGAGGTGCATTTTCCGGGCATCAAGCAACGCCTCGTCGAGGAAACGCTGCGAATCTTCTTCGAGGTGCGCGACGTGCCAGGGCTGAAGAAAAAGCCATCGACCTCCGAACTGCTCGACTGGCTCAAGCTACTGCTCAACGAGGAGATGACGCCGCAGATGCTGCGCGAGCGCGATCCGCGCAAGCTGATCCCGCCGCTGCACGGCGCACTGCTCAAGAACGAGCAGGACGTCCATCTTCTGGAGCGCATCGCCTTCCTCAATCGCCGCGAGGGCTGACCGCATCAGCCACAGCGAAGCTTATCCAGGACTTCACATCGCCATCATGCCCGCGCTTGTCGCGGCCATGACGACAGTGGAGCATCTTTGAATCCAAACGGTTTCGATCTCATCTTTAAGTCGGCGCCCGCACCGCGAGCGCGAGGCGCTTGCGGAAGGCACGGTCGCGCTTGAGGTGCCATTCGCGGCTCATCGCCTCCTGGCGCGTGGCGAAGCCTTCCGAATGCAGCAGCACCCAGCTTCGGCCACGGGTCGAGCGCGCGCCGGTGCCGGCATTGTGCTGGGCAAGGCGGCGCGCGACATCGTTGGTCCAGCCGACATAAGTGGTGAAGCGGCCCTTGTGCCAGCTTCCCAGCACATAGACGAAATTTCCAAGACGATCGGTCTCACTCGGCGCCATCCGCCGACATCCTCACTTCGCCGCGGGCGCGGCCTTCGACGCGTCCTTGGCATCGCCCGCCGGAGCTTTCGCGGCCTGCAACTGCTCGACGGTCTTTTGCAGACCCGCCACCGTCGCCTTCAGCGCTTCGATCTGGCGATTGGCGGCGTCGAGCCGCTGCTGACTGTCGAGCGCGAGCTTGGTCAGATTGGCCTTGAGAAAATTGATGTTGCTTTGCAGGCAGCCCGTTCGCCGCTCCATCGATTTCTCGGCGGTGCAGATTTCGATGCCGGGCACGTCCTGTGCCACCGCCGGATGCGCCATCATCGCGAGCGCGAGCGGCAGACCTTTGAGAACCGATGCAAGTCGTGCCATTTTGCGACGCCTTTCCAAACCGATCTTAACCTTCGGAACGCGAGTGGAACGAACCGCGTCCGAATCAGCGATTCATAGCACGATCGATTTTGTTCACGGCTATATCTTGCGCCGCAGCAGGGGCCGGTCACCAGATCATGCCACCCGCCTTCCCGCTCCGCGCCGACATGCTGAGTCAATTGTTAAGATCGGCGGCGTGGCCCGTTGACGAATGCGTTTGGCCTCCCACCTGAGATCAGAGCGAGCATTTCCGGAGCAGGCACATGAGCGGCTGGCAGGACATCGCAACCGCGCCGAAAGACGGCACCTTCGTATTGCTGCACCACGCCGACTGGCCGAACGATGTCGAAGGCTTCTGGCACCGGGGCACCAAGTCCTGGTCGGCCAACACCCGCATTCCCGATCTGGAGAACCGGGTGGTCGGCCCCGAGCCGCCGACGCACTGGAAACCGCTCACCCCCGCCGAGGAAAAATACTAGCGCCAACCCAGCCCATCGCAGCAGCCGGAGAACCCATCATGATCAAGGTGGTCTATGAAGTTATCGAGCATGACGGCGGCTGGGCCTACAAGTTCAACAAGGTGTTCTCCGAAACCTTTCCCACCCGCGAGGCGGCGCGCGCCGCGGCCCAAGCGGCAGCGGCCGAACAGCGCGTGCCCGGTTCGACCGAGGTGATCCAGTACGAAGACGAGCAAGGCAAATGGCGCGAAGAGACCGCGCGCGGCAGCGACCGGCCATCGACCGAGGTGGCGGACGACTGATATCCGGCCTTCAATGCGTGGTCGGTGGCCTGTCTGCCGGATCGATCAGCACCTCGCTGAACGGAAATTCCAGCACGATTTCGCCGGCCTCGTCGGTGACTTCGAGGATCGCGGTGATCAGATCGCGCGGCGCAGCCTCCGGCCGCCCGCCCTCGCGCAGCAACTGCCGGATCATCACCCGCGCCACCTCCCAGGCCTGATCGGGATCGCGCAGATCGGCACCCTGCGGATCGGAAATCAGATCGCCGCCGATGCGGGTATGAAAGAAATAACGCGGCACGCTTCCACCCGAGACCACGCTGGCTTTCGGAAAACCGCCGGCGCCCTCGCGCCGGCGGCTGTTTTCACGCCGATCATGTGCTAAGCAGCCTTCATGGTAAAGGCTCTGCGCAACTGGCTCGAAACCCACGAGCTATCCGCGATCATCGCCGGCGTGCTCGGCGTCATCACCTTGCTGTCGGTCATCCTGGTGGTCGGCGGCTACTGGCTGGTTACGCGCTAGAGCAGGCGCTCGATCTCGGCTTTCAACGCCTCCGGCTTGGTCATCGGCGCGTAACGTCCCGCGACCTGCCCGGCGCGGCCGATCAGGAATTTCGTGAAATTCCACTTGATCGCTTCCGAACCCAGCACCCCGGGCCTGGCATCCTTGAGATAACGATAGAGCGGATGCGCACCTTCGCCATTGACTTCGATCTTGGCGAACATCGGAAAGGTCACGTCATACTGCCGCGAGCAAAACGAGGCGATCTCGCCCGCGCCGCCCGGCTCCTGCGCGCCGAACTGGTTGCAGGGAAAGCCGAGCACCGCAAAGCCACGCGGCGCATAGGCGCGGTACAGTGCTTCGAGGCCGGCATATTGTGGAGTGAAGCCGCAGGCGCTGGCGGTGTTGACGATCAGCAGGACCTGACCGGCAAATTCCGACAGCGCGATCTGCTCGCCCGCCAGCGTCGTCGCAGAAAAATCCGTCACACCCGTCATTGCGGATCAATCCTCATGCGGGCTTGGGCTGCTGATTGTCCAGCGCCGCCAGCGCCTCGGTCAGAATCGCGCGAACCCGCGCAGCATCGCCGGAACTGATCACGCCGGGATTGAGATAGAGGTCCATGCCGCTGACACGCTCGACCAGCACCTCGCGTCGGCCGGCCTCGGCGCCGACCAGATGATCGACCGCATAAGGAATGACCTCGCGCGAAATGCCTTTCATCGTGATCGGCGGCAATTCACGCGCGACGACATCGCCGCGCACCAGCGCGTAGGTCTCGTAGCTGATCACGATCTGGCCGGGCTCGGCAATCGACTGCAGCCGCGCGGCGAGGTTCGCCTCGGCGCCGATGATGGTGTAGTCCATGCGGTCGCTGCTGCCGAAATTGCCGACATTGCAGAAACCCGAATTGATGCCCATCCGGGCGCGGAACGGCTCCTCGATCCCGGAGTGGCGCCAGATCGCGTTGAGTTCGGTGAGGCGGCGCTGCATCGCCCACGCCATTTTCAGGCACGCCTGCGCATCGGCGGCATCGCCTTTGGTTTCCGGATCACCGAAGAAGATCAGCATCGCATCGCCGATGAACTTGTCGATGGTGCCGCCATGGGCGAGCGCGATCGCCGACATTTCGGTGAAGTACTCGTTGAGAAGCTGGGTGATCAGCTCAGGCTGCAGCCGTTCGGTGGTGGCGGTGAAATTCTGGATGTCGGAAAAGAAGATCGTCAGCTTCTTGCGCTCGGTATGGATGGTGACATCCTTCTTGCCGCTGAAGATGCTGGTGTAGATCTGCGGCGAGATATAGCGCGAAATCTTCATCGACAGCGAGGCGAGAAAGTCGTTGGCCGATTCAAGCTCGCGGTTCATGCCCTGGATCACCTTGCTCTGGCGATACTGCATAGCGAGGAACGTCACGCCGCTGATGGCGGCGAGCGCGAAATAGATCAGCAGATATTTGAACGAAAAGATGTTGGCGGCGATCGGCTGGCTGATCTCCACCTCCTGAATGGCGCGGACATCTCCGACCTTCCAGTCCCGCTTGGGGCTTTCAGGATGGCTGTTGTGGCAGCTCACGCAGGCCGGTCCCATCGTGACCGGCGTGATGAAGCGCACCTTGTCGCTGAACAGCGAAAAGGTGGATTCGATCAGCTTTTGATTCGGATTGGCGCGCAAGCTCTCCAGCGAGTTCTTCTCGAACGCATCGAGCATGTGCGGCGCGCGGTTCTTGAACGGGTAATCCGACACGAACCGATAGGTGATGTTCTTCTGCTGCTCGCTGATCACCGCGCCAAGCTCGAGCGAAAGCGTCGCCGGAATCGGGATCGCACCCGGGACCGTCTCGTAGTTATGGATCACCTGCGTCGCGCCCGGAGCGGACAGCACGCGGGCGACCACGTTCGATCCGTAATAGCCTCGCACGCCGGTGATCACCGAATTCAGATCGTTGGCCTGACGGCGCAGGGACAGGTCGGCGAGATTCCGCAGATCCAGCCAGACCGCGAGAGGCAGCGCAGCCAGCAGTGCGGCGACCGCGAGCCCGGTCCACAACCCACGCGATCGCCCCGTATGGGTCGCGGCCTCTTCCGTCGCGCTCATGAATCACCTTCAGATCACGGCAATGGTTGGAGCAATGGGCGCATCAAGCAACGATTTTACCGCCGCGTCCAGCGTCGGCCCGGATGCGAAGGCGGAAACCCAAAGAAAAAGGATGACAGCCTTCCGGCTGTCATCCCTCCGCCATCGACCGTGACGTTTTAGTCAGTCCAGAACTTTGTATTTCCTGAACCAGGCCTGCATCTGCGCCCAGGCATCGTCCGCCGCATCCTTGCGATAGCTCGGGCGATAGTCGGCATGAAAGCCGTGCGGCGCGCCGGGATAGATCTTGAACTCCGCCGTCTTGCCCGCCGCCGCAAGCGCCGCCTTCATCTGTTCGACCTGCGTCGGCGGGATGCCCTGATCGGCCTCGCCATACAGCCCGAGCACCGGCGCCTTCATCTGCGCGGCAAGCTGCATCGGGCTCTTCGGCCACACCGGATTGGGCGGATCGATCAGCGAGCCGTAGAACGCAACGCCGGCCTTGAGTTCGCTGCTGTGCGCGGCATATTCCCAGACGCTGCGCCCCCCACGGCAGAAGCCGATGATGCCGAGCCGACCGGCGTCGCCGCCCTGCGAGACAGCCCAGGCGGCGGTGGCATCGAGGTCGCTCAACAGCTCCGCATCCGGCTTGGCATTGACCAGCGGCATCAGCTTCGGAATCTCGGTGATGGCGGTCAGATCGATGCCGTTACGGAAATAATAGTCCGGCGCAACCGCGAAGGCGCCGAGCTTGCCGAGCCGGCGCACCACATCCTTGATGTAGGCGTGCAGGCCGAACACCTCCATCGCCACCAGAACGATCGGAGGATTTGCCTTGCCCTTCGGCCGCGCGAAATAACCCGGCATCTCGCCGCCGGTCACCTTGATTTTCGCCTCGCCCGTATCGAGGCCCTCGGTATCCGTCGTGATCGCATCGGCCCGCACCGGACCGGCCGCAAGGGTATACCCCGCCGCCGTTGCCGCGGACGCCGTCATGAACCCGCGACGGGACAGCGGCGCTGCCTTGGTGAGGCCGATCAGATCGGAAGTCAGGATCGGTTGAGACGTCATGAACAAGCTCCAAAGTCACAAAAAGAACGGCCCCAATCTAGGGCGCGCCGCGCCGCTGTCCAGACACGGGCGCTTGAATGAGGCTCGCGCGGCACGGCAAAGCCCGCCGCGCTGTCGCGGCGGGCTCGCAACACCATCACGATGACGCTTGCCGGCGCGTCCCGGGCCCGCTCAGATCCGGCCCATCAGGACAAGAATCAGCAGAATGACAATCAGCAGTCCGAGACCGCCGCCGCCATAATAGCCGGTGCCGTAGAACGGACCGCCGCCGATGCCGCTGAATCCGCCAAGCAATGCGATAATGAGAATGATCAGAATAATGGTGCCAATGGACATGCCAAACTCCTCCAGCCTTGCGATGTGGCTGTCCAACCGGCGATGCTGCCGTTTGTTCCGGCTCGATTGGCCGCCAGGCGCAGCCTATGCCCGGCGCGAGCGCAGGGCATGAGCCAGGCGTTCCGGATCGATCCGCTGATTCCAGTGCTCGATGGGAAGCGGCAGGCGGCGGCGCCAGTTCGGATGCTCGTCGATAGTGCCGGGGACATTGACCTGATCGATGACGCCGAGCAGATCCTCGACCGCGATGCCCAGCAACCGCGATGGCGTTTCAGACAGAAATCCAAGGACGGCCTCGAATTCGGCGAGGTCCGTTCCGCCATGGCCGATCGCGGCATGCAGCCGCGCCACGGCATGCTCGCGCGCCTCGCGCGTCTCGCCCGGATCCAGACCGAGCGCGCTTTTCACACCGATGTCGTGGACAGCCTGCCAGCCGGCATAGGTCGGCAGATCGTGGGTGTTGAAAGTGACGAGGGCATCTGGCGGATAGCCGCCGGCCGGCTGAAAATCACCGGCGTCGTCACGCTCGAACATCATCACCCGATACGACCACAGTCCCCAATCGGAGAGACGGTCGCGGAAACCTTCGGGCACCGTGCCGAGGTCCTCGCCGATGACGATGCAGCGATGCGCGGCGCTTTCGAGCGCGACGACCGCCAGCATGGCTTCGAACGGCATCTGGATATAGACGCCCTGATCCGCCTTGTAGCCATGCGGCACGACATAAAGCCGGTTGAGCCCGAGGACATGATCGAGACGGATCGCACCGGCGTGACGCATCGAGGCCCGCAGCATCTGGCGAAACGGTGCGAAATCCGCCGCCTCCAGCCCGGCGGCATTGTAGCCGGCGAGCCCCCAATCCTGTCCCGCGGTGTTGAGCTGGTCCGGCGGCGCGCCGATCGAAAGCTGACGCGAAATCGCGCTCTGCTCGTTCCACGCATCGAAGCCATCGGCTTTGACGCCGACCGCGACGTCGAGATAGAGCCCGACCGGCATCCCGCGCTGCCGGCACAACTGCGCGCATTCCTTCAGTTGCTGGTCGGCGCACCATTGCACGAAGGCGACATATTCGATCTCGGCGGCATCGGGCCCGCGCCGCAATTCGGCGAGTGCGGTGTTATCGGGCCGCGACCATGGAGCCGGCCACTCCCACCACGGCCCGGCGAATTTCCGCCGCAGGATTTCAAAACAGGCAAAACGCTCGAGCGCCTCGCCGCGCTCGGCGCAAAATATCTCGAAGGCGGTGCGCCGCCTCAGCGTGGTCCTGGTCTTGAATTGCTCGAATGCCAGATGCAGCGCCTGCGTCTTCAGTCCGGCGACGGTGACGTAATCGACAAAGCCGGCCTGCCGCAGCCGCTCGATCTCGGAGGCATGCTCGGCCGCGAAGGTCGGCGGCAATTCCGGCAGTCTCGCCACGTCGATATAGATCGAATTCAGGAACAGCCGGCTGCTCGGCGAATACGGGCTGCAATCGGCCGGATGATTGTCGAACAGGGCATGCAGCGGGTTGAGGCCGACGCCCGCCGCGCCAGCGTCCGCCGCCCATGCGATCGTCGCCTGCAGATCGCGGAAATCGCCAATGCCCCAATTCCGCGCCGATCGGAGGCCATAAAGCTGCAGCGCGAGAATCCATCTGCGCTCGAAGCGACCGCCGAACGCTTTGTCCGGCGCGGCGATCAGGCATGTCTGGTCTTTCTCGCCGTCCTCTTCCACGGCATACAGACGATAAACACCGTTCGTCAGATTCGACACATCCGGCTGGTCACGCGCCGAAAGCGCGTCGCCCTCGCAGACGATGCGCCCTGCGCCATCGACCAGTCGCCATGCATGCAGCGGCAACGCGAGCTGCGACAGATCGATGTTTTGCCGCCCGCCCGTCGCGCGCGAGCGCGCGACAAGAGGACCGTCAAGAAATCCGCCGCGATGCGACGGGCCAAGCGCGTCGATCACCTGCTGCAAGGCGCCGGGATCGCTGCTGCGTGTCTGGCCATAGCCGTCGGTAAAGCTGGGGTCGATGCCAAATCTCGCTGCTTTTTCAAGCAAATCCATTCCACTCACCGAAATTTGCGCAGATCGCGCATAGCACCGCTTCAACATTCAACGAGGGACGCTGAAATCCGTTCCGATGGAACCTTTCCGCCTCGCTCCGCTTATCAAGGACACCCTCCATGAGACCAATCAGGGCGCCTGATGACCGCATTGCCGCCACTCAAAGAAACGTTTCAAAATTCCATCGCAAATGCCGGCGCCAGCGTCTTCCACATCGAGGATGTCTATCCACGGATCGACGACGGCCGCTTCGCGGTCAAGCGCATGGTGGGCGATCCCATCGAGATATGGGCCGATATTTTTCGTGACGGCCACGATGTCATCGCCGCCGATCTGATCTGGCGTGAGGAAACGACATCGGACTGGTCGCGCATGCCGATGCGCCACCATGGCAATGACCGCTGGACCGCAACCTTCACGCCGGACAAGGTCGGGCGCTATCTCTATGCCATCGAAGCGTGGACCGACGACTTCGCGACCTGGCGCCGCGGCACGCGCGCCAAGCAGGCGGCGGGGCAGGATATCGCGCTCGATGCGCTGGAAGGCGCGGCGCTGATCACGCGAGCACAACCGCAGGAGAAACCCGCCGCCGCGCTTTTGGTGAAAGTCTGCGAAACTTTCCTGCAGGACGGCAATATCGTCCCGCTGCTCGGAGAAGATGTCGAGCGCGCAATGGCCGGCAGTCAGGCGCGCGACGATCTTGCCCGCTCCAAATTCTATCCGCTGACCATCGACCGTCCGCGCGCCGTCGCCGGCGCATGGTATGAGATGGTCCCGCGCAGCCAGGGCCGCGAGCCCGGCAAGCATGGCACGTTCGGGGATTGCATCGCGCGTTTTCCGGAAATCGCCGCGATGGGTTTCGACGTGATTTATTTCACGCCGATCCACCCGATTGGCCGCGTCAACCGCAAGGGTCGCAACAACGCGCTGAAGGCGGAGCCGGGCGACCCCGGCAGCCCCTATGCCATCGGTGCGGCGGAAGGCGGCCACGACGCCGTGCATCCCGAGCTCGGCACGCTGGAGGATTTCCGCGAGCTGGTGCAGGCGGCCAAGCGCCTCGATATGGAGATCGCGCTGGATTTCGCCGTGCAATGCGCGCCGGATCATCCCTGGCTGAAGCAGCATCCGAACTGGTTCAAGCGCCGCCCCGACGGCAGCATGCGCTATGCGGAAAATCCGCCGAAGAAATACGAGGACATCCACAACCCCGACTTCAATTCCGACGATGCCGGCAAGCTGTGGGATGCGTTGCGCGATATCGTCTGGTTCTGGGTCGAACAGGGCGTGCGGATTTTCCGTGTCGACAATCCGCACACCAAGCCGTTTCCGTTCTGGGAGTGGCTGATCCGGGACATCCAGTCGCGCGATGCCAACGTGATTTTCCTCGCCGAAGCCTTCACCCGGCCGAAACTGATGAAGGCGCTGGCCAAGCTCGGCTTCACCCAGTCCTACACCTATTTCACCTGGCGCACGACCAAGCACGAGTTTCAGGAATATCTCAGCGAACTCACCTCCTATCCGGAGCGCGACTACTACCGACCGAATTTCTTCGTCAATACGCCGGACATCCTGCCGTTTCATCTGCAAAGCGGCGAAGCGTGGATGTTCAAGTCGCGCGTCGCGCTCGCCGCCACGCTGTCGGGTAGCTACGGCATCTATAACGGCTTCGAACTGCTCGAGCACGAACCGATTCCCGGCAAGGAAGAATATCTCAACTCGGAGAAATACGAGATCAAGGTGCGCGACTGGGACGCGCCGGGCAACATCAAGCCCTATATCCGCGGCCTCAACATGGCGCGCCGCGCCAATCCGGCGCTGCTGCAGACGGCAAAGCTGCGCTTCCTGCATGTCGACGACGATCATGTCATCGCGTTCTCGAAAACCTCGACCGATGGCAGCAACACCATCGTGGCGGCGATCGCGCTGGCGCGCGAGCCACGCGAATTCTGGCTGCCGCTCGGCGACCTCGAAATCGCGGCCGATGGCGGACCCAAGCGTGTCATCGCGCTGGAGAACGCCATCACCGGCGAGCGCCACGGAATCGAATGGGGCGGCATCCGCCTGCGTCTCGATCCGGCGCGCGATCCCATGCTGCTGTTCCGCTGCCTGGCATAGGTGACGCGATGAACATCATGTCCCCTCTTGTCGAGACCGCGACCGAGAGCGACGAGCTCTGGTACAAGGACGCGATCATCTATCAGCTTCACGTCAAGGCGTTCGCCGACAGCAACAATGACGGTATCGGCGATTTCGCCGGCCTGACCGAGAAGCTCGATTATCTGCAGGAGCTCGGCGTCACCTGCCTGTGGCTACTGCCGTTCTATCCCTCGCCGCAGCGCGACGACGGCTACGACATCGCCGACTACGGCGCGATCAATCCCGATTTCGGCACCATGAAGGACTTCCGCCGCTTCATCGCCGAAGCCAAGCGGCGCGGCCTGCGGGTGATCACCGAGCTCGTCATCAATCACACCTCGGACCAGCACGACTGGTTCAAGCGCGCACGGCGCTCGCCCAAGGGTTCGAGCGCGCGCAACTGGTATGTGTGGAGCGACACCGACGAGAAGTATCAGGGCACGCGGATCATCTTCACCGACACCGAGAAGTCGAACTGGACCTGGGATACCGAGGCCGACGCCTACTACTGGCATCGATTCTTTTCGCACCAACCGGATCTGAATTTCGACAATCCACGCGTGGTCAGCGCCGTGGTGCAGGTGATGAAGCGCTGGCTCGATGCCGGCGTCGACGGCTTCCGGCTCGACGCCATTCCCTATCTGTGCGAACGCGACGGCACCAACAACGAGAACCTGCCGGAAACCCATGCCGTGATCAAACGGCTGCGCGCCGAACTCGACGCTTACGCCAAGGGCAAGGTGTTGCTCGCCGAGGCCAACCAATGGCCCGAGGACGTGCAGGAATATTTCGGCGACAGCGACGAATGCCATATGGCCTACCACTTCCCGCTGATGCCGCGCTTCTACATGGCGATCGCGCAGGAAGACCGTTTTCCGGTCACCGACATCCTGCGGCAGACGCCTGACATCCCGTCGACCTGCCAGTGGGCGCTGTTCCTGCGCAATCACGACGAACTGACGTTGGAAATGGTGACCGACGTCGAGCGCGATTATCTGTGGTCGACCTACGCCAACGATCCGCGCGCCCGCATCAATGTCGGCATCCGCCGCCGCCTCGCGCCGCTGATGGACAATGACCGCCGCAAGATCGAATTGATGAATTCGCTGCTGCTGTCGTTCCCCGGAACGCCGATCATCTATTACGGCGACGAGATCGGGATGGGAGACAACATCTATCTCGGCGACCGCAACGGCGTGCGCACGCCGATGCAGTGGGCGCCGGATCGCAATGGCGGCTTCTCCCGCGCCGATCCGGCGCGGCTCTATGCCCCCACCATCATGGATGCGATCTACGGCTATGAGTCCGTCAATGTCGAGGCGCAGTCGCGCAGCCTGTCCTCGCTGCTGAGCTGGACCAAGCGGCTGATCGCGGTGCGCAAGACCAGCAAGGCATTCGGGCGCGGCACCATTACCTTCATCCGGCCGACCAACCGGGCGACGCTGGCCTATGTCCGCCACTACGACGACGAGATCATTCTGTGCGTGGCCAACCTGTCGCGTTCGGCGCAGGCCACCGAACTCAACCTCGCGGCGTGGAAGGACCGCGTGCCGCTGGAGATGCTCGGCCGCACCACTTTTCCGCCGATCGGCGAACTGCCCTATCTGATCACGCTGGCGCCTTACGGTTTCTACTGGTTCCGGCTCAACGAGAAGCCGCCGGAGCCGACGGTGACCGACGAGCCGGTGCCGGAATTCGAGACCCTGGTGGTGCCTTACGGTTCGACCTGGATGAGCCTGCAACGCACCCGGATGGTCTTCGAGCGCGACGTGCTGCCGGCACACCTTGCGCGCACGCGCTGGTTTCCCGAGCGGTCGGCGCATGCCATTTCCACCAAACTGACGGCCGCTCTGCCGTTCAGCAGCGAAGGCCATGCCCGGCCATGGCTGGCGATTTTCGAGTCCCGTCTGCATGGCCAGATCGGCCGCTATGCTTTGCCGATGCGGGTCGACTGGGTGCGTTTCGATCGCGAACGTTTCGACCCGAAGGCACTCTCAGCGGTGCGCCAGGCCTCCCGCGAGGGAACGCTGGTCGAGGTCGCGAGCGATAAGGACTTCATCGCGCTGCTGCTCGACAATATTCGCCACGCTCGCACCACGACCGACGATCTCACCGGTTCGCTTGCGTTCGAGCCGACCGAGAAGCTGAAGGAGATTCCGCCGGCGCCAATCGAGACCGCACGCGCGGTCCAGACCGAGCAATCGAACACCACGACGCTGGTGGACGAAACCTATGTGGTGAAGCTCTACCGCAAGCTCGAATCCGGTATCAATCCGGAGATCGAGATGGGCCGTTTCCTGACCGATATCGCCGGCTTCACCAACACCCCGCCTTTGCTCGGCAGCGTTGAGCTGGTGGAAGGCGACACCCGCACCGCCGTCGCGATCGTGCATCGCTTCGTCCAGAACCAGGGCGACGCCTGGTCGGTGGCGGCGGGCTATCTCGACCGCTTCGTCGAGGAGCAACGCCTGCTCTCGACCGACAACGACCCGCAGGAAACGCAGGAGCAGATCGCGCATCTGCACTACGTGGCGCAGGGCGCCAAGCGCGTCGCCGAAATGCAGCTTGCGCTGGCGAGCCGCCCCGACATTCCCGATTTCAGGCCGGACATCGCCCCCCCCGAACTGATCAGGACCTGGACCGATGAAGTTCTGCTGCGCGCCGAACGCGCGTTCGAAGGATTGCAGCGCCATTCCAGGTCCGCCCGCGATGGCGATCGCGCCACCATCGACGCCCTGCTCGCCCGCCGCGACAGCTTCGCCGCCGAGATCGCATCCCTCTTCCCGACGAACGAGGACACGCCGATCTTCCGCCATCACGGCGATTTGCATCTTGGCCAGTTGCTGATTTCCAAGGACGACATCTTCATCATCGATTTCGAGGGCGAGCCGCGGCGCAGCCTTCCCGAGCGGCGGCGCAAGGCACCTGCGGCGCGCGACATCGCAGGACTGCAGCGCTCGATCGACTATTCGGTGGGCGCGGCGCTGCAACGCGCCTTGCAGGCAGGCCCGGATGAGAGCGGCGAGATCGCGCGCAAACTGGACGAGTGGCGCAGGACCGCGACTGAAACGTTCTTTACAGCCTATCGCGAACGGCTCGGCCCGGCCCGATTGTGGCCGGCCACGCCTGGCGCGGCGGAGCGGCTGCTCAAGTTCTTCCTGCTCGAAAAGGTGTTCTACGAGATCGAATACGAGCTCGCGCACCGGCCCGACTGGCTGCGCATTCCTCTCAACGGCGCGCTGCGCATTCTTCAAAGTCATCAGGAAGAGGTCGCCTTATGACATTGCCCAATGATGCCTACGCCATCGTCGAAGGCCGTCATTCCGATCCGTTCCGTTATCTCGGACTGCATGTCGAGAACGATCAGAACGTGGTGCGCGCCTTCCTGCCGCACGCTTCGAGCGTCGAAGCGGTGGACGACGAAGGCCGCGCGGCGAAGCTGGCGCTGGTTCATGACGCCGGCCTTTTTGTCGGGCCGCTGCCGCGCGATGTGAAACGCTACACCCTGCGCGCCAGTTTCGGCGACAATGTCGTCGAGCTGCACGATCCTTACGGCTTTCCGCCGGTGCTGAGCGAATTCGATCTCTATCTGCTTGGCGAAGGCACGCATCAGCGGCTCTACGACAAGCTCGGCGCGCATCCGATGACGCTCGACGGCATCAAGGGCGTCGCGTTCGCGGTATTCGCGCCCAATGCGCGGCGTGTCAGCGTGGTCGGCGATTTCAATTTCTGGGACAACCGCCGCCATGCCATGCGCGTGCGCGGCAGCGGCTTCTGGGAAATTTTCATTCCTGGTGTGACCGTCGGCGATCACTACAAATTCGATATCGTCGGCCCCTATGGTCAGGAATTGCCGCTGAAGGCCGACCCGCTTGCCTTCCGCGCTGAGATACGGCCGAACACCGCCTCGATCGTGTTCGACGAGGAAAGGCTTGTTCCGAAAACACGCGCGCCGGCCGACGCCAATGCGCTATCGGCGCCAATTTCAATCTATGAGGTGCATCTCGGCTCCTGGCGCCGCAAGAACGACAACGAGTGGCTGAGCTACCGCGAACTGGCGGACACGTTGCCGCGCTATGCCCGCGAGATGGGCTTCACCCATGTCGAATTCATGCCGGTCAGCGAGCATCCGTTCGACGGCTCGTGGGGCTATCAGCCGACCGGGCTGTTCGCTCCGACCAGCCGGTTCGGCACGCCGGACGATTTCGTCACGCTGATCGAGGCCTGCCACCGCGAAGGACTCGCGGTGCTGATCGACTGGGTGCCGGGTCATTTTCCCGACGATCCGCACGGCCTCGGCCATTTCGACGGCACGGCACTTTATGAGCATGCCAATCCGCTGCAAGGCCGCCATCTCGACTGGGGCACGCTGATCTACAATTACGGGCGCACCGAGGTGGTGAACTTCCTGGTCGCCAACGCGCTGTTCTGGCTCGAACGCTACGGCATCGACGGGCTGCGCGTCGATGCGGTCGCCTCGATGCTGTATCTCGACTACAGCCGTCCGGCCGGCGGCTGGATTCCCAACAAATATGGCGGGCGCGAGAATATCGAGGCGATCGAATTCCTGCGCCGCTTTAACACCGAGGTGTTCGCCAAATTCCCGCACGCCACCACGGCGGCGGAAGAATCCACCGCATGGCCGCAGGTGTCGCGGCCGGTGGAGTTCGGCGGCCTCGGCTTCGGTTACAAGTGGAACATGGGGTGGATGCACGACACGCTGAACTACATCGGCAAGGATCCGATCCACCGCAGGCATCATCACGATCAGATCCTGTTCGGTCTGCATTATGCGTTCTCGGAGAACTTCATCCTGCCGCTGTCGCATGACGAGGTGGTGCACGGCAAACGCTCGATTCTCGGTCGCATGCCGGGCGACGACTGGCAGCGCTTCGCCAATCTGCGCGTCTACTACGCCTTCATGTTCGGCCATCCCGGCAAGAAGCTGTTGTTCATGGGTTGCGAATTCGGTCAGCAGCGGGAATGGAATCACGATCGTTCGCTGGACTGGCACCTGCTCGATCAGCCCTGGCATCGCGGCGTGCAGTCGCTGATCCGCGATCTCAACGCGTTGTATCGCTCGCTGCCCGCGCTGCACGAACTCGATTGTGATCCGGCGGGATTCGAGTGGATCGTCACCAGCGATGCCAGCAACAACGTGTACGCCTGGATGCGCAAGGGCAATGCGCCGCGCCAGCGCTGCCTCGTGGTCGCGAATTTCTCGCCCAACGTCTATCACGACTATCACGTCAACGTGCCGTTCCCCGGCCGGTGGAAAGAGGTGCTGAATTCCGATTCGTCCTATTACGGCGGCAGCAATGTCGGCAATTCAGGCCACCTCGAAACAAAGGAAGGTCCGGTGCCACAGCTCAGCCTGACGATTCCGCCGCTCGCCGCGATCTTCCTGGTGCCGGACGAATCATGATGCGTGTCACCGCCGGCAGCCACTATCGTCTCGGCGCGACCTGGGATGGCCGGGGCACCAACTTCGCGCTGTTCTCCGCCCATGCGGAGAAGGTCGAGCTGTGCCTGTTCGACGCTCAGGGCCGCCGCGAGATCGAACGCATCGCGCTGCCCGAACGCACCGAGGATGTCTGGCACGGCTATCTCCACGATATCGTTCCCGGACAACGCTACGGTTACCGGGTCCACGGCCCGTACGAGCCGGAGCGCGGCTACCGCTTCAACTGCCACAAGCTGCTGCTCGATCCTTATGCCCGACGTCTCGCCAACCGTCTGGTATGGAGCGACGCGCATTTCGGCTATCGCACCGGCAGCGCCCGCGAAGATCTGTCATTCGACCGCCGCGACAATGCCCGGGGCGTGCCGAAAGCCGTGGTGGTGGATGAGACCTTCAACTGGGGACGGCACGAAACGCGCCCGTTCGTCCCATGGGCCGACACCATCATCTACGAAGCCCACGTCAAGGGGCTGACGCAGATGCGCAAGGACATCCCGCCGAACCTGCGCGGCACCTATCGCGCGCTGTCGTCGCCGGCGATGATCGAGCATCTCAAACGGCTCGGCGTCACCACCGTCGAATTGCTGCCAGTGCACAGCTTCGTCGATGACCGCTATCTGGTCGAGAAGGGTCTGGTGAACTACTGGGGCTACAACTCCATCGCATTTTTCGCGCCGGAGGCGAGATATGCACCCGATAAGACGCTGGACGCCTTTCGCACCACGGTTGCGCGATTGCACGATGCCGGCATCGAGGTGCTGCTCGACGTGGTCTACAACCACACCGCAGAGGGCAACCATCTCGGCCCGACGCTGTCGTTCCGCGGCATCGACAATCTGTCCTATTACTGGCTGATGCCGGACAATCCGCGCTACTACGACGACTTCACCGGCTGCGGCAATTCCCTCAACCTCACCCATCCGCGCGTGCTGCAGATGGTGATGGATTCGCTGCGCTACTGGGTCGAGACCTGCCATGTCGACGGCTTCCGCTTCGATCTTGCCAGCACGCTCGGCCGCGGTCCGAACGGCTTCGAACGCAGCGGAAATTTCCTGGCCGCCGTCCGGCAGGATCCGGTGCTGGCGACGGTCAAGCTGGTCGCCGAGCCGTGGGACGTCGGTCTTGGCGGCTATCAGGTCGGCGGCTTCTCCTCGCAATGGTCGGAATGGAACGACCGTTATCGCGGTACGCTGCGGCGCTACTGGTCCGGCGAAGGCAATCTGATCGGCGATGTCAGCCGGCGCATGACCGGCTCGGCCGATCTGTTCAATCACAGCGGCCGCACGCCGCAAGCCAGCATCAATCATGTCACGGTGCATGACGGCTTCACGCTGGCGGACCTGTTCAGCTACAACGAAAAGCACAACGAGGCGAATGGCGAGGACAACCGCGACGGCTCCAGCGACAACAACAGCACCAATTGCGGCCACGAAGGGCCGACCGACGACCCCGGAATCCTCGCCCTGCGCCGCCAGCTCCGCAAGAACCAGCTCGCCTGCCTGCTGCTGGCGCAGGGCGTACCGCTGATTCTGGCGGGCGACGAGGTCGGCAACTCGCAGAGCGGCAACAACAACGCCTATTGCCAGGACAACGAGATCGGCTGGGTCAACTGGGACGGCATCAACCGCGAGGGCGAAGACCTCACCGAGTTCATCGGAACGATGACCGCGCTGCGCAACCGCTTTCCGCAAATCCGATCGCGACGCTGGGTCAACGGTCGGCAGACCGACGGCTCGTTCGACGTGCTGTGGCTGACGCCGCAGGCGGAAGAAATGCAGGAAGCCGACTGGAATTTTCCGGAAGGCCGCTTCCTGTCCTACGTGCTCGGCTCGCGCGGTCGAAGTCAGCAGCCTCTGTTCATCGTGCTCAACGCGGCACCCGAGGAAATCTCGTTCACGCTGCCGAAGCTGCCCGAATATCGGGAATGGGACTGGCTGCTCGACACCACCAAAACGCAGACACCTTCCTTGAAAATTCCATCTGGTACACAATCCTCCGCGCCGCCGCGCTCTGTTCTCGCATTCGCGGGGCTTGCATGAATGACAGCGCGTTCGGCCCGCAACTGACCCGTCATGGCGTTCTGTTCCGGCTCTGGGCGCCGGCCGCGAGCCATGTCGAGATCATGCTCGATCGCTGTTACCCAATGCGACGGGATAAGAACGGTGTTTTCTTCGTCGAAGTGCCGGGAGCGCACCCCGGCGCGCGTTACACCTTTCGGATCGACGACGAAATCGATGTGCCAGATCCCGCCTCGCGCTTTCAGCCCGAGGATGTGCCGGGTCCGAGCGAAGTCATCGACCATGCCGCGTATCGCTGGCGCGCGGCCGGCTGGCGCGGCCGGCCATGGCATGACACCGTGCTGATCGAAGCGCATGTCGGCACGTTCACGCCGCAGGGCAGCTATCGCGCGATGATCGACCATCTCGATCATCTGGTCGCAACCGGCTTTACCGCGCTCGAATTGATGCCGCTGGCGGATTTTCCCGGCCGCCGTAACTGGGGCTATGACGGCGTGTTGTGGTACGCGCCGGACAACGCCTATGGCCGGCCCGACGATCTGAAAGCGCTGATCGACGAGGCGCATCTGCGCGGCCTGATGGTGTTCCTCGACGTCGTCTACAATCACTTCGGCCCGGAAGGCAATTATCTCGGCCGCTATGCGCCCGGCTTCTTCTCATCGGCGCAAACCCCATGGGGCAATGCGATCAACTATCGCGAACCCCACGCCCGCGCGTTCGCGATCGATAACGCGCTCGCCTGGCTGCGCGACTATCGCTTCGACGGGCTGCGGCTCGATGCCGTCCACGCCATCTCGGAGCCGGGCGAAGTTTCTGTTTTGCATGATCTCAGCAAGGCGGTCGGCGCATTCGCCGCGAGCACCGGACGCCATATCCACCTCGTGCTTGAAAACGATGATAACGCCGCGCGCCTGCTCGATCCAAAGACCGATCCGCCCTTCGGCCGCTATCGCGCGCAATGGAACGACGACTATCACCATGCCTGGCACGTGCTGCTGAGCGGTGAGACCTCGGGCTACTACCGCGACTACCCGAGGCCACGCGAGGCCATCGCACGCGCGCTCGATTCAGGCTTCATCTATCAGGGCGAGACCTCGGCCCATCGCGAGGGCCAACCACGCGGCGAGACCAGCGCACATCTGCCGCCGACCGCTTTCGTCAATTTTCTGCAGAACCACGACCAGATCGGCAATCGCGCGCTGGGGGATCGGCTGGAGGCGCTGGCCGATATCGCCGCGATTGAAGCGGCCCTCGCCATCACCCTGCTCGCGCCGATGCCGCCGATGATGTTCATGGGCGAGGAATGGGGCGCGACATCGCCCTTCCCGTTTTTCTGCCACTTCAAAGGCGATCTCGCCCATGCGGTCCGACAAGGCCGCCGCCGCGAATATGCCGCGGCCTATCAGGCTTATGGCGACGACGTGCCCGATCCGCTGGACGAGGCAACCTTCAGGCTTGCCGCGCTCGACTGGACAGAGCGCGACACCTCGACCGGCCGCGCGCGGCTCGCTCTGGTCCGCGACCTGCTGGCGGTCCGGCGCAAGGAGATCATGCCACGGCTCGCCGATGCCGCATTCGGGAAAGCGCGCGTCGATGCACACAACCATCTTGTCGCGCACTGGCAGATCGGCGGCGAGACGCTGACATTGCGGGCCAACCTGTCGGCGGAGACTATCAGCGATGAAGCCGCCAATCCGTTCGGACATCTGATCTGGGGCAAGCCCGGCGACGACCTGAACTCCTGGGGCGTCGTCTGGATGATCGGAGCGCGCTGATGCCGTCCGCCATCCCGCTCGCCACCTATCGTCTGCAACTCCACGCCGGATTCACGTTCGACGACGCCACGGCGATCCTGCCCTATCTGAAAGCGCTCGGCATCACCCATGTCTATGCCTCGCCCTTCATGAAGGCGCGCAAGGGCAGCCTGCACGGTTACGACATCGTCGATCATAACGTGATCAATCCCGAACTTGGCGGCGAGGACGGCTTCGAACGCTTCAGTCAGGCGCTGAAGGACAATCGCCTCGGACTGATCCTCGATTTCGTGCCGAACCATATGGGCGTGCATTTCGCCGACAATGCGTGGTGGCTCGACGTGCTGGAATGGGGCGAAGCTTCGCCGCATGCCGCCTCGTTCGATATCGACTGGGACATGCTGCCCTATCGCGCGAAAGGCGGCGTGCTGCTGCCGATCCTCGGCACATCCTACGGCGCGGCGCTCGACCATGGCGACATCGTGCTGCGCTATGACGCGAGCGAGGGCAGCTTCTCCGCGTGGTACTTCGAGCATCGCCTGCCGATCGCGCCGCAGCGCTACAGCGAAATCCTGCGCGTCGTCGTCAATGAAGCGGACGCGGCCGACGATCCCGCAGGCCGGAAAATTCTGGAGATTGCCGCCCTCTTCACCGGCCCGCGCCACCCCAATCGCAAGGAAGCCCCCGCGCTCAAGGCGGCGCTCGCCGCCATTCCCGGTGCGGACGCCATCATCACCCGCGGGTTGGACGCCTATCGCGCCGGCGAGGGACGGCCAGCGCAGACCCAGGCGCTGCATCGTCTGCTCGAGCGCCAGCATTACCGTCTCGGTCACTGGCGGCTGGCGACCAGCGAGATCAACTATCGCCGCTTCTTCGACGTCAACAGCCTCGCCGGCCTGCGGGTCGAGGACGCCACGACCTTCGCCGACATCCACCGGCTGGTGAAACGCCTGATCGCCGAACAGAAATTGCAGGGACTGCGGCTCGATCACATCGACGGCCTGCGCGATCCGGCGCAATACTGCCAGCGGCTGCAACGCCTGATCCGCGACGCGCGCGGCCTCACCCGCCAGCCGTTCTATCTCGTGATCGAGAAGATTCTCGGCGAGGGCGAAGACCTGCCGAAGCTCGCCGGAGTGCACGGCACCACCGGATATGAATGGCTCAACGTCATCACGCGCGTTCTGCTCGACGGCAAAGGGCTTGACGCGCTGGACGAGACCTGGCGGCAGGCCAGCAATGTCGCGCCACATTTCACGCCGGTGCTGCTCGCCGCCAAACGGCGCGTGCTCGAAACCCTGCTGGCGAGCGAGTTCACGGTGCTGGCTCGCCTGCTGGCGCGGATCGCCAGCGGACACTACGCGACGCGCGACTTTTCCGCCGACAGCCTGCGGCGCGCGCTCGAACTCTATGTGCTGCATTTCCCGGTCTACCGGACCTACATCACCACCGGCGGGCCATCGGCCCGCGACCGCGAACTGATCGAGCAGACCATCGAACGCGCGCGGTCCGAATGGTTCGAGGCTGACGAAGGCCTGTTCGACTTCCTGCGCGACGTGCTGACGCTCGATCTTGCCAACGCGGCGCGCGGCGCGCCGGGCCGGCCGCGTATCCGCCGCTTCGCTTTCAAGGTCCAGCAATTCACCGGACCGATGATGGCGAAGTCGCTGGAGGACACCGCCTTCTATCGCTATCACCGGCTGCTCGCATTGAACGAAGTCGGCGGCGATCCCTCGGCTGGCGCGCTGTCCGATGCGGCCTTTCACGACATGATGAAGGCGCGGGTCCGGCAATCCCCGGGCGGCATGACATCCACCACGACGCACGACACCAAGCGCGCCGAGGACGCACGCGCGCGGATTCTGGCGCTCTCCGAGCTCGCCGGCGAGTGGACCAGCCTGGTCGGGCGATGGAAGGCGCTGAATGCGCCGCACATCACCACACGGCGCGGCATTCGCGCGCCCTCACCCGGCTTCGAATACATGCTGTATCAGGCATTGATCGGCGCCTGGCCGGAGACCGTCGACGAAACTTTCATCGCGCGCATGAAAGCCTATGCGCTGAAGGCGGCACGCGAGGCCAAGCTGGAGACGAGCTGGCTCAATCCCTATGAGCACTACGAAGAAGGCGTGACAAGATTCATCGAGCGGATCCTCGATCCGAAACAATCGGCCGATTTCCTCGCCTCGTTCACACCGTTTGCCCGGCGCACCGCACTGCTCGGCGCGCTCAATTCGCTGAGCCAGCTCACGCTCAAGGCGATGATGCCCGGCGTGCCCGACTTCTATCAGGGCACTGAATTCTGGGATCTGTCGCTGGTCGATCCCGATAACAGGCGGCCGGTCGATTTCGCGGCGCGCGAGGCGGCGCTGGCGGCGACACGCGATCCGGACTGGACACATTTGATCGAGACATGGCCGGACGGGCACGTAAAGCTCGCCTGGACCAAGGCGCTGCTCGATCTGCGTCATGCTCTGCCGCAGGTCTTCACCCATGGCGATTATCTGCCGTTGCAAACCCATGGCCCGCATCGGGACCATGTCCTCGCATTCGCGCGCGTCCATAAACGCGATGCGGTGATTGTCGCCGTCAGCCGCTGGCTGGCGCCGCTGACCGATCAGGGCCGCATTTGGCCCGCAGGAGCCTTCAACGGCGAGCTCGACGTCAGCGGTTTTGCCATCGAGGCGGCAGCGCTCGATGGCGGCCGATGGTCGTTCGCAGAAATATTCAAGGGGTTGCCGGTGCTGGCGGTTCGCGCACGGCGGAAATAAAGGCGCAACCTGCCGAATATGAAAAGGCCGTCCGGGAGCTGAAGCCGGACGGCCTAGCGGACGTTGTGCCGATTCACCCGATCGGTTCCCTTCCCCCGCGGATGGCCATTATTTGCATGGGATGGTTAATGACAAGATACTGAGGACCATACCTTGGAACTATCACCAGGGGAATTTCATTGTCGCAGAGCAGCATACGGTTGCGGCAAGATTCGCAGATTGATTCGTGATCACTCGTTGAGATGAGGACGCCGTGACCCAGCCGCTGGTTGTTTCGATTCCCCATCGCCTTGGCAAAGACGAAGCGATTCGTCGCATGAAAGCGGGGCTCGACACCGTCAACAAGCAGTACACCCATCTGCTGCAGGTCAACGAAGAGACATGGAGCGGCGACCGGCTCGCCTTTCGCGTCACCGCGATGAAGCAGCAGGCCAGCGGCGTCATCGATGTCGCCGAGGACCATGTTCGCCTTGAAGTGACGTTGCCATGGCTTCTGGCGCGATTGGCCAGTGGCATCCAGACGATGATTCGCGACAAGGGCCGCTTGATGCTGGAAAAGAAGTGAGCGGCCGCAGGGGTTCCCACGATCGAAGACAGTTCCTAACAAGAACCGGCGGGAAATATTCCCGCCGGTTTTTTATTGCTCGCAGCTTGCGGGCCGCTTCAGTAAGTCGCGGTCAGATAATCGACGATCTTGCCGACATCGGCCTCGTCGATCGGGGCGCCATACACCTTGATCATCTTGTTGACCTCGGCGGTCCAGAAGTCCTTCTTGAACTTCGGCCCCTCCGGTTGGGTCTGGATATAATCCGCCGAATGGCAGCCGCTGCAATTGGCCTGCGCCACGTCGAGATTGGGACCCGGCTTGAGCTTGGCCGTCTCCGGCGGCAGCTTGTAGGTGATTGGCTTCGCCTGCAGGCCGCCGATTGTCATGGCGGCCACGCCGAAAGCGATGAGAACGGAACGCATCGAATGATATTGCATGATCCGTCCTCCTCTTATGCCGCGGTCACGGTGGTGGTTTCGATGACATTGCGCAGATAGCCGGCCGGATTCCACAACGGCTTGTCCGGCTGCACCTTGCCGCCATTGCTGGTGGCGCGAACCTCGAGATCGTGCTTGCCCGCCGGCAGCCGCACCGCCAGCGTCCATTCGCGGAACGAGTATTTGCCGAGATCCTTGCCGAGCTTGGCCTGTTGCCAGGTCTTGCCGCCGTCGGTCGAGACCGAGACTTCCTTGATGCCGGTGCCGCCATCGAAGGCGAAACCGCGCAGCTTCAGCCGGCCGACCTTCACCTTGGCGCCATTCTGCACGCTGGTGATGAAGGATCGCACGGTGAAGCGGTTGATCGGCACGGTGGCTTTCGGCGCCGTGCCCGGCTCGACGCAATTGCAGTCATTGTCCGGAATCCGGTACGCCGTCTTCATCCAGAAATTGTCATAGACCGAGTCGATGACGGTGATCTGGTTGAGATGCTTGACCCAGTAGGTGCCGTAATAGCCGGGCACCACGAGACGCAACGGGAAGCCGTTGAGCACCGGAAGATCCTGCTCGTTCATCGAATAGGCCAGCATCACCTCGCCATCGCGGGCGTGATCGAGATCGAGCGCCTTGGCGAAATCCGGCGTCTTGTCCATCACCGGGCCATCCATGCCGCCGAACACGACCTGCTTCGCCCCCTGTTGCACACCGGCCTTGTCGAGCACGGTTTTCAGCGGCACGCCCTTCCAGCGCGCGTTGCCCATCGCGCCGTTGGCGAGCTGGCCACCGGCCACGCGCGGCTCAAAGAAACCGCGACTATTGCCCGAGCACTGATTGACCGCGACGATCTCGATCGAGGGCATTTTCTTAATCTCGGCGAGCGACAGCTTCAACGGCTTGTCGACCTTGCCATTCACCTCGACGGTGAACTTGTCCGGATCGATATCGAGCGGAATGCCGGCGAGGTGATAGCGAACGAAGAACGCATCGTTCGGCGTGATGACGCTCTCGTTGAAGACGGAGAACGGCGTTTCCAACTGCGGGGGCCGCTCGGTCAATACGATCAACGGACGCTTCTGAGGATATTTGACCAGTGGCCTTTCGCCATTGCCGATCGGCAGCGTGACCATTTTTTCCGCGAATGCCGCAAGCGATGATCCGCCGAGCAAGCCACCGCTTGTCAAAAGTGCAGCGCCGCCCTGGAGCACAGTGCGTCTGTTCATCATGGGTTTTCTCCCTGGGACATATTCCCGCAGGACTATTAGACACATGGACAGACGTCTTGTTCCAGACCTATCGGCGCACCGGTTCCGCGAAATGAAATTTCAGCGAAAGTTTTTGTCTGGCACTGCATCATGCACGATGCAGAGCAGCATCGTTCGCCGCTTCGCCAGGACTGCTAGGGACGCACCGCGGGGGTTTCCATGGTCATGCCGCGCGCCCGCACCATCAGATAGAGTTCGAGCGCGACCATTTCCGGCGCGGCGTTGTCGTAAGGCTGCGCGCGCGTACCGGTCATGCAGTTGCGCAGCCGGCGCTGCAACGAGCCGACGCTCTGCCATTCCAGCCGATACAGCGGATAGCCGGTCGGATGACCCTGCGTCATAGCCGCGCCGGCGAGATGCCGGTCCCAATTGTCGTCATGGCAGTTGGAACAGGACAGATTAAGCTGACCTTGCCGCCGCATATAGAGCGCCTGCCCCGTCCGGATCGTCTCCTCCAGACGCGGATCGGCACCGCTTGCGATCGGCATGCCACGCGACTGCCGCCCGATCAGCGCGGTCAGCGCCAGCAGGTCGCGGCTCTCATAGGCCAGCGGCTTGGCCTGCTGGTGCCGCACCCGGCACAGATTGACGCGCTGCTCGACATCGACCGCGCGGCCGAGCGTCTCGTCGAACGCCGGATAGCGCGCCGCAACGCCGCGCATGCTCGCTTTCGCTTCGCCATGACAGTCGGCGCAGGAGCGGTCGGCGATGCCCGCTCTGGCATTCCAGATGGCCTCGCCGTCGAGCACCGCCAGCATGCCGGGATTGGCGGTGTCGTCGTTCTGCATCGCCAGCGTGTCAGCCGACATGAAGGTTGCGCCGGAGCGGCGCTCGGCCTGCGGGATTTCGGCCGCCGATGCGAACGCCATCCATTCGCCCGCGAGCAACGCCAGCGCGATAAGCAGCCGCCGCCTCATTCGACGATGATGGCAGCGGATGCCGTTTGTGAAAAACCCTGATCGCCGGTCCATTGGAAATCGAACGTGCCGCTCTCGAGCGCGGTGGTGCAGAAGGTGACGAACGGATTGGCGGCGATCGCCGGAAACATCTCCATGCGGAACACCTCCACGCCATTATAGTGGCAGGTCATACTGGTGATGATGTCGCGCGGGATCACCGCACCGGTCGTGGTGTGGCGGTAGCCGGTCTCCATGATATGCGAGACCAACGCCTTGATCTCGATGACTTCTCCCCGCTTCGCCTTGGCCGGAACATTGAGCAGCACCGACGCCATCAGCTCGCCTCCTCGGTGCAGGCTGCGAGCGTCACCACCACATCGGCAGTCGCGGACCAGAACGAGCCGTCCGACATCTTCGCAATCGCGGTCAGACGCTGGCTGTCGGCCAGGCGGATCCGGGTCGAAATCTGTGCGCGCCCCGCGCGCGGCCCCAGATAAAAATTGCCGATATTGGGCTGCGGATTCTTTTCGTTGAAGACGTAGACCGCGACGACATGATCCGCCGCCGTCATCGGGCTTTCAACAAACACCTTCATCGGCACGGTGTTGCCGTTCTCGACCAGCGGTGGCACCTCGAGCCTCACTCTGCCGGGCTGGATCGGATGATCGCCGACCACGGCGTGGATCGCCGTATCCTGCTGCGCCGCCGTCGCATGGACCTTTCGCATACTGACAACCGGCACCGCGCCGAGCAGCGCCGCACCGCCGGTCAGCGTCAGGAACGTGCGGCGCGTGGGGCCTGCGCCATCAGCCATTTGAACCATCCATCCTGTGCCCTTACGGGCTCATTCGCGCAGCGTCTTCAGATAGGCCACGACATCCTCGATCTGTTCCGCCGACAGGATCGGCTTGCCGCGCCAAGCCTGCGCCACCCGTTCAAGTCCATCAACCCGATAAAATGACGGCATCACCGTTTCCGGATTGAGGCGCGAGGCATCGACCATGCGCAGCCGCAGCTCGCCTGCGGTCCAGCGGCTGCCGGTGCCTGCGAGGCTGGGGGCAAGATCGCCCTGAAACCGCTGCTCCGCAAATGGTCCGGAGTGACATAACAAACATGTGTTCGCCCGCGCGACCACGATGGCGCGGCCGCGCGCCGGATCGCCCGGCTCCCCGGTCAGCGACTGCGGGATCTCATCACCGACGATTTTGTAAGAACGCAGTTCCTGCGCCGCCGCGGCGGGGGCGACCAGGATCGTCCCCGCCAGCAACAGAGCGAAACACCAGCCGCTAGCCAAAGGCCTCGGCCGTGATGGTGCCGAACCAGGCATTGGCATAGCGCGCCTCATCGGCCCGGAAGCTGCGCGGCACCTCCATCGGGCTGACGCCGCCCGCGCCCTCGACATCCGCGAACAGTCCGTTCTTGGGCGTATACACGCCAGCCACCGAGAAGCCGTAATCCGGCGAGGCAAGGCTGTAGCAGGTGTTGATCAGCTTCGGCGTTTCCGGCTTGCCGCCGCCGATCAGCGTCGCCACCGCCTGCGCGCAGGCCTTGGCCTGAGAGTTGGCCGAAAATGCCGATTTCGGCATCGCGCCGGCGATGCTGGCATCGCCGACGATATGGATGTTCGGCACCAGCTTGGATTCGAAGGTCATCGGATCGATCGGGCACCAGCCGGAATTGTCGGTGACGCCGGCGATCTGCGCGATACGGCCGGCGCGCTGCGGCGGGATCACGTTGGCGACCGTCGCCTTGTGCTTGTTGAAGTCAGTCACGAACGTGTTGGTGGACGGATCGACCGACACCACCTGCCCGCCCTTGGACTGCGAGACCCATTCGATCACGCCGGGATAAAGCGTCTCCCACGCCTGCTGGAACAGCTTCTGCTTGGAGAAGGCATCCTTGGCGTCGAGGATCACCACCTTGGAGCGCGGCTTTTTGGTCTTGAAGTAATGGGCGATCAGGCTGGCGCGCTCGTAAGGTCCGGGCGGACAGCGGAACGGGTTGGCCGGCACCGACATCACGAACACGCCGCCATCCTCCATCGCCTGAAGCTGGCGGCTGAGCAGCAACGTCTGCTCGCCCGCCTTGTAGGCGTGCGGCATCTTCTGCGTCGCGGCCTCGTCATAGCCGGGCAGCGCGTCGAAACGGAAATCGATGCCGGGCGACAGGATCAGGCGGTCATAAGGCAGCGTCTTGCCATCGGCGAGCCCGACAATGCGAGCCTGCGGATCGACTTTCACCGCGCTTTGCGCCGCGATGGCGATGCCTTCGGCCGCGATCTTCTTGTAGTCGAACTGCTGCGCCTCGATCTTGCGGTCGCCCGCGATCACCACGTTGGAGAACGGGCACGCGGTGAAGGTCGGATTCTGCTCGACCAGCGTCACGTCGAACTTCGGATTGGTCCGGCGCAGCGCCCGCGCGGCGCTGGCGCCGCCAAAGCCGCCGCCGATCACGACAACGCGCGGTGCGGCCTGCGCGAATGCCGGCAGCGGAAAGGCGAAGGAGGTCGCCGCGATGGCGCCGCCCGCCACGAAACCGCGCCGCGAAATGCGATGCTTGCTCATTCTTGCCCCCTCACTTCTGCGCCGCGAGCCACGCCGCAATCGGGCGCAGTTCATCGTCGGTGAATCCCTTGGCGATACGGTTCATCACCGTCGACGATCGCGAGCCGTCGCGGAAACCGGCCATCGCACTCATGATGTCGGCAGCGTCCCGGCCGAACAGCCGTGGCACGGCGGGGGATGCAAGTACCAGCGTGGAATGGCAGCCCGAGCACGCCGTGGCGCCGGGCGGCGGTTCGGACGCGGCCAGCGCGGGCATCGCCCACATCGCCGTCACCATCGCAAGAGAAAGTGCAAGTCGCATCATGACCCCCTAATGAAAAGACGGCGGCCTCGCAGCCGCCGTCATCGCTTAAGCAAAAACAATATCGTGGTTCTTCAGCGGCACCGAACGAATGCGTTTTCCGGTCGCGGCGAAATAGGCGTTGAGCACGGCGGGCGCGGCGACACAGATCGTCGGCTCTCCGACACCGCCCCAGAATCCTCCGCTCGGCATCACGATGGTTTCCACCTTCGGCATCTCGCTGATCCGCATCGAATTGTAGGAATCGAAGTTCTCCTGTTCAATGCGGCCATTCTTCACAGTGCACTCGCCATAGAATAAGGCGGACAACCCGTAAACAAACGATCCGGCCACCTGCCGCTCGATTTGCGCCGGATTGACTGCGATGCCAGGGTCGGTCGCGGCGACGATACGATGGATCTTGATCTTGTTGCCGTCCGTCACGGTGATCTCGGTGGCTGCCGCCACATAGCTGCCGAAACCCATGAAGTGTGCGATGCCGCGATGAACGTTCTGCGGCGCGGGCTTTTCCCAGCCGATTTTTTCCGCGACGGCATCGAGCACAGCAAGGTGTTTCGGATAGTCCGCCATCAGCTTGCGTCGGAAGGCGAGCGGATCCTGCCCCGCCGCGTGCGCAAGCTCGTCCATGAAGCATTCGACATAGATCGCGTTTTGATTGACGTTGACGCCGCGCCAGAAGCCCGGCGGCACATGCGGATTGCGCATCGCATGGTCGATATGCAGATTCGGAATACCGTAGCCGAAGGCGGCCTCGCCTGAAGGGTTGAGGCCCTGGAAGACCACCGGGTCCATACCGTTGACCATCGCCTGCTGGCGCACGCTCGCAAGAATCGACTGGCCGGAGAGTCGCATCTGCAGCCCGGCGAGGTTGTTACCGGCATCGAGCGCGCCGACCATCCTGCACTGGGTGATCGGATGATACCTGCCATGCAGCATATCCTCCTCGCGCGACCAGAGCAGCTTGACCGGCGTGCCCGGCATTTCCTTCGCCACCATCACCGCCTGCCGCACATAGTCGGTCATGCCGCGCCGGCCGAAACCGCCGCCGAGCATCACCTTGTGTACCTCGCATTTGTCCGCAGGCAGGCCCGAGACTTCGACAGCAGCCGCGAAGGCCGCCTCGCCGTTCTGCGTGCCGGTCCACACTTCGCATTTCTCCGGCGTGTAGAGCACGGTGGCGTTGAGCGGCTCCATCGCGGCATGGTTCTGGTAAGGGTATGCGTAAGTCGCCTCGACCACCTTCGCGGCATTGGCGATGGCGGCCTTTACGTCGCCCTTCTTGTTGCCGACGAACGCCGGCTGCGCCTGATCGAGCCCTTCGGCCAGCCACTTGCCGATCGACTCGCTCGACACCTTGGCGTTCTCGCCCTCGTCCCAGACGACCGGCAGCGCATCGAGCGCGGTCTTGGCGTGCCACCAGGTGTCGGCCACCACGGCGACGGCGCTGTCGCCGACGCGCACGACCTTCTTGACGCCCTTCATGTTGGCGATCTTCGCTTCATCGAAGCTCTTGAGCTTGCCGCCGAACACCGGGCAATCCCTGATCGCGGCGTTCAGCATGCCCGGCAACTTGATGTCGGCGCCGTAGATCATCTTACCGTTGGTCTTGTCGACCGTGTCGAGACGCTTCACGCCCTTGCCGGCGATGGTCCAGTCCTTCGGGTCCTTCAGCGTGATCTCGGTCGGCGGCGTCAGCCGGCTCGCGGCGTCCGCGACCTTGCCGAAGGTCACGGTGCGGCCGCTCGGCGTATGGGTGATGACGCTGTTCGCCGCACGGCACTCGGCCGCCGGCACCTTCCATTCATTGGCCGCGGCCTGAACCAGCATCATGCGCGCCGCCGCGCCGCCCTTGCGCACATACTCGTGCGAGGTGCGGATGCCGCGGCTGCCGCCGGTGGAGAAATCGCCCCAGACCCGCTTGCGCGCCACGTTCTGGCCCGGCGTCGGATATTCGGTGGTCACCTTCGACCAGTCGCATTGCAGCTCCTCGGCGACGAGCTGAGCCAGGCCGGTCAGTGTGCCCTGCCCCATCTCTGAGCGGGCAATGCGGATCACCACGGTATCGTCGGGGCGGATTACCACCCAGGCATTGACCTCGGGCACGCCGTCAGCGGCCGTTGCGGCACGCGGCCCGAACGGCAGATCGAGACCGAGCGCGAGGCCGCCGCCGAGCGCAGCAGAGCCGACGACGAAGTCGCGGCGAGTGAGAGAGGCCGTGCGGCTCGGGTTATGAGTGGCATGTGTCATGACGCCCTCCTCACGCGTTCGCGGCGGCATGGATCGCTTCGCGCACCTGCTGGAAGGTGCCGCAGCGACAGATATTGGTGATCGCCTCGTCGATGTCCTGATCGGTCGGCTTCGGCTTGTCGGCGAGCAATGCCGTTACCGCCATGATCATGCCGCTCTGGCAATAGCCGCACTGGGGAACGTCATGATCCACCCAGGCCTGCTGAACCTTGGTCAGCCTGTCGCCGGTCGCGAGACCCTCGATGGTGGTGATCTGCTTGCCGACCGCGTCACCGAGCTGAACGCTGCAGGAGCGTGTCGCGACGCCGTCGATCAGAACGGTGCAGGCGCCGCATTGTGCAATGCCGCAGCCATATTTGGTGCCGGTCAGGCCGGCGTTCTCCCGGATCGCCCATAACAAAGGCGTATCGGTCTCGGCGTCGATCTCATAGGTCTTGCCGTTGATCGTGAGGTTTGCCATCGCATTTCCCCGTCATAGTGCCAGGCGCATATCGCCTGTTGCGGGCGCATATCGCCCGTAGGCCGGGACGTTGGTCTCAATGCGGGGCAAATCCAAGTCAAAACTGCGAGCGCGAAACCGCCTACGGTCTGCGACAAACGCGACCTCATTGCAGCGCGGGATCAGTCTGTTCTTGTCGCGGATCGGGAATCACGGCAAGTTGATGACGGTATTCGGGTGGCTTCCTCGCCGACTTGCGCCACCACAAAGGTTTGCCGCGAAACTCATGCGACAGACGGTTCCGACGATCCGGAACATCACCGCGATCCGGCGGACCCGTATCTTTATGTTTCGAGTCGGAATGCAATCGATGCCGCGCGGGGTTCTCCGCGCCGATCTTGCGGTGAGGTCTTTCTGCGAGACCTGAAAGGATCCGGCTTGGTTATCCTCGGCTATCTCTACCGCTTCGCCTCGAACTTCGCGTTCCTTGCGCTGGTCTATCTGTCGCTGAACTATCTGACCAAATACAACGAGCGCACGGTGATCGCCTTTCTGGTGCTGCTCTATTGCACCATGCGGATCATCTCCACGCTGCGGATGTTTTTCTTCTTCCAGAAGATCGAGCGGCTGGAGGCCGAAGTCCGCAGCATCACCATCGCAAGCCCGACCGAAAACCAGATCCGCAGGAAGTCGGTCCGAGAGGTCGCGACCCTGCGTCACCAGGGTGAACTGAAGGCCTATATGGACCTGTTGTTCATGACGCTGGTCGTATTGCTCTGCGTCTCGAAAATCTTCACCGGATAACAGCCGCGGCGATGCCGCGTTTTAGTTGGCGCGCGCCTGCACCGCCGATTCCTTCCGTTTCGGCTCGCCGAGCAGGATCGGACCGAACACCGCTCCAAATCCGAAGAACGCGACCACCCAGGCGAGCGCCGCGATATGCAGCAGATGCTCGCTCCAGGCCGGATGAACCGCGGCGCAGATGCGGGCCAGTGCCGCCACCACCACCGCCGCATAGATCGCCTCGATGGCGCGCGAGGCCTTCAGCGGACGCCCGGTATGACCGAGGCTCGCGCGCGTCATCACCGCGAGCGTCATGACACCGGCGCCGCCGACCATCCAGGCATGGGCGCCACCGCTGGCCGGAACCAGACTAAAGGCGCCGGCCCCGGCCAGCAGGAAGCCGAGCGGCAGGAAGGCGTAGCCGACATGCAGGATCAGCAGCAGGCGGTCGCGCAGGACGCGGTCGCCGGCCCAGCGCCCCATGCGGATCGCATGCAATGCGCCGGCCAGGAGCAGCGCCGCGCCTGTGATGTGACTTGCCGGAATCGCGATCCACAGGACAAGCGCGACGATGGTGAACAGGAGCGTGGTCAGGTCGAACAACGCGAACTGCGCCGGCAGGCGTCCCGGATTCTCGCGCGTCAGCCAGTTGCGGGTGAACGCCGGAATGATGCGACCGGCGATCAGCGCAAGAAGGAAGACGATGACGCCTATGCCGAGCCGGATGCTGTAATCGGCCGCGCCTTCAAAATGCGTTTCAAGGTGGAAGGCGACATTGCCCGCCAGCAGAAAGCCCACCACCACGATCACCTTGAGATTTCGCCAGTTGCCGCTGGCGCAGACCTCGCGCGCGGTCACAGCGATCAGCATGGCCAGGAAACTGCAATCCACGATCATCGCGGCGAGCCAGCCGGTATCGATCGACAGCGTGACGGCAAGGCGGCCGGCGATCCAGAGCAGCACCATCGCCAGCAGCGGACTGTCCTTGATCGGCGCGCGGCCGGTCCAGTTCGGAATCGCGGTGAACAGAAACCCGGCGATGATCGCCGGCAGGTAGCCGTAGAGCATTTCATGAATGTGCCAGTCGCGCGGCGCGAACACGGTGTGCATGCTGAGTTCGCCGTAGAACACCGGCAGCCACACCATGATGACGAGACCGGCATAGATCGCGCCGAGCAGGAAAAACGGCCGGAAGCCGCAGGACAGAAAGGCTGGGTAACGCGGCGCCGTCCCCTGCGAGACGTTATTGTTATTCATGATGCAATCTCCGCGCTCGTGTCGCCCTCATTGCCGAACGCACTGAGACCGCACGCATCCGATACTCTTCGCTGGATCGTCCGGCGCAGACTGCCGCCATGTTGCACCGCGAATCGATCGCCCGGCAGTTTGGGATCGCGACCGACGATCGGTTGCAGGCTGTTCGGTGGTCCAAGGCGGTCGTACAGCCGGACAATCACCGCTTGGCGGCAGGTCTGCCCGATGTTGCGTACGTCGCTCCCGCGATTCGGATCGCTGACGATATCCAGCATGGAATTCTTTCCGTTTACGCCTGCCCCGGATTGATCCCCGTCAATTCCGGCGCGGATATTGCAATAAGAAATACTATGAAGTCATATTAAAGGACACCCCGAAAGCAGGCCGCCAGCGTCGCGCAACACAGCCTCGCGAAACACGCAGGCGTGACGCATTCTCGAAGGCATTCAAGGCACGTATGGCAAAAGGGAATTGGGGCAGGCTGGCATTCACGCCGCCCTACACGCACAGCCTACGTCCACAGGCCGCGCCTCGGGTGATTCGGCCGCGTTCAGAGGCGTGACGAGTCAGGCCGCAGGCCGGATTCCGAAGTCCTTCGGACTGAGCAGCAGATCGGCCAGCGTATAACGGTCGAGCGTCGCCACGAAGGCGCCGAGCGCCTCCTTCAGCGCGCCGCGCAAACGGCAACGCGACGTGATCAGGCAGTTGTTGTCCGCTCCGAAACATTCCACCAGCGCGAAATCCGGCTCGGTGGCGCGGACCACATCGCCCAGGCGAATCTTGTTGGGGCGCTTGGCCAGCTTCAGGCCGCCGGAGCGGCCGCGCACCGCAGTGAGGTATCCCGCTCGGGTGAGCTGGTTGGCGACCTTCATCAAATGAGCGCGGGAAATCCCGTAGAGTTCCGCCGTCTCCTCGATCGTGATCAGACGCTCGTCCTGGGCCGCTGCGTACATCAGAATGCGGAGCGCAAAGTCGGAAAAATTTGTCAAACGCATTGCTGAATCCGATGAATTCAAGTCGATGAGGTTTATCGAGCAGCGAACCGTTCAGGCAGAATGAGTCCCGACAGATCGCCATCATGCCCGCCAGTTCTAAAGATACTCTCAATAGATATCTTTGCAAGCAATGGTCGCATCTGCCATATCACTATTGTCCAATCGAGACAAACACACCACCGCAAACATCCCCAGTCCTGACCGACGGAACCGGCCGCTTTGCGCGCACGCCGCCACCCTGTATCCGAACGACGGAAATTCCATCTTCCGACTTTCCGAACCGGAAATAAGATGTATAACTAATATATCTTATTACGCGACCCGGCAACCCGTCAGGCGTCGCGGACGATGGAGGCCAGCCCATGTCGCACGCATGCTCATCGGCAAGATCGCCGGCACAGCCCAGCCCGACCGCGCCCATCGAGATCGAGGGCGATACGTTCCATGTCGATGCCGCGGTGATCGGCGACCTGCTCAAGGTCGCGCCCGCCGAGGTGCCCGAGCTGATGCGCTCGGCGGCCATCACCAGCATCTGCGAGCGCGGCGTGGACGAGCACGCCGGCCAGTTTCGGCTCAGCTTCTTCTACAAGAGCCGCCGCATCCGGCTCAGCATCGACGAGACCGGGCGCATCCTGCAACGCTCGGCCATCGATTTCGGCGATCGGCCGATGCCGAAGTCGGCGCATGCCCCCTGACGACGCCAATTCAACGAATGGATGGGTCTGATCCGTGCACGGCGTCGCCATAGCCGTCGGATGCCCTTGCACTTTCGGCAGATTTTGCCACGATGGACCGTCATGCGTCTATCAAGCGGGGTGATTAAAACCCCGTGGCAAGATTTTTCGGGAGGATCGTCGATGTTGCGCCAAGTGTCCCAGGCCCTCGCCGCGCTTGTTCTGTTCGCCGCCTTGTCGCCTGCCTCGGCGCAAGCGCCGACAGGAAAGGTCAGCGTGGTGACGTCCTATTCCAAGGACCTCACCGACCCGATCAAGAAGGCTTTCGAGGCCGCGCATCCCGGCGTGACGCTGGACGTGCAGAACCGGAACACCAATGCCGGCGTCAAATATCTGGAAGAAACCAAATCCAACAACCAGGTCGATATCTTCTGGGCCTCCGCGCCCGACGCCTTCGAGGCGCTGAAGGGCAAGTCGCTGCTGCAGACCTACAAGCCGAAGGCGACCGGCATTCCCGACAAGATCGGGCAATTCCCAATCAACGATCCCGAAGGCTTCTATTTCGGCTTCGCCGCCTCGGGCTACGGCATCATGTGGAACGAGCGCTACGTGAAGGCCAACAAGCTGCCCGAGCCGAAGGAATGGCAGGATCTCGCGGGCCCGGCATATTTCGACCATGTCTCGATGGCGGCGCCGTCGCGCTCCGGCACCACGCACCTCACCATCGAAACCATCCTGCAGGGCGAGGGCTGGGATAAAGGCTGGGGTACGCTGAAGGCGGTGTCCGGCAATTTCCGCGAAGTCACCGAGCGCTCGTTCGGCGTGCCGGAAGCGGTCAATTCCGGACAGGTCGGTTATGGCATCGTCATCGACTTCTTCGCCTTCACCTCGCAGGCCTCGGGCTTTCCGGTAAAGTTCGTCTATCCCTCGGTCACCACCATCGTGCCGGCGAATGTCGGCATCGTCGCCAATGCGCCGAACAAGGCGGGCGCCGAAGCCTTCATCGAATTCCTGTTGTCGCCGGCGGGCCAGACCATCCTGTTCGAGCCGGGCGTGCGCCGCCTGCCGGTCAATCCGGCCGCCTACGACAAGGCGCCGAAGGACTATCCCAATCCGTTCAAGGATCCGCGCCTCAACTCGATGATTAAGTTCGACGTCAAGACCTCCGAGGCGCGCACCAACGTGGTCGATGCGCTGTATGACCAGATCGTCACCTTCCAGCTCGGCGACCTCAAGGCCGCGACCAAGTCGATCGAGGCGGTCGAGATCGCGCTGGCCAAGAAGGACAACGCCCAGGCCCGCAAGCTGCTCGATGAGGCCCGCGCGCTGGTCGCGGCGATGCCGGTCTCCGAGCAGCAGGCCTCGTCCTCCGAGATCACCGGCGCGTTCAGCGGCGGCAAGAAGAAGGAAAAGGGCGCGCGGCAGGCCGAGCTCGAACAGCAATGGGCGGCCTTCGCCAAGGATCACTACGCCCAGGCCAAGACCAAGGCCGACGAAGCCTTGAAGCTTGCCAAGTAAACGCCGCATGCCGATCGTCGTCGTGCCGAAGACACGCATCGACCGATGAGCATGACCCTCCCCGCGCGGGCGGCACGCACGATGAAATGGGGCGAGGTCAGCCTCGCCGCATGCATCGTCGTGTTCCTGATGCTGTTCCTGATCTGGCCGGTGGCGACGGTGATCTTCGTCGCCTTCACCGAAAAGGGCTCGGGTGCGTTCACGCTGGTGAACTTCCTCGACTTCGCGCAGACCGACCTGTTCGTCCGCTCGTTCTGGAATTCACTTTACGCCTCGGCGATGGCGGTGGTCTGCGCCTCGTTGCTGGCGCTGCCGCTCGCCTACATCACTACGCGCTTTGTCTTCGCCGGCTCCGGCGTGATCCAGATCCTCGGCTTCCTGCCGCTGATCATGCCGCCTTTCGTCGGCGCGGTAGCGATGCAACTGCTGTTCGGCCGCAACGGCACCGTCAACCTGCTGCTCGACGACTGGTTCGGCTTCAAGATCCCGTTCATGGAAGGACTGAACGGCGTCATCTTCGTGCAGTCGATCCACTACTTTCCCTTCATCCTGATCAACCTGTCGGCGGCGCTGCGCAATGTCGATCGCGCGATGGAGGAAGCGGCGCAGAATCTCGGCTCGTCCGGCTTCCGGCTGTTCCGCCGCATCGTGTTTCCGCTGGCGATGCCGGGCTATGTCGCCGGAGCCTCGCTGGTGTTCGTCAAGGTGTTCGACGATCTGGCGACGCCGCTGCTGCTCAACGTCAAGGACATGCTGGCGCCGCAGGCCTATCTGCGCGTCACCTCGATCGGCATTTCCGATCCGATGGGCTACGTCATCTCAGTGGTGCTGATCGTCACCTCGGTGGCGGCGATGTGGCTGTCGTCGCTGGCCACGCGCGGCACCGACTATGCCACCGTGCAGCGCGGCGGCGGAGGCCTCGCCAAGCGCAACCTGCGGCCGTGGGAAGCGGTGGTGTCCTACATCGTGGTCGCGCTGGTGCTGCTGCTGGTGCTGGCGCCGCATATCGGCCTGACGCTGCTGTCGTTCGCGACGATCTGGTCGTTCTCGCCGCTGCCCGACGCCTTCACCACCGCGCATTACGTGTTCGGCGAAAGCTCGGTCTACATCAAGAACACGCTGATCTACGCCTCGATGGCGGGCCTGATCGATATCGTGGTCGGCACCGCGATCGCCTATCTCGTGCTGCGCACCAAGCTTCCCGGCCGCACCTGGCTCGACTGGATGGCCTCGGCGGCGCTCGCCATTCCCGGCGTGGTGCTCGGCATCGGCTATCTGCGCGCCTATTACGGCGTGCAGCTCTGGGACGGCACTTCGGTCGCCTCGCTGTGGATCATGATCGTACTGGCGCTCGCGATCCGCCGTCTGCCCTACGCGCTACGCGCCTGCTACGCCGCGCTCCAGCAGATCTCGGTCTCGCTGGAGGAAGCCGCGGAAAATCTCGGCGCTACCAAGCTGCGCACCGTACGCCGCATCGTCATTCCGCTGATGACCGGCGGCATCGTCGCGGGCTTCGTGACTTCCTTCGCTACCGCCGCGGTCGAACTTTCCGCCACGTTGATGCTGGTGCAGGCCAACGCCGACGCGCCGCTGGCCTACGGCCTTTACGTCTTCATGCAATCACCGGCCGGGCGCGGACCGGGCGCGGCGCTCGGCATTATCGCCGTGCTGATCGTCGCCGCCTGCACCGTGCTTTCGCAATTCCTGATCGAGCGCGACCGCCGGATCAAAACAGGACAACCATGATGGCCGAGGCAGCAACCGCCGACCCCTCCTCCACCGATCTTGCGATCGAGGCGATCGGCCTGCGCATCGAGGGCGTCGACGTCTCCTATGGCGACCTCAAAGTACTCAACAACATCAATCTCGATATCAAGCCGGGCGAGTTTTTTGCTTTGCTCGGTCCCTCCGGCTGCGGCAAGACCACGCTGCTGCGCCTGATCGCCGGCTTCGTGCAGGCGGACAAGGGCCGCGTGATGGTCGGCGGCGAGGAGATTTCACGCCTGCCGCCATGGAAGCGCGACGTTGGCATGGTGTTCCAGTCCTATGCGCTGTGGCCACATATGAGCGTGGCGCGCAATGTCGCCTTCGGGCTTGAGGAGCGCCGCGTGCCGAAGGCCGATGTCGCCCGCCGCGTCGAGGCCGCGCTCGATCTGGTCGGCTTGAAGCATCTTGCCGACCGGCGGCCCTCGCAATTGTCCGGCGGCCAGCAACAGCGCGTCGCGCTGGCCCGCACCATCGCCATCGAACCGAAGATCCTGCTGCTCGACGAGCCGCTGTCCAACCTCGATGCCAAGCTGCGCGTGCAGGTGCGGCGCGAACTGCGCGAATTGCAGCAACGGCTCGGCCTCACCACCATTCTCGTTACCCACGATCAGGAAGAGGCCAACACCATCTGCGACCGCGTCGCGGTGATGAACGCGGGCGACGTGCAGCAGGTCGGAACGCCGGCGGCATTGTATGAAGCGCCGGCCAATCTGTTCGTGGCGAACTTCCTCGGCACCGCCAACATCGTCGCCGGCCGCGCCAGTGGCAGCGGCGAGACCCGCATGTTCGAGACCGAAGACGGCGTGAAAATTCCGATCGCCGTCGATGCGCAGGTCGCGAACGGCGCACGCATGGTGTTCCGACCGCAGGATGTCGCGATCACGGAAGGCGGCACCGGCGTGCCGGGCCGGGTCAGTTTCCGCGAATTCCTCGGCGCCAGCGTACGCTATGGGGTGAGTGTCGGCGCAACGGAAATCGCGGTCGATGCGCCGTTCCGCGCCGGCGACAAGCTCTACGACCTCGACCAGCCGGTCACGCTGACCATCGCGCCGCGCTCGATCCGCTGGCTCCCGGCCTGAATGCAACGCCGCGCCGACATCGCCGGCGCGGCGCAAACTTTCCAAAGTGGAGATGAAGTAAAATTCGTGTCATTGCGAGGAGGCGAAGTCGACGAAGCAATCTAGCGCTCTCTGCGTTTTCTGGATTGCTTCGCTTCGCTCGCAATGACGACAAGCTGAACCTTATTTCACCATGCCTTCGTTTCGCAGCTACACCGCCTGCGACACCACCTTGGTGTTGAGATAGGCTTCGACCGCCTCGCTGCCGCCTTCCGAGCCGTAGCCGGAATCCTTGATTCCGCCGAACGGCACTTCCGCCAGGCCGAGCCCGTGATGGTTCACCGACAGCATGCCGCTTTCGATATCGCGGCCGAGATCGGAGATCGTCTTGGCCGCCTTGGTGTAGGCGTAGGACGCAAGGCCGTACGGCAGGCGATTGGCTTCCTTCACCGCGCTGTCGTAATCGCTGAAGCGATTGATCGCCGCGACCGGGCCGAACGGCTCCTCGTTCATCATCCGCGCACTGAGCGGCACGTCGGTCAGCACCGTCGGCTTGAAGAAGTTGCCGCGATTGCCGATGCGCTCGCCGCCGGTACGCAGCTTCGCGCCTTTCGCAGTGGCGTCGGCGGTCAGCGCCTCCATCGCCTCGACGCGGCGGCTGTTGGCGAGCGGCCCCATCCGCACGCCGTCGGACAGGCCGTCGCCGACCTTGATCTTTTCGGTGGTGGCGACGAAATCGTCGACGAAGCGGTCGTAGATGCTGTCGTGGACGATGAACCGCGTCGGCGCGATGCACACCTGACCGGCGTTGCGGAATTTGGCGCCCGCCAGCAGTTTCACCGCGAGGCCGACATCGGCATCGCCGAACACGATCGCCGGCGCATGGCCGCCAAGCTCCATGGTGACACGCTTCATGTGACTGCCGGCCAGCGCCGCGAGCTGCTTGCCGATCGCCGTCGAGCCGGTGAACGAGATCTTTTTAATCACCGGATGCGGGATCAGATAGGACGACACCTCCGACGGCACGCCGAACACCAGATTGACCACGCCCGCCGGCACCCCGGCGTCGGCATAAGCCTGCACCAAAGCGGCGCAACTCGCCGGGGTTTCCTCCGGCCCCTTCAGGATCACGGTGCAGCCGGCCGCCAGCGCCGCCGACACCTTGCGCACCGCCTGATTGATCGGGAAATTCCACGGCGTGAAAGCCGCGACCGGCCCGACCGGCTCCTTGAACACAAGCTGCGTGATGTTCGCCGCGCGCGCCGGCACGATCCGTCCGTAGGTGCGGCGCGCTTCCTCCGCGAACCATTCAATGGTGTCGGCGCCGCCCAGCGTCTCGACCCGCGCCTCGGCAAACACCTTGCCCTGCTCCATCGTCATCGCGGTGGCGATGGCGTCGGCGCGTTCGCGGATCAGCGCAGCGGCGCGCCGCATGATCTGCGAGCGCTCCATCGCGCTCGTCCTCTTCCATTTGTGGAAGGCGCGGTCGGCCGCGGCCAGCGCATCGTCGAGATCCTTGCGGCCGGCATGCGCCAGCGTGCCAATGGTCTCGCCAGTCGCCGGATTGAGCACCGGAATCCGCGTCTCGCTGCCGTCGCGCCACTGCCCGTCAATATAGAGTTGCGTGTCGGAGTATTTCGTCATTCACGTCGCCTTCCTGGTTAGCCCTGCATGCCGGTCAGACATTCAACGCGCATCCGCGATCATCCGCGCGTCCGTGTCTGATATGGCCTGTCGGTCACGTCAAAGATCAAACCCACCGTCCTCGCTCGACCACCGGGACCGACCCTATGCATTGTCCGCCTGTCCGGCGCAATCGGACCCTTGAGATAGTCGATCCCGATCGGAAAGGTCAGGCTTGTCGCCTCAATGGCGATATGCAGATTGTCGATACCGAACGAACCCGGCAGCGGTGCGGGCCATGAAGCTGCCATATCGGACATCATCGGCGGTCCGTCAGAAACGGACAACGTCACGGCTCGCGCAATTTCTCCAAACCGATTGCAGGATATTCCCTTCGATGCTATACGGATTAACATAAACGAATATGTGAATGAACCTCCTCTGGAATGTGTCCACCGAGGTCGCGCGTCCCGAGGGTGCACGGGTTGAGCGCGTCGTCCTTCGTGGTTCAGCCGCGCAACACACCGGAGGACGCCATGAAGCATCTCATTCTTTATCCCGCTTTCTGCCTCGCGCTCGGGATGACCGCGCCCGCGGCTTACGCCGTCGATGCCGCAACGGTTCCGACCATCAAGCAGACCAGGCTCGGCCAATATCTTTCGGCCGAGGAAGCCGCGAAATTTGTCGCGAAAGATCCGGCGGCCACGCTCTTTCTCGACGTGCGCACGCCCGCCGAAGTCGCGTTCGTCGGCATGCCGACCCCCGTAGATGCCAACGTACCGTATGTGGTGCAGCCGGAATTCCCGAGCTGGGATGCCGAGAGAAACACGCTCAAACTCGAGCTCAATCCGGATTTCGTGCCGGAGGTGCGGCGGCGTCTGACCGCCAAGGGACTGACACCCGACAGCAACGTCGTGCTGATCTGCCGCTCCGGCGACCGCAGCGCCTTGGCCGCCAACCTGCTCAGTGAGGCTGGCTACAAGCACGTCTATTCCGTGGTGGACGGCTTTGAGGGCGATCTTGCCAAGGACGGTCCGAACGCCGGACGCCGCGCGGTGAATGGCTGGAAGAACGCCGGTCTTGCCTGGTCCTACAAGCTCGACAAGGCGAAGATGTACAAACTCGGTCAATGACACCGCGACGCACGGGGATGCCGCCGCCGACGCGCCAAGGCGCCGCATCTGGCGCGCTGACTCGTCATGGTTTTTAGCATATAACGTCGGCTCGAAACCATTCGCGGACTCATCCGGGAGTATCGATGACACACGCCGGCCGCCGCCGCGCTCTTGGTGCTTTCATTGGCTTGCTTGTCGCGTTGTCGGCGTGGCAGGCCACCCCGGCCGCCGCGCGGACCGTCACCGACTCGGCCGGACGCAAGGTCGACGTCCCCGACACCATCACGCGGGTGTTCGCCGCCGGCCCGCCGGCCTCCACCGTGCTTTACATGCTCGCTCCGCAGGACATGATCGGCTGGGTCCGCACGCCGCGCGAAGCTGAAAAGCCGTATCTGCTGCCCGCCACCCGCACGCTGCCCGAACTCGGCCGCCTCACCGGCCGCGGCGATACGCTCAATCTCGAACGCCTGCTGGCGGCCAAGCCCGACATCATCATCGACTACGGCACCATCAACGACACCTATCGTTCGCTCGCCGACCGCGTGCAGGCGCAGACCGGGATTCCGTATCTGCTGATCGACGGGCGCTTCGAGAACACGCCCACCGCATTGCGGCTGCTCGCCGACATTCTCGGCGTCAAGGAGCGCGGCGAGATGCTGGCGCGCACCGCCGAGAGCATTCTCGCGCGCGTCGACAAGACCATCGCCGGTGTTCCGCTGGACAAGCGTCCGCACATTTATCTCGCGCGCGGCACGGAGGGCCTCGAATCCGGCTCGAAAGGTTCGATCAACACCGAAATCATCGAGCGTGTCGGCGGCATCAACGTGGTGGAAGGACTGCGTGAGAAAGGCGGCATCGTCCGCGTCTCGCCGGAACAGGTGATCGCATGGGCGCCCGACACCATCATCACCCTCGATCGCACCTTCAAGGACACCATCGCGCAGAAGCCGGAATGGAAAGCGGTCCCTGCCGTGGCGAAGGGCCGCGTCTTTCTCGCGCCCGGCCTGCCTTACGGCTTCATCGACGCACCACCATCACTGAACCGCTTCGCCGGCCTGATCTGGCTGTTGCACACGCTCTATCCGGACCGGATCGACGGCAATTTGCGCGACGAGATCCGCGCTTTCTACAAGACCTTCTATCAGGTCGATCCCAGCGACAGCGAACTCACCGCGCTGCTCGACGGCTCCGGAGGCTGACCCGGTCCCTTGCGCACAGCAACCATCCTCTTTGCCCTCGCCGCGCTCCTGATCGCCGTCGCACTGGTGGCGGCAGGCATCGGCCCGTACCGCATTCCGCCGCAAACCGTGGTTGAGGCGCTGTGGCAGCGGCTGATCGGCGACAGCACGACAGGCACCATCGATACCGTGCTGTTCAACATTCGCCTGCCGCGCATCGTCGCCGCCGGATTTGTCGGCGCGGCGCTCGCGGCGGCCGGTGCGGCCTATCAGAGCCTGTTCCGCAATCCGCTGGTCTCGCCCGACATTCTCGGCGTCTCGACCGGCGCGGGACTTGGCGCGGTGGTCGGTATCCTGCTCGGCTTCCCCGTCGCGATGATTCAGCTTCTCGGCTTTGGCGGCGGACTTGCCACCGTCGTCATCGTGGTGACGCTGGCACGCGCGCTGCGATCGAGCGGCGACGTGCTGGTGCTGGTGCTCGCCGGCATCGTGGTCGGCGCGCTGGCCGGCGCCGCGATCTCGCTGGTGAAAGTGCTGGCCGATCCCTACGACCAGTTGCCCGCGATCACCTTCTGGCTGCTCGGCAGTCTCGCCGGCATCAAGGCGCATGACGTTGCCGCCACCGTGCCGGTGGTGCTGGTCGGGCTGGTGCCGTTGATCCTGCTGCGCTGGCGGATCGGCGTGCTCTCGCTCGGCGACGACGAGGCGCGCGCGCTCGGCGTCGAGGTCGGACGACTGCGCGCCATCGTGATTGCCGCCGCCACGCTGGTCACCGCGAGCGTGGTCGCGATCTCCGGCGTGATCGGCTGGGTCGGGCTGATGGTGCCGCATATGGCGCGGCTGATGATCGGACCGCGTTTCGACCGGCTGCTGCCGGCCGCGATCCTGCTCGGCGCCGCTTTTATGATCGGCGTCGATACGCTGGCGCGCTCCGCCGCGCGCATCGAGATTCCGCTCGGCGTGCTCACCGCGATGATCGGCGGGCCGGTCTTCGTCTGGCTGCTCGCGCACAACCGGCGGAAGTTGTTGCCATGAGTTTGCTCGAAGCGCACGATCTCACCATCGGCTACGGGCACACCGCAATCGCTGGCGGCATCAACCTCGCACTGGAGCCCGGCACCGTCACCTGCCTGCTGGGGCCGAACGGCATCGGCAAGACCACGCTGTTCAAGACGCTGATGGGCCTGATCCCGCGATTGGGCGGAACTGTTCGCCTCGACGGCGCGGAGCTGGAGCAACTCAGCCGCCAGCGCATCGCCCATCACATCGCCTATGTGCCGCAGGCGCATCCGGCCGGATTCACCTACACCGTGCTCGATCTGGTGGTGATGGGACGTACTGCCTATCTCGGCACCTTCGGCGCGCCGAAAGAGGCAGACTACGACGCCGCCACCGCCGCGCTCGACCGTCTTGGCATCGGCGCGCTGGCCGAGCGCGATTCCACGCGGATTTCCGGCGGCCAGCGCCAGCTTGCGCTGATCGCACGGGCGCTGGCGCAGCAATCGCGCATCGTGGTGATGGACGAACCAACCGCGAGCCTCGATCTCGCCAACCGCATTCTGGTGCTCGACACCGTGCGCAGCCTTGCTGCGAGCGGACTTGCCGTGGTGCTGTCGACGCACGAACCCGAGCACGCATTTCTGGTCGCCGATCGGGTCGCGATTCTCGGCCGCGACCGTTTCGTCACCGGACCGGTGACCGATGTGTTGACGCCGGCACAACTCTCATCGCTCTACGGTCTGCCGCTCGAAGTGGAGACCACGCCATCCGGTCGCCATGTGGTCGGGCCGGCCGCGATGTAACGGTCTCTCCGACCCGGCAACAGACGGTCAAAGTTTGCCGCCGTCGATAGCGACACGGCACGAAGAGACAATCCCGTTGCGCCCTTCGATCTGCGGCCGTGGCCGACCAGCCTGGCTTCGCCGGCAATTTGATCTGACGCCCTATCAAAACCCGGACGATCGCGGCGCAATCTGCGCACTGCGTGTCGACAAGCTTGAGCATGAACCGCCGGTCGTTTCCCTCGCGCGCCATCTGCTTTATCTATGTTCGATCGATCGCCATTTAGGAGACGGCTATGCCCGAGCTCTGTCCCGATCCCCGGATCGTCACCGCTGACGTGGCGACGACGGCATTTCAACTCCTGATCAACCGCCCGCGAACCAACGCGCGCCTCTGTGTTCTGCTCGCAATCCTCGCGTTGCCATTGGGTTGCGGGAGCGCGGCCGCAGACGATGCGACGGATATCAAAGCCCGCCTGCAGCAATGGACAGCCAGCTTCAACAGCCGGGACAAGGTCGCGGCCTGTGATCTGTTCTCAAAGTCGCTGATTTCCGACGTTCGGGGCCAGGGCGAAGCGAACTACAGCACGCGGTGCGCGATCATCAGCAAAGCGATCGACGATCCGAAGCGCTCATTTCACTATGACCTGACCATCAAGGACGTCATCGTCGATCAAACCATTGCCGTTGTCCGGCTGGACTGGACCTTGAGGATTTCTCCGGGAGACGTGACCAGCACCGAAACCGGCCTCGATGTCTTTCGAAAAGAGGCCGACGGACGTTGGCGCATCATCCGGTATATGTCTTACAGCAACGAATAGGAGCACGCTTCGTCCTACGAGCTCCGCCCTTCGGCCCGCTCGCCGCCTGTTGACCGCTCAGGGTCACAAAGCGGGATTAAAGGGGCAGAAAGGCGCTTGATATTGCTGAAGGGAATGGTGGGCGCGACAGGGATCGAACCTGTGACCCCTTCCATGTCAAGGAAGTGCTCTCCCGCTGAGCTACGCGCCCGTTCACCCTCGCGACTCCCAAGCTCCAAGGCTTGAGCGCCATGGCCTCCGTGAAGAGACCGGGGGTCCGGCAATCCGACCGTGCGAAGCGTCGCCGCTTCACGCGCAGCCGGATGCGAGGCCATCCCTATATCGGCTTGCCCTTAGGCGCGCAAGCCGGGATGTCCGAAAGTCGTCTGGTCTCGCGGAGCCGGACCTGATCTCAATATTCCGGGCAAAACGATCTCTGCGGGGAGCGACAAGCATGGGATTGCTGGAGTTTCTGGGGCTGGCGGCCTTCGCCATCGTCGCCGGCGCATCGATCGTCTTTCAGGCCGCGGTCAACGCCGACCTGCGCTTTGCGCTCAATTCGGCATCATGGGCGGCGCTGATCAGCTATGTGGGCGGCGCCATCGCCATGGTGGTATTCGTCGCCGTCAGCGGCTCGTCGTGGCTGTCCGGCGCCGATCTTGCCAAAACATCCTGGCTGTCCTGGTTCGGCGGGTTGTTCGGCGCGGTCTATGTGGTGGCCGCCATCCTGCTGTTGCCGCGTCTTGGCGCGGCGACCCTGCTGGCGCTGTTCGTCACCGGCCAAATGGTGATGTCGGTGGCGCTCGACCACTACGGCATTCTCGGGGTGCCGCAACACAGCGTCGACCTGACCCGCATGGCGGGTTGCGCGCTGCTCGTGCTGGGAGTGGTCCTGATCCGGATCTGAACTGAGTGGCTCAGGCCGCCAGCATCTTGTTCACTTCGCTGACCAATTCGCGCAGGTGAACCGGCTTCGCCAGCACCTTGGCGTTCTTCGGCGCCTCCGAATCGGAATTCAGCGCCACCGCGGCAAAGCCGGTGATGAACATGATCTTGATATCGGGATCGAGCTCCGAGGCGCGGCGCGCCAGCTCGATGCCGTCCATTTCCGGCATCACGATATCGGTTAGAAGCATTTCAAAGGGCTCTTCGCGCAGCCTCTGATAGGCTGACAGTCCGTTGTCGTAGGACGACACCTGGAAGCCGGCGTTTTCCAGCGCCTTCACCAGAAAGCGGCGCATATCGTTGTCGTCTTCGGCAAGGAGAATCTTGTGCTGCATAGCGAGGGCCGGCATCCGGTTGAGTGGAACAGATTGCCCCCTATCTGACTCATAGAGGGTAAATTTCGGGTGAAGGGCCGGCAGCTCTTGCCGCCCCGGAAGGGTTTGTAGACAATGCAGGGGCTACAGCGCACGTCTCGTTTCCGGCTGAAATCTCCCGCCGAAACGCGCGGGTTCGAGGATTGCCGCGACAATGGATGATTTTGACGACGCATTGTCGCCCCCTTTCGAGATCGTCGAACCCGCAAGCTGGCGCGCGCCGATCATCTTCAATTCCCCGCATTCGGGATCGAACTATCCGGCCGACTTCGTCGCAGCCTCATGCATTGACCTGCCCGCGCTGCGGCGCTCGGAAGATTCGTTCATGGACGAAATGATCGCCGGCCTCAGCGATCTGGGCTTCCCGGTGGTCCGGGTCCACTTCCCGCGCTGCTATGTCGACGTCAATCGCGAGCCCTATGAGCTCGACCCACGAATGTTCGACGGTCGCCTGCCAAGCTTCGCCAACACCCGCTCGATGCGCGTCGCCGGCGGCCTCGGTACCATTCCGCGCGTGGTCGGCGACGGTCAGGAAATCTATCGTCATCGTCTCGAGGTCGAGGACGGGCTGCGGCGCATCGACCTGCTCTACAAGCCCTACCACCGCGCGCTGCGCCGCCTGATCGGGCGCGGCCATCAGACCTTCGGCTCGGTGATCCTGGTGGATTGCCATTCGATGCCATCGGTCGGCGTTTCGCGCGAGGAAAAGGCCCGGCCCGATCTGGTGATCGGTGATCGCTATGGCACAAGCTGCGCCTCCCTGATCGCCGACGTGGTCGAAGACACCTTCGTGCGGCTCGGCTATTCGGTCGGCCGCAACAAGCCCTATGCCGGCGGCTTCATCACCGAACATTACGGCAATCCGGCCACCGGCATGCACGCCATCCAGCTCGAGCTCAACCGCGCGATCTACATGGACGAGCGCAAACGCGAGCGCGGGCCGCGTTTCCCCGATGTGGTGACGGCTTTCGCGGTGCTGGCCGACGCACTGGCGAAGGTGCCGCTGGATAGCCTCGGACCATTCCAGACCGCCGCCGAATAAACCGCGATGGATCTTCAGCCGATGTCGGTATCGACGGCACGGCGGGTGCGAGGCGTCACCGCAAACCGGGTCGCGGCGAACCGCGAGTGACAGGCTGAGATCGGCGGCTTGAGGTCGGCAAACCGAAGGCGCAGATGGCGCGGCGGCGGCCCGGACGGCGGCACCGCCCCGGGATCGGCCTCGATCGGCGAGCGCGATCAATCTGTTTTTGTCGATTGTTAAATCGGAAAACTCGTTTCAACCCAAACGACCGGCCCGGTCAGGCAAGAAAAAAGGGCCACTCGCGTTGCAAGTGGCCCAAGTCTAGGGAGGAAACGCCCAAGGAGGGCAGCGATAACGCAAGGCGTTACCGCACCGCAACAATATGCGGCCGCAACGCACCAAATGCAAGTCTTATCGAATTTTTACTTATGCGTCAGATGCATAACAAACTCGGTCGCGCCAATGTGTCATTGATGTGAAAATCTTTCAAAATCAATAATTTGGGAAATCGATCCAACCCTTCAGCTCCATCGATTTTTCAGAGCTCAACATTAAAAAATGAATCTAATATATTATTCTACGTTCACGACACTGTTTTTTGGCTTCATCACTACTTTGCCACCCCTAAAGAATGAACTCGCCCGGATCGCAAGAGCGGGGATGGATGGCGACGACGGATTGCCCGCTCCGGCGGTTTTCGCTACGGGCAAGAACGGCCCGAGGCCGTAGCCCAGCGCCACCGGCGCGTCGTACAAGCAAGCAGAGGGCGCGCACGGGCGGGCCGGCGAGGACATATCGTGACGGTCATCGATTTCGCAGCCTTTATCGAACGCCTGGCGACCGCGGCGGGCGAAACCATTCTGCCGTTTTTCCGCACCTCGCTCTGCATCGAGAACAAGAACGCAGGTCGCGACCTCGATCCGGTCACCGAGGCCGATCGCGCCGCCGAGGCGACGATGCGGCGGATGATCAAACAGGCCTTCCCGCAGCACGGCATCGTCGGTGAAGAATTCGGCGTCGAGAATGCGGACGCTGAATATGTCTGGGTGCTCGATCCGATCGACGGTACCAAATCCTTCATCGCCGGCATGCCGATCTGGGGCACGCTGATCGCGCTGATGCGGCACGGTGTGCCGGCCTTCGGCATGGTGCATCAGCCGTTCATCGGCGAACGATTCTACGGTGACAACGGCGCGGCGACCTATCAGGGCACGTCGGGCAAACGCCATCTGACGACACGCCGCTGCGCGTCGCTCGCCGAGGCGACGTTGTTCACCACCAGCCCGCGATTGATGAATGCCGCCGATCTGGCGCAATTCGAGAAGGTGGAGAAGCAGGTGCGGCTGTCGCGCTATGGCGGCGATTGCTACGCCTATTGCATGCTCGCCGCCGGCCATCTCGATCTGGTGATCGAGACCGAGCTCAAACCTTACGACGTCGCCGCACTGATCCCGATCGTCACCGGCGCGGGCGGCATCGTCACCACCTGGGAAGGCGCCCCCGCCCAGTCCGGCGGACGCATCATCGCCGCCGGCGACAAGCGCGTGCACGAAGCCGCAATGGCGCTCCTTCGCGCCTGAACCTTACACACGGGCGACTGCCCTCAGATGATCGACAAGCTGCTGTGCCGCCTTCGGCAGGGCGTGCCGGGCCCGCGTCACGATCGACAGCCGCCGATTGGCCCAGGGATCGCTCATCCGCACCGCCTTGATCTTCATGGTCTGCGCGCAGCGCCGCGCGGCAACTTCCGGAATCACGGCGACCCCGACACCGGCCTCGACAAGACGACAGATCGCATCGAAGGTCTTGATCCGCGCGCGCAGATGCAGCCGTTGCCCGAGTCGGGCGGCCTGGGTTGCAAGATGATCCTGCAAGGCCGAACCCTCCGACAACCCGACGAAAGGCCGCTCCACAATCTCGGCAAAGCCGATCTGCCGCCGCGGCGCCAGTTCATCGGAGCTGGTGCAGATCAGGACCAGCCGATCGTCACAAAACGGAAAATGATCGAGCCCCTCGCCCAAGGTGCTTTCGATCGCAATGCCGACATCACCCCGGCCCGCCGCGAGCGCAAGGGCGATGTCGGCGCTTTTCCGTTCCTCCACATCGATGCTGATCGCCGGATGCCGGGCCAGGAAAGACGCAAGGATACGCGGCAGATGTTCGGTTGCCGCCGAGGAATTCGAGAAAAGATGAATATGCCCCTTCACGCCTCCGGCATAGGACCCGGCCTCGCTTCGCATCGCCGCGACCTGATGCAGAACCAGCCGGGCGTGGTCGAGCAGCTTCTCGCCGGCGGGCGTAAGCTTTACACCGAGCCGCTGGCGGTCCAGCAACGCAACACCGAGCGCCTCTTCCAGATGCCGGATGCGCGCGCTGGCGGAGGCAAGCGCCAAACCCGCGCGAGCGGCGGCGCGGGTGATATTGCCGGTCTCGGCAACGATAACGAACAAATTAAGGTCGACCAGATCGAACTGCCGCATCGGCCCCGCCTCCAGCCTTCGTAAAATCCGAAGGCTTTCTCCGTAACCTCCACATTGTGCCCGACGGTCGGGCCGGTCAATGTGCGTGCCATGATCGACCCGATTCTCATTGCCGTCGTTTTTGTTTTCATGCTCGCCGGCTTCGTGAAGGGCGTAATCGGCATGGGCCTGCCGACCGTCGCGATCGGTCTGCTCGCAACGCGCATGCCTCCGGCTCACGCCATCGCCGTGGTGATCGGACCGGCCATCCTGACCAATCTCTGGCAAACGTTCGCCGGTCCCTATCTGCTCAGCAGCATCAAACGGCTGTGGCCGCTCCTGTTGTGCTGCTGCCTCGGCGTCTGGTCGGGCAAGGATTTCCTTTCCGGTCCCTATGCGCCCTACGGCACCATTCTGCTGGGCCTGCTGCTCGTGGTGTACGCCATCGTTGCGCTGTCGCGCCCGCACTTCCACATCGCCGGAACGAACGAGAAATGGATCGGCGGTGTTTGCGGGTACCTGTCGGGCCTGATCGCCGCGGCGACCGGCGTACAGGTGATCCCCTCGATGCCGTTCATCCAGGCGCTCGGCATGGAGCGCGACGAATTCATTCAGGCACTCGGCGTCTTCTTCACCACGTCCACGGTGGCGATGCTGTTCAATCTCGGCAATGGCGGCTTTCTCACGCAAGACGTGGCGATCCCGGCGACGCTCGGCCTCGTGGCCGCGCTGATCGGGATGTATCTTGGCCAGGTGCTGCGCCAGCGCATGGATCCCGCGACGTTCCGGCGCTGGTTCCTGATCTCGATGATCGGGCTCGGCGCCTATCTTGCGATCGACAAACTGATCAAGCTGCAGCTCATTTGAACAGCGGCGTGCCGGGCACGAACGCGTCGAACGCGGCCCAGAACTGGCTGCGATAGCGATCCTGCTCCTGCAGGATCTCGTGGCGCGCGCCGGAGATGACGAGGTGCGAGCCGGCGCGCAGATGATAGGCGAATTCCTCGATCGCCGCGGTCGACACCACGAGATCGTGGCTCGCCGCGATCATCAGGATCGGCTGACGGATGCGCGCCGGATAATCCATCGCGCGAAAATCGACGATAGTGCGAAAGGCGGCGTCGGCCCAGGCCACGGTCGGCGCACCGATGCCGAGCGTCGGGTCCTCCTCGAAAATGGCGGCATTGCGCGCATAGCGCACCGGATCGCTGGTCAGGGGATTGTCGGCAAACGGACCGGTGCCGACGATGTCCGGCCCGCCGCCGGGAATATAGCGGCCGCCAAGACCGAGATAGCGCATGGCGCGGATCAGCATCCGCACCGGCGCGCTGGTGCGGGTGCCCGGCAGATCGATCATCGGCGCGCACAGCACGATGCGATCGAACCATCGTTTGCCGGCATGGGCCATGCGCAGCAGCACCGCGCCGCCCATCGAATGCGCCAATGCAAAATAAGGCGGCGGGCAGTCCGGCAGCACGATTTCGCGCATGAAGGTGTCGAGGTCGGTCTCGAAATCGGCAAAGGAGCGCACATACCCCTTGCGCGGATCGCGCAGCCGCCGCGACGAGTGCCCCTGCCCGCGCCAGTCGATCATCGCGACCGCAAAACCGCGGTCGCGCAGGTCGCGCACCGTCTCGAAATATTTCTCGATGGATTCACCGCGCCCGGTGAACACGCACACCGTGCCCTTGCGGCCGGCCGGCGGCGCCCAGCGCGCGAAGCGCAGATCGGCCCCGTCGGGCGTCCGGATCGTGCCGCTGACGACGTTGTCGGGCACCGGATTGGCGGGAATGGAAATGAGGGTCATGCGAAAGGAGCCAAATATTGTTTCTTGAGAGCAGTCCCCAGCCGTCATGGCCGGACACGTCCCGGCCATCCACGTCTTCCCGTTCGAAGCAGCAAGGCGTGGATGCCCCGCACATAGCAGGGCATGACGAGAAATTTCAGTTCAGACTGGTTTACGCGCCCTCTTGAAGACCATTTCAACCCTCCCATATCAGCTTCGTGCAGGCCGGTTAAGGCTGCACGCAGAACGAAAGCCCGGCCAGAGTCGGCGGGCTGTCTGCTCTTTTGAATGAAAGAGTGGCGCGTTGTGCCTCGACGACGGTTTCCGGGAGGAATCCGTCTGCCGGACAGACGCGCTGGTCGCTCAACAGGAGGACTAACATGCGCAGCTTCGATCTTACCCCCCTCTATCGCTCCACCGTCGGCTTCGACCGGCTGTTCTCCCTGCTGGACCAGGTGAACGGCGACGGCGCTCCCGGCTATCCGCCCTATAACATCGAGCGGACGGGCGAAAACGATTTCCGCATTACCGTCGCGGTCTCCGGCTTCTCGCAGGATGACATCTCCATTGTCGCCAAGGAAAACACCCTGACGATCAAGGGCGAGAAGGTCGCCAACGAGAACAGCAAGCCGAGCGAAGTGCTCTATCGCGGCATCGCCTCGCGCGCTTTCGAGCGCACCTTCCAGCTCGCCGACTTCGTACAGGTGAAGAACGCCTCGCTCGAGAACGGCCTGCTCCATGTCGATCTCGTCCGCGAGATCCCCGAGGCGAAGAAACCCCGCCAGATTCCGATCACCGGCGGCGCTCCCGCCCAAGTGACCGGGGAGACCGGCAAGGCCGCCGCCTGAGCGGGCACCGCCTGCAAGGCCTGCGTTTGAATGCGACAACGCCCCGGTGCCCCGGGGCGTTTTTTATGGGCTGTCGAGCAGCGCCACGTCGAGTTCGCCAAGCGTCGCCGGATCGGCCACCGCCTCGATCTCCGTGATATGTCCGCCGGTCATCGTCAGATTGAGCACGATACGCAAGTGCCCGCCGAAAACAACGGCGATCCCAGGCACGCCATCGACCAGCGCGGGACGTGCGGCCTGCGCCCGTCCCTTGAAAAGCTCCGCGACGGCCGCCGCACTGCGAACCTCCGCCGGGCCGCCCATTTTGGCCGCCACCGCATCGGCGCGGAACACCACCTGCGGATCGAGCACCGTCAGCAGCCCCTCGAAATCGCCATCGCGCGAGGCGGCGAGAAACGCCTCCACCACCTTGCGCCGGCGGGTCAGATCGCCGTCCGCCGGCACCGGCGACGCACCCTGCACGCGGCGACGCGCCCGGCTTGCCAACTGTCGTGCGGCCACCGGCGTGCGATCGACAATCGGCGCGATCTCCTCGAACGGCACCGCGAACATGTCGTGCAGCACGAAAGCCAGCCGCTCGGCCGGCGCCAGCGTCTCCAGCACCACGAGCAACGCAGCGCCGACCTGATCGGCGAGCTGCGCCTCGCTCTCCATCGCCTCGGGATCCACCGCGGGTTCCGGCACATGCGGGCCGAGCGGATCCTCGCGCCGCGATTTGCGTGAGCGCAACATGTCGAGGCAGATGCGCGCCACCACGGTGGTCAGCCAGCCGCCGAGATTCTGAACCTCGCCGGTGTCGGCGCGGCTCAGCCGCAGCCAGGCCTCCTGCACGGCATCGTCCGCCTCGCTGCGCGAGCCGAGCATCCGGTAGGCCACGGCGCGCAGACGCGCGCGGCTCGCCTCGAAATGCTCGGTCAGAAATTTATTGTCCTGCATCGGTCACATCCTCACGCCCTGCTTCGTCATCATCTTGACGGACGAACTCGGGCCGACGTGACAAAGGCGTCGGCCGGGACCGCGTCATTCAGACAATTCAATGGAGAGCAATGATGCAAGCGCGAATGAAAAACCCGGCGATCCTGATCCCCAACGCGATGAAAGCACTCCACGAGGCGGCTATGGCGAGCCGGAACAACGATATCTCCGAGCGCCTGTTTGAACTGATCAACCTGCGTGTCAGCCAGATCAACGGCTGCAGCGTCTGCGTCGACGGTCACTGGCGCATCGCGCGCAAGGCCGGCGAAACCGACGAACGGCTGTTCGCGGTCAGCGCCTGGCGGGACGCGCCCTATTTCACCGATGCGGAACGCGCCGCCTTCGCGCTCGCCGAGGCCCTGACCCGGATCAGCGATTGCCCCGATCCGGTTCCTGACGAGATCTGGGACGAGGCGGCCCGTCACTATGACGAGCCGGCGCTCGCCTCGCTGATACTCAGCATCGCCAACATCAATGTCTGGAATCGGCTGAACATCGCGACCCGGCAAGTGGCCGGTGCATGGAGGCCGTGACGGGACACGCGGCGACCACCGTCTCTCACGATGGTCGCTGCCTTGCCTATTCCAGCGTCTGCACCGGCGGCATTTCCTGCGTCGGCTTCAACTCGATCTCCGGCGGCTGCGGCGCAGATTGCGTGGCAGGAGCTGCGGCAGTTGCCGCAGGCGCAGCCGTCTCAGGCACAACGGCGGGCTTCGGCTTGATCGCCGCATGTTGAGTACCTGGTTTGGCCGCCTGCTGCGCGGGCACGGCCCCTTGCCGTGCGCGCGGCAACGGAGTCGCGGCCGGGGTGCGGCTCGCGACCCTCGGCACGTTGAGCGGCGGGCGCGGCGCGTGTCGCAGATCGCGCATCGGCGGCGGACCGGGCGGGCCGTAAACCATCGCCAGTTCGTCCTTGAGGCGAGCAGTCACCGCCTGCGCCGGGATGAACTTGATCATGGCACCGGTACGCGCGTCGATGATGGCACGGCCGTCATCGCCGTTGGGATCGAGCACCGCCACGGTATAGATCCAGCCCCGTTGCTCGATCCGGCCCAGCAGCGAAAAGCCGGTGGCACGCAGCATTGTCGCGATCCGGTGCGGCGGCACGGTCGGCCGCTCGATCATGCCGCCGTGGCGCATCGGCGGGATCGCCCCATAGGCGCCGCGTGGAGCGGGATAGAGCCGCGGCGGCGGCGCGATGTCGATCCTGCCGACATCGACCTCGACTTCAGGTACGGCAATCTCGGCCTCCGGCATCGGCGCATAAGGCAGTTCGTCGGCCGCCCGTGCCGGCTGGGCGAAAGCCAGCAGGAAAACCGCCAGCGCGCCTGCCGCCTTGCCGATTGCCGCCTTGTCTGAACCCTGCCGCATCGCATTCTGCTCCCTTCGCCACACGCAAAACCTTGTGGATGCCCTTTCCGGGCGGCAGGGAGCGTCGAATCCGATTTCGGCGGAGCTTGGGCCGGATGGCGGCGATTGCGGCGCAATCCCTGCGCGAAATGCGGCGGACAGGCCATGCAGCGGCGCATCGCTGCGCGGACTCTCATTTGCTTGTGTGTTAGAAAAAAGTTTGGCAATCTCGGAGTTAGGACAGTATTACTGTCCCAATTTGCCGGGGTTCCGGGCTGGACGTCATGGGCGCTTTCCCAACATCCGCCATGGAAGACCGCTCGTTTGAGCCGACAAGGCGCCAGCGAGCCTGCATTTTCGAAATGAGCTCGTCCACTGGCGAGCGGTTCCGGTCCATGGGTGGCCCGGTCAACCGCAAACGCCATGGATGCGGCTGGACGGTTATGGCGAGGCCCATTCGGGTTTGAGGGACAGATGAGCGAGTCAAAGTTCGTGAGATACTCAGGCGGTGCCCAAGCACCAGAGATGGTTCAGGTTGGCGGTGGCCGGCCTGAACGAACACAACACAGTGCCAGCGCCCACGCCCCCGAACATACGTGGCGTCCGCCGGCCGAAGGTCTCTACGACCTCTCCATGGAAAAGGACTCCTGCGGCGTCGGCTTCATTGCCAACATCAAGGGTCGCAAGTCCCACCAGATCGTCACCGACGCGATCAGCATCCTCTGCAATCTCGAACACCGCGGCGCTGTTGGCGCCGATCCCCGCGCCGGCGATGGCGCCGGCATCCTCGTTCAGATCCCCCACGATTTCTTTGCACGCAAAGCCGCCGCTCTCGGCTTCAAGCTGCCCAAGCCCGGCGAATACGCCGTTGGCGCGCTGTTCATGCCGCGCGACACATCCTGGCGCACGGTGATCCAGAGCCTCATCGCCGATCAGATCAAGGCCGAAGGCCTCACCTTGCTGGGCTGGCGCGACGTGCCGACCGACAATTCCTCGCTCGGCGAGACGGTCAAGCCGACCGAGCCGCATGCCATGCAGGTGTTCATCGGCCGTGGCGACAAGATCAAGACCGAGGAAGACTTCGAGCGCACGCTCTATCTTCTGCGCAAGTCGATCTCCAACGCGATCTACCAGCGCCGCGAGCGCGGCCTCGCGGGCTATTACCCGGTATCGCTGTCGTGCCGCACCGTGGTCTACAAGGGCATGTTCCTCGCCGACCAGCTCGGCAAGTACTATCCCGATCTGCACGAAGAGGATTTCTCCAGCGCGCTCGCGCTGGTGCATCAGCGCTTCTCGACCAACACCTTCCCGACCTGGTCGCTCGCCCATCCCTATCGCATGATCGCGCATAACGGCGAGATCAACACCCTGCGCGGCAACGTCAACTGGATGGCGGCGCGTCAGGCCTCGGTGCAGTCCGAATTGTTCGGCAAGGACATCAGCCGGCTGTGGCCGATCTCCTATGAAGGCCAGTCCGACACCGCCTGCTTCGACAACGCGCTCGAATTCCTGGTGCAGGGCGGCTACTCGCTGCCGCACGCGGTGATGATGATGATCCCGGAGGCGTGGGCCGGCAATCCGTTGATGGATGAGGAGCGCCGCGCGTTCTACGAGTATCACGCCGCGCTGATGGAGCCGTGGGACGGCCCCGCCGCCATCGCCTTCACCGACGGCCGCCAGATCGGCGCGACGCTCGACCGCAACGGTCTGCGTCCGGCGCGCTATCTCGTCACCAAGGACGACCGCATCCTGATGGCGTCCGAAATGGGCGTGCTGCCGATTCCGGAAGACCAGATCGTCACCAAGTGGCGGCTGCAGCCCGGCAAGATGCTGCTGGTCGATCTCGAGCAGGGCCGCCTGATCCCCGACGACGAGATCAAGGCCGAGCTCGCCAACAGCCATCCCTATCGCGAGTGGCTGAGCCGCACCCAGATCGTGCTCGAAGATCTGAACGACGCCGCCACCAAGGGCGCGCGGACCAACATGTCGCTGCTCGATCGCCAGCAGGTGTTCGGCTACACCCAGGAAGATCTCACCATCCTGCTGACGCCGATGGCCTCCACCGGCGAGGAGCCGACCGGCTCGATGGGCACCGACACGCCGCTGTCGGCACTGTCGGACAAGTCGAAGCCGCTGTTCACCTACTTCAAGCAGAACTTCGCGCAGGTCACCAACCCGCCGATCGATCCGATCCGCGAGGAACTGGTGATGAGCCTGGTCTCGATCATCGGCCCGCGTCCGAACCTGTTCGATCTCGAAGGCCTGTCGAAGCACAAGCGCCTCGAAGTGCGGCAGCCGATCCTGACCGACGCCGATCTCGAGAAGATCCGCTCGATCTCCGAGGTCGCCAACTCGCAATTCAAGTCGCGCACCATCGACACCACCTTCCACGCCGGGCTCGGCGCCGCGGGCATGGAGCAGGTGCTGGACGAGCTTTGCGCCCGCGCCGAAGCCGCGGTGCGCGAGGGCGACAACATCATCATCCTGTCAGACCGCATGACCGGCCCCGACCGGATTCCGATCCCTTCGCTGCTCGCCTGCGCCGCCGTGCATCACCACCTGATCCGCACCGGCCTGCGCACCTCGGTCGGCCTCGTGGTCGAATCCGGCGAGCCGCGCGAAGTGCACCACTTCGCCTGTCTTGCCGGTTACGGCGCGGAAGCCATCAACCCCTATCTCGCGTTCGAGAGCGTGATCGCGCTGAAGGACCGCCTGCCCGGCGCGCTCGACGACAAGGACATCGTCAAGCGTTACATCAAGTCGATCGGCAAGGGCCTGCTCAAGGTCATGTCGAAGATGGGCATCTCGACCTATCAATCCTATTGCGGCGCGCAGATCTTCGACGCCATCGGACTGAAGGCGGATTTCGTCGCCAAGTACTTCGCCGGCACCCACACCCGCGTCGAGGGCGTCGGCCTTGCCGAGATCGCCGAAGAGACCGTACGGCGCCATGCCGATGCGTTCGGCGACTCGCCGGTCTACCGCAGCTTCCTCGATGTCGGCGGCGAATACGCCATCCGCACCCGCGGCGAGGATCACGCATGGACCGCGGATTCGGTCGCCAACCTGCAGCATGCCGTGCGCGGCAATTCGCAGGAGCGCTACCGCGCCTTCGCCAGGACCTTGAACGAACAGGCCGAGCGGCTGCTGACGCTGCGCGGGCTGTTCCGTCTCAAGAGCGCCGAGGACGATGGCCGCAAGCCGGTGTCGCTCGATGACGTCGAGCCGGCCGCGAACATCGTCAAGCGCTTCGCCACCGGCGCGATGTCGTTCGGCTCGATCTCGCGCGAGGCGCACACCACACTCGCGATCGCGATGAACCGGATCGGCGGCAAGTCGAACACCGGCGAAGGCGGCGAGGAAGCGGACCGCTTCAAGCCGCTGCCGAACGGCGACTCGATGCGCTCGGCGATCAAGCAGGTGGCCTCGGGCCGGTTCGGCGTGACGACGGAATACCTCGTCAACTCCGACATGATGCAGATCAAGATGGCGCAGGGCGCCAAGCCCGGCGAAGGCGGCCAGCTGCCCGGCCACAAGGTCCACGCCACCATCGCGCGCGTGCGCCACTCGACTCCGGGCGTCGGCCTGATCTCGCCGCCGCCGCATCACGACATCTATTCGATCGAGGATCTGGCCCAGCTCATCTACGACCTGAAGAACGTCAACCCGCAGGGGCAGGTCTCGGTCAAGCTGGTCTCCGAAATCGGTGTCGGCACGGTCGCCGCGGGCGTCGCCAAGGCGCGCGCCGACCATGTCACGATCTCCGGCTTCGAGGGCGGCACCGGCGCTTCGCCGCTGACCTCGATCAAGCATGCCGGCTCGCCGTGGGAGATCGGCATCGCCGAAACCCATCAGACGCTGGTGCGCGAGCGGCTGCGCAGCCGCATCGTGGTCCAGGTCGATGGCGGCTTCCGCACCGGACGCGACGTCGTGATCGGTGCGCTGCTCGGCGCGGATGAAATGGGTTTCGCCACCGCGCCGCTGATCGCCGCCGGCTGCATCATGATGCGCAAGTGCCATCTCAACACCTGCCCGGTCGGCGTCGCGACGCAGGATCCGGTGCTGCGCAAGCGCTTCACCGGCCAGCCCGAGCACGTCATCAACTACTTCTTCTTCGTTGCGGAAGAAGTCCGCGAGATCATGGCGAGCCTCGGCTACCGCACCTTCGACGAGATGGTCGGCCAGAGCCAGATGCTGGACCAGACGCGCCTTGTCGCGCACTGGAAAGCCAAGGGCCTCGATTTCTCCAAGCTGTTTTTCAAACAGCAGGCGCTGCCGGGCCAGAAGATCCATCACGCCGAGGCGCAGGATCATCATCTGGAAGCCGTGCTCGACCGCAAGCTGATCAAGGAAGCGCAGGCCGCGCTCGACCGTGGCGCTCCGGTGAGAATCGAAACCGCCATCCACAACACCGACCGCAGCGCCGGCGCGATGCTGTCCGGCGAAGTGGCGCGGCGCTACGGCCATGCCGGCCTGCCGCTCGACACCATCCACGTCCACCTCAAGGGCACCGCCGGCCAGGCGTTCGGCGCGTGGCTGACGCGCGGCGTCACCTTCGAGCTCGAAGGCGAAGGCAACGACTATGTCGGCAAGGGCCTGTCGGGCGGCCGCATCATCGTGCATCCGCCGGCCCATTCCGGCATCGTGCCGGAAGAGTCGATCATCGTCGGCAACACCGTGCTGTACGGCGCGATCGAGGGCGAAGCCTATCTGCGCGGCGTCGCGGGCGAGCGTTTCGCGGTCCGCAACTCCGGTGCCATCGCGGTTGTCGAAGGCGCGGGCGATCACTGCTGCGAATACATGACCGGCGGTATCGTCATCGTGCTCGGCAAGACCGGGCGCAACTTCGCGGCCGGCATGTCGGGCGGCATCGCCTATGTGCTGGACGAGGACGGCAGTTTCGCCAAACGCTGCAACATGGCGATGGTCGAGCTCGAGCCGGTGCTCTCCGAGGAGATGATCAACGCCGACGCCTTCCACCATGCCGGCGATCTCGAGGCGCACGGCCGGGTCGATGTGTTCGCCGATCTCCTCAACGAGGATGTCGAGCGCCTGCACGTCCTGATCTCGCGCCATGCCAAGCTGGCCGGCTCGCGCCGCGCCACCGAGATCCTGACGAACTGGAAGACCTATCTGCCGAAATTCCGCAAGGTGATGCCGGTCGAGTACCGCCGCGCCTTGCGCGAGATGAAAGCAAAAAAGGAAGCCGAGCGCCCCATCGCGATCGGTGCATAAACAGACGTCCTCATGGCGAGGAGGCGCTTGCGCCGTCTCGAACCATGAGGTCCCAATCGCTCCTCATCCTTCGAGACGCGGCGAAGACGCCACTCCTCGGGATGAGGCCGGCGAAATGAAATGAGCTAAGGGACGTCGGAATTACTATGGGCAAGATTACCGGTTTTCTGGAATTCGATCGCCACGACCGTGCTTACGAGCCGGTGGCCGAGCGCGTGAAGTCGTTCAAGGAATTTGTGATCCCGCTCAGCGAGAAAGAAACGCGCGATCAGGCCGCGCGCTGCATGAATTGCGGCGTGCCCTATTGCCACGGCACCGGCTCGGTCGCGCCCGGCACGCCCGGCTGTCCGGTCAACAACCAGATCCCGGACTGGAACGATCTGGTCTATCAGGGCCGCTGGGAAGAAGCCTCGCGCAACCTGCACTCGACCAACAATTTCCCGGAGATCACCGGCCGCATCTGTCCGGCGCCGTGCGAAGCCTCCTGCACGCTGAACATCAACAACAACCCGGTGACCATCAAGACCATCGAATGCGCGATCACCGACCGCGCTTGGGAGAATGGCTGGCTGCGTCCGGAGATCGCCGCGCACAAGACCGGCAAGACGGTTGCCGTCGTCGGCTCCGGCCCGGCGGGCCTCGCCTGCGCGCAGCAGCTCGCCCGCGCCGGCCATGACGTCCATGTCTATGAGAAGTTCGCCAAGGCCGGCGGACTGATGCGCTATGGCATTCCGGACTTCAAGATGGAAAAGCACATCATCGACCGCCGCGTCGCGCAGATGGAGGCTGAGGGCGTCACCTTCCATTACGGCAAGGCGGTCGGCGGCAATTCGCCCGGCGCGATCGATCCGCAGGAGCTGGTGAAAACCTATGACGCGGTGGCGCTGACCGGCGGCGCCGAAGCGCCGCGCGACCTGCCGATTCCCGGCCGCGACCTCGACGGCATCCACTATGCGATGGATTTCCTGCCGCAGCAGAACCGCCGCGTCGGCCACGAGCCGCTCGGCGACATCCGCGAGATTCTTGCCGGCGGCAAGGATGTGGTGGTGATCGGCGGCGGCGACACCGGCTCGGACTGCATCGGCACCTCGATCCGTCAGGGCGCGACCTCGGTGACCCAGCTCGAAATCATGCCGCAGCCGCCGGAGCAGGAAGACAAGGCGCTGACCTGGCCGTACTGGCCGCTGCGCATGCGCACCTCCTCCAGCCAGGCCGAAGGCGCGGTGCGCGAATTCGCGGTGATGACGCAGAAGTTCACCGGCCAAGACGGCAGGGTGGCGAAGCTGCATTGCGTCCATGTCGACGACAAATTCAAGCCGATCGCGGGCAGCGAATTCGAGCTGAAGGCCGAACTGGTGCTGCTGGCGATGGGTTTCGTGCATCCGGTGCACGAAGGCCTGCTGAAGAGTCTCGGCGTCGAACTCGATCCGCGCGGCAATGTCCGCGCCTCGACCGACGACTACCAGACCTCCGTCGCCAAGGTGTTCTCCTCGGGCGACATGCGCCGCGGCCAGTCGCTGGTGGTCTGGGCGATCCGCGAGGGCCGCCAATGCGCCAATTCGATCGACCGCTTCCTGATGGGATCGAGCACGCTGCCGCGGTGATTTTCTCCCGTACAAAACTAAAAAGCCCCGTCTTGCGACGGGGCTTTGTCGTTTCAGGTGTCACGTCTTACTCGACGATGCGGATCACCCGGCGGGTGCCCGGATCCACGATCACACGCTGATCGTTGACCACCGCGTAACGATATTCGGTGTGACGGGGCACCGGATGCAATACCACCGTAGTGGGCAGCGGCTCGCCGACCACCACGCGCTCGCGCACCACCACGGACGGCACGCGCTCGCCGCGCACTGCCGTGATCACGGCATCGGGAATGGCAACCGCGGTGCCAACCGCCGCACCGACAGTGCCGCCGACGACAGCGCCAGCCGGGCCGAGCACCTGGCCGCCAGCGGCAGCGCCGCTTTCCGCGCCTTCACGGATCGTCGACTGCGCCATCGCCAGGGTCGGCGCCAGCGCTAGAGCCGCAACCGTCATCGCTGTGCGAAATTTCATATCGTCCTCCAATCATCACTGTGAATGCGATGAACAACGACAGCAGACGGGCAGCGTTCCTCTGAAACCCGCGCAGGATTTTTCCGTAACGCGGGAACATGCCGCCCCATTCCGAACGGCAACGTCAAGAAATTGCGGCAGGATTGCGGTACCGGAGCGATCAGGCGAACGAGACTGCCGTTCTCACCACGGAAAGAAGCGCGGCAGCGGCGACGACGAGCGGACATTGCCAGGCGGTCGCGGCGCGGTCTCGCGCGGGTGGGAACGCTGGGGCGCAGGTCGTGTCTCGAAACCGAAGAAGCCCGACGAGGCCGTGGCTGCAGGCACCGGCTTCTTCGGCTTCGGCGCGACAGCCGGCGCATCGCCCGGCGTCACCGCGGCGACACCATCGCCTGCCGGCGCCTCGAGCTTGCCGATCTCGCGGCGCGGCCAGGAGAAGTCATCGGCCCGCCCGGCGGGCGGCGCCAGCGGCTCGCCCTTCACCAGCGTACGCGCAGCCAGCGCATCGACCGCGGCCGGACGTGTGCCGACACCGCCGAGCAGTTCATCGGTCCCCACCGACGAGGCCACCAGCGGTACCACGGGGCCGACCAGCGGACGCGGGCCGGCGACACCGGGACGCACCGGCGCGGTGTTGTCGAGCGGCTCGCTCGGCAGCGCCATCGGCGACAGCCGCGTGGCGAGCACGCGGCGAATCTCACGTTCGGTGTAATGGGCCAGCTTGCGCGCGCCGGCCTTGGTGAAGAACACGCCATCGGCCGTGCGCAAACGGCGGATCTGGCCTTCGAAGTCCGGGCCCTGGGTCAGGAAGCGGCCGGCATCGTCGACGAAGCCATCCCAGACATCGACATAGGTGATGCCGGTCTTGCCCGCGACATCGCGATACAGCGCATCGAGAAACAGCATGTCGGAGGTCGCTTTCGGGCCGCGCACCGCCGGGAGTCCGACCCACAGCACCGGCACGCCCTTCGCCTTCAGCACGCCGATCATCTCCTCGATCTTCTTCGAGTAAAGCTCGACCCAGCGTTCGTCGCGAAATTCCGCAATGCCATTGGCGGCGCGCGTGGTCTTCGGCGTGGCGGGTTTGTCGTCCTCCTCGTCGTCCGGCGCGACATCGGCATCGGCCGGCTTGTCGGCGGCATGATCGGCCGCCGTCTTTTCGTCGTCGGGCTTGGCGGCCCCGCCGTCCTTCTTCGCCGCATCATCCGGCTTGGCGGCGTCCTTTTTGGAATCCTTCTTCGCGCCCTTCTTGTCCTTGTCGGGCTTCGGCTCCGGCTTCTTCTCGGCCTCGCGGATCGCCATGCGATCATGCAGGCCGAGCATCACCACGATGACGTCGGGCTTCTCATTGGCGAGAATCTGCTTCGCCGCCGCGATCCAGTCCGACGGCTCGCCCTTGGGCTGATACCTGATGAGACCCGACACCGTCTTGTGCTTGCGGATCACGCCGAGTTCGGGCGTCTCCGACAGCGCGTCCTCAAGGCCGTAAGCGAGCCAATCGGCCATCGCGTCGCCCAGCACCAGCACATTGCGCTCGGCCGGGGCCTCGCGCTTGGCCGGCGCAGGGGCGCGGGAATAATCGACCCGGGGCGGCGGCGCCGGCTGCTCGGGCGCAAAGCCGCCGCCGAACGGCACGAAGAAGCCGCCTCCTCCGCCACGTTGCTGCGGCGGTGGCGGGCGGCGTCCGAAACCGAAATCGAAGAACTGCGCGGAGGCCGGCGCGACGATGCCGAACATCATCACTGCCGCGACCGCGAGCGCGATCAGCGGCCCGGTCTCGGTCAGCAGTTTTCGCAGGAAATTGCGCAGCGACATGCGGGCGGCGTCCGGACCAAGGGAACAGGCAAATTACTAGCAGATTCCGGCCCGAAAGGGGCGGACCGGCGTCATAGACCGGGCTCCGCCGCATCCGTCAAGCGGCCAACCGCTTATTGCACAATCGGCTGTTTTGCCGGTGTCCCTGCCCGCTCCTAGCGTCCGCGCAGCCGATCGAGCACATCCGAGGAGGCGAAGCCATCCGCGGGGGTTCCGACGCTGGCCTGGAACGAGCGCAGCGCCTCGCGGGTCTTGCCGCCGAGTTGGCCGTCCGGCTCGCCGCGATAGAAACCGCGCCGCGCCAGAAGCTGTTGCAGTTCGAGCCGCTCGGCCCGGGTCAGTACCCGTTCCTGCCGCGGCCAGGCCTGCATGAAGGACGTGCCGCCGCGCAAGCGATCGGCGAAATGGCCGATGGCGAGCGCATAGGACTCCGCCGGATTGTAGCGCAGAATGGCGCGGAAATTCCCCAGCATCAGGAATCCCGGCCCCTCCGCGCCGGCCGGAGCCAGCAGGAACGCCTTGTCGCCCGGCCGCGGGAACGGCCGTCCATCGGGACGGCGCACGCCCAGATGCTGCCACTGCGCCAGCGTGTAGGACTTGGCGCGGTCCGCCAGCATGTAATTGAAGCCCGCCGGCACCGCGACCTCGTAGCCCCAGGTCTGGCCGGCCTGCCAGCCGTCCTTCTTAAGCTTGTTGGCGGTGGAGGCGATCAGGTCGGCGACGCTGCCGACCGCGTCACGCCGGCCGTCGCCATCGAAATCGACCGCGTAGCGGTTGAAGGCGGTCGGCATGAACTGGGTCGGACCGAATGCGCCGGCCCAGGAGCCGACCATCTCGTCCGGCGTGAGATCGCCGCGATTGAGGATGTCCAGCGCGGCAAGGAATTCGTTGCGGAAATAGGCCTGACGGCGGCCGACACAAGCCAGCGTCGCGGTCGAGCGCAGCACGCTGCGGTCGCCGCCGAGCGTCGAATAATTGGACTCGATGCCCCAGATCGAGGCGACGACATAGCGATCGACGCCGTAGGCGCGCTCGACCGCATCAAACTGCGCCTTGTACCTGGCGAGAATTTCGCGGCCCTTGGCGATGCGGGTGTCGTTCACCAGCACATCGAGATAGTCCCACACCGCCTTGGTGAATTCCGGCTGCGAGTCCATCAGGTCCATGATGCGCAGATCGGGCGTCAGCCCCTGGGTGAAGCGCTGGAAATTCGCCTGGGTGACGCCGCGCCGCGCGGCTTCCGGCCACATGCCGGCAACGCAGCGGTCGAAATTGGCGGCGGCCTCGCGGATCGCTTCCGCGCTCATCAGGGGATGACCGGAGCCGCCATCCTCACCGCTCCATTCCTTCACGGAGCTTGCCTGCGCCACCCGCCGCTGGGGGGGCGCGGCACGCGGCGCGGGCGCGCTTTGTGGAATCGAGCCGGTGACGGCCTCGGCGCGCGCACCCATCACCGGGCCGCCGCCCGAGGACCCCTGCGCACAGGCCGACACCGTGAGCGCGAGCGCACCCAAGGCCGCCATCGTCGCCATTCCGTACATTCCGCTCCGCATCATTCGCACAACCCGCATCCGCTACGCTTTCACCAGACCACACACTCAAAGCCTAGGAGGCCCCGACAGGGTTTCAATGAGCTTAACAAGCCGGGTATTTTTGGCGATCGTATCGCCGCAGCCACCTTTTGCGGGCTGTCCGGCACGAAAGAAGACCGAAAATCCGGCCTCTGCCACGAAAAATCCTTGACCCGCTCAGATGCTGTTCATCCACTGGCCTTTACAATATCCCGATCCCGCCTCCCTTCCCCGCGGCGCCTCCATGCCGCAGACCTGCCAACAAACCCTCCGCTTTTTCCACCTCACGCAAAGAGCATCATGAAAATTCGCAAAGCCGTTTTCCCCGTCGCCGGTCTTGGCACCCGTTTCCTGCCCGCCACCAAGGCGATGCCGAAAGAGATGCTCACCGTGGTCGACCGGCCGCTGATCCAGCACGTGGTGGACGAGGCGCTGGAAGCGGGAATCGAACATCTCGTGTTCGTCACCGGCCGCAACAAGGGCGTGATCGAGGATCATTTCGACCGGCCCTACGAACTCGAGGACACGCTGCGCGAGCGCAACAAGCTTAAAGAGATGGACATTCTCGAACGCGACCAGCCGGAAGCGGGCGCGACCTCGTTCACGCGCCAGCAGGCGCCGCTCGGCCTCGGCCATGCGGTGTGGTGCGCGCGCGACATCATCGGCAACGAGCCGTTCGCGGTGCTGCTGCCGGACGTGCTGGTGAAGCACAAGCCGAGCGGCCTCAAGCAGATGATCGATGCCGCAGCGGCGGCAAACGCGGACAAGGCCAACATCATCGCGGTCGAAGAAGTGCCGATGGATCAGGTCCACATGTATGGCGTGGTCGGCGTCGGCAAATCGAAGGGCGATCTGTTCGAGCTGAACGGCATGGTCGAGAAGCCGAAGAAGGAAGTCGCGCCGTCCAATCTGTCGATCACCGGGCGCTACATCCTGCAGCCGGAAATCTTCAACATTCTGGAAACGCAGGAGCGCGGCGCAGGCGGCGAGATCCAGCTCACCGACGCGATGCTGGCGCTCGCCGGACAGCAGCCGTTCTACGGCTTCAAGTTCAAGGGCAAGAGCTACGATTGCGGCTCGAAGTCAGGCTTCCTTGCCGCCAACATCGCCTATGCGATGGACCGCGACGATCTGCGCGGCGATTTGCTCAGCGAGATGAAAAAATATCTGTAAGCGCAGGTCAACAAGACCACGCTTCGATCGTCATCACCGGGCTTGACCCGGTGATCCACGATTTCACTTCACGCCCTTAAGACGTGGATGGTCGGGCAGAGGCGAGCGGAAGCGACGCCGTTCTTTGAGCGTTATGCCCGGCCATGACAAACATTGGGCATGGTATCCGTCAGGCGCACACGCCGGGAACAGGTTAGACAAAACGCGTACCGATGCGTTGGTGCCGCAGCCAGAAACCGGCAAAAGAAGCTGCGTCCGTCATCCCCGTTGCGGCCGGTTGTCACCCGGCGGATGCAGGGGACAATGTCTCACGACGCCAAAGGTTCGATGCCGCGCGCATCAGCGCTGCACGCGAACGCCGAGCATCACGATGGTGCCGGCCGATGACGCGCCCGTAATGCTGCTGTCGAGCCAGTCGCGACGCAGGCTGGCCTTGATGTGGAAGGTGCGGCTCAGCTTGTAGACCAGATCGGCCTCGGCGAAATAGCGCTTGTCGAAACGCGCGCCCTCGTAATCCGACGTGCCATAGCCGACCTTCGCGGTGCCGATCAGCCAGCGCCGGAACGCATGATCGACCGTCAGCGTATAGTCGCGCGACAGCGCGCCGGACACGCCGGGCAGCGTGGTCTCGTCGATCGAGGACGTCGCATCGAACCGCACCGTGGTCAGCCCGCTCGCGGTCCAGACCAGCGAGGCGCTGGTGAGCAGCCCTTTCATCTGCGGCAGCCGCGCGTCGTCATAGTTGCGTAGCGCATAGCCCGCCGCGATCTCGCCGGTCAGCAGACGGGAGAATTCGAAAGTGGTGCCGGCCTTGGCGTAGCCGCCGGTGGAATTGCGTGCATAGCCCGAACGGTCGAACGGGGTCTGATGCACGCGGGTATCGGCTTCGACTTCGGTGAACGGTTTGAGGCCCGGCATCAGATCGTAGCTGACGCGCGCGATGCCGCCATACTGATTGAAATTGCGATCGTCATTGGTGGCAATGGTGCCGTCGGTCAGCTCCGAGTTCTGATAGGCGGTGTGATCGACCGTGCCGCTCAGCGACACCTGCAGGCGGTTGATGTCCTGCTCGACGCCGAGCGTCGCGCCGCTGGTCGCGAACAGCGGATACTTCGCCAGACCCACCTGAATGTTCGGACTGCCGGGATTGTCGGTGCCGACGCGTAGCCGCAATTGCGAGTTGATCCGCGTGTCGCGCGTCACATCGAGCCGGCCATCGACCTTGCCGGTGAAATCCGGACGATCGATCCGGGTCGGGACCGGCGAGACGAAATTCGTATCGGACGGAAAGGTGCGGTCATAACCGGTGAACGAGCCGCGCAGATCCAATGCCACCGCATGTCGGCTCCAGTCCGACACCGCCTGCAGTTCGGGCGACACCTTGTAGAACGCCGAGCCTTTCGGCGTATTCAACCGCCCCGGATTGCTGTCATAGCCGCCGCCGACCTCGACCGCCGCTCTGGTGAGGAAGCTGCCGGTGTGGAAACCGACATTGCCGAACGGATCGTCGTCAACCTTGAGGCGGCGGCGCGGCGGCTGTCCTGCGGCGGTGCCCGCGACCGCAGGCGCGACCGGCGCGGTAGTTCTCGCCGGCGGCGGCGGGGGAACGGCCGGATTGCCCGGCCCGACAAATTTCGGCTTCGGCGTGCCGGGATAGGGCTTCGGTCTGCGGCGCTTGCGATTGAGGGAATCAAAGCCGGTGTCCGACGCACCCGCCGCGGCGGGAATGGCATAGACCGGCGGATTGCCGATACGCGACGACGCCCTGCCGGTCCTGAGCTCGCCAACGCGGTCAGTGCCGTTATCGGCGGTCCGCCGCAGCGGCGACTGCGATGCCGGCGCGAAACCGCCCTGGCTGGGTACGAGCATGTCGGCGGTCAGGGTCTGGGCTTCAGCATCAGTCGCGGCCGCCGCCATCCACAGGCCCGCAGCCACGACAAAACCCGCCGCGACCGCGCGCCTTTCGAGCGCGCGACGGCCTTGTCGCCAACAAACAAGGAGCGGCCTTGCAGGCACGCGCGGCAACCTTTCTCGCAACCCGGCCGAACAGGCCGAAAACCGCAACAAATTTAATGAGTTGCGACAAAACTCGGCATCCGGCGGATGGCCCGATGCCGTTAACAGAGTTAAAACAATTATGGTTAATGAGCCGTTGAGAGCGCCCGCGCGCATCGCGCGATGTGCTTGAGCGTGCTAAAGGAAATCCCCATGCCGGCGGGCGATCCCGCCAACCCGGACATCAGATGGCGCATCCCAAACCGCGAACGACCCCGGCTTCGGCGGATACATCGGCTTCCCTCATCCGCTCGGCGCTGCATACGCTGGAAGCGGAGGCCGGAGGCGTGAGCGCCATCGCCGCCGCGCTGCAGGGCGATCTCGGCCCGGCCTTCATTGCCGCCTGCGAGTTGATCCGCGACGCCAAAGGCCGCGTCATCGTCACCGGCCTCGGCAAATCGGGCCATATCGGACGCAAGATCGCCGCCACCCTCGCCTCCACCGGCACGCCGGCTTTCTTCGTCCATGCCGCCGAGGCAAGCCACGGCGATCTCGGCATGATCACCGCCGACGACGTCATCGTCGCGCTGTCGTGGTCGGGCGAAACGGCCGAGTTGAAGAATCTGATCAATTATTCGCGGCGTTTCCGCATCGGGCTGATCGCCGTCACCTCCGAGGCCGAATCGACGCTCGGCAGCGCCGCCGATATCTCGCTGACTTTGCCGAAGACGCGCGAGGCCTGCCCGCACAATCTGGCGCCGACCACCTCCGCGCTGATGCAGCTCGCGCTCGGTGACGCGCTGGCAGTGGCGTTGCTCGAGGGCCGCGGCTTCACCGCGGTCGATTTCGGCACGCTGCACCCGTCCGGAAAGCTCGGCGCGATGCTGAAATTCGTGCGCGACCTGATGCACACCGGCGATGCCGTTCCGCTGAAGCCGCTCGGCACCCGGATGTCGGAAGCGCTGATGGAAATGACCTCGAACAATTTCGGCTGCGTCGGCATCGTGGACGGCCATGGCGAGATCGTCGGCATCGTCACCGACGGCGACCTGCGCCGTCACATGCGGCCGGATCTGATGACTGCGACCGTGGACGAGGTGATGACGCGGAATCCGAAGACCATCGGGCCGGATCTGCTCGCCAGCGAGGCGCTCGACATCCTCAACGCCTCGAAGATCACCGCGCTGATCGTCACCGAAGCGAAGAAGCCGATCGGCATCGTGCGCCTGCACGACATGCTCACCATCGGCGTCGCCTGAGCCTGTTCAGGCCGGTCCGACTTTCAGCCGCGCGCCGTCGACCTGCTCGACCCTGACATGACTGCCGGCCGGCAATTCCGGCCCTTCGACGCGCCACACCGTGTCGTCGATCCGCACCGTGCCGAAGCCGTCGACAATCGGTTTCTCCAGCGTCAGCACGCGACCGATCAGCGCCTCGGTCCGGCGATTGAGGAACGGCCGGTCGCTTGCCGACGGGCCGCGGCGGCCGAAATGGCGCCACAGCGGCACCATCGCCACCGCCAGTACGGCGAAGACCAGAAGCTGGCTTTGCCACGTCGAGGTGATGAAAAACGACAGCACGCCGACGACCAGTGCGGCGATGCCAAGCCACAGCATGAACACGCCGGGCGCGAAGGTCTCCAGCGCGATCAGGATGACGCCGAGGATCAGCCAGTTCCAGCTTCCGAGGGCCGCGATCAGATCGGTCATGATGGCGCTCAGCTTCCGGGCTTGGGCGTGCCGGCGTTCGGCACGGCGGCGGAGCGGCGCGCCGCCGCGCTCGCAGTCGATGCGGCGCCGTCGCCGAACGTCGCCTTGGCGATCTCGCCGATGCCGCCGAGCGAGGCCAGCATGCTGGTGGCCTCGAGCGGCAGCATGATCACCTTCTGGTTCGGCGAATCGGCAAGCTGACCGAACGCCTTGATGTATTTGTCGGCGATGAAGTAGTTCAGCGATGCGACGTCGCCCTTGGCGATCGCCTCGCTGACCATCTGCGTTGCAAGCGCTTCGGCCTCGGCGGCACGCTCGCGCGCCTCGGCGTCGCGGAACGCGGCCTCGCGGCGGCCTTCGGCCTGCAGGATCTGCGCCTGCTTGGCGCCCTCGGCGCGCAGGATTTCCGACTGGCGCTGGCCTTCAGCCTGCAGGATCTCGGCGCGCTTGACCCGCTCGGCCTTCATCTGCCGTCCCATCGCCTCGACCAGATCGTGCGGCGGCACGATATCCTTGATCTCGATGCGGTTGACCTTGACGCCCCATGGCGACACCGCGGCATCGACCACGCGCAGCAGCCGCTCGTTGATCTCGTCGCGATGCGACAGCACCTGATCGAGATCCATCGCACCCATCACCGAGCGGATGTTGGTCATGGTCAGCGTCACGATGGCGTGGGTGAGATTGGCCACCTCGTAGCTCGCCTTGGCGGCGTCGAACACCTGGAAGAAGGTGACGCCATCGACCGTGACGGTGGCATTGTCCTTGGTGATGACCTCCTGCTGCGGAATGTCGATCACCTGCTCCATCATGTTCACCTTGCGGCCGATGCGGTCGAAATAGGGAATGATGAGATTGAGGCCCGGCTCCAGCGTGCGGGTGTATTTGCCGAACCGCTCGACGGTCCAGTCGTAGCCCTGCGCGACCGTCTTGACGCCGGCAAACAGCGTGAGAATGACCAGCAATAAAAAGACGACGACGAAAATATCAAATCCGGACATGGGCGCTCCAAAGCCAAACATCACGATCCTCTCGAAACGCGGCAGGACGCTGCCGTCCCCTATTGTCTCCCTGACGGCGCTTCCGGTTCGCGCTCCTTAAAAAGAATTGCGCGAGAAGCTAGATCCAGCCCTGCAACTCGCGCAGCACAAGCTGCCGGATCACATCCATGCCGGCCTCGCTGTCGTTCAGGCACGGAATGAAGGAAAACTGCTCGCCACCGGCATGACGGAAAATCTCCGCATTCTCCTGCGCGATTTCCTCCAGCGTCTCCAGACAGTCGGCCGAAAAACCCGGGGTGATGACGGCGATCCGTTTGACGCCCTCCGAGCCCAGCCGCTTCATGGTCTCGTCGGTGTAGGGCTGCAACCACGGATCGTAACCGAACCGCGACTGGAAGGTCAGGATCAATTGCTTATCGTCGAGATTCATGCGCTTGCGCAGCGCCTCGACCGTGGCGACGCATTGTCCCTGATAGGGATCGCCCTTGTCGACATATTTCTGCGGCATGCCGTGAAACGAGGCGACGATCACGTCGGGCTTGAACGACAATGTCGCAAGCTGCGCCTCGATCGAAGTCGCCAGCGCGTCGATATAGGTCGGCTCGACATGATAGGGCGGCGTGAAGCGCACCGTCGGCTGCGCGCGCATGGCGAGCAGCACCTCGGCAACCTTGTCGAACACCGTCGCCGTGGTCGCGGCGGAATATTGCGGATAGAGCGGCACCACCAGAATGCGGTCGCAGCCCTTAGCCATCAGCGCCTCGAACCCGGACTGGATCGAAGGGTTGCCGTAGCGCATCGCCCAGTCCACCACGACATGCTCGTGATCGGCAATCGCCGCGGCGAGCTTGTCGGATTGCGCGCGGGTGATGGTCTTGAGCGGCGACTCGTTGCGCTCGTTGTTCCAGATCTTCAGATAGTCCTTCGCCTTCTTGGCGGGACGCACGCGCAAAATGATGCCGTTGAGCACCAGTTTCCAGATGAGGCCCTGATCCTCGATCACGCGCGGATCGGACAGGAATTCCTTCAGATAGACCCGCAGGCCACCGGCATCGGCGGTGTCGGGCGTGCCGAGATTGACAAGCAGCACGCCCACGCGCTGCGCAGAGGTCTCTGAAGTCGCGTCAGGGGTTTCGATCGGAACAACAACGGCCATCAGGCTCAATTCACCTTGGTTCGGGCGACACTGCCGCGCCCGCGTATCCTATCAGAAGCATGTCACGCGCTCTGCGGCAATATAGCCCAGCAGCAATCCGGCGCCGAATAGCAGCACCAAGACGGCGGCGCCGAATTCGATGCCGCGCAAAACGACCGCGCCACCGCCGCTCGAGCCGGACGCCATCCGCCGCGCGAGCCCCTTGGCCGAGACCGCGAGAATGGCGATGGCCGCCACCGTGATCGCTGTGCCGATGCCCATGACCAGCGTCGCCGCCACGCCGGCCCAAAACAGCCCTTGCGCCAGCGCGAACACCAGAACCAGAATCGCGCCCGAGCACGGCCGCACGCCGACCGTCAGCACCGCACTCAAACCGCGCGCCCAGCCGCCGGGGCCGGCGAGAGCGCTCGGGTCCGGGCCGTGCGAGCAGCCGCAATGCTCGTCATGGACATGGTCGTGCGCGTGATGCCCGTGAGTGGCATGTCCATGGTCATGATGCGTATGATCGTGGTGATCGTGTTCGTCGTGAACATGGTGATGATGCACATGCTCATGATGATCGTGGCCATGGTGGTGGTCATGCTGATGTCCGTGCGCCGGCGCGGCCCCGGCGGCCGCCATCGCCGGCACCAGCGGCGTCGCGGCTTCGCCGCGCCATATGCCGAGCGCACGAAACAGGCTCGCGCCCTTGGTCCAGGCCAGCCGGGCGCCCAGTGCCGCGATCAGGCCGTAGCTGACGATCTCGATCACCCGCTCGGCGTTGCACATCGCCCCGGCGGTGGCGTTGAGCAGCACCGCGCCGATCCCGACCACCGCGATCGCCACCAGCGCCTGCATCAGCGCCGAAGCGAACGACAGCGCGATGCCGCGCCGCGCGGTTTCCTCGTTGGCGACGAGATAGGACGAGATCACCGCCTTGCCGTGGCCGGGACCGGCGGCATGGAAAATCCCGTAGGCGAAGGAGATGCCGAGCAGCGTCCACACCGCCGTGCCGTCGGTCTTGGCGGCGCGGATGGTCGAGGACATCTGGCGATAGAATTCGGACTGCTTGGCCAGCAGCCAGCCGATGATGCCGCCGGCCTGCGGCTCGGCCGCCGCGCCCTTCGGCGCGCCGAACGGATTCGCCGCCAGCGCGTCGGAGCCGTGCAGGATCAGTGCAAGCGCAGCACAGCCGGCTGCCGCCATCAGCGCAAAGCGAAGAACAGACGCGCGCGACAGATGCATCAGGGGCACTCCACCGTGACCTTGTTGGCGAACATCGCGCCGTAGTTGGAATTGTCGCCGTTCAGGAACGTGCTTTCATCCAGCGTCTGCGACGAGGCGCCGTCGGACGGGCGCACGAAATTCATCTTGCAGCCTGCCGGCGCGCCGACCAGCTTCACCGGATCCTTGTCGTCCATTTTGAAGTCGATGAAGAAGGCGGGATCGAACACCTCCAGCGCCAGCTGCTGCGCCTTGAACGGCGTCTTGAACGGCAAGGTGAAATGCAGCGTCAGGGCCGAGTCCTTGTATTCGAGATAGTAGTCGATCGGCTCGTTGAACTTCTCCTTCTTCTGGCTGCCGGGCGTGCCTGCCTTGGCGAAGGTGAAGAAGGCGTATTCCTTCAGCGATTCGACATTGGTCTGCGCCAGCGGCGCCAGTTCCTCGCGGGTGTAGACGCCCTTGGTCTTGCTCTCCAGGCCCTGCAGAGCATAGGTCGAGAACATGTCGTCGAAGGTCCAGGCGTGGCGCACGCCGGTGATGGTGCCGTCCGGGGCGTAGAGCAGTTCGCTGCGCGCAGTGATCCAGACATGCGGATGCGCATGCGCCGCCTGCCCCGTCATCACGAGAGCGGCGACGAGATAAAGACAACGAAGCATGGAGCGCATCACCGCCATCTTTGATGAGCGTGTCATGCGGCCTCAGGCGTATCGAGCAGGCCGCGACGGCGCAGCAGCGCGTCCGGCTCCGGCTTGCGGCCACGGAAGGCGATATAGGCATCTTCCGGATCGCGCGAGCCGCCCGAAGAATAGATATCGTCATGCAGGCGCTTGGCGACCGCCGGATCGAAGATATTGCCGGCCTCCTCGAACGCGCCGAACGCATCGGCGTCCATCACCTCGGACCACATGTAGCTGTAATAGCCGGCGGCATAGTGATCGCCCGAAAAGATATGGCCGAACTGCTGCGGCCGGTGCCGCATCGCGATCTCGGCCGGCATGCCGATCTTCTCAAGCTCCCGCCGCTCGAACGCACGCACGTCGGTGATGCTGTCCGCCGGCTGGCTGTGGAATTCGAGATCGAGCAGCGCCGAGGACACGAACTCGACGGTGGCGAAGCCCTGATTGAACTTGCGCGCGGCGAGAAAGCGCTTCAGCAGATCCTCCGGCAGCGGCTCGCCGGTCTGGTAGTGCCGGGCGAATTTCTGCAGCACCTCGGGCCGCTCCTGCCAGTGCTCGTAAAGCTGCGAGGGCAGCTCGACGAAATCGGTGAACACGCTGGTGCCCGACAGGGACGGATAGACCACGTTGGACAGCATGCCGTGCAGGCCGTGGCCGAATTCGTGGAACAGGGTCCGCGCGTCGTCCGGCGACAACAGGCAGGGTTTGCCCTCGGCGCCCTTGGCGAAGTTCATGATGTTGAGAATCAGCGGCTCCACGTTGCCGTCGAGCTTCTGCTGGTCGCGCAGCGAGGTCATCCAGGCCCCGGAGCGCTTGGAGGCGCGCGCGAAGTAGTCGCCGTAGAACAGCGCCTTGTGATTGCCCACCGCGTCCTTGACCTCCCACACCCGCACGTCGGGGTGCCAGACCGGAATATCCTTGCGCTCATCGAAGGTCAGGCCGAACAGGCGCGTGGCGCAGTCGAACGCCGCGTCGATCATGTTGTCGAGCGCGAGATAAGGCTTGATCGCGCTGTCGTCGAAATTGGCGCGGCGCTGGCGCAGCTTTTCGGCGTAATAGCGCCAGTCCCAGGCGGCGAGCTTGAAGTTGCCGCCCTCCTCCGCGATCAAACCTTGCAGCGCGTCGCGATCGGCCATCGCCCGGGCCCGCGCCGGCTTCCAGACCCGCTCCAGAAGGCCACGCACCGCCTGCGGCGTCTTGGCCATCGAGTCCGCGAGGCTGTAGGCGGCGAAGGTCGGGTAGCCGAGCAGCTGCGCGCGTTCCTCGCGCAGCTTGAGGATTTCCAGAATGGTTTCGCTGTTGTCGTTGGCGTTGCCGTTATCGCCGCGCGCGGTGAAGGCCTTGAACACCTTCTCGCGCAGATCGCGGCGGGCGGAGGTTTGCAGGAACGGCTCGACCGAGGAGCGCGACAGCGTCACCACCATCTTGCCCGGCAGGCCACGCTCCTCCGCAGCGGCGCGGGCGGCGGCGACGAAACTGTCGGACAGTCCCTCCAGATCGCCCTCGCTTAGTTCCAGCGTCCACTCCTGCTCGTCGCCCAGCAGATGATGGCTGAAGCCGGTGGCGAGATGGGCGAGCCGCTCGTTGATGGTCGCCATCCGCGCCTTGCCGGCTTCGTCGAGGCCCGCGCCGGCGCGGCGGAAGTTGGTCCAGGTCCGCTCGAGCAGCCGCGCCTGTTCCGGCGACAGCCCGAGCGTCGCCGCCGTGTCGCGCAAATGGCTGATTCGCCCGAACAACGTGGCGTCCATCATGATCGGATTGAAGTGCCGCGCCTGCTGCAGGGCGATCTCGGTCTCGATCTCGAGCAACTCCGGTGTCGAATCGGCCGAGACCAGATCGTAGAACACCGCCGAGACGCGGGTCAGCAGCTTGCCGGCCCGCTCCAGCGCCGCGATGGTGTTGTCGAAGGTCGGCTCGGAACGATCGGCCTTGATGGCGGCGATCTCCGCGTCGTGCGCGGCGAAGGCCTCCGCAAATGCGGGTACGAAATGCTCGTTCCGGATGTCGCCGAATGGCGGTGTCTCGAACGGGGTCCGCCAGGCCGCGAGCAGCGGGTTGGCCGCCGCGGGTGAGGACTTCGGCGACCGCGATTCAGACACATTTGACATGAAGAGCCCTGTTTTCAGCGATTTCGACGCAGACAGATATAGCATCCGTTGGGGCTTTTTTGCGCCCGGAAAGCGCGCCCGGCGCTTGATCCCGGGGACGATTTCGCAGACATTGCGGGCCGCAACACGGACCCGTCAGGATCAACGCCATGAACGCCAAGAAGCTCGAAGTCGGTGCCCGCACGATCGCCTGGCCGAGCGTCATCACCGTGATGAGCGCCGCGATCCTGATCGGCGCCGAGGTGTTCGGCGCAGCCTTCGCTGGCGGCTGGGCGCTCGCGATCCTGTTCGATCTTGGCGAAACCGGGGCGCACATCCTCCAGGTCGTGCTGTTCCTGATCGGCGTCGCGGTGATGGTGAAGTTCGTGCGCGGCGCGCAGCGCGTCGAGCCCTTCACCCGCAGCCTCTGAGCGCTCGTAGCGCTCGAAAAACTTAACGCACGTTCATCTTCGCGGGCGCAGGCGCGACATTTCGATCACTTCCCGGGGAAACCCGTGCAGCGATCAAAAAAACCCTTGCACCCCAGACTCAAAGTCCATATTTCCAGCCTTGCCCAATTTCGCACGTGCCTGTGGTCGTGTGTCAGTCGGTGGGTATCCGGACAAGAGGCCGGACAGCCGCCAAGGGATGAAGAAGCCGAGGGTCACCGAAGTCGATCGAGACTTAAAACCGATCGAGACTTGGAGGCCAGCATCTCTCTCCAGGGATGCCGTTGAAGGCGACTTCGCTCCTTGCAACCGTGACTGACAGCCGGAGGCGAACCGGCGCACCCCGCTCTCAACGGGGGACGCGACTTAAAGCAACGACGGAGCGGGCTTTTTTGGTCTCTGCCGGCTTTCCACCAGCCGGCGCGAATACCGAAGAGGCTTGTCCTTCATTGCCAGGTGTGCGGGCGGGAGCTTTCCCAACCAATCCACGGCAGCACAGTCTGGTTTGAGTCCAGGTTATGACCGCGTCTCCATCGTGCGGCATGACCGAAGCGCTCACACCCGACATCGTATTTTGAATGGTCCGTCGCAGGGCCGTTTGGGAGAGTGCTATGACCGAACGCATCCAGGAATTTCTGCGTCAGCGACGCCACGAGGGCCGCGACACCGAGCCGTGCCTCGTCGTCGACCTCGAGGTCGTGCGCGACAACTACCAGACCTTCGCCAAGGCGCTGCCGGACAGCCGCGTGTTCTACGCCGTGAAGGCGAACCCGGCGCCGGAGGTGCTGTCGCTGCTGGCCTCGATGGGCTCGTGCTTCGACACCGCGACGGTCGCCGAGATCGAGATGGCGCTGGCCGCCGGTGCGACGCCGGACCGCATCTCCTATGGCAACACCATCAAGAAGGAGCGCGATATCGCGCGCGCCTTCGCGCTCGGCATCCGCCTGTTTGCGGTGGACTGCTCGGCCGAGGTGGACAAGATCGCCCGCGCCGCGCCGGGGGCCAAGGTGTTCTGCCGCATTCTCTATGATTGCGCGGGTGCCGAGTGGCCGCTGTCGCGCAAGTTCGGCTGCGACCCGGAAATGGCGGTCGAGGTGCTCGACCTCGCCAAGCGCCGTGGTCTGGAGCCGGTCGGCATCTCGTTCCATGTCGGCTCGCAGCAGCGCAAGGTGAAGGCGTGGGACCGCGCGCTGGCGATGGCCGCGCAGGTGTTCCGCGACTGCGCCGAGCGCGGCATCGCGCTGTCGATGGTCAACATGGGCGGCGGCTTTCCGACCAAGTACCTCAAGGACGTGCCGCCGGTGCTGCAGTACGGCCGCTCGATCTTCCGTGCGCTGCGCAAGCATTTCGGCAACCAGATCCCGGAAACGATCATCGAGCCGGGCCGCGGCATGGTCGGCAATGCGGGCGTGATCGAGACCGAAGTGGTGCTGATCTCGAAGAAGAGCGACGACGACGACAATCGCTGGGTCTATCTCGACATCGGCAAGTTCGGCGGCCTCGCCGAGACGATGGACGAGTCGATCCGTTACGCGATCCGCACGCCGCATGACGGCGCGGAGATGGCTCCGTGCATTCTCGCCGGCCCGACCTGCGACTCGGCCGACGTGCTGTACGAAAAGACGCCGTATCCGCTGCCGGTGACGCTCGAGATCGGCGACAAGGTGCTGATCGAGGGGACCGGGGCCTATACCTCGACCTACTCGTCGGTGGCCTTCAACGGCATTCCGCCGCTGAAGACCTACCACATCTGATCGCTCCGCGATCGCGTCACGTCTGCGCGTTCGGTCTCCGAACGCCTGAATAACGGATCGCCGGCCCGCCGGCGATCCTCCCGTCATCATCCATCTGCTGACACCACGCGGCGGCCTCACGGTCTGCCCGCGTGAGGGCTGACGTGCCATGACCGTCGTTTGGAAGTCGATCGCTGCCCCGACCCGAGACGCCGCTCCGTTCGCGATCCGCGCCGAGCGCGCCCCGGACGTCGCCGCGCGCGAAGTGCTGCTCGATGCGTGCTTTGGCGAAACCCGCCATGCGCGCACCTGCCAGCGCCTGCGCGACGGCCGCGTGCCTGCCGAAGGCCTCGCCTTCTCGGCGGTGCGTCGCGGCAAGGTGGTCGGCACCGTGCGGCTCTGGCACGTCAGCGCGGGAGGCGTCCCGGCTCTGGTCCTCGGACCGCTGGCCGTGGACGCCTCCTGCCGTTCGTTCGGCCTCGGCGCGGCGTTGATGCGGCATGCGCTGGCCGCGGCCGCCACGCGCGGCCACGGCGCGGTGATCCTGCGCGGCGACGCCGCCTATTACAGCCGCTTCGGCTTCTCCACTGAGAAGACCGGCGACCTCGCTCTGCCCGGCCCGTTCGAGCCCGAGCGCCTGCTGGCGCTGGAATTGCGCGAGGGCGCGCTTGACGGCGCACGCGGCATGATCGCGGCGACCGGCCACAAGGCCCGCCGCTCACGCGCGAAGGCGGCAAGGACTGCTCGCCCCGCCACCGCGGCCGCTTGATTCAAGGGCCGGGACGCGGCATTGCAAAGGCCTGCGATGCCCGGCGTTCCCGCCGGGCATCCTCGCGACAACCAAACCGATAGACGGGCATGGGCAGACCGGCGCATGACACGTCCCATCGTGCGCCACAGAAAGGTTCGACATGCCCCGCCGTCTGATTTCATCCGGATCCCCGTTCGAGAAGGTCGCCGGTTATAGCCGCGCCGTGGTCGACGGAGATTTCTGCTTCGTCGCCGGAACCACCGGCTACGATCCCGTCACCAGGAACCTGCCCGAGGACGTCGCCGAGCAGACCCGCAACTGCTTCAAGACCATCGCCATCGCGCTCAAGGATGGCGGCTTCGAGATGGCCGATATCGTGCGCGCGACCTATTACGTCACGGACGCCAAGGACTTCGATGCGGTGTTCGCGGTCTGCGGCGAAACGCTCGGCGACATCCGCCCGGCGGCCACGATCATCGCGGTTGCCGGCCTCTACAAGCCGGAGATGAAGGTCGAGATCGAAATTACCGCCAAGCACCGCACCGCCTGATCCCACCGACGTGCCAGTTTGTCGCACTCCGCGCGTTGACTTCCGCGCGGAGTGACCTACCTTAATCCCATCATGTCGAACCTGAGCCAAAACCGCCTGTTATTGCGCGCCGGCCACCTTATCGCAGGAAGGTGACCCGGACGGACTCGCATGTCCGTACCGGGATCTGTTTTCGTTCGACCTCTTAGCTTCCAACCGAAGCTTCAGCACAAACCGCCAAAACAACCCGCACCTAGGCGCACATCGTCGCCACGAGGTGCATTCCGGCTTTGCCGCCACCCTCGTCTCGCGACCAACCCATGGTGAAAGACATGCTCGACGATTTGCAGACCCAGCTTCCGGTCATCGCCATCAGCGCGCGCGATATCGATCGCCTGCGCCATCTGGCCGAAGCCGCAATGGAGAAATATCCCACGACCGCCGAATTCCTCGCGCGCGAGATCGAACGCGCGGAAATCCTGCCGGCCGACCAGCCGATGCGCAATGTCGTCTCGATGCAGTCCGAGGTGACATTCCGCGACGACATCAGCGGACAGGCTCGCACCGTCACGCTGGTCTATCCGGAGGATGCCGATGTCGGCGCCGGCAAGATCTCGGTGCTGACGCCGATCGGCGCCGCGCTGATCGGCCTGTCGCCCGGCCACACCATCGAATTCCAGACGCCCGCCGGCGGCTGGCGCTCGCTGACCGTGGTCAAGGTGCTCGACACGCCGGCCTGATCGGTCATCGCGCAAGGCGCGTCACTCATGGTGGCGCGCCTGCAAGCCTGCGCTCCCGCTACGTTATAAAATACGGCGAATTGACCATCTTCCGCCCCGGTCGCCCCGCCTGCTCGCAAGTGCTAGAGTGGCAGGATGAGTAGCGACCATCATCCCTCGCATTCGGCGCACGATCACGACCATGCCGGTCACGCCCACGGTGCGCATGGCCATGGGACGCACAGCCACGAGCCACACAGCCATGGGACGGACGGTCATGCTCATGGTGCGCACGGTCACGCCGGCCACAGCCATACGCCGACCGATTTCGGCCGCGCCTTCGTCATCGGCATTGCGCTGAATACGGCGTTTGTCGCGATCGAGGCCGGCTACGGCTTTGTGTCGAATTCGACGGCACTGCTGGCCGATGCGGGACACAACCTGTCGGACGTGCTCGGCCTCGTGGTGGCGTGGATCGCTGCGGTGCTGTCGAAACGTCCACCGACGCCGCGGCTGACCTACGGCCTGCGCAACACCTCGATCCTCGCGGCGCTGACCAACGCCGTGCTGCTGCTGATCGCGGCCGGCGCGATCCTGCTCGAAGCGATCCAGCGCCTGATCCATCCCGAACCCGTCGCCAGCAAAACGATCATCGTCGTCGCCGCGATCGGCATCGTCATCAACGGCGCAACAGCATTGCTGTTCGCGTCGGGCCGCAAGGACGATCTCAACATCCGCGGCGCCTATCTGCACATGATCGCCGATGCCGCGATTTCGCTCGGGGTGGTGCTGGCGGGTCTTGTCATCATGTTCACGGGCTGGCTGTGGGTCGACCCGCTGATCAGCCTCGGCATCGTCGGCGTCATCGTCTGGGGCACCTGGGGCCTGCTCCGCGAAAGCACGGCGATGTCGCTGGCGGCGGTGCCGAAAAGCATCGAACCCGCCGCGGTGCGCGGCTTCCTCGCCGCCCTGCCCGGCGTCGCCTCGATCCACGATCTGCACATCTGGCCGATGAGCACCACCGAGACCGCGCTGACCGCGCATCTCGTCACGCCGGACGGCCATCCCGGCGACGCCTTCCTGATATCGGCGTGCAGCGAGCTCGACCGCCGCTTCGGCATCGGGCATGCGACCTTGCAGATCGAAACCTCGGCGCTGAGGCGTTGCGCGCTCGAACCCGGTCATGGCGTGTGACCGCCTCATGACGACGGGAAACCACCCCAAAATGCCTTTCAGGCCTTGATTTCAGCGGCAATTTGTTCTTTTGAACACGTTGAAATCCGCCTTCCGGACGCGCGCGTCCCACCGATTTCCTTCCCTACAGTCTGGAGAGTTTAGATGTCGCAAAATGCTTCGCAGGTGCATGCCCGGATCACGGGGCCGATTGTCATGATCGGTTTCGGTTCGATCGGCAAAGGCACGCTGCCGCTGATCGAACGGCATTTCGACTACGACAGGTCGCGCGTCACGGTGATCGATCCCAAGGACGAGGGCCGCAAAGCCCATTGCGAACAGAACAACGTGCGCTTCATCCAGCAGGGCGTGACCAGGGACAATTATCGCCAATTGCTGGGCCCGCTGCTCACCGAAGGCGGTGGACAGGGTTTCTGCGTCAACGTCTCGGTCGATACCGGCTCCACCGACATCATGGAGTTCTGCAACGAAATCGGCGCGCTTTATATCGATGCGGTCAACGAGCCCTGGCTCGGCTTTTATTTCGATGCGTCGAAGGACGCGGCGGCGCGCTCCAATTACGCCCTGCGCGAGGCCACGCTGGCGGCCAAGAAAGCTCGCCCCGCGGGCTCGACGACCGCCGTTTCCTGCTGCGGCGCCAATCCCGGCATGGTCTCGTTCTTCGTCAAGCAGGCGCTGATGAACATCGCCTCCGACCTCAAGCTCAATGCTCCGAAGCCGTCGAGCCGTGCCGAATGGGCGGACCTGATGCGCCAGGCCGGCATCAAGGGCATTCACATCGCCGAACGCGACACCCAGCGTTCGATGAAGCCGAGAGAGCCGGACGTCTTCGTCAACACCTGGTCGGTGGAAGGCTTCATGTCGGAAGCCGTGCAGCCGGCCGAACTCGGCTGGGGCACCCACGAAAAGTGGATGCCCGAAAACGCACACACCCACGAAGCCGGATGCGGCGCGGCGATCTATCTGATGCAGCCCGGCGCCAACACGCGCGTGCACACCTGGTGCCCGACCCGCGGCGCGCAATACGGATTCCTCATCACCCACAACGAGGCGATCTCGATCTCCGACTATTTCACGGTGCGCGACGCCTCGGGCAAGGCCGTCTATCGGCCGACCTGCCACTATGCCTATCACCCCGCGGACGATGCGGTGCTTTCGCTGCACGAAATGTTCGGCCGCGCCGGCAGGATGCAGGAGAAGCATCACATCCTCGACGAAAACGAAATCGTCGACGGCATCGACGAACTCGGTGTGCTGCTCTACGGCCACGACAACAATGCCTACTGGTACGGCTCGCAACTCTCCATCGAGGAAACGCGGAAACTCGCGCCCTATCAGAACGCCACCGGCTTGCAGGTGACCTCGGCGATGGTCGCAGGCATGGTGTGGGCTCTCGAAAATCCGACCGCAGGCATCGTCGAAACCGACGAAATGGATTTCGATCGCCTGCTGGAAATCCAGATGCCTTATCTCGGGCCGGTGAAGGGCTACTACACCGACTGGACGCCGCTGACGGATCGTCCGGGCTTCTTCCCCGAAGACATCGACACCAGCGATCCGTGGCAGTTCAGGAATATTCTGGTGCGCTAAAGCCAGACCCACCGCAAACTGCGAAGGCCAGCCGCGAGGCTGGCCTTTTTGATGGGGTATCGATCTTTTCTATTTCTGTACGGGCTCGCCGATCTTCTCCGGCGGTGCGGCCGGCAAAGCCGGAGTTGCACCGGCCTTCTGCGCATCCGGATCAGGCCGTGCCGGTTCGGGCGCGGGCGTGGTGGGCCGCGTGCCGCCCGGCTCGCTCTTGGCCGGGCCATTCTCCTTACCAGCAGGCGCTGTGGTGCGCGGCGGCGCATCCGGCGGCGGCGTCACCTGCGCGAACTGGGGCCGCTCGGACAGCCGGTACAGCGACATGCCCGCAACCACGAGCCCCATCGCCACCATGATGCCGGCCAGCAGATAATCCAGCCTCAACGCCCGTCGCTTCTGGTCCGAGATCATGGCTATTGTTCCCTGCTGACAGGATCAACAAAGAGCAGACGGGAAAGGTTCCGAAAAGGAAAGACGTGTGTCGCACACCGCGTCGGCGGAGGCTTGTCACGCAATCGAATTGCAATCGAAATAAATGCCTCAGAGCGGCATCAGTCCGGCCGCACCATCCTCGCAGGCGAACGCCATCGTGCTGCCCGTGGCGTTCCAGGCCAGAGCAGCGACCGGCGAACCCTCATTGCGACGCACGAGAATTTCCGCGCCATCCTGGATTCTCACCAACAGGATCGTGCCGTCGCTGTAGCCCGCGACCAGAATATCGTCCTTCGGATGACACGCCACTGCCGTCACCTTGGCCTGCAGCGGCGCCAGCATCGCCGGCTCCTTGCCCATCGGGCCATCCTTGGTGTTGAACGGCCAGAGGATCACGGTATCCGCGCCCGAGGTCGCAAGCAGCTTGCTGCTCGCGCTCCATGACGTCGACCGCACGCGGAACGGATAACCGGTCATGCGCATGTGCTTGCCGTCGGACAGACGCCAGCCATGCAGCGCAGCCTCATGCATTGTCGTGACGAGGAAGCGATTGTCAGCGCTGAAGGTGACGCCGAGATGCGAGCCTTTCCACTCCAGCACTTCAGGCTTCGCCGCCATATTCGGAAACCACAGCGTCACGCCGTTGTAATGCGCGATCGCGAGCCGCAGGCCTTTCGGCGCGAACGCCAGCCCGCCGACCGTGGACGGCGCGTCGAACGATTTGATCTCGCCCTTCGGCGAACGGACAAACGCCGTCTTGCCCGCCGACCATGCCACGGTGCCATCGGCGTGCAACGCGACATTGTCGATCCAGCGATGCTTGGGATCTCGCGCCAGCGTTTCCATGTCGCCCGCGGCGTTGACCGCGACCACCTTGCCGTCGTCGCCGCCGGTCACGACCCGCGCGCCGTCCGTAACCGAACACAGAATGCCTCCGTCATGCACGGTCACCGACGCAACATCGTCGGCGCTGCGGGCAAGCTGCACCGTCTCCTCGCCGCCGACGAACACCGCGACGTCGCCGAGGAAATGCACCGCCGTGGCCGGCGCGGCCAGCGTGACCTTGCGCACGCTGTTGGTGATCGAGATGATGGAGGCGGATTCGTTCATCGACATATAGGGTCTTGGCAGGATACGGTGCGGGCGATTCCTCTCCCCTAAGGGAGAAGGCTGTTCAGGCGGCGAGCGTCGTATTGAAGCCGTCGCGGATTTTCTGCTCGGGCAGATCGCGGCCGATGAACACCAGCCGGCTCTCGCGCGGCTCGTCGTTCTTCCACTTCCGCTGATGATCGCCCTCCAGCATCATGTGAACGCCCTGGAAAACGTAGCGGTCGTCGTCATCCTTGAACGCCAGAATGCCCTTGGAACGCAGGATCTTCTGCCCTTCCTTGGCGACCAGATCCTGCAGCCACGGCATGAACTTCATCGGATCGATCGGCTTGTCGGTGCGCAGCGACAAAGATTGCATATCCTCGTCGTGATAATGCTTCAGACCATGTCCATGCCCGTGACCGTGGTCATGGTGGTGATGATCATGATCGTGATGATGATGGTCATGGCCGCAGCCGCAATCCGGGCCATGCTCATGGTCGTGGTGATGATGCTCGTCCTCGCTCTCGAGGAACGCCGGCTCGATCTCCAGAATGCGCTCGAGATCGAACGCGCCGCGCTCCAGCACATCCGTCAGCGCCACATTGCAGCGCTGTGTCCGGTGCAGCTTGGCGTAGGGATTGATGGCGCGGATGCGGCCTTCCACTTCGGCCAGTTCGTCCTTGGAGACCAGATCGGTCTTGTTCAGCACGATGACATCGGCGAACGCGATCTGGTTCTTGGCCTCCGGCGCATCCTTGAGCCGCTCGCTCAGCCATTTGGCGTCGGCCACGGTAACGACGGCGTCGAGCGCGGTCTTCTCGCGGACATCCTCGTCGACGAAGAAGGTCTGGGCGACCGGCGCGGGATCGGCAAGGCCGGTGGTCTCCAGAATGATGGCGTCGAACTTGCCCTTGCGCTTCATCAACCCTTCGAGAATGCGGACGAGATCGCCGCGCACGGTGCAGCAGATGCAACCGTTGTTCATTTCGAACACTTCCTCGTCCGCGCCGATGATCAGGTCGTTGTCGATGCCGATCTCGCCGAATTCGTTGACGATCACCGCGTATTTCTTGCCGTGGTTCTCCGACAGGATGCGGTTCAGCAGCGTGGTCTTGCCGGCGCCGAGATAGCCGGTCAGCACGGTCACGGGGATTTTCTGGGCAGCGGGTTCGGACATGATCACTCCAGACACGAAAAGAAGCGCGCCCCGCGGCAGGTGGCCCCGCCCTCAGTCGGATAGCGCGCTGGTCAGGGCCTTTATATTGTGCCGGACCATGGCAATGTAAGTGGGTGCATCGCCGTTTTCCGCCGTCAGGCCGTCGGAATACAGCGTCCCGCCGATCTTGACCCCGGTCTCGGCCGCGATCCGCCGCATCATCCGGGGATCGGTGATATTTTCGAGAAATACCGCCGGAATTTTCTGCTTTTTGATCTGCCGGATGATCGCCGCGATATCGCGGGCGCTGGGCTCGGCGTCGGTGGAGACGCCCTGCGGGGCGATGAAATCGATGCCGTAGGCCGCGGCGAAGTAACCGAAGGCGTCATGGGTCGAGATCACATGGCGCCGCTCGGGCGGGATTTTGCCGACCGCCTCGCGGACATCCCGGTCCAGAGCATCGAGCCGGGCAAGATAGGCCTCGGTATTGGCGCGATAGCTCGCCGCCCCGTCTGGGTCGGCCGCGATCAGGGCATCGCGGATATTGGCGACATAGATTTTGGCGTTGGCCACCGCCTGCCAGGCATGGGGATCGGCCTCGTCGCCATGGTCATGGCCGTGCCCGTCCTCGGCGGCCTTGCGCGCGGTGATGCCACGGGTGGCGACCACGACCGTCGCCTTGCTTTTCGACGAGGCGACCAGACGCGGCAGCCAGCCTTCGAGGCCGAGGCCGTTGACGATCACCAGCTTCGCAGCGGCGATCTTCCGGGCATCGGCGGGCGTCGGCGTATAGACATGGGTGTCGCTGTCGGGGCCGACCAGCACCGTGACATCGACGCGATCGCCGCCGACGTTCCTGGCGAAATCGCCCAGGATGGAGAACGTCGCAACCACGCCGATCTTATCCTGCGCCGCAACCGGCGAGACCAACAGGGCCAGCGCAAGCAAGGCGAACAGACGCACCGGATGCCGCATCGCCGCCCTCCTCACGCTTCCAGATGACGGCCCGGAAACGCCTGCCGCAGCACGCCGCCAACCGGACCGAAGATGATCGAGACAAGATAAAAGCCGGCCGCCACCAGAATGATCGCGGGGCCGGACGGCACCCTGGTCTGGAACGACAGGATCAGCCCGAGGTAGCCCGACAGCGTCGCAATCGCCACCGCGATCACGATCATGCCGGTGATGTCGCGCGACCAGAACCGGGCAATGCCCGCGGGCAGGATCATCAGGCCCACCGCCAAAAGGGTGCCGAGCGCCTGAAAGCCGTTGACCAGATTGATCACCACCAGCGCCAGAAAAATGAGATGCGCCGGCGCGCCGGCGCGACTGACCGTGCGCAGATAAAGCGGATCGACGCATTCGACCACCAGCGGGCGATAGATCAGCGCCAGCAGCACCAGCGTCAGCGTGGCGTTGAAGGCGATCACCATCAGCGTCGCGTCATCCATCGCAAGGATGTTGCCGAACAGCACATGCAGCAGATCGATATTGGTGCCGCGGACCGAAACGATGGTGACGCCGAGCGCCAGCGAAGCCAGATAGAAGGTCGCCAGCGACGCATCCTCCTTGATTTCGGTGGTGCGCGAGACCACGCCGGCCAGGATCGCCACCGCGAAACCCGCGATCAGCCCGCCGAACGTCATGGCGAACAAATTGAGCCCCGACAGCAGAAAGCCGATCGCAGCGCCGGGCAGGATGGCATGGGCCATCGCGTCGCCGACCAGACTCATCCGCCGCAGCATCAGGAACACGCCGATCGGCCCGCCTCCCAGCGCCAGCGCGAACACGCCGGCCAGCGCGCGGCGCATGAAGCCGAAATCGGCAAACGGGGCAATCAGCGCGTCGTACAGCATCTGCGTCACGCCGCCTGCGAGGGAGCCTGCTCGCTGCAGGGCTCGGCCGCGTCGTCGAACGCCTCGCACATCCGCCGCGCCGCCCGCATGTTGTCGGCGGTGAGGACCTCTGCCGTCGGCCCCCATGCCACCAGCGAACGCGCCAGCAGCAGTGTCTGCGGGAAATGCGCCCGCACCATCTCCATGTCGTGCAATGCGGCCAGCACGGTGCGGCCTTCGGCGTGCCAGCGCTCGACCAGCGTCACCAGATCGGCGGACGTGCTGGCGTCGATGGCGTTGAACGGCTCGTCGAGCACGATCACCCGCGCATCCTGCAACAGCACCCGCGCGAACAGCATGCGCTGCATCTGCCCGCCCGACAGCGTGCCGATGGTCCGGCTCTCGAAACCGTTGAGCCCCACCGCGGCGAGCGCTTCGAGAATCATGCCGCGTTCGCGGCGCTTGAGGCCGCCGAACAGCCCGGCGCGGCGCCACAAGCCGGTGGCGACGAAATCGAACACCGAAATCGGAAAACTGCGATCGATCTCGGCGATCTGCGGCAGATAGGCGATATCGCGAATATCGATGCCGCCGCGATCGATGGTGCCCGCCAGCGGCTTGAGAATGCCGACGAGGCCACGCAGCAGCGTCGACTTGCCGGCGCCGTTGGGGCCGATCACGGCGATCAGCGCGCCTTCGTTCACGATGCCCGACAGATGATGCACCGCCGGGTGGCGATCATAACCGAGAGTGACGTCACGGAATTGCAGTTGCGCGGCCATCTCTATCTCATCGCCAGCAGAACGAACGCCCACATCACCGCGCTGGTCGCCAGCGCCGCCGCAAGGCGCGCGGGCAGAGCCATCCGCAAGATCGACCAGCCCACGCTCTGGGCGGGATGCGGTGATGCCGGCCCATGGTGGTGATGACCATGGTCATGGGAATGCGCATGAGAATGCAGGGAGGCCATCACGAGGTCCTGAAAACCGGCCGGGTGTCCGCCCCAACCGCCAAATTCACGCTATATTATAACATAATTCTCGTCCAGATCAGAAAAATCCATTTTAAATCAACATGATAGTCTAACTGAAATAGCGCACCAGCGCGAGACCGGCGAACAGTCCAACGATCGCAAGGCCGACCGAGCCCAGCACGTAAAAAGCGGCGAGAGCGAATTCGCTGCGTTCATAGAGGAGTACGGCGTCCAGCGAGAAAGCGGAGAACGTGGTGTAGCCGCCGAGAATGCCGGTCATGACGAACAGCCGCCATGGCTGCGCCGCATCGCCCTTGAAGGCGAGATAACCCGCGATCAGCCCCATCACCAGCGACCCGGTGATGTTGATGACAAAGGTGCCGTAGGGAAAATGGGTGCCGCAGGCCCGCGCGCAGCCGACATTGACGGCATGGCGCAGCGTCGCCCCGAGGCCGCCGCCAATAAAAACCAGCAGATAGTTCATCTGCGTTCCTCGCTGCCGTTCCACCCGCGTTGTTTTGCCGCAACCGCGGCGATGCGACAAGCCGATACAGCGCGGCACACAAGGAAAAGGCGGCGCTCACGCGCCGCCCTGCCGAAATCACCGGCGATGCCTGACCGTGCGATCAGACGCCCGCCTTGGAGTACATTTCCTCGACGTAGTCCCAGTTCACCAGATTCTCGACGAAGGCCTTGAGATAGTCGGGACGGCGGTTGCGGTAGTCGATGTAATAGGAGTGCTCCCACACATCGACGCCGAGGATCGGCGTGCCGCCATGAACCAGCGGATTCTCGCCGTTCGGCGTCTTGGAGATTTCCAGCTTGCCGTTCTTGACCGCAAGCCAGGCCCAGCCGGAGCCGAACTGGCCGGCGCCCGCCGCGGCGAAATCGGTCTTGAACTTCTCGAAGCCGCCGAGATCCTCATCGATCTTCTTGGCGATCTTACCCGGCAGCTTGCTGCCGCCACCATTCGGCTTCATCCACTTCCAGAAATGGATGTGGTTGTAGTGCTGGGCGGCGTTGTTGAACAGCCCGGCGTTCTTGCCGAACGAGCCCTTCACGATCTCCTCGAGGGACTTGCCCTCGAACTCAGTGCCTTTCAGCAGATTGTTGCCGTTGGTGACATAGGCCTGATGGTGCTTGTCGTGATGATACTCAAGCGTTTCCTTCGACATATGAGGCTGCAGAGCGTCATAGGCGTAAGGCAAGTCCGGGAGAGTGAAGGTCATGGGGGTACATCCGCAATAATGGGGGAGAGAACGACTTAACGCGCAGAACTATATAAGGTTTCGTCGCAAGGAAACAGGCTGCAATGGCCGTCTTGATGCCATGCAGCATGGACGGTCCGCATCCGCATCACGGATGGCCGAGCCGATTTCCTCCGCATTCGCGCCGCGCCGTTATAAGGCCATGGCGGCAGATTTGCCAAACCGCGCGGCAGGCGCAGGAATTTTCCAATTCTTCGGCCCGCAGCAGGAGAATTCTCCGCAGCGGGCGGAAAAATCATGCCTAGCGGCCTCCTCCGCTCGCCTTCATCCTTCGAGCCGCTGCCCCGTATGCCGCCTTACGCCGCCTCAACGGATGTCATAAAAAACGGGACGCACGACACCGTGCGCCCCGAAGTCTCGCCCGGGGAGATCAGTTGTACTTGATGTAGGCGCTCTTGAGGCTGGTATAGAAACCGATGGTGTCGTCGCCGACCTCGCGCGGCCCGTGACTCGAGTGCTTGTGGCCACCGAACGGAAAATGCGAGAAGCCGCCCAGCGTCGGACGGTTGATGTGCACCATGCCGGCCTCAACCTTGTCGATGTAGTTGAACGCGCGGCTGAGATCGCGGGTGAAGATCGAACTGGTCAGGCCGTAGTCCACATTGTTGGCGGTGCCCACCGCCTCGGAGAAATCCCTCACACGCATCAGGGCCAGAACCGGGCCGAATACCTCCTCACGGCCGATCTCATGCTTGGGCGTGATGCCGTCGATCACGGTTGGCGCGTAGAAATGGCCATGCTCCATGCCCGCCGGCCGCGCGCCGCCGGTCAGCACCTTGCCGCCTTCCGCCCGTGCGCGGGTGACGAACGCATCGACATCGCGCAGCCGCGTCGAATCGATCAGCGGCCCCATGTTGACGGTGGGATCGATGCCCGCACCGACCTTGATGCTCTTGAAGCGGTCGACCAGGCGCTCGGTGAACGCATCGGCCACCTTTTCTTCCACCACAACGCGGCTGACGCAGGTGCAGCGCTGGCCCGATACATCGAGCGAGGAGGTAACGCAGCTATCGACCGCGAGATCGAGATCGGCATCGCCGAGAATCACCTGCGGATTCTTGCCGCCCATCTCGAGCTGGGTCTTGGCCATGCGCTTGGCCGCCTGCGCATTGATCGCCATGCCGACCTTGGTCGATCCCGTGAACGAGATGCCGACCACCATCGGGTTGTTGACCAGTTGCTCGCCGACCGCCGGGCCGCCATGCACAAGTGCGATTGCCTCGCGCGGCATGCCGGCCTCGAGAAACACATCGACCACGCGCGCGGCGGTCGCCGGCGTGAAAGGCGACGGCTTGAACACGATCGGGCAGCCGCAAACGAAAGCCGGCGCGATCTTCCAGCACGGAATCGCGAACGGGATATTCCACGGACTGATCAGCGCGACGCTGCCGATCGGCTGGCGCGTGGTGTAGCAGAACACGTCCGGCATTTCGCTCGGCAACGTCTGGCCGCCAAGCCGGCGTCCCATGCCGGAGGCGTATTCCATGATGTCGATCGCGCGCTTGATCTCGGCGTAGGATTCGGCGATCGGCTTGCCCTGCTCGCGGGTGATCAGGCGGGCGATGTTGTCGCGGTCGGATTCGACGATCTGGGCGGCGCGCAGCACGATCTTGCCGCGCTCGGGCGGCGTCAGGCGTCGCCATTTCTCGGCGCCAAGAGTCACGCCCTCGATCGCCCGCCGCGCCGTCTCGGCCGACGAATCCGGCGAGAGCGCGACAAGGTCGCTCTGGTCGGCCGGATTGAGACGGCGGACCTCCTTGTCCTCATGGGATTCCCACTTGCCGGCGACAAAATTGGCGACCTGAATCGTCGCGTCCTTGGTTTGCAATCGTGTCTGGGTTTGCGTGCTCAACTGCGTTTCTCCTTGAAATTGTGCGGCGAGCGCCTGCGCGCTCGCCATTGCTCTTGTCGTGTCGGATGCCCCTCAGTCCGGCAGGCCCTTGCCCCTGGTCTCGACCGCCCATGGCAACACCAGAATGCCGATGCCGAAGGCGAAGGCCGTCGCAGCCACCGGATAACCGAGCGTACCGGTCTGGCTCACCGCCCAGCCGAGCAGGAAGTTGACGCCGGCGCCGATGAAGCGGCCGAACGAAATCGCCCAGGCGAACGCCGTGGCGCGGATCGTGGTCGGGTATTGTTCGGGGATCCAGATGCTGTAGATGGCGAAGTTGCCGCCGAAATAACCGACGGCCGCCATCGCGACGATGAACGGGATCAGCGAATTCTGCTGGTAGAACAGATAACCGAACGCCGCCAGGATCGAGACCATCATGCCGAGAAAGAACAGTCCCGTCGCCTTGCGGCGGCCGAGCCCTTCGGCGAACAGCGGCAGCGTCAGACATCCCAGGATCGTCATGAACGAGAACAGCATGCTGGAGTACGACACCAGTTGCGGAATCTCCTTACCGGTATAGCCGGCCTTGGTCGCAAGCTGCGTCAACGCCGCCGGCGCGTAGACCGCACCGGCCCACAGACCGATGATCGAGCAGGTGAGCAGCGTGGTGAGAACGATCGTGCGCTGGCGGAATTCGCCGCTGAAAATCTCGCGCAGCGGTTTTCCCTTCTTCGCCTCGACCTCCTTCTTCTCCCATTTGTTCGGCTCGCGGATCATCAGGCGCACCGCGAGCGCGATCGCGACCGGCGCGAGGCCACACAGGAACATCGCGCGCCAGCCGTAATGCGCACCAACCGTGAAGTTCAGCGCGGATGCGATGAAGAAGCCGACATAGTAGCCGGTCTGCAGATAGCCTCCCGCCTTGGCGCGGCGATCCTCCGGCCAGATTTCGGCGATGAAGGTACCGGCCAGCGCCCATTCGCCGCCGACGCCGATGCCGGCGAGAAAGCGGAACACCGCGAGCTGGTAGACGTCCTGCGCGAACGCGGCGGCGCCGGTGAACACCGAATAGACAACAATGGTCAGCGCCAGTGTTTTGGCGCGACCCCATTTGTCGCCGAGCGGCCCCCAGATGAACGCCATGCCCCATCCGACCAGGAACAGGGCGAACATCATCGATCCGGCGAACGCGATGTTCGGCGCCGTCGCTTCGATGCCGGACGCCGGCAGCAGTTCACGCATCGACGGCACAAATACCAGCGCGAAGATGAACGAATCGACGCCATCCATCACCCAGCCGAGCCAGCAGCCGAAGAACCCGATGTAATGTTGCTTGTTCAGTCGCGATTTGGGTTTCGCGATCCCGTTTGCTTCCGCAATGACCGTCATGGCCTGTTTCCCCCTCCGAGAAGATGCAGGAGTTAAACAGGCAATCCGGCAGTCTCGTATTCGGCATTTTCGCACCCGCTGGTGTGTTTGTGGCGCGACGAAGGTGCGCGAACTCACTCATCCTTGTTACGTCCACGGCGGCATGACCTCGCGCGATCGATCGGCACGCAAAGCGCGCAGATGCCTGTAAATCATGGGATAAATCGATCTTCGGACACCGCGAATCGCGGTCTTGCACGCACGAATAAAACCTTCAGCGGTTCGACGCGCGAACCGCAGTCCGATGACTCCGTCGCATCTTTAGCGAAGCGACAATATGACCTTCACGCCCTCAGTGCGCTTCGTGCGGCCGAAGCGTCTCGGTCGAAACGACATGCTTGTCGAGGCGCAGTTCGTCGTGCGACATGCCCAGCGCGAGGCCGACAAGCTGCGGCAGATGGAGCACCGGCATGTCGAGCTTCTTGCCCGCGTCCTTCTCGATTTCCTTCTGGAAGCTGTCCAGCACGGTGTGACAGAGCGGACATGGCGTGACCATCGCATGGGCGCCGTTGGTCTTGGCCGATTGAATATGTTGTCCGGTCAGCTTGATCGCGATGCGCTCGTCATGCGCGGCGGTATGGAAGCCGCAACATTCGGTGCGGCCGGTATAGTCCACCGGCTTGCAGCCCAGCAGCTCCGACAGTTGTTCCAGCGAGCGGTTGTTGCGGGAATCGATGAAGCCATATTTGCCCGGCGGGCGGGTGATGTGGCAGCCGTAGAACGCCGCGACCGACATGCCGGTCAGCGGATTGACCACCAGATCGCGCAAGCGATCGGCGCCAATGTCCTCGAACAGCACCCACAGGAAATGGGTGACGCGCGTGGTGCCCTTGTATTCGAGCCCCTCTTCGGCCAGGCGCTCATTGACCTGACGGGCGAGATAGGGATCTTCCGTGAAGGTCGCCTGAGCGTCGATCAGATTGAGCGTACAGGTGTTGCAGACCGTCATCAGCGGCAGGCCGTCGCGCTCCGCCAGCGCCAGAATACGGACGTTGAGCGCAAGGAAGCCGATCGGATCGATGGCGCGAATCTCCCGCGCGCCGGTACAGGTCGCCGATTCGAGCTCGGTCAGTTCGAGATCGAGCGCGACCGCAACCTTGCGCATCGCGATATTGAGCTCCTTGCAGGTGCTCTTGGCCGAACAGCCGGGGTAATAGGCAAACTTCATGAGACGGACCTTGATTTGCCGAGCAGACGCGCCGCCGCTTTTGCCGCCGCCGTCGGTTTGCGAAACAGGGTTTTGAACGGGTCGATCTTGCCGCGCAGCAGAAGCCGCAGCGCGCGGCCGATCTGCAGCAGCACCTTCGGCCCCTGCACGCGCAGCACGAGCTCGCTGGGGTCGATCCGCCCCCGCGCCGCGACGATGGCGCGAAATGCCATCGCGTGCTTTGCGACATGCGGCACCAACTCGGCGGTCTTCGCCTTCAAGGGCTCGATCACCCGCGTCACGATGGGAATCTTCGCGGGGCAGACTTCCTCGCATTTGTAGCAGGACAGGCAATTGAAGATGCCGGCATGCTCCAGCGCCCGCGCCACCTTGGCCGGATCGTTGCGCGCATCGAGCGCGGTCTGCGCCAATTGCACCAGCGGCGCAGGGCCGGCAAAATCTGTAAGCCCGCCGAGGCCGATCACCGGACAGGCCGAGAAGCACGACATGCAACTGATACAATCGAGCGCCTTCGAGGCGTTCTTCATGTCCTTGTGCGACAATGGCTCGGGAAATCCGGGATAGGCGGAGGGCCGCTCCAGCCAGGGCTCGAAGCCGGCAACGCGGTCTTCATACGGACGGCGATCCACCACCAGATCGCGGATCACCGGAAGGTTGCGCAGCGGCTCGATCGTCATGTCGGGCTCGACCGCTTCCCAGCAGGCCAGCACCTCGCGGCCGTTCATCCGCACTGCGCAGGTGCCGCACATCTTGGTGCCGCACAGCCAGCGATAGGCCAGATCGGTGGCGAAGTTCTCGGCGATATAGTTCAGGGCGTCGAGCACGCGCATCGCGGTGTCGTAGGGAACGATGAAGCTCTCGAAACGAGGCGCGCCTGCCTCCCCGGCATCGAACCGCCGCACGCGGACCTGAACCGGATCGCCGGGTTGCAACCGCGCGTTCCGCGCCAGAAGCCCGTCCGCGTTCTCGACCTTGCCGATACTGCGTGCATCGACCTGCACATTCATTGTCCGCCCCTCGGCATTCCCACGGTCTTGCCTGCGCTCACCACGGCACCGCCATGTTGTCGCGCCGCGCAAAGTCGGGCTGGAAGAACGGCAGATCGTACGGCACCTGCTCGAAGCGGAAACCGTTGTCGGTCTTGATCATGATATTGGCCGCCAGCCAGTTCTCGTTGTCGGTTTCTGGAAAATCAGTCCGCATGAAGGGACCGCGGCTCTCGCGGCGCTCGATCGAGGAATGCACGATCAGTTCGGCGACATCGACCATGTTGTGGACATCGATGGCGTCGACCCATTCGTAATTGGCGACGCGGGTGTGGTTCTTCACCCGCATGTTCGGCAGCACGCAGGTCCGGATGCGGTCGAGATCCTCCAACGCTCCGGTAAGGCTGGCATGGTTCTTCTCGACGCCGGCCTTCTCCCACATCACGCGGCGGATCTCTTCCTTGACCTGAACCGGCGCGAGCCCCTCGCCATTGCTCGCGAGCAGTGAATCGATGCGGCGACGCTCCAGCTCGACCTGCTCATCCGGCAGCGTCCCCGGGTGCAACCCGCCGATCTCGGCGGCGATGCCGTCGGCGACGCATTTGCCGTCGAATGTCACGAGCGCAATCAGACCGTTGCTGTGGCCGCCGACACCACCGGCAACATAAAGACCGGGCACCGAGGAGCGCATGTTCGCCGTATCGACCAGAATGCCGCCCTGCCGGTAATGCGCGGTCACCGCGGTCTCGATCGGTCCTTGCCGCGGATCGAGACCGAGCTGATAGAACGGCTTGCCGTAGGTGGTGTAGGCGTCGATCTCCCTGGGATCGATATGATCGAAGCCAGCGAAATAACCGCCATCGAAACGTGCCTTGCCGGCGTGCACCTGTTTCACCAGCCGCTTGAGTTGCACGGTGTAGGGCCCGAACGCCATCGGATCGTCCACCTGCTGGTTGAAAAATTCCTCGCCGGCGGAGTTCACCATTCGTGCCGAGTGCTCCGATCCGAGCACCGGATTGGGATAGATCTGCACGCGCTGCCAGGTCGGCGGATGCGCGACGTCGTTGGTGTGCCACCACTGCATCTCGAGATTGACGAGGCTGGCGCCCGCCCGCCACGCCATCGCGAGGCCATCGCCCGACATCTCGCGCGTGCCGGTGGAGCGTTTGTGCAGGCGGTCGGAATAGCCGGTAGCGAGCACCACCGCGCGCGCCAGCACAACGGCATATTCGCCGGTGAGACAGTTCACCGTGAAGACACCGCACACGCTGCCGTCCTCGCGGCGCAGCAGCGAGGTGACGATGGTCTCCTCCAGCCGGCGGATGCCGGCCTTGATCACCTGCTTGCGCCGCAGGTCCATGAACGGCACGCCGGAATTCCCCTGCACATTGGCGGCGACGCTTCTGATCTTGCCGGGGCTCACCACCACATTGCCGTCATCGTCGCGACGGAAATAAAGTCCGGCGGCTTCAAGCTCGGGATAATACACGCTCTCGATCCACTGGCCGCAGCGCTTCGCCCAGTTCTGATCGATCAGATACTGATTGTGATATTTGATGAGAAACTCGGCGGTGTTGCGCGCCTGCTCCGGCGTGTTGCCGAGCAGCCCGCCGCCAAGCACCAGATTTCCCGCGAACAGCGAGGCGCCGCTTTTGCCGACAAGCCCCTTGCAGACGATGATCGTGTCGATGTGCTTTCTGGTCAGTTCGAGAGCGGCATAACAACCCGCCGCTCCGCCCCCCACCACGACCACATCGGTTGTCAGTATCTGCATGGTTCACGTCTTTGCCGCGTGCGAGACAAGCACGGGCTGAAACGTAACTTGGCATGCCACTCTCCGCATTTAGGCGTTTTTGCACCCGCCGGTGCTTGCCTGCGGCTCGATTGCCCTGATCACGGCATCGACCGGCAGGCCGGAAGGCGGCGATTGACGCCGCCAATTCGATCGCGGCAATATTCATTCTAAATTGAAACTGCACGGACGCTCCGTGCCGCTCGGAGGTCCGCATGCCGCAACTGGCCAGACTCGCATGGGACGACCTTCGCGTCGTCCTCGAGGTGGCCCGGCAAGGCAGCATCTATGCTGCGGCGAAAATTCTTAAGGTCGACCATTCGACGGTGACAAGGCGCATCGCCCATGTCGAACTGATCATGGAACGACGGCTGTTCGACCGCTCCAATCGCGGCATCACGCCCCGGCCCGAAACCGAGCATCTGCTCGAACATATCCGCTCGATGGAAATGCATGCGGCCGCCATGCATGAAGAGCTGGAGCGAAATGTCGCAACCCGGGTTCGCGCCATCCGTGTCGCCACCATGGAAGGTCTGGCGAGCGGCTATCTGGCGCGCCGGATTCAGGAGATCACGCTGGACGAGCCGGGCATCCGGATCGAACTGTTCAGCAACCCGCATATCGTCGATCTGCTGAAAAAAGAGACCGACATCTTCCTGAGCTTCTTCGACCCGATGATCCCTGGCCTGATCAGCGAGCAGATCGGCGAGACCGCGATCTATCTCTATGGTTCGGCGCGTTATCAGGCGCTGCACGGCCTACCCGGCTCGCGCGAGGAGCTCGGCGCGCACCGCTATGTCGGTTACATCCCCGAAATGGTGTCGATCGAATCCGTCCGCTGGCTGGATCAGCTCGTGCCCAACGCCCTCCTTGCATTTTGCAGCAACAGCGTGATCGCCCAGCGCAACGCCGCCATCGCTGGCGCCGGCCTTGCCGTGCTTCCGACCTTTGTCGGCGACGAAACCGGCGCGCTGTTCCGGGTGTTGCCGGATCAGATCCGCAGCCTGCGTCCGGTCTGGATGTCGGTCGCGCGCGACCAGCATGTGCTGAAAACCATCAGCCGCTCGGCCAAGGCGATTTCCCGGATCTTTGTCGCCGACCGCGCTTTCCTGCTCGGCGACTCGCCATGGATCGAGCGGCCGGCGCCAACCTCACCCGTCAAGGCGTAGAGGGCGGCGCGGACCATCACTTGTCGGATCGATGATCCACGCCGCGCCATGCGTTAAACCGGCATCGCCGACAGATTGTGGCGGACCGGCATGTTTTTCAGCAGATCCTCCTTCGGAATCCGCTTCTGCAACGTCAACTTGCCGTTGACGACCCGGCTGATGTAGCAGTCGATGACGCCGGCGTGATCTTCCTTGCGGATGATCTTGTCGCCCTGCGGATGGCCGACGGAATTCTTCATCTCCATGCCTTCCAGAGCCTCGATCACGCCCTGGATATCCTTGCGGGTCTTGTAGCCCGATTTCTCGATCGCCTGCTTGATCGCGAAGATATCTTCCCATGCCTGCCAGCAATGGCTCTTGTCCATCACCGCGGTGCCGCCGATCTGGCGGGCATCGGCGTCATCGATCTGCAGACGCTTGTTGAACTCCTTGTGGTACTCGTCGTTCTTCGAGCTCAGCATGCGCGGGAAGTTCTCGAAGAAATAGACGCCTTCGGCCGCGCCCTGGATGTCGTCCGGCGCGATCGACTCGATGCTCGCCGACGAGGAGAACATCTTCATCTTCTTGTCGAGCCCCATGCTCTTGGCCTGGGTGTAGAAACCGAGCGACAGCGAGCCGATGAAAGCCGGTAGCAGCACTTCGGTGTCGGCGGAAATCTGCGCCAGATACGGCACGAAATCCTTGGTATCGAGCGGCACCGCGATGCTGTTGAGAATCTTGCCGCCCGCCTTCTCGATGAAGTGGCGCGATTCCTGATTGGTGCTCTGGCCCCAGGCGTAATCGGCGTAAATGATCGTCCACACCTTGCCGAAATTCTCGACGCACCAAGGCATGCTCGCCGCCGCGATCGAATAGGTGTCGGTGCCGGTGCGGAACGAGTAGCGCGTGCCCTTGGCGCCGGTCGCTTCCGTTGCCTCTCCGGTGGAGAAGTAGATCGTCTTGAGTTCGGAGGCGATCGGGATCGCCGCCAGCATCACGCCGGAATGCACCGACCCGATGACGAATTCGGCGTTGGCGCGCTGGATCAGGTTGCGCAGTTTGCGCGCGCCGCTGGCCGGATTCGATTCGGTGTCTTCGGTCGCAAGTTCAACTTTTCGCCCGGCGATGCCGCCGCCTTGATTGATGATGTCAACCGCCGCGCGGGCGCATTTGTCGTGCCAGACGCCCCATGACGAGATCACGCCGGTGAGATCGCAATGATGCCCGATCACGATCGGCCCGGACGCCTGCGCGAATGCATCCTTCATGATCGTGAGGTTTGCCGTGCCAGCCGCTGCGCCGCCTGCGAGAGCACATTCGAGGAAGCTGCGGCGCGAAATTTTCTTGGCCATGATCTTCTCTCCTTGAAAGTCGGATTAACGGGACAGACCGAGATAGCGATGCACGATCGCGGTCTGCGATTTCAGTTCCTGTGAAGTTCCGGAATAGACCACGGTGCCCTTTTCCATCAGGAACACGCGCGGACAGAGCTTGAGCGCCGTCTCGACATTCTGCTCGACCAGCAGGATCGACACGCCGCTCTGGTTGATGCGATAGATTTCCCGCCGGATCTGCGAGACCAGCAGCGGCATGATGCCTTCGGTCGGCTCATCGAGAATGATCAGCTTCGGGCGCATCATCAGGCAGCGGGCAATCGCCAGCATCTGCTGCTCGCCGCCGGAGAGAGTATTTCCAGCCTGCTTGACCCGTTCCTTGAGGCGCGGGAAGCAGTGAAACACGTACTCCTCCTGCGCGGGATCGCGCTTGCCGGGAAGGCCGATGCACAGATTTTCCATCACCGACAGGTTCGGGAAAATGCCGCGCCCCTGCGGGACGTAACCGATGCCGGTACGCGGCACCTTGTGCGCGGGGATGCTGGAGAGATCGACGCCATCGAAAGCGATCGTGCCGTTGCTCTTCGGCGCCAGCCCCATGATCGCGCGCAGCGTCGTGGTCTTGCCGACGCCGTTGCGGCCGAGCAGCGCCGCGGATTCCCCCGGCTGAATTTCGAGATTCACACCCTGAAGGATGTGAAGCTTGCCGATGTGAACGTGGACATTGCTGAGGTTAAGCATGGGCGGCCTCCTCGAGGTAGTCTTCGTCCTCGGGACGGCCCAGATAGGCTTCGCGCACCTGCTCGTTGTTGGAAATGTCCTGCGGGCTGCCAGTGGCCAGAATCGCACCCTGCGCCAGCACGGTGATGTCCTCGGCGAGGCCGAACACCACCTCCATGTCGTGTTCGATGATGATGATATCGACCTTGCGCGCCAGCTCGCGAATCTTCGCCACCGCGCGCTCGGTCTCGGCCGGGCTCATGCCGCAAATCGGCTCGTCGAGCAGCAACAGGCGAGGATCGGAGATTAGCGCCATGCCGATTTCAAGCATCGCCACGTCGCCGTAGGACAGCGTTCCGGCAATGCGCTTGGCGAGCGCGGTCATGCCGATCTCTTCGAGAATCTGATCCACCCGCTCGCGGGTTTCCCGATCGTTCATCGCAGAGCGGAACGGATGCAGGAAGCGCTGCGCCGATTGCCGCGTGATCCAGAGATTTTCCGTCACGCTGAGCTGGTTGAACACGCTCTTGATCTGCATGGTTCGCTTGATGCCGAGCCGGCTGATCTCGTGCGGGCGAAGACCGGTGATATCGCGCTCGCGGAAATACACCCGGCCGCTGTCGGCCTTGAGCAGGCCGGAAATCAGGTTGAACAGCGTGGTCTTGCCGGCGCCATTCGGGCCGATGATCGCCTGCAGGCGACCGCTCGGCAGGCTGAGAGTGAGATTGTCGGTCGCGATCAGACCGCCGAAGGTCTTGGTCAGCTTCTCGGTGCGCAGGATCGGCTCGCTCATGATTCCACCCGCAGCTTGGCCGGCGCGGCCTGATCAGCCGGGCGCGTCAGCAGACGGTCGATGGCATCGCGCCACAACCCGACTAGTCCTTTCGGTGCGAGAATCACCACGAGAATCGCCATCACGCCGACGATCAGCGAATGATGCTCCCAATGGGTCGAGACCACCTCGCGGATGATGATGAACAACGTGGTGCCGACGATCGGGCCGAACAGCGTGCCCGCGCCGCCGACGATGCTCCACACCAGGCCTTCGCCCGAGACGTGATAGAACATGTAGGTCGCCGAGGCGTAGCGGCCGAAATAGGCGAACAGCGCGCCGGCGACGCCGGCGAGAAAGCCGGCCATCACAAAAGCCGTGAGGCGGATCAGATAAACGTTGAGGCCGATCAGCGAGGCCCGCACGTCATTGTCGCGCACCGCCATGAACGCCTTGCCGAGCGGACTGCCGATCACGCGGTGCATCAGGTAGAAGCACACCGCGACGGTCGCGAGAATGAAGAAGTACTGGAAGTTCGGATCGGCGAAGCTCCACTGCGTGCCGCCGAACGTGAATGTCGGCGGCAGCGAGAAGTTGATGCCGTCGTCGCCGCCGGTCAGCCACTTCATGCTCACCGCGAGGAAATAGAAGATCAGCGAGAACACCACGGTGATGATGGCGAAATAGTGCCAGGTCAGACGTACCGCGAAGATACCGGCGACCAGCGCCATCGCCATCGACGCGACGATGCCAAGGCCGAACGCCGGCCAGAACGACAGACCGAGCTGATCGATGCCGATGCCGACGCCGTACATGCCGAATCCGAAGAACAGCGCCTGCCCGAACGACAGCAGCCCGACATAGCCGAACAGCAGATTGGTGCTGGCGGCGAACAGCGACCAGATCAGGATCTCCGCGATCACGCTGACCCAGAAGGTATTGATCAGCGCCGGAACGGTCCATGGCACGGTGAGCAGAAACAAAGCGAACACAATCATCAGCACGCGCTCGATCCGGGCGCGGCGGACTTCCGGCGACAGCATCTCCTGTTTGACCGGGATACTCACTTGGCAAATCCCTTGAACAGGCCCTGCGGCCGCAGCAACAGAACCGCGCTCATCAGCACCAGCGAGGAAATGCGTGCAATGGTCGGGTTGGCGACACTCTGGATCATGCCTTCCATCAGCGCGAGCAGGATGGCGGCCGCCGCGGTACCGGGCAGATTGCCAAGGCCGCCGATGATCACCGCGATGAAGCACACCGGCAGCAGATCGACGCCGCCCCTGAAATCGACGGTCGTGATCGGCGCGGCCACCACACCGCCAAAGCCGGCCAGCGCGAAGCCCACCGCGAAGGTCAGAATGTAGATGAACTTCGCCGGAATCCCCATCGCGGTCGCGGTCTCGCGGTCATGCCGCACCGCGCGCATCCAGGTGCCGAGCTTGGTGTAGTTCAGGAACAGGAAGAACGCGATCAGCGCAGCAAGCGAGAACGCAGCGGCATAGATGCGGTAGATGTCATACTGGATGCCGAACAGCGGCATGGTGCCCTGCACCGGCGGCAGCATGCGATGCGGGGTCGCGCCGAATGTCATGCGCACGACTTCCTGCAGGATCAGCGAGACGCCGAAGGTCGCCACGATCGACAGGGCCGCGGCGCCGCGGATCGGCTGGATCACGATACGCTGGATCAGTGCGCCGAGAATGAAGCAGATCAGCGGGACGATCAGAAAGCCGATCCAGAAATTGCCTGTCGCCTCCAGGACGAACCATGCCAGCACGGTGCCGACCATGAAGAAGTCGCCATGGGCGATATTGATGATGTCAAGAAGACCAAAAATGATCGACAGGCCGAGCGCGATCAGCGCGATAATCAGGCCCCAGATCAATCCGTTCAATGCCAGCAACAGCAAGGTATCGATCATGAGCGGACACAATCAGCCGACTGAAGAACGGCGACGCTTGCCTGTGCTATTGCACCGGCGCCGCGACGACAGAACACCCTCAAATTTCACCCCCATCGCATCTGCACCGCTCACGTGCGGTGATCTGATATGCAGTTCGACATGGGTGTTAGGCCATCACGGGTTCGCCGCTCTCGCAATCAGCTTTTTTGCACTGGCCCGTGCGTGATTGTCGGGGTGTCTGCACACCGTGCGAGGCGTCGCTCCGCTCGCATATCGGCCGACGAATCCAGCATCCGACACGCACGAAGTCATCTGCTTGCACGCAGCCTGCGACAATCGGCGTCACGCTGTTCGTACAGCGTGAAAATCAGTCGTTTTGAGCAGAATATGTTCAGCCGCCGCCGCGTGCCCCCGCTATCCGCAAGGCAGGATGCGCGATCTGTGTGCAATGCAACAGCGGAAGGGAGAAGCACAGGCGCCGCGACGGAAAGCTCTCCCGGGCGGCGCTCAGACCGCCTGCATGCCGGGATCGCTCCTGAACAGGTTTTTCAGGAACTGACGCACCGCAAGAATGCGCGGCGAGAATTGCAGATCATTATGCACATTGAGCCAGACCTCGCGGGTCGCCGTCACCCTGTCGGGCAGGATCGGAACGAGATCGGGGTGCCGGGACACGGAGAATGTCGGCAGGAAAACAATGCCAAGCCCGCCCGCCGCCGCCCCCATCTGCGCGATCATGCTGTTGGAATGGAAGACCACCGTCGGCGCCTCCACCACTTCGGTGAGCCAGCGCACCGAATCCACCAGGATCAGGTCCTCGATGTAGGACACGAACGCATGGTTCTGCAGATCGGACGGGTTCGCCGGCGTGCCATTTTTGTCGAGATAGGCTTGGGAGGCGTAAAGCGACAAACGGAAGCTGCCGATCTTCTCGGAAATGAGGCCCTGCCCCACCGGTCTGAAGAAGCTCAGAAAGAGATCCGCCTCCCGCCGGTTGACATGAATGGTCTGCGGCGAAGTCACGAGTTCCAACGTCACGCCCGGCGCTGTTTTCTTCAATTCGATGCAGCGCTCCGCAATATAGAGCGAGGCGATCCCTTCCATGGTCGCGAGCCGGACATGGCCGGAGACCAGCGCCTTGTCGGCATTGAATTCCTCATGAAAGGAAACGACGGCGCTTTCCATCTTCTCGGCATGCCGCAGCAGCAGTTCACCGATATCGTTGAGCTTGAGACCCGAACGCTGGCGCAGCAGCAACGCCGAACCAATCGACGCCTCGAGTTGTGCGATGCGACGGCTGACCGTCGAATGGTCGACCTGCAGGCGCCGCGCAGCCTGCGACAGGCTGCCGGTCCTCGCGGCATAGAGAAACACCCGAAGATCGTCCCAATCGATGGATTCGAAACTAATCGGCATTCCCGGCGAGCTCCCGTAAGGCGGCGGCAGGTTGTGCGTGCAAGGCAGCTTGCAAGATTGTGCATGCACCTGGCGACAATGACCATGCTACCCATGGGCTTACATCAATGAAGAACCGGTCCGTCAAGGAGTCCTGTCAGATGTCGTCGCCTGTCAAAGTCGCCGCCGTCCATGCCGCCCCCGTGTTTCTCGACCGCGCCGCGACCACGGCCAAGGCCATTTCGCTGGTCCGCGAGGCGGCCCGCGCCGGCGCGCAACTGGTCGCGTTCCCGGAGACCTATATTCCAGCTTTCCCGGTATGGTCGGGCCTGTGGGCGCCGATCGAAAACCACGATCTGTTCGCGTTGATGGCCGACCAGTCGGTCTCGCCGAAAGGACCGGAAATCGCCTCCCTGCGGCGCGAGGCCAAGACGCTCGGCATCTGCATCTCGATCGGCATCAGTGAAAGCTCGCCAGCCAGCGTCGGCGCACTATGGAATTCCAATATCATCATCAGTCACGACGGCGCCATTCTCAATCATCACCGCAAGCTGGTGCCGACCTTCTATGAGAAGCTCACCTGGGCGGCGGGCGACGGCGCGGGCCTGAAGGTGGTCGAGACGCAGGTCGGCCGGGTCGGACAGCTCATCTGCGGCGAAAACACCAATCCGCTGGCGCGCTATTCGCTGATGGCGCAGGCCGAGCAGATTCACATCTCAAGCTGGCCGGCGCTGTGGCCAACGCGCCGCCCCGGCAATGGCGACAATTTCAACAATGTCGCCGCCAACCGCATCCGCTCCAGCGCCCATTCCTTCGAGGCGAAGGCCTTCGGCATGAACACCGCCGGCTATATGGACGCGGCGATGCGCCAGTTCCTGATCGATCGCGACTCGAAGGTCGCGGATATCATCGACCGCGTGCCGCGCGCGGCGAGTTTCTTTGTCGATCCGACCGGCGAGACGACGGGCGATTTTCTGCAGGACGACGAGGGCATCGCCTACGCCGAATTCGATCTGGCGCGCTGCGTCGAACCGAAGCAATTCCACGACGTCACCGGCTATTACAATCGCTTCGACGTATTTTCCCTCACCGTCAATCGCCGGCGGCTGCATCCGGTGTCGTTCATCGACGATGAGATTGCGCCGCCGCAGGGCAGTGAGGCGCTGCCTGACGACGAGCCCGGCTTGCGCCACTAGGGTTTGCGGCAATCGTCAAAAACAAGGGGCGCCCTCACGGCGCCCCTTGGCGTTTTGAACGGTGGTCTTCGACCGGCTTCAGCCTAGCGCCGGCGGACCGGCTCGCCCGTGGCCGGATCGAACAGCATCTTCACCTTCGCGCCGTTGCGATCGATGGCCTTGACCTCCCAGCACCCGTCATCGGCCTCGGTGCTGCGAACCCGGTAGCCCATGGCCTCCATCTTGCCGATCACCGTCTCGACGCCGATCCATTTGTCGCGCGGCAGATAGTTGCACTTCAGCCGATCCGCCGAGGCCGGCGCGATGCTGGCGGCGGAAACCGTGAGAAGCAGAGCAACAGCTGGAATTCGCATCTGTTTTCCTTTCTTGATGTGACTGGCATCACACTAGTCCACCTCCCCCACCGCAAGCTGACACCCCGCGTCAGCGTGCCGTCAGGTCCGATCCGCTATCTTTCGAACCAATCCTGACAAAGGCGGTGCAACCATGGCCATCCTGATGCTGCTCAGCTTGCCCTTCGCAGCCGTAACCGGCGAGTTTCCCGTATTCATCGCTTTGATGATCGCGGTATGCTTGGTCCTCGCTTTCGATCAGAATCCGATCCGCAGGTAGAGCTCGCGGACGAAAGCGATCATTCCGGCTGACAAGGTGTTCCTGCGGTGAAGAAGTGGAGATCCCTACTGATCATGACGGTGACTGCCCTGCTGCTGCTTGCGGCGCAGGGAGCAGGCGCGATCGCGGGCGATGACGACAAGCACTGCAAGCGCGATCAGGATTGCGCGCTCGACGCGGTGGAGCGCGGCGAAATCCGTTCCTTTGCCGAAGTGCTCGAATCCGTGCGCCAGCAGGTGAAAGGACAGGTCCTCAAGGTCGAGCTCGAGCGCGACGACGGGCTCTGGGTATACAAGATCAAGCTTTTGGCCGATGATGGACGGCGGAAGAAAATCGAAGTGAACGCCAAATCCTTGTCGATCCTGAAGCTGAAAGACGACTGATCATGCGCGTGCTTGTCGTGGAAGATGAGCGCCGTATCGCTGCCGACATCCGCGTCGCCCTCGAACGCGCCGGATGGGTGGTCGATCTTGCCGCGGACGGCGAGGATGCCTGGTTTCAGGCCGAAACCCAGGACTATGATGCGGTCATTCTCGATCTCGGCCTGCCCAGGCTGGACGGCCTGACCGTTCTCAAACGGCTGCGCGCGGCGGGCGTCGCGACGCCGGTTCTGATCCTGACCGCGCGCGATAGCTGGCGCGAAAAGGTCGAAGGCATCGATGCCGGCGCCGACGATTATCTCGCAAAGCCCTTCCAGATGGAGGAATTGCTGGCGCGGCTGCGGGCGATCACGCGGCGCGCTGCCGGCGTCGCGGATTCCATCCTCAAGGCGGGGCCCGTCGAACTCGATACCAGATCGCGCACCGTGACGGTCGACGCCGACGCCGTTTCGCTCTCGGCGCTGGAATATCGCCTGCTCGCGCAGTTGATGATGCATCGCGGGCGCGTGCTCTCGCAAAGCGAACTGATCGAACACGTCTATTCCAGCAGCGACGAATGCGAAACCAACGCACTCGAAGCCTTGATCACGCGGGTCCGGCGCAAGATCGGCAGCAACGTCATCGAAACCCGCCGCGGCCACGGCTACTGCATCGCCGCTGATCCCAAATGATCGGCCGCTCGCTTTTCGTCCGCCTCACGATCCTGTCCGGTGCCCTGATCCTGCTTGCGCTAGCCCTGGGCGGCGTGGCGCTGACATGGTTGTTCGAACGCGAGGTGGAGCGCCGCGCGATCTACGATCTCACCCAGCATTTGCAGACCCTCGCGGCTCAGGTCCGGATCGACAATGACAGACCGGCGCTCGATGCCGAGCCCGCCGACCCCCGTTTCAACGAGCCCTATAGCGGCCTTTACTGGCAAATCGAGACACCCTCCGGCGGCCGGCTGCGCTCGCGCTCGTTGTGGGACTTCAACCTTCCCGCCGACCGGACCGCGTCGGCAACCAAGCCGCATATCGGCATGGCCACGATGCCGAACGGCCTCGAACTGATCTCGATCAGCCGCCGCGTGGTGCTGGAATCCCCTGCCGGCGCCGGCAATGCGCTGATCACGGTGGCGCTGGACCGGCGCGACATCGTCACGGCGCGCAGCGCGTTTCTGCAGTTCCTGATTCCCTCGCTTCTTGTGCTCGCAGCATTGCTGACGGCGGCGATGGCGACCTTCCTGCATATGGCGCTGCGCCCCTTCCGGACGCTGAGCACCGGCCTGAAAGCCATCCACAGCGGCGCGACGCGGACCTTGTCCGGCCGCTTTCCCGACGAGGTGCAGCCGGTGGTCGACGATCTGAACCGGCTGATCGCGTTTCAGGACGTCGCCGTTGCCGAGGCGCGCGCGCATGCCGGCGATCTCGCCCATGGCCTGAAGACACCGCTCGCCATTCTCGGCGCCGTCGCCCGCGACATGACCGATCGCGGACAAAGCGATCTGGCAAAAGATATCGGCGAGCAGGTCCACGCCATGGACAGCCACGTCCGGCGGGCGCTGGCGCGCGCGCGTGTCGGGCTGGTGGGCCGGCTCGGCGGTCAATCGACGCCGGTGCGGCCGATCGTGACGAAAGCCATCGAGGCCCTGGGTAAGCTCAATCGGTCCCGCGATCTGCAATGGCGGCTTCGGATCGACGGCGAGCCGATGTTTGACGGCGAGGCCGGCGACCTGACCGAAATTCTCGGCAACCTGCTCGACAACGCCGGAAAATGGGCGAGCGGGATCGTCAGCATCACGGCCGCGACCAAGAACGGTCAACTGCGCTTCGTCATCGAGGATGACGGGCCGGGCATGCCGCATCACGCGATCGACTCCATCGAACGCGGCAAGCGCTGGGACAATGAGGTCGACGGGACCGGTTTCGGTCTTGCGATCGTGCGGGATCTGGTGGCGGCCTATGGCGGCATGCTGGCTTTTGAAAGCGCCGATCTCGGAGGTCTGCGCGTCGTGATGACGTTCCCCGCGAGATAAGCGCGCGGGCCAAAAAGCTCGACCGGCTTGGCCGGCCGTGGCAAACAGAGACCGTAACGTTCGAAACGGACCGCCCGAGCCGTCCTACGGCTGGCACCCCGGACTAATCCGGGCCATCCCCGCGCATATAGCAGATAATCGAGAGGAAACGGATCGGCAGCTTGAGCATCTCTTCTGGCCCATGCGGCGCATCTGCATCGAAGAACAAGCTATCTCCCGGAAGCATCTTGTAGCGCTTGTCTGCATGGCGATAAACCACCGCGCCTTGCAGCATATAGAGGAATTCCATACCGGCATGCTGAAACAGCGGGAATACGTCTGACTCTTTGGTCAGCGTAATCATGTAGGGTTCGACGACGATCCGAGACGACTGCTCTGATGAATAACCCAGAAGATGATATTGGTGGCCGCTTCTGGTCCCCCGTCTTTCAATGGCCAGCCCTTCACCCGCGGGCACGAAGCTCGCCGCCTTCGTATCCTCGAATCTGCGAAAGAAAGTGGTCAGGGGAACGGCAAGTGCCCGCGACAAGGATTGCAGCGTGGTCAATGACGGCGAGATATTTCCGTTCTCGATCTTTGACAGCATGCCAGGCGAAATCCCCGTGGCCACCGAGAGATCGGCAATGCTGATGCCCAGCTTCGTGCGGCATGCCCTGACTTCGTGGCCAATGGCCACTTCCAAAATGCTGTCTTTTGTTTCCCGGACTGCGTGAGGGTCTTGCGAACTCATGACCTTCGGCGCGTTCAACGGCGCCTTAACGCCAGCTCCCCGCATTTTGGCAAGATCAGCCGCGCCTGGCGATCGGCTTGGCCTGCGATGTTTTGTCTTTGCCATGCTCCCTCTCCGAGCTCGACCGCCGCCAACCCATATCAGGCGAGCGAGATCACTACGGGCACAAGATGAGCATTAATCTCAATCTGGGGGATGTTCGCAACCGCCAATTGAACAAAGGCTGTTTAATTGTAATCCCGACTGCGATGACAAAGTCTCGAGATTTCGTTGCCGCATCGAGAAGTGACGAGATATCCGACATTTGCTTCAGCAGAACAGTCTTGCGCATCAGCTGCTAAAAACAACTGTCTTCCTGCCATTGATCAGAACCCTCCGTTCCAGATGGTTCTTCACAGCCCGCGCGAGAACACGCGATTCGGTGTCTCGACCAACGGCCACGAAATCATCCGCAGACAAGGCGTGCGACACACGTTCGGTTTCCTGTTCGATAATAGGCCCTTCATCCAGATCCGGCGTTGCGTAATGAGCAGTCGCCCCGATAATCTTGACGCCCCGCTCATGTGCCTGATGGTACGGCTTTGCACCTTTAAAACTCGGCAGAAACGAATGGTGGATATTGATGACGTGCCCGAAAAGCTTGCCGGCAAGATCGTTTGAGAGAATCTGCATATAGCGCGCAAGGATGACGAGATCGGCACGCTTTTCCAGATACAGATCGTAAAGCTTCTTTTCCTGCTCCGCTTTGTTTTCCTTGCTGACCGGCCAGTGATAAAATGGCGCATTGATCCGTTCGGAGATCGCCTTGGCATCGGCATGGTTGGACACGACTGCAACCACCTCGGCCTTCAACCAGCCGAGCTGGATCTGGTAGAGAAGTTGATTAAGACAGTGGTCGAATTTTGAAACCATGATGATGATCCGAGGCAAAGTGTTTGCATCGGTGAGCATCGCGTTCATGTCGAATCGTTTGAATGCCGGGTCCAGAGCCGCCTCGAGCGTCTTGCGCGTTACTTCGAACGGCGCTTCGAAAGCAATCCGCATAAAGAACCGGTTCGTGCTCTTATCCCAGAACTGATTGCTTTCCTGAATATTGCCTCTGACGTCTGCGATCGCTGTCGTAACCGTGGCTACAATGCGCGGCTGGTCTTGGCAATGCAGGGTCAACACCCAGTTTTTGTTTGTCATAGCTTATACTCTTCCCATCCTGGTAAGGCTCATCGAGGGGAAACACGAAGTTCGGCAGCCACCAGCGTGTTGTGCAAAAGACAGGCGACCGTCATGGGCCCGACACCACCGGGAACCGGGGTAATCGCGCCGGCAATGCCAAGAGCTTCTTCGGTCGCGACATCGCCCACCAGTCGGCTTTTGCCCTGACCTGAGGGAACGCGATTGATGCCGACGTCGATCACCACGGCGCCCGGCTTGATCCAGTCACCGCGCACCGTTTGTGGCTTCCCAATCGCAACCACGAGGATATCAGCGGCGCGGCACACGGCGGGAAGGTCCGCCGTTCGTGAATGCGCAACGGTTACCGTGGTGTTCTCATATGCGAGAAGCTGCGCCATCGGCTTTCCGACAATATTGGACCGTCCGACGACAACTGCGGTCTTTCCGGTCATGTCGCCCAACGTACTGCGCAGCATCATGAGGCAGCCAAGAGGCGTGCACGGCACCAACATGGCTTTCATGTCGAGCTTCGTCGCCGTGAAGAGCCCGCCGGCATTGAGCGGATGAAATCCGTCAACGTCTTTGGCAGGCGAAATCCGATTCAGGACCGAGGCCGAATTCAGATGATCCGGCAAGGGCAACTGGACGAGAATTCCATCGACCTGTGGGAACGCATTCAGCCGATCTATCACACCTTCAAGCTTACGCGCACTTATTGTCTCGGCCAGTTCGATGAGGTTTCCCTCAATACCAACCTCATGGGCCTGTTTGGCCTTGGTTGTGACGTAGGAACGGCTTGCCGGATGATTACCAACGATAATGACATCCAACCGGGGCTTACGATCGTACTTTTCAAGAAAAGCCTTGGCGCGTTCACGCGTCTTTTCTCGCAGAGCCGCCGCATGAGCAAGCCCATCGATGATCGATGTATCCGTCATGCTCAAATATCCAGCGTATTGTCCCGCTCCCACTGCGAAAAATGAGCGGTGTAGCTATTCCACTCCTGATGCTTCATTTTCAGATAGGCGGCGGAAAACTGGCTTCCCAGGGCTTCCTTTAACGGCTCGTTCTTGTCGAACGCACGCAGCGCGTCCAGGAGATTGAGCGGAAGCTTCGGCGCGTCGGTCACCGTATGGCCAAGCTGATACATGTCGATATCGTAACGCTTGCCCGGGTCTGCTTTTGTCTTGATGCCATCGATGCCAACCGCGATGATCACAGCTTGCAGCAGGTACGGGTTCGCCGCGCCATCCGGAAGCCGCAACTCAAAGCGGCCCTTTCCTGGCACGCGCACCATGTGGGTCCGGTTATTGCCGGTCCAGGTCACAGTGTTTGGAGACCACGTTGCGCCAGACACCGTGCGGGGCGCATTGATGCGCTTGTAACTATTGACTGTCGGATTGGTGATGGCAGCCAGCGCCTCAGCATGCTTCATGATGCCACCAAGGAAATGGTAGCCTTGCTCCGACAAGCCAATCTCGTTCGACTCGTCGTGAAATTTATTGATTTTCCCGTCCTTGTCCCACACCGATACGTGGACGTGGCATCCGGACCCTGTCAACGTCGGAAATGGCTTCGGCATGAAGGTGGCGCGAAAACCATGTTTTTCAGCAATTGATCGCACCATAAATTTAAAGAAGGAGTGTCGGTCTGCCGTGACAAGAGCATCGGCATAGGACCAATTCATTTCGAATTGGCCGATCGCATCCTCATGATCATTCTGGTAGGGCTGCCAGCCCAACTCCAGCATGTAGTCGCAGATTTCGGAAATCACATCGTATCGACGCATCAAAGCCTGCTGATCGTAGCAAGGCTTTGTCGCATTATCCTTCGGATCGGCGACGGAGACACCATCCTGCCCCACCAGAAAAAATTCGGCCTCCACGCCGGTCTTGACGTAGAGGCCATATTTTGAGGTCGCTTCCTCAACGATTTTCTTCAGGACGGTTCGAGGCGCCTGATCGACCAGCTTGCTTTCCATCACACAGTCCGCCGGGACCCAGGCAACGTCCTTCTGCCACGGAAGTTGAATGACCGCATCCGGGTCAGGCAGGCCGAACAGATCAGGATGCGCGGGTGTCAGGTCGAGCCAAGTTGCAAAGCCCGCAAAACCCGCGCCGCCTTGCTGCATATCAGCAATTGCGGCGCTAGGAACAAGCTTTGCTCTCTGGGCACCGAACAGGTCTGTGTAGGAAATCAGGAAATAGCGAATGCCTCGTTCTTTCGCAAGATCTGTCAAATTACGCGCCACGCATCACCTCCCTATGGTGAATCTTCCTTATTTTGGCAGTCTATTTTGCTCCCGGAATCCAGCTGGTCCCCGCAAGTGGCACACGTGCCATTGCGGCGGCTTCAACAGTCAGAGCACACAAATCCTCTGGCTCAAGGTTGTGAACATGATTATGGCCGCAAGCGCGCGCGATGGTTTGCGCCTCCAGCGTCAGGACCTTGAGAAAATTGGAAAGCCTGCGGCCGGCGAGCACGGGGTCCAACCGCGCCATGAGCTCAGGATCCTGCGTCGTAATGCCTGCGGGATCCTTGCCCTCGTGCCAGTCGTCATATGCCTCCGAGGTCGTATTGAGCGCGGCATATTCCGCCTCATGAATCGGATCGTTTTCGCCGAGCGCAACGAGCGCTGCCGTTCCAATGGATACGGCGTCCGCGCCGAGCGCGAGCGCTTTCGCAACATCGGCGCCATTGCGGATGCCGCCGGACACGATGAGCTGAACCTTGCGATGCATGCCCAGATCCTGCAGCGCTCGTACGGCTGGATTGATGCAGGCCAGTGTCGGCATGCCGACATGTTCGATGAACACTTCCTGCGTTGCAGCCGTACCGCCCTGCATGCCATCGACAACGACAACGTCGGCACCCGCCTTCACAGCCAATGCGACGTCGTAATAAGGACGGGCCCCGCCAATCTTCACAAAAATCGGCTTTTGCCAGTCGGTGATTTCACGCAGCTCCAGAATCTTGATTTCAAGATCGTCAGGACCGGTCCAATCGGGATGACGCGAGGCCGAGCGCTGGTCAATCCCTTTCGGCAGAGTGCGCATCGCCGCGACCCGGTCGGTAATCTTCTGACCCAGCAGCATGCCGCCGCCGCCCGGCTTGGCGCCCTGGCCAATCACGACCTCAATCGCGTCGGCCTTCAGAAGGTCCTCCGGGTTCATGCCGTACCGCGACGGCAGATACTGATAAACTAGTATCTTCGACTGTTCTCGTTCCTCGCTCGACATGCCGCCGTCGCCGGTCGTCGTCGACGTACCCGCGGCACTTGCTCCCCGGCCGAGCGCCTCCTTGGCATTGGCCGACAGCGAGCCAAAGCTCATTCCCGCAATGGTGATGGGAATCTTCAGATGAAGCGGCTTCTTTGCGAAGCGTGACCCAAGCACGACGTCCGTGTCGCAACGCTCGCGATAACCCTCGAGCGGATAGCGCGACATCGAGGCGCCCAGAAACAGCAAGTCATCGAAATGAGGCACTTTGCGCTTCGCACCGGCGCCGCGGATATCATAGATACCCGTAGTGGCGGCGCGACGGATTTCCGAGAGCGTATAGTCGTCAAAAGTCGCTGATTTCCGTGGAACTGTCGGTGGATTAACGTATGACATAGTGATGCCTGCCTATCTGCCGAATAGGGTGATGCGTGGGAGTAAGGAGCTAGCCGTAAGCGTCGGCATGATCGACGTTGAAATTGTACAGCTTGCGCGCCGATCCATATCGCTTGAATTCCGTCGGCTTGACGTCTGCGATACCGGCCCGCTCAAGAAGCCTGGCCAGAAGATCGATATGCTCTTGCCGCATAGGCTTTTCGATACAGTCGGCACCAAGGCTCTTTACCGTTCCTCGCACGAAAATTTTTGCTTCATAAATTGAATCGCCGAGAGCGTCGCCGGCATCTCCGCACACGACGAGATGACCCGCCTGAGCCATGAACGCGGACATATGGCCAATATTGCCGCGCACGATGATGTCGATCCCTTTCATCGAGATGCCGCAACGAGAGGAAGCATTGCCCTCGATGACCAGAAGACCGCCCTTGCCGGTCGCACCTGCATATTGGCTCGCATCGCCTCTCACGATGACCTCACCGGACATCATGTTCTCAGCGACACCTGGCCCGGCAGAACCGTGCACGGTGATCCGCGCTTGCCGGTTCATGCCCGCACAATAATAGCCGACGTTACCGCGGATATTGAGCTGGATCGGCGCGTTGATGCCGACGGCGACCGCATGGGATCCGCGAGGATTCTTTATTTCCCACTGAGCTTCCTTGCCCGGTGAGTTGATCAAGTCATGCAGCGCTGAGTTTACGCTGCGAAGATCAGTGACCGCCAGATCGAAGACCGACATTCTCAGCGCTCCCAAAAGTAAACTGTGGCCGGCTCGGGCTCCCATACTTTTGCCTTCTCGATCCCGGGAAGGCCCGCCAACGCACGGTATTCCGTACCGAATGCGACGTAGCTATCGGTCTCCGCCAACACCGCAGGCTTACAGGCGACCGGATCACGCACCACCCCGAAGCCATCACGGGTCCCCACCACGAAAGTGTAGAACCCGTCCAGATCGTTGAGGCTCTGCTCCAGGGCCTCTCCCAATCCGAGCCCCTTATCCATTTGCGAAGTCAGATAGGCCGCCGCTACCTCGGTATCGTTCTCGGTTTCGAACACCATGCCCTCGCGACGCAATTCGCGACGCAGATTGTTATGGTTGGACAATGACCCATTGTGCACCAGGCACTGGTCCGACCCGGTGGAAAACGGGTGAGCACCCATAGTGGTGACAGCCGATTCGGTGGCCATCCGGGTGTGCCCGATGGCATGCGTGCCTGACATATTGCGCAGAGCAAACTGTTTGGCGACCTCTGTCGGATAACCGACCTCTTTGTAAATTTCGATGCGCTCGCCCATGCCCATGATGCGCAGTTGCGGGTATCGCTCCCGCAGGAATTTCCTCGCCTCTTTCTCATTGACGCCTTCCATCCGGAATACGGCATGGGTGCCGTTGAACGTCACATCGACTTTCGCCTTCACGGCCTTGCCGAGCGCTTCAGCCACGCCGTCGAATTGTGAGCGATCAGGACACTGCAGGGTGATCTTGGCGACGCCAGGTTTCTCGGATCCGTAGATAGCGAAGCCGGCACTATCGGGGCCGCGCTCCCCCATCGTCGCAAGCATGTCCGCCAGAAGCTTGCCTAGCTCCGGCTCCAGTTTCTTGTCCTTCAGAAACAATCCGACGATTCCACACATCGAACGCACTCCCTTGGTCTGGGCTCGCTAGGTAAGAGGTGTCTTATCAGCGTCGGAGGCGAGTTTCAATAGAAGAATAAATGTTTCCTCTTGAGAATAATCCCGATTGGTGTAAACAGGCTTGGTGTCAACAGGCGAACAGAAAAATGCCTCTCGCGCTTCTGAAATACGGACTGCATCCCGGCTTCCGTGAGCAGCCTCAGTTTCGCTGGCAAAAGGAACTGAAGAAGAATTACGACGTGGTCGTTATTGGGGCCGGGGGTCATGGCCTTGCGATCGCGTATTATCTTGCGACGCAACACGGCGTGCGGGACATCGCAGTATTGGACAAGTCCTGGATGGGCGGCGGCAACACCGCGCGCAATACGACGATCGTGCGCTCGAACTACCTGACTCCCGAAGGAGTCGCGTTCTACAAAGAGTCCGTCGATCTGTTTCGTGGCCTGTCGCAAGAACTCGACATCAACATCATGTATTCCGAACGGGGGCACTTCACGCTCGCGCATACCGATGCCGCAATGCGAACAGCACGCTGGCGCGCCGAAGTGAACAAGCATCTTGGTGTCGATTCAGAGGTCATCGACGCCAAAGAGGTTGCACGCATTTGCCCCGTGATGAATGTCTCTGACGACGTCCGCTATCCGATCCTCGGGGCTCTCTATCACCCGCCCGGCGCGCTCGCCCGGCATGACGCCGTCGCCTGGGGATACGCGAAAGGCGCAATGGCGCGAGGCGTCGAGGTTCATCCCGCGACCGAGGTAACCGGCATCGTCAAAGAAGGCGATCGCGCCATTGCCGTCGAGACCAATCGCGGACGGATCTATGCCGGGAAGATTGTTCAGGCGGTGGCGGGCTCCTCGAGCCGGGTCTCGGCACTCGCCGGTTTCCATCTTCCGATCAAAACCATTCCGCTGCAGGCCTGTGTCTCCGAGCCGGTCAAACCAATCCTTGATCAGATCGTCGTCTCTGGCTCGCTCCACATCTACATCTCGCAAAGCGCACGCGGCGAGATGGTCATGGGCGGGGCGACCGACCCCTATGGGCTTTATTCATCCCGATCAACGCTCGACTTCAAAGAGGGATTGATGGCGCACATGCTCGAGCTATTCCCGTTCATGGCTGATCTTCGGGTGCTGAGACAGTGGGCCGGGATTGCCGACATGACGCCCGACTTCTCCCCTGTGATGGGCCTGACGCCCGTCAAGAACTACTATATCGACTCTGGCTGGGGTACATGGGGTTTCAAGGCTACGCCGGTGTGCGGATTCAGGATGGCGCAATGCGTGGCATCCAACCAGCAGCCCGATCTACTCAAGCCTTTTGCGCTCGATCGTTTCCACGCTTTCGATCTGGTTGGTGAAAAAGGCGCGGCCTCGGTTGGCCACTAAAGGCATTGCCATGAAGATCATGAATTGTCCTCTGAACGGGCCGCGCAATATCCAGGAATTCGTCTGGATGGGTGACGTCAAGAGAACTCCCGGCAGCGCATGCACGGATCGGGAGTGGACGGACTATCTTTTCATAGAAAGCAATATCGCCGGTGAAGTGGACGAATGGTGGCTGCACGCGCCCAGCAACTATTTGTTCGTTGCACGCCGCAACACGCTGTCCGATGAGATTCTTTGGACAAAAACCACGATCGAGTATTTTGCGGACGACTCCAAATGATTTCATCTCCCGATCGCCTGGAAGGTGCTGCCTGGGGCTTGCTGATCGACCGCCAGTCTCCGGTTCATTTCACGTTCAACGGCGCCTCCTACGAGGGCTATAAGGGAGACGTGATCGCCAGCGCGCTTGTGGCGAGTGGGCGGCATGTTCTCTCACGGTCATTCAAATACCATCGTCCGCGCGGTGTTTTGACGATGGCGGGTCATGACGCCAATGCGCTCGTGCAGGTCGGATCCGAGCCCAACGTGCGTGCCGACCGTCATGCGATCGATCCTGGCATGAAGGTCAATTCGATCAATCACCTTGGCTCGCTGGATCACGACTGGCTGAGCGTGGCCGGCCTGTTTTCGCGCTTTCTGCCTGTCGGCTTCTACTACAAGACCTTCTTCCGCCCTCGCGGGGCGTGGAAACTGTTCGAGCGCCCTATTCGCCAGATGGCAGGTCTCGGCACCCTCGATCCAAAGGCTCACCACGGATATTTCGACAAGCAATATCTGTTCAGCGACCTCGTGGTCGTCGGCGGAGGTCCTGCGGGATTGAGTGCGGCGATTGCCGCAGCCTCCACCGGCGCTGAAACGCTTCTGATCGATGAATGGCCTGAGCTCGGCGGATCCCTGCTGTTTGGCCGCTTTGCCGGCAGCCGCACGGCGGCGACCGGCAAGCGGATGGACCTGCTCGCCCAGGCCCAGAAACATCCCAACCTTCGCATCATGACCGCCGCAAGTGTCAGCGGCCTGTTCGCTGACAACTGGCTGGCCGTCCTCAAGGGCAATCGTCTTTATAAAGTGCGAGCAAAGAACGTGGTTCTCGCCACCGGCGCCTACAACCAGCCGATGGTGTTCAAGAACAACGATCTGCCGGGAATCATGTTCGCGGACGCCGCGCAGCGTCTGATGCGCCTCTATGGCGTGCGTCCGGGAAAAGAGGTTGTTGTCGCCACCTCCAATCGCTTCGGCTTCGACGCCGCCCTCGATCTTTTGGAAGCCGGTATCGACGTCAAGGCCGTCGTGGACCTCGGTGACAACGGTCATAGCACTGAGGCCGTTGAGCTTAACGCCCGCGGCGTTCGGATTCTCAGCAAATCAACCATTGTCGAGGCCACCGGCAAGCGACGGGTCAGCGCCGTCAAAGTCGCGCGGAATATCGATCAGGCCCATCCGGGTGCCACGGAAACGATTGAGTGCGACTGCGTCCTCATGAGCGTCGGCTATAGCCCGGCCGTAAATCTGGCTTGTCACACCGGGGTCAAGGTCAAGTACAGCACCGCCATCAACATGCATTATCTCGAGGACCTGCCGTCCGGTCTGCACGTTGTCGGATCTGCGGCCGGCGTCTGGGCCGATGCTCTGGTGACCGAACATGCGGCGCAGACCGGCCGGTTCGCAGGGTTTTCGAGTCTGGGTCGAGAGGCTGGGAATTTACCCAAAGCCGACGACACCTCGGCGCAACACATTACCCACGCCTGGCCGATCACGCCCTCGACGAAGGATTTTGTCGATTTCGACGAGGATATTTGCGTTACGGATATTCGGAAAACCGTTGAAGCGGGCTATGACGACATTCAGCTGGTGAAGCGATATTCGACAGCCGGGCTCGGCCCGAGCCAGGGACGGCATACAAACGTCAACATGGTTCGCCTCGTTTCGCAGGCGACGGGGCGGGATATCGAGTCTGTCGGCCTGACCACCTATCGGCCGCCGTTGTTCCCGGAAAAATTTGGGCAGTTGGCCGGCCGCGGTTTTGAGCCGACGCGTCTGACCGCAATGCACGAACGGCATCTGGCGCTCGGCGCGCAAATGATGCCGGCCGGCCAGTGGATGCGCCCTGCTTATTACGGGAGGCCTCAAGAGATCGCGGAAGCGATCGCACGCGAGGTACATTATGTACGCGACGGCGTCGGCATCATCGACGTGTCGACGCTCGGCGGCCTCGAGTTGCGGGGCCCCGATGCGGCAGCCTTTCTCGATCGATTCTACACCTTCAATTTCCTGAAGCAGCCGGTGGGCCGCACGCGTTATGCCCTGTTGACCGACGAAGCCGGCGTTGTCATCGACGATGGCGTTGCGTGCCGCCTGCACGACGAGCATTTCTACGTGACCGCGACCACAAGCGCAGTCGATCAGGTCTATCGCCTGATGGGCTTCTGGAACACGCAATGGAAGTTCAACCTCGACATCGCCAACGTCACGTCTGCTTATGCGGGCATGAACCTCGCAGGGCCAAAGTCACGCGCTGTCCTGGCCAAACTGGAAACGGACATCGACTTTTCGACCGACGCCTTCCCTTACCTTGCGGTGCGGACAGGACATATCGCAGGAATCCCGGTCCGCGTGCTCCGCGTGGGTTTCGTCGGCGAGCTTGGATATGAAATCCACTGTCTGTCGCGGCAAGGCGCCGCGCTCTGGGACATTTTGATGACCGCAGGCCAAGACTTTGGCATCAAGCCGTTCGGCGTAGAGGCTCAGCGCATTCTTCGTCTCGAGAAAGGCCACATCATCGTCGGTCAGGATACCGACGGTCTGACAAATCCTCTCGAAGCCAATATGGCGTGGGCTCTTTCGAAAACCAAACCATCCTATCTCGGGAAACGCTCGATCGACATGCAGGCCGCCAAGGGCATTGCCCGTAAACTGGTCGGGTTTACGCTTCTTGATGACGCGGTATGTCCGAAAGAAAACCACATCATATTGGATGGCGATAAGATCGTTGGCCGTGTGACCTCCGTGGTGCGCTCACCAACGCTGAATAAAGTGATCGGCCTCGCTTACCTGCCAACCGAGCAGTCTGCGGTCGGCAGCAAGTTCACCATCAAGGTCGACGGCAAGCTCATTGCGGCGCAGGTGGCTGCGGCACCCTTCTACGATCCCGAAAATAAGCGCCAGGAGATGTGAATGACGACCGGCGTAACAATCTCCGATCTATCCGCTTATCCTCGCCTCGGCTTCAAGGGACGGGGGACAATCGAAGCCGCCAAGAAGCTTGGCTTTGTCCTGGACGACACTCCTAACCGCGCGTTCGTACAAAGCGAAGGCCAGATCTGCATGGTGCTGAGTCACTCGGAGGTGTTTCTTCTCGACACCAATCCAGCCGGTGACCGGTTAAGCCGTCTTGAGCAATCCTGGCGGTTCGAGGATCGCACCTTCAGCTATCCTTTGCCGCGACAGCACTCACATGCCTGGTACAGGCTGCAGGGCGCGGATGCGTCCAACATGCTCGCAAAGGTGTGCGGAGTCGACTTGAGACCGCAGGTTTTCGCGAACCTGAGCATCGCACAAACCTCCGTCGCGCGCCTCAGCGCACTGGTTCTGCGTGCGGATATCGACGGCGAAGTGACTTACCATATTCTGGCCGACAACAGCGCTTCCAAATACATGCTGGAATGTCTTCAGGACGCTTCCAGTGAATTCAACCAGTCGCGCCAACCCTCTTGACGCAGGATACGCTTCGGCTGGAGCACGATATCAGTCAGTTGGCCTAATACGGCCTGGACCTGATACGCGCGCTAACGATGAAACCTGAGCCGGGAATGAATCCCGGCCTATCCAAACAGGTACAATGCCGTCGATCGTGACGCCAACTCTGCGCCACGATCCAATTTTCCGGCGCCACCAATCGCCCGGTTCTTGATCGCATGTATCCGGCCCCCTCTCACGAGGGAGCGTATCCCACCTCGTTCATGATCGAGTGCGCCAGAGCCAGCAATTCCTCATCTGTCCCTCTTGCGCCGACCAGAGAAATGCCGATCGGCAATCCCTCGCTGCTCGCGATCGGCAGGTTTATCTGGGGCAAACCATTGAGTCCGGCAATACAAAGCAGACACATGGCTTGATGCCGATACTCGATTTCCATCGTCGTCACCGGCGTATCCTTCAAGGGTGCAACGCGCGGAGAAGTCGGAAGGCACAGAACCACTCCGTCATCGAGGACTTGATCCATGCGCCGGCGTATCTGCGCGCAACGTTCTTCTGCTTGCGCGGCGTCGGCAGGGGTTACATGCGAAGCCCATTCAAGGCGCTCCTTGATGCCGGGACCGAAACGCGGCTGCGTTCTGGTGATCCAGTCCCCGTGGTTTTGCCAGATTTCAAAAGCCTGAAGGATCCGGAACACCTCACACCATTGCGGAAGCCCGTCGGAGCTGAGTGTCGTTTCGGAAACATTCTCGAAAAAGCGGCCGAGCGAACCGGCACCCCGCAGAAGCAACTTCCTGATACCTTCATCGATGCTGAGGAAGGCATCCCTGGCCAGCAAGAGACGGCGCGGCTTGGCACGAACGGCATCCTTTTCATCGAGGAGTACCGCCCCCAGGCGTTCGAAGAGAGCTGCGTCCCTGGCAAACCATCCCGCGACATCAAAACTGTGAGCAAAGCTTATCGCACCCTGAAGCGAGACGCGGCCGTGACTCGGCCGGATGCCCAGTATCCCGCAATAGCTGGCCGGCAGACGGATTGAGCCGCCACAATCTGACCCGAGGGAGAAATCCACCAGTCCACCGGCAACTGCCGATGCGGAACCACTGGAAGACCCGCCGGACGTGCGCCGTGCATCATGGATATTGACCGGCATACCATAGTGAAAATTCTCACCGGTGAGGCTGTAGGCCAGTTCATCGGTTATGGTTTTCCCGACAAGTGTCGCTCCGGCATCGAGAAGTCGCCGCACGGCCTCGGCCGTCTCGGTCGCGGGCTCGTGAGTCCGCAGCCAATCGGGCTGACCGAAACCGGTGCGCGCACCGGCGACATGAAAGAGATCCTTTGCACCGAAAGTCAGTCCGGTGAGCGGCCCGCTCCTCGCCCCCGGCAGTGCAATATGGTTCTCCTTGCAGAACGCCCCGAGCGGGTCATTCGGGAAACTGGAAGGAGGCGGCTGGAGAGTTGTGGGCATCTCGAACAAGGACCTTTCTGTGCAATCCATGGCAGCGCTCAGCCAACTGGCATGACAATCTTGAGGACGAGCGAACTCGCCCCGTCATGCGGCACTGGACGGGCGATGCAGAACCGGCAGCGGCTTATCGAAGGTGCGCAGTCCTCTTTTCAAGCCAAAGACGGGTTGCGCCAGTTCACAAATTGCCTGCCGCCGGCTTTCGCAATTCAGCACAACAAGATCGGCCGGGTGGCCGACAGCAATGCCGTAATCTTGATGATTGAGAAGTTTGGCAGAGGCAGAACTGATCATGTCGAAACATGCCGCCAGATCGCGCGATGCCCCCACCTGCGTGATATTGGCATAGAGATTGGCCATGCGTATCAGCGAGCAATCCCCAAACGGCGTGAAGGGATTCAGGACGTTGTTGGTGGAGATCGAACAGTTGACACCGTGAGCCAGCAAACGATGCACCGGGGTGACACCACGCGGCACGTTGTGGTCATAGTCGCGCGCGGTCAGGAACAGGTCGGTCGCGGGCAACACCGTCAGCGCGACACCGGCTGCGGCCAATCTCTTTGCCGCAACCTCCAGCTCGGCAGGCGGCACCGCTGAGAGCTTCGTGACATGGCCGATCGTCACCCGGCCACCCAAACCAAAAGCTTCAGCAAGCCGGCAGACTTCGATCAGATCGAGATGGGACGGGTCCAGACCGAAATCGAGATGAAAATCGATATCAACATCAAATTTCCGCGCCATATCGAAGATCCGGGCTATTTGGCCGTGCGAATCCTTGTCCATATACGGCGCACCGCCGACGACATCGGCACCTTCCTTCAGAGCCTGAAGCATGACGTCCTCGCATCCGGGATCGTCCAGCAAGCCCTCTTGTGGAAACACGCACAATTCGAGATCGATCGCCCAGGCGTAATCCTTCTTTAGCTTTTTCAGCGCGCGGAAGCTGGTTAGCCCGACGCGAGGGTCCACCTCGACATGGGTCCGCATCCGCGTGATACCGTTCTTGAGCGACTTCTCCAGCGTGTCGCTCGCGCGCGCGTAAACGTCTTCCTCGGTGAAGGCTTTTTTGGCGGCGACAACCTCGGCGATTGCCTCGTCCAGGGTACCCCGCTCGCAATTGCAGCGTCCGAGCAGGCAGGATTTATCGAGATGGATGTGAGTTTCAACAAATCCGGGCACCACAAGCTGCCCGTTCAAATCCAGCACAGGCCCACTTCCTTCCGGCAGCCCGACCTCGATTGCAGCGAAGCGGCCATCCCGAATGCCAATATCGACCTTTCGATCTTCGGCACCGGCAATCCGAGCGTTGCGAAGCAGTTGATCAAATGCCGTCATGAAACAGCCCTTTCCATGGTTTTGGCGTGACCGAGATAGGCCGCCTCCAATTCAGAATTGCCTACAAGGACCGATACCTCATCGGCCTGGACAATGTAGCCTGATGCAAGCACATAGCCGCGATCCGTGACCGCTAACCTTGACGCCGCCATTTGATCGACCAGAAGAATTGCAATGCCTTCATCGCGCAAGTCGGCGAGAACATCGAACAGTTCGTTTGTGACTGCGGGCGAGAGACCGCAAACCGTCAGCGCAGCGAGGATGGCAACCGGCATCGAACAGCCAAAGGCGACACCAAAGGTGTAGCCCAGGACCGCACCGAGCATAAGCGCGCTACTCTGCGCAAAATTTACGGTGTTCGATACTGCACAGGTGATGTGGAAACCAAGCGCGATGAGCCCATACATAATGCCGAGCCCAAGACCGGAGATTATGGCGGACGCGAGAAGCATTGGTAGCTAATCCTTGTCGACGGAGCACCGTTCGCAATTTTCACCGGATGCAAACGAAACGGCACCAACAATTCTTCTTGCGATACACCGCGCACCGTCGACCTCCTTGAAGACGCAACGAGGCTCCCATCAACGAGGCAGCTTCCCGCCTCGTTGAAAATCGCGTTGTCTCACTCGTCTTGTTCGCTAGTTCAATGGAACAATTTCGCCGCGCACAAAGTGAGTAAAGACGTAATCGTTTTTCGTCAGCGCATCCTGATTGTCCGGCGAAAACGGCTTGGTATATGTCTTGATCAAGCCGTCATAGGTGCCGAGTTCGTAAAAACCCTTCCGCAGAGCCGGCCCATTCGTAGTGCCAGCCTTCTTGATCGCGAGCGCGAGCAGATGCATCGCATCGTAGGCGTTGGCGATGCCGACTGCTGGTGTAACGTCAGCGATCGTTTTGATATCCGGATACTTGGCCTTGAGAGCAGCCAGCACCTTCTGGCCTCTCGGGCTGAGATTGCCCGAGAAGCTGTAGGTCTGGATCATATCGACCTTTTCCGTACGCGGTCCGCCCAACTCGGTAAAACGGCCGCCGGCAGGCCCCCAGTGAGAGATGATCGGGACGTCCCAAGACATACGGTCGAGCGACTTCACCATCTGCGCGGCCGGAGCAACGTTGGCAACAAGGATGATGGTATCGGCGCCGTTCTGCTTGAGACGCTCGAGTTGCGGCACCATGTCGAGGTCATTACCCTCGAATTTCTCCACGCCCGCCAGAGCGACCCTGTTATCCGAGATCGCTTTTCTCAGGCCTTCTTCGTTCGACTCGCCCCATGAATTGTTGATCAGCATCAGGCCGAGTTTCTTCGCGCCGTATTTGGCAATCGCACGAGCCACCATCGCCTGGTCGACAAATTCATCGACCGCCGAGACGCGGAAGACGTAATTTTCCGGCGCCCCGTTGTGAGTGATCGGAGTTCCCGCCGCCCAAACGCCAATGAATGGCACTTTCGAGGCATTCGCAAACGGCACGATGACCATGGAAACCGGGGTATCGATGCCGCCAAAGAAGGCCACCACCTTTTCCTTCTGAACCAGCTCGCGCGCCGCGATACTGCCTTTGGCAGGATTGCTTTCGTCGTCGCGCCGCACGAGTTGAATTTTTCGGCCGAGAACACCGCCGCTTGTGTTGATTTCATCGATAGCAATCTCGAGCCCGCGCGTGATTGCCTCGCCCGATTTGGCCGATTGACCCGAAAGAGCGGCCACCAAGCCCACCTTGATCGGCTCTTGGGCTGATAGCGGCCCGGCAGCCAGCAAAACGGTCGCAAATCCCAGAACGGCACGTCGTGTCAGAAAGTGAAGAACGCTTCCCATGAACAGCCTCCTCGGTGAGCGATGGCTCGCGCCCGTTGATGACCACCGGGGAAATGCTGTCCCACGGAAATCAAAACGGGCCGAAGCATCTTCTGTGTACATTCGATACCAGAATAGTCGACATATCAATGCCTATTTTGTATGCTTTTTTGTACACAATTTCGGCAAAGGATGCCTGAAATAGTTGCATTGGCCATGAGCCAACGCTCCATTTGCGGGGCAAATGGAGCGTTCCGATCCGGCGTTTTAAGACTGGTGATGTTCTAGTCAGCCGCGTCCGCGTAGACCGCGAGGATATCGGATATCCCCTTGCCTGCATCGGTGTGGACACCTTCGAGCGCGCGCGTGAGCACGGCGTCAAGATGCGCGCGCATCAACTTCTGAGCGCGCGCGACATTTTTGCCGCCGAGGGCCTCAATCAATTCGCGGTGCTCGTGGACATTGCAATCACCCCAGTGCGGACGCCCATAGAGGCCCAGAATGAGAGCGCTCCGCGAAACGAGTGATCTGAGATAGCGCAAAAACAGCGGGCTGCCTGCCATTTCGGCAATCAGGATATGGAATTCAGCAGCATGCCTGATGTAATCCTCTTTGCCCTCATGGTGGCTGCGCTCCTCCGCATCCACGCTTGCTTCGAGTCGTTTCAGATCCTTCCGCGTCAACTTCCCGACTACCCGCGCAACGATCAGGTGCTCTATATCCATCCGAACCTGAAAAGTGTCGCGAGCCTCTTCCAGCGTTGGCTTCGCTACCGCCGCACCCCGGTTCGGTCTCAGATCCACGATTTCATCGGCTGCCAGCATTTCGAGAGCCCGCCGGGCAACGGTCCGGCTTACACCAAACTGTCCCGCAATGGCGTCTTCAGGCAGCTTGGTTCCAGGCCGGAGCGCCTGCTCCAAGATCGCGCGACGGAGCGCCTGATAAACGACAATCGTGCGATTTTTACGTTCCGACATACGTCTCGTGTCCAACTTTTAGGCTCGAACAATACGCCATAGTTACTCGAATCATGGGAAAATTGCACACAATTCAATGGCAGAATTCTAGACATTTTAGCAGAAGCACAGGCGACTTCTACTGCTTGGCCCGTTTTATACATACGGATATCGAGGCGCCCGGATCACGGCCATTGATGCAGCCGGCTCCGCGCGTTCGTATCAGACCCGACACTTGATCTTGACTACGGAGCCACCAAAGAACGTTCCGGCCATCCCTCAGATGCGGAGTGAAGAGATGAAGAAGGCTATCGTCACGTCACCATGACATCGGTACGGCGACTCATGCGATTCATGCGCGCGTGGCGTCGAACACGGGGCTTGGGAGTGAAGTTGAGACCCTGGCCGAGACCACCTTCGGACGCTTTTTCAATCCGCAAACGCTGAAGTGCGAACCAAGCAAGAAGAACTGATCAAACAAAACCCGCCAACTCATTGAGTTAGCGGGTTTAATTTGGTTGCGGGGATAGGATTTGAACCTATGACCTTCAGGTTATGAGCCTGACGAGCTACCGGGCTGCTCCACCCCGCGTCAAACTGGCTTCACTGAGAGCAAACTCGCCACTTTCAACGCCCAAGGCGTCGATCGGCCGGCCCGAAAGCTCCAGAGAAGAACGCCAGGGCAGCGCCCTCAGCGTGGGGTGTATGTATCAATGGACCCCGGCTTTGGAAAGGGCCGAAATCGACCTTTTTCGCTTTTTTACCGGCTATCTCACTGAAAAAGGCTCTTAAACGACCGGCGTCGTCCGCTCGCCACCAGCAGACAGCCCCAACGCCTCCAGCCCTTCGGCCAGCAGATCGCCGAGCAGCGGCTGGCCGAGCAGATAACGCGCGGTGTGAGACGTGTGGCTGCGCGCGACTTCGGCGCGGAGTTCGTCCCAGTCGCCGGCCGCGCCGTCGCCGCGGCCGAGCCACACCAAAGCGACAAGATCGATCTTTTCATCGACGCTCAGCGCATTCACAAACCCGGTGATTTCACGCACCACCGGGTCGTCGGCATTGTCTTCAAGCACGTCGATCATATTGTCGTCCGAAGCGTTGGACGCCGGATCGGGATCGGTCACGCTTTCCTTGGCGTCGAATTCACGCGCCTTCAGAATGAGATATCCGATCTGTTCGGTCGAGATCGACAGTTCAGGCATTCGTCGTGCTCCGCATTCGTCACGCTCCGGCGATGATGGCTGATCCCTCAACGCCGCGCGGGCCCGCGCGATCCATGTGCGCCGAATGAAAATTGACGCAGCAAGATATGCGGCGGGAGCGCAGCCTCACCGCGATGGCGAACAGGACCGGGTCATACGCAACCCAGCCATTCGGCAAATGCGCCGCCGCCGCCCGGTCTTTGATTGAATTTCAGGATAGGGTGCTTCAAGCGACAAAAGGCTGACCGGCCCCGACAAACCGCAGTAAGTTTTTACTTCAAAAGGTTTGACGCCTGACATCGACGAACCCAGCAGCAAACGAAATCCCGGACGCATCACATGAAGCTGACCTTTTCGCCATCCTCCCCCTTTGCTCGCAAGGTGCGGATCAGCGCCATTGAACTCGCCTTGATCGACAGGATCGAATTGGTCCCGACCACGGTTGCGCCGACAACGCCCAACGAGAAATACGCGGACCATGTGAATCCGCTGCGCAAACTCCCGGCACTCATTCTCGACAACGGCCAGGTGCTGTTCGATTCCACCGTGATCATCGAATATCTCGACGATCTCGCCGGCGGCGGCAAGCTGTTCCCGGCGAAGGGGCCGGAACGCTGGCAGGTGAAGACCGAGAACGCTCTCATTCAGGGCATGCTCGATGCGATGCTGCTGGCCCGCTACGAGAAGGGCGTACGGCCGGAAGCGCTGCGCTGGCCGAAATGGATCGACGATCAGTGGGATCGCGCCTGGCATGGCCTCAAATATTTCGAGGACCGCCCCGAGATCCTGTCGCGTCCGTTCGACATCACCCAGATCGGTCTGGCCTGCCTGCTCGGTTATGCCGACCTGCGCTTTCCGGACTCCCAGTGGCGCGAGGCCTATCCCAAGCTCAACGTCTTCAATGAGAAGATGCTGCAGCGCGAGTCGGTGAAGATCTCGGTGCCGAAGTAGTCACCGCCGCGCCGTCAGGCTTGCAAGACATCAGGATCGGCCCCGGCTTTGGCCGGGGCTTTTTCTTTGGCCGCTGCTTCACGAGGTCCCAGCCCCGGCCTCCCACCCACCAACCCGGAGAACCCAGCACCCACCCTGTGTCATCTGCTCGCCTTGACGCAGACCAATCGATCTGAAAGCTTCCATTTTGGAATTCCGAATTCCAAAATGGGAAACCCGATGATCCCACTCGACCCCGCGCCCAATCTGATCGACCAAGTCTACGCCCGCATCCTGGAAGGGATCGCCGATCACTCGCTGCCGCCGGGCCAGCGGATCCGGCAGAACGAACTCGCCGAACGGCTGGGCGTCTCGCGCCAACCCGTCAGCCACGCCTTGCACCTGCTGCACCGGCAAGGACTGGTTGCCGAAAGCGGCCGCAAGGGTTTTCAGGTCACGCCGCTCGATCCGGTCCGCATCCGCCAGCTCTATGAAGTGCGCAGCGCGATCGACGCGCTCGCGGCCCGTCTCGCCGCGGAACGCATCAAGAGCGATGCTTCGGGCCGGGCGCGGCTGGAGGCTGCTCTCGCCGCTGGACGCGGCATCGACGCGACCACATCCCTCGCCGCGCTGATCGCGCTCGACGTCGAATTTCACAGCGCGATCTATCGCCTGTCCGGCAATCCGGCGATCGAGGAAACGGTCGGACCGCAATGGCCGCATATGCGACGCTCGATGGCGGCGGTTCTCGCCGAGCTCGACTATCGCATCAGCGCCTGGCGCGAACACGAAATCATCGCCACGCATATTCTTGCCGGCGATGCAGCCGCGGCCGAAGCGGCCGCGCAGGCCCACGCGCTCGCCGCAGGACGAACCACGGAGGAACATCTGAAAGCACAGCGCCACGCCGCCTGACGAACGCGCTTCAACAAGAAACTGCCAAAACCAACAACAAGGAGGATACGAGATGCGATTGACGCCCGAGCAGATCGAAGATTTCCACCGGGAAAGCTGGCTGTTTCTGCCGGAACTGTTCACGCCGGACATCTCCACAACGAGGCCTTCTGCCTGATCGGTGCGCATCCGCGCATGATCGAGCCGATCGAACAGATCTTCGGCGAGAAGGTCTACATGCATCAATACAAGATCAACGCCAAATCCGCTTTCACCGGCGACGTCTGGCAATGGCATCAGGATTACGCACATGGAAACGCGATGACGGCATGTTCCACGGCAATCCGGTGCATGGCTCCGCCGGCAACATCACGCCCTATCCGCGCAAGATCGTATATCTCACGCTCAACGCGGTCTCGAACTACATCCGCGCGCCGACGCGGCCGGACTTCATCGCCCATCGCGACTTCACGCCAATCGAAACCGTGCCGGACGACGCGCTGACACAACTCGACCGCCAGCCGCGGCAGACAGCCGAATAATCTCCGTCCAGTCCCGCCGTTCCCGATGGAGCGGCGGACGCCCTCCCGATCCGACGACCTTTGTCAACAGCTCTCGCGCCGCGCTTTGCTTTGTGGCAAGCAGGCGCGATACTGCGTGTCTTCAACCGGATATCCGCGTCTCATGAATCTGCATCGTCTTCTCTACGAACGTCACACCGCTGGAAAACCCGTTCGCGTCGCGCTGATCGGCGCCGGCAAGTTCGGCTCCATGTTCCTCTCGCAGGTGCCGCATACGCCCGGCCTCGAAGTGCCGGTGATCGTCGATCTCGATCCGCAGCGCGCGCAGGACGCATGCCGTACCGTCGGCTGGGACGACGCGCGGATCGCCGCCACCACCTTCACCGACGACGCCTCGAAAGCGTTCGATCAGGTCGAGGTCGTGGTCGAAGCCACCGGCAATCCTGCCGTCGGCATCCGGCATGCCCGCGCGGCGATCGCGGCGGGCAAGCATATCGTCATGGTCAATGTCGAAGCCGACGTGCTGGCGGGTCCTCTGCTCGCCGACGAAGCGCGCAAGGCCGGCGTGGTCTATTCGCTGGCCTATGGCGACCAGCCGGCGCTTACCGCCGAGATCGTCGATTGGGCGCGCGCCACCGGCTTCAAGGTGGTCGCCGCCGGCAAAGGCACCAAATATCTGCCGATCTATCACGATGTCACGCCGGACGGCGTGTGGGGACATTACGGGCTGACCGCGGCCGAGGCGCAATCCGCCGGCATGAATCCGCAAATGTTCAACTCCTTCCTCGACGGCACAAAATCCGCCATCGAGATGGCAGCGATCGCCAACGCGACGGGTCTCGACGTGCCCTCGAACGGACTGCTGTTTCCGCCCTGCGGCGTCGACGATCTGCCGCACATCATGCGGCCGCGCGAACAGGGCGGCGTGCTGGAGAAATCTGGCCTTGCCGAAGTGGTGTCGTCGCTGGAGCGCGACGGCCGGCCGGTGTTCCGCGATCTGCGCTGGGGCGTCTATGCGGTGCTGGAGGCGCCGAACGACTACGCGGCCGACTGCTTCCGTCAATACGGCCTCAAGACCGATTCATCGGGCCGCTTCGCCGCGATGTACAAGCCTTATCATCTGATCGGTCTTGAGCTGAACATCTCGGTGCTGTCGGCGGCGCTGCGCAAGGAGCCGACCGGGCAGCCGCGCGATTTCCGCGGCGATGTGGTCGCGGTCGCCAAGCGCCAATTGCGCGCCGGCGAAATGCTCGACGGCGAAGGCGGCTACACGGTGTGGGGCAAGCTGATGCCGGCGGCGACCAGCCTGCGGGTCGGCGGTCTGCCGATCGGCCTTGCGCACCGCGTCCGCCTGATCCGCGATGTCGCCCATGGCGCGATGGTGACCTGGAATGACGTCGAGATCGACACCGGCAACGATGCGGTGGCGACACGGCGCGCGATGGAAAAGCAGTTCGCCGCCGTACGATAGCGGGGTGAAACGATAGCGAGCCAAAGGGTCCCGCGCCAAAAGCGCGTTCACGCGCGTCTTTAACGCGCTATGACGCGGCCCGATGACACGCTCCGCGAAACAATCCAGTCCGACTATGACGCATAAGAACTGGATTGCTCCGTCGCA